>OCHV01000021.1_pt1 | contig 204176 bp, 184 predicted proteins | sample 1538461 | NCBI WGS metagenome assembly OCHV01 (sample SAMN04571692, study PRJEB22368) | human gut metagenome | biome: human gut; material: stool | host: Homo sapiens | place: Luxembourg | collected 2012-08-03 | reverse complement strand
GAACATGAAAATAGGAGATAAACACCTATGATTAATGTTTACCTCCTACTCGATCCCTAAAATTGGAAGTTTACTTCAGAAACAAGATTGTCAACACCACTTCCCTGGGAATAGAAGAGACTCCCGTCAAATACGGTCTGGAGTGTACTTACGGCAAGGGAAACTTTTTTGCGGAAGTCAATGTCGTGTCTCCGTTTACCGACCGGAAGTTCCGAAAAACGTTCCAGCATGACCTCTATGCATATGATTCGGACGAAGATTTCAGGACAAACGGTCAGTACTGCCACATCAAATTAGCTTATACCTTTGACTTCGGTTACAAAACGAAAAAAGTCAGACGAGAGGTCGATAGGTCGGTGAACAGTTCGCTGCTGAAGTCTTTTTAAAGTTTGCTGAATAACGAAGCGGATATAGTATATTACTTTAAACTCGGTGGAGCTTACTGCAGAAAGTCATTTATGGTGGAACCTTTTATTACAATCTTTACATATATAATTGGCATTAGAAATTTTCCCTAAGAATGCAACTATAAAAAACGAAATAAACATAGACAATGCTATATAATCGGCGATAGTTGATCTGATACCCAAATCATTTGCCCAAACAAGATAAAGCCCCGGAATAAGAACAAGAAAGATGCACCATAATGCTATAGCAGTTCCGTATTTGTTGCTTACGGCTATAGCTGACACATTGTAACTTCCACATTTAGGGCACCAGACATGAGACTCATTTCTACTATCAACAATAGGATTTATTATCTCAACAGCTTTTTCATAATCTTTCTCGAAAACATATATCGCAATACCTGTGATAGCACCATAAGCACCTGGATTTTGGTCTTGCCCCTCATCATGCTGGCGAGAAACAATGTTATTTTCAATAAGCAGATTTGTAATCTCGTCTGCATAAATAGTCGTATCACATTTTATAAGAAGTCTTTCCTTCATATTAGAATTTACTTTTATGCCAATATACTGATATTTATATGAAAAAACAAGATTTATCTCTAAATCTTTATTATAAGCACTATATTTGCGATACGGACTCGGACCTGAAACATAAAGTGATACTTTTATTTGCAGCTGTTATATTGATAGTTATTGCAACAATCATTAAAAATAACAAAGAGGTGATTGAAGAGGATTTGAAGAATAACTCTATTCTGCCATTGGAGTATCACTATTTCTATTATGCCCACAGTGAAGGACCAAAATGGCTCGCAATAAAAGATGACATCAGTGTATTAGGGACAGCACACTATAAGAGCAAATACCCGGATGCAGGTGTAAAAACGGTTGTAGTTTCTTATGTCATTGAAATAAACTGACACAATGGTCAATACTCCATTTCCACCTTCACTTCCTGAATGTTCCGAAGCTCATCGCTGAAGTTGACGCCAATCTTGTAGACCGTACGGCTGTCCTTGGCAAAAGGTGCGGCATAGCCTTTCTCCCGAATCTGAGCCAGGGCTTCGTCCGCACTGCCGTTCAACTTGAATTCCATGATGTACACGTAGTCTTGTGTCTGGAGCACCAGGTCAATCCGACCACGACTGGTGTGATATTCCACCTGCACGTAGAAGCCCATCAGCTTGAAGATGATGTAGAGGATATTCTGGTAGTGCACTTCGCGGTCACGCGCCAGCTCGTATGGAATGTCGGCAAACATGGTCTTCAACCGTTCGAAGAAATCATCTACTTTGCCCGCCATTACTTCCTCCACAAAGCACTGAATCTGGTAGGGTGACTTGCTTACGCTCACCGATGCATAGTTGGGCAGCAGGAACTTGAAAAAGCCTTGTTCCACTTCGCGGTTGGGAAATCCCAACGTGTAGTTCTCGAACATCTTGTTGTAGCCCTTGATAGTGAGGTAACCGCTCTGGTAGATAACTGGAATCGGGTCGGTAGAGGCCGTATCGATGCTGTCCAGTACAGGCTGACTGGTGACGATGTGTTCCAGTTCTTCTATCGGATAGTGGTGGAGCTTGAGCAGTTCGACGAGGTAGGTCGGTGTGCCTGTCTCAAACCAGTAGCTGCCGAACTTTTTCTTCGCAAACGTATTGAGCAGACTGAAAGGATTGTACATGCCCACGGCATTTTCCGTGAAGTGATAACCGTCATAATTGGATTTCAGCTCTGCACAAGTCTCTTCATAAGTCAGGCCCGTAGCTGTAGCCAGCGCATGAATGTCTTCCTCAAAATACGTATGGATTTCCTTCTCGCTGATGCCGCAGATTTCCACGTAGCGGTCGTCCATGGAGATGTCCATCAGGTTGTTCAAATCGCTGAACACACTGACCTTGCCGAACTTGGTCACTCCCGTGAGCAGGGCAAAGCGGATGCACCCGTCCATGGATTTCAAAGCTCCGTAGAAGGCTTTCAGGGTACTGCGGTATTCGTTCTGCAAGGCTTCATTGCCGATGGCCTGAAGCATGGGTTTGTCGTATTCGTCGATGAGAATCACCACACGGCGGCCTGTCTGCTCGCAGGCACGGCGGATGATACCTTGGAAACGCCGTGCTACGCCAATCTCACTGGAAGATGCTCCATAAAGCGCCTCCCAGTTCTGCACGTTTTCCTCCAATACGTTGGTCAGCGATTCCGGCGTATCGTATTTCTGTGTATTCAAATCCAGGTGCAGAACCGGATATACCGTCCAGTCCTTCTCCAGCTTCTCCAGTGCCAGTCCCTTGAAAAGCTCTTTCTTTCCCTGTGCGTAAGCTTCAAGGGTCGACAACAGCAGGCTTTTTCCGAAACGTCGCGGACGGCTCAGAAAATAGTATTTATTTGTATTAAACAATTCATATATCTGTGCTGTTTTGTCTACATACACATAGCCATCATGTATCAGGCCTTCAAAGTTCTGCACTCCTACCGGATATAGCTTGCTCATAACCACTGGATTTTGATTCTACTGCGAATGTAGTAATTTTCAGCGAACATTCAAACAGGCAGGAAACAGGAAACGGAAAAGTTGGCTGGAAATGTTGTTGGGTATGGTATCAGCTTCGAGGAAAAAGAAAAGGAACCGACCCATTTAAGAGGCGATTCCTTTTTTCGTGAGAGTTATTTTTTTCAGCTTATTCTGCTACTTTCTTTACCACCAGCGTATGATTATTGGTATCTCTCCATTCTGCCAGGAGGGTATACAGCTCTTTGTAATTTGATGGGGTCTGTAACTGACGGCTGATGTGCAGGCTGCGGGTCACTTTCATGCCTTCTTTCGTGGGCTGGTAGATGAATATTACTTTTCCGCAGGCATTGCTGATTTCCTTGTTGGTGCGGGGAGTTACTTTCATACCTTCCGGCAGGCAGACAATGGTCTCCAGCGTGCAGTTCATAGTTCTCGGCAGAAGGATATTCTCTGGAATGGTTGTATTGGCAGCATACGCATAGAGCGTACGGGCCGGGGTCGGGTCGTTCAGTGTCACGATTCCCCATCCTTCGGCAGGCTGCTGCAACTTCTTTTCGTCCACTCTCAGGGTGTCAGTCTGCTGCATTTCCTTGGCTCCTAAGTAAGCTTCCATTGTCAGCGGTTTTGCATCCAGGCCGCTCACCTTCAGGAAGGGTTGCAGGCTGGCTTCTTCGGTACCTGTCAGGGCGACCTTTTCGGGCATCAGCTTGCTTTGGGCTACCAGCGATACGATGGTAGACAAACCTTGGTTTTCAGCTTTTGACGGACGCAAGGCACATACGGCTACTTCCGCTTCCAGTCCGGCTGCCTGCTGCAAGGTGACATCCAGGTTCACTAATTCTGCCTGGGTGCCATAAGCCGAACGGATGATTTCCGATGCCGGACGGAGACGGTAGCCGGCATCCTGCAGTGATACGCCGCAACGTCCCAATTGATACAGTTCGGTCATGTAGCGGGCAATGGCGTTGCGGACAGCCTGCGGATTGCCTTGGATGCCTCGGGTCAGTTTGGCTACCTTTGCTTCGATAACGGAGCGGTTGCCGGGCTGGAACTGTGCTTTCAGGCTTTTCAGGGCTTCATCGTATCGTGACCAGGTTGAGGCCACGAAGACGGGCATCATGCCGCTGGCTACTGCTTGTACTTGTCCCATACTTCCTCTTGCAGAAGGATAGGCGTAAGGGCGGGGCTTCACTTCCTTTAGTGTCCAGGTGAAGGATTTCATTCCTTCTCTCTGGGCAATGGACGGCTGGGCAGAAGCGTTCAGCAGTTCATAGTGTACCGATTTTCCGGCTGGTACGTTCAGGCGGAAGGTGAATTCCTTGATGGGAGAAAGTTCTTTGACCGGACAGCAGACATCGAGTTCCGGCAGGTAACCGGCTTTGCTTACAATGGAGTAATCCAGCACGATGGTAGCACCTAATTCAAGTCCGGTGTGCACCACGACCATTTCTTTCAGCTGGTTGTAGGCCGGTGCGTTGGCAGCTGCGGCAGGCAACACCTCTACGAAGGCATTGGCGGGTGTCTGAACCACGGTGCCATCTTTCTGGCGGGTGTAGGATTCGTGAATCTCCAGCTTCTGGAAGTCGGGGTTATACACGATAAATGTTTCTCCGTACAGACCGTTCATGGCGGCATGGGTGAACAGGGTGAGTTCCTTTTGTACCCGCATCTCCTGACTGCCGTCGGCACGCAGGGTGTACGTTTTCGAGAGTTTGCGGAATTCTGCTTCCGATGCGGCTCTGGCCGGCAGTACAGCCAGCAAAAGCATTCCTATGATTCCTATGTAGATTGATAATGTTTTCATTACGCTTCGTTTCTTGTTAAATCCTCGTATGAGTGGTTATTTCTTTACCACAATATATTCTCCATATCCCTTGGCTGTGTTCACCGCATTCCGGAAACTTTCCCAGTCGGATGCTTCGTAGACCCGCTTCTTCAGGCGCAAGGCTGTTTTCACCTGCAACTGGTTGCCGTTTTGGCCCATATATCCGGTGAATCCGGCTCCGGAGCCATCCATTTGGTCCTGCTTTTCCTTCCCTTGCCATTCGTATCCGGCAGGAAGTTTCAGGTTTTCTTCCATTTCCACCAGACGGGAGCAGCCGTCCTTGAAGCCGTAGGCCCGTTTCTCCAGGCTGGTATCTATCCGCAGGTAGGAGAGGACTTGCGTGTAGAGGTTATTCAGCACGAAGGGCTTGAAAACCATTTCTCCCTGGTCGCCTTTCAGTGCATATTCCGGAATCTCGTAGCGGAACGTAATCCGGATGGGAGCTTGCTGGTAGTCTTTCGGTGTCCGTCCGTAGTCCACGCTTTTCAGTCGGGCTTTAGGCGATACGTTCAGCAACTGGCGTTCCATGGTATGTGCCCATTCGCTCTGGAATCCGGTGGTGAAGATGCGGCGGATGTTGCTGTCGCTCTGTCCCTCGGCTTCGATGGTGAAGGTGCCTTTCAGCGTGCCTTTTTCATCGAGGGTGTTCTGTGCCTTGATACGTACGTAATGGTTTTCCGGGTCGGAGATGGGAGTCAGGCACAGGTCGGTGCCTTCCGGTGTGCCCGGCAGGTAATTTTGCTGCTGTTCGGCACTGCTCCACAATTCCCGGCAGAAAGGTACCCATGTGGGGTCGAGCGGCATCATCGTGCCGTCACTGAGTTTCACTACAGCCACGCAGTGGTTGAAATGGTCGGCCGGAATGGTCTCCACCCGGCTGCCTGCCATGGTCATGGCCGGAAAGGCTTCGAATCCTGCCATCCGCAGGAACGCAATCAGTGTGCCGGCAATGTCCTTGCATACACCGCAGCGGTCGGTGTAGTTCATTTTCAGGTTGTGCAGGGTGAATCCTTCTCCCTTGCCCATGGAGATACCTGCATAACGGATGTTGTCGGCCACCCAGTGGGTGAGTACCGCCACTTTCTCCAGTTCGGTCTTTTTACCCCGGATGAGTTCGTCTACTTTCTTCTGGGCCTCTGGAATGGCGGTGAAACTGCCGTAGTCTTCGTTGACTCCGTAGAACCAGCGTGACTTTTCTTTCCAGTCGGCGGTGGTAGACATCATCAGCTTCGGTGCGGCATCATAGAAGTCGACCATGTTCGGTTCCCGACGGAAGGGCAGGATGGCATCTTTAGCAAAGGTATAGACTTTCCGTCCGTCTTCGTAGCGCATGGAGGAAGCGCAGCTGCCCTGATAGAACTGGAATTGCATTTCTTTTTCGGCCGGCAGACTGACGCGGTACACTTTCCGCAGGGTAGGGTCGTCCGACCAGAAGGGTACGATGTCGTAAAACTGTCCGCGCATGGGCGGGATAAAGCGGGAATCGTCTCCTGACTGGGGCGCATCACCCAGCAAGGCGTACGTGAATCCTTTCTTATCGATTTCATAGTCGATGATGTCGCCCGGTTGCAGTGCACCCAGTTCCAGCATAATCTGGCGGGCTCCCCAGTAGATAGCTCTGGCCGGAGCGGCGTAGTCGCAGGCCTTGCTCACATCGACCGATGTATAGGTTCCGTCAGCATGGTAAATGGTCACTCGCTTGAAGGTGGCGGCTGCCGTCAGCGGGTCGTAATCGTATTTCAGTACCCGTTGCTGCAAGGCTCCGGCAGTTGTCTGCACCCGTACGGCCCGGCAGACCGCAAACGAACCTTGTCCGGTGGGTTCTACCGTCACACTGGTACTGTCCAGTAAATTCACACAAGGATAATCGGCATATTGCTTATCCAAAGAAACTGCCCCGCCGTTTCTCCACGACTGGGCATGCACGGCCGTCCCTCCTCCTATCAGGATGGCAGCACCTGCAAAAAATAGTTTTGTCTTTTTCATATTTTTCTGATAGATTGCCTGGTAAAAAATAACGGTCTTAAAGGTAGGTATTCTTGTGTAGCTGACCTAACGATTGGGAAATTTATTTTTCATCGATTTCTCCGTAATTGGTCAGGTTTTGGTATATTTGTGGGAGATACAACCTTTGAATTTAAAAAATACGCGTTATGAAACACATCCTGATTCTTCTGTGTGCCCTGTTAGGGTTTGGCAGTTGCCAAAGCAGCAACAATACTGAGATAGACAACCGGACGGTACAGACGTTCGACGTACCGCGTTTTATGGGGAAGTGGCACGAAATAGCCCGTTATGACCACCGCTTTGAGAAAGGCATGACCCGTGTAACGGCCACTTACACCTTGCTACCCAACGGCCGGATTGAGGTGCTGAACGCGGGATACAAGGAAGGAGAGTACAAGGAAATCAAGGGAAAGGCCAAACAGCCCGATCCGAACGACCCCGGCAAGCTGAAAGTGTCGTTCTTCCTGTGGTTCTATGCCGACTATTACGTGCTCGATATTGACCCGGATTACCGCTACGTGCTGATAGGCAGTAGCAGCGACAAGTATCTCTGGATTATGAGCCGTGAAGAAACCCTGCCCGACGAGGTGCTTCAGGAACTCTTGGATAAACTTCGAAAACGCGGATATGATACGGACAGACTGGTATTCAACTAATGAGAGAAAAAGAATATGGGAAATAAAAGAGTCCCTCTGCTTCACTTTGCAGCGAAAGCAGGGGGACTCTTATTTTATTGGCCGATAAAGAAGTCAGGTTTGTTTTTCAGGCCCTGAACCCGATGCGACGGATGGGCTGCGGTTCTAGTTTCACTATTTGTTTACTACGAAGGCGGCTGCCTGCCTTCACGACATCTTCCTGGGTGATGGTACGGAACAGGAAGGTATTGTCGGGGATGGAAGGTTGCGACATGATACGCTGAGCCATGCACTTGATGATGCCCTGCTCAATCAGGTTGTGCAGCCAGCGTCCGTTGCCGAAATACTCATCGCGCTGGGCGGTGGCTTCCACAATCAGGGTATACAGTTCCTTGTCCGCTTCGGAAGTCAGTTGGAAATTGCGTTTCTGCAAGAGACGATGCGCCATTTCCATCAGCTCGTCCGCATTGTAATCGTCAAAGTAGAACTGGAGAGGGAAACGCTCCTGCAAGCCGGGATTGGTACGGAGCATCTGCTGCATTTTGTCCTCGTAGCCGGCCAGGATGATAATCATGTCAGGATTGGGTTCCGAGAGCACGGTGAGCAGGGCGTGAATCACCTCTTTCCCGAAATCTTTCGTTTCTTGCTTCGTGGTAATCAGGGTGTAGGCTTCGTCGATGAAGAGTACGCCTCCCCGGGCCTCCTCAATGGCTTGCCTGATGTGCTTTTCTGTCTCACCGATGTATTCGCCCACCAGCTTTGTGCGGCATGTTTCTATGGTATGTCCGCTGGAAAGCAGTCCCATCTGGTGATACAGCTGTCCGATGAGTTTGGCTACCGTCGTCTTTCCTGTACCGGGATTGCCTAAGAACAGCATGTGGTGGCGGTTGTCCAGTTCCGTGTCGAGCCCTAATTCCATACGCCGTTTCATGAAGGCGGCCATCATACGGGCTTCCTGCAAGTCTTCCTTCAGGCGGGTCAGTCCCACCATCTCCTGCAGGGCCTGTTCAGCATCCGATGATGTATTGTCTTCGGGCAGGGGACTATCTTCTTCGGCATGCAGAAGCGGCTGTTCTTCATCAAATGGCAAGGGAAGATCATTTGCCAGAAAGTCTTTATCCGGGTTGTCGGTTTCCGTCTTGTCGGGTGTATAAATGGTGTTCTCTTCCGTAAAGATGCGGCTCATCGCTGTGCTGCATCTGCGCAACTGATAGGTACTGTCCATCGTACCGTAGAAGATGAAGATAGGGCCGGAAGAAGCTTTCTGTTCTATCAGGTTTCCTAACAGGTCGAGCAGGTTGGATTCCTGCCGGGTGTACTCCTTGTAGGGTACTTCTACCAGCATCACTTTTCGGGTGTCCATCTTCTCTTGCAGGACTTTCCATTGCAGGGAACCCTCCAGCAATTCCTGTAGGGAGAAATGGCTGCAGAGAGCAGTCTGCTTCTCACAAAAATGGAGGGCCAGCAGGCGGGCGGCATATTTGCGGGCCTGATTGCCTGAAACAAGCAGGTGAGGCACGGCAAGCTGATGGCTGTCGAGCGCATACAATGTTTCGAGGAACTGCCGGATGAGGTTCGAGTCACACTGTTCCTGGTGCATCCAGGAGAACAAGGGCAGGAAGCAGAAAGTCTCGGCAAAATATTTTTCTTCAGGTCGGGTCTGGAAATCTTCGACTTCGGTCTTGTCCCAGCATTCGTAGCCGGAATAGAGTTCCAGGAGCGTCCATCCCACCGGGCGTCCGTTGCGGTAGACATAGATACGGTAGAGTCCGGTTTCCCATTCTTCTTCAGAGAGGATGTCGAACCGTACTTTTCGGGGCCTTTTCCCTTTCAGTGAACGGGTGTCACAGCCCAACAGGCGGTATTCGCTGGAATATACCCGGATAGAGAGCTCTTGGGCATCGGTAAAACCATCGGGATGAGAGATTTCCACGGCAAGGTGGTTGTGAGCATATTCGGGAGCACAAAGATCTTCAATAAAGGTGCGTGTAGCACGTAACATGACATTTTTCATATACAACAAACGAATTTTAAAATGAGAAAATAGAAATAGATAAAGATAGAAGCTTACGGACGAAGGTCCGTAGCAGCATAAATTCCCTCTCGTTTCCCCATCGAAAGAGAGGTGCGCGGCTAGTACGTCAAAGAGCACAACAATCCCGCCCTCCTTGTCGGAAGCAATAATTCATTCGATTCCTATGCTGAGAAAAATCCGGTCAGGACCTCAGCGGAACGTAACGAAAACTTTGTGTGACATCTTTAACGATCATTTGTTGTATCTAAAAATCAATGTGCGATGAAAACCGCCTTGTGCGGATTTTCGGAACAAATATAAGCATAACTCTTTAATAAACGAAGAATTAGGGAGGAAAATCATACTTGTGACAAAAATAATTCTCCTCGCGACCGTTGGCTCATTAAGGGATTATCCTTACATTTGAATAAAGATAAAAATGAAGGAATATGTCGCACACGAAGTTTAATCTGCAACGGTTTCTGGATGCGCAGGAAGGTGTGTATCCCGTGGCATTGAAGGAAATCAGGAATGGCGGTAAGCGCAGCCATTGGATTTGGTATATCTTCCCTCAGCAGAAGGGGTTAGGCTATAGTTACAACTCGGAGTTTTATGGACTGGACGGGGAAGAAGAGGCCCGGGCTTATCTGGCACATCCTGTATTGGGTGCTCGCTTGCGGGAAATCTCCCATGCCTTGTTAGGTCATCGTGGCCATCGCACGGTTCGGGAACTGATGGGGTCGGAGGTGGACGTGCTGAAACTGCATACCTCGATGAAATTGTTTGATAAGATAGCACCGGGAGAGGTGTTCGGAGAAGTGTTGAAGGCGTATTTTCATTAAAATTTAAGAATATGTTAGCTTATACGTATATGGAGCACGGTCGTTTCTCACTGATAGAGAAGCCTGTGCCCGAATTGAAAGACCCGAAGGACGCCCTGGTGCGCGTTACGTTGGGAAGTATCTGCACCAGTGATTTGCACATCAAGCACGGCAGTGTGCCGCGTGCTGTACCGGGTATTACGGTGGGGCATGAGATGGTGGGCATCGTGGAAAAGGTCGGTTCAGAAGTCACTACCGTGAAGCCGGGTGACCGGGTGACGGTCAACGTGGAGACCTTCTGCGGAGAATGTTTTTTCTGCCAGCACGGATATGTAAACAATTGTGAGGACCCCGACGGAGGATGGGCATTGGGTTGCCGTATCGACGGCGGACAGGCGGAATACGTGCGGGTGCCGCATGCCGACCAGGGATTGAACCGCATTCCCGACGGGGTGACGGATGAGCAGGCACTTTTCGTGGGTGACATTCTGGCCACTGGTTTCTGGGCTGCCCGTATCTCGGAAATCACACCCGAAGATACGGTACTGCTGATTGGAGCCGGACCTACGGGAATCTGTACGTTGCTCTGTGCCCGACTGAAACATCCGCGTCGTCTCATTGTATGTGAGAAATCGGAAGAGCGTATCCGTTTTGTGCAGACACACTGTCCTGAGGTACTGGTTACTACGCCGGAACAGTGTCGGGAGTTTGTGAAAGCCCACAGCGCGCACGGAGGAGCCGATGTAGTCATTGAAGTGGCCGGAGCTGATGATACCTTCCGGCTGGCTTGGGAGTGCGCTCGTCCGAATGCCATTGTGACCGTCGTGGCTTTGTACGACCGTCCGCAGGTACTTCCTTTGCCCGATATGTACGGCAAGAACCTCACTTTCAAGACAGGTGGGGTAGATGGTTGTGACTGTGCTGAAATTCTCCGGCTGATAGCAGAAGGAAAGATTGACACTACGCCACTCATCACACACCGCTTCCCACTTAATGAGATAGAAGAAGCTTACCGCATTTTCGAGAACCGTCTGGATGGGGTGATTAAGGTGGCGGTGAGCCCTCGGAACGACAAATAATATGATACTGCAACTAAAAATATACAGACTATGCGAAAGAATTTTGGAGTAAAAACATGGTTGTACCCGATGCCCGTATTTATTGTGGCAGCGTACGACGAGAATGGAAAACCCAATGCCATGAATGCGGCGTGGGGAGGAATCTATACCGATGACATGGTGGGCATCTGCCTAGCCGAAGGACACAAGACGACCTTGAATATTCTAGCCACGAAGGCCTTTACCGTGAGCATGGCTACAGTCGACCATGTGGCAGCCTGCGATTATGTGGGTCTTGTCTCAGGAAAGAAAGAGCTGGATAAATTCGCCAAAGCCGGTTTCCATGCCATAAAATCGGAATTTGTGAATGCACCGCTCATTGAGGAACTACCTATGACGCTGGAATGTGAGTTGGTTTCATACGATCAGGAGAGCAATCATCTGGTGGGCCGTATTGTCAACGTGTCGGCATCAGAAGAGATTTTGGATGAAAACGGCCAGATTGACCCTGCCCGTTTGAAACCGATTACATACGACCCGATTCATCATCACTATCTGGTGATAGGAGAGAAGGCGGGTAATGCCTTCTCCGACGGGAAATCATTGAAGTGAAAACATAGGGTTTGCGTCCGGGTCGGCTATTACAAAAAGGTGTTCCGAAGTACCCCTGGCAATAGTCTAACGGTCGGTCAACAGGCGACCATCCACGGATTCCATTACAAGACAAATGATTTGTGGGAGTGGAGAACGTTGAGACCGACTAATTGAAATATATACGTATGCTTTCCTATAAGTACACAGGAGGTAATAAATAGAGAGTGAAACGAAGCTTTATATTACAAAAATGTGAAGAAATTGTTCATTTTGCTATACCTTTCTTGATATACGTCAATAAATGATAGGGGTAGAGTAATTTTCTTTGTGGTTTGTTTTTATGTTGTCCAACATATTCTTATCTTTGTAGCGGTAAAAGGAAAAAGCTCGAGCTAAGCTAGATTTTAAATTATTTAGGTAACAAAGTTTTTAGGTAAAAGATTTTAAAGGTATGAAAAGATTAGGATTAACATTAGCAGCCGCATTGGTATTTTCAGTTTCTATGTTTGCAGAAGGTGTACAGGACAACAATGCACAGAAATGGAATGGTTCAATCAACAAGTCAAAGCTGACTAAATATTTGAATCTTTCATCTAACCAGCATGACAAAGTTGCTGACATCTGCGACTACTTTGAACAAGAAATGACTCGTGCAAACGCATCAAAGACAGATAACAAAGAAAAAGTTCGTAAAGCTGTTTACGGAAACTTGAAATTGATGAAGCAGACGCTGGACGACAAACAGTATTCTAACTATGTTCGTCTGATGGCCATGACACTGCGCAACAAAGGCATCGACTTGAACGAAGCAAAATAAGAGAGATTGATAAATAAGAAGAGCCCCGGAGACTTGCATAAGGTTTTCCGGGGCTTTTTGTATATCAATCAGTCGTCCTGAGTGAGTGATATAGCCTGTAAAATGGATTATGTGTGTGATTCATCATGAATGAGAGAATGAAATAAAAAACGCAAGGACGTTTTAATTAGAACGCTTAGGCATTTGCATTGAAACGCACTTGTGTTTTACTTCAAACGTACTTGCGTTTGGATGGAAACGTACTTGCGTTTTATAGCAGACGCAGGCATGTTTTCCGGGGATTGAACTTATTCTTCGTGATAGTCGTTCAAGCGATTGTTCCATAGATATTTACGCGTTTCGCTGACAACCACTCCCGACAGCAGAACCAATGAGATGAGATTAGGAATAGCCATGAGGGCATTAACTAAGTCGGCAAAGTTCCACACAAGAGAGAGGTTGATGACGGAACCCACGTAAATCATCAGAATCCACATCAGACGATAGGCAAACATGATTTTCTTTCCACCCAGGTATTCTACTGCTTTCTGTGAGTAATAGGTCCATCCTAAAATGGTGCTGAAGGCAAAAGTGACAATACCAAACGAAAGGATGGGAGTACCGATGTAGGGAATTTTTGCAAAAGCCATCTTGGTGAGTGCCGCGTCGCTGGTATAATCAATGTCAGGATAGGCCAGGATACTGCTTACCAGTACAAGTCCTGTCAGTGCACATATCACGACCGTATCCCAGAAAGTTCCGGTAGAGGAGACCAGTGCCTGACGTACGGGGTTGCGTGTCTGTGCTGCGGCAGCTACAATCGGTGCGGAACCCAGTCCTGATTCGTTGGAGAATAGTCCGCGGGCGATACCGTAACGGGCAGCCATCATGACCGTGGTTCCTACGAATCCGCTGCCTGCCGCCCGTGCCGAAAAGGCAGATTCAAAAATCAGCCGGAAAGATTCTCCTAAATAGGCATGATTGACGATTAGAATATAAATACATCCCCCTACATAGAGTAAGGCCATAATGGGTACGAGGCCCATACAGACTCTGGCGATGCTCTTTACTCCACCGATGACTACCAAAGCCGTGAGAATACTCATCAGAATGCCTGTCAGGTGAGGAGATACTCCGTACGATTCATTCAGCAGCAGGGAAATTGAGTTGGCCTGTACGGTATTACCGATGCCGAAAGCAGCCAGTGCGGTAAAGATACAGAACAGAACTCCGAGCCATTTCAATCCTAAGCCGCGTTCCAGTGCATACATCGGTCCGCCAATCATCTCACCCGATGAATTCTTTATGCGGTACTTCACAGCCAGAAGTCCTTCAGCGTATTTGGTTGACATACCTAATACCCCCGTCAGCCAGCACCAGAATACGGCGCCCGGTCCGCCCAGCGCGACGGCAGTAGCCACTCCGATAATGTTTCCGGTTCCGATGGTTGCTGCCAGTGAAGTGGCCAGTGCTCCGAATTGACTGACATCGCCTCCTGCATCTTTATCCTTGCTTACGGAGAGCTGTAAGGCCTTGAGGATATGTAACTGCGGAAAACGCAACCGGATGGTAAGATAAAGATGGGTGCCCAGGAGCATGATAATCATAGGCCATCCCCACATAAACGAACTGATTTCTTGCACAATTTTTGTAAGCTGTTCCATTTTCTGTTTGTTTTGATTTTGTCGCAAAAGTATAAATAATAAATTAAAAAGGATATCTTATTTGAAAAAATGATGTCATAATATAATTTTTATATCAAATTATGTCTCATTTTGAAATTGTTTTTATGCATGGGATTTCAGTTGGTTTGCTGTGCGTATTTCCTTTCCTACAAAACTCTGCGGATTTTCCTTGCGGCATTATCGGGTTTTATGTACTTTCGAATGAATAATTTACATAAAGAAGATATGAATTTCAAGAAAATAGTAGCCGTAGACGAGACGCTGCTGAATGAAGCGGCGCTCGAACAATTGAAAACAATAGGGGAAGAAGTGGTTGTATATCATGATTTTCCCACTGAAGAAGAGGAAGTAATTCGCCGTATTGGCAATGCCGACTGTCTGCTGGTATCTTTCCGTACGCCTATCCGTCGGTCTGTGCTGGATGCTTGCCCGAACATCCGTTATATAGGCATGTGCTGTACGCTCTATAACCCGGAAAGCTCGAATGTTGATGTGATTGAGGCTCGCAAAAGAGGAATCACGGTGTTAGGAGTGAAAGATTATGGCGATGAAGGTGTGGTGGAATACGTGGTCAGTGAACTGGTACGTCTGCTCCATGGCTTTGGTAATGTACGCTGGTTGAAAGAAAGTACGGAACTGACAGGGCGTAAGGTGGGAATCATCGGCTTAGGAAAGACCGGGGGAATGGTTGCCGAAGCCATGCGGTTTTTTGGTGCCGAGGTGCTGTACTACAGCCGTACCCGTAAACCGGAAGCCGAAGCAAAAGGCATTGCCTATCGCCCGTTGGCCGATTTGCTGAAGGAAGCGGAAATCGTATGTACCTGCCTGCCACGCAATAATTACTTGCTGGGTGAGCCGGAATTTGCCTTGATGGGAGACCGTAAGATACTGGTAAATACCTCTGTAGGACCTACTTTTGAAGTAGATGCCCTGAAGAAATGGCTGGGAACATGCAAGCACAGCTATTACCTGTGTGACGCGACCGGCATGGGTGTAGCCCGTGATGCTCTGAAGGATATTCCGAATGTGTTGTACACGCCTTATATATCCGGAAAATCCATTCAAAGCGTAGAGCGTTTGTCGCAGAAAGCCCTGGTCAATATCAGGACTTTTCTTTCAGAAGTTCCTCAAGTTTAAGCAACTCGTCGCGGTATTGTGCTGCTTCGATAAAGTCCAGCTTCTTGGCGGCTTCCTGCATCAGCTTGCGGGTCTGTTCGATGCTCTTTTGCAGCTGGCCCTTTGTCATATACTGTACCACAGGGTCGGCGGCTGCATGAAGCTGGGCTTCGGTTTCGGTATAAGCCCGTGGTTCTTTGGGCTTGCTGCTGTCTTCCAGAGACGACTGTTTTTCGATGTCGAGCAGGGCATTGGCGCGTGAACGGGTAATTTGTTTCGGTGTGATGCCGTGTGCTTCGTTGTAAGCCAGCTGCTTCTCCCGTCGGCGGTTGGTCTCATCGATGGTCTGTCGCATACTGTCCGTAATGCGGTCGGCATACATGATGACCTTTCCGTTTACGTTGCGGGCAGCACGTCCGGCCGTCTGGGTGAGTGAGCGGTGCGAACGCAGAAAACCTTCCTTGTCGGCATCCAGGATAGCTACAAGCGACACTTCCGGCAAGTCGAGTCCCTCACGCAGCAGGTTGACACCCACCAGCACATCGTAGATACCTTCCCGAAGTTCGTCCATGATTTTGATACGCTCCAGTGTTTCCACGTCGCTGTGGATATAAGCACAGCGGATACCATTGTTGAGCAGGTATTCCGTCAGTTCTTCTGCCATGCGTTTGGTCAGGGTGGTGACAAGTACGCGCTCCTCCCTTTCGATGCGCTGCTGAATCTCTTCCATCAGGTCGTCTATCTGGTTCAGGCTGGGACGTACGTCAATCACCGGGTCCAGCAGACCTGTTGGACGAATCACTTGTTCCACTACGATACCTTCACTCTGTTGCAGTTCGTATTCTGCTGGAGTGGCACTCACGTAAATCACCTGCTTGGCCATCTGCTGAAACTCTTCGAATGTAAGTGGACGGTTGTCCATGGCGGCCGGCAGACGGAATCCGTATTCCACCAGGTTTGTCTTGCGGGCGCGGTCACCACCGTACATGGCTCTGATTTGCGGTACACTGACGTGGCTTTCATCGATGACAATCAGAAAATCTTCAGGGAAGAAATCAAGCAGGCAGTAGGGACGGGTGCCCGGTTCGCGTCCGTCGAAATAACGTGAATAGTTTTCAATGCCTGAGCAATGTCCTAGTTCGCGCAGCATTTCCATGTCGTAGGTCACACGCTCGTACAGACGTTTGGCTTCGTAGGGCTTGCCAATCTCTTCAAAATAGGCCACCTGCTTGGTCAGATCGTCTTCAATCTGATGAATGGCGCGGAGCGTACTTTCCTTGGTCGTCATGAACAGGTTGGCCGGATAAATCTTATATTCTTCGAACGTACCGATACGGTGTCCTGAAACGGGATCTATCTCTTCAATACCGTCAATTTCATCGTCCCAGAACATTACTCGCAGCACACTGTCGGTATAAGCTAGGAAGATGTCTACCGTATCACCTTTTACACGGAAGTTACCTCGGTTCAGCTCGATGTCATTCCGAACGTACAGGCTGTCTACCAGTCGGCGGAGGAATACATTGCGGTCCAGCAGCTTTCCTTTTTTGATTTCAATCACGTTGTTGTAGAAATCTGCCGGGTTTCCCATACCGTAGATACACGATACGGACGATACCACGATGACATCCTTCCGGCCGGAAAGGAGAGAAGAAGTCGCTGCCAGACGAAGTTTGTCGATTTCTTCGTTGATGGCCAGGTCTTTTTCAATATAAGTATCGGTCGACGGAATGTATGCTTCCGGCTGATAATAGTCATAGTAAGACACATAATACTCCACCGCATTGTGAGGGAAGAAATTCTTGAATTCTCCGTAAAGCTGGGCAGCCAGTGTCTTGTTGTGACTCAGAATCAGTGTCGGCTTGTTGATGTTCTTGATGACATTGGCAATGGTAAAGGTCTTTCCAGAGCCGGTTACTCCCAGCAGCGTCTGTGCAGGCACATGCTGCCGGATACCTTCAGTCAGTTGGGCGATGGCCTCCGGCTGGTCGCCGGTAGGCTGATAGTCGGATATCAGTTCAAAATTCATTGCATCTGAATATTGGTGAATGAAAACGGTTGTAAAATTACATATATATTTTATACCATACTTTGCACATCCTGAAAAATTACATTAAAAAATGGCCTGGAGTTGCATTATTCGCTGGAAAAGAGTAATTTTGCGCAACTATATCAATTATATATGAAAAAATACATCGCAATGGTCCTCCTTTCTGCTGGAGTTTTGTCTTCATGCGGAGAGTACAATAAAGTGCTGAAAAGCACTGACTATGAATACAAATACGAAGCGGCGAAAAGCTATTTTGCCAAAGGACAGAATTCACGTGCGGCAACCATTCTGGAAGAACTGATTCCTATCCTGAAAGGTACGGCCAACGGAGAAGAGTCTTTGTATATGCTGGCAATGACTTATTACAACCAGGGTGATTTTGTGACTGCTTCGCATTATTTCAATACCTATTATACGACTTATCCGCGCGGTACTTATACGGAACTGGCGCGTTTTCATAGCGGAAAGGCTCTGTACCTTGATACTCCGGAACCACGTCTGGACCAGAGCAGCACGTACAAGGCCATTCAGGAACTGCAGATGTTTATGGAGTATTTCCCTACAAGTCAGCGAAAGGATATAGCTCAGAGCATGATTTTCGAGTTGCAGGACAAACTGGTGGAAAAGGAATACCTTTCTTCCAAACTTTATTATGACTTGGGCTCTTATTCCGGAAATGCCTCTTACAGCAGTACGGGTAATAACTATCTGGCAGCTATCGTTACTGCACAGAATGTGTTGAAAGAATATCCCTACACCAAGATGCGTGAGGAACTTTCCATTCTGATTCTCCGCGCCAAGTATCACATGGCAAAGGAAAGTGTGCTGGAAAAGAGAGAAGACCGTATGCGCGAAACTGTGGATGAATATTATGCTTTCAAAAATGAATTCCCGGAAAGCAAATACATGAAAGAAGTGGAAGACATCTTCAAGGAAGTCAGCAAGTACATTTCTACAGATGAAGAATAATATAAACGTTTATAATTATAAATTAAGTTATGGATTACAAAAAAACAAACGCTCCTACAAATACGGTTACACGTAATTTGATGGAACTCTGTGAGGACACAGGCAATATTTATGAAACAGTATCTATCATCGGCAAGCGTGCCAACCAGATTGCTGCCGAAATGAAGAATGACCTTTCCAAGAAACTGCAGGAGTTTGCTTCTTATAACGATAACCTTGAAGAGGTGTTTGAAAACAGAGAACAGATTGAAATCTCTCGTTATTATGAAAAACTCCCGAAACCGACGTTGATTGCGACTCAGGAGTACATAGAAGGAAAGGTTTATTACAGAAACCCGGCAAAGGAAAAGGAAAAATTGCAGTAATCCTCCTATAGGTAAAGATTTTAGTGAATGCGCATGCGCATTTGGGCTTGTCATTCTGAGTGTAGACGGCAAGAACCGTCGCCCTCAGAATGACATTTGTTTTGGAAACCTTAATACGATTGATTATGATACAGAGAATACAGACCGTTTATTTGCTCGTAGTAGCTATCTTGATGGTAGTAATGATGTCTGTTCCCGTGGGCAGCTTCTATACCGATAAAAATATTTGTGAGATGACAAACCTTTCATATCTGCTTCCGGATGGAGCGGTGAACTATACGCCGTGGGCTTTGTTTGCGATACTGGTAGTAGTGGCTGTAATGGCTTTGGTGACTATTTTCCTTTACCGGAAACGTATGTTGCAGATTCGTCTGACCATCTTCAATACGATTGTGCTGGTTGGTTACTATCTGGTACTGGCCTATTTTGTCGTAAATCCGGACAAGGCATTCGACGACTACAGTTTCATGCCTTCATGGACAGTTTGTCTTCCATTGGTAAGCATTATCCTGAACTGGCTGGCTATCCGTGCTATCGGCAAGGATGAGATGCTGGTAAAGGCGTACGAAAGATTGCGCTGATTCGCAGTTTGCAATAAAAAAGCCATCGGGGCGTTTCTTCACTTCAGAGGAAACGCCCCGATGGCTTTTATTATTTTCTTTTGTTATTCCAGAATATACATTTCAGAAGGAGTGGTTCGCTTCAGTGGAGTTACTTCCACGTCTTTTCCTACGATGATGTTTTCCTGCCGGAATGCCAGTTCCACTGTCTTGAAAGCCAACTCCGGATGGTTGTTGTCCTTGCTCAGGTGGCAGAGCCATAAATGTTTCAGGCGCTGGGGGAAATGATGACTCAGGTAGTCGGCCATTTCGTGATTGCTCATGTGTCCGTTCGGGCCGGCAATGCGCTCCTTCAGATGCTGTGGATAAGGTCCCATCTGGAGCATGCTGTCGTCGTAGTTGGCTTCCAGTATCAGGTAGTCAGCCTGCTGTATGAAGCGTGAGGCAGTCGGGGTGATATGCCCGATGTCGGTCAGGAAAGAGAATGTCTTATCGCCTGCCGTGATGCAGTAGCCCACGTTGTCGGTTCCGTCGTGAGGCACTTCAAAGCAGGTGATGGTGAAATCGCCCACATTGAATGTTTCTTCTTTCCGGATAAAGCGGGTACGTTCGGGACTTAACCGTTCGGTCATGCAGTAGCTGTGCTTCATGCCTTCGTGTATTTCCGGAGTGGTATATACCGGAATCCCGTGCTTCTCTCCCAAATGTCCTACTGCCTTGATGTGGTCGGCGTGGTCATGAGTGACCAGTACAGCCTGTATCCCTTCAAGGTTCAGCATACGTTCCTTAAATACTTTTTTGATGGTGCGGATACCGATACCGGCATCAACCAATATGGCGGTGTTGTCAGTAGCCAGGTAGTAACAGTTTCCGCTGCTGCCGCTGGCCAGACTCATAAATTTTACTGTCATTGTCTCTCTTTTTTGCTAAAGGAACGCAAAGATAGTGAAAGGTGAGAGGAGAGGCAAACGAAAAACAAAGTTTTTCAGGTTTGGCTATCCCGAACCGCATCCTGTCTTATGGAAAGATAGTGAAAGGTGAGAGGAGAGACAAACGAAAAACAAAGTTTTTCAGGTTTGACTATCCCGAACCGCCTCCTGTCTTATGAAAAGATAGCGAAAGGTGGGAGGAGAGGCAAACGAAAAACAAAGTTTTTCAGGTTTGTCTATTCCGAACCGCGTCCTGTCTTATGAAAAGATAGCGAAAGGTGGGAGGAGAGGCAAACGAAAAAAGATAGAAATAAAACAAGGCCATTCCGAAAAGGAACAGCCTTGCAAACGGGTTGTATCTGTTTTTAGATATACCGTAATTTCTTAGAACTGGAAGAAATTCTTAGCGTTGTTGTAGCAGATGTCTTCCACCATCTGTTGTACGCGTGCCATTTCGCATTCAGGAATTTCTCCGTTTTCTACATCTCTTCCCAGCAAGTTACAGAGGGTACGGCGGAAGTATTCATGACGCGGGTAAGAAAGGAAGGAACGTGAGTCGGTAAGCATACCTACGAAGCGGCTCAGCAATCCCAACAGAGAAAGTGCGTTCATCTGTTTTTCCATACCGTCCTTCTGATCGAGGAACCACCAGCCTGAACCGAACTGGATTTTTCCCGGGATAGAACCATCCTGGAAGTTGCCTAACATGGTAGCAATTACTTCGTTGGCGCAAGGATTCAGGTTGTAGAGAATGGTTTTTGTAAGCTTTCCTTCTGAGTTCAGGCGATCCAGATATTTTGCCATGGATTTGGCTGTGGTAAATTCACCGATAGAGTCGAAACCAGTGTCAGGTCCTAACAGCTTGAACATCTTGGTATTGTTGTTGCGGATAGCACCGTAGTGGAACTGCTGTGTCCAGCCAGTTTCCCAGTCCATTTCGCCGAATACTACCAGCATGGCCGATTTGAACTTCAGAATTTCTTCGTGTGTCAGTTCCGTACCACCGTATACTTTGTTGAAGATGGCGCGGATTTCTGCATCCGTATAGTCTTCTGCATAGAACTCTTCAATACCGTGGTCAGACAATTTACAGCCTTGTTCGGCAAAGAAAGCGTGACGTTTGCGCAGCGCTTCAATCATGTCGTCAAAGTTGGAGATGCTAACACCGCTTACTTCTGCTAGCTTTTCTACGTAGGCACGGAAGTCAGCTGGTACTTCTACGGCCATTGCCTTGTCCGGACGCCAGGTAGGCAGCATCTTGATTTCAAATCCGCTTTCACGGGTAGCGATGTGATATTCCAGTGAATCTACCGGATCGTCCGTCGTGCAGACGGTTTCCACATGATAGCGGCGCATCAGGTTGCGAGCTGAATATTCCGGAGTAGCCAGTTTGGCATTACATTCGTCAAAAATTTCGCGGGCGGTAGACGGATTCAGAATCTTGTCGATGCCGAAAGCAGTCTTCAGTTCCAGGTGTGTCCAGTGATACAGCGGGTTGCGGAATGTATAAGGAACAGTTTCAGCCCATTTTTCGAACTTTTCCCAGTCGGTAGTGTCTGTTCCGGTGCAGTAACGTTCTGCCACTCCGTTGCTTCGCATGGCACGCCATTTATAGTGGTCGCCTCCCAGCCAGATTTCAGTAATGGATTTGAACTGGTAATCGTCGGCTACCATTTTCGGAATCAGGTGGCAGTGATAGTCAATAATCGGCATTTTAGCCGCATGATTGTGATATAATTCCTGTGCGGTTTCAGTTTGCAGCAGGAAGTTTTCATCCATAAATTTCTTCATGATAAATGTGTTTTTAAGTGTTCAGGGTTGTCTTGTGATAGGAAGTTACAATTTATTTATGTTGCCCAACATAAAATATCGAATACCTATCCGTTATCGAACACGAAAGTAGAGATTTTATTTGGAATAACAAAATATTTATTACCTTTGCAACACTCATTTATGAAAATTAATCTCATAAGTTAAAGTGTAAATGCGTGGAAAACAGGTAGTTATATTTAACTCTTTTGATTTTCGAAAGGTGAAATGCAACTCATAGGCCGAAAGTACAACAATTTTGTTATTAAAGATATAGTATGAAAGCATTAAACAAAGAGACCGCAAAGAAAACGGTCCGTCCGGAAAGAATTATTCAGTTTGGCGAAGGTAATTTCCTTCGTGCGTTTGTAGACTGGATTATCTACAATATGAACGAAAAAACTGATTTCAATAGCAGCGTAGTGGTGGTTCAACCCATCGAAAAAGGAATGATTGACATGCTGAACGCGCAGGATTGCCTTTATCACGTTAATCTGCAGGGTTTGGACAAAGGGGAAACGGTGAACAGCCTGACCATGATTGATGTAATCAGCCGTGCGCTGAATCCTTACAGCCAGTTCGAAGAGTTCATGAAACTGGCCGAACAGCCGGAAATGCGTTTCGTAATCTCCAATACAACCGAAGCAGGTATTGCGTTCGATCCTTCCTGCAAACTGGAAGATGCACCGGCTTCTTCTTATCCGGGCAAGCTGACGCAGCTTTTGTATCATCGCTATAAAACTTTTCAGGGAGATATGTCAAAGGGATTGATTATCTTCCCCTGTGAACTGATTTTCCTGAACGGGCACAAGTTGAAAGAAACCATCTATCAGTATATTGAACTCTGGAACTTGGGAGATGACTTTAAGCAATGGTTTGAAAAGGCTTGTGGCGTGTATGCTACGCTGGTAGACCGCATCGTACCGGGATTCCCGCGCAAGGATATTGCGGCTATCAAGGAAAAGTTGCAATACGATGACAACATGGTGGTACAGGCTGAAATTTTCCATTTGTGGGTGATTGAAGCACCGCAGGAGGTGGTTGCCGAGTTCCCTGCCGACAAAGCCGGACTGAATGTGCTCTTTGTGCCGTCGGAAGCACCGTACCACGAACGGAAAGTGACTTTGTTGAACGGACCGCACACCGTGCTTTCTCCAGTGGCTTACTTGTCGGGTATCAACATTGTACGCGATGCCTGCCAGCACCCGGTAGTGGGCAAGTTTATCCATAAGGTGATGTTCGAGGAACTGATGGAAACCCTGAACTTGCCGAAAGCAGAATTGGAAAAATTTGCACATGACGTGCTGGAACGCTTCAACAATCCGTTTGTAGACCATCAGGTGACTTCCATCATGCTGAATTCCTTCTCGAAATACCAGACACGCGATTTGCCGGGCTTGAAGACTTACCTGGAACGCAAGGGCAAGTTGCCTGAAGGGCTGGTATTGGGACTGGCCGCCATCATTACCTACTACAAAGGTGGTGTACGTGCCGATGGCGCAGAAATCGTGCCTAATGATGCACAGGAAATCATGGACCTGCTGAAGCAGTTGTGGGCTACAGGTGATACAGCTAAGGTAACCGAAGGCGTGCTGGGTGCCACCTTTATCTGGGGCGAAGACCTGAACCTGATTCCGGGACTGGCAGAAGCCGTGAAGAAGAACCTGGACAGCATTCAGGAAAAAGGCATGCTGGAAACCGTGAAAGCCATTCTGTAACGATTAATTGTTAGAATTCCATATCATTATGCGGGAGGAGAGGCCTGTTTCGGGCCTTTTCCTCCCGTTTTGCATGTATAAACTTGCATTTTTAATTCTTTTTGTTTATCTTGCCTTTCAAAGCAGGAGGCAGGTATGGAAATCACCGCACAAGTACTAAAGGAACTGGAACTGTTTAATCGTGGACGTACGAGCGACAAGGGTGTCTATCTTATCAGCATGGCCACAGAATATCGTCCGTATTATGCCTTGTGGCGTGAATTTCCTTCTCCCCATTCTTATCTGTTTGTCCGTACGTTGGGAGTAACGCTGGATGCCGCTTCCGCCCGTGCTTTCTCCATGCTGCAGAACTGCAATGTGCGGTTGGAGACCGCTGATAATGCGCAGTTTGAATCCTATTACGGGGCACTGGACGATTTGATGCCTTTCGGAAAATACAAGGGAAAGCATCTGGCTGAAATCTATTACGTGGATCCTTCTTACATGCTCTGGCTGGCCAATAAGTTTGAACCTACCAACCCTCGGTACGAGCGGGTGGTGGAGCTGGCCAAGCGCTTTGCCGTGGTGCATTTTGAACTGACCGTGCGCAAGCCGCGCATTGCTTCGGTGAGTCATTTTGTAGGAACGATGGGAGAGACGTTGAAAGACTTGCAGGTTACGGTACTGAACGTGCGACTTCAGGTAGATACGTACAAACCCGATTTCTTTGTCGACCAGAATGTACTGGCGGCCGACCGCGATGGTAATCGCTTTACCTTTCTGGTCAAGGCCCGTGCCCGTAGTCTGACACCAAATGCCTTGAGTTGCCGCAGCCGTCAGATACAGCCGCAGGAGTTCCTGCATTTGCTTTCGGCCAAAGTCATGTCACAATATGAGTCGCATGGAGTGCGCTATACCCGTCTGGGTTACGTGAAACTGGCGTGACGAAAGGCCAGACGCACATATTCTTTCTGCCAGTCCTCCGGTTTGAGTACCTGCTGGTCGTATGAAAGCAAGTCAATGTCAAGCGGGATGCGTCCTTCCTTCTTGCTGTCCGGAGTTCGTCCGTTTGTCTGCTCAATTTGCTTCAGGATGCTTCGCACCTCCGTCATGGGTAGTGAGGTATGGAAACGTGCGGCACGGTTCAGGAACGGTTGCGGATTTTCCATTTTCTCCGGCACGGTTTCTACGATTCCTCCCCATTCAATATCCGGAAAGAGACGTTGCAGGGCGTCTTCCGCATTCTTCAGGTGCAGAAGCGCATCCAGGTTGGAACCCATGCAGAGCAGGCAGGTATGCGAGGTCGCTGTATCACACATGGGCAGAATGGTTTTTACGGAATACGAAATACAATCCTACCACGATGAAAGGAATGCTCAGAATCTGTCCCATGTCTATAGGGAGTGCATTCTCAAAGTCCACCTGTCTTTCTTTCAGGAACTCCACGAAAAAGCGGAAGGTGAAAATCAGGGTGATACACAAACCGAAATAGAAGCCTTTCCGTACGTTTTCTTTCTTCTCCCGGGAGATGACCATCATTATCAGGAAGAACAGGAAGTAGGCCAGTGCTTCGTAGAGCTGTGCCGGATGACGGGGCTGCATATCCACCCGTTCGAAGATAAACGCCCAGGGCACGTCCGACGGCATGCCGATGATTTCTGAATTCATCAAGTTGGCCAGTCGGATAAATCCGGCAGCTACGGGAGCAGCCACTCCCATCATATCCAGAATATCGAGAAAATGAATCTTCGTTTTCCGGCAGAAAAGCACCAGTGCCAGAATCAGTCCCAGCGTACCTCCGTGGCTGGCCAGTCCGGCATATCCGGTAAACACCCATCCGCCCTGTGGCAGGAAATGTACCGGCAATATGATTTCCAGCGGATGACTCAGGAAGTATTGCGGGTCATAGAACAGGCAGTGTCCTAAACGTGCCCCGGCAAAGATACCGATAAAACTATAGGTAAACAGCGTCTGGAAAGTATCCAGCGGAAGTCCCTTCTGCTTGTACAAATGGTAGACCACCTGACTGCCGGTCAGAATGGCAATCATCCACAGCACGCTGTACCATCGGAGGGTAAAACTGCCGAGGTGAAACAATGCCGGGTCCGGGTTCCAGTGTATGTAAAGAAATTCCATCATCTTTCCTTCGTTTTAAGTCTGCGGCAAAGGTAGTGAAAGGTGAGAGGAGAGCCAAGCGAAAAACATAGTTTTTCAGCCGGGCTTTCCCGAACCGCATCCTATCTTATCGAAAGGTAGTGAAAGGTGAGAGGAGAGCCAAGCGAAAAACGCAGTTTTTCAGCTGGGCTCTTCCGAACCGCATCCTAATTTATCGAAAGGTAGTGAAAGGTTTTATTTTCGTTCTGCCTGCGCTTGCTTGTAAGCCTCCATTTCTTTCCGGCTACGGCTGGAAGTCACCAGGTACACCCCACCGAAAATGAGTACCACGGCAATGATTTTGGTCGTGTTAAAGGAATCCATTCCCCAGCATACGGCTACGATACAGGCCACAAGCGGCTGGATATAGTTGTACATACCGGCTACCGTAGGGCGGAGATTCTTTTGTCCCACCACAATCAGCATGTAACTGACGAAGGTAGCGCCTACTACGATAAAGGTCAGACTGCCAATTTCCACCGCCTTCAGTCCGCTCCAGTCTGCGCTCATCAAATCGCTGGCAGAGAAGGGAATTGTGCAGATAAAAGAGTAGGTAAACATCCATTTCATGATGGTGATGAGCGAATATTTGTTGACAAAATCCTTGAAGCGTACAATGTAGAACGCATAGCAGAACTGTGCGAACAAGACCAGCAAATCACCCCATATTGCCGTATGGCTGGCAGACGAAGCGGCCGGCTGGTTCTGGCTGCTTCCAAGGATGAGCAACAAGGCACCGCCTGCCCCACAGGCAATGCCCAGCACTTTCTTGCCGGTAATCGGTTCTTTCAGGATGAAAGCCGCCAGCAGCATGGCCCACAGCGGCATGCTTGTAGTGATGATAGATGCGTCGGCCGGTGAACTCAGGCTTACGCCGAAGATGAAGCATCCCTGATTGAACACGATGGCAAAGAGAGAGGCAAAGAACAGCGTAATCAGGTCTTTATGGTTGACGTGCTCCGGCTTCTGAAAGAAAGAAGCTATCCAGAACAACACCATGGCTCCCCCGATGCGGAGGTCCGTAACCACCAGCGGAGTAACGGCTCCTCCGGCCATAAGTAATTTAGAAAGAGGAGACATCAGTCCCCACATTGTATTTGCTCCCAGCATGGAAGCATGTCCTTTCCAGCAAAATTTTTCCATATATTCTTCGATTGATGATTTTCAAAAAGCGCTGCAAAGTTAGAAAGGTCTGAAGGAGAAAAATTGTACTTTTGTGCTATAATCATGAAGAATACGACTATGTGGAAGGAAAATCTGTATCAGCAGGTGGAGATTCTCTTGAGAGAGCACGATGAATTTCCGATAGGGGAACACCAGCATTCGTTCTTTGAGATGATATATATCCTGGAAGGAAGCGGTGACTTCTGTGCACACACGATGGGGAGCGAGCGTGAATGGCATATCTACGAGGCGGGTGACCTTTTTCTGGTACCTCCCAACCGGATACATTTGTACACCATCCGTACGCATAGCCGCTATGTCTTTATCCGGTTTACGGAGAATTATGTGCTTGACTGCATTGGCCGCTACATAGGGCATGCCCTTGACATACAGTCAGGTTTCCGGATGGAACTTTCGCCGGACGATAAGGAAGCCGTTCGTCAGCTGGTGGGACTGCTGGTCGGGGAGGTTTCACACAAGCGTTCCTTATCGGAGATGTTGTGGTCCAATTATGTAGACAGCCTTATCCTGCTGGCTGCCAGGGGGCTTCATTTGCCCGACACTGGGATTGCGCCGGAGGAAGATAAGGCACAGCATCTGCTGCTTTATATAGAACAGCATATTGATCAGCCGGAACAATTGCGCTTGAGCGTGCTGGCTGCGAAATTCCGTTTGTCACCCACTTACATAGGGCGCTTTTTCAAGCGTAATTTCGGGGAAGATTTCAGACTCTATGTATCCAAGAACCGTTTGAAGCGGGTAGAAGAACTGTTGACAGGCAGCCGTATGAGCGTCAAGGAGATAGCCAGCCGGATGGGTTACATAGATTCCTGCTATTTGAACAAACTTTTCCGGCAGCATCATGGGATGACTCCCATGCAGTACAGGAAAATGTATAAGTCTGAAAGTGAGTAATTTGCAGGTTTTCTGTCTCAGGCTTTTTTAAGAAGCAGAAAACGCAAGTACGTTTGGGTCGAAACGTAAGTTCGTTTAAAACAAAACGCAAGTGCGTTTTACTTCAAACGTACTTGCGTTTTATCTGAAATGTCCTTGCGTTTTAGTTCAAACGCAAAGGCGTTTTTATGTCCGTTTTTTTACTGGTATAAGAAGCGTTTGATGCTCTTCTTGGCCGTTTTTTCAAATTCTTCCGGATAAAGCTTCACCTGCGTAATCTGCGAATAAGCCGGAAGTACCTTGTTCAATTCGATGCGGTTCAACTCCAACGCTTCCTCCAGCTGTTTCTTGTTCATTCCATGCGAGAATGCGTCTTCATTGTCCGGATAAACCAGTGCCACAAGCTTGTTCTCTTTCAGAATCACCAGCGACTCGTTTACGTAAGGCATGTTGTTCAGGCGGGCCTCAATTTCTTCCGGATAGATGTTCTGTCCGGAAGCGGTAAGCAGCATGTTCTTGCAACGGCCCTTGATGAAGATGTTTCCCTCCGCATCCTTGATGGCCATGTCGCCGGTATGCAGCCAGCCGTCCTTGTCGATGGTCTGTGCGGTGGCATTCTCATTCTTGTAGTATCCCAGCATGACGTTCATACCCCGGCACACCAGTTCCCCCGGAATCCGTTCAGGGTCTTCCGAAATCACCCTGGTCTCCATGTTGGCCACGGTCTTTCCGCATGAAGTGTACAGAATCTCATCCCAGCGGCTGTGGCAGATAAGCGGCGCACATTCCGTCATACCGTATGCGATGGTGTAGGGGAAGTTGATTTTACGCAGGAAGGCTTCCACCTCGGGGTTGAACGGTGCCCCTCCGATTACGATTTCAATGAAGTTTCCGCCGAATACCTCCATGGCCTGCTGACGGATTTGTTCCTTTATTTTATCGCTGATAATCGGCAGTTTCAGCAGCAGTTTTCCGAGTTTGTTGTCCACTTTCGGGAGAATGTTCTTCTTGAAAATCTTTTCCACGATGAGCGGTACGCAGGCAATGACGCGCGGGCGGATGATGGCAAACGATTCCGCAATGATTTTCGGGCTCGGCATACGGGTAAGGAACCACAGATGCGCTCCTCTGGTGATGCCGTAAAGAAAATCGAATACCAGTCCGAAGATATGTCCCAGCGGAAGCATGGAAACGATGCTGTCGCCTGGTTTCAGTCCCACTTTCCGGTCAATGTGCACGATGTTTGAAATGATGCTCCGGTAAGGAAGCATTACTCCTTTTGAATAGCCGGTAGTTCCTGAAGTATAGTTGATGACGGCCAGTTCTTCCGGTTCTTCCCGGCGGTAGGAAACCTGCTCGGCACGGAAGCGGCAGGGATATTTCTTCCCGAATTCCTCGTTCAGGTGTTCGCGTGCATACGTCAGCCTTTCCGAACGTGACACTACCAGGTCGAAGTTCTTCAGTTCGATGATTCCCTCCAGATTGGGCATGGCCGCCTCGTTGAACATCTCCCACACCTGGTCGCCTACAAAAAGCATACGTGCCTCCGAATGGTTGACGATGTGGTGCACGTTGTCGGCCTTGAACTCGTGAAGGATAGGAACGGCTACTGCCCCGTAAGTTACGATGCTCAGGAAAGTGGCTGTCCAGTTGGCACTGTTGCGCCCGCACAGCGCGATTTTGTCCCCTTTCCGGATTCCTGCATGTTCGAACAGGATATGCATTTTCTCTATCTTTCTGGCCACGTCCTTATATTGCAGCGTAGCTCCTTTGTAGTCTGTCAGTGCATCACGGTCCCAGTTGGCGCGGATGCTTTCTTCAACAAGTTGTATAAAACTGTCTTGTATTTCCATTTTCAAATTGCACAATGTTTGACACAATGTGTGCAAAAGTAATAAAAGTTAATAGAATTATCTCTATGAAAGTCCTTTTTTTGCTGGAATCTGATGTTTGTGCTATTTTTTCTTCCTTATTTGTTATTCCTTGAAAAAAGAGATTGGTTACCCGATCAGTGCATAGATGGCTGCTGCCAATGCCGCACTTACCGGGATGGTAAGCACCCAGGCTGTCATCAGGCTTCGGGTAACTCCCCAGCGCACTGCGGACAGGCGACGGGTGGCGCCCACTCCGATGATGGCTCCTGATATGGTGTGGGTGGTGCTGACCGGAATTTTCAGATATTCCGTAAAATAAAGCGTAAATGCACCGGCTGTTTCGGCTATGACACCTTCCAGCGGAGTAACTCTGGTAATCCGGTTTCCCATGGTGCGCACTATTTTCCATCCTCCCGACATGGTTCCCAGTGAGATTGCGGTAAAGCAGGAAAAAGCGACCCAGTCGGGTAAATCGCCTACGTTGTTTACCCCCATGCCAATGCCTTGCGAATGGGCTGCTATCAGGGCAGCTGCAATGATACCCATTACCTTTTGCGAGTCGTTAAGTCCATGCCCGATGCTGAACAGGGCGGATGAGAGCAACTGTAGTCTTTTAAACCATTTCTCTGCGGTGTGGGGATGGGCCTTACGGCACAGATTCAGCACTATCAGAGTGAAGAGGAAGGCTACAAGCATACCTATGACTGGAGCCAGAAAAATGAAAAGCACGATTTTCAGGATAACCGAACTTTGAATGGCACCAAATCCATAAGCTGCAATGGCGGCTCCCGCAAACCCGCCGATAAGTGTATGGGATGAAGAAGAAGGAATTCCTCTCCACCAGGTCCACAGGTTCCAGATGATGGCTGCAATCACTCCAGACAAGATGACTGGCAAAGTAATGTATTGCTCATAGACTGTTTTTGACACAGTGTTGGCAATGCCGAAATCACCGATAAGGTATTTAGCGATGAAAAACGCCAGAAAATTGAAAAAGGCAGCCCAGATTACAGCCTGGAGCGGAGTCAGCACCTTGGTAGAAACAATGGTAGCTATTGCGTTGGCTGCATCATGAAAACCGTTGATATAGTCAAAAATCAGGGCCAGTACAATGATGGTGATGAGTAATTCCATGTGCAATTCTTTTTTTCAGGCATATTTTACGATAATGTTTCTCAGGAGCTTTCCTACATGGTCGGCGGCATCTGTCGTCTTTTCCAGTTCCTGCATGATTTCTTTTGTCTTGATCAGTTCAATGCAGTCGGTTTCTTCATTAAACAGTTGCATGATGAAAAGGTCATAGACCTCATCCGCATGGTTTTCTATCTCATGGAGCTTCTGACAGTAATCTTTCAGTCTGGACGGATTTTTGCTGAAGGTTTCCAGCTCATCCATGGCCTTGCAGATGATGGAGGCTCCTTGTTGTATGAGGACAGCCAGCTCTTTTCCGCTGTCTGAAATGGCGTGCGGCTTGTAGATGGCAATCCGCTTCGAGGCACTGTGAATGCGGTCGGTCACGTCATCGATGGAAAAGGCCAGGTCATGTATGTCTTCCCGGTCAAAGGGGGTGATAAAGGTCTGGCCTAGCTCCATGAAAATCTGCTGGGTTATCTGGTCGCCTTTTCTTTCAGCTTCCTTCACTTTGTGATAATACTCCTGCCATATCTCTGGTGTGTCATGGTTCATGCTGTCAATCAGAAGTTCAGAAGCATTGAGTACGGTTTGTGACAATTGGTTTAATAAAGGAAAGAATTTGCTTTCTTTGGGTACAAATCGGTTTAACAGGGAATTTTTCATACTGTTGTTCGTTTATTTTTTATTCGTATATATTCAATGAGGGCAGGGCAGAGTGAAACCAGTACGATGCCCATCAAAAGTATTTTGAGGTTTTGCTGCACAAAAGGGATGTTTCCAAAGAAATAGCCTGTCATGCAAAAAAGTAAGACCCAGACAGCTGCCCCGACAAGGTTGTAAATCATAAACAAGTAATAATTCATGTGTCCCATTCCGGCGACAAACGGTGCAAAAGTGCGGACAATGGGGACAAAACGGGCAATGATTATGGTTTTTCCGCCATATTTCTGGAAGAAATGATGGGTTTTCTCCAAATGACTTTGCTTGAAGATCTTTGAGTCTGGTTTGGAGAACAGTTTTTTCCCGAAATAATGTCCAATCAGGTAGTTGCAGGAATCACCAAGCACGGCTGCGATGAAAATAACCATCATCAGCAGGCTTATTTCCAGTGGCATCCCCGGAAGGGATGCCACTGCACCGGAGACAAACAGAAGGGAGTCTCCGGGCAGAAAGGGGGTGACTACAAGTCCGGTTTCACAGAAAATGATTAAAAACAACAAGGCATATGTCCATTCATGGTATTCCTGCACGAGTGTAATCAGATGCTGGTCTATATGTAGGAAAATATCAATGAAGAAATCCATGTGACGTATGCAGGTTTTTCATGAATGTACTGGCTTTTTCTCCTTTCAGGCAGCACAGTTCTGTGACTGGTTTATACAAGAAAGAACTATAGGTCAGCAGTTGAAATGCGGCATATTGGTTGTCTTTTGAGTGAACAATCAGCAAATACAGCTGCGGCTCTTCTCTTGGCATGGCAGGCAGGTCACAATAATCTGCCAGGTATTTTTTCAAGCCTTGGAACTGTTCTTTGCTGAATGTCAGGCTTTTTTTGCATACCATGCTGCCTGTTCCTGCATAGGCCTGATAGCGGGCACGGAAAATCAGAAAATAGAATGAAATGACTGCCAGCAAGCTTCCGGCAGCGATTTTCAGGGCATTAATATTGGATTCTGAGGTGCTTTCCGGTAAGAAAAACAGACTGATACCGGCAGCCAGCAAACAAATTGAAAGGCCTATGGTGAGGAAACTGGTGCGTTTCCGTATATCCTGTGTGGGATATGACTGTGATAGATTAAATGTTTCCATGAATTTCTTGTTTTTGTAGTTGAAAATTAAAGAGAACTATTGGGTAGCCTGAAGCCCTTGCAGGGCCTGTCTGGCCGTAGCGTTTTCCGGATCAAGTTCCAGAATTTTGTTCCAGTATGCTTTAGACTTTTCATAGTCCTTTTGCAGGAAATAATAGTATCCCAGGTAACTTTCACATTCGATGAGGAGTGATTTGGACGCGTCTGCTTTCTTTTCCAGCAAGGCCAGAGCCGATTCGTAATAAGGCTTGGCCAGTCCTTCCGTACTTTCAGGGTCGGCCATGGCATTGGTGCGGGCTCTCCAGAAATAGCCCAGGTAATTGTCGGGTACACGTTGAGATACTTCTGCAAAGATTTCGTCGGCTTTCTTCAAATAAGCTTCTTTTTCGGTTTCATTGGCGGTACTGCTTCCGGCCGCTATGTAATACAGTCTTCCCATCAAGAACATGTCGCTCACCTCGGCCTTTCCTTTCAGCCCGTCCAGATACACTTGGTACAGGCGGATGGCTTCAGGGTAATTTTGCAATTTTTCGTGGGCGGCAGACGCTTCCTTGGCTATTTCCGGATGCTCATGTGCCGCATCCGCTTCGAGGGCTTTTTCAAACCATTGCATTGCCTCGTCGTTCCTCTGGTCTGCCAATGACAGACGTCCACGGTATAGAAAGTCCAGGTAGACGTAGTCGCTTCCGTCCGGACGGTCAAAAAAAGCGTCAGCAGCTTCAAGCCCTTCTTTATAGGCGGCAATTTCATACAAATCGTACATACGCAGACGTTTCAGGAGATGGTTGTCCTTGTCTGTAGCAAGCCCTTTCTCTACGGCCTTCAGTGATTGCGCATAGTCTTTGTTCAAATATAGCAGCATGGCGTAATACCCGTAGTCTTGCGCATCAGGAGTTCCTTGTTGCATGAATTCGTCGTAAGCAGATTTTGCTTTGCCATAGTACCCTGCCTGATAGTACGCATTGGCTAATTCACGGTTTACTTCCAGCAGTTCAGGATGGTTTGCCTTCAATTTTGTCAGCATGTCAATAGAGAGCTGAGGGTTCACCCCGATGTAGGCACGTGCGTATTTGTAATAGGCATCGTAGCAATCTGCATCGAACAAAATGGCCTGTTCGTAATATCCGCATGCCGTGCCTACATTTTTCTGTGCCAGGGCAATGTCACCTGCCAGCATATATACCGGAGCCGATTTGGAGTCTGTTTTCATGGCACGGTCAGCATAAACTTGTGCTTCAGCCGGGCGGTTATGATCCAGATAGGCGTTGCCTATGGCAACCAGCAAGGAGATGTTTTTCTTGTTTTTCCCCTTTAGTAACTCGCTGAATTCTTTGGCGGCTGTTTCCGGTGTTTCATTGATACCGGAAGCTATCTGTGTAATTAGCCTGTGGGTTTCAGCTGTAAGAGTTTCCTGGGCATAGCAGTATGAGGCAGAAAATATCATTCCGCTGCATACAAAGCATAAAATTTTATTTTTCATCATAAATTGCTCATTAAATTAGAAATCATCTTTTACGTTTACAATCCGGACTGGCTGTGTAGCCGGTATCAGTCCTGACTTGAGGATAATCCGTTGTCCGCGCTCTCCTGTCAGAAACGTCATCAGTCCGGTAGGGAGTGCTCCTTTGGGGTCATTGATAAGGATGTACACCTCATTCGTCAGCGGATATTGTTTTAACGCCAGATAAGCCTGATAAGGTCTGTAACTGTTTTCTGGAGTAGCTTCACTGCTTTCCGAAACCGACATGACCCTGACTCTTTGGTTGAAGGAGAGCCGTGTCGTATCTGCCTTGTTGCCTATCCAGTTGGCACCGATAATGCCAATGGCATCCGGTGTGGCAGCTACATAATCAATTACTTCTTCATTGCTTTTCCGTGCCTTTAATGAGGAAGAAAGAGGTTTCCCTTGGCAGATGGAGTCGATGACATAATGTACGGTTCCTGAGTTCGGATTGTCGAACACTACTTGCATGCGTCCCAGCCTTGACTTTGGGTTTAACTCTTTCCATTCCGTGATTTCTCCGGTGGCGATGCGCCGGAAGTCTTCCACTGTAATGAGTGAGTCGGGATTGCAATGGTGGGTAATCAGTGCGATTCCGCTGGAAGCCATTTGAATGGATTCCGGAAAGAATTTGCGTGTATGAAAAGAAATTAATTCCTTTTCTGTCAGCCGGCGGTTGGTGATTGCCAGACGTACGCTGTCTTTCAGCAACAGGTTGACAGCTTCTACCTCACTGCAATAAACCGGGGTGATTGAAGCCTCGGGAGTCAGTGCCTGATATACTTGCAGCTCTTCTTCCATGATAGGCTTGAACGATTCGTCTACGGCAATGCGGATTTCTCCCGAATACAAGGTTTCCTCTTTACCGTTTTTCCCGGAGGAATTACAAGCCGAGAACGTGAGCATGCACAACAGATATAGCATTAATTTCTTTTTCATACACTTGGTGATTACTGTAATTTAAAAACAATAGGGCAGGTATAATAAACCGGTACGTTACGCCCGTTCTGTTTCCCGGGAATCCATTGTGGCAGCGATTTTACCACGCGTATCGCTTCTTTGTCGCAATAAGGATCCAGTGAACGGAGCACCTTGACATTTTCCACATGGCCTTGTGCATTGACAACAAAACGCAGAATGACTTTTCCTTGTATGCCATTCTCTTGTGCAATGACCGGATACTTCAGGTTTTTGGCTATGTATTTAAGAAGCTCTGCAGGCCCTCCCGGAAATTGTGGCATCTGTTCTACCATCATGTAAGGCTCTTCTTCTTGAGCTTCTGGTGCCTGGGTAATGACTTCCTGCAAGTCGGCAATGTCTTTTCCGTTCAGTTCGTCATTGCCTTTCACGTCGGCGATGGATATTTGTACCTTGGTCTCTGTCAGCTCATCCTGGCTCTTGAGCTCATCGTCATCGTGCACTTCCTCGTCTTTCTTGATGACCGGTGCCGTGAATTTGATGGTACTCTTGAGAGCCGGAGGGGGTGGGGCAATGGGTTCTACCTTTTTCAATGTTTCTTCTTTCACTTCCGGCTCCTCCAGGGCAGAAAGCTGTGTCACTTCCACCATTTCTTCTTTCTGTTCCGGCATAGCCATTTTGACAAGACGGGGTAAGGTGAATCCGGCAAATGCCACAACTGTGACAATAACCAGAGAGGCCGTCTGCCGTCTTCCCAGGTCACGGCGCATTTTATAGGCACCGTAATTTTTATTTCTGTCTTTGAAAATGAGTTCGCACCATTCCAAAGAAGTTAAATCAACCTTTGACATTTTTCCCTTTTTTGAAGTTATACATTCCTATCTGTCGCTTTTTGACTTAACTCACCATGAGAGAGGTAGTTGTCTATCAGGAAACGGTCGCCGTCCGTAATGTCGACAATTACGTATTTCCCTATGCTGCAAATCTGCATTTCGTCCAGCGCATCTATCAGATTCTTATAAGTCGACTTGTCCATTGCCTTAATGATGACGGTAGGAGTGTTTTTTCCCGATTTCACGTTGGCAATTTCCTTCTTACATTCCTCTTCGGTGATTTCAAGCCTTGCTTTCTTATCCTTAAGCTCACGTACTTTCTTGACTGCTTCGTAGTTTTTGCTGAGCAATAGTTTACGCAATCCGCTGGCTTCGTAGGTGGTTTCTTTTAGTGAAGCATAGTTCTTGTAGTCCGGTTCGCCTTCGTAATAATAGAGTTTTCCGTCCTCGCCCAGCAATAAAGTCAGTGCCTGAGAGGCCTTGACTTTATTCTGTTGCTCTTCGGTGATGTTTTTATCATTGGATGGCATGCTGATTTCCATTGTTTGCGGCTTGCTCAATGAAGTACACAGCATGAAAAAAGTAATCAGCAGCATATTCATGTCGACCATGGGAGTGAAATCCACGCGGATATTCATTTTTTTCTGCTTGTTACCTTTCTTTTCTTTATTGTTGTTTTCTTGAATTTCAGCCATATTTCTTTTTCTTTATTCTTCCGGACCCGATTTTAAGGAGGTAATCAGATTGTATCTGTTTTCCTTGAGGTCTTGAAGAGAGTTCATCACTTTTTTTATGACCGCGTAGGGTGTTTGCTGGTCGGCCTTGATGGCAATGCGCAAGTCATGGTTCGTGGCACGTGCATTGCGCACCCATGCTTTGAACTGGTTGTCGATACTGTCACAAGGGATTCCCTGGTTTTTTAAGGTGCGGTCCTGCTGTTCTGTGCTAAGGGCCAGGAAAGATTTCATGTGGCTTATTGGTACTCCGAAAGTCTGGCACAAAGAAAATTTCTTTATTTCTTGCGGGGTAAATGAAAGCCCGTATTCCTTTCCCATTGCTTCTAATGTGGCTGCCATGTCACTTTGCTTGTCAAGACTCATAAAGATTTTTCCATCAGGGCCTACCAGGATGGACATGATGTTTGTTTCGGGTATCTTTATTTCAGAAACTGATGCGGGAGTGACAACCTGCACAGGCTCTTTTTTCACAAAACTGGCTGTCAGCATGAAAAAAGTAAGCAGCAGTACGGTTACATCGCTCATGGCTGTCATGTCGATGAACATGCTTTTCTTCTGAATTTTAGCTCTACTCATAATTGAAAATTTTAAATCAAACTTCTGTTTCTGTCTGCATGAGGAAAACCTCGGCTGGCAGAATTAATGAGTAGCTGCGAAAGTCTGTACAATGGAGAAGCCCACTTCGTCAAGGCTGTACGTCAGCTTGTCTATCTTGTTGGTGTAATAGTTATAGGAAATAACGGCCAGTGCACCGGTCAAGATACCAAATGCGGTGTTAATCAAGGCTTCAGAGATACCTGTAGACAATGCAACTGAGTCAGTACCTCCTCCGGCAGAAAGCGCGGCAAATGAACGGATCATACCGATTACGGTTCCCAGCAATCCCATCAAGGTGCCTAAGGTAGTGATGGTAGCGATGATAGGCAAGTTCTGCTGCATCATGGGAAGCTCAAGTGCGGTGGCTTCTTCCAGCTCTTTTTGTATGGCAAGAATTTTCTGGTCTTTCGCCAGTTCATTGTTCTGCTCCATTTCGCGGTATTTACGGAGAGTGGAGCTCACTACATTGGCCACTGAGCCGCGCTGCTTGTCACATAATTCTTGTGCTTTCTCCATGTCTCCTTTATTCAAGGCATCTTTAATCTGCGCCACGAATTTGGAGAGCTTGCTTCTTCCGAAAGAGGCGCGAAGGGTAAAATAACGTTCTACGCTTAAGGTGAGCACAGTCAACAAAAGAGTTTGGATAACAGGCACAATGATACCTCCTTTATAGATAGTTCCCAACATGTTTCCTGGAAGCGGATGATTGTTAGGGTCATTGTTCATGAAGTTGGCCGGGTTTCCAAACACAAAATGATAAATGCAAATGGCTACGATGAAACATGCGATGATGATTAAACCTGCGGCTTCTATTCCTTTGAAAGATTGTTTTGAGTTATTCGTTTTCATAATTTAATCGTTTTATAGAGTTTTGTTTTTTTGAAAAGTTTAGACAATAAGTAACTGGCTTGCGTCAAGCATGTGAAGCAAGAAATCCATATCCACTCCGACACTTTGCAAGGGTGCCGGAGCAGTGAAAAACAACTAACCTATAAAACGGCTAAATAATGATTTTCCTCATGGCAAATACATAGTATTCGCATGAAGGAATCACACAATGAATATTTGTTGAAGGGTAAAGGCTCTCCTTGTCCTTCAATAAACCTACCTCACGTAGGGAATGATAGAATAATAATAAACGTAAGGAAAACTTGATGTTTTGTTCATCATTGCGCATCACACGTTTATCTAGCAATTTGTTGAATGAATGGTCGTGGGTAAGCGTGCTGAACAAATCATGCGTTTTATCCAGAGTCGCATGGATAAAATGGAAGGTTTCGTCTGCATCCGTCTGGTTTGATACCGCAGATGAGGTCTGGGCATCATGGAACGCATGGTTACATGAAACAGCCCCTGCCATCTCTACTCTCATAAAGATGACCGCCAGTAACAGCATTATTTTAAATATGGTCTGTTTCATATATTCAATTTCTATTTTTACTAAAACTCCGGCAAATATAGATAATATTCTTAATCTGGGCAAAATATTGCTGGAATATTTCCTTTTAGTTTCAAGATTGAGAAGCTTGAATACCTCATGCTTTGCTATAATGACATTTCTTTTTGCTGAAATGTTCGCTGGAATGGAAACTTTCTCGCAAAAAATACTGAAAAATGCGTACCTTTGCAAAAAATACAAGAAAAGAATGAATTTGCAGAAACTGACTCCTATCATAAACAAACCCAACGCCTGGGCCTTAAGCCCGCTGGTGGTCTTTTTATGTATTTATCTGTTAACTTCTCTCCTCCTCAACGACTTCTATAAAATTCCCATCACAGTGGCATTTATGTTTTCTTCGATTTATGCCGTGGCCATTACGAAAGGGCTGAGCCTGAACGACCGTTTGCTACAGTATTCTACAGGGGCGGCCAACAAAAACATCATGCTGATGATTTGGATTTTCATTCTGGCTGGTGCCTTTGCACAGTCGGCACAGGCGATGGGGGCTATTGATGCGACGGTAAATCTGACTTTACAGCTGCTTCCGGGCAATCTGCTGTTGGCTGGAATCTTTCTGGCATCATGTTTCATATCCCTGTCCATCGGTACCTCGGTCGGCACGATTGTAGCACTGACCCCTGTGGCTGTGGGTATTGCGGCCAAGACGGATGTCAGTGTGGTCTTCATGACGGCGATAGTCGTGGGAGGTGCCTTTTTCGGTGATAACTTGTCTTTTATTTCCGATACGACCATTGCAGCGACCCGTACGCAAGGATGTGTGATGCGCGACAAGTTCCGGGTGAATTCATTGATTGCCCTTCCGGCTGCCTTGCTGGTATTCGTGTATTATGTTATATATGGAAGCCATATTGAGGTGGTGCAGGATATTCCCCATGTAGAATGGATGAAAGTCATACCTTATATAATTGTGCTTGGAACGGCAGTGGCTGGTGTCAACGTATTGCTGGTGCTGTTGCTGGGTCTGGTTTCTACGGGTATTGTGGGCATGGCATACGGCACGTTTGATGTGTTCGGATGGTTTGGGGCTTTGGGTAAAGGGATGACGGGAATGGGTGAACTTATCATCATAACCCTGATGGCCGGAGGAATGCTGGAGCTGATACGTTTTAACGGAGGTGTGGATTATGTGCTGCACCGTCTGACTCAGCATGTAAGAGGAAAACGAGGAGCCGAACTAAGTATCGCCGCACTGGTGAGCCTGGCCAATATCTGTACGGCCAATAATACGATTGCCATTATCACTGTGGGCCCATTGGCAAATGACATTGCCGAACAGTTCCGGGTAGACAAACGGAAGAGTGCCAGTATTCTCGATACCTTTTCGTGTGTGATTCAGGGTATTATCCCTTATGGTGCGCAACTCTTGATTGCGGCCGAGCTTTCGGGTTTATCTCCTATCCACATCATAGGATACCTTTATTATCCCATGGCACTGGGAGTGGCGGCTGTGCTGAGCATTCTGTTGCGTTATCCTCGCCGGTATTCCTGATCAGGTTGTTTTCATCGTATTGTATAATTTTGTAATCGGATTAAAATAAGAAGATATATGCTGATTTATAATACTACTTTTCATGTAGAGATGGGTGATGCCCGTAATTTTGTGATATGGTTGAATGAATTCTACATTCCGGAAGTGGAAAAATCGGGTGAACTGAAAAATCCCCGTATCCTGCGTATCTTGAGCCATAAGGAGCAGGACAGTGAATGCTTTTCACTCCAGTGGGAAGTGGAAGACAGCGCGACGTTGCATCGCTGGCATGTAAAGCAGGGGGCTGCCTTGAATACGGAGATGATGAAAGTGTTCAAGGATAAGGTCATCGGTTTCCCCACATTAATGGAGGTAATAAGGTGATACAGCCGGTTAAGGAAAAAATCATTCTCGGTATCGACCCGGGTACGAACATCATGGGATACGGGATACTGAAGGTGACGGGTGTCAAACCGGAAGTGATGACACTCGGCGTCATCGACCTGCGTAAATGCGGCGACTCGTATCTGAAGCTGAAACACATTTATGAGCGCGTGCAGGGTATCATTTCTTCGTACCTTCCTGATGAACTGGCTATTGAAGCTCCGTTTTTTGGAAAGAACGTACAGTCTATGTTGAAACTGGGCCGTGCGCAGGGGGTGGCTATTGTGGCAGCATTGACACGTGACATCCCCGTGACAGAATATGCCCCGCTGAAAATCAAGATGGCCATTACCGGCAACGGGCAGGCCAGCAAGGAGCAGGTGGCCGATATGCTGAAGCGCATGCTGCACATACCCGACTCGGAAATGGGCCCCTTTATGGATGCGACGGATGCGCTGGGAGCGGCTTATTGCCATTATTTGCAGATGGGACGTCCGGAAATGCCGAAAGCTTATTCCAGCTGGAAGGATTTCATTGCCAAAAATCCGGGACGCATAAAGAAATAGGAGATTATAACCATGAATTTAAAACAGCTTGTAGTAATGTCGGCCGTGGCTATGGCTACCGGATGTACTTCTTCACAGCAGCATACCAGTACGCCATTTGATGAATATCCGGTGTACGAGGGTGAATGGGTGGAAATGGCTTACACGCCTGCTTCAACCCGGTTCTCGCTTTGGGCTCCTTCGGCTCAGGAAGTGCGGGTGCTGTTGTACGAAAAAGGACAGGGAGGTTCTGCCTATCGTATGGTGAAGATGGCACCGGCATCCGATGGCTTATGGCAGGCTCGCGTGGACGAAGACCTGAAAGGAAAGTTCTATACGTTCAATGTCAAGATAGACGATGTATGGCAGGGAGATACGCCCGGACTTATGGCCAAGGCTGTGGGAGTGAATGGAGACCGGGCTGCTGTCATTGACCGGAAAGAAACGAATCCGGAGGGGTGGAACGAAGACAAGCGTCCGCCGCTGAAACGCTTCTCCGACATGGTGATTTATGAACTGCACCATCGCGATTTCTCTATCGATACCATCTCCGGCATCCGGAACAGAGGAAAGTTCCTGGCTTTGACGGAGGAAGGAACGCATACGTATCTGGGCGAGAAAACGGGCATTGACCATTTGAAGGAGTTGGGTGTGACACACGTGCAGTTGTTGCCTTCGTTCGACTTCTCTTCAGTGGATGAAACCAAACTTGACAAACCGCAGTACAACTGGGGATACGACCCGAAGAACTACAACGTGCCGGAAGGTTCGTATGCCACCGACCCCTATCAGCCTGAAGTGCGTATCCGGGAGTTCAAGCAGATGGTAATGGCGCTTCATCGGGCAGGTATCCGGGTGGTGATGGACGTGGTGTATAATCACACGGCTATCACGAAAGGAGGTAACTTTGAACGGACGGTACCGGGGTATTTCTATCGTACGGATGAGGAAGGGAAATGGGCTAACGCATCGGGTTGTGGCAATGAAACGGCCAGCGAACGACCGATGATGCGGCGTTTTATGATAGAGTCTGTCTGTTATTGGGCAAGGGAATATCATATAGATGGTTTCCGTTTTGACCTGATGGGGATTCATGACATCGAAACCATGAATGCCATCCGTCGGGCACTTGATGAGATTGACCCTACAATCTGCATGTATGGGGAAGGATGGGCAGCCAATGCACCACAGTTGCCGGACAGTTTGCTGGCAAAGAAAAAAAATGCTTCGCAGCTCCCGCACATCGGCATGTTTTGTGACGAGATGCGCGACAGCTTGCGTGGCCCGTGGGGAAACGATGTCAAGGGGGCTTTTCTTATCGGGCGTATGGGATATGCTGCCGGGGTGAAGTTTGGGCTGGTGGGAGGTATACCGCATCCTCAACTGGTCAGTGACAAAGAATCTGCCGTACCGGTTTTCTGGGCTGCACAACCGGAGCAGCTGATTAGTTATGTGAGCTGTCACGATGACCTTTGTCTGGCCGACCGTCTGAAGGCAACGTTGCCGGGACTTTCTGCATTAGAGATGAACGCCTTGGCCAAACTGGCTGCTACGGCAGTATTTACTTCGCAGGGCATTCCGTTCTGGTATGCAGGTGACGAGATTCTGCGCGACAAGCAGGGAGTGGCCAATTCATACAAGAGTCCGGACGAAATTAATGCCATCAACTGGGGACGGAAGACTTCGCAGCGTGATTTCTTTGACTATGTGAGGGGCCTGATTGCCATGCGGAAGGCGCATCCTTCTTTCCGTATGGGCGATGCGGACTTGATTGCCAAACACCTGGAGTTCTTGCCGGTACCGGCAAGCAACGTGGTGGCTTTCCGTATCAAGGGAAGTCCGGCGGGTGATTCATGGCTGAATACGATTGTGGTGCTCAATGCCCGTACGGAACCCGTGCAGATTGACGTACCTGAGGGACGTTACTGGATAGCCTGTCGTGACGGACGCATAGACAATGTGCTGGGACTGGGTACGCTGACCGGCAACAAACTGGTGGTAGCGCCTCGTACGGCCATGATTGTGCATCAATAAACCAAGAGAACAACTACTTAAAGGAACAAAATAAAAACAGAGAAAGACAATGCAGAATGTAATTACAATTGAGAACGGAGTGACTCGTCATCCGTTGTACCGGATGAAAGAGCCTGTGAACTTGCAGATTGCGGCAGGAGAACATGTGACCATCGTAGGACCGAACGGCGGCGGAAAGAGTCTGCTGGTAGACACTATTACCGGACGCTATCCGTTGCTGATGAATGAGGTGAAATACGACTTTTCGCCTTCGGAATCGAAGATGGCTTGCGACAATATCAAATACATCACCTTCCGTGACTCGTACGGGGATGCCGACGGGAACTATTATTACCAGCAGCGTTGGAATTCGCAAGATTTGGACGATACGCCTATCGTAGCCGATTTGCTTCCTCCCTGCAAGGACGAACAACTGCGGAAAGCGCTGTACGATTTGTTTGGCATTGAGGAAATGCTCAGCAAACATATTATTCTGCTGTCGAGCGGAGAGCTCCGCAAGTTTCAGCTGACCAAGACCCTGTTGAGTGGTCCGAGAGTACTGATTATGGACAATCCTTTCATCGGACTGGATGCACGGACCCGGGGATTGTTGCACACGCTGTTGGGAAAACTGACTGAAATGACCAACCTGCAGGTGATTCTGGTTTTGTCGAAAACAGACGACATCCCGACTTTTATTACACACGTGATACCGGTGGAAGACCGTCATTGTGGTCCGAAAATCACCTTGCAGGAGTACCTGGCTCACCGGGAACCAGACCCCGTCCGTGTGCTGTCTGACGAGAAACGGCAGCGGATACTGAACCTGCCGTATGCCGATAACCTGTTCCACACTGAGCACATCGTGGACTTGAACAAGGTAAGCATCCGCTATGGTGAGCGGGTTATTCTGAAGGAACTTGACTGGACGGTGAGGTGTGGCGAGAAGTGGGCACTCAGCGGCGAGAACGGGGCAGGGAAGTCTACCTTGCTGAGCCTGATTTGTGCCGACAATCCGCAGAGCTATGCCTGCGATATTTCTTTGTTCGGACGCAAGCGTGGTAGTGGGGAGAGTATCTGGGAAATCAAGAAGCACATCGGTTATGTGAGTCCCGAAATGCACCGCGCTTATCTGAAGAATCTGCCGGCCATTGACATTGTAGCCAGCGGATTGCATGATTCCATCGGACTGTACCGTAAGACGCAGGAGAAGGATGTGGATACGTGCGTGTGGTGGATGGATATTTTCGGCATTGCCGACCTGAAAGACCGCAGTTTCCTGCAACTCTCCAGCGGGGAACAACGCATGGTATTGTTGGCCCGTGCTTTCGTCAAAGACCCGGAACTACTGATTCTGGACGAACCGTTGCACGGACTGGATATGCGTAACCGCCGGTTGGTGAAGGATGTCATCGAGGCATTTTGTGCCCGAAAAGATAAAACCCTGATTATGGTAACCCACTATCAGGAGGAACTGCCCGCTACCATTACGAATTCTTTGTTCTTGAAACGTAATAAATAAAAGAAGCAGATTCTGGTGGACGCAGATTTATTTCTGCGAGAAAGCAGGTTTGTGTTTTATTCCCCGAGTAGGAAATGTGTATAATAAAAAAGGCAAATGAAGATGATTTTACACTGTCATCTTCATTTGCCTTTTTATTTTAAAGGATATTTATGGAGCTTGAAGTCTGTAAGTAAGAGCTTACGGTGCTTAGCATACAAAAGATTCACCAGCCCTGTTTGTCCTGCATCTGGCGAAGTGCTGTCCGGTAGTCCTCTACCAGTTCTTTCATCACTTCATCCACCGTCTGTAACTTGCGAAGCTGAGATGCGGCTTGTCCTATTTCCAGTTCTCCTTCGTAGAGGTCACCTTCGAAGATTCCCTTTTTGGCCCGGCCTTTTCCCAACAAAGCCTTCAGTTCGTCTGCTGAGGCTCCTTTCTGTTCCGCTTCTTCAATGAGCTTGTAGAAATCATTCTTCACTAGACGGGTAGGGGAAAGCTGTTTGAGTGTCAGAAGGGTATCTCCTTCATTCAATCGCAGGCAGCGGTCCTTGAAATTGAAATGCGCCGAACTTTCTTCCGTCAAGGCAAAACGGGTACCCATCTGTACCCCTTCTGCGCCTAACGCCTCGGCGGCCAAGATGCCTTCGCCCGATACAATTCCTCCTGCCGCAATAAGAGGCACACTGCACACCTTTCTGACGGCTGGAATCAGACAGAAAGTCGTAGTTTCCTCTCGTCCGTTGTGTCCGCCTGCTTCGAAGCCTTCTGCCACAATGGCATCTACTCCGGCTTCTTCACATTTCATGGCGAAACGGCTGGAAGATACCACGTGAGCCACCTTGATGCCCGCTTGCTGGAGCTTGGAAGTCCATGTCTTGGGATTTCCCGCAGACGTAAACACGATTTTTACGCCTTCTTCCTGAATGATTTCCATGAGGGTTTCAATCTCCGGATACATCAGTGGCACATTGACTCCAAACGGTTTGTCGGTGGCAGCTTGGCACTTGCGGATGTGTTCGCGCAGGGTTTCCGGGTGCATGGAACCAGCCCCCAATAACCCCAATCCACCGGCGTTGCTTACGGCTGAGGCCAGTCTCCATCCGCTACACCATACCATTCCACCTTGAATGATGGGGTAGCGGATGCCGAAAAGGTGACAGACTCTGTTCTGCATATCAGTCAGTTATTTTTTATATTTCTCAATCAGGTTCTTGGCTACGGTGTCACCCAGTTCTACTGCTTTTTCCAGGTTGGCCATACCTTCCTTCTTCTTTCCCTGCTGTACCTGGCAGTAACCCAGCATACGATAGGCAGCAGCGTTCTTCGCATCCAGTTCAATGGCTTTGTTCAAGGCTTTCATGGCATCATCCGGCTGGTTTACCCGCAAATGTACGCTTCCTTTTTCTACCCAGTATTCCACGTTCTTCGGTTCCATCTCAATGGCCTTGTTGATGTCATTGATGGCCTGCTGGTACATACGGCATTGCATTTCAGCCTGCTCACGGATAAAATAGAAATCAGACGATACCTGGCCCATCATGGCGTCGTGGAACAGATTGTAGTCTACAACTGCTTCGCGGAACTGGTTGTCTTCCGCTTTCATGCGGGCACGTTCGTACAGATAAGGAGCAGCTTCTTTTCCATAGGGAGGATTGTATTTCGCCACGGCACTGTCCATCAGGGCAATGGCTTCCTTCTTTGAAGCACCTTCAATCAGTTCTTTAGTCTTGGCTGCGGCATAGAAAGAAGCGGCAGAGGCTAACGGTGAACGGTTGACCGCTTCGTAGCTGGCAAATGCTTCCGGATATTTCTGCATGGCAAAATAGATGTCTCCCTGCAGCTGGTAGTACAGTCCCTGCTTGTCGTTCTCCAAGGCCGTATTGATTTCCTTTAGTGCCCGTTCCATGGTCCAGTCGCCATACGGTTTGGCTCCCTGCAGGCCCAGCACGTAATTATACAACAACTTGGAAAGGTTATAGTACGCGTCTCCCTTGTTTTCGTTCACTTCCACCATGGTCTGCAGGTCTTTTTCTGCCAGTGCATAGTGTGCGTCGTCACCGTATCCCATGTAGCAAAGGGCACGGCGGGAATAGCCTTCACTGTTTTTCGGATACTGCCGGATAAACTCGTTCAGCAGGTTCAGGTATTCCTCCGTTGACAGGCTGGAAGAAGACATGTACAGATACACCAGCGCCTGAGATTCGTCTTCCGGCAATCCTTTCCTGATGCCGATGGTATTCAGAGTGAAATCGTTGGCGGAAAGGGCACTGATAGACAAGCTTTTTGCATAGCCTATTCCGATGGCATAGCTTGATGTGCTTTCCTTGTCACTATTCTTCTGTATCAGTGCTACAACTTCTCCTTCTGCATTCATCACCGGGCAGCTTACGGTTTTCTCTCCCGTTTTCATGTCCAGGGTATAGTAGAAAGAGTTGTGGCTGATGGTATCGATTTTGGAAATGGTGCCGTGTGTGCCCGAAGTCGCCTTTTGGGTAGAATAGGGAAGTACGTACACCGTTTCGCTTACCGCTCCCGGACGGGATGCCGGCTGCAAGGCTACGGTCTTCTTATCGGCTGCTGTCTTGAACTTCACTACGTCGTACATATCGTTGGCTCCCAGAATGTATTCTACCGGAAGTTCCTTTCCATCGGCAGTCACGACTACGGCACGTTCGGCTCCTTTAAACAGCGTATAATCGGATACAGCCGTACCGTTTTCATCAATGTAGAATCCGTTTCCGGTATTGAGAATCTGATTCTCCTTATTGTACGTGATGACAGAGAACACAGCTTTTCTGGCTTTGTTGGCCCATTTAGGAAGTTCCTGAGCCATTCCGGTCTGAAAAGCCATCCCACAGCATGTCAGCACGAGGGTAATTTTTCCTATTTTCATGGTAGTATGTATGTTTTATTGTTTTATTCTTCTCCGAATCCTCTTTGTTTCACGGCTTCATAAATGAGGATACCTGCTGCCACGGACACGTTCAGTGACTCGATGTTGCCGAACAACGGAATCTTGATCCATTCATCGCAAAGTGCCAGGTGGTCGTAGGGCACACCGGTATCTTCCGCACCCATGATGATACATGTCGGACCCTGATAGTCGGCCTTGGTGTAATCGTAGTCACCTTTTTCTGTGGCTGCTACAATCTTGAATCCGCTGTCCTTTAAGAACTTGATGGTATTCGTCAGGTTGTTCTCGCGGCACACCGGGATGGTATGCAAGGCTCCGGCAGAAGTCTTGATGGCATCCGCATTGACACTGACACTGTTTTTTGACGGAATGATGATGGCATCCACACCGGCACATTCACACGTACGGGCAATGGCTCCGAAGTTACGCACATCGGTCAGGCCGTCCAGCAAGATGAGCAGCGGGTTCTTGCCCTGCTCGAACAAGAAAGGCACGATGTCTTCCGTACGCTGGTAAGTGATGGGCGAGATAAAGGCCACCACTCCCTGATGGTTCTTCTTGGTGATGCGGTTGATACGTTCCACCGGTACGCGCTGCACGGGGATGAACGTATCTTTCAACACGGCGAAAAGCTCTTTCGACAAGTCGCTCTGGATGTCTTTCTTGATTAATACTTTGTCAATTTCTTTTCCGGCCTGGATAGCCTCGATAACGGCGCGTACGCCGAAAATCATTTCGTTCTTTTCTATCATGGTCTTGTTTGTTTCTTGTTATTGTTTAAAGCCTAACAGGGCACGGGCGTTCTGTACGGCAGCCTCTGTCAGGGTGGCACCGCTGAGCATGTGGGCAATTTCCTGCACCCGCTCTTCATCCGTCAGGCGGCGGATATGGCTGTTGGTCCCGGTATCGGTATCTTCCTTGTACACTTTGTAGTGCGCAATTCCGCATGCGGCAATCTGGGGCAGGTGAGTGATGCTGATTACCTGACGGTTCTGGCGTCCCATGTCCTGCATGATCAGTGCCATTTTCTCTGCGATGGAACCTGATACACCGGTATCAATTTCATCGAAGATGATGGTCGGCAGTTTGACGGCTCCGGCAATCATGGCCTTGAGTGAAAGCATGACGCGGGCAATTTCACCTCCCGAAGCGATGGAAGCCACGTTCTGCAACGTCCCGTTCTTGTTGGCTGAGAACAGGAACGTCACGCTGTCCATCCCTTTGCTGTCGGGTTCCTTTCTGGGAGCCAGTTCCACGGCAAAACGCACGTTAGGCATACCCAGTGGAATGAGCAGGGACTCCATCTGCGATTCAATGTGCCGTGCCGACTGTGTACGAAGCGCGGTCAGTTTTTCGGCCTGACGTAGCACCTCGGCATACAATTTCTTCTTTTCTCCCTCCAGCTCTGCAATCCGGTCGTCGAAAGAAGTGATGGCATTCAACTGGCTGCGATAGTTTTCCGTCAGTTCTATCAGTTCTTCTACCGACTGCACGCGGTGTTTCTGCTGCAAGGAATAAATCAGGTTCAACCGTTCGTTGACAAAATCCAATCGTGCCGGATTGAATTCCACTTCTTCCTCCGCATTGCCGATTTCGCGGGAAATATCTTTCAACTCAATGTAGCAGCTGTTCAGCCGTTCCATCCATTCCTTAGCCGGCGCATATACCTGTGTCAGGCCCTGAAGAGTCTGCATGCACTCCTTGGTCAGTGAAACCGTACCCCCTTCCTCGCCGTTAATCAGCTGGCTGGCTTTATAGAGTCCGGCCTTGATGTCCTCGGCATGGCTCAGGGTTTCCGCTTCCTGCTCCAGTTCCGTCTGCTCTCCGTCTTTCAGTCCGGCTTCTTCCAACTGTTCCAGCTGAAAGTGGATATAATCTTCATCCTGACGGCTCTTTTCAGCCTGTGCGATGAAATCATCCAGTTCCTTTGCCACTTTCTTATAAGAGAGGTATACCGACTGATAAGCCGACAATGCCTGCTCGTCTTGTGCCAGGATGTCCAGAATGTTCAACTGGAATCCTTCCTTGTTCAGCAACAGGTTCTGGTGCTGGCTGTGCACGTCAATCAGTTTTTCGCCCAGCATTTTCATCTGTGCCAGCGAAGCCGGCGTATCGTTGATGAAAGCACGGCTTTTCCCGTTGGCCGACACTTCACGGCGAAGGATACATTCGTCCGGTTCAAATTCGATGTCATTCTCCTGAAAGAACGGTTCCATGCCGTAGTTGGCAATCCGGAAAGTCGCCTCCACGATACACTTGGAAGCCCCCTTCTTGATGGATTTCACGTCGGCACGCTGTCCCAACAGGAGTCCGATGGCCCCTAAGATAATAGACTTTCCGGCGCCGGTTTCACCGGTAATCACCGAAAAGCCGGACGTAAAGTCAATGTCCAGCTTATCAATCAGGGCATAGTTCTGTATAAAGATAGACTGTAGCATAACGGTTTAGGAATGAAACAGACTGGAAAGTTTATCCACAATGTCTTCGGCCACTTCCTGCTTGCGCTTTAACGGGTAGGAAACAGCTTCAGCGCGGTCTATAATCGTAATCTTGTTGGTGTCGCAACGGAAACCGGCTCCTTTGTCATTCAGCGAGTTCAGCACGATGAAGTCAAAGTTCTTGCGTGCCAGCTTATCCTGTGCATGGCTGACCTCGTCGCAAGTCTCCAGTGCGAATCCCACTAACAGCTGGTCCGGACGTTTTTCCTTTCCTAAGGAAGCGGCAATGTCGCAAGTCGGTTTCAACCGCAGCACCAAGTCGTCCTTTTCCCGTTTGATTTTCTGGTCGGCCACCTGCTCCGGTGTGAAGTCCGCTACGGCCGCACATAAGATTCCTGCGTCCGCATCCTTGAAGGCATCGGCAGCTGCGCGGTGCATTTCGGCCGCACTCTCCACGTCTATGCGCTGAATGTTCGGATGAACCGTCTGCAGGGTAACCGGACCGCTCACCAATACCACTTCCGCTCCGCGTGAAGCACACGCTTCGGCCAGGGCATAACCCATCTTTCCGGAAGAGTAATTGCCGATAAAGCGCACCGGGTCAATTTTCTCATAAGTAGGACCTGCGGTAATGACGATTTTCCGTCCGGCCAAGTCTTGCTGACGGGCAAAGAACGCTTCCAGCACTTCGATGATTTTCTCAGGCTCTTCCATGCGTCCTTTTCCTACCAGGTGGCTGGCCAGCTCACCCGAAGCCGGTTCGATGATATGGTTGCCATAGCTGCGCAGAATGTCGAGGTTATGCTGGGTAGAAGGATGAGCAAACATATCCAGGTCCATGGCCGGAGCCACAAACACCGGAGCCTTCATCGACAGGTAGGTCGTCACCAGCATGTTGTCGGCTACCCCGTGCGCCATCTTTCCGATGGTAGCAGCCGTAGCCGGGGCAATGACCATGGCGTCGGCCCACAATCCCAAGTCCACGTGGCTGTGCCATGTGCCGTCACGCTGTGAGAAAAACTCGCTGATGACAGGCTTGCTGGTTAGCGCCGACAGCGTGATGGGAGTGATGAACTCCTTTCCTGCCGGCGTGATGACAATCTGTACCTCTGCGCCTTTCTTAATCAGTCCGCGTGTCAGTACGGCCGCCTTGTAGGCCGCAATGCTACCCGTGATACCCAGTACAATTTTTTTGCCTTGTAGTGTATTCATGCTACCTTCCGTTTACTTGACCAGCCCCGTTTCGCGCAGGCGGATTTTTGTCAATACATTCTTCGTGTTCAGCGTGAAGTCTCCGTTCATAATCCAGCCGTAGTAGCCCATGTCTTTCTTGAGCACTTCCGATACCGGAATACCTTTGTATTTTCCGAAGTTGAACACTTCCACGCCGTTGTCGTCATACACGATTCTTCCGGCAAAGTCCACGTTCTTGCTGTAGCTGGAATATTCCGACAGGTAGTTGATGTCGTTCTGGAGCACGTCAGGATAATGGTCGAGCTGTGCTTTCAGCACCTCGTAAGTAGCCCTTGTATCGGCTTCTGCCGTGTGCGCGTCTTCCAGGTTCTTTCCGCAGTAGAACTTGTAGGCAGCCGAAAGCGTGCGCTGTTCCAGCTTGTGGTAAATCACCTGCACATCGACAAACTTCCGTTTGGTCAGGTCGATGTCAATGCCAGCACGGAGAAATTCCTCTACCAGCACCGGCACGTCGAAGCGGTTGGAGTTAAAACCGGCAATGTCGGCCCCTTCAATGTCGCGGGCAATGTCCTTTGCCACTTCCTTGAAAGTAGGGCAGTCGGCCACATCCTCGTCGTGAATGCCATGAATGGCAGTCGATGCCTCCGGAATGTGCATTTCCGGGTTGATGCGCAAGGTTTTGGCCTCTTCGTTGCCGTTAGGATAAACCTTCAAGTAGCAGATTTCAACAATACGGTCTGTATTAATGTTGGTGCCCGTGGTCTCCAGGTCGAAGAACACGAGCGGATTTTTCAAGTTCAGTTTCATGAGTCTGTGTGTAACAAAATATGATTAGTCGTTCAGCATCATCGGCATCAGCAGCATCAGCAGGTCTTCGTCTTCCTCCTGTTCTTCGGGAACGATGACACCAGCGCGTGACGGGTCGGCCAGTTCGATGATGATGTTCTGTGCAGAAATGTTGTTCAGTATGTCAATCAGGAACGACGACTTGAAACCGATGCTCATCGGGTTACCGCCATACTGGCAAGCGATGGTTTCTTCGGCTGAAGTAGAGAAGTCGATGTCCTGTGCAGAAATCTTCATCTGGTTTTCCGACAAGCTCAGCTTGATCAGGCTGCTTGACTGTGAAGAGAACACAGATACACGGCGCAGGGCACTGATGAAGAGCGCACGGTCAATGATGGCACGGTGCGGGTTGTTCTGCGGAATGACAGAGTTATAGTTCGGATAACGTCCTTCAATCAGACGGCAGATCATTTGGTAGTTTTCGAGGGTGAACATGACATTGCGGTCGTCAAAGCCAATCTGTACGTCGCCCTGTTCTTTCGGCAGCAGGTTCTTCAGCAGGTTGGCCGGCTTCTTCGGAAGGATGAAGGCAGCTTTCTCTGCTCCTCGTGCGGCATAAGTCTTGCAACGTACCAGCTTATGACCGTCGGAAGCAACCAGTGTAATGTCTTCCGTGCTGATGTCGAAATAAATACCGTTCATCACCGGACGAAGTTCGTCGTCGGCTGTCGCAAAAATGCTGCGGTTCACGCCGTTCATCAAGATTTCTGCTCCCATGGTCACCTGTACGGCATTGCTACCCAACGCCTGTGCCTGCGGGTATTCGTCGGCATTCTGTCCCATCAGACTGTATTTTCCATTCAGGTATTCCACGGTGATTTCCATGTTGCTGGGTTCGATGTGGAAACTCAGCGGCTGTTCAGGAATCTCTTTCAATGCTTCCAGCAATGTCTTGGAAGAAACGGCAAAACGGCCGTCGCTGTCCGATTCGTTCACTTCGATGGAAGTAGACAGCGTAGTGTCATTGTCCGAAGCAGTCATAAAGAGTGTACCGTCTCTCAGTTCGAAGAGGAAACAGTCCAGAATGGGTAACGAATTTCTTGAGTTGATTACTCGGCTGATAGCCTGCAAATGACTGAATAAAGCAGTACTTGAAACGATAAACTTCATAGCTGTTTTTATATTTGTTTTTGTTCTGTTTTTATTATTAAATGCATCTACGGATGCTCTAAACCAATTGCCAAAGTTACGAAAAGATTGCATATACCCCACAAAAAAAGGTCTTAAAAATTAGTTTTCTTCTATGGAAAGTCGTAATTTCGTCACCGAATTTAAAAATACTATTTATGGAATTAGCAGGAAGAGTGATTGCGGTTCTGGAACCGAAAGGCGGTACATCGCGGAACGGCAACGAATGGAAGGTACAAGAATATGTCATCGAAACACACGACCAGTATCCGCGTCGCATGTGCTTTGATGTTTTTGGTGACGACAAAATCAAACAGTTTAATATTCAGGTGGGCGAGGAACTGAACGTATCGTTCGACATTGATGCCCGCGAATGGCAAGGACGCTGGTTCAACAGTATCCGTGCATGGAAGGTGGAACGTGTGGGAGCCACTCCTCAGATGCCTCCGGTAGAAGCTCCATTCCCTCCGGTAAATGCAGCTCCGGCCGACTTCTCTATGACAGACGAGAAAGACGACCTGCCGTTCTAAATGAATACGGAAATTTGAAAGCCTCCTTTGCTTCTGGAAAGATGAAGTGAAGGAGGTTTTTTATTGTCCGTTTTCGGCCGTGTGCTTGACGGGTTGTCGGGGTTGGCAGGCATTTTTATAAACTGTATATACGCGGGGTGTGGAAACAAGTCTGTCGTGCTTGTTTCCACACCTGTATATAGGAAGTTTGAAAAACCGGTGCCAACCCGTCAACCCGTCAAGTTTTCCGCTGTTGCTTTATGCTCCTTTGGTGGTTTAATGTTTGTAAATCAGGTAAGTATGGTTTTTCTTCCATTCTTCCTTATTATTGCTTGAAATCTTTGTTTGAAGGCATTTTCACACGCTTTTTCGTGCTGGTTTTACATCTTTTTGCAACTTGCGTATCTTTGTGAAAAAACGCACTTACGTTTTAGTTCAAATGCACTTGTGTTTTAGTTTAAACGCACTTGCGTTTTGATTCAAACGTACTTGCGTTTTAGGTTGAATGCACTTGCGTTTTAGAGAATCGGGTATTACAATTGATGATGATGCTTCCCACCGTTACTTTTGTTGTATTGTGATTCAACAGAATCCGGTGTAATTCTTCCAGCTTTGGAGTTAAAACTCCGTATCTGGTTTCAAAATTATTGTCATTCTCACTTAAAATACAAATGAATACACTATCTTTGTGTATGTCAAACTGCACACTATCTGCATAGATTATTTCATTTGGGACATCAAGTCCGTTAAACATTTATTCCGAGGTTCATACACTGAAACCTTTCACATCGTAAAGATAGGGGTAGTCTTGACTTTTGTACATAAGTAAATATATTGAAAATGAAAGCGAAACCCTTTATCAAGTGGGTTGGAGGTAAGAGCCAACTCATCGAACAACTGGACTCTTTGTTACCAGCTGACTTTGATAATTGTAGAGACGTTACTTATATAGAACCTTTTGTGGGTGGAGGAGCAATGCTCTTCTATATGTTACAACGTTATCCGAATATCAAACGTGCGGTCATTAATGACATTAATCCGGATCTTATCTGTTGTTATCGAACAGTTAGAGATTTCCCGGAGGATTTGATTGTATCGTTACAACAGGTGGAGAAGGAATATCTTAGACTTGATACCGAAGAGGCGCGGAAAGAGTTTTTTATGGCTGCACGGGCAAGGTATAATCAGAAAAATCTGGATTCAATAGAGAATACAACACTTTTTTTCTTCTTGAACAGAACTTGTTTTAATGGACTTTACCGGGTGAATAAGTCTGGAGCCTTTAATGTGCCTTTTGGAAAATATACAAATCCGACAATTTGTGATCCTGAAACAATTCGTGCGGATAGTAAACTGCTGCAACGGGTTGAAATCTGCCAAGGTGATTTTGAGTATACATTTGACTATGCAGAGGGAAATACGTTTTTCTATTTTGACCCTCCTTATCGTCCGTTAAGTGATACTTCCAGCTTTAATGATTATACAAAAGAATCATTCAATGATACAGCACAAATTAGATTGAAAACTTATTGTGACAAAATACATGAAGCGGGGTTTTCATTTATGCTTAGCAACTCTGATTGCAAAGGCAGGGATGAGGATGATAATTTCTTCGATAAGCTGTACCGGAATTATACCATAGACCGGGTATGGGCTTCAAGAAGTATTAATGCGAATCCGAACAAGCGCGGAAAGTTGACAGAGATCCTTGTGCATAATTATATTCTGACAAAGAAAATAGTTCAGGAACAGCCGTTGGAATTAAGATTATTTGCATGACACCAATGAAAGATTTTAACTTGTTTATGTCTCAGCTTCAAGAGACAAATCAGACTCTTGATTTCTTCTGTGATTTTGATAAGATTTCACTGAATGTGGAGGATATAAAACTTAGTCTTTGCATGCTCAATAGTTTAATTGGTGCGTCCGATATGCGTCGAGCTGTAGAGACTATATGGAAAAGAGACCGGACGGCTTTTAAAGTAATGGATATTCTTATTGCCGTTAGAAGTGAAGGGAAAAAGATGGTACTTGATTCGCAAGGTCAGTGTGTCGTGCTGGATTCTTTGTTTGATTCTGTAGATGGTGTGATGGAGTTTCTGAATGATACGGGGCTTACGGAAGTTTTTCAACAGCAGAAGATAAAGAATCTGGTGGATTATGTATTTGGTATAGAGACAGGGTTGGACACTAATGCCCGTAAAAATAGAAGTGGTCATGTAATGGAAAATATGATAGCTCATGTATTTGACAATCAGGGGATAAGTTATCGGCAGGAAGTTTATTCTAGTGAGTGGCCTGCTATATCAAAGGTACTGGGAGATGACGAAAAGCGTTTTGATTTTGTTATTGAGACGGAACAAAAGATTTTTTTGATAGAAGTTAATTTCTATAGTTCTGGAGGTTCAAAACTGAATGAGGTAGCTCGTTCTTATTCAGATATTGCACCTAAAATTAATTCTGTTTCTGGTTTTGAATTTGTATGGATTACTGATGGAATTGGATGGAAAAGTGCAAGGAATAAGCTTCAAGAGGCGTACAATATTATTCCAAGTATATATAACCTGACAAATATGCAAGATTTTATTAACCTGATAAAGGCTTGAGAAATGAAAGAATTTACTGCGTTCTGCCAGTCATTGAAAGATATAATAGATAGTCATCCGCAATTAGATATTGAAGGTGCAAGAAAAATTGTGCAACAGATTAATGAGTTTCTTTATACCACTCATCCTGATATTGGAACGATTGAAAAGTTCGGTAGCAAGTTTGATTATTTTTCGGACTTTCATAAATTCTGGCACAAATATCATAAAGAAATTCTGAATTGTGAGATAGACGAATATATCTGTGAAAAGGTAGCTGATGCGCTGCATTCTATTTTTATTCAGACTAATGGAAAGGCATTTACCTCGATTTATGACACGTGTGGACTTTCGGATGAAGATGTATGTCGTGTGCGCTTTTTGACTGCAAATCAGGATTTCAGGGGCTCACGCAGTTTTTCATTCCTGGCAGATGTGTTTGAATGTGACAATGCTATTTTTGATGAAAACAATATCCTGGCTGATCCGGAGGATTTTCTGAAAAAAATAGATGTGGGAGCATTGTCACAGAATGATAAGCGATTGAAATATGCGACTAATATTGCGCAGTTCCTTCTTACGCATAAATGTACACCGTATGAACTTATTGAAAAATATAATCGGGATATTTATGCATTGCGCAATGACCTGATAGCTTGTAATGCGGGTTATGGCAATAAGAAGGCAGATATGTTTGTGCGGGATATGGTGGTATTGGGTATCTGGCAAAATGTGACGGGTTTTGAACGTATCAATGTGGCCAGTGATGTGAACACGATTAAAGTTGCGCTGAGAACCGGTATTATTCGGACAGCTATCCCGTTAGTTTCAAGTTTCTTGGATGTTTTCTGTTATCAATATGAGTATATTGATGAGATGAATGCTGCTGCATGGCGGCGTGTGTGGGAAATTTGGACGAAAAAATATCCACAAGAAAGTATCTCAAGTCCTTGTTTGATGGATTATTTTGTTTATAACGTAGTGGGACGTCAGTTCTGTAAAGAGAGTCTTGTCTTTTTTGCTTGCCCTAATGGGCATGTTTTTAAATGGCATTCTTCTCGAAATACGACCTGCCAGGTGTGTTATAAACAAGGGATTAGAAGGGTTCCTGCCTCTATAGTGAGGAAATGTATGCCTTGTGAAGATGAAGAAGGTTTTATTGCAATACAGAATACGGAATATGTCAGAGCTTTGCCGAGTGGCCAGAAACTTACGGAATGTCCGTTTACTGCTATTTGTAATGATAAAAAGCATTTGAGACCTCCCAAATCTATTAGTATTATGGGGCAGACAGGATGGCAGTCTGCCTATGCTAACAAAGGGGAAGGCGGTGGTGGCTTAATGGCTTAATAATTAAAAATTCTATGATTGAACCTTATTATAAATCGGCAAATAACGATTTTCTGCTGGCTAAAGGAGATTCATTTAAACTGTTGCAAGAGTTTGATTTTAAGTTTGATATGATCTTTGCTGATCCACCTTATTTTTTGTCCGATGGGGGGATTAGTTTGCAATCGGGTAAGGTGGTATGTGTAAACAAAGGAAAGTGGGATGAATCCAGATCTCCGGAAGAGGTTCAGGCATTTAATAGGGAATGGTTACGCTTGTGTCGTGAGAAACTCAAGGACAATGGGACTATTTGGATTAGTGGAACGTATCATAATATATTTTCTGTAGCTAATTGTCTGACAGAGCTTGGGTATAAGATTCTGAATGTGATAACCTGGCAGAAAACAAATCCACCGGCAAATATATCCTGTAGATTTTTTACTTATAGTACGGAATTCATTATATGGGCGCGGAAGCTGAAGAAAGTGCCACACATTTATAATTATGAATTAATGAAAACCGTTAATGATAATAAGCAAATGACGGATGTCTGGAGACTACCTGCCATTGGACGTTGGGAGAAGTCATGCGGAAAGCATCCTACTCAGAAACCTTTATCGGTGTTGGCACGTATCATTCTATCATCAACAAATGAAAATGCGTGGGTATTTGACCCATTTGCCGGTAGTAGTACTACGGGAATTGCGGCTAATCTGTGTAGAAGGCGATATTGCGGTATTGAGCAGGAAGAAGAGTTTTGTGCATTGAGCAAAGCCAGGCGTGAGGAGTTGGAGGATGTCGCCGTTCGTAGAAATTTGCGTAATCACATTGCAGATTTTAAAGTAATTGATTCATTTTCTGAGGATGAGATGCCTTCTATACTTCGTGATGAGTATATTAGTGAATATGGAAAGTTACCCTTTGATTGATGTGATTATTAATGATATCCGCAGAACTGATAAGGAAATAGTATTATGAAAGCCGTTTCAAGGTATTGAAAGCTCTATATGGTTATATAACTATGTTCTTTAGTTATATTAACTATAAAAATTAGTTTATCAACTAAAAGTTTTAGTTCTTTGCAGTAACCAATTGAAACGGATATGAAAACACTTACTGCCAAAGAAGAAGAAATCATGGGATTTTTCTGGGAGAAAGGTCCGATGTTCGTCAAACAGCTGGTGGAACTTTACGAAGAACCCCGGCCGCACTTCAATACTCTGTCGACCATTGTAAGGGGATTGGAAGATAAGGGGTACCTGTCGCATACTGCGTTCGGTAATACTTACCAGTATCATGCCGTAGTGTCGGAAGAGGAGTTCCGGCGGAAAACCCTGCGTGGGGTCATCTCCAAATATTTCAACAATTCTTTCTTGGGTGCTGTTTCCTCGCTGGTGAAAGAGGAAGACATCTCGGTGGAGGAACTCAAAGAACTCATCCGTCAGGTGGAAGAGGGACAGAACGAGAAACCACAATAAAATACTTTTGCCTATGGGAACCTTTTTAGTCTATATACTCAAGTCGGCTGTCTGCCTGGCGATGTTCTATCTGTTCTACCGCCTGCTGCTCAGCAAGGAAACTTTCCACCGTTTTAACCGGATGGCTTTGCTGGGAGTGATGTTGCTCTCGTGTCTGCTGCCTTTGGTAAAGGTGACGGTGGAACAGGCTTCACCGGTAAATGCACAAGTGATGTCGATGGAAGACTTGTTGCTGATGTACCAATGGAATAGCGAAGCGGTAGTGGTGGAAGAGGGAAGTCGCCCGTTCCACTGGCAGGAAGGGCTGGTGTTAGTCTATTTTGCGGGGTTGTTTTTTGTCATCGTCCGTCACCTCTGGTCACTGGGACGCATGCTTTATCTCATTCGTCACAGCCGGTGTGAAAGGTTGGACAACGGTATCCGCTTGGTAGTCCACCGTCGTAAACTGGCTCCTTTCAGCTGGATGCGTTACATCGTGATTTCGGAAACAGACCTGAAGGAAAGCGGACATCACATTCTGGTGCACGAAATGGCTCACATCCATCACCGTCACTCATGGGATTTGTTGCTGACCGAAGCCTGTGCTTGGCTGCAATGGTTCAATCCGGCCATCTGGCTGCTCAAGCAGGAGTTGCAGAACATCCACGAATACGAAGCCGACGAAGAAGTTCTCCGTCAGGGAATCAACGCGAAAGAATATCAAATGCTATTAATAAAAAAAGCCGTTGGCGCAAGGCTCTACTCTATTGCCAACAGCTTTAATCACAGTTCACTTAAAAAACGTATCACTATGATGATTCGAAAAAAATCCAATCCGTGGGCACGGGCCAAGTACCTCTATGTACTTCCGTTGGCAGCCGTTACCGTAGCTGCTTTTGCCCGTCCTGAAATCTCCAAACCTCTCGACGAGATTTCAAGTGTCAAAGTTAATGATTTATCGGCAGTTCTGGAAACGTATGCCGATAAAAATGTGTCGAACCCCGCCGAAAAGACCAAACTGAAGATGAAGGTGGTGGATGAGAAAGGAAAACCCATCATCGCGGCAACTGTACTTGTGGCGAATACGACCAACGGTACCATTACCGACGAAAACGGCAATTTCACGTTGGAAGTCGGCACCGACCAAAGCATCCAGGTGGCCTACATCGGTATGAGTACGGTTACCATGTCGGTCAAAGACTGTCTGAAGAAAGCCGACCAGACAATTGTCTTGACTGAAAGCGACACAAAGAAAGATGTGAAGGTGGTAGCCCCTGCTCCGCAAGCTGTGACATCGGATGACCAGACGTTTAGCGTAGTGGAACAGATGCCGGAATATCCGGGTGGTATGCGTGCTGGTCTGGAATTTATGGCACGCAATCTCAGGTATCCTACAAAGGCACGGGAAGCCGGTAAGCAGGGGCGTGTCATCGTGCAGTTTGTGGTAAGGAAAGACGGTTCGCTGAGCGATTTCAAGGTGCTCCGTCCGGTCGACCCGTGGTTGGATGCAGAAGCCATCCGCGTAATCAGCACCATGCCGAAATGGAAGCCGGGCATGCAGGACGGAAAGCCGGTCAGTGTGAAATTTACTCTCCCGGTGACATTCATGCTGGAGGGAACCAACAACAAGCCGAAGGCAGGCGACAATGACGTTGTAGTAGTGGGGTATGGAGTTACCTCAGCTCCCCAGAAAAGTGAGGTTCCGGTAGATGTGCCGACCATTATAATCCATAACTCCAGCGATGCCTCGGAGAGCGGTGAAGGTCAGCTCGGGAAGTCAAAGCAATCGCCATTGGTAGTGATAGATGGCACAGAAACCTCCTCGGAGGAAATGAAAAAACTTGATCCTCAGTGCATTGAATCAATCGCTGTATTGAAAGACGCAGATGCTACGGATATATATGGCGAAAAAGGAAAGAATGGTGTGATTCTCATCACTACCAAGAAAAAGTAAGACTTCGGAATATATAACTGCTAATATAATACATGAAAACACTGCTATTTTGCTTTTTGGCCTTCATGTCGGGACTATTGACAGCACAAACTGTCGATAGTCCCGTATTCAAGGCCCGTAATGGGAGTATCCGTAATATTACCCGTATCGAACGTACATCCAAGTGTACTAAAGTTTATATTCATGCCATCTTTCGTCCGCACTGGTGGATTATGGAAGACGGTGACAGTTATCTGGAAGATGCTGCCACGGGCAAGCGTTACTCACAGATAGGCGCTGAGGGTATTGAACTGAAGAAGAAAATTTTCATGCCTGATTCAGGGTCAACTGATTTTGTTCTGTTGTTCGAACCACTTCCTGAAGAAGTGCAGACCATTCACCTCATTGCTCCTGATAGTAACGAAAGCAATACCTATGACATTTCGTTAGTTCCGGCCAAGAAGAAAGACCAGTCTCTCCTGAAAGCGGTAGAAGGAAATTGGTTTGCTGACAATGCACAAGGCCACTGGGTGTATGGTATTCATGATTCTATCGTTATCCTGGATAACCGTTTGTACGACTTGACTGAATGTCGAAAGAAAGGAAAGCGGTTGATACTGAATGCGCTGGACCGTAGCAATGGCTCCGCTGTTACGCTACAGTTGACGCCTCGTAAAGATGGTTCCTGCCTTATCGCTCTCGACCATGGGGAGGCGCAGCGTTATGTCCGTACTCGTCCGGAAATACCTGCTGTGGAAGCCGATAATGGCTATGGTACGGATTTCTTTCGTAATGACAGCGTTTGTTTGCAAGGTTATCTGGACGGTTATGACACGCGACTGGGTTTTGATAGTGGCATCCTCTACTTGGCTAATGAAATCATTGGTAAGGATTATCCCACGGTAGTTCCCATTAACTCCGATGGTAGTTTTCAGTGTAAGTTTGTTCTGCCTCATCCAGTCTGCCAGAATCTGATGATAAACAATGCCTGGATTCCTTTCTATGCCGAACCGGGAGATACGATCACTCTTTATCTTGATTGGGAGGACCTTATGGCCCGCAGTCGGGCGCGTGACCATAACTACCCACTTGTACACACTGCCTACATGGGGAAGAATGCGGGTTTGTCATACCTTGCCATGATGTTGAGCGGGCACTTCAATTATTCCTATGACAAATTGGTTCAGGCGCAGAAAACACTGACGCCGGCTCAATTTCAAGAGCAACTGACTCCTGTTGTTGCTCAATGGCAGCAGCAGGCCGACTCGCTCAGTTGTCTCTACGCCCCCTCACAGAAAGCAGTTTCGTTGATACATAACCAGGTGAATTTACAGATGGGATATACATATCTGGAGTTCCAGTTAGCCCGCAATTACTATGCACAGAAAGATACCACCAATCAGGTTCTGAAAGTGCAGCCTGACGCCTCCTATTATAAGTTTTTGAAGGAAATGCCCTTGAACGAGCAGTCTGCACTGGCTAATGCCAATGTGGGCTCTTTCATCAATCGGTTTGAATTCATGGATCCGCTCGCACCTGCTTACAAAATTCAGATAGCATTACAGAGCGATGAAGATTTCAGGGTGCTGTCTGAGGATGAAAAGAAGTTACACTTGCAACTCAAAATGAGTGAGGTAAAAGATAGTATCGTCAACAGTCTGTGTGGTGCCTCTTCGTCTTTGTTTTGGCAGATAGCCCGTGTGCGTAACTTGCGCTATGTCTTGTCTGAAGTGCTGAAGCGGCCCCAGGATGCTGAAATATTTGTCAGTCAACTGGAAAAGACCGTAAGTCATCCTTATCTGCGAGCTACGGTCCGCGAGATGCAGAAAAAGTTACATTCTGTAACGAAGCAAACTTCATATCGGCTGCCTGAAGGAAAAGCTACCGACATTTTCCGTCGTGTCATCGCACCCTATGCGGGCAAGGTGCTGTTCGTGGATTTCTGGGCTACTACTTGTGCTCCCTGCCGGCAGGGTATACAAGCCACGGCAAAGTTGCGCGAGCAATATCGCAATCATCCCGGATTTCAGTTTGTTTACATCACGAGCGAAGAAGAATCTCCTGAGAAAGCTTATGCGGAATATGTAGAAACGCATTTGAAAGGTGAAGCTTGTTTCCGTCTCACGGATACGGAATACAAGTATATGCGAGAACTCTTCCAGTTTAACGGTATCCCTCATTATGTGGTGGTAGAGAAGGACGGAAGTATTTCAACGGAGCAGGTTGGAACCCATAATCTGGCAGATTTTCTGAAAAAGCGTTTTGAGGACTCACATTAATAACACGGGATAGGAGAGTTGGCTTTGTCAGGGCGGCTGAAGAATCTCGCATAAGAAAAGCCCGTACAAGTTCTTGCATTTTCATCGAACTTGTACGGGCTTCTTTTATGCTGTCAGGTAGATGTGGCAATCAGTTCTTAACCGTTCTTTCTCCCTGCTTTTTCGCATGGTTTCCCCCTTTCTTTTTCCATCCGCCTTTTTTGTTGCGGGAGAAATTCTTCACCTGCTTGCCTCCTTCTTTTCTGGAAGTGCGGGGAGCATATACCGGACCTTCGCCCAGTTCTTCAGGTACGGGGAGTTTGTAAATATCTTTTCCTAAGAATGTTTCGATTTGCTTGAAACGGCTCTGCTCGGTTTCACTTACAAAAGTGATGGCGCATCCGTCGTTGTTGGCGCGGGCCGTACGTCCGATGCGGTGTACGTAGTCCTCGCTATCATGCGGCACGTCGTAGTTGATGACCAGGCGGATGTCGTCGATGTCGATACCACGGGCCACGATGTCGGTAGCCACCAGGATGTCGATGCGGCGGTTGCGGAACTCGTGCATGATTTCCTCGCGCTGGCTTTGTTCCAGGTCGGAGTGCATTTCGCCCACGTTCAGCTTCATGCGTTTCAGGGCCTTGGTCACTTCTTTCACCTTCAGCTTGGAAGAGGCAAAGATGATGACACGCTCCGGTTGCTGGGACTGGAATAGCGACTGGATGATACCCAGTTTCTGTGCCTCATAGCAGATGTAAGCGGCCTGAATGATTTTTTCCGCCGGCTTGGATACGGCCAGTTTCACTTCCACCGGATCGTGAAGAATGGTCTTGGCCAGTTGCTGGATTTTGGTCGGCATAGTGGCAGAGAACATGATGGTCTGCCGTTCTTTCGGAAGATACTTGACAATCTGCATGATGTCGTCCGAGAATCCCATATCGAGCATGCGGTCCGCTTCGTCGAGGATGAAGAAAGATACTTTCGACAAGTCCACATAACCTAAGCTTAAGTGGCTGATCAGACGGCCCGGAGTAGCGATTACCACATCCGCTCCCAAAGTCAGCCCTTTCTTTTCCTGCTCAAAACGGATACCGTCGTTTCCTCCGTACACCGCCACGCTTGACACCGGCATGAAATAGGAGAAACCTTCCATCTGCTGGTCAATCTGCATGGCCAGTTCGCGGGTGGGCGACATGATGATACAATTGATGGCATCCTCCGGATAACCTCCCTTGCTCAACTGGTTCAACACCGGAAGCAGGTAGGCCGCCGTTTTTCCCGTACCTGTCTGGGCCACGCCAATCAGGTCTTTTCCTTCCAGGATGACAGGGATGGTGTGTTCCTGTACGGGCGTACATTCCTGGAAATTCATTGCGTCCAAGGCATCGAGGACGCTATCTTCTAAGTTCAGTTCCGAAAACTTCATATAGTAATGTTATCTTGTCATTATAATTTGCCGCGTTCGTCCAGATAGGAATCCTTGAATCCTAAGAAATACAACACGCCATCCAGTCCGATGGTATTGATGGCCTGTTGCGCGTTAGCCACCACCTTCGGCTTGGCATGGAAGGCGATTCCCAGCCCTGCCGTAGAAAGCATGGGCAGGTCGTTGGCTCCATCGCCCACGGCAATCGTCTGTGCGATGTCCACGTTTTCTACCTGTGCCAGCAGGCGGAGCAATTCCGCCTTTCGTCTTCCGTCTACGATGTCACCTAAATAGCGTCCGGTCAGCTTGCCATCCACGATTTCCAGCTGGTTGGCATAGACATAGTCAATGCCGAATTTCTCTTTCAGGTAGTTGCCGAAATACGTGAAACCTCCCGACAGAATGGCAATCTTGTATCCGTAGCGCTTGAGGACGAACATCAGGCGTTCCACCCCTTCGGTAATCGGGAGATGTTCGGCAATGTCGCGCATCACGCTTTCATCCAGTCCCTTGAGCAGGGCCACCCGTTCCTTGAAACTTTCGCAGAAGTCAATCTCGCCACGCATGGCTCTTTCCGTGATGGCTTTCACCTGGTCGCCCACACCGGCCCGTATGGCCAGTTCGTCGATAACTTCCGTTTCAATGAGGGTGGAATCCATATCAAAGCAGATGAGTCGGCGCATACGGCGGTACATATTGTCTTGCTGGAACGAGAAGTCCATGCCCAGTGAAGCGCTGAGCTGCATGAGCTGGCTTTGTAGCTCTTCACGATCTTTGGGAGTACCTCTCACCGAAAATTCGATGCAGGCTCTCACGTTTGCCTTTTTCTCGTCCAGGGGAATACGTCCGGTCAGACGACGGATACCGTCGATGTTCAGTTGTTGTTCTGCTAAAAGCTTGGTAGCACCAGCAATCTGTTGTGCCGTAAGTTTTCTGCCCAATAGCGTCAGAATGTAGCGGTTCTTTCCTTGCAGGTTGACCCACGTTTCATACTCTTCGTCGCTGATAGGATAGAAGCGGATATTGATACCCAAGTCAGAAGCCTTGAAAAGCAATTCCTTCATGATATTTCCGGAATCCTGATCGGAACATTTGAAAAGAATACCCAGTGACAAGGTACTGTGAATGTCAGCTTGTCCGATGTCCATAATGTCTACCTGATATTTAGACAAGATGGCAGTCACCGATGCGGTCAGTCCCGGTCGGTCCACTCCGCTGATGCGGATTAATATCAATTCGGTTTTGTTTTCCATGGTTGTCTGCTTGCGTGTTTCTGGGCAAATGTACAAATTATCTTCTATCCACGGGCATAAAAAGCACAAAAAAAGCCATTCCTGCATACCTGCAAGAATGGCTTTCCTTATTTTATGGGGGAAAATCAGATCATTTCCACGCTTCGTTTTACAAAGTTGGTCAGGGCTTCACCCTTCAGCATGTTGTTTTGCAACAAGGCCAGGTCGATAAGCTGGTGAACCACTTTGTTGCCGGCAGCATAACCGTTCAGGATGTTTTCCTTTTCGGTCTTTTGCGCTTCAATCTTCTTTTCTACCTCACTTAGTTCGTCTTTTTCGGCAGTCGGGATTTCTTCGTCCTTCTTTCCTTCCTGTGCTTTCTGGAGTTCGTTACGACGGAGAGTCAGCATGGCGATTTCAGATTCTACCGGTACGAGTTTTTCCGCACAAGCCGTTTCGGCATCGCTCAATACCTGCTTGATCAGGCGGTGGTCGCTATTCAATACCAGGTTGAACATGTCGGGCATTTCACCATAGAAACTCATACCCGGCTGGATGCTGGCCATGTCTTTCATACGGCGCATGTATTCGGCCTGTGTGATGACAATCGGCGCATTGTTTTCGCCCAGTGCGTGTGCTTCTACGTGGAATTCTGTTTTCTTTACCTTCGGCATCTGTCCTTTGAACAAAGAGCTGAGCACTTCCTGCTTGTCGTGCGGAAGTTCTTCGCCCTTCTGGTCTTCCTTCACAATCAGGCGGTCTACGATGTCGCTATCCACACGGGTGAAGTGACTCTTTTCGAACTTCTGTTCCAGCATGTTGATCATCGGTACGTCCAGCTGGCCGTCCATGAGCAATACGTTGTAGCCTTTGTTCTTGGCCGCATCGATGTAAGTGTACTGTTCGTCCAGGTTGTTGGCGTAGAGGTAAATCAGGCTGCCGTTCTTGTCGGTCTGATTATCTTTGATCAGTGTCTGGTATTCTTCGAAAGTGTAATACTTGTTGTCTGTATCCTTGAACAAAGCAAACTTGGAAGCCTTTTCATAGAAATCTTCCTGAGTCAGCATACCGTAGTTGATGAAAATCTTCAGGTCGTCCCATTTCTCTTCAAATTCCTTACGGTCGTTCTTGAAGATAGATTGCAAGCGGTCGGATACCTTCTTCGTGATGTAAGTAGAAATCTTCTTCACGTTCGAATCGCTCTGCAAGTAAGAACGAGATACGTTCAACGGAATGTCCGGAGAATCGATGACACCGTGAAGCAAGGTCAGGAAGTCGGGCACGATACCTTCTACTGAGTCGGTCACATATACCTGGTTGCAATACAACTGAATCTTGTTACGCTGCAAGTCGATGTTGCTCTTGATTTTCGGGAAGTAGAGCACACCGGTCAGGTTGAACGGATAGTCCACGTTCAGGTGAATCCAGAACAACGGTTCGTCGGCCATCGGATACAGGTCGCGGTAGAATTTCTTGTAATCCTCTTCCTTCAAGTCCGACGGTTTCTTGGTCCAGATAGGACAAGTGTCGTTAATCAGGTTATCTTCATCCGTTTCTACCTGCTTGCCGTCTTTCCATTCCTTCTTTTTGCCAAAGGCTACCGGTACGGCCAGAAAGTGACAATACTTGGTGAGCAAGCCCTGCAAGCGAGATTCTTCCAGGAATTCCTTGCAATCTTCATCCACGTGCAGGATGATGTCGGTTCCACGGTCGCTACGTTCTGTTTCTTCGAGGGTGAACTCAGGACTTCCGTCGCAGCTCCATTTCACGGCCTTGGCACCTTCCTTATATGAAAGAGTTACGATGTCTACCGTCTTGGCTACCATGAAGGCTGAGTAGAATCCCAGACCGAAGTGACCGATGATGGCATTGGCATCGTCCTTGTATTTTTCCAGGAAGTCATTTGCTCCTGAGAAGGCAATCTGGTTGATGTACTTGTCGATTTCTTCGGCTGTCATACCCAGACCACGGTCGCTGATGGTGATGGTACCGTTTTCCTTGTCCACTTTTACACGTACCGTCAAATCGCCCAGTTCACCTTTAAAATCGCCCGTAGCGGCCAGTGTCTTCAATTTCTGAGTTGCATCCACCGCATTGGAAACCAGTTCACGGAGGAAAATTTCATGGTCGCTATACAAGAACTTCTTTATGATGGGGAATATGTTTTCTGTTGTAACCCCGATATTACCTTTTTGCATATCTCTTTGTTTTTTATGATTGTTCGAATAAATTTTTTTTCCAGTCCTTACACAAAAAAAATGCCAGATACGTTTGTACCTGACATTTTGTCTGTATGCCGAAATTCTGTCAGAATTCCGTTATGCTTTTTCTACTTTCATTTCTACTCCGTCACCTTGGGCGTTCATGTACACATGCAAGGTATCGCCCGTCTGCGGTTCTTCGTTGATAATCAGCTCTGCCAGTCCGTCTTCCAGGTGGTTCTGGATGGAGCGTTTCAACGGGCGGGCACCGAACTGTACGTCGTAGCCTTTTTCTGCCACGAAACGTTTGGCTTCCTGGTCGAGCAGGAGATGGTAGCCACAACCCTCAATGCGTTTGTAGAGTCCTGCCAGCTCGATGTCGATGATTTTCTCCAGTGAAGCAATGTCCAGCTGGTCGAAGGTCACGATTTCATCCAGACGGTTGATGAACTCGGGAGCGAACGATTTGTTCAAGGCCTTGCGAATCACGCTATTGGCATGTTCTTTCTCGTTCTCGCCAGTCTGTGCTGTGAAGCCGATGCCTTTGCCGAACTCCTTCAACTGGCGCGTACCGATGTTGGACGTCATGATGATAATGGTATTCTTGAAATCCACGGTCCGTCCTAAGCTATCCGTCAATCGTCCTTCGTCCATCACTTGCAACAACATGTTAAACACGTCGGAGTGAGCCTTCTCAATTTCATCCAGCAATACGATAGAGTAGGGATGACGGCGCACCTTTTCTGTCAGTTGTCCGCCTTCCTCGTAGCCCACGTATCCCGGAGGAGCTCCGATCAGACGTGACACGGTGAATTTCTCCATGTATTCGCTCATGTCGATACGGATAATGGCGTCGGTAGTGCCGAACATGTTCTTAGCCAGCTCTTTCGCCAGGTGCGTCTTTCCTACACCCGTCGGTCCTAAGAAAAGGAACGTACCGATAGGCTTGTTCGGGTCCTTCAGTCCCACACGGCTCCGCTGGATACTTCTTACCAGTGTCTCTACCGCTTTGTCTTGTCCGATAACCTTCGAAAGCAATGCCTGCTTCATCCCCTTCAACCGTACACCTTCCGCTTGCGCCATACGTTGCACGGGCACACCCGAAATCATGGACACCACTTCCTCTATCTGTGGCGCGTCTACCGTTTCCCGGTTGTCCTTCAACTTTTCTTTCCATTCATTTTTCAGGCGTTCCAATTGCTCCGTGTACTGATTCTCACGGTCACGGAAGCTGGCGGCCAGCTCGAAGTTCTGCAAGCGAATGGCCTCATTTTTATGTTGTTGCGCTTCCTCAATCAATCGCTCTTGCTCCTCAATTTCCTGAGGTACGGAGATGTGAGTGAGGTGGATGCGGGAACCCGCTTCGTCCATGGCGTCGATGGCCTTGTCGGGGAAATAGCGGTCGGTCACATAGCGGTCGGTCAGGCGTACGCAGGCCTCCAGCGCCTCGTCCGTATATGTCACGTTGTGGTGCTCCTCGTATTTATCCTTGATGTTCCGGAGAATCTGCAAGGTCTCTTCCGGTGAGGTCGGTTCCACCAGCACCTTCTGGAAGCGGCGTTCCAATGCCCCGTCTTTTTCGATGTTCTTGCGGTATTCATCGAGGGTGGTGGCTCCGATGCATTGGATTTCTCCACGCGCCAGCGCCGGTTTCAACATGTTGGCCGCATCCATGGAACCAGCGGCCGAGCCAGCTCCCACGATGGTATGTATCTCGTCAATGAACAGAATGACGTCAGGATGTTTCTTCACTTCTGTCAGAATGGCACGAATGCGCTCTTCAAATTGTCCGCGATATTTGGTTCCGGCCACTACCGCTGTCATGTCGAGCGAAACGATGCGCTTGCCGAACAAGGCACGCGAAACCCGCTTCTCCACGATACGGAGCGCCAGTCCTTCGGCAATGGCCGATTTGCCCACACCCGGTTCACCAATCAGAATCGGGTTGTTCTTTTTGCGCCGGCTCAGAATCTGTGCGATACGCTCAATTTCTTTTTCACGGCCTACCACGGGGTCGAGTTTTCCTCCTTCGGCCGCCTTGGTCAGGTCGATGCCGTAATTATCAAGGTAGGGCGTGTCTTCCTCCGCTTGTTTCTGTTCGGTCTGGGTTGCCTGGCGGTTGGCGGAAAACCCGAAGGCTCCATTGTTTTTGTCCGCGTTTCCGCGACGTCCGATGCCTTCCTCTTCTTCGTCGTCATTGAAATCCAGTCCGTCAAAAGGAGCTTCCTCCTGCTTTATGCGGTCTATTACTTTTTCGTAAGTTACGTCATTCTTTTCCAATACCTTATATGCGTTATTTTGGTTGTCTCTCATAATGGCCAATAAAATATGAGGGGTGTCCACTTTCTCATCATTCATCAATCTTGCCTCTAATTTGCTTAATGTCAATATCTTTGAAGCTTCTTCGCTGAATGAGATGTCTTGTGAATAATTCTCAAGTATGGACTTTTCCCGTAATTGTGTTTCCAGTTCGTTCTTGATACCTTTCAGGTCCAGATAGAGTGATTTCAGTATTTCGGCGGCTTTACACTCTCCATCGCGCAAGATGCCCAATAGCAGATGTTCCGGTTCGATATGGTCGTTCAGAAGGCGGTTGGCCTCCTCTTTTCCGTAAACGACGATGTCGGACACTTGTTGTGTAAATTCGTTGCTCATCAAATTCATATCTTCTCCAATCGTTTATGTTCAAAATAGGCTTGCAAATATACATTATTATAAAGACTCTTCATGAAGTCTTTCTTTCTATTTAACAAAATGTGTGCCACATTTCCTGCATATGTCTCCAAATGCAGGCTTATACGTATTTTTTGGTGGAAAAGTTTTTGTATATCCGCTAAAAGTCGTACTTTAGCGTGGTTTTTTACAAGCCTTGAAAGGAAGTATAATTAATAATGTATTAAATGCAAGAACAAGACAGAATTATAAAAATCAACATCGAAGAGGAAATGAAGTCGTCGTACATTGATTACTCCATGTCAGTAATCGTGGCACGCGCCCTCCCTGATGTAAGAGACGGATTCAAGCCGGTTCACCGCCGTATTCTTTACGGAATGATGGAACTGGGAAATACATCCGACAAACCGTATAAAAAAGCAGCCAGAATCGTAGGTGAAGTACTGGGTAAGTATCACCCTCACGGCGACTCGTCTGTATATGGCGCCCTGGTGCGTATGGCACAGGACTGGGCGATGCGTTATCCGCTGGTCGACGGTCAGGGTAACTTCGGTTCTATTGACGGAGATAGTGCTGCCGCTATGCGATATACGGAGGCTCGTCTGAAGAAGATTGGTGAGGAGATGATGCAGGACCTTTACAAGGAAACTGTAGACTTTACCAACAACTTCGACGATACGTTGCAGGAACCTACCGTCATGCCGACCCGCATCCCGAACCTGCTGGTGAACGGTGCTTCGGGTATCGCCGTAGGTATGGCTACCAATATGCCGACACACAACCTGCGTGAAGTCATTGACGCTTGCGTGGCATACATCGATAACAATGAAATCGACGTAGACGGCCTGATGCAGTACATCAAGGCACCTGATTTCCCGACCGGAGGATATATTTATGGTATCAGCGGTGTGCGCGATGCCTACGAAACCGGACGCGGACGTGTGGTAATGCGTGCCAAGGCCGAAATCGAATCGCATCCTACACATGATAAGATTGTAGTGACCGAGATTCCGTATGGTGTGAACAAGGCTGAGCTGATCAAGAGCATCGCTGATTTGTCGAATGACAAGAAAATCGAAGGCATTTCGAATGTGAACGACGAAACCGACCGCGAAGGTATGCGTATCGTCATCGACATCAAGCGTGATGCCAACGCCAGCGTGGTGCTCAACAAGCTTTACAAGATGACCATGCTTCAGACTTCTTTCGGTGTGAACAACGTGGCTCTGGTTCATGGCCGTCCGCGTCTGCTCAACCTGAAGGAACTGATCAAATATTTCGTGGAACACCGTCACGAGGTGGTAATCCGTCGTACACGTTACGACTTGCGCAAGGCCAAGGAACGTGCGCACATCCTGGAAGGATTGATTATCGCTTCGGACAACATTGACGAGGTAATCCGCATTATCCGTGCCGCCAAGACTCCGAACGAAGCTATCACGAACCTGATGGCCCGCTTCAACCTGAGCGAAATCCAGGCTCGTGCTATCGTAGAAATGCGCTTGCGCCAGCTCACCGGACTGATGCAGGATCAGCTCCATGCCGAATACGAAGACCTGATGAAGCAAATCGCTTACTTCGAAGAAATTCTGAGCAACGAGGAACTTTGCAAGAAGGTCATCAAGGACGAGCTGATTGAAGTGAAAGAAAAATACGGCGACAACCGTCGTTCGGAAATCGTATATGCTTCGGAAGAGTTCAATCCGGAAGATTTCTATGCTGATGACGAGATGGTCATCACCATCTCGCACATGGGATATATCAAGCGTACGCCGCTTTCTGAATTCCGTGCACAGAACCGTGGCGGCGTAGGTTCGAAGGGAAGTGAAACCCGTAACGAAGATTTCATTGAACACATCTATCCGGCTACCATGCATAACACGCTTCTGTTCTTTACGCAAAAGGGTAAGTGCTATTGGCTCAAGGTTTATGAAATTCCGGAAGGTAACAAGACCTCGAAGGGACGTGCCATCCAGAACCTGCTGAATATTGAGTCAGATGATGTGGTAACGGCTTACCTGCGTGTGAAGAACCTGAACGACACGGAATTTATCAACAGTCACTATGTGCTTTTCTGTACAAAGAACGGTGTCATCAAGAAGACGTTGCTCGAACAATATTCCCGCCCGCGTCAGAATGGTGTGAACGCCATCACCATCCGCGAAGACGACCGTGTGATTGAAGTACGTATGACCAACGGAAACAATGAAATCGTGATTGCCAACCGTAACGGTCGTGCCATCCGTTTCCATGAAAGCGCGGTACGCGAAATGGGACGTACGGCTACCGGTGTACGCGGTATCACACTTGATGAAGACGGTCAGGATGAAGTAATCGGAATGATTTGTATCAAAGACCCTGAAACGGAAACCATCATGGTGGTATCTGAAAACGGTTACGGCAAGCGTTCAGACATTGAAGACTACCGCAAGACCAACCGTGGCGGAAAGGGTGTGAAGACACTGAACATTACGGATAAGACCGGAAGCCTGGTAGCCATCAAGTCGGTAACCGATGAAAATGACCTGATGATTATCAACAAGTCGGGTATCACCATCCGTCTGAAGGTGGCCGATGTGCGCATTATGGGACGTGCCACACAGGGTGTGCGCCTGATTGACCTTGAAAAGCGCAACGACCAGATTGGTTCCGTATGTAAGGTAGCTTCTGAAAACGAAGAAGAAGTTCAGGACGAAGCAACTCCGGCAACGGACATCCAGCCCGCCGACGAAGAAACCATTCAGCCCGCTACGGACGAACCAAATGAATAATCCGGATAAAAATTAATTTGAATATTTGTATTACTAAATTTAAACCTTATGAAGAAAGTATTATTTTCAGCTGCTTTGTTCTTTACCGCATGCGCTGTTTCTGCTCAGGAAAGCGTGGTAAAGGAAGCAAAATCTGCCAAGAGCGATCCCGTGAAGGCAGCACAAATCATCGAACCTGCTTTGACAGATCCTTCTACTGCCAATGATCCTGAAACATGGAAACTGGCTGGTGATTTCCAGAAGTCTATCTATGACGACGAAAACATGAAATTGTATTTGCCGGGTGGTCAGGCTGATACTGCTAAATTGTATAACAGCTTGGCTAAAATGTTCGAATACTACACAAAGTGTGACGAAGTAGAACAGGCTAAGGTACAGAGCGGCGAATTGAAGAAACCGAAATTGAGAAAGAAACTGGCTAAGACATTGGCTACCGTACGTCCTCAGTTGACTAACGCCGGTTCAGATGCTTACAATGCTGGCAACTATGCCAACGCATTGAAATTCTTCGGTCTGTATGTGGACGCTCCGCAGAATCCGTTGTTTGCTGACCAGGATGCTGTAAAGAACGACACATTGACTCCGTTGATTGCCAACTATGCCGCTCTTGCCGCTAACTCATTGAAAGACAATGCAGCCGTAATTAAATACGCTACTATCGGTAAGGAACACAAAGAAGAAGGTTATCGTTCACTGATGTGCCTAGCAGAAGCTTACGGAAAAGGCGAAACTCCTGACTCTGCAAAATGGTTGACTACTATCCAGGAAGGTGTAGAAAAATTCCCGTCACAGGAATACTTCATCGGTAACCTGATGGACTACTACATCCAGAAAGGTAAGATTGACGAAGGTCTGACTCAGATGGATGCCGTATTGGCTAAGAACTCTACTCCGTACTTCATGTACGTGAAGGGTGTGCTTCAGTATGAAAAGAAAGACTACGAAGGTGCCATCGCTACATTCAATCAGATTATTGCAGAAGGTAAGGATTTCGTAGCTGAAGCTTATTCTAAGATTGGTGACTGCTCATTCTTCCCGGCTCAGGAAATCGTAGAAGAAAACTCTAAGCTTTCTATGGACGATCCGAAGTATGCAGCTAACGAAGCTAAGATTAAGGAACTGTACGAAAAAGCATTTCCTTTCTACGAAAAAGCAAAAGAAGCTAAACCAGACAACCGTCAGTTGTGGGGCCAGTACCTGTTGAACATCTATTGGAAGCTTGACAAGGAAAAATACAACGCCCTTGAAAAAGAACTGGGTTATTAATATATAATAAGGTATACGGATTGCTCGTCTGAGACGAGTAGTTTACAGACTTTTGATACCCTGAAGAAAGAAACTCCTTTGCGTGGTCGGAACGATGCCCGCAAAGGAGTTTTTGTTTTGTCCCGCCGTGATGATAACCGCGACGTTTTTATTTGTATCTTTGTGCATACCCCATTCACGAAAAACGAGAAGAAGAGATGATAATAGACCCTACAACCTCCCGCCACAATCCCATGAAAGTCATATTCAATTACCAGAATGTGTTTTTCAGTTTCTTTTATGACGATGCTGATGCGTGTGTGCACCGTTCCAGGGAATACGCCATGAACTATGTCTTGTCTGGCGAGATGGTGCTCGATGATGGACACCAGCAGATACACGCGGGAAAAGGAGAGTGCGTGTTCATTCCGCGCGACCATCGTGTGACCATGTACAAGAAAGCTTTTGGCGGGGAGCAATATTGCGGGATTTATATGTGCTTTACCCGTTCCTTCCTTCGGGAAATGTACGGAAAGTATGCCCGCCACACGGATAAGGCAGAGCCCGTGGAGAAGTTCGTGCCCGGCGTGATGAAGCTTCCTCCTTCGGCAGAGATAGAGAGCTTGTTTGCTTCGATGACACCTTACTTCAATCCGGAAGTGAAACCGCAGGACGACGTGATGCACCTGAAATTGCAGGAAGGATTGCTGGCCCTGCTTCATACCGACAAGCGCTTCATGACCGCGTTGTTCGACTTCAGCACACCATGGAAGATGGACATTCTTGACTTCATGAACGAGAACTACATGTACGAGTTCACCCTGGAGGAGCTGGCGCATTACACGGGCCGTAGCCTGGCCACCTTCAAGCGCGATTTCAAGAAGGTGAGCGAGCTGACACCCGAGAAATGGCTGATTCGCAAGCGCCTGGAAGTGGCCTATCACCTGCTGAAAGAAGAACGGCGGAAGGTGGTCGATGTCTATGCGGAGGTGGGCTTCAAAAACCCTTCGCACTTTTCTACGGCCTTCAAGAAACGCTACGGCATCCCGCCCACGGCATTGGGTGCCCCCTCGTGCATTTGAACTTTTCAGAAATGATATTTGAGCCTCACAGAAATGTCTCTGTGGGGCTTTTGTGTTATTTTTGCCTTCGTACAATAATAGAGTGATAAACATGGATATATTATGGAAGACGTTGTGCGCGGCATCGGCGGCCTGGCTTCTGACTACGGGCAGCCTGCTTGCCACAACGGACGGTTTAAAATCGGAGATGAAGATGGAAAAGAGTTTGAATTTGACACATGAATGGGACAAGGTGTTCCCGTTGAGCAACAAGGTGAACCACCGGAAAGTGACTTTTACCAACCGCTATGGCATTACGCTGGTGGCCGACATGTACGTGCCCAAGCAGGCCGAGGGAAAACTTCCGGCCATTGCCGTGAGCGGACCTTTCGGAGCGGTGAAGGAACAATCGTCGGGCCTGTATGCCATGACACTGGCCGAACGCGGATTCCTGACCATTGCCTTCGACCCTTCATATACCGGTGAGAGTGGGGGTGAACCCCGCTATGTGGCTTCTCCGGACATCAACACGGAGGACTTCTGTGCAGCGGTGGACTTCCTTTCCACTTGCGAGCAGGTGGATGCCGACCGCATCGGCATACTGGGCATCTGCGGATGGGGAGGCATGGCACTGAATGCGGCGGCCATCGATACGCGCATCAAGGCTACCGTCACCGCTACGATGTACGACATGAGCCGGGTGAATGCCAACGGTTATTTCGATGCCATGGATGCCGATGCGCGCTATGAGCTTCGCAAGCAGCTCAACGCCCAGCGTACGGAAGACTACCGCAAGGGCACGTATGCGCTGGCCGGTGGGGTGGTAGACCCGCTTCCCGACGATGCTCCCCAGTTTGTGAAAGACTATTACGGATATTACAAGACACCGCGCGGCTACCACAAGCGTTCGCTGAACTCCAACAACGGGTGGAACAAGACTTCTTCCTTGTCGTTCATGAACATGCCCATCCTGTCGTATAGCGATGAGATACGTAGTGCCGTGCTCATGATTCACGGAGAGAAAGCCCATTCGCGCTACTTTAGCGAAGATGCCTTCAAGAAGCTGAAGGGCGACAACAAGGAGTTGCTGATTATTCCGGGAGCCAACCACGTCGACCTGTACGACCGGCTGGATGTGATTCCTTTTGACAAGATTACGCACTTCTTCCAGACGTACCTGAAGTGATGCGCGGTGCGGTATCGCACAAAGACGGGAAAGCCCGGTTGCCGAAACAATCAGCAGCCGGGCTTTTTCTGTATCTGTCTGAGGTAGTCGGTCGGAGTATATCCGCAGAACTTCTTGAACATGCGGCTCAGGTGCTGGGGGTATTCAAAGCCTAATTCGTAGGCCACCTGCGAGATGTTTGCCCCGCTGGCGAGTTCGTTCTTTACTCGCTGGATGAGGTCCTGGCGGATGTAGTTGCTGGCCGTGTCTCCGGTCATCTTCTTGATAAGGTCGCCGAAATAGTTGGCCGACATGCATAGCTTGTCGGCACAGTATTGCACGGTGGGCATGCCCGAGGTAAGCTGGATTTTTTCTTCGTAGTAATCGCGCAGAAGCTGGTCGAACTTCATGAGCATGTCCGAATTGACCAGCTTGCGGGTAATGAACTGGCGGTTGTAGAAACGCTGGCAAAAGTTCAGCATCAGTTCGATGTAGCCCACGAGGATGGCATCCTGAAGCGCATCGTGCTTTTTCTGTAGCTCATCTTTTATCTGGCGCATCAGCGACACGAGGATGTCGTGCTCCTCGTCGGTCATGTGCAGGGCTTCATTCACGCGGTAGTCGAAAAATGAATATTCCCTGATGTGCTTCTCCAGTGCCGTGCCCTGCAACAAATCGGGGTGGAAGAGCAAGGCCCATCCCGTCAGGTTGACCAGCTCGCCGTTGTCTTCCTTTCCTCCTATCTGTCCGGGAGCCACACAAATGACGGTTCCTTCCTTGTAGTCGTATTTGCCGCAACCATAGGCCAGGTCGATGTTTGCCTCGTCGTGAAAGAAGATGCCATACACGCTATAGTTGTTCAGGCAATGGCGCACGGGAGACACTTCTGCATAGTCAATGACGCTGACCAGCGGATGCGTGTCCGTGTGTCCCACCCACTGGCTATAGTCGCCTACGTTCCTTATTTTCAAAATCTTGCTCATAACCATTCTTTTGTTTTCGTCGGGATGTCCCTTCACAAAAATACATTATCTCAGCCAATTGGCCGCACGTGAGCAGGCAAAATCCGTAAAAACGGTACGACCTTCCGTGGTATTGTTACGCTCTTCTGCCCGTGCAGGGGTAATTTTGCCGTATCAAGAAAACAAGAAAGATGGATAAAGCAATGGACATTCCCGCCAATTTATACGAGGATGAAGTGGTCTGCTTCATGGCCGACCGTTATCGCACGACTACGGAAAGAGTGATGCAATGTTTTTTAGTGCAGGAAGCCGGGACTTCCGCGCCTGAAAAGGAGAGCTTTCCTTTCCGCCTCACGGATAACGAAATGGAAATATTACGAGGGTTGTTGAGCTGTAGTGGCTCGTAAAAAAATTCAGATTATGGATAGAAGAGATTTTTTGAAGATGTCGTCTGTAGCCGCCTTCTCCGCGGTATGTGCATGGACTGGTGTATCGAAGGTTTTCTCCCAGTCATCGGATGGTAAGGAGCAGTCTTTACGTGGAGATATGGAACATCGCAATCTGGGCGGACTGGATGTATCGGCTATCGGGCTGGGCTGTCTTCCCATGGTAGGCTACTATGGTGGACGGTATGAAAAGAAGGATATGATTGCCTTGATTCGTCGGGCTTATGATCAGGGAGTTACTTTTTTCGATACGGCAGAGGTGTACGGACCTTATACCAGTGAGGAGTGGGTAGGCGAGGCACTTGCTCCTTTTCGTAATAAAGTAAAAATCGGTACGAAGTTTGGTTTCGGGGTGGAAGAGAAGCAACCCACAGCCTTGAATAGCCGGCCTGATCATATTCGCCGGGCAGTGGAAGGTTCATTGCGACGCTTGCGTACGGATCACATAGACTTGCTTTATCAGCACCGTGTGGACCCGAAGGTGCCGATGGAGGAGGTAGCAGACACGGTAAAGAAACTTATGCAGGAAGGAAAAGTCTTGCACTGGGGATTGTCGGAAGCCAGTGCGCGTTCTATTCGTCGGGCACATGCCGTTTGTCCGCTTTCGGCCGTACAGAGCGAGTATGCCATCTGGTGGCGCGAACCGGAGACCAAAATATTCCCTACGCTGGAAGAACTGGGTATTGGTTTTGTACCTTATTGTCCGTTGGGACGGGCCTTTCTTACAGGAGTGATTCATGAAGAAAGTCGTTTTGAGAAACCCGACCGGCGGGCCACATTGCCACAATTCACTCCTGAAGCCTTGAAACATAATATGCCGCTTGTGTCACTTGTGCGTAAATGGGCAGAGCGAAAGAACATTACTCCTGCCCAGTTTGCCTTGGTGTGGATGCTTTCGCGTAAGTCATGGATTGCTCCCATCCCAGGCACAACGAATCCGAACCACCTCGATGATTTCCTAGGAGCAGCTCATGTGCGGCTTACGGCTTACGAGATGGAGGAATTTGACAGGGAATATTCACAAATAGACCTTATGGGGCATCGTGCCGACCCGTTTACCGAGAGTCAGATTGATAAGTAACAGAAATCATAAGAATGATATGCTAAAATTTATTCAGCATGTATGTTTGTTGTTCCTTGTGTGCTCCTGTAGCACGAGGAATGAAGAAAGTGTGATATTGCAAAATGAAACGGATATGGAAAAGAAAAATTTAGGTTCGGTACTGGCGCTTTATCCCAAACCGATGACGGTGGTTGGGGCGGTAGTCAATGGAAAAGTAAACTGGCTTGTAGTGGGACATACCGGAATTATAGGGCATGACCGTATTCTTCTGAGTATGAGTAAACATCATTATACCAATCAGGGAATAAGGAGGTCAAAGAAATTGTCAGTGAACCTTGTGAGCCGTGAAATGTTGCCTGCGGCTGATTATGTGGGAAGTGTAAGTGGAAATTCGGTGGATAAATCGACGGTGTTTGACTATCATTTTGGAGAGAATGGTACTCCGGTTATTGACAAATCACCATTAACCATGGAATGTGATGTGGTGGATATTTATGAAACCGAGGGATTTGACAATTTTATTTGTTCCATAGCTAATACCTATGCAGCTCCAGAAGTGCTCGGTCAAGATGGGAAACTGGATTATACCCGATTGAAACCTGTGTTGTTTGAGTTTCCGACGTACTCGTATCTTGCTACGGGAGAAATAATCGGCAAGTGTTTGAACTTAGACAAAAAGCCCGGCATGTGTGCCAAACTTCCGATGTCGCCCGATGGCATTGTGAGGTTATCGAAAATAGAAGTGTATCCGGAGTTTATAAAGGAATATATGCAATATGCGGTGGAAGTGGGTGAGATTTCATTACGTACTGAACCGGGGGTATTGACCATGTATGCCGTTGCCGAAAAGGAAAATCCGTGTAAGGTTACGATTCTTGAAACCTATGCAAGTGGGCAGGCTTATAAATCACATATTGCGTCGGAGCATTTTCAGAAATATAAACAAGGAACAAAGCACATGATTAAAACGTTGGTCTTATCGGATCAGACTCCTCTTAATCCGGAGAGTCAGGTAAATAACTTCATTCAATAGAAGCGATTGAATCTTTATAATACAGAATCTCCTCACAAATCCATGTCTCGTGGTGATTTGTGAGGAGATTTTGTATTTATTTCGGAGCCTTGCGGTAGAGATAAATCGCAATGAACAGATACAGGATGTTTGGAATCCACACAGCCAGGTTCGGATGCGCGTTTCCGTTGATGGCGAAGGTGGACGAGATGGTCTGGAACAGGATGTAGGAGAAACTCAGTGCGATACCGATTCCCAGGTGAAGTCCCATACCTCCTTTCCGTTTTTGTGACGAAAGCGAGAGCCCGATGACCGTCAGGATAAAGGCCGCAAACGAAGTGGCGATGCGCCGGTAGTATTCCACTTCGAACACCTTGATGTTGGCGAAGCCTCGTTGCTTCTGCTTGTCGATGTACTCCCGTAGCTGGGGACTGGTCATCGTTTCCTGCTGGCCGCGCGTGATGAGGAAATCCTGCGGCTCCATGTTGATGATGGAGTCCAGACGGTCGCCCCGGGTGATGGTTTCACGCATCCCCTTCATCTCACGGATCATGTAGTCCTTGATAATCCAGCGGTGCACGGTGGTGGTGTCGTACGTAATGCGGCGGGCCGTGAGGTGCGATACCAGCTTGTGGTCTTCAAACTTGTCGAGCGAGAAGCGGTAAGCCGTCTTGTTGTAGTCCTCATAGCGCTCCATGTAGGCAATGACACCCGTATCTACCTCCAGCTGGATGTTGCGCACATAGTCTGCCCGCTTCTTGTTCTTGTACACTTGCTCAAACTTCAGTCGGGTGACGCTACCGGTAGGAATCACCTCGGTACTCAGCACGTAGGTGACCAGTGCGATGATGGCGGCCGAAATCATGTAGGGCACCATCAGGCGCTTGAAGCTCATTCCGGTAGAGAACATGGCGATAATCTCGGAGTTCTCTGCCAGCTTCGACGTGAAGAAAATCACGGCAATGAATACGAACAACGGACTGAAGAGGTTCGTGTAATAAGGAATGAAGTTCAGGTAATAGTCGAAGATGATGGCACTGATAGGCGCCTTGTTGTTGATGAAGTCGTCAATGTTTTCATTGATGTCGAACACCACGGCGATGGAGATAATCAGGGCGATGGCAAAAAAGTAGGTGCCCAGGAACTTCACGATGATGTACCTGTCCAGCCGTTTCAACCATTTCTTCTTGAACGGGTTTCCTTTTAAATTTTTCAGTTGTTCCTTTCCGGCTTGCAGGTAGGAACGGAACAACTGGAACACATTGTGTTTCATATTTATCGTCGTAAACTACAATTACAATCGGGTAGATAAACGTTTCACCATGGCCGGTTTCCAGGTAGAGAAGTCGCCAGCGATGATGTGCTTGCGGGCTTCACCTACGAGCCAGAGGTAGAAGGCCAGGTTGTGGATGGAGGCAATCTGCATGGCCAGCAGCTCCTGTGCGTGGAACAGGTGGCGCAGGTAGGCACGGCTGTACATCGTGTCTACGTAAGATGCTCCGTCGGCTTCGATGGGCGAGTAGTCATTCTCCCATTTCTTGTTGCGCATGTTCATGATACCGTCTTTGGTAAAGAGCATGCCGTTTCGTCCGTTACGGGTCGGCATCACGCAATCGAACATGTCCACACCACGTTCGATGCCTTCCAGGATGTTGACCGGAGTACCCACACCCATCAGGTAGCGGGGCTTGTCCTTAGGCAGAATCTCGTTGACCACCTCAATCATCTCGTACATCTTCTCGGTAGGCTCACCCACGGCCAGTCCGCCGATGGCGTTACCGTCGGCATTTTTCGAGGCGATGTATTCGGCCGACTGGCGGCGCAAGTCAGGATATACGCATCCCTGCACGATGGGGAAGAGTGACTGGTTGTAGCCGTACTTGGGCTCAGTCTCATTGAAGCGGGCACAACATCTGTCCAGCCAGCGGTGAGTCAGTTCCATGGACTTCTTGGCATAGTTGTAGTCGGAAGTACCGGGGGCGCACTCATCGAAGGCCATCATGATGTCGGCACCGATGGTACGCTCGATGTCCATCACCCGTTCGGGAGTGAACAAGTGCTTCGAGCCGTCAATGTGCGAGCGGAACTCCACGCCCTCTTCGCGCAACTTGCGGATGCCGGAAAGAGAAAATACCTGGAAGCCGCCGCTATCGGTCAGCATCGGACGGTCGAATCCGTTGAACTTATGGAGTCCACCAGCTCCCTCGATGATATCCAGTCCGGGGCGCAGGTAGAGGTGGTACGTGTTTCCCAGGATAATCTGGGCCTTGATGTCGTTCTTCAGTTCGTGAAGATGCACTCCTTTCACCGTACCCAGTGTGCCCACCGGCATGAAGATAGGGGTCTCAATCTGCCCGTGGTCTGTTGTAATCAGACCGGCGCGGGCATTCGATTTGGGGTCCGTATATTGTAATTCAAATTTCATTGTGCAGGATTTTCTTTGTTTTTATCTTCTTTGATGGTAAAGTCGATGGCATCGGCCACCTTCTCGTCGGTCAGTGCCAGGCGGAGCACCTCCTTGATGTCCTTCACGTAGTGGAAAGTCATTCCTGTGAGGTACATCGGTTGGATTTCATTGATGTCCTTGCGGTTTTCCTCACACAGAATGATGTCCTTGATGCCGGCACGTTTGGCTGCCAGGATTTTCTCCCGGATACCGCCTACGGGAAGCACCTTTCCACGAAGGGTGATTTCTCCCGTCATGGCCAGGTTGGCTTTCACCTTGCGCTGGGTAAGCGCAGAAGCCAATGAAGTAACCATGGTGATACCGGCAGAAGGTCCGTCTTTCGGAATAGCTCCTTCCGGCACGTGGATATGGATGTTCCAGTTGTCGAAGATACCTTCGGGCAAATCGAGCAGGTGGCTGTGCGCTTTCAGGTACTCCAGTGCCAGCATGGCCGATTCCTTCATTACCGAGCCCAGGTTACCGGTCAGGGTCAGCTGTCCCTTCCCACGGCTCAGGCTGGTTTCTACGAACAGAATCTCACCGCCTACGGCCGTCCAGGCCAGTCCCGTCACTACGCCTGCATATTCGTTGCCCTGGTATTTGTCGCGGGAATATTCCTGTGCTCCGAGGAACTTTTCGATGTCTTTCGGCTTCAGCTCATGGGTACCGGTAAACTCATCGCTGGCAATTTCCAGTGCGATTTTACGCATCACCTTGCTGATTTTCTTTTCCAGCTCACGTACGCCGCTTTCACGGGTATAGTTCTCGATGATGTATTCAATGGCCGCCTTGCTGAATTTCACGTGTTCCTTCTTCAGGCCGTTCTTCTCCATCTCTTTCGGAATGAGGTGACGGCGGGCGATTTCAATCTTCTCTTCGGTGATGTAACCGCTTACTTCAATCAGCTCCATACGGTCGAGCAACGGAGATGGGATGGTGCCCAGGTTGTTGGCCGTAGCGATGAACATGATGTTCGACAAGTCGTAGTCAATGTCAACGTAATTATCGTGGAACGTGTTGTTCTGTTCCGGGTCGAGCACTTCCAGCATGGCCGAGCTTGGGTCGCCATGGCTATCGCTACTCAACTTATCAATCTCATCCAAGATAATGACCGGATTTGACGTCTCCGCTTTGATCAGGCTCTTGATGATACGTCCCGGCATGGCACCGATGTACGTCTTGCGGTGACCACGGATTTCGGCTTCATCGTGCACGCCACCCAGCGACATACGCACGTATTTCCGTTTCAGGGCCGTGGCGATGGAACGTCCTAAAGAGGTTTTTCCTACTCCCGGAGGGCCGTAAAGGCAGATAATCGGCGACTTCAGGTCACCTTTCAGCTTCAGTACGGCCAGATGCTCCAGAATACGTTCTTTCACCTTCTCCAGTCCGTAGTGCTCCTTGTCGAGTATCTTCTTGGCATTTGGTATGTCGATAACATCCTGTGTGTACACGCCCCACGGAAGTGAGAGCAATGTCTGAAGATAAGTCAGTTGCACGTTATAGTCGGGCGATTGCGGGTTGATACGTTCCAGTTTGGACAGCTCACGCTCGAAAGTCTCTTTTACTTCCGGTTTCCAGCGTTTCTTTTCTCCCTTCTTGCGCAGTTCGTCAATCTCGTCATCCTGTCCGTTGCCCAGCTCATCTTGAATGTTCTTGATTTGTTGCTGGAGGAAGTACTCACGTTGCTGGCGGTCGAGTTCCTCGCGCGTACGCATCTGAATGCTCTGTTTCAGGGTGGCCAGCTGGATGTATTTGTTCAGCAACTGGATAAGGCGGTACAATCGGTCTTTCAGGTTGTTCGTTTGAAGCAATTCGTACTTCTCGTTGATAGGGAAGGGGAAATTGCCGGAAATAAAGTTGACCAGCACCTCGTTGTTATCCAGGTTCTTCAAGGCGAAAGAAGTATCGGGCGAAATTTCATCGGACAGTTCAATTACCTTGGCACTCAACTCCTTGCAAGTGTCTATCAGTGTCTTGAACTCATCGGATTTCTCGTCCTTCATGTCCTCTTCAATCACCGAAACCTTACCCTTCAGGAAGGGACGGGTAGAAGTGATTTCCTCCAGTTGCACCTTCGGACCCGTAGCCTGAAGGATGGCCGTAATGGTTCCTCCCGGCATTTCGAACACCCGGAGCACCTTGCCGATTACCGCAATGGGGAACAAATCCTTCTGTTTGGGTGAGTCTACCTCGCTCACCTTCTGCGTGGTAATGATGATAGGCTCTTTGCTCTGAAGTGCCTGATTGACTAATTTCAATGTGGGTTGCCGGCCTACGCTGACGGGCATGACAATAGAGGGAAATATCATAAGGTTGCGCAGGGGCATGACGGGCAGTTCTCCCGTGAGGTCATCCGTTGCATTGTCCACCGGAAGCGTTTCAATTTCTGCCATCATCGGAATATCATTACCTTCTGCACTTACCAGAATCTCGTTGTTTTTTGTCTTTTTTACCATACTTGTTTTCTCTTCTGAATTAAGAAGCTTTTTTATTACTCAAAAACGGCACAAAGTTAATCATTCCGCATGTAATTTGGAAACTATTTGTGTCAAATACCTCTTTTATTATGTAAAATAATGGCAGGTTGAAGCATTTTCTATGGGGATTTCACTATTTTTGGCGTAAATTTTTAGACATAAGTTATGCCAAATCCATATTTTCAATTCAAGCAATTTGTAGTTTTTCATGATAAATGTGCCATGAAGGTAGGCACCGACGGGGTACTGGTCGGCGCATGGGCGCAAGTAGACGGGGCACGGAGGGTGCTGGACATTGGTACCGGAAGCGGACTGATTGCCTTGATGCTGGCCCAGCGGAATCCGGATGCCTTTGTCACCGCTGTAGATATTGACGAAGCGGCCGTGGAACAGGCTCGTGAAAACGTGGCCCGTACGCCCTGGTTTGACAGGATGGAGGTGGAGCGGCTTGATATTCGGAAGGCACCGGAAGAATGGAACGGATGTTTTGACGCCATCGTGTCGAATCCTCCGTATTTTGTGGAGTCCGTAAAATGCCCTCAGGCGCAGAGAAATACAGCTCGCCATACCGATGAACTGGACTTTGACGCTTTGTTATCGAAAGTCTCGGTTTTGTTGTCCGAAAAAGGTAGCTTTTCGGTGGTACTTCCGGCTACGGCTTCGGCCGATTTTGTGGCCTTAGCCCTCGGGAAAGGCTTGCATCTTTCACGCCAGACCTGGGTACATCCCCGCCAGGAATTGCCCGCCAAGCGTGTGCTGATGGCGTTCGTGAAGCATCCTTGTGCGCAGACGGAAATCACGCACCTTCCCATCGAGACGGAGCGTCATGTCTATACACCGGAGTTTAGTGAGCTGGCTAAAGATTTCTATCTGGCCTTGTGAGATGAAATGATTATTTTTTCGACAAGCGTCTTAGAATGTGATGATTCAGCATCAGGAGTTGCTTGTGTTTCTGGGCAATGGCCGAAGTGATGGGACGCCGTCCGATAAAGTCGGTGAAGTGCTGGAGAATGTTCAGCGGGGGAGAAGGCATCTGTTTGGGACGTATCGGCGCGATGACGTGTAGCCCCTGGTGAATGATTTCCACCTTCAGGTCTTTTCCGCCCATCATCGGGTCTCCGTCAAAATGGAACACCCCCTCCTTCGCACGGTGTATGATGATGCTCTTGTCCTTCATCGTTTTGATACGGCTGTTCTGGTCGAGTGTCCGGTTGAACAACTGGAATGAAAGAGAAGGTACATCCAGCACGGTAAACGGCTCCAGCACCGTGATGTCCATCATGCCGTCGGTCAGAGAGGCTTGTGGGGCGATGTAGGCATTGTTGCCATATTGCGATGCATTGGCGCAGGCTATCAGGAATGCCTTGTAGCGTACGGTGCCCGTAGAGTTTTCTATTTCGTACGTCTCCGGCTCATACGTCAGGCTTTCGTGCAGGGTGTTTTCCAGGTAGGTCAGCAGACCTCTTTTCCCGGAATCGGCAAATTTCAGGCTCACGAAGGCATCGAATCCCACTCCGCATGTACAGAAAAAGGGGTGATTGTCAATGATACCGTAATCTATTGTTTTGATATTTCCGGCATTGAGCACGTTGATGGCTCCCTTCGGCTCCATAGGAATATGAAGATGGCGTGCCAGTCCGTTGCCCGATCCGCATGGAATAATCCCCATCGCGGTATTGGTATGGATAAGCGCCCGTCCTATCTCATTGATGGTGCCGTCTCCGCCGATGGCTACTACGATGTCCGTATGTTCGGCGGCGGCTTGTGCGGCTATCTCGGAAGCGTGACCTGCATATTCTGTTTTCCGGATAGAATAATCATATATAGAATGGTTCAGTTCTTTTTCAATAAGTCGTATGATGAATTCCTTTCCGTGAGTACCGGATATGGGGTTTACCACAAAGGTGATTCGCTTTTTTGTCTCCATAAACCTGTTTCCTTAAAATTTGGGAGTACAAAAATAATATTATCTTTCATAGTTTAGGGCAAATTGCCCCTATAATTGATACTCTTGTTATTTTTTTTCAGGGATTCGTGTCGAAATTTTGAGTTTTTTGTATCTTTGCACGTTCTTAATGAAAATGATGTAACGAAACGGTTGCAAAAGTAATGAAGTTTAATGTAAGCTGGGATGCTTACCAGATATTAGAATATGGGATTATTACAAGAAAAATTAAGTAAATTCAGAGTACCTCAGATGTATATGGAAAGAGGTGTCTATCCGTACTTTCGTGAAATAGACAGTGCCCAGGATACAGAGGTAATGATGGACGGAAAGAAAGTATTGATGTTCGGCTCAAATTCCTATATGGGTCTGACTCATGATCAGAGAATCATCGACGCGGCTATTGCTGCTACTCGCAAATATGGCACAGGATGCGCGGGTTCTCGTCTGTTGAATGGAACGCTGGATATTCATGTAGAACTTGAAAAAGAACTTGCAGAGTTCGTCGGTAAAGATGAAGCATTGTGTTTCTCTACCGGATTTACGGTTAATGAAGGTGTGATTCCTCAGTTGGCCGGACGTGGCGATTACATCATTTGTGATGACCGTGACCATGCTTCTATCGTGGACGGACGTCGTCTTTCTTTTGCTACCCAGCTGAAGTATAAACACAACGACATGGATGCCCTGGAAAAAGAGCTCCAGAAGTGTGAACCGGATGCTATCAAACTGATTGTGGTAGATAGCGTGTTCTCTATGGAAGGTGATTTGGCTAACTTGCCGGAAATCGTTCGCCTGAAGAAGAAATACAATGCCAGCATCTACGTGGACGAAGCACATGGCCTGGGTGTATTCGGAAGACAGGGACGAGGCGTGTGCGACCATTTCGGCGTAACGGAAGACATCGACCTGATTATGGGTACATTCAGTAAATCACTCGCTTCTATCGGTGGTTTCGTGGCAGGTGACAAGGACGTAATCAACTGGTTGCGCCACAATGCTCGCTCTTATATATTCCAGGCAAGTAACACACCGGCTGCTACGGCTGCAGCAAGAGAAGCCATCCATATTTTCAAAACAGAACCGGAACGTCAGCAGCGTTTGTGGGAAATCACCAACTACTCTCTGAAACGTTTCCGTGAGTCAGGCTTTGAAATCGGTGAAACAGAAAGTCCGATTATTCCTTTGTACGTACGCGACACAGACAAGACTTTCGAAGTAACCAAGCTGGCCTTCGACGAAGGAGTGTTTATCAATCCGGTAATTCCTCCAGCTTGTGCTCCTCAGGATACACTGGTGCGTTTTGCATTGATGGCTACTCACACCAAAGAACAGGTGGACTTCGCTATTGAAAAATTGATTAAGTGTTTCAAACAATTGGATATACTTAAATAATCACATTTTTACATTGACCTTTTTAAGGAATTGAAAGGAGGTATTTACTATGGGAGCTGCCGGTAATAAAAAACCGAAGGGTATGCATAAAAAACATGCTCCGGCTTATCAAGTAGAAGAGGCCATTCATGAAAATGACCTGAAAAAAGGAAAAAAGAAATAAATCCGTAGCGGATTTATCGAGAAAGGGTTATATTTAGAGCGTCTGATGCCTTATGGCAAAAGCTCGGATATAACCCTTTTTGTATGTATGTTTTTAACTTTAATGGAATATGATACTGAATGAAAGAGACAGCCGTCATGAACAAGTGTTGCAGGTGGCGCAACAAATGATGACGGCGGCACGTACAGCTCCCAAAGGAAAGGGGGTAGACATTATTGAAGTGGCCATGGTGACGGAAAGCAACATCCGTATCCTTTCTGATACGATGAAGCAGATGTACGAAGACAATGGTTTTAAGTTTTTCCTGCGCGATGCGGATAACATTCTCCAGGCAGAGTGTGTGGTGCTGATAGGTACGCGCTCGCTTCCGCAGGGGCTGGATTGCGGACATTGCGGATATGAACATTGCGGAGACCGCAAAAAGGGAGTACCCTGTGCCATCAATAGTGTGGATGTAGGAATTGCCATCGGTTCGGCTTGTTCGGTAGCGGCCGACCATCGGGTAGATACGCGTGTGATGTTCTCGGCCGGTCTGGCGGCCCAGCAACTGGACTGGCTGGATGGATGCACCCAGGTGTACGCCATACCCGTGAGTGCATCATCCAAAAATCCGTTCTTCGACCGGAAGCCTAAGACAGAATAAATTTTTCAGCCGCGTAGGCCACGCCGTCTTCTTCATTGGACAAAGTGATGAAGTCGGCGTTTTCTTTTACTACCTCCTGTGCATTAGCCATGGCGATACCCAGTCCGGCGTATTGAATCATGGACAGGTCGTTGAATCCGTCGCCGATGGCAATCATTTCCTCACGGGTAAGTCCGATTTCCTTCAGGAGAACGGCCAGCGACTGGGCCTTGTCGATGCCTTTAGGGACCAGTTCCAGGAAGTAAGGCTCTGAGCGGAAAACACCCATGCGGTCTTTCAGGTGCTCGTACATCTCTTTCTCCAGCTCGGCCAGTCGGGTCGGCTCGCCTACAATCAGGCATTTGGCAATCGGATGTTTCACGGCATCCAGGAAATTGTCTACCTTCTTTATTTTCATGACATTGAGCAAGGCCTCTTTGAGCACATACTCATCGTCCGGTTTCTCGGTCAGTACGTATTCCCCGTCGTAAGTCACAATGGCAAAGTCGTTCTTCTTGGCGCATTCGTAAAGGTAGGGAAGCACATCGTGGTCGAGCAGGTTCTTGTACATCAGCTCCTTCGTTTTCCAGTCGATGATTTCTCCGCCGTTGTAAGCCAGAATGTAGCCTTCATATTTTTGTAATTCCAGCTGCTCGGCCAGCGGGGCAATGCCGTACGTGGGTCTTCCCGAGGCCAGTACAATTTTCACTCCTTGCTCCTGAATCTTGAGCAGTGTTTCTTTGGTGTGAGGGGTAATCTTTTTCTGCTTGTTGGTAAGCGTTCCGTCGAGGTCTAATACTAATAATTTATATTTCATAAAGTTATGCTGTAAAATCGAGCGTAAAATTACGGAAAAAAAACGAAACTACGGAAATGTAAGAAAAGAAAGGTGTGGTGAAAAGAAACGGAAGAATTTGACCTGAAACCGCTTGGATATTCTGTAATAGAGAAAATGTCAGGGGAGTGTGAGGGAATTGTTTGTCCGTATTCTATGTTTCTCAGGGCGAAACTGTATGTTTTCCGGACGGGAAACGTACGTTTCTGTGTTGGAAAACGTATGTCTCCGCTTTGGAAAACATAGAATAAACAAATACGTATTCTTGTCCGTGTGCTTGGGTTTTCAGATGTTTTTTCGTATCTTTCGGAAAGAACTTTTAGCTGGAAGTATATGAACATTTACGTAGATTTTTCATTAAGGTTGTTTGTGGCCGGCCTGATGGGGGTGCTTATCGGGCTTGAGCGGGAATACCGAGCAAAGGAGGCGGGTTATCGCACGCATTTCCTAGTGGCACTGGGCAGTGCGTTGCTGATGATTGTGTCGCAATACGGCTTTATGGATGTGCTGGAAAAAGACCTGGTGCGTCTGGACCCGAGCCGTCTGGCTGCCCAGGTGGTCAGTGGCATCGGCTTTATCGGTGCGGGAACTATCATCCTGCTGCAGAAACAGGTGGTGCGCGGATTGACCACGGCAGCCGGTGTGTGGACTACGGCAGGCATAGGGCTGGCCATAGGGTCGGGCATGTACATGATAGGCATTCTGGCCACGTTCCTGGTGCTGGCAGGGCTTGAAGTGCTCAGCTATTGCTTTAAGAGCATGGGCATGCGCAGCATGATTATCGAACTTACTGCGGAGAATGCCGAGGCCTTGAAAGTCCTTTCCGGCAAATTCAACACCGAGAAGTTCCAGATAGCTTCATACGAAATGAACAAGGTGTATGAGAATAACCGCGAAGCCTATCGCATTACGATGGTAATAAAGGCGAAGAGGGTGAACGAAGAAGGATTGCTGCTGATGATGCTTCATGATTTTCCGGACATTACGGTAAACCGGATTGTGTGATACACAAAAAATACCATCGGGGAGAGTGTCCTGATGGTATTTTTTGCATTAACCGATATAGACGTTGACATGTAAAAACAAACGGTCGTGCTGTTCGTCAATGTCGAAATCTATTTTGTCTTCCCGTGCCAGCCATCCGATTGCGGCATTCAGGTCTCTGTCTGACAGACCGGATACTTCCTTAAGTTTCTCGTAGTCCCAATGAGCGTTGTCCGAAAGGATTCTCCAGACGATGCCCGCATTTGTTCCAATTTGATATTTGTTCATCATAATCTTGAATAATGTGGTTGTTGTAATGTTGTAGCTACTGCGAATATATAAAAATTTGTCATTATAACAAAGAATTTGATGATGATTTAATGCCATATTGCGGGATATTCTTCTTTCCTATAAGAAAACGAGTGGTTATATTACAGAAATGTGACAAGAAATCCGGACGGCATAGGCGTTTTTTTATATCGCTTCCCGTACACTATTCCATTTTTTTCTTATACCTTTGCATGTAAGTAAAAAAGACGATTATGACGAGACATAAGATAAACTGGAGTGTGCCCAAAGGGGCAGAACTGACGGAATTGGACAGGAAAGTGCTGTTTTATCAGAATAAAGGGCATCTGGTTCCTACCCGGCAGCTGATTAAGACTCCGGAACAGATTGAGGGAATCCGCCGTAGCGGGGTAGTCAATACGGGAGTGCTCGACCTGGTGGAAAAAGAAATCCATGCAGGGATGAGCACCGCAGAGATTGACAAGCTGGTGTATGAGTACACCCGCGACCATGGAGCCATCCCGGCGACCCTGGGCTATGAAGGTTTCCCAAAGAGCTGTTGTACTTCGATAAACGAAGTGGTTTGCCACGGCATTCCGAGCGAAGAGGAAATTCTGGAAGAAGGAGACATCATCAATGTGGACTGTACGACCATTCTGGACGGCTATTATGCAGATGCTTCACGTATGTTCATTATCGGAAAAACCACTCCGCAGAAAGAAAAACTGGTGCGTGTGGCAAAAGAATGTCTGGAAGTCGGTATGGAAGCAGCCCGTCCTTTCGGCTTTGTGGGAGATATCGGCCATGCTGTAGAGAAACACGCGAAGAAGAACGGATTCTCAGTGGTCCGTGATTTGTGCGGTCACGGTGTGGGAGTAGAGTTCCACGAAGAACCGGATGTGGAACACTTTGGCAAGAAGGGTACAGGTATGTTGCTTGTGCCGGGCATGGTGTTTACCATCGAACCGATGATTAATATGGGAACCTGGGAAGTCTTCATTGACGAAGAAGACGGATGGACCGTAGTGACGGAGGATGAGCTTCCTTCCGCACAGTGGGAACACACCTTCGTGATGACGGAGCAGGGACTTGAAATATTGACCTATTAATAATAGAAGAACGTTATGAGTACAATAATATTAGGAATAGAATCTTCTTGTGATGATACTTCTGCGGCAGTGATAAAGGATGGCGTATTGCTGTCGAGCGTGATTGCCAGCCAGGCGGTGCACGAAGCCTACGGAGGAGTGGTTCCGGAACTGGCCTCGCGTGCACACCAGCAGAACATTGTTCCGGTGGTGCACGAAGCATTGAAACGTGCCGGAGTGGCAAAGGAAGATTTGAGTGCCATTGCCTTTACTCGCGGGCCGGGTCTGATGGGTTCTTTGCTGGTCGGAGTGTCTTTTGCCAAAGGACTTGCCCGCTCGCTGGATATTCCGATGGTAGAGGTGAACCATTTGCAGGGCCATGTGCTGGCGCACTTTATTCAGGAGCCCGACGGTGAAAACGTACAGCCTAAATATCCTTTTATCTGCCTGCTGGTGTCAGGAGGAAACTCTCAGATTATCCGTGTGAATGCGTATAATGATATGGAGGTGTTGGGACAGACCATCGACGATGCGGCAGGAGAGGCTATCGACAAGTGCTCCAAGGTGATGGGGCTGGGCTATCCAGGTGGTCCGATTATCGACAAGCTGGCGCGTCAGGGTAATCCGGAAGCCTTTAAATTCAGCAAACCGCATATCCCGGGCTATGACTATAGCTTTAGCGGACTGAAAACCTCTTTCCTGTACTCGCTCAGAGACTGGATGAAAGAAGATCCCGATTTCGTAGAACATCATAAGACGGATTTGGCTGCTTCGTTGGAAAAAACGATTGTAGACATTCTGATGGATAAATTACGTAAGGTAGTAAAGGATACAGGCATCAAGGAAGTGGCCGTAGCCGGAGGAGTATCGGCAAACAACGGTCTGCGAAATGCTTTCCGTGAACATGCGAAAAAATATGGCTGGAACATTTTCATACCAAAGTTCGGGTATACTACCGACAATGCGGCCATGATCGCCATTACGGGATATTATAAGTTTTTGGACAAGGATTTTTGCACTATAGACAAACCCGCTTATTCACGGGTAACCATTAAGTAACAATTTAGAGAAAACAGATTATGTCAGTAGAAACCAAAACACTAAGTAAGGAGATAAGTGAAATTTTCTGGAGAGAAGGCTATACATTGGCTACTGCAGAAAGTTGTACGGCTGGTAACGTGGCAGCCATCATAACTGCTATCCCAGGTAGTTCTCGTTTCTATAAAGGTGGGGTTATTGCCTACTCAGATGAGGTAAAGAAAACGCATTTATATGTAAATGCCGAAACACTGGAACAGCATGGGGCGGTAAGTGAAGAAACCGTTGTGGAAATGGTAAAGGGTGCCATCAAGGCTTTGGATGTGGATTATGCAATGGCTACATCCGGAATTGCCGGTCCTGGCGGAGGAAGTCCGGAAAAGCCGGTCGGTACGATTTGGGTAGCAGCTGGAACAAAAGATGCGGTGCTTACAGCTAAATTGACCGAAGATGAAGGCCGAGAGAAAAATATTCAGGCTGCAACGGCAAAAACCCTCCAATTGTTGTTGGAATTATGCCAAAATCAGGGAAAAGAGGAGTAAAAGTTCAATTTATTGGAAAAAGATTTGTTTATATAAAATAAAATCACTTACTTTGCACTCCGTTTGAGAGAACCATGGAATAAAACTATAAAAACTAGATAGAAATGTCGAAAATTTGTCAAATTACCGGAAAGAAAGCCTTGATAGGCAACAATGTTTCACACTCTAAGAGAAGAACAAAAAGAACTTTTGATGTGAACTTGTTTACAAAGAAATTCTACTATGTAGAACAGGATTGCTGGATTAGCCTGAACATCTGCGCTAACGGCTTGCGAGTTATTAACAAAAAAGGCCTGGATGCAGCGCTGAACGAAGCGGTAGCAAAAGGTTATTGTGATTGGAAAACTATCAAAATTATTGGTTAATTAAAAGGAGAGAAAGACTATGGCTAAGAAAGCTAAAGGAAACAGAGTACAGGTAATCCTTGAATGCACAGAAATGAAGGATAGTGGTATGCCGGGAACTTCTCGTTATATTACAACTAAGAATAGAAAAAATACCACTGAAAGATTGGAATTGAAGAAATACAATCCGATTTTGAAAAGAGTAACAGTTCATAAAGAAATTAAATAATAACAGACCATGGCAAAGAAAACAGTCGCAACCCTTCAGACAGGTAAAGAAGGACGTTCTTATACTAAGGTTATCAAAATGGTTAAGTCTCCGAAAACTGGTGCTTACGTTTTTGACGAACAAATGGTTCCTAACGAAAAAGTACAGGACTTCTTCAAGAAATAATTTATCTTTTGAGATATAAAATGCTAAATAAAAGTTCCTTTCATTCAAATATGAAAGGAACTTTTTTTGTGTGAAAGCGAGAATAGTTATATCTTTGTGTCAGAAACTGATAAAAGTAAGTTGTATGGGATTTTTTAGTTTTTTCTCAAAGGAAAAAAAAGAAACATTAGACAAAGGATTGTCTAAAACCAAAGAAAGTGTATTTGGAAAAATAGCACGTGCGGTGGCCGGAAAATCGAAGGTAGATGATGAGGTGCTGGACAATCTGGAAGAAGTGCTTATCACGTCTGATGTGGGAGTAGAAACTACGCTGAACATTATCAAGCGCATTGAAAACAGAGTGGCAAAGGATAAGTATGTGAATACGCAGGAACTGAACAATATCCTTCGGGAGGAAATCGCTGCACTGCTGACGGAAAACAATACGGTGGATGCGGCCGACTTTGATGTGCCTCAGGACAAGACTCCTTATGTGATTATGGTAGTAGGCGTGAATGGAGTGGGAAAAACGACAACCATCGGGAAACTGGCTTATCAGTTCAAAAAAGCCGGGAAGAAGGTTTATCTGGGTGCCGCTGACACATTCCGTGCCGCAGCTGTGGAGCAACTGGACATTTGGGGAGAACGGGTAGGAGTGCCTGTAATCAAACAGAAGATGGGGGCCGATCCAGCTTCTGTGGCGTTTGACACACTGAGTTCTGCCAAGGCTAATAATGCCGACGTGGTAATCATTGATACGGCAGGACGTTTGCACAATAAGATTGGCTTGATGAACGAGCTGACAAAAATCAAGAATGTAATGAAGAAGGTAGTACCTGATGCACCTCATGAAGTGTTGCTGGTACTAGACGGCTCTACCGGGCAGAATGCATTCGAACAGGCTAAGCAGTTTACTTTGGCTACAGAAGTAACCGCCATGGCTATCACCAAACTTGACGGAACGGCCAAGGGTGGAGTAGTGATTGGAATTTCCGACCAGTTTAAGATTCCGGTGAAATACATCGGGCTGGGCGAAGGCATGGAGGACCTGCAGATATTCCGTCGCCGTGAGTTCGTAGATTCATTGTTTGGCTCAACCACTGAAAAATGAGAAAGAATACAATCGATATAATTACTTTAGGATGCTCGAAAAATCTGGTAGATTCCGAAAAGCTGATGAAGCAGCTGGAAGCTAATGGCTACAAGGTGACACATGACAGCGACCATCCGCAGGGAGAAATTGCCGTTATCAATACGTGTGGCTTTATTGGCGATGCCAAAGAGGAATCTATTAACATGATTCTGGAGTTCTGTCAGGCAAAGGAAGAAGGACGCTTGAAGAAACTTTATGTAATGGGCTGTCTGTCGGAACGTTACCTGAAGGACTTGCAGATGGAGATTCCGCAGGTCGACAAATTCTATGGGAAGTTCAACTGGAATGAACTTTTGGCCGATTTAGGAAAGGCCTATCATTCTGAATTTGCCATTGAGCGTCATCTGACGACTCCGAAGCATTATGCGTACCTGAAAATATCAGAAGGTTGCGACCGTAAGTGTTCTTATTGCGCTATCCCTATCATTACCGGTAAACATGTGTCTCGTCCTATGGAAGAAATTCTGGACGAAGTGCGCTTGCTGGTTTCCGAAGGAGTGAAAGAATTTCAGGTCATCGCACAGGAACTGACCTATTACGGAGTGGATTTGTATAAAAAACAGATGTTGCCGGAGCTGATAGAGCAGATGGCACATATCCCGGGCGTGGAATGGATTCGTCTGCATTATGCTTATCCCGCTCATTTCCCGGAAGATTTGTTCCGCGTGATGCGTGAGAATGATAATGTATGTAAGTACATGGACATTGCCTTGCAGCATATCAGCGATAACATGTTGCAAAAGATGCGTCGCCATGTGACGAAGGCAGAAACCTATCAGTTGATAGAGAAGTTCCGTAAGGAAGTGCCTGGCATTCATTTACGTACTACATTGATGGTAGGTCATCCAGGTGAAACGGAGCAGGATTTTGAGGAACTGATGGAATTTGTCCGCACGGCACGTTTTGACCGTATGGGTGCATTTGCCTATTCGGAAGAAGAAGGCACCTATTCTGCCAAGCATTATAAAGATGAGATTCCGCAGGAAGTCAAGCAGCAGCGTCTGGATAAACTGATGGAATTGCAGCAGGAAATCTCTGCCGACCTGTCTCATCGCAAGATTGGACAGGAATTCAAGGTAATTATTGACCGTAAGGAAGGTGATTATTATATCGGCCGTACACAGTTTGATTCACCGGAAGTCGATCCGGAGGTATTGATAAACGTGGAAAATCACCGCCTGAGAATCGGCAGTTTCCATCGGGTAAAGGTGTACGATGCAGATGATTTTGATTTGTATGCTACAATCGTAAAATAAAATGACAAATAAGGAATTCATAGAAGAATTGTCCCGCCGTCTGGATAAAACCGAAAAAGATACAGCCTCCTTGGTTAGTTCTTTCACGGAGTGCTTGTCGCAGACATTGCAGGAAGATAAGATAGTGAATTTGCAAGGCTTCGGTTCCTTTGAGGTGAAAAAGAAAATGGAACGTATTTCTGTGAATCCTGTCACTAAGCAGCGCTTTTTGGTGCCTCCCAAATTGGCGTTAGCTTTTAAGCCAAGTGCTGTTTTGAAAGAAAAGTTTAAAAACATTTCATCGGATGAGTGATAAAATAACTTTACAGGAACTTGTGGAGTCGTTTGCCCGGAAATGCCAGTTGGACCCTGCAGAGGCTGCATTGTTTGTGAAGGAGTTCTTGAATTTGATTGAAGAAGCCTTGGCAAGAGACAAGTACGTAAAGGTTAAAGGATTAGGTACTTTTAAGCTTATAAACATTGAATCTCGAAAAAGTGTAGATGTAAATACAGGGGAGTCGATAGAGATAAAGGAGCACACACGTGTGTCTTTTGTTCTGGAAACTGGATTGAGGGACTTGATAAATAAACCTTTTGCGCATTTTCAGTCTGTTCTGCTTAATGATGATGTGCATTTTGAAGACCTTCCCGATGAAGGTAGTGTATCGGAAGTAAACGAGGAAGGAGAAGAGATTTCAGAAGCCATTTCGGATGATGAAAAGGATGGCTTACCGGAAACGGAAGAGATGCTTTCGGAAGCTGAAACTGGTATTGCCGCTACTGTATTAGTAGAGGAAGAACAAAAGAATGAAGTGGTGGAGGATACTGAACAAGTAACTGTAGTACAAGAGGATGCGCCTTCGGATGAAACAACAGCTTCTACAGAAGCTGGTCCTAGGATAAAAGAACCGGCTGAAGAGAAAAAGAATATACCGTGGTGTATGATTGCCTCCATCTTGCTGGCAGGTATTTTCATAGGAGGAATCGTGACATGGGTATTGACTTCGGGCCGACGGTATATTCCGGAACAGGTGGTAGAGAAACTGATGAATGAAACGCAGAAAACGCCTGCGCCTGTGGTTCCGGACTCCTTGCAGGTGGCTGATACTTTAGTTGTAAAAAAAGATTCTTCTTTGGTACAGAAGAAAGATATCTTGAAAACCGTCGCGAAGAAAGAAGAAAAAACTCCCGTAGCACCTACGCCTGTACCGAAAAGGGAAACCTTAGCCGATACGGTTGAATACCAGATAACTGGAAATCAGGGCTCATATACCCTTAAACCAGGGGAGAGCCTGGTACGTGTGGCCCTGAAATTCTACGGAAATAAAAAACTATGGCCTTATCTGGTGAAGCATAATAAGGCTATTATCAAAAATCCGGATAACGTGCCGGTGGGTACCACAATTCAGATTCCGCAACTTACTCCTAAAAAATAACGAGAGGCCTTGTTTCAATTCAAACAAGGCCTTTTTAATTTTCTTTAGTTCAATAAGCCTTAAAAGGCGAAACCCGTCTATATTTTTTTATCAAAATTTATTGTGCCTGTTAAGGGAATACCTTAATTTTGGGGTGTCTTTTTAGATATATGTTTTGAAAGGGCATTTTTTAATGAAAAAAAAGAGAACTAAAATAGAAGAAAATTATGGCTGAAGCTATTGACATTCGTGAATTGAATGAACGAATCGAACGCCAGAGCGCGTTTGTGACAAACCTGATGGAGGGAATGAATCAGGTAATCGTAGGTCAAAAACATCTTATCGAATCTTTATTGATTGGGTTGCTTTCTGACGGACATATTCTGCTGGAAGGTGTTCCGGGATTGGCAAAGACTTTGGCAATCAAAACCCTTGCTTCATTGATCGATTCAAAATACAGTCGTGTGCAGTTTACTCCTGACTTGCTGCCGGCCGATATTATCGGTACGATGATTTACAGTCAGAAGGATGAGCAGTTCGTTGCTAACAAAGGACCGGTTTTTGCCAACTTTGTACTGGCCGATGAAATTAACCGTGCACCGGCTAAAGTACAGAGTGCCTTGCTCGAGGCCATGCAGGAACGTCAGGTGACACTGGGTAAGCAGACTTTTGCACTTCCGAAGCCTTTCCTGGTAATGGCTACGCAGAACCCGATTGAGCAGGAAGGTACTTATCCGTTGCCTGAAGCACAGGTAGACCGTTTCATGCTGAAGGTGATTATTGATTATCCGAAGCTGGAAGAAGAAAAGAAGATTATCCGTCAGAACATCAACGGAGAACGTACAGAAGTTCGTCCTATTTTGAAGGCTGAAGACATTATTGCTGCCCGCGAAGTGGTTCGTCAGGTATACCTGGATGAAAAGATTGAACAGTACATTGCAGATATCGTATTTGCTACCCGTTATCCGGAAAAATACGACTTGAAAGAACTGAAGGGCTTGATTGGCTTTGGAGGTTCTCCTCGTGCTTCTATCAACCTGGCACTGGCTGCACGCAGTTACGCTTTCATCAAACGTCGTGGATACGTGATTCCGGAAGACGTGAGAGCCGTAGCTCATGACGTGCTTCGTCACCGTATCGGTCTGACTTATGAAGCAGAAGCTACCAACGTGACTTCTGATGAAATCGTCAGCAAGATTCTGAACAAGGTTGAAGTGCCCTGATTCATTGGAACCTGTAACGGTTGCAGACGGGGAAGAGAGTTCCCGTCGGCTTTTATTCGCAGTCGGAAGGCTGCATGATTATAAATGACTAAGCTGTGTTCCTTTGGTCGCTCCAGAGGAACACAGTCAAATATTAAAGGAATGGAGACAAGTGAACTTTTAAAGCGTGTCCGTCAGATTGAAATCAAGACCCGGGGACTTTCGAGCAATATTTTTGCCGGTCAGTATCATTCGGCCTTCAAGGGGCGTGGTATGGCCTTTTCAGAGGTCCGCGAGTATCAGTATGGGGATGACGTGCGCGATATTGACTGGAATGTGACCGCTCGCTTCGACAAACCATTCGTGAAAGTCTTTGAGGAAGAACGTGAACTTACGGTCATGTTGCTGGTGGACGTGTCCAACAGTTTGGACTTTGGTACCATTCAGCAGCTGAAGAAAGAAATGGTGACGGAGATTGCGGCTACAATCGCCTTTTCCGCCATTCAGAACAATGATAAAATCGGCGTGATTTTCTTTTCCGACCGTATCGAGAAATTTATCCCTCCCAAGAAGGGCCGCAAGCATATTCTGTATATCATTCGTGAACTGCTTGATTTCAAGCCGGAAAGTCAGCGCACTAATTTGCAGTGTGCCATCGAGTACCTGACGAATGTGCTGAAGAAACGCTGTACGGCCTTTATGCTGAGTGACTTTATTGACGAACGTGATTTCCAGAATGCGTTGACGATTGCCAACCGGAAACACGATGTGGTGGCTGTGCAGGTGTACGACCGTCGTATGGAAGAACTTCCGGACGTGGGACTGATGCACGTGCGTGATGCGGAAACCGGTCATGAACAGTGGATTGATACTTCGTCGAAGGCATTGCGCAATGCACATCATGCCTGGTGGAAGGAAAAACAGCAGAAGCTGAATGACACATTAACTCACAGCAATGTGGATTCTGTATCTGTACGTACAGATCAGGATTATGTGAAGGCATTGCTGAATTTATTTGCAAAACGAAACTGACAGTTGACATGAGACATCTCTTATTATACTACTCAAAAATGATAAAGGCATGTTGCTGTGCTGTGTTGATTTTATGCTGTGCAACGGGCTTGAAAGCCCAGCAGGTGACGGTGGAAGCTACTATCGATTCCTTGCAGCTGCTCATTGGCGAGCAGGCGAAAATCAAATTGCAGGTCAGCATGGATGCCAACCAGAAATTGCGTCTGCCGTTGCTGCGTGATACGCTGGTCAGGGGAGTGGAGATTCTGGATGTGGCCAAGCCCGACACGCAGTTGCTGAACGACAACAAGCGCTGGCTGGTGTCACAAGAATATACAGTGACTTCTTTTGATTCGGCTCTGTATTATCTTCCGCCGTTTGAGGTGCTGGTCAATGACAAGGCTTACCGTTCAAAGGCCTTGGCATTGAAAGTGTATTCCATTCCGGTGGATACCTTGCACCCCGACCAGTTTTTTGGTCCGAAGTCCATTCAGGAAGTACCTCTTACCTGGGAAGACCTGGCACCGATGGTATATTCCATCCTGTTGCTGATTGCTTTGGGAGTGGTGACGGCCTTCTTTATCATTCGCTATCGTGACAATAAGCCTATCATCAAGATTATCAAGGTAGAACCTAAACTTCCGCCTCACCTGGCTGCCATGAAGAAGATTGAAACCATCAAGGCAGACAAGGTGGCCAAGCGTGAAGATCCGAAAGCTTATTATACGGAGCTGACCGATGTCATCCGTATATATATAAAGGAGCGTTTCGGATTCAATGCCATGGAAATGACGTCTGCAGAAATTATCGAGCGTCTGTTGGAGGAGAAGGACAAGGAATCTATCCATGACCTGAAGGTAATGTTTGAAACAGCCGACTTGGTGAAGTTTGCGAAATATGCGCCGCTGATGAATGAAAACGACATGAACCTGGTGAATGCGGTAGATTTCATCAACCAGACTAAGATAGAGGAAGATCCGAACGCCAAGAAGGAGCCGACGGAAATCAAAGTGGAGGAGAAGCGTTCCAAACAGGGACGAATTGCTTTGCTGTGCAGCATTGCCATTACGGGTGTGGCCGCACTGATTGCTTTGTATTTGTCTGTGCGCCATATCATCGACCTCTTTTTCTAATTTAATAATGAATTGAGACTATGATTTTTGCGAATATAGAATATCTGTTTCTGCTCTTGCTGCTGATTCCGTATATCGTGTGGTACGTGATGCGCCGCAAGAAGACGGAACCGACTATGCAGGTATCTACCACACGGATGTACATGAAGGCTCCGCGCAGTTGGAAGATTTATTTGCTGCATGCGCCGTTTGTGCTTCGTATTCTGACGTTTGTGATGATTGTGCTGGTACTGGCACGCCCGCAAACTACCGATAACTGGCAGAACACGGAGATTGAAGGTATTGACATCATGCTGGCGGTCGACGTGTCGACCAGTATGCTGGCCGAAGATTTGAAACCGAACCGTATTGAAGCAGCCAAGCAGGTAGCGGCAGAGTTTATCAACGGGCGTCCGAACGATAATATCGGTCTGACTATCTTTGCGGGAGAAGCATTTACGCAGTGCCCGCTGACAGTAGACCACGGAGTACTGTTGAATCTGTTCCAGAGTGTGAGCTGCGACATGGTACAGCGCGGAATGATTGAAGACGGTACGGCACTGGGTATGGGACTGGCTAACGCGGTGAGTCGTCTGAAAGACAGCAAGGCCAAGTCGAAGGTAGTTATCTTGCTGACGGATGGTGTGAACAACCGGGGAGACATTTCTCCGCTTACTGCGGCCGAAATAGCCAAGCAGTTTGGTATCCGTGTGTATACTATCGGTGTGGGAACTAACGGTACAGCACCTTATCCGATGCAGACGTATGCCGGTGTGCAGTATGTACAGATGCCGGTGGAAATCGACGAACAGACCATGAGCCAGATTGCCGGAACAACTAATGGAAACTATTTCCGTGCTACCAGCAATACGAAGCTGAAGGAAGTGTACCGTGAAATTGACAAACTGGAAAAAACGAAACTGAACGTGAAGGAATTCAGCAAACGTGAAGAAGCTTATGCGGTGTTTGCACTGATTGCATTCCTGAGCATCTTGCTTGAAATTCTTTTGCGGAACACAGTTTTGAAGAAAATACCTTAAAATAAGAAGTCATGTTTCGATTTGGAGAACCTCAATATTTGTATTTACTGATTGTGCTGCCCTTGCTGGCTGTGTTCTATTTTTATTCGAACTATCGCCGTCGCAAGAAGTTGCGCGAATATGGTAGTCCGGAGTTGCTGGCACATCTCATGCCGGATGTGTCGAAATATCGTCCGGACGTAAAATTCTGGCTGACTCTTTCTGCGCTGGCCATGGTTATTTTCATGCTGGCTCGTCCGCAGTTCGGTTCAAAGATGGAAACGGTGAAGCGTCAGGGTGTGGAAACGGTGGTGGCACTGGATATTTCAAACTCCATGCTGGCACAGGATGTCACTCCCAGTCGTCTTGAAAAATCGAAGAAGCTGATTTCCCGTCTGGTAGAGACCTTCAACAACGATAAGGTGGCCATGATTGTGTTTGCAGGTGAAGCTTTCACACAGCTCCCGATTACGAGCGACTATGTATCGGCCAAGATGTTTCTGGAGACGATTTCTCCTTCCTTGATTACCACACAAGGTACGGACATCCGCGGAGCCATCGACCTGGCTATGAAGAGTTTCACTCCGAATGAAGGGGTAGGACGTGCCATCGTGCTGATTACCGATGGTGAGAACCACGAAGGAGGAGCCATCGAGGCTGCTCAGGAAGCTGCCAAGAAGGGTATGCGTGTATTTGTTTTGGGAGTAGGTTCACCCGACGGTTCACCTATTCCGGTGGAAGGTACCAATGAATTCCGCCGCGATAAGGATGGTAATGTGGTAGTGACCCGCCTGAACGAACAGATGTGTCAGGAGATTGCTAAAGCCGGAAACGGTATTTACGTGCGTGTGGACAATACCAACAATGCCGAAAGGGCGCTGAATGCGGAAATAAATAAACTGGCGAAGGCGGATGTAGAGACACAGGTCTTTACGGAGTTCGACGAGCAGTTCCAGGTGCTGGCCTGGCTGGCTATTCTTTTGCTGGCTGCTGACCTGATGATTCTGAACCGCAAGAATCCGCTTTTCAAGAATGTGAAACTCTTTAAATGAAACTGGAGATGAAAGTGAAAGGATATATTCTGTGTATCTGTCTAGCCCTGACTGCCGTGGCTGGATACGGACAGAAAACAGACCGTGATTATCTGCGAAGCGGCAACAAGCTTTACAAGGACAGCTTGTTTGTCAAGGCGGAAGTAGACTACCGGAAGGCGCTGGAGCTGAATCCCAAGTCGGCCGATGCCATGTACAATTTGGGGAATGCGCTGATGATGCAGGAAAAGGCTAAAGAGGCTATGGAGCAGTTTGATGCAGCGTCTCGTCTGGAGAAGGACAAAAAGAAGCTGGCACAGATTTACCACAACATGGGAGTCATTCTACAGTCGTCCAAACAGTTGCCGCAATGTATTGAAGCTTATAAGCAGTCCTTGCGCAACAATCCGAAGGATAATGAAACCCGCTACAACCTGGCACTGGCGCAGAAGCAATTGAAAGATCAGCAGCAGAACCAGCAGAATCAGGACCAGCAACAAAACAAGCAGGACCAGAAGCAGGATGACAAGCAGCAGAATAAGGACCAGCAAGACCAGAACAAGAAAGAACAGCAGCAGAATCCGCAGCAACAGCAGCAAAACCAGAACCAGATGTCGAAGGAAAATGCCCAGCAGTTGCTCAACGCCGTGATGCAGGACGAAAAGAACGTGCAGGATAAGGTGAAGAAGCAGATTCAGGTGCAGGGACGCAAGCTGGAAAAAGACTGGTAAGGCTGGAAGCAATGAAGAACAAATGAATAATCATAAATAACAGAATAATGCGAAAGATAATATTCTTACTTTTTACGATACTTGCGGCGTGGCAGGTGAAAGCTGCCGACAAGGTACGCTTTGTGGCAGAAGCTGCCGACGTGGTGGTAAGCGGTGACCAGGTACGACTGGTATTCACGGTCAATTCGCAAGACATCAAGGATTTCCGTGCTCCTTCCATCAAGGGCTTTGACGTATTGATGGGACCGAGCCGCTCTCAGCAGAGCAGTATTCAGATTATCAACGGAAAGCGTACATCGAACAGTTCTACGGCGTTCACTTATATCCTCTTGGCAGGAAATCCCGGTACGTATACCATTCCGGCAGCCAGTGTAGAGGTAAATGGAGAGAAAGTCTTTTCCAATGCCATTTCCATCAAGGTGCTTCCGCAGGACCAGACCTCGGGAAATAGTGGCAACAACGGGGGAGGAAGTGCTTCTTCTTCACGCAGCCAGGCAGCAGGCAGCCGTATCTCGGCCAATGATTTGTTTATCACGGCTACAGCCAGCAAGACCACCGTACACGAGCAGGAAGCCATTCTGCTGACTTATAAGGTATATACCGTGGTGAATCTGCGTCAGTTGTATGGCAAGATGCCCGATTTGAAGGGTTTCCATACACAGGAGGTAGAATTGCCGCAGCAAAAGACTTTTACGTTGGAACATTATAAAGGACGGAACTACAATACGACTGTATGGAGCCAATATGTGTTGTTCCCACAGCAGACGGGTAAACTGGAAATCCCTTCTATTACATTTGATGGGGTGGTTGCCCAGCAGACCGTCTCGGACGACCCGTTTGATGCCTTCTTCAATGGCGGAGGATACGTGGAAGTGAAGAAGAAAATCACGACTCCGAAAGTAGTGATTAACGTGCAGCCGCTTCCTGCCAAACCGGCTGGATTCTCTGGAGCAGTGGGTGAGTTCAAGCTGGCATCGTCTATCAATGCAACCGATGTGAAGACCAATGATGCCGTGACCATCAAACTTACACTGAGCGGTACAGGAAACATGAAACTTATCGGTACACCGGAAGTAAAATTCCCGCAGGATTTCGAAATTTATGACCCGAAAGTGACCGATGATTATAAGCTGACCAACAGCGGACTGACGGGTACGAAGACATTTGAATACCTGGCGATTCCGCGTCATGCCGGCAACTTTACGATTCCGGCAGTAGAATTTACCTACTTCGACCTGAAGAGCAACAGCTACAAGACCCTGAAAACAGAGGCTTACAACCTGAAGGTTGCCAAAGGACAGGGAAATGCCGATCAGGTAATTTCAGACTTCACCAACAAGGAGAGCGTGAAGATGCTGGGTAAGGATATCCGCTTCATCAAGTTGGGCGATTCTTCACTTCGTCCGAAGGGAGATTTCTTCTTCGGTACCGTAGGATATTACCTGTGCTACCTGATTCCGTTGCTGCTGTTCGTTGTCTTTGCAGTGATTTATCGCCAGAAAGCCCTCGAAAATGCCAACGTGGCGAAGGTGAAGACCAAGAAAGCCAACAAGGTGGCTACTCGCCGTATGAAACTGGCTGGTAAGTTGCTGGCAGAAAATAAGAAGAATGAGTTCTATGACGAAGTGTTGAAGGCTTTGTGGGGATACATCAGCGACAAGCTCAGTATTCCGGTATCTCAGCTGTCGAAAGACAACATTGAAGCCGAACTGACCAACTACGGCGTGCAGGAAGCTTTGATTGCCGAGTTCATCGGTGTGCTCAACGAATGTGAATATGCACGTTATGCTCCGGGCAACGAAAACGAGGCGATGGACAAGGTATATTCTGCTTCTGTGGAAGTCATCAGTAAAATGGAAAACAGTATCAAACATTAAAACGGATAGGAGAGCAGACTAAATATGAAGAAATTATCTTTATTATTGATAGGCCTGATTGGGTATATTCAGTTTGCCGTGGCAGCTCCCACAAAGGCGGAAGCTGACGAAGCATACCAGAAGGAAAAGTTCAGCGAGGCAGCGTCCTTGTATGAAGAAATCCTGCAGACGCAGGGAGAATCGGCCGACATCTATTATAATCTTGGAAATGCGTACTTCAAGTTGAAGAATACGGCCAAGGCAGTGCTCAACTACGAACGTGCACTTCTCCTGAATCCGGGAGATGCGGATATCCGTTTTAATCTGGACATGGCACGCAGCAAGACGGTGGACAAGATTACGCCTACTGCCGAGGTGTTCATCGTGACATGGTATAAATCGCTGGTCAACATGATGAGCGAACAGAGCTGGGGATATGTGGGAATTATCTCGTTCATTCTTTTGCTGATAGGAGTATCTTTTTATATCTTCGGCAACCGCCTTTGGATAAAGAAAACCGGATTCATTGGAGCGGTGGTATTTCTGATAGTGACGGTGTGCAGCAATATTTTTGCCAGTGAACAGAAAGCGGAGCTGGTAGACCGTACGGGAGCCATTGTGATGGAGCCGACAATCAATGTCAAGAGTACGCCGAACGAAAGCGGAACCGACTTGTTCGTGCTGCATGAAGGTACGAAAGTCTTCATCGAGGACAATTCGATGAAAGGCTGGAAGGAAATCCGCCTGGAAGACGGTAACAAAGGCTGGGTGAAGACGGAAGCAATTGAAATCATTTAATTCAGATAAGCATAAATGGCAGACATACAGCAACTCATAGAGGCCGACAAGGCTTTGCTACTTTCCCTTAACGGAAGCGACTCCTTGTTCTGGGATGGATTCATGTGGACAGTGACAGACACCAAGACATGGATTCCGGCCGTACTGGTGTTGCTGTATGTCGTGTTTAAGAATAACCGTGTGCCGCAAGGAATAGTCATCACGCTGATGTTCGCTTTGTGCGTTACGCTGGCCGACCAGTTTGCATCGGGACTCTGCAAGCCCTATTTTGCCCGTTTTCGTCCCACTCAGGACCCTGAACTGATGTATCTGGTGCAGACGGTGAACGACTATCGGGGAGGCTTGTATGGATTTATCTCCAGCCATGCCGCCAATACTTTTGCCGTAGCAATGTTTGCTTCGTTGCTGGTGCGCTATCTGCCTTTCACCTGCATGATGTTTCTGTGGGCCATGATTCCTTCGTATTCACGCATGTACTTAGGTGTCCATTATCCCGGCGATATTCTGTGCGGGGCGGTGGCCGGATCGGTTGTCGGTGTGCTTGTGTACCTGCTGTACGCACGTCTGCGCAAGAAATTCTTCGACTGTCCGCAGTATATTTCCACCAAGTATACCAAGGGCGGATATACTAAGGATGACATATCTATTCTGCACGCCACACTGCTGCTGACTTATCTCTATGCGATAATCGGAGGAATGATAGTGGCAAAAAGTCTGCATTTCTGACCAGAAAGTAAGATATTTTCGAAAAAAACGGTTGGAAAGTTTGTGCTGTCACAATCTTTTGCTATATTTAAATCGATATTAAAAACAACATTTTGTCTAACACTTAATTATGACTACTATGAACAGAACAATAACCTTTAACGAACTTCGTAAAATCAAAGATTCTTTGCCCACGGGAAGCATGCATCGCATTGCGGATGAGTTGAACCTCAGCGTGGAAACGGTGCGTAATTTCTTTGGCGGACATAACTTCAAGGACGGAAAAAGCGTAGGTATCCATCTCGAACCGGGGCCTGACGGCGGACTGGTGATGCTTGACGATACTACGGTACTCGATAAGGCAATAGCCATTCTGAAGGAAGAACAACGCGCTTGATATAAGATAAGGGCTGTAACAAGAGAGTGGGAGAGTATCCGTTCCTGTTACGGCCCTTATTGTTTATCTGATAATATGATATTAACCTAAAAATGCAGAAGCCATGGAAGAAAAACTTGTAACACTGGCCATTCTTACTTATTCTAAAGCCCAGATTCTAAAGAATGTGCTTGAAAATGAAGGAATTGAGGCTTGCATCCATAATGTCAACCTGATTCAGCCTGTCATTTCTTCGGGCGTGAGAATACGCATCCGCGAAAGTGATCTGCCCAGGGCATTGAAAATCATTGAAAGTTCTGCGTGGTTGGCCGAAGATGTGGTCAATGAGGAAAAAACGGAAGAAAAGCATGGTAAGCAGGTGCTGATACCGGTCGACTTTTCCGATTATTCAATGGCTGCCTGTGAATTCGGTTTCAATTTTGCAGCCAAGATACAGGCAGAAGTAGTGCTGATGCACGTGTATTTCAGTCCGGTATACATGCCGAGTTTGCAGTATGCGACAGAAAACTACGGGTTGCCGATGGAGCATGAATTGGGCATCAAGAGCATGCTCGATAGTATCCACGAACAGCTTAACAATCTGATAAACAGTATTAAAGAACGAATTCAGAAAGGAGAACTTCCTGATGTGAAGTACACCTGCACTCTGAAAGAAGGTGTACCGGAAGAAGAAATCCTGCATTATGCCCGCGAGGAAAAGCCGCTCATAATCATCATGGGAACGCGCGGAAAAGGTGAGAAGGAAATGGATCTTATCGGTAGTGTAACGGCCGAAATCATCGACCGTAGTCCGGTATTTGTCTATGCCATCCCCAAAAATGCGCAGAAGAAAAACTTCGATGAAATCCATAAAGTAGCATTCTTTACCAGCTTTGACCAGCGCGACTTGATTGCATTCGACTCACTGGTAACGACTTTCAAGGACTACCATTTTGAAGTATCGTTCATCCATCTGAGCGACAATGCGCAGAAGCGTACGTGGAATGAAATCAAGCTGGTGGGCATCCAGGAATATTTCAAGAAGCAATATCCGCAGCTGACAATTGATTACGACATGTTAGGTGGAGAAAGTCTGCTCAGCAATCTGGATGAATATGTCAAGGAAAAAGGCATCGACGTGCTGTGTCTGTCAAATTACAAGCGGAACGTCTTTGCACGCTTGTTTAATCCCAGCATTGCTCGTCGGATGATTTTCCATTCCAACACGCCGATTTTGGTGATTAAATAAAGTTTTGTCTTAGAAAAATGAATTCTCAGGGCCGTTTCCATTCGTTTGGATTCGGCCCTTGGTTTTTATTATTCGCAGAATCGGTAATCTCAAGCCCCAAGAACGAATAAAAATGGTTTTTGAGATCATCTGTTTATTGATGTATAAATCAATCGTGCGAATAAGGCCTTAAAAAACGCAAGTACATTCATATCAAAACGCCTTTGCGTTTCAAACCAAACGTCCTTGTGTTTTAACTCAAACGCACTTGCGTTTAAATCAAAACGCTTAGGCGTTTTCCTTTAAATACACTTACGTTTTTTGATAAACGTATAATGAATATAATCCGTATTATGTTTAATTAGAAAAATAGCATTCTCTCCTCTTTATAAAAATGCGTTCAAAATTTTATAGAAGCGGAAATTTCATTACGAAAGAATAATTCTCGTTCTGTCTTTAGGATTCTCGTATGTGTTTTTTCTTCTTCAGTTCTTTGAGAGTCAGACATTATTTGTTCTTACGCTTTTTCTTGCGGGAAATATTAATAAAGGTATATATTAAGAAGGAATCGAGCACTTCTTTAGTTGAAACAAAAGCCAAGTGATACACAACTCAGATTTTTATTTGTTTGAAGGGTAATCCAATTTATGCTGGTACATGAATTCCTCCTGGTAAATTTTACGTTAACCCGAAATTCTCAGCTAAACCTTGATGATAGGCTGAATCCTTCGGATTACCCTGCAAATAGTAAAAAAGTACAGAAACAAAAAAAGCACCTCTTTTTGAGAAGTGCTTTTTGTGACCGCGACAGGATTCAAACCTGTAACCGGCTGATCCGTAGTCAGCTACTCTATTCAGTTGAGCTACGCGGCCATTGTAAAACTAATCGAACTTTTTGGTAGTGACCGCGACAGGATTCAAACCTGTAACCGGCTGATCCGTAGTCAGCTACTCTATTCAGTTGAGCTACGCGGCCATTGTAAAACTAATCGAACTTTTTGGTAGTGACCGCGACAGGATTCAAACCTGTAACCGGCTGATCCGTAGTCAGCTACTCTATTCAGTTGAGCTACGCGGCCATTGTAAAACTAATCGAACTTTTTGGTAGTGACCGCGACAGGATTCAAACCTGTAACCGGCTGATCCGTAGTCAGCTACTCTATTCAGTTGAGCTACGCGGCCATGTCCTTTTTGTTTGACGGGTGCAAAGGTATGGAGTTTGTACGAAACTTCCAAATATTTCTGCGATTTTTTCAATAAAAATTATTCCATAAACCGGCTTCCAAATATCTGCCAGCCCAATGTGAGGCCCAAATTCCAGTTCTTACTCGGTGAGCTATAATGATTTAGGTAGGCACATATCGAGCCGAAAGGAAGTTTGACAACCAGGTCTAATTCTCCCATATATTCGAACTGGGAAAACACTTTTCCGTAGCTTGCCTTGTTACTTTCTTCGCGAATGGGGAAAATCGGTGCGAAGCCATACATACCCAATCTTACTTGTAGCACACTGTTGAACATGTAAATCGGACATACACCTGCTCCTACAAACTGGTTGGCTCGAAATGCTTCGTTGTAGGTGATTCTGCTGTGAGCCGTAGGCGCAAATTCTCCGGCCTGCATCATGGTAGCCCGATAATTGTGGCTGAAGTTGCGGGAGGAATAATAGGCCTTCAGGTAGGTACCCAATGAGAAATGCGGACTCAGTGTATGATATTTTTCCAGTTCATAGGCGATTTGCAGCCATGACTGGATGTATTTGTAGTTTTCGGTGTAAGCCGGGTCTTCATTTCCGGGATAGTATCGTTCTACACCTGTGTAGATGTGTGCAGCAAGTCGTTCGCGGCGTCCAGAGGTGGCAAACTGCCGGCTGTTGAGTGTATTCCCGTCTAATGCGACAGAACCTCCGAAAATGGAATATTTGCTGACATCACGTATATCTGAAGTAAAATCGATGACGTTGGTCTGGAAATACTGGTCCTCCAGCTGGCCTACCCCGATACCAAATTCGGCTTTCTGGCGGCTCAGGAAAGGCATGGAGACAAATAGCTTCACAAACTCTTCTTTTTGCTTGTTGAAAATGGGAGTATTTCCTTTGCTCAAGAGTTTTTCCTGCTTCAGGTAGTCGAACGTAGACAAGGAAGCCACCAGCCGGTATGAGGTCGGCAGACGGGTTGGCAAATCAATGCGGCCCGCAAGTTGCAGGTTATTGTAGATTTGTCCTAACTGTCCGTCCAGCGAGAATTCCTTGGAGAAGTTGTTCAGGTTGTGATAAGTGGCTCCTACATACACCTGATTTGCTCCATTTGAGCCTACGTTACCTCCTACTCTCAGCGAGAGGTCATCCTTCATACGTACCTTCAAATCCAGGTTAAAATCGTTTTCGTAGGGATTGTAGACTGCATGAGGAATAATTTCGGAGATCATATTGTCGGACGACATCAGGCGGAAATATCCCTTCCGAAGCTCTTCCAGGGAGAATGTACCGTCTTCTTCGCTATGAAACTCCTTGCGGATGTATTTTTTCTGCTGGTCATTTGCTCCGTGTATGATGATATTGCGGAAACGAAATTCAGGCATTTTCTTTTTGAAAGCCATGCGTTCCTTTTCCAGCAGACGATAGTCCATACGACGGGGAATCCGGTTCTTGATGGAATCCATCAGTTCCATAGTGCGTTCATAGCCGATGTCGTGAAGCTCGTCAAAACGATTGAAGTCCATCAGGCTCACATCATCGTATTTAAAGGTCATGAGAATACCTGTAGAATCAGGTACGGAATAGTCCGTTTTCTGCATGATCATGCTTTCCAGCTGCCCGATAATGTCCCCCTCCTGCGGTTTTCCGGGATTGGAACTTACCACGCTGCCGATAATAATGTCCGGATGAAAGTTCTCCGTCATTACGTTGACCGGAAAATTGTTGTATATCCCTCCGTCATACGCCAGCACGGAATCAATCTCAATGGGCTTGAACATGCCCGGAAAACTCATGGAGGCACGCACGGCATCTCCCAAATCACCTTCCTTGAAAATAATCGGACATTTGTTATACACATCGGAGGCTACGCAGCGGAATGGCACGAACAGCCTGTCAAAATTCCCTCGGCAGAGCGCCGTAGCCTGCCCGAACAGCTCCACGAACGCTAAGTTCATCTGTAGCGGGTCGACCACGCTGGAAGGCAGAAACTGTGTCTTTACCTTATGCAACGGGTTCTTCAGTGACACACGGATATTGATAAATTCCGGTGTGGGCGGATTCCGTTTAAAATAATAGATGTATTTTTCCTGTATCCCTCCGGAATACCATCGTTTGAAATCTTCCGATTTGATAAGCTTTTCCATGTCGTCCGGCGAATAGCCCATGGCATAGAGCGATCCGATGATGGCTCCCATAGAAGTTCCTGTGATATAGTCGATGGGAATGTTGTTCTCCTCCAATGCACGGATGATACCGATATGCGTAAGCCCCTTGGCTCCGCCCCCACTGAGCACCAGTCCCACTTTCTGGGCCGATACGGTAGAGAAAAACAGACAAAAAAGAACTACAAAAATGTGGTGGATATATCTCATATATAAATTATCTAAGTTGTTGTACCCCAAATATAGTGATAAAAATAGACTGGGCACGCGAAATCTCATTTTTTTTCCCACTTCGCAGATTATTTCAAAATCTTTTCAGAATCATGTCAGAACTTTGTCACAGCCAAAAGAAAAAAAGAACATTGATTTATGAAGAAAATTGTATTTTGGGCCATGATGACACTGGGTGTTGTCAGCCTGCAGAGCTGTGATAAAGACGATGACGACCGTTTGCAAGTATCGGCAAATCTCCAAGAAGCTTTTGATACCCGATATCCGAACGTATCAAGAGTGGACTGGGAACAGAAAGGTCAGTTCTATGAAGCTGAATTCGTGGATAACGGATATGAGAACAAGGCATGGTTTACTCCTGACGGTGCATGGGTAATGACAGAATATGACTTACGTTTCACACAATTACCGCAAGCTGTACAAGATGCTTTCAAGGCGGGTGCATACGCTTCGTGGAAAGTGGACGATGTGGACAAGATTGAGAAAACCGACGGCAGTGTGACTTACGTGATAGAAGTAGAATCGGGCGAAAAGGAATACGAGCTTACTTATCTGGAAGACGGTACACTGATTCGTGAGGATACTGAATGGGGTGAACATACTCCGATAGCTCCCGGACAGACTTCGGAAGTGAAAGATTTGGTAAAGGCTAAATACCCTCAGGCTGCGATTCTGGACATTGAAGAAGAAAAAGGAGGTATTGAAGTGGAAATCCGTGACGGTAACCGTCAGAAGGAAGTATATTACGCACTGAACAACGGAACCCTTTCATGGGTACACACCATGTACGAAGTGGAACGGCGTGAATTCACCACCCTCCCCGAGAGTGTACAGCAGGTTTTTACTGAATTGTCAGGAAGCGGAATGGTAATTGATGATGTGGATTTCTTTGAAACAGCAACAGGGAATTACTACCGTGTAGAGGTAGAAGACCGGGGTACCGACAACTACGTTTACGTGGCGGAAAATGGGGAGATGCTTCAGATGAAACTTAAAAATTATGCTTAAAAACATAAAATATTAGACTTTTCTGAACTTTTTAGGGATAATAAACCGTATATTTGCAACGGATTTCCCAGATTCACGTGGCCGGGCAGTCCTGCTGTTCCGGCCACAGAAGTAATGTTCCGGGCAGGAAATCACTGTAAGGACACAGTACCGGATAGTATTAACTAAAATCAAATTACATGCTCAAAAATGTAAAGTGGTTTTTTGTTGTATTAGTATTCAGTTCCTTCATTTTTCTGTCATTTGACAAGAGAAAGACTCCCACCGAGAAACTTCCGCTTGGGGCTCAGGCTCCGGAGTTAGTGCTCGGAAAAGAAAAGCAGCCGCTCAGCCTGCAAGCCGCAAAAGGCAATTACATCCTGCTGAGCTTTTGGGCCAGTTACGACGCCGCATCGCGTACACGCAATGCCAGACTGCACAATGTGGTTTCGGACGACGCCCGTGTTGAGATGATTTCCATTTCGTTCGACCGCTACCAGTCGGTATTCAACGCTGCGGTTCGCCAGGACGGTATCAGCGATAACGTCTATCAGGAAATGGAAGGTGAAAATTCGGAGATATTCAAGTCGTACGACCTGAAGCACGGATTCATCAATTACCTGGTGAACGACCGTGGAGCCATTGTGGCAAAGAATGTAACTCCCTCCGAACTGGCATCGCTTCTGCATCAGGCAGAAAATTGATGCCCGCCCTTTGAAGAAGATGACTTTGGATACAACAAAAAGCAAAGAGATTTCAAATCAGACAGGTTCTGTACAGATTTGAAATCTCTTTTTTTATGCGGTCACGGCAGGGTTCTGCCGTGATTTCTTTAGCATTTTATTTTCAGTTCATCCAGTATGCGGCGCATCTGCTCGTAAGTAGTGATGCGGGTTGGAACCAGCGGCAGGCGCAGACGGTTTTCAATCATTCCCATCATGCTCAGCATGGATTTCACTCCGGCAGGGTTACCGTCGACAAACAGCAGCTTGAACAGTTCCGTAAACTGGTGATGGATGGTCAGCGCATTGTTGTAGTCACCGGCCAGTGCCAGACGCGTCATGCGGCTGAATTCACGCGGAAAGGCATTTCCGATAACGGAGATAACGCCCACGGCTCCCAAGGTAATCAGCGGGAAGGTAATACCGTCGTCGCCCGAAATTACGTCGAAATTCTCCGGTTTGTTCTTGATGATATCGTCCATCTGTGTAATGTTGCCCGATGCTTCCTTGATAGCCACGATATTCTTGAAGTCGCGTGCCAGACGCAAGGTTGTTTCGGCCGTCATGTTCACTCCGGTACGTCCCGGCACATTGTAAAGCACTACCGGAAGATCTGTAGCTTCGGCAATAGCCTTGTAGTGCTGGTAAATGCCTTCCTGCGAAGGTTTATTATAATAAGGAACGGCCACCAGTACGGCATCCACTCCTGTGAAGTCCTCATTTTTCAGCGTGTTGAGCACCGTCTGCGTGCAGTTGCTGCTGATGCCCAGCAAAATTGGCACACGACCGTTGACGCGTTCTATCACCACTTTCTTGATTTGTCTTTTTTCTTCCTCAGTCAGTGTCGGTGTTTCCGCAGTGGTACCCAGTACACAGAGAAAATCCACTCCATTTTGTACCTGATATTCAACGAGTCGTACCAGCGCGTTATAATCCACGCTACCGTCGCTCTTGAAGGGAGTAATCAGAGCTACCCCCATTCCTTTCAGTCTTCTTACTATCATAAATGAAATATAATCACTTTAACAAGTGTACAAAAGTACGAATATTTTCAATTTAACCTATAGATTTAATCGTTTTTTTGCCTTTTATAAATAATTTGTAAAGGACTGGCACTTTATTCGCCAATCATTCCGAGAAACTCCTCTTCATTTACGATGCGGATGCCCAGTTTTTCTGCTTTTTCCAGCTTGCTGGGGCCCATGTTCTCTCCGGCCAGGATGAAGCTTGTTTTCTTGGAGATGCTGCCCACGTTCTTTCCGCCATGCTTTTCGATGAGTGCCTTGTATTCGTCGCGCGAATGGCGGGCAAATACGCCACTGATGACGATGGACTGGCCTTGCAGCTTGTCGGTCTGTCCGGCTGTCTCTTCCTCGCTGATGGCCATCTGTACTCCGGCTTCACGCAGGCGTTCGATGAGCTGTAGATTCTTTTCGCTGTGGAAATAACGCAGGATGCTCTGTGCAATCTTTTCGCCGATTTCGTCCACGTGAATCAAATCGTCCAGCGTAGCCGATTTCAGGTCGTCGATGGAGCGGAACGCGCGTGCCACTTTCTTGGCTACGGTTTCGCCCACAAAGCGGATGCCCAGTGCAAAGATGACACGCTCGTAGGGAACGGTCTTCGATTTTTCTACTCCCTGTATGATGTTCTCGGCCGATTTTTCTCCCATGCGGTTCAGGCGGCAGATGTCTGCTGCTTGCAGCGTGTAGAGGTCGGCCACGTCGTGAATTAGTCCCTCCTGATAGAACTGGTCGACGGTTTCCGGTCCCAGTCCTTCGATGTTCATGGCACGGCGGCTGATGAAATGCTCGATGCGGCCCTTTATCTGTGTAGGGCAACCGTCTTCGTTTGTACAGTAATGTGCGGCTTCGTCCTCGTAGCGTACCAGTCGGCTGCCGCATTCCGGACAGTGTGTGATGAAAGTTACCTTTTCGCTTCCTTCCGGACGTGCGTCCTTGTCCACTCCCGTAATCTTTGGAATAATCTCGCCGCCCTTTTCCACGTACACCATATCGCCCAAATGCAGGTCGAGAGACTCGATGATGTCGGCATTGTGTAGAGAAGCACGTTTCACCACCGTACCCGAAAGCTGAACCGGTTCCAGATTGGCTACGGGGGTTACTGCTCCCGTACGTCCCACCTGATATGTCACCTTCAGCAGTTTGGTGCAAGCCTGTTCCGCCTGAAATTTATAAGCGATGGCCCAGCGTGGCGACTTGGCCGTGAAGCCCAGGTTGCGTTGCTGGCGCTGTGAGTTTACCTTCAGCACAATGCCGTCGGTAGCCACCGGCAGGTTTTTGCGCTCCAAGTCCCAGTAGTTGATAAAGTCGAATACTTCCTCCAGCGTACGGGCCTTGCGCATGTGCGACGACACCTTGAAACCCCAGCGTGCCGCTTCCTGCAAGTTTTCATAATGCCCGTCGTGCGGCAGTTCCTCGCCCAACAGATAGTATAGGTACGCATCCAGCTTGCGCGAAGCCACTACAGCCGAGTTCTGCGACTTGAGTGTACCCGAAGCCGCATTGCGCGGATTGGCAAAAAGCGGTTCCTCACGCTGCTCGCGTTCGCGGTTTAGTTCCTCGAACACCGTCCATGGCATCAGAATCTCACCGCGTATTTCAAACCGGCGGGGATAGCCTTCGCCCGACAGACGCAGCGGAATGGAACGGATGGTCTTCACGTTGTCCGTCACGTCGTCGCCCCGTACACCGTCACCACGCGTCACCGCCTGCACCAGTCGTCCGTCTTCGTAAGTCAGCGAGATGGACGTACCATCAAACTTCAGCTCACAGCAGATTTCGAAGTCCTCGTTCAGTGCCTTCCGCACACGTTCGTAGAACTCCCGCACCTCTGTCTCGGAATACGTGTTGCCCAGTGAGAGCATGGGATATTTGTGTTCCACCTGGCGGAACTCCTTGTTAAGGTCGCTGCCCACGCGCACGCTCGGTGAGTTCTCGTCGTAGTGTTCGGGGTGTTTCGCTTCCAAATCCTGCAGCTCGCGCATGAGCCGGTCGAATTCCTGGTCGCTGATGGTTGGTGCATTGAGAATGTAGTAGTTATGATTATGCGTGTGTAACTCTTCACGCAGCTGGTCGATTCTTTCTATTTCTGTCATGACATTAAAGCGTAATGTTTCATGCAAAAGTAGCAAAAATATTCGTACTTTTGCAAAAAACAATCGCAGACAAATGAGAATAGACATTATAACCGTATTGCCGGAAATGATTGAAGGATTCTTCAATTACTCCATCATGAGCCGTGCTCAGAAGAAAGGAATTGCCGAGATTCACATCCATAACCTGCGCGATTATGCGTACGACCGTTACCGTAAGGTGGACGATTATCCGTTCGGGGGATGTGCCGGCATGGTGATGAAGATTGAGCCGATTGACCGGTGTATCTCTGCACTGAAGGCGGAACGTCATTATGACGAGGTGATTTTCACGACGCCCGACGGCGAGCAGTTCAACCAGAAGATGGCCAACACGCTGTCGCTGTCACAGAACCTGATTATTCTGTGCGGACACTTCAAGGGCATCGACTACCGCATCCGCGAGCATTTCATCACGAAGGAAATCAGCATTGGCGACTATGTGCTGACGGGCGGCGAGCTGGCGGCAGCGGTGATTGCCGATTCGATTGTCCGCATCATTCCGGGAGTGATTTCCGATGAGCAGTCGGCTTTGTCCGATTCGTTCCAGGACAACCTGCTGGCTCCTCCGGTGTACACGCGTCCGGCAGAATACAACGGCTGGAAGGTGCCCGACATTTTGCTGTCCGGCCATGAAGCGAAGATTCGTGAATGGGAGTTCCAGCAGTCGCTTGAACGGACCCAGCGTTTGCGTCCGGATTTGCTGGAAGGGAAATAAAGTAAAGTCTATACATCAAAAAATTGTTTTAGGGCTTAGGAATATGAAAAAGCTATTAACGATTTTATTTTTGCTGAATATTTCTATGTTATCTTATTCTCAGGTTTCGTTCAGCAAGTTTAAATTTAAAAAAGATTCTCCTTTCGGGTGTTGCCCTGGACGGAAAATGACTGATGTAAAATTTAAAATTACATCGGATAAAGCTATAAAATATGTACGTGTATATTATTATGGCGTAAATCAGGTTGGAGATGCAGTGTCAAGTGATATTGTGGGTGCTGTAAATGCAAATGTAGAGCACACAAAGCATCGTATGATTTTTTTTACTGGACCGTTTGAAACAAATAAAACATATTCTCGGTGGGCAAGTGGTACTTTTATTTATCCATTAGAAGTTATAGCTTTTCCTTATTTGCTTGAAATCTTATATATGGATGGAGAGGAAGAGAAAATAAAATTAAATAAGGAAAATTTTCATATATACTTCCCTTGTATAAAGAAATGGATAGATGTTAATGTAGAGGATGGAATTTAAAACACTATTGGAAAGGAAGTAAGCAAATTATTCTCGTCAAAATATGACAAGAATAGCGTGGCTAATCTAACCATTTGAAGGTATTTCAGAACCATAAGTGCATTTCAATCAAAACGCAAGTGCGTTTCATTTAAAACGCCTTTACGTTTTAGGTAAAACGCACTTGCGTTTAAAAGAAAACGTCCTTGCGTTTTGTGACGAACGCAAGGACGTTTTTTTATGCCTGTTTTCGGGCCTTGAAAAGCCTTGTTTTCAGACTTCCAGTGCACCGATGATGTCGCTTACGGAATTGTATCCGTGACGGTCCAGATAGTCGTTGATGCCTTCGGCCACTTTCACGGTGATGGCCGGATCGATGAAGTTGGCTGTGCCAATCTGGATGGCAGTAGCACCTGCCAGCAGGAATTCCACGGCATCCTTCCAGTTCATGATACCACCTAGACCTACTACCGGAATGTTTACGGCCTTAGCTACCTGCCATACCATGCGCAGGGCGATGGGTTTCACGGCTGCACCACTCATACCACCGGTCACGGTCGACAAGATGGGACGGCGCTTTTCTGCATCGATAGCCATACCTAGCAGGGTGTTGATGAGCGACACGCTGTCGGCTCCGGCACCTTCTACGGCACGGGCAATCTCGGTGATGTCTGTCACGTTGGGCGACAGTTTTACAATCAGTGTCTTCTTGTAGACTTTACGTACGGCACTCACCACTTCGGCAGCTCCGTGAGCTGTTACACCGAAAGCCATACCTCCCTGCTTCACGTTCGGGCAGGAAATGTTCAGCTCGATGGCCGGGATGTTTTCCAGTTCGTTGATGATGGAAGCCGTCTCCGCATAGTCTTCCACCTGTGAGCCGGACACGTTTACAATCATGTTCGTATGGATGTCCTTAATTTGCGGATAGATGTGGTCCACGAAATAATGCACGCCTTTGTTCTGCAAACCCACGGCATTGAGCATACCCATGGGTGTTTCGGCCATACGCGGGTAAGGGTTTCCTTCACGATGGTGAAGTGTGGTTCCCTTCACGATGATACCTCCGATTTTCTCCAGGTCCACGAAGTCCTGAAACTCCAGTCCATATCCGAATGTACCCGATGCGGTCATGACCGGGTTCGACAAGTTCAATTTACCGATGTTTACGCTTAAATCTGCCATAATAGTTTCTTTATATTAAATACCGGACCTTCTTTACATACGCACACATGTCCCTCGTCTGTCTTTTCCACGCAGCAGAGGCAGGCTCCGACGCCGCAGGCCATGGTGTTTTCCAGTGACACCTCGCATTCGATGCCTTCTGCCTTGGCATACTTGGCCACTGCCATCATCATGGGTTTCGGGCCGCAGGTGTAAATCATGTCAAACTTCTGTGCTTTCAGTACGCTGTGCATGGTGACGTATCCCTTTTCGCCCATGCTGCCGTCTTCGGTGGTGGTGTATACATCGCCGAGGGCTTCAAACTGTTCCAGCTGGAGCAGGTCGTTCTTCGAGCGGGCACCCAGCAGGAAGGTGGGCTTGCATCCTTGCTTCAAGAGCGCTTCGCCCAGGTAGAGCATGGGAGCCGTACCTACACCACCGCCCACGAGCAGCACCTTGGTGTCGGCAGAAGCCGGCATGGTGAATCCGTTGCCCAGCGGGAGCACTACGTTTACTGTATCGCCTTTCTGTACAGTAGCCAGTTTACGGGTACCGTCGCCCACGAGCTGGACGAGGAACCATACTTCGTTTTTCTCTCTATCTACGTAGTTGATGGAAATGGGGCGACGCAGGAAGGTAGTCGGCGAACCGTCCACCCGGATTTCGGCAAACTGTCCCGGAAGCATTTCGGGCAAGGGAGCCACTTGCGTCAGCTTGATGAGAACGTAGTTCGCGTGCAGGCGAGTGTTCTCGGTGACTGTCAAATCTAAGATGTATTTCTTCATATAAAAAAGGTAAATTCGTTTCTTTCACGCAAAGATACGAATTTACCTTTTATATGCCTAACACCTTGGCGGGTGCTTTTGTCGTTCGGGGACTTATTTTTCGGGTTTGAACACCTCGTAGGTGCCGTTGTCGAAGAAAATACGTATTTCGGTAATCTTCGGATGCGGCTTTTCGATATACTTAACTTCCTCTCTGATAATCTCTTTTGGCGGATAAACCACGGTAGGAACCTCGTTCTCCTTGCGAAAATCGGAGTGAGCCGGCTCTTCGGTCGTGTTTTTCGGATTCTCGAGCGGTTGTGAGAACAAGTCCATGCCTGTTACGGCGGGAGCACTTTCTTCCATTTCGCCTTCACCGTAGAGCAGCCAGTTGATGTTGATGTACGGACATGCCTTATGGATGCGCATGACGACTTCCAGGCTGGGTTTGTTTCGCCCGCTGAAGATGTGCGACAGTGAAGAGGTGGAGATGCCTATCTTTTCGGCGAATTCGGCATTCGATAAACCCTCTTTTTGCATGACTTTTAGAATCCGGTCCTTCATATACAAATGGAAATGGCTTTGTTTGTTGATTACAAAAGTAATTCTTTAAATTTAGAAATGCAAATTTATAAGTCTAAATTTACATTATTACAAGTGTAAACTACGTTATTCCAATTGTATATTTACGCCTCTATACAAGTGTAAATACATTTGTAATCGACTTTAGTGTAGTTAATTATTTAACTGATTATCAGCTTTATATATACGTATACATGTGTATATATGGGCTAAATAAGAGTTTATTCGTTCTTTCAGGTCATTTTATTGAACAGATTTGTAGATTTTATTTTAAAATAGACTGGTATTCAGTATATTATGGCGTTTAAAGCAGTATGTTATATTTATTCGTTTACATTTAGATAAGTAACGGTTTATTCTTGTAAATAGCATTGTATCAGTGTAATGTCTCCCCTACTCGATTCTTGAAATTTACATTTGTGGTGTATAAACAGACAAAATACAAATGTAAAACATACAATTCTACACAAATAAGCGATTACATTTGTATTTTATACCTTCCACTTCTATCTGTAATTTACCGTTTGTAGGGAAACTTCGTGAGAATTGAAAATTTGATGTCCATTTGTATTCTCCTCCTGATTTTTCAATTCTCGTGAAAAACGAAAAAAGCGGCATACATCCGGTCTTTTTTCAGATGTATGCCGCTTGTACAGCGTATTGCTTTCCTCTTTTCAGAGATTCAGTTTCGGTTAATGAAGAATGAAATAAATCAAGTCGCGCAGCAATTCTCCATCGGGCGTGGAAGGATTGCCTATACCTTTCGACCGGGCGTCGCATTCGCGAATGGCATGGATGATTTGCATCACCTTAACGCCTGAATAGCGTCGCATGGCTGCCATGTATTCTTTCGCCTGCCACGGACTTTTCAAGCCTAACTGAGCCGCTATTCCTTGGTCTGATTTCTCAGGTGCATAATAGGCCAGCATCAGGTTCGAGAAGAAGTTGAACAGAATGGCCAGTGTCATTTGTAGCGGATTGTTCTTGGGATTCTCCTCGAAGTACTTGATGATTTTGTTGGCCTTCAGCACGTCCTTTTCCACCAGTGCGCTCCGCAGCTCAAAGTTGTTGTAATCTTTGCTGATACCGATGTTCCGCTCAATCTGTTCCGGTGTGATGCGGCGTGCGCCTTCCGGCAGTGTCAGGATAAGCTTCTCCAGTTCGCCGGCCATACGGTTCAGGTCGGCTCCTACAAACTCGGCCATCATTTCCGATGCCTTGGGCTCGATTTCCACTTTCTTCCGCTTCAGGTATGAGGAGATGAAACCTGGAATCTGACTGTCCTTGAGCTTTCGCGATTCGAACAGCACTCCGTTTTTCTCGATTTCGGCGGCCAGTTTCTTCCGGCGGTCAATGCTGCCGTGCTTGTAGCATACCACCAATATGGTCGATTTCTGGGGCTTCTGCAGGTAGAAAGCCAGCTCCTCGATGCGTTTCAGGCTCTGTGCTTCCTTTACTACTACCACCTGGTATTCCGACATCATCGGGTAACGCTTGGCGGCGTTGATGACGTTGGCCACATCGGTATCGGCTCCGTATGTGACGGTCAGGTTGAACTCCTTTTCCGTTTCACTGAGCACGGTATCGATGATGTAGTCGGCAATCCGGTCGATGTAGTAATCCTCTTCGCCCATGAGGAAATATACGGGCGCATAGATGCGGTTCTTCAGGTTGCGTACAATCTCTTCGTAAGTGACTTCCTTTGCCATTTTCGTCGGTTTACCAGTCAAATTTCAGGTGTTTCACGGTCTTCTTTTCGTCGATGATCATGCGCAGGGCATCAATACCGATTTCTACGTGTTCATGCACGAAATTCTTGGTCACGATGTTGTCACTCTGTTCCGTTTTCACGCCTTCCGGAATCATGGGCTGGTCGGACACGAGCAGAAGGGCACCTGTAGGAATGTGGTTGGCAAATCCGGTGGTGAACAAAGTTGCTGTTTCCATATCCACAGCCATGGCACGAGTCTTCAGCAGGTATTTCTTGAACTCCTCATCGTGTTCCCAGATGCGGCGGTTGGTGGTGTACACCGTTCCGGTCCAGTAGTCGCGTGAGTGGTCACGGATGGCCGAAGATACGGCACGCTGGAGCATAAAGGCCGGAAGAGCCGGTACCTCGGGCGGATAATAATCGTTCGATGTTCCTTCGCCACGAATGGCCGCGATAGGCAGAATCAGGTCGCCTATTTGGTTCTTCTTGTCGATACCTCCGCACTTGCCCAGAAACAGGCAGGCTTTCGGATGTACGGCACTAAGCAGGTCCATGATGATGGCCGCATTGGGACTTCCCATGCCGAAGTTGATGATGGTCATTCCCTCTGCATGGGCCGAAATCATGTTGGCATCGCGTCCCAGAATGGGCACATTGAACCGTTCGGCAAAGATTTCGACGTATTTATTGAAGTTTGTCAACAAGATGTATTCACCAAAGTCTTCTAGTTTCCGCTTGGTATAACGCGGGAGCCAGTTTGCTACGATTTCTTCTTTTGTTTTCATTAGCTCTCAGAATTTGTGTTGCCAAATAAAAGGTTATTGGGAAGATGATATTATCTTCCTTAAACGCAAATGTACAATAATAATGCAAACAGAAAAAAGAATTTGGGATTTTCTCTCACCGGATACCCTCGGATTTTGGAAAATAATTCAGCTTTTATGTACTTTTGAGAAAATGGAGTATCTTTGCTTCGTAATAGAAGAACGCTTATGTTTGCATTGAACCTGCCTGCTTTTGAGGCCAAGATTGCCCAGCGAGAGGGAAAGAACGTGATATTTGACGTGCTCCGTCGCCGGTATGTAGCGCTGACTCCGGAGGAGTGGGTACGCCAGCATTTTACGAATTTTCTGCTGAAGGAAAAGGGGTATCCGCAAGGATTGTTGGCAAATGAGATACAGATTAACCTGAACGGAACGAAGAAACGCTGTGATACGGTGCTCTACCGGCGTGACCTGACTCCGCAGATGATTGTGGAATACAAGGCTCCTTCGGTGGAGATTACGCAGGCTGTTTTTGACCAGATTACCCGTTACAACATGGTGCTGAAGGTGGATTACCTGGTGGTGAGCAACGGGCTTCGTCACTACTGCTGCCGCATCGACTATGCACGGAATACGTATTATTTTCTCTCGGACATTCCCCGTTATGCTGATTTGTAGAATTCAGCCCTTATCCGTTTCGTTTGTAAATAGATAAGGGCTGTTTCCTTTGTGAGGGATTTAGAGTACAATACTCATTTGCTTCCCGTGATATTCGATTTCCTTGATGCTTTTCTTGACCTTTCCGTTAGAATCGCTGTCAATTTTAATTAGTCTGATGCGTTTGTGTGGGTTCATGCCCTGAAAGCTTCCTTTACGTTCGCTGATGCGGAATGTCGATGTCGCATCATCCCAGTTCAAGTCGTATGTAGCATATTCACCCGTTTCATATTGATAGTTCACTCCTTCATCTTCGTATAGCTGATAGCTGCCATTGTTTCCGGCATAAATTCTGATTTCCAAGTCATTGTTCAGAGCCTTTGCGGTGCTTTGTGTGTGGCAGGCTAGCGGTAGGATGGAGCCGGCTTTTACGAATACGGGAATATGTTCGATGGATACAGGTGCATGATACCAGCCTGTACCTACTTTCTGATGGCTATAAAAGTCGTACCACTCTCCTTTTATCTTGGGCAGATAGACTCGCCAGCTGGATGGTCCTTTTTCCACTATCGGGGCAATGAGCAGTGATTTTCCGAACATATATTGGCAGTTCAGTGACAATGCAGTGGTATCGGTCGGGTAATCCATGAGCATGGGGCGCATCATGGTGCTGTTCTTGAACGTAATTGCAGCGGCTTCGGAATAGATATAAGGCAGAAGCAAATAACGGTCTGCAAGGGATTTGCGTGCCAGTGCCGTTACTTTCTCTCCGTAATTCCAGAATTCCGTGTCGGTCATATAGCCGTGTACGCGCATCAAGGGAAGATAAACGGATGTTTGTAGCCATCTCAGGAAGCGTTCGTGAAAGTCGAGGTCTGTATATTGTGATTTCCCCGGGCGGAAGAATCCTCCGGCATCGTAGGTCCACCATGGCAGACCGCATACCGAAATGCCCAGTCCTCCGGCAATTTGACGTTTGAAAGTGTCCCAGTCATTGCCGATGTCACCCGACCAGGTGGCCACACCGTAACGTTGTATGCCAGGAAATGCGCTTCGGGTCAGAATCATGGTTCTCTTTCCGCTTTTATCTTCGCGGTGTATGCCTTCATATACGGTTTTGTTTACCATCAAAGGGTATGCATTGCGGAGCACTTCTCCTGGGAGTTGGGAATGGTTGATTCTGCGTCCTACGAGGTCGTCATTCTCGGGTTCGGTAGCATCCAGCCACCAGGCATCGATGCCGATAGGTGAAATTAGGCTGTCTCTGAAGTTTTGCCAGTAGAAACTGGCTGCTTCGGCATTGAAAAAGTCTACCCATGGAGTCTGGGGAATGTAATATCCTTTTTCGGCCATCTGTTTTCCTAAAACGGAATTCTGGTCTATTTTTGACCATACTGATAGCATCAGTCTCATGTCAAGGGCATGAAGGCTGTCGACCATTGCCTTGGGCGAAGGATAGCTGGTTTCGTCAAAGCGCATGGCATTCCATCCATATTTTCCCCAGTACTGCCAGTCCTGCACAATCAGGTCGACGGGCAGGTTCTCCTTTCTGAACTTCCGGGCGGTTTCCAGCAGCTGAACTTGCGAGGTGAAGCGCTCGCGGCAGTGAATGTACCCCATAGTCCAGGAGGGTAGCATCGGAATGGTACCGCTCACATTTCGGAAAGCAGATATGATTTCATCCGGTGTGCCGGCAAAGAATGTATAGTCTATCCCGTTCGATACAGGAGAGCGGAAGGTGGTGGTATCATCTATTTTTCTGTAGAAGATTCTGGGATTGTCTTCCTTGTTCAGCTTTGCCTCGACAGAATGGATGCCTTTATCCAGTTCCACGATGACAGAAGCTGTAGGCGGAAGCCATAAATTGTCCATGTCTATCACTGTACGGTTGTCGATGGTCAGGTGATGACGGCGGGCCATTACGCTGCCCACATCCAGCAGCAAGGCATAGTGTCCTTTTGACTGTATGTTCAGCTGGCCTGTAAAGAAATTGTTTTCACGGGTCTCCTTCACTCCTCCTTTGGTAGAAGTTACGTTAACGGTCACCTTCTCTCCTTCCTTCAAGCTTCTTTTCAAGGAGATGCAATTGTCGGAAGGGTTAAATTCAGTAAGTCCGTAATTGTTCCACAGAAGTCCGTATCCTTTATTGGATAGGACAAAAGGTATGGCAATCTGTGTATTGACCTGAGTAAGTCGTCTGGATAAACCTCGCACATTCAGATAACCGTCCTGAAACTGTCCAAGGCCTGTCTGGTATTCATCTTCCGGCGAGAAGAAAGATTGCTGTGCCACGTATGTTTTTTCCTGCTGCACAGATGAGGCTTTCAGGGAACAGGCTGTTTCGTGAGTAATTGCCTTTCCATCGGCAGAAAAGAACCTCAGTTTTCCGTCGGAAACGGTTACCTCCATGCGGAGTTTTTCCAGGCTGATGGCATAACAGCTGTCGTTTTTTTCGAGTTCATAACGTGGGTAGGACGAGACAGGAGTATAAATCAATTCTGGTGTGTGATGTGTAATTTCTCCTTGCTTTATGACCCTGATGGAATTTTCTGTCAGAGGGTATACGGAAAGAGTTTCTTCTTTGAGCGAAAAAGTAATCTTTCCCTTTTCCTGTTTCAGCAGCCGGACACCATCGGCATGGCTGGGAGCGCACAGGCAAAGGCATAATAATAGATAGAGAATCTTGTACATGTTTTTTTAGTATTAAATTAATGAAGTGCCAGGATAAACCAAGAAGAGATTCCTGTCAGAGGAATCCCTTCTTCTGCTGTCAGACGGAAGTCTGACGCTTATTTCATTTTTGTTTCCAGATGCTTTTCTGTTTCTACACCAGCCAGTTCCGGGTCAATCATGATACGGCCACAGTATTCGCATACGATGATTTTCTTGCGCATACGGATGTCGAGCTGTTTCTGAGGCGGAATCTTGTTGAAGCAACCGCCACAAGCGTCACGCTGCACGTAAGTAATACCCAGACCGTTGCGTGAGTTCTTGCGGATACGCTTGAAAGCCTGAAGCAGACGCGGTTCGATGGTAGCTTCCAGATTCTTGGCTTTTTCTCTCAGTTTTTCTTCCTCCTGCTTGGTTTCTGAGATGATTTCGTCCAGTTCGTTCTTCTTTACTTCCAGGTCTTTCTTTCTTTCTTCCAGCAACTGTTCGCTCTTTACGATTTCCTCTTCTTTCGATTTGATGCCGGCTGTATATTCACGGATACGCTTTTCGCAGAGTTCCACTTCCAGGCTCTGGAATTCGATTTCCTTAGTCAGTACGTCGTATTCACGGTTGTTACGTACGTTGTCCTGCTGACTCTTGTACTTTTCGATAGAAGCCTTGGCAGTTTCGATTTCGATTTTCTTGCTGGCTACGTTTGACTTCAGTTCTTCGATTTCAGCCTTGATTTTCTCGATACGTGTGCTCAGACCCGTTACTTCGTCTTCCAGGTCCTGCACTTCCAGCGGAAGCTCTCCTCTCAGTGTCTTGATTTTGTCAATCTCCGACAACATGGTTTGCAACTGGTAGAGTGCTTTCAGCTTTTCTTCCACACTCAATTCATTCGGATCTTTCTTTGCTTCTTTAGCCATAGTTTTCTACAAGTATTTTATGGGATTGGTATTGACACGCGTCAGCTGTGCGTCGAGTGTCGGAAACTTTTCCCGTATGATTGAATATAATAAATCTTTTGTATATTGTTCGCTTTCGTAGTGTCCTATCTCTGCAATGAGAATGTCGTTCTCGTAGCTGAAATAGTCGTGGTATTTCACTTCGCCTGTCAGGAACACGTCGGCATGGGCTCTTACGGCCTTGGGCAGCAGGAAGGCTCCTGCTCCTCCACAGAGAGCGACGGTCTGGATGAGGCGTCCTGTCATGCGCGAATGTTTTACACAGCCCACTTCGAACAGCTTCTTTATCCGGCGAAGGAAATCGGTTTCGGTTTCCGGTTCTTCCAGCTCACCTACGATGCCCGCTCCTGCCTGTGTCCATTCGTTCTGCAAGGGATAGAAGTCGTAGGCAGGTTCCTCGTAAGGATGTACTTCGACGAGAGCTTTTTGCACCTTCCCTTTCAGGAATGCCGGCAGCACGGTTTCAATCCGTACCTCATGCTCTTCGTGCAACTGGCCGATTTCTCCACAGAAAGGATGTGTGCCCGGCTGTGCGCGGAAAGTGCCCTTCCCTTCCAGATTATAGCTGCAGGAATCATAGTTGCCGATGCACCCGCATCCGGCTTCAAACAAGGCATTACGTACCTCGTCGGCCTGTGTCTTCGATACGAAGGTGACCAGTTTCAGCAACTGGTTTTCTTTCGGTTCCAGGATTCTTACGTTCTTCAGTCCGATTTTCTCGGCAATCTTGAAGTTGACGCCTTGCGGTGCGTTGTCCAGGTTGGTGTGCATCGAGAAAATCACGATGTCGTTCTTGATGGCTTTCAGGATGCAGCGTTCCACGTAGTCGCGTCCGGTAATCGATTTGTAGCCCTTGAAGATGAGCGGATGGTGAGATACAATCAGGTTATATCCCAATGCGATGGCTTCATCTACCACGGCTTCGGTTACGTCCAGACACAACAAAGCCCCTGTAGCTTCCGCGTCTGTCAATCCGATTTGCAGTCCGGCATTATCGAATCCGTCCTGTAAAGGCAGAGGCGCGAATATCTCAAGGGCATTCACAATTTCCTTAATTTTCATATTTCGCGAAAAATTTCATGCAAAGATAGGATTTTTCGCGCACATATCCATGCAGGAAGTATTCGTTTTTGTATTTTTTCATGAATATTCCTTCACTTGCGGGTATGAGAAAGCCCCGCTGCACCCTTCCGGACGTAGCGAGGCTTCTCACTTATACACCTTTAAACAAAATGAATTTCTGTATTATTTGCGAGCTTCTGCAATGTAAGCCAATGCTTCCTTACATTTTTCTGTGACGTAAGTCCAGTCTTCAGCAGCTACTTTGTCTTTCGGGAACAGCTTAGAACCCATACCTACGCAGAATACTCCGGCCTTAATCCATGAAGTCAGGTTTTCCTGAGTCGGTTCTACTCCACCGGTTACCATCAGCTTAGACCATGGCATCGGAGCCAGCAAACCTTTTACCAGTTTCGGACCCAGTACGTCGCCCGGGAAAATCTTGCAGAGGTCGCAACCCAGTTCCTGTGCGAAACCTACTTCAGACACGCTACCGCATCCCGGAGTGTAAGCTACCAGACGACGGTTGCAGACTTTTGCGATTTCAGGGTTGAACAACGGACCTACTACGAAGTTAGCACCCAGCTGGATGTACAGAGAAGCAGTAGCAGGATCTACGATAGAACCTACACCCATTGCCATTTCCGGACATTCTTTTGCGGCGTATTTTACAACTTCAGCAAATACTTCATGTGCAAAGTCACCACGGTTGGTGAATTCAAATGCACGTACGCCACCGTCATAGCAAGCCTTTACCACTTTCTTTGCTACTTCTGCATCCTTGTGATAGAATACAGGAACCATACCTGTTGAACCAATCTTGTTCAACACTGCAATTTTATCGAATTTAGCCATTTTTCTAACCTTTAATGAATGTTGTTTGTTGAGTGATTATCTCTGTACGCGACCGCTAGCGTCACCACCAGCCAGTGCTTCTACTTCTTCTACAGATACCAGGTTAAAGTCGCCGTTGATAGTGTGCTTCAATGCTGAGGCTGCCACTGCGAATTCCAATGCTTCGCCCTGAGTAGCTTTGGTCAGCAAACCGTGGATAATACCACCTGAGAATGAGTCACCACCACCTACACGGTCAATAATCGGGTCGATGTCGTAACGCTTAGAAGTATAGAATTCTTCACCGTTGTAAATCATAGCCTTCCAGCCGTTGTGAGTAGCAGAGAAAGATTCACGCAAAGTAGAAATTACATACTTGAATCCGAATTCCTTAGCCATGGCTGTGAAGATTCCCTTGTAGCCTTCTGCATCGGTCTTACCGCCTTCTACGTCAGCATCCGGTTTGAAGCCTAAGCAAAGTTCAGCATCTTCTTCATTACCGATACAAACATCTACATACTGCATCAACGGGCGCATGATAGACTGTGCTTTTTCTTTTGTCCACAGTTTTTTGCGGAAGTTCAAGTCAACAGAAACTGTTACTCCGTGACGTTTTGCAGCTTCACAAGCCAGTTTAGTCAGTTCAGCAGCCTTGTCAGAGATAGCCGGAGTGATACCAGACCAGTGGAACCAGTCAGCGCCTTCCATGATAGCATCAAAGTCGAAGTCGCAAGGATCAGCTTCAGCGATGGCAGAGTGAGCGCGGTCGTAGATAACCTTGCTAGGACGCATAGAAGCACCTGTTTCCAGGTAGTAAATACCTACGCGGTCACCACCACGGGCGATATAGTCAGTCTTCACACCGTATTTGCGCAATGCGTTTACAGCTGACTGTCCGATTTCGTGTTTCGGCAATTTGGTTACGAAGTATGCTTCATGACCATAGTTGGCACAGCTCACAGCTACGTTTGCTTCACCTCCACCATAAACTACGTCAAAGCTGTCTGATTGAACAAAACGAGTATTGCCCGGTGTAGACAATCTCAACATGATTTCGCCTAAAGTAACAATTTTTCCCATTGCTAGATATTTTTATACTTATGTGATTAATAATGTAGTTCTTAGCTTGTATCACAAAAACGGTTCTTTCAGCGGTTACTTTTGAAATATCCATTTTGTGTACGCACACAAAGGTACGGTTTATTTTTTAAAAACCAAAATAAGTTATATATTTGTATCGAAAAAAATGATTTTTTACTGAATGCACAGATTGTACAATATAATAAGGTAAGAACGCATGGAGAAACAGCAAGATAGAATCCGAATCAAGGACATCGCCCAGATGGCCGGAGTATCGGTGGGAACAGTAGACCGTGTACTTCACTCCCGGAGTGGTGTGTCCGAGTCCAGCCGCATTAAAGTGGAAGAAATATTGAAGAAGCTGAACTATCAGCCCAACATGTATGCCAGTGCGCTGGCTTCGAACAAGAAATACAGATTTGCCTATCTGCTCCCTTCGCACAATGAAGGTGATTACTGGAAGGATGTGGAACGTGGCATGCAACAGGCCATCACCCGTTTTTCCGATTTCAATGTTTCTTTGTCCGACTATTATTATGACCAGTACGAGTCGGGGGCCTTTATAGAAAGTGGTATGCGCATTTTAGAAGCACAGCCCGATGGGGTCATCCTTTCGCCTACTGTGGAAGAAGAAACTGAGCAGTTTGTCAACCAGCTGCGCGAAGCCGGCATTCCGTATGTATTTATTGATTCGAATATCGCCCGACTGGAACCGTTGGCTTTCTACGGACAGCATGCCCAGCGGAGCGGATATTTTGCTGCCCGCATGTTGCGTCTGCTGGCAAAGGGCGAACCGGAGATTGTTATCTTCCGACAGATAAACGAAGGACGTCTGGGTTCTAACCAGCAGCTCCATCGTGAAGAGGGTTTCTATGAATACATGAAGGAGCATTGTCCGGAACTGAAGATGTGGGAGTTGAACCTCTATGCCAAACAGCCGGGTGAAGATGCTTCGTTGCTGGACGATTTTTTTGCGGCGCATCCGAATGTGAAGTGCGGTATTACCTTCAACTCGAAGGCGTACATCATCGGCGAATATATGCAGCGTCACGGACGTACGGACTTCCACCTTATGGGTTACGACCTGCTGCGTCGCAACGTAGCGTGTCTGAAAGCCGGAAGCATTGACTTTGTCATAGCCCAGCAGCCTACCGTGCAGGGATACAACAGCATTGAATGTCTGTGCAACCACCTGATTCTGCGCAAGAAGGTGAAGGACTGCAACTACATGCCTATCAACCTGATTACGACGGAAAACATCGATTTCTACTTCGATGCACATGTCAACGAATAACCTGATTACATTGCTATTAATATGAAAACAACTTATTTGAGAATCAATCCGTCCGACAACGTGGCGGTGGCTATTTCTCCCCTTCATGCAGGAGAAACCATCGAGGCAGACGGACGGGTGATTACCCTGCGCACGGATGTGCCTGCCGGCCACAAGGTGACGCTGAAGAATTTCCAGGCTGGAGAGAATATCATTAAATACGGCTACCCCATCGGTCATGTTACCGTCGATGTACCCGAAGGTACATGGGTGAGCGAGAAAGAAATCAAGACTAATCTGGCGGGGCTGCTGGATTATACTTACCAGCCTGTGGAGGTGCATACGGATATTCCTATGGAACACCGCACGTTCAAGGGCTATCGCCGTCGGAACGGAGACGTAGGCGTGCGTAACGAAATCTGGATCATCCCGACTGTGGGCTGTGTGAACGGCATCGTGAACCAGCTGGCCGAGGGACTTCGCCGCGAGACAGACGGAGGCAAGGGAGTGGATGCCATCGTGGCTTTCCCGCATAACTACGGCTGTTCGCAGTTGGGCGAAGACCATGAAAATACGAAGAAGATTTTGCGCGACATGGTGCTGCATCCCAATGCCGGAGCCGTGCTGGTAGTGGGATTAGGATGCGAGAACAACCAGCCCGATGTGTTCCGTGAATTTATCGGTACGTATGACGAAGACCGTATCCGCTTCATGGTGGCGCAGAAGGTGGACGATGAATATGAAGAAGGTATGCGCATCTTGCGTGAACTGTATGCCAAATGCTGTCAGGATGAGCGTACGGATGTGCCCCTCTCTGAGTTGCGCGTGGGACTGAAATGCGGTGGTTCCGACGGCTTCTCGGGCATTACGGCCAATCCGCTGCTGGGCATGTTCTCCGATTACCTGATTGCACAGGGAGGTACTTCGGTGCTGACGGAGGTGCCCGAAATGTTCGGGGCAGAAACCATCCTGATGAACCGTTGCCGTACCACGGAACTGTTCAACCAGACGGTGAGTCTGATTAATGATTTCAAAGAATATTTCCTTTCGCACGGAGAACCTGTGGGCGAGAATCCTTCGCCGGGCAATAAGGCTGGAGGTATCTCCACCCTAGAAGAAAAAGCACTGGGGTGCACACAGAAATGCGGAAAGAGTTACGTATCGGGTGTGATGGCCTACGGAGAACGCTTGCAAACAAAAGGCTTGAACCTGCTTTCGGCTCCGGGCAATGACTTGGTAGCTGCTACGGCCCTCGCCTCTTCCGGCTGCCACATCGTGCTGTTCACTACAGGACGCGGTACGCCATTTGGTACCTTCGTGCCTACCATGAAGATTTCTACCAATTCTAACCTGGCGGCACACAAGCCCGGATGGATTGATTTCAATGCCGGTGTCATCGTTGAAAACGAACCGATGGAAACCACTTGCTGCCGTTTTATCGATTACGTAATTCAGGTGGCCAGCGGAGAACCCGTGAACAACGAAAAGAAGAACTACCGTGAAATCGCGATTTTCAAGAATGGTGTAACTCTTTGATAAACAATTGTTTATTATTCTTCTTAAAACCCATAAAAAAACGCAAGTACGTTTATGAGCAAACGTACTTGCGTTTTATTTAAAACGTCAAAGCGTTTCAATTGAAACGCACTTGTGTTTAGGTATAAACGCCTTTGCGTTTTCTTCCAAATGCAAAGGCGTCTTTTTTATCCCTCAATTTCACTCAGTTCCAGCCAGCGCATGGTCTTCTCATCCAGCTCATCGTTGAGCAGAGGCAGACGCTTGGATTTTTCGGTCAGTTCGTCTACGCTGAGTGTACCGCTGCACAAGGCTTCTTCTATCTGTTTCTTTTCTTCCTCCAGTGCGGCAATCTCTTTTTCCAGCTGTTCGAATTCCTTCCGTTCCTTGAAGGTCATGCGGCGCTTGTCGTTCAGGCGGACACGCTGTGTCTTTTCTTCTTTGGGCTTGGCTGCTTCCTTTTCATGTTCAGCCTTGGCCAGCTTCCAGTCGCGGTAGTCAGAATAGTTGCCGGGGAAATCGCGGATGTCACCCTGTCCTTTGAATACCAGCAGATGGTCTACCACTTTGTCCATGAAGTAGCGGTCGTGGCTCACCACGATGACGCATCCCTTGAAGTTTTGCAAGTATTCTTCCAGCACCTGCAGTGTCACGATGTCCAGGTCGTTGGTCGGCTCGTCCAGCACCAGGAAGTTCGGGTTCCGCATCAGTACCGTACAGAGGTACAACCGGCGGCGTTCTCCCCCGCTCAGCTTGTACACATAGCTGTGCTGCGTTTCGGGCGTAAAGAGGAAATGCTGCAGGAACTGTGAAGCTGTCAGCCGTTTGCCGTTGCCCAGCTCAATGACCTCGGCGATGTCCGTAATCACGTCAATCACCTTCATCTGTTCGTTAAACTGAAGTCCCTCTTGCGAGTAGTAGCCGAAACGCACTGTCTCACCGATGTCCAGCGTACCGCTGTCGGGTTTTTCCAGTCCCATCAGAATCTTGATGAAGGTGGATTTACCCGTACCGTTGTTGCCCACGATACCCATCTTCTCGTAGCGGGCAAAGATGTAGGAGAAATCATCCAGAATCTTCAGGTCGCCGAAGCGTTTGCACAGGTGGTCGGCCTCGAAAATCTTGGAACCGATGTACGAAGCCTTGACATCCAGTTTCACATTCGCGTCGTACGTGCGTTGCTTGGCCACCTTCTCCAGTTCATAGAAGGCTTCTTCGCGGTAACGGGCTTTGTGGCCGCGTGCCTGCGGCATACGGCGCATCCATTCCAGCTCTGTGCGATACAGGTTGTTGGCACGGGCAATCTCCGCATTGGTCGCTTCGATGCGTTCCTGACGTTTCTCCAAGTAGTAGCTGTAATTTCCTTTGTAAGAATACAACTGGCGGTTGTCTATTTCAATGATTTCCGAGCACACACGGTCCAGGAAATAGCGGTCGTGTGTCACCATGAGCAAGCTCAGGCTGCCGCGGTTTAGGTACTCTTCCAGCCATTCCGTCATGTCCAGATCGAGGTGGTTGGTCGGCTCGTCCAGAATCAGCAAATCCGGTTCGGTAATCAGGATGTTGGCCAGTGCCACGCGCTTCAACTGCCCGCCGGACAGATGTCCGATTTTCTGTGAGAAGTCGCGTATCTTCAGTTGCGAAAGAATCTGCTTGGCACGTCGTTCATAGTCCCAGGCCTTTTCGTGCTCCATCCGCACCAGCAGTTCGTCCATTCCGGGGTTGCCGGGTGTTTCCATGCATCGTTCATACTCCTTAATCAGCTCTACGGTAGAGTTGCCGTGATAAAAGCAGGCCTCGAGCACCGTCAGCTCTTCAGGATATTTCGGGCTTTGTTCCAGATAGCCCACGCGCAAATCGCGGCGGAAAGTGATTTTTCCTTCGTCGTAGCCTTCCTTACCGGCCAGGATATTCAGCAAGGTGGTTTTTCCAGAACCGTTCTTGGCTATCAGTCCGATGCGCTGTCCTTCTGCAATACCGAAAGATATGCCGTTAAAAAGGACCAAGTCGCCAAACGACTTGGTCAGGTTTTCTACTTGTAAATATGGAGTCATAATCTAATTCGTAGCTGCTAAAAATAGGATGCGGGCGGATTAGTCCATCACCGCTTCCACTTCGTTCTTTATCCGTTCGAATTCCGCTTTCAGGTCGCACGGCTGTCCGCTTTTCGCCTTGTCCCATATCAGGGAAATCGGGTTGACCATTACTTTTGAATCGCGGAAACGCAGTGCTGGAAATTCTTTCTGTCCATCGATGACCGTCACCCATTCCATGCCGTCCATCTCGTTGACCAGTATCACGCCGAATGCCGTGCCGAAGCTTTCCCACGCCTGACGCTGTTTGGGGTTGAAACGTCCGCTATCGATTACTTTCTGCAAGTTTTCCAAGTCGGCCGACGTTCCGGTAAAGTCCTTGGTCAGTTGTTTTTTCACTGTAGAAACAGCCCAGTCATAGTTCTCGTTTATCTGGTTGATTTCCAGGATACGGACCGGAATCACTTCCTTCACCGGCTTGTCGGATGCATTGCGCACCTTCAGGGAAGCTACAATAGCCTCGCCTGCCTTGGGACTCTCGCCCTTAGCCACGGTGAACGAGCACTCCACGGAGATTTCTCCCCGACCGGTTACCCAGATGTGAGTGGTGTACCACACGCCATTCTCCTGAAAGCTTTCGGAAGAATAGGCGCAGTCCCATGAACCGACTTTCACCTTCTTGGCCCCGCGTACCTGATGCAGCTCGTCTTCCAGACATTCGTTGGCATAGGCTGACGAATTGCCCCGATAAGCAGAAATACGGAAGTTTCCGGTCCATTTGTCAGGGTTGTAAAACAGAAAGCAGTCTTCCGAATCTTCAAACTCACACCAGTTGTCGGGATATTCCAGTGAAAACCAGGAACCCGGAGAAATGTACTTTTTCATAACGTTTTTTGTTTTTAGTATTAGAGATAAAGGTTTATTTCAGCGGAAGAATCTCAATCCAATAATCGTCCGGGTCATTGATGAAATACAGTCCCATCTGTTCATTCTCGAAGCATACACAGCCCATTTCCTTGTGGAACTTACGTACTTCATCGTAGTCGCCTGCCACACGGAGACAAAGGTGACTTTCGTTTTCTCCCAGTTCGTAGGCATCCGTATGGTCGCGCAGCCAGGTCAGTTCCAGTGAGAAACCCGTGCATCCGTCGGTAAGGTACACCAGAATGAAAGAGCCGTCGGCCGCTTCCTTGCGGTGAGACTCATGCAGTCCGAGCGCCTTTTCGTAGAATTGGATACTTTTTTCGAGATTAGTTACGTTGATATTGAAGTGGTCAAATCTTCCTTTTATTTCCATTGTCTTTTTATTTTAAGTTGATATAGTGGTCTAAGTTCAATGTTTCGCCGCGACGGACAGGAGTAAGAACCTGAGTCCCTTCCGATGCGGCCAAAGGTGCAAAAGCCGAAGCCTTCTCAAAAGCTTCGTCGAAGTGCATCGGTACAAATATAGTCGTTTTTATCCGTTTCACAAATTGTAAAGGCCCTCGCATGTATTCCTTTCCTAAACGAGGATCGACCGGAAACAGCACGATATCCATTTTCGCCTTGTAGACGGCAATATCTTCCAGTTCGCGAAGGAAGAAAGCTTCGTCACGTTTCCATTCCTCCTCCGGACTTTCATCCATCCAGTGCCAGTTGTTCAGGTCGCCGGCATGGAATACGGTAACTCCTTCCGGGGTTTGGACTAAAAAAGAGATGCCTATGTCCGTCGAGCCGAAAGCCCGCACGGTGAGGTATTCGTCACGATAGGTGTCTCCTTTCGCCAATGTGTGGAAAATTCCGTTTTCTTTGTCTCGGGTAGAAAGAGGAATGTCGGTTGAAAGCAGATAGACGATGTCAGGCCGAAGCGCTTTCCAGGAGAGTATCTGCCGGTTAAAGTGGTCGGCATGCGCATGACTGGAAAACACATACAACCGTCCTTCACGTGAAAGAAGCTGTTCGTGCACGATGCCTTTGTCGGCCGACACGGAGTCTTCGAAATAGTCGAAAATAAGTGTGTAACCTTCCCCCAGCAGGGCGAAGCCGCTATGATAAAGATAAATCAGTTTCATGAGATTGAGGTCTTATTTGGCCGCAATGGGCTGCACATACGCGCGGGTGGCCTTGTCTATCTCCAGGAACATGTAGTTCACTTTGCCCGAATGAATCAGATCCTTGTGTTCGTTGTAAATGCGGGTAGCATATTCCTTGGATTTCTCGAACATGAATTTTGACACGCTTTCCTGTGATTTTCCCGCCATTGTGGAGTCGAGTTTCTCTTCCGGGAAGAAGTCATCCAGGTTCACGTCGCCAATCATGGACGTTTCCAGGAAATGAATCTCCTGGTGCAAACGGTCGGTGTAATAACCCACGAACATGTGGCCCGGCACACGTACCAGAATCGGATTGATGTTGATGGCTTTCAGCAACGAAGCAAACAGTACGCTTCCGTCCACACAGTTAATCTGTGCCGACTGCAGGGCATCGTCAAAGGTACGTACGCGCTGAGTAAAGACCACGTTGGACGACAGGCTGCTGTTGCTGATGGAGCTGTATTTGAACCCTCTTTTCTGCAAGACATACCACAAGGCATACACCTGCTTGTCTACTACTTTAGGGTCCTTGCTCTGGTATCCCCAGAAACGGTTGACAATGCGTGAATCCAGTGCCTCGCGCAGCACCTGGCTGATGTTGGGATTGTCTTCGTTGACGTAGGCCGCAAAGAAATCGCCTGTGTCGTGAAATTTCATTTTGCTGTCGATGTAGCCTAACAGGCATTCGTTGATGCTGCGTACGGAATACGTATGTACCGCTGAATATGTTCGGTTGTTATTCACCTTTGCCTGTATGGACACGGTAACAGGCATGGCCTGAGTATTTTCCAGCAGGGCCTGATAATTCCATATCACATCCGGGAAAACCAGGTATTCCTTTCCTGATTCCGGCAGAATGAATTCAGAAACCGAATGAGCAAAGAAAGGAGTCTCTGCTAATTCTATGTGAAGTTTGCTGTTGGCATGCGGACTGCGTATCTTAATGCCGATACACGATTTGGGGTTTCCCAGATAGGTACTATCGGCAGGTACAATCAATTGGGCATCGGTCGTAGCCGTAGACAGGATGGTGACCGGAAAGATATTTCCTCCTAGTTCGTCGGTCATTTCCAGTCCGGACGAGAAAGGCTCGTATCTGTAAATATATAAAACTGAAGCCGTTACTGTCAGAATGGCTAGTATGAAAGTGGCCAGCTTCCATTTATTCTCTCCCCAAATTGTACGCATGTTCAGTTGCATTGTCACAAAATTTCCTGTTAAACAAATTGGAAGCAGACCATAAAGACATTTCCTTTACGGTCTGCTTCCTTTACGGTTATCTTACCGCAATACTTTCAATTTCTACCAGCACTCCTTTCGGCAAAGCTTTGACAGCTACCGCAGAACGAGCAGGATAATCGCCTTCGAAATACTTGGCATATACGGCATTCATTTCACCGAACAGCGCCATATCTGCCAGGAACACAGTGGTTTTTACCACGTTGGCAGTTGTCAGTCCGGCTTCAGCAAGTACATTCTTGATATTTTCGAATACCTGAGTAGTCTGTTCTGTGATTCCACCTTCTACCACTTCACCTGTAGCCGGATTTACCGGAATCTGGCCTGACAAGAATACCATGCCGTTTACTTCTACTGCCTGGCTATAAGGACCGATGGCAGCAGGAGCCTTTTCTGTAAAAATTACTTTTTTCATAAGCGTTAATGTGTCAATTAAATTGTATTTTCAACGCTAATTTAGCACAATTCTTTTAATCCGTGGACAGAAATCGTAAAAAAAGTCCGCATTTATTCGTGTTTATAACAAAAAACACTTACTTTTGTACTCGCAATAATGCAAAAAGGTATTTGGAAACGTCTTCGTATCCAATCCGAATTCAATAAAAAACAATCAAAAATCATTGATAATTCAAATGTGTGAAAGAGGAAAGAGACCTCTGAACGGTTTGTCATGCTTCACACACCCAATATTAATAATTCATTTAACCTATTTATGTACAATATCATTCAATTAAACGACAAAAATTTGTCTGAATTGCAGCAGATTGCCAAAGAGTTGGGTCTGAAAAAGGTCGATTCACTGAAAAAAGAAGAGCTGGTGTATCGTATTCTGGATGAGCAGGCAATTGTCGGTGCGACAAAAAAAGTGGCCGCACAGCAAAACAACGAAGAACGCAAGGAAGGACAGCCACGTAAGCGCTCGCGCATCAGTATAAAAAAAGAAGGGGACAAAGTATACACGGCTACCAAAGACAAAGCACAGAAGTTGGAGGCCAATACTCCTGCCCTTCCAGCACCAACTCCTTTGTTCAAGGAAATTCCTGCATTGCCGGAGCAAACTGAAACTGTTGCACCGGTTGCAGAGAAAACAGCTCAGCCGGAAGTTGCTGCTGCTCCTGCCACTGAAGAAAAGCCCAAAGCCAAGCGTGGACGTAAGCCGGGTTCGAAAAATAAATCTACTCTGGCAAAAGAAGCACAGGAAGCCGCTGAAAATAAACCCGCTGAGGTTGCTGCCAAACCAGCTCCGCTTCCCATCGATGATGACGACATGGAACTTCCACCGCTCGACTTGAATAATAACGATTTCATTCCTATCGAAGATCTTCCGTCAGAGAAATTTGAAATACCGTCTGAATTGTTGGGTAAATTTGAGGCTACCAAAATGGAGGCGCCTGTAATGCCGGCTAAAGAACCGAAACAGAAAAATCAGCAGCGTCAGGCTCGTCAGAATAATCGCAACAACCGTCCTAATAACAACAATAATAATAACAACAATAATCAGGGAAAGGACAACAATCCGCAGCCTGCTGCCAACCAGACCGCGTCAGAACAACCCTCTTCTCCTTCTACCGAAACTCCTGCCAATAATACTCCGGCACCAGCTCCCAAACCGGTAGAAAAAGTCTACGATTTTGATGATATTCTTCAAGGTACCGGCGTGCTGGAAATCATGCCTGACGGATATGGATTCCTCCGCTCTTCAGATTATAACTATCTTTCTTCACCTGATGACATTTATGTGTCACAGTCACAAATCAAGTTGCTCGGCTTGAAAACCGGTGACGTGGTAGAAGGTACTATCCGTCCGCCTAAAGAAGGTGAAAAATATTTCCCGCTGGTAAAGGTTTCTAAAATTAACGGACTCGATCCGGCTTTGGTGCGCGACCGTATTCCGTTCGATCACCTTACTCCGCTTTTCCCTGATGAAAAATTCAAATTGTGCAAAGGATATAATGACAACTTGTCGGCTCGTGTAGTTGATTTGTTTGCTCCTATCGGAAAAGGACAGCGTGCGCTGATTGTGGCACAGCCTAAGACCGGTAAGACTATCTTGATGAAGGATATCGCCAATGCCATTGCGGCCAATCATCCGGAAGTGTATATGATTATGCTGCTCATCGATGAACGTCCGGAAGAAGTAACCGATATGGCTCGCAGCGTAAAAGCTGAAGTAATCGCTTCTACTTTTGATGAACCGGCAGAGCGTCACGTGAAGATAGCCGGCATTGTGCTGGAAAAAGCAAAACGCATGGTAGAATGCGGGCACGATGTAGTAATCTTCCTGGATTCTATCACTCGTCTGGCTCGTGCCTACAATACGGTTTCTCCGGCATCTGGTAAGGTACTTTCCGGTGGTGTGGATGCCAATGCGTTGCACAAACCCAAACGTTTCTTCGGTGCGGCACGTAACATTGAAGGTGGAGGCTCACTGACAATCGTGGCTACTGCATTGATTGATACGGGTTCTAAGATGGACGAAGTTATTTTCGAAGAATTCAAGGGAACAGGTAACATGGAGTTGCAATTGGATCGCAACCTGAGCAACAAGCGTATCTTCCCGGCCGTAAATATCGTGGCTTCAAGTACTCGTCGCGACGACTTGTTGCTTGACAAGACTACGCTCGACCGTATGTGGATTCTCCGCAAATACTTGTCGGACATGAATCCTATCGAAGCAATGGATTTCGTGAAAGACCGTTTGGAAAAGACAAAAGACAACGAAGAGTTCCTGATGAGTATGAACTCTTAAAAGAATATAGAATTTACATAAAGAAAAGCAGGGAGAAAATCCATGAGTGGGGGTTCTTCCTGCTTTTTTATGATTCATTTTGGGGAAATGAAAAATTCCGAACAAGCAACTTGCTGGTATGCTTTCCGATTAACGAATATAAAAAATAAAGGCTAATACTCTTCATTGTCAGAATATTAGCCTTTAAACACTGATGAGCGGCAAGCGGGACTCGAACCCGTGACCCTCAGCTTGGGAAGCTGATGCTCTACCAACTGAGCTACTGCCGCGACTTTGGTGATGCAAATATAGAATTTATTTTTTAGAATCGTCTGTTTTCTCCGATTTTTTTCGCGCGGAAAATAGAAAAATTCCCTTCTCCAGTTATTCCCAAAGCTTATATAATCCGGTCTCTCCCCAATAGTTATGTACGGAGGTGGCTATACAGTTTTTATAGCGGAAGAAAAATGACCCCGATACTTCTCCACCTTTTAAATTACAGACTGGCGTTTGCAGTGAAGCTGCTTCTTCCGAAGGAACAATGTCAAAATAACGGTACTCATATCCTTTCAGACATAAGCCGCGATAATGTGTCTGACGGTATCCGCTGCACGGGCGGTTGTCTTTCACAATGACTGAATAAGGCAGAATTCCCGCCATTTCGTAGGCTGTACCTCCGGGACGTGCGGTCAGCGTCTGTCCCAACAAGGCCATTCCTCCTCCTTCTGCCAGCAGTTTTCCTCCTTTCTCTACGTATTCGCGTAACTGTTCCATCAGACGTTTCCGGCGATGCAGCTGACGGGCAAACAATTCCGGATAACCTCCGGGCAGATATACGATATCCGCTTCGGGAAGTTCGCTGCCATATACCGGACTGAAACGTGTGATGTCTCCTTTTGTCTTGTCTATGCTCTGGCGATACAAGAAAGGAAAAGCTGGATCGGAGGCCAAGGCGATTCGCTGTTTGCGCTTGTCGGTCCACATATCCGTTTCTGTTTCGGAAATGTAAGGAAGCGAATAGGTACAAGGGAAAATACGGGTGGAAAGGTTTAGTAGTTTGTCAATGTCTACATGCTGTGCCAGTTGTTCCGCTACTTGATTGAGAAGCAGGTCAAGGCTCTTCCTTGCAGGAAGTGTCAGTGCCTGATGACGAGGTGGAAGGCCTGTATCTTCCAGATAAGGGAGATAGCCTAAGCATTCCACCCCGGCCTCGGCACAGGTCTCGCGCAGGAAACCGTATTGTGCAGCCGAAGTGACCTGATTGAAAATCACTCCGGCTATTTTCAGTTCTGTATTGAAATGTTTAAAGCCATACAGCATGGCAGCGATGGAGTAGCCCGCATTGCGTGCACTCACCACCATCACCACAGGTATCTTCATCAGTCGGGCCATTTCGGAGCTGCTTCCCTGCGTTTTCCGGAATCCGTCGAACAAACCTGCCCGTCCTTCTACTACGCATACGTCAGCCTTCTCTCCATAACGGTTGTAGACGGTTTGCAGGTGACTGCGTGAACCCATCCAGGTGTCCAGACTTACCGGTTCACGGTCGGCAGCCAGCGCATGATAGCGAAGGTCTGCCAGTTCGGGTCCGCATTTGAAAGACTGCACACGCAGGTTACGTTGACGCAACGCACGCATCAGTCCCAAGGCAACGAGGGTCTGCCCGCTTCCGGGCATCATGGCTCCGACAAGAAACTGTGGTTTCATCTGCTTATGACAATCCTTCTATTTCTCCGTTTACAATGTCAATGTGCAATGCCTGCGGTTCTTTCGGCAATCCCGGCATACGCATCATTTCACCAGCCACTACTACCAGCATTTCTGCACCTGCATTGATGACGATGTCGCGCACGGCAAAGTTGAAGCCGGAAGCCACCCCATAAAGTTTCGGGTCGGTAGAGAATGAATACTGTGTCTTGGCTATGCAGACAGGGAAGTTAGTGTATCCCAGGTCTTTTATCATCTGAATCTTCTTGCGGGCAGCCGGGCCGAACAATACTTGTTTGGCACCATACAGTTCGCAGGCAATCTTGGTGACTTTCTCTTCCACTGAGTCAGTTTCGTCGTAAGTGAAGGTCAACGGCTGTGACGGATTGTTTTCGATGGTGTTTACTACTAAGTTAGCCAGTTCGATGGCACCGTCTCCACCTTCCATAAACGCGTTGTTGATGGCAAAGCCTACGCCCATTTCTTCACAGTGCTGACGTACGAAGTCAAGTTCCTCATCGGTATCGTTAGCATAACGGTTGAAAGCTACGACTACGGTCTGTCCGAACGACTGGAGGTTCTCGATGTGCTTGTCGAGGTTCTTCACACCTTCCTTCAGACCGTCCATGTTCGGTTCCTTAATTTTGTCTACATCTACCCCACCGTGCATCTTTAATCCCTGAGCTGTAGCCACAATGATGGTCAGTTTAGGCTGAAGTCCGGCTTTGCGGCATTTGATGTTGTAGAACTTCTCTGCACCCAAGTCGGCACCGAATCCGGCTTCTGTCACTACATAGTCACCGAAGGTCATTGCCAGTTTGGTAGCCAGTACTGAGTTACATCCGTGTGCGATGTTGGCAAACGGACCACCGTGTACGAAGGCTGGTGTATGTTCCGTAGTCTGTACCAGGTTAGGCGACAAGGCATCTTTCAGCAATACCGTAATCGCTCCGGCTACTCCTAAGTCTTTCACTGTGAAAGGTTTGTTGTCGATGGTGAATCCTAACAGAATGTTTTCGATGCGGCGACGCAAATCGTCTTCATCTTTTGCCAGACAGAGGATAGCCATGATTTCCGATGCCGGTGTGATGTCGAATCCCGATTCACGAGTGATACCGTTGGTCTTTCCACCCAGTCCGGTCACGATGTAGCGCAAGCCACGGTCGTTCACGTCGAGCACACGGTTCCAGAGCACTTCTTTCATGGCAAAACCATTGTCTTTGTTCTGGTACATATAGTTGTCGAGCAAGGCTGTAATCATGTTGTGAGCCGAAGTGATGGCATGGAAGTCACCTGTAAAGTGCAGGTTGATTTTGTCCATCGGAAGCACCTGTGCATAACCACCTCCGGCAGCTCCACCTTTCATGCCGAAGCAGGGACCAAGTGACGGTTCGCGCAAGGCACAGAAGGCTTTCTTTCCGATTTTGTTCAGTCCCAGTGCCAGACCGATGGATACGGTAGTCTTTCCGATACCGGCTTTGGTCGGTGTGATAGCCGTTACCAGAATCAGGTTACTCTTTTTCACCTTTTCTTCATCGATCAATGTTTCGGGAACTTTAGCAATGTAGCGTCCGTAGTTAGAGATTTCTTCTACGGGAATACCATACTCGCGGGCAATCTGCTTGATTTTTGTCAGCTCGATACTGCGAGCTATTTCAATATCTGATTTCATAGGTTCAATTTTTTTATTGTGACGCAAAGATACAAAGAAATTCCGTAACTTTGTCGTACTACATGTAAACCCTATAATTTATAATAGATATGAATAACTTCGCTTTTTACAGTCCTACCGAATTCGTATTCGGAAAAGGAACAGAGAGCCAGACTGCTGAGCTGGTGAAGAAATATAAAGGTACGAAAGTGATGATTGTATATGGAGGAGGTTCCGTAGTGCGCAGCGGACTGCTCGATAAAGTAAAAAAATACCTCGATGAAGCAGGTATTGCTCATGTGGAACTGGGAGGCATTCAGCCCAATCCTACCGACCCGAAGGTGTACGAAGGTATCGAGCTGGGACGTCGCGAAGGAATCGACTTTCTGCTTCCGGTGGGAGGCGGTTCGGTCATTGATACAGCCAAAGCCATTGCAATGGGTATCCCTTACGAAGGTGATTTCTGGGATTTCTATATAAATAAGGTGGTGCCTGAAAAAGCCATTCCACTGGGTGTCGTCCTGACTATTCCTGCCGCAGGAAGTGAAGGTTCCGGTAATACAGTCATCACGAAACTGGACGGACTGAAGAAACTGAGTGTCCGTACGCACGGATTGTTGCGCCCTACATTCGCCGTGATGAATCCGGAACTGACCTATACCCTCCCCGCTTGGCAGACAGCTTGCGGGGTGACCGACATGATGGCACACATTATGGAACGTTATTTCACTAATACAGAAGATCAGGAAGTGCCCGACCGTATGTGTGAGGGAACGCTCAAGGCCATTATCACGGAAGCTCTTCGGGTAATGAAAGAGCCGGAAAACTACGGAGCCCGTGCCAACCTGATGTGGGCAGGTACCATTGCACACAACGGTACGTGCGGCGTGGGAGCCGTGGAGGATTGGGCTTCTCACTTTATGGAACACGAAGTAAGTGCCGTGTACGATGTGACGCACGGAGCCGGACTGGCCGTTATTTTCCCTGCCTGGCTTACTTATATGGCCAGCCATAATGTGGGCAAAGTGGCTCAGTATGCTCATCGGGTGTGGGATGTGCCCGAATCGGACGACAAGAAAGCCATGGCGCTGGAAGGTGTAACCCGTCTGAAATCCTTCTTCCATGCCATCGGTATGCCTGTTACCTTCAAGGAACTGGGTATTGAACATCCTGACATCGACCTGCTGGTAAAGAAACTGCATGAAAACAAGGGTGAATACGTGGGTAATTATGTCCGTCTGGATGCACAGGCTACCCGTGAAATCTATGAACTGGCCAACCAATAAAGAATTGTTATTATGGAATATACAAATCAAGACGTACGCCGACAGGACCGCCTGCTCGATGAAGCACGAGCATTTGAGATATTAAAGGAAGGTGAATTCGGTATCCTGTCCATGCGGACTGAAGAGGGAGACGGCGCATACGGTATTCCAATCAACTATGTGTGGGACCGTGGCAACTCCATTTATATTCATTGTGCACCAGTGGGGCGTAAATTGCGCTGCATTGATGCCTGTCCTAACGTGTCTTTCTGTGTCACAGGTCGCAGTAAGGTCATTCCCGACAAGTTTACTACGGGATATGAAAGCATCGTACTGCAATGTACGGCACATCACAGCCTGCACGAAGCAGAGCGGATGTCTGCCCTTTCGCTGTTGATCTCTAAATATTGTCCAGAGCATAAAATGCGGGGCATCGAGTATGCCAACAAGTCTTTCCAGCGCACGGAGATTATCCGCCTGGATATTCAGAAAGTCAGTGGAAAATGCAAAAATATGGGATTATAATCCTGATTTTATGACATTCTTCAGGAGCTTTAAGCACTCTTTCAAAACGCCCTTACGTTTGATTCAGAACGCAAAGGCGTTTTGTTTTAAACGTACTTGCGTTTTATTTAAAACGTAAGGGCGTTTCAGTTCAAACGTACTTGTGTTTTGACGCAAACGCAAGTACGTTTTTTTGGTGCCCAAAAATGGACGGATAATCCCGTTTTTAGACATGATAACCTAAAATATCACTCTTTTACGCTTTTTCATGTTTTGTAAAGTTTTGATAATTTGAGATAGTTTTATACATTTGTGAACAACCACAAACGAAAGCAGGCTTTTCTCCTTATATATTATAAGAGAAAGCGGTTCCTCTGCTTCCGGAATAAAACAAAACGGTTCAAGGGAACAGAACCTAAAACTAAAAAAAGAGAATTATGAAAAAGTTTTTAATGACCGCTGTATTGGGAATGTTTGCATTGGCTGGTTTTTCTCAAGTAAAATGGGATGCACGTCTGGGTGTTAATTTCAGCAATCTTACAGGTGATGGAGATACTAAAGCATTGACAGGTTTTACTTTGGGGGTAGGTATGGACTATGGTTTCAATGAAAGCTGGTCATTGCAGTCTGGCTTGATGTTTACTTCCAAAGGATGTAAGGAAAAAGATGCATATAAAGCAAGACCTATCTATTTGGATATTCCAATTTTGGCTGCTTACAAATTTAATATCAGCGACAATACAAAATTTGTGATTAATGCAGGTCCATATTTGGCATTTGGATTAGGCGGTAAGGTAAAATATGATGGAGGAGGTGACGACAAGTGCTTCGGTGATGATGGCTGGGATATGAAGCGTTTCGATTTAGGAATCCAGTATGGTATTGGTCTTGAATTGAGCGACCGTTATTTGATTAATTTGACAGGTCAGAATGGCTTTATTGATGTGGCAGATGGTGGAGATGCTAAAAATATGAGCTTTGCTATCGGCGTAGGTTACCGCTTCTAATTTGAGAAATAAATCTCGTATTCATTCATAAAACCAAAGGTCGGCATGAAAAATTTTCAGTGCCGACTTTTTTTTATGTAACTAATAACCAGCCATTCAGAAAAGAATTGAAAAAATATTGTAAAATAAACTGCGAAAACGTTTGGCTGTTTCATGTAAAAAATATACCTTTGCACTCGCAAATGAAAATAGTGATGCACTCTTAGCTCAGTTGGTAGAGCAACTGACTCTTAATCAGTGGGTCCAGGGTTCGAATCCCTGAGGGTGTACAAAATTTCGGAAAGTTTGACAATTATAGTGGATGCACTCTTAGCTCAGTTGGTAGAGCAACTGACTCTTAATCAGTGGGTCCAGGGTTCGAATCCCTGAGGGTGTACCGGAGCCGTGAGGCAAAATGAGGAAAGGCTCTGAAAATCGATTGATTTTCAGAGCTTTTTTATGTTCTTATTTAGCAAAAGACAGAGGTGTTTTTGTCTTTTCACATCACTCTATCGAGAAAGCAGATTATTCTATGTTCCGTATGAATTTGGCCGGTACACCTCCCACCACGGTATTGGCCGGCACGTCTTTCGTTACGACGGCTCCGGCTGCGATGATGGCATTGTCGCCAATGGTGACTCCCTGCAGAATGGTGCTGTTAGAGCCTACCCATACGCGTTTTCCCAGCACGATGGGAGCCGGTGTCATGGCCGCGCGATTTTCCGGGTTCATGTCGTGATTAAGTGTGGCGAAAACCACGTTGTGCCCAATCAGGCAACCGTCGCCCAGTGTCACCCCACCCTGGTCCTGGAAATGGCAGCAGGCATTGATAAACACATCTTTTCCTATATGGATATTTTTTCCGAAATCAGTATAAAAAGGAGGAAATACACGGAAAGTGTCGTCTACCGGCCGACCAAAAAGCCGGGACATCAGTGCCCGGATTTCTTCCATGGTGTGATACGATCCGTTCAGTTCGAATGTGATGCGGCGGGCTTCGTCACTCATGCGGTTCAGCAATTCCATGATCTCGGGTGTATCAAGCGGTTTCCGCATGGCTACGTGAGCCAAAAAATCATTTAGTTCCATGTGCTATTTTTTGAAAGGGTTATACAATTTTTATTTTACAAAAATATCCTGATTTTTCGGAAAACACGATATACATATTACGGATAATCATACCCCAATTACTTGTATACCGACAAAATGCCCCACTTTTGTATCACTTTTTTCTGTTTGTTTTGTTTTTTATCGTGTACATTTGCGAAAACTTTAAATGACACATCATGAAAAAAACGTATGCAATGCTATTTTCCTTCCTTTTGGTCTGCACCATGGGATTTTCGCAGACCCGGAAGGCTGTTTCTATTTTAGGAGATTCGTACTCTACTTTCGAGAATTACCTTCAGCCTGATACCAATGCCGTGTGGTACTTTCAGCAGCCGCGAAAAAACAACGATGTCCGTTCTGTAGACCAGACCTGGTGGTATAAGTTTATTAAGGAAAGCGGATACCGTCTGTGCGTAAACAATTCTTTCTCGGGTGCAACCATCTGCCACACCGGTTACCGGAAAGAGGATTATTCCGACCGCTCGTTTGTGACACGAATGAACAACCTGGGGTGTCCGGACCTCATTTTCATTTTTGGAGCAACGAACGACAGCTGGGCCGGGGCGCCCATCGGTGAATACCAGTATGAAAACTGGACGAAAAAAGATTTGTACAGCTTCCGTCCGGCCATGGCTTATATGCTGGAACACATGCAGTACCGTTATCCCAACGTGGAGATTTATTTTCTGTTGAACTGCGACCTGAAACCGGAAATCAATGAGTCTGTAAAGACCATCTGCGCGCACTATCACGTGCCTTGCATTGAACTGAAAGGTATCGACAAGCAGTCTGGCCATCCCTCAGTAAAAGGTATGCAGCAAATCAACGAACAGATAAAAGCTTATTTTGCCAGTCAGCAATAAGGAAAAAGAAAACGGCTTGACGAATACGTCAGGCCGTTTCTTTTAATAAATCCAAAATCAGTTGCTCCAGTCTGTCTCTCACTTCATCCATCGGGACTTCTTGCCGTAACTCAGCCTGTAGTGAAGTGACTCCCTTGTCTATAAATCCACAGGGATGAATGTAACTGAAATACCTTAAATCTGTATTGACATTCAGGGCAAGACCGTGCATCGTAACGAAATGGCTGCTTCTTACCCCCATGGCACAGATTTTACGTTCTTCGGGCGTACCCGTGGCCAGCCAGACGCCAGTAGCCCCGTGCACTCTGTCGGTTTCTATGCCGTAGGTCCGGCACACACGGATTACCGCTTCCTCTAACAGGTGCAGGTATTCCTTCAAACCCAAGTGAAAATCTTCCAGATTCAGAATCGGATAACACACCCATTGTCCCGGTCCGTGATAGGTAATGTCTCCTCCCCTGTCCACCTGAAACAGTTCGGCATAAATGGTCTGTAACTGTGTGGGGTTCAACAGCATATTGGCTGCCTTCCCGTGCTTGCCCAGGGTGTAGACATGCGGATGCTGGCAGAAAATAATCCGGTTGGTATAAGGCTTCCCGTTCAGCTTGGCATCAATGAGTTCATCGAAGAGAGCAGTTTGTCGTTCCCAAGCTTCAGAATAAGAGATGAGTCCCCAGTTTTCTATTGTAATCATGGCATTTAATTCTTAAAAGGTTACATTTTGCAAAGAAAAAATTTTTTGGTGTGAATGGCAAAGATTTACAAAAAGAATTCCTTTTTACATCGCAATTCGGGAAGTTATGCTATATTTGTAGACAGAGAAATCATTTTTTTGAGAAAAACGTCTGAACATGATGAAAAAAATACAAAGAGGATTATTCCCCTCTGTCGTGTGTGGCTTGTTTTCCACCATGATGCTACCGGGGTGTATCGGAAACGGGACAGCCGGAGAAAACGAAGTTTCAGTGGATTCCATTCCTATGGATACGACTGTGTATCTGGATGAAGCCAATACGGAATCACCTAAATGCCAGATAAAAATCAATTTTAAATATTTAAAGTCGGCCGATAAGAACGATTCGCTGACGCAGGTAATCAATCAGGTGCTGGAAGATGCTTTTTCAAGTGCACATGCCGGAGCAGCTTCTCCACGGGCCTTTGTCTCGTCTATCAAGGAAAGCCTGGCAGGTGATTACCTGAAGGATGTGCAGGGAAGTTATCAGACCGACTTGAAGAACGGAATGAAGCCTGATGAAATTCCTAACTGGTATAACTACGAATATGAGATAAATTCGGAGCTGCAAGAAGGTAAAGACAGTATATGGAATTATGCCGTCACTACTTTCCAATATACCGGAGGCGCACATCCCAACACATGGGCACAGTGGGTTAACATTGATGCGGCCAATGGGAAAAAGCTGGACAAGAGCGAAGTGTTTGCCAAAGGAACTGAAGAGGATATCTGCCGGCTGATTCTGGACAAACTGCTGGCAGAAGCCAATAAAAAGCTGGAGACAGATACGCTGACCTGTGTAGAGGGACTTCAGGCGGTAGGTATCTTGTTGGACACGGACTTGTATGTGCCCGATAACTTCCTGCTCGAAAAAGAAGGAGTGACATTCCTTTATAATACCTACGACATTGCACCTTATTACATGGGACGCTTCCAATTGACAGTTCCCTACGAAGAAATCAATACTTATTTAATCAAGAAATAATCGTACATGGACATTATCTTAAAATATTTCCCGAACCTGAGCGAGGTTCAGCAACAGCAGTTTGCGGCTTTGTATGACCTATATACCGACTGGAACAGCAAAATCAACGTGATTTCGCGAAAAGACATTACCAACCTGTATGAGCATCATGTGCTGCATTCACTGGGCATTGCCAAGGTCATGCAGTTCCGTCCGGAGACTACCGTGATGGATTTGGGTACCGGCGGTGGTTTCCCTGGAATTCCGCTGGCTATTCTCTTTCCGGAAACACATTTCCATCTGGTGGACAGCATCGGCAAGAAAGTGAAGGTGGCTACTGAAATAGCCAATGCCATCGGCTTGAAGAACGTCACTACCCGTCATTGCCGTGCGGAGGAAGAAAAGCAATTGTTCGACTTCGTGGTAAGCAGGGCCGTCATGCCGCTGACCGACTTGCTGAAAATCATCCGCAAGAATATCAAGAAGGAACAGCACAATGCCCTTCCCAACGGACTGATTTGCCTGAAGGGCGGTGAACTGGAACGGGAAGTCATGCCTGTAAAGCACCAGACACTTATGTATGATTTGAAGGATTATTTTGAAGAGGAATTTTTTGAGACCAAGAAAGTGGTTTATGCCACAATCAACGGATAATCGATATGAAAATTAAGACATTTGAATTCAATATGTTTCCGGTCAACTGCTATGTGGTGTGGGACGAGGAAACGCTGCAGGCAGCTGTAATTGATGCCGGATGTTATTATCAGGAAGAGCAGCAGACATTGAAGAAGTTCATTGCAGAAAACGGACTTACGGTGACGCACTTGCTGAATACGCATTTGCATCTGGATCATATCTTCGGCAATGCATTTATGCTCAGAGAGTTTGGAGTCAGTGCCGAAGCCGGAAAGGAAGATGAATTTCTGTTGCCGAGAACGGCAGAGTATTGCCGCATGTTCGGTTTCCCTCTGAACGAGGAGCCTCCTGCATTGGGCGGCTATGTGCATGACGGCGACCTGATAAAAATAGGAAATATAGAACTGAAGGCGCTTGCCGTGCCCGGCCATTCTCCCGGAAGCATGGTGTTCTATTGTGAAGCGCAGCACTGCATGTTCAGCGGTGATGTATTGTTCCGGGGCAGCATCGGGCGTGCAGACCTGGAAGGCGGAAACTTTGACCAGTTGAGGGAAAGTATCGTGGCACGTTTGCTGACACTCCCTGACGAGACAATGGTATATCCGGGTCATGGAAATCCCACTACCATCGGCTATGAAAAGATGAACAATCCTTTCTTCCGCTGATACGTTATTCTTTTGCTTGAAAACCATAAATCTTACCTTAATAATCATGAAAACAACGACATTCGCAAACAGACACATCGGCATCGGGGAAAAGGAACTTCCGCTGATGCTGAAAAAAATTGGAGTAAGCAGTCTGGATGAACTGATAGAGAAAACCATTCCTGCCAATATCCTGTTAAAAGAACCTTTGAAACTGGGAGCTGCCATGACGGAACGTGAATTTGCTGAACACATCGGCAAACTGGCAGCCCGGAACAAGCTATATAAGACGTATATCGGATGTGGGTGGTATGACACGGTGACTCCGGCAGTTGTTCAGCGTAACGTGTTTGAAAATCCGGTTTGGTACACTTCCTATACGCCCTATCAGGCTGAAATTTCCCAGGGACGACTGGAAGCGTTGCTGAACTTTCAGACGGTAATCAGCGATCTGACTGCCCTTCCGCTGGCCAACTGCTCTCTGCTGGATGAAGCGACGGCTGCAGCGGAAGCAGCTACGATGATGTACGGACTGAGAAGCCGTGCGCAACAGAAAGCGCAGGCCAACGTGCTGTTTGTAGATGAAGAAATATTCCCTCAGACGCTGGCAGTTATTCGTACCCGGGCCATTCCGCAGGGAATGGTAGTAAAGGTCGGCAGTTACAAGAACCTGACTTTTACGCCGGATATTTTCGGTTGCATCGTGCAGTATCCGAATAATAGCGGAAGCATAGAAGACTATCGGGAATTTGCCGAACAGGCGCATGCTGCCGGATGCAAGGTGGCCGTAGCAGCCGATATTCTGTCGCTTGCCCTGCTGGTTCCTCCCGGTGAATGGGGAGCCGACATTGCTTTCGGTAGTTCACAGCGTCTGGGCACACCGATGTTCTATGGAGGACCTTCTGCGGCTTATTTCGCTACACGTGATGAATACAAACGAAACATGCCGGGACGTATCATCGGTCTGTCAAAAGACAAATACGGTCATCTGTGTTACCGTATGGCCTTGCAGACTCGCGAGCAGCACATCAAGCGTGAAAAGGCTACTTCCAATATCTGTACGGCACAGGCGCTGCTGGCTACCATGGCCGGATTCTATGCCGTTTATCACGGACCTGACGGCATAAAGGAGATAGCCAATCATGTGCATGCCGTGGCTTTCTGGTTGGCAGAACAGCTTACGAAGCTGGGATATAAATTGCAGAACGAAAATTTCTTTGATACACTGAGAATACAGTTGCCGGACAACGTAACCATTCAGGAAGTGCGTACCATTGCCTTGAGCAAGGAAATAAACCTGCGCTATTTTGATAATGGCGATGTGGGTATCAGTGTCGATGAAACTACTACGCAGGCAGATGCTACGCTGATTCTGAATCTGTTTGCCGTAGCGGCAGAAGAACCGATGCATGATGTCTGTGCCATACCGGAAAAAGCTCCTGTTGCCGCACAGTTCCAGCGTCTGAGCACGTACCTCACTCACGAAGTCTTCCAGAAGTATCACACTGAAACGGAAATGATGCGTTACATCAAACGTCTGGAACGGAAGGATATTTCGTTGGCTCATTCCATGATTTCTTTGGGCTCCTGTACCATGAAACTGAATGCGGCATCCGAAATGCTGCCTCTTAGCAATGCGGCCTGGATGAACCTTCACCCGTTGGTTCCGGAAGATCAGGCTGCGGGATACCAGGCTTTGATTCACAATCTGTCGGAACAGCTGAAAACGATTACAGGCTTTGCAGGCGTATCTCTCCAGCCAAATTCCGGTGCAGCAGGTGAATATACGGGTTTGCGCGTGATTAGAAGTTACCAGGAAAGCATCGGACAGGGTAACCGCCGATTGGTATTGATTCCGGCATCGGCACATGGCACCAATCCGGCTTCGGCTGTACAGGCTGGTTACGAACCGCTGACGTGTGCTTGCGATGAAAATGGAAATGTGGATTTGGAAGATTTGCGTGCGAAGGCTGAAGCACATAAGGATGAACTGGCAGCTTTGATGATTACTTATCCGTCTACTCATGGTATTTTTGAGGAAGAAATCAAGGAGATTTGTGAGATTATCCATGCGTGCGGTGCACAGGTTTATATGGACGGAGCCAACATGAACGGACAGGTGGGACTGACCAATCCGGGTACTATCGGAGCAGACGTGTGTCACCTGAACCTGCATAAGACATTCGCCAGCCCTCACGGTGGTGGCGGTCCGGGTGTAGGTCCGATTTGCGTGGCCGAGCATCTGGTTCCTTTCCTTCCGGGACATGTCAGCACGGGCAATCCGCAGAATGAAGTATCTGCTGCTCCTTACGGAAGTGCCGGTATCCTGCCGATTACTTACGGCTACATCTGCATGATGGGAGCAGAAGGTCTGAGAAGAGCGACTCAAACAGCTATCCTGAATGCCAACTACTTGGCTGCTTGCCTGAAAGATACGTATGGAGTGGTATACCGCGGAAAGAACGGTTTCGTAGGTCATGAAATGATTCTGGAATGCCGGAAGATACACGAAGAAAGCGGAATCTCGGAAAATGATATTTCCAAGCGTCTGATGGACTACGGTTACCATGCACCTACCCTCTCCTTCCCTGTACACGGTACGCTGATGATTGAGCCGACGGAAAGTGAAAGTCTGGCAGAACTGGACAACTTTGTGGATGTCATGGTACATATCCGTGAAGAAATTGCAGAGATTGAGACTGGAAAGGCCGACAAAGAAGACAACGTATTGGTGAATGCTCCTCATCCGGAGTACGAGATTGTAGGAGATGCTTGGACTCATCCTTATGGACGAGCTAAGGCGGCTTATCCGATTCAGAGTGTAAGAGACAACAAATTCTGGATTAACGTAGCACGTATCGATAATACATTGGGCGACCGTAAGTTGCTGCCTACACGTTACGGAAGCTTTGAATAAGGCCTTTAAAGTCACGTTGGCTTGATATAAAAATAAGAAGAGCCACTGCATTCCTTCATCAAAGAGGGACCTGCAATGGCTCTTTTCATATAGAACCGGGAATGGCATTAACTGTTTTTCCGCATAAGGAGGATACATGTTCAGGTGTTATCCTGACAAAATTTGAATCATTTGAGTAGTCTTAGAAGAAAAATGAAAGTTTTTGTTTGGTTTTAGTTTATTATTTCTATATTTGTGCATCAAACAACAAAAAATAATATGAAAAACGACCAAATGTACTTGCATCCTGAAGTGGAAACCTTGTCAAGACCGGACATTGAGAAACTTCAGTTGAAACGGTTGAAAGCAACCATCGACCGTTGTATGCATTCTCCGTTCTACAAGGAACGCTTTCAGCAATGCGGCATCAAACCGGAAGATATACAGTCACTGGAGGATTTACAGAAAATTCCTTTCACTACCAAACAGGATTTGCGCGACCATTATCCGTTCGGGCTTTCTGCCGTGCCTTTGGAAGAGGTAGTCCGTCTTCATTCTTCCAGTGGCACCACAGGAACTCCTACCGTGATTCTGCACACACAGCACGATTTGGAAGAATGGGCCAATGCCGTGGCGCGCTGTCTGTATATGGTGGGACTGCGTAAGGGAGATATTTTTCAGAACTCTTCCGGCTACGGTATGTTTACCGGCGGACTGGGCTTCCAGTATGGTGCCGAACGTCTGGGTATGCTGACTGTTCCGGCTGCTGCCGGCAATACCAAGCGGCAGATTAAGTTTATCACCGACTTTGGTACCACCGCTCTTCATGCCATCCCGAGTTATGCCGGCCGTTTGTATGAAGTGATGGAAGAGATGCACATCGACCCGCGCCGCGATACCCATCTGAAGACTTTGATTATCGGAGCTGAACCGCACTCTGACGAACAGCGTCGTCGTATTGAACAGATGCTGGGCGTGAAAGCCTACAACTCTTTCGGTATGTCGGAAATGTGTGGCCCGGGAGTAGCCTTTGAATGTATGGAACAGAACGGACTCCACATCTGGGAGGATTATTATATCGTAGAAATCGTAGACCCTGTTACATTGGAACCGGTACCCGAAGGCGAAGTGGGCGAACTGGTGCTGACCACCATCAACCGTGAAGCAATGCCGCTGCTGCGTTACCGTACGCGCGACCTGACCCGCATTCTTCCAGGCGATTGTCCTTGCGGACGCCAGCACAAGCGTCTTGACCGAATGAAAGGCCGCAGTGACGACATGATGATTCTTAAGGGTGTCAATATCTTCCCGATTCAGATTGAGAACATCTTGCTGCAGTTCAAGGAACTGGGCAATGAGTACCTTATTACGCTGACCAACCTTGATGCGAACGATGAGATGACGGTGGAAGTAGAATTGAATGACTTTACCGATGACTACGGATTCCTTCAGAATCTGACCAAGGAAATTACCCGTCAGCTGAAAGATGAAATTCTGATTACTCCGCGCGTGAAACTGGTACCTAAAGGAAGCTTGCCCGTGCAGGAAGGAAAAGCCGTGCGCGTGAAAGATTTACGAAAAACATTGATTTAAAAATAAAAGAGTATGACCATACACCAATTATCTGTTTTTGTAGAAAACAAGTCGGGCACACTGCTTCAGGTGCTTGAATTACTGAAAGAAGCGCATATCCAGTTGATTGCTTCTACCATATCCGATACCGTAGAGTACGGTATCTACCGTATTATCTGTTCCGAGCCGTTGCGTGCCTACGAGGTACTGAAGGAGGACGGAATCTCAGCTAACGTATCCGAGGTGTTTGCCATCAGCCTGGACAATGAGCCGGGACGGGCTGCTGATGCCATCCGCAGCTTCAGCGAAACAGGCATAGGTATCTCCTACCTCTATTCTTTCTTGCTGGGAGGAAAAGGTATACTGGTATTCCGTACCGACAACACGGAGAAAACGCGTGAAGTGATACTGGAAAAGAAACTTCAGTATATTGAAGAAGAAAATCTGATGAAGATGGCCTAGCGGAAAGTCAGGCGGCGATTGCAAATGAAATTGACGGCACCATAAATAAAGAGTCCGAGGAATTGTGCCAGGTATTCATTGCAGTGAAGAAGCTCTACGAGCATAAGAAGAAAAAGGAACTGCGCACTATAAGCCAGTGCGAAAGCACCAATAAAAAATAGCATCTGATGCCAGATGCTATTTTTTTTGTCATCTGTTTCAAGCGGAAAAATCCAGTATTTGCACCAGATAAAGTTGTGTATCTGTGCCACGATATATGCGCATATATTAGCTATAATATAGCTCTCGCCCTCGATGTGCATCAACAGCCATACTACGAAAGCTGCAATCAGAGCATTGAGCGTTCCTATTATTGCAAAGCGTATAATCCGTACCGATTCCTTCATCCGGTTACTATCTTGTCTTTTTCCTTGAAACGTTATTAATTATTTTCCTTGAGGTCAATTTTCAGGTTCAGTTCATCCAGCTGTTTCTGGTCGAGGAAGCCAGGAGCATCCAGCATCACGTCACGTCCGGAGTTGTTCTTCGGGAAGGCGATGCAGTCGCGGATAGAATCCAGACCGGCAAACAGAGATACCCAACGGTCAAGTCCGTATGCCAGACCACCGTGAGGAGGTGCACCAAACTTGAAGGCATTCATCAGGAAGCCAAACTGTTCCTGTGCTTTCTCTGGAGTGAATCCCAGAATCTCGAACATCTTAGCCTGCAATGCAGAGTCGTGGATACGGATAGAACCACCACCAACTTCCACACCGTTGATAACCATATCGTATGCATCGGCACGAACGGCAGCCGGATCGGTATCCAGCAAAGGAATATCCTCGTCTTTCGGGTGAGTGAACGGATGGTGCATAGCCATCAAGCGGCCTTCTTCTTCGCTCCATTCGAACATAGGGAAGTCTACTACCCACAGGCAAGCAAACTTGTTCTTGTCGCGTAAGCCCAACTGGTTACCCATTTCCAGACGCAGTTCGCAAAGTTGCTTGCGAGTTTTCATGGCATCGTCACCACTCAGAATCAGAATCAAGTCACCCGGTTTAGCACCAAATGCTTCTTTCATCTTCTGCAGCACTTCCTGGCTGTAGAACTTGTCTACGCTTGACTTCACGGTACCGTCTGCTTCAATACGGGCGTATACCATACCTTTAGCACCAATCTGCGGACGTTTTACGAACTCTGTCAACTGATCCAGCTGCTTGCGAGTGTAGTGAGCTGCACCTTCTGCACAGATACCACCGATATAAGCTGCATTGTCGAATACAGAGAAACCATAGCCTTTCAGCACATCCATCAGTTCGACGAACTTCATGCCGAAACGCAAATCCGGTTTATCACTTCCGTAATACTTCATGGCATCTGCCCACGGCATACGCAGGAACGGTTCAGTAAGTTCCACTCCGCGAAGTTCCTTGAACAAATGCTTGGCCATACCTTCAAAAGTATTGATGATGTCTTCCTGTTCTACGAAGCTCATTTCGCAGTCAATCTGTGTAAACTCAGGCTGACGATCTGCACGAAGGTCTTCATCACGGAAACATTTTACAATCTGGAAATAACGGTCGAAGCCGGAAACCATTAGCAGCTGCTTCAAAGTCTGCGGAGACTGAGGCAATGCATAGAATTGTCCTGGGTTCATACGTGAAGGAACCACGAAGTCGCGTGCACCTTCTGGAGTAGAACCAATCAGCATCGGAGTTTCCACTTCCAGGAAGCCCTTGCTGTCCAAGTAGCGGCGAACTTCCATTGTCATGCGGTGACGGAGTTCCAGGTTCTTGCGTACAGCAGTACGGCGCAAGTCCAGATAACGGTATTTCATACGAAGGTCATCTCCCCCGTCCGTATTGTCTTCAATAGTGAAAGGCGGTGTCTGGGCTGAATTCAGGATATTCAGTTCCGATACGATGATTTCAATTTCTCCCGTCGGGATATTGGCATTTTTGCTGGAACGTTCGCTAACAGTTCCTTTCACCTGAATCACGAATTCACGTCCCAGGTGGTTGGCACGCTCACAAAGTTCGGCGTTCACTTCTGTATTGAACACGAGCTGCGTAATACCATAGCGGTCGCGGAGGTCCACAAATGTCATTCCTCCCATCTTACGTGCACGCTGCACCCATCCGGCCAGTGTCACGTTCTTGCCTGCATCGGCGAGTCGTAACTCACCGCAAGTATGACTTCTAAACATATCTTTATTAAATGTTAGTTTTATCTAATTGACGGGCAAAGTTAGCATCTATTTTTCATTTATGCAATAAAAATCCCCCCTCAAAGGTCGAATAAGAATGAATAAAGAATGCATATTTCGGTAAATTCTTTGAATAAATAAAAGGACTATTCTAAAAAATATATACATTTGCTTTGCAATTACTCAAATTAAGACAAACTTTATTCCAAATTTATGGCAACAGAACATGTAAAATGCCTGATTATCGGATCAGGTCCCGCAGGATACACGGCCGCTATCTATACTAGCCGTGCCAATCTTTCTCCCGTACTTTATGAAGGTATACAACCTGGTGGTCAGCTTACCATTACTACCGAAGTAGAAAACTTTCCCGGCTATCCGGATGGTGTAACCGGTCCGGTGCTGATGGACGACCTGAAAAGACAGGCTGAACGTTTCGGCGCCGATATTCGCAACGGCATTGTGACTAAAGCCGATCTGAGCAAGGCCCCTTATACATTTGTGATAGACGACGAAAAGGAAATCACCGCCGACACCGTGATTATTTCTACCGGTGCTACGGCTAAATATCTGGGATTGGAAGACGAAAAGAAATATGCAGGTATGGGCGTAAGTGCTTGTGCCACTTGCGATGGATTCTTCTACCGCAAGAAAACCGTAGCCGTAGTAGGCGGTGGCGATACTGCCTGCGAGGAAGCTGTGTACCTGGCAGGACTGGCCAGCAAGGTATATCTTGTGGTACGTAAGCCGTTCCTCCGGGCTTCTAAAATCATGCAGGAACGCGTGTTGAATCATCCGCATATTACCGTTTTGTTTGAGCACAATGCAGTTGGTCTGTTCGGTGACAACGGTGTGGAAGGTATGCACGTAGTGAAACGTATGGGTGAAGCCGACGAAGAACGCTACGATGTGGCCATCGACGGATTCTTCCTGGCTATCGGTCACAAACCGAATTCAGACATTTTCAAACCGTGGGTGAAAACCGATGAAACCGGTTATATTATTACTGAAGGCAACACACCTTGCACCGGTATTCCGGGCGTATTTGCTGCAGGTGATGTAGCCGATCCGCATTACCGCCAGGCCATTACAGCAGCCGGAAGCGGATGCAAGGCAGCCATCGAAGCCGAGCGCTATCTTTCTGCCAATGGGCTTCTTTGATTACTCACAACCTAAATAAAAACTACGATGAAAGTTTTGAAAAGAACTTTTGCGGCGGTAATTTTTGTGGGAGGTGCGATGACCGCATTTGCCCAACAGATGCCGCCCATCCCTACCGATCCCAACGTGCGTATCGGCAAGTTAGAAAACGGATTGACCTACTACATCCGCCACAATGAGCTGCCTGACAACCAGGCCGACTTTTACATTGCACAGAAAGTAGGTTCTATCCTGGAAGAAGACAACCAGCGTGGTCTGGCGCACTTCCTGGAGCACATGTGTTTCAACGGAACCACTCACTTCCCCGACAATCTGCTTCGTGAATACCTTGAAAGTATCGGCGTGAAGTTTGGAGCTAATCTGAACGCATATACTTCAGTAGATGAAACTGTGTATAACATCTCTAACGTACCGGTTATCCGTGACGGAATCGTGGACTCTTGTCTGTTGATTTTGCACGACTGGGCCAACGACCTGACGCTCGCTCCGAAAGAAATCGACAAGGAACGTGGTGTTATCCACGAAGAATGGCGTACACGCACGGGAGCCATGATGCGTATGTATGAAAAGGTATTCCCTGCCATGTATAAGGACAGCAAGTATGCCTATCGTCTGCCCATCGGAACGATGGAAGTGGTAGACAACTTCCCCTACCAGGCATTGAGAGACTATTATGAGAAATGGTACCGTCCAGACCAGCAGGGTATCGTGGTAGTGGGCGACATCAATGTGGACAGCATCGAAGCAAAAATCAAGAAGCTGTTCTCTCCGATTGAAATGCCGGCCAACGCTGCAGAACGTAAATACTTCCCTGTACCCGACAATGATGAACCTATCATTACCGTGGCAAAAGACAAGGAACAGCAGGTGCCCATCGTATATCTGTTCCACAAACATGATGTAGTGCCTAACGACCAGAAGAACAACATGAGTTATCTGGTAATGAACTACATGGTTTCTTCTATCGAAAGTATGCTTAACAGCCGTTTGAACGAGTTGACCCAGCAGGCTAACCCGCCGTTTATCGAAGCAGGTGTACAGGATGGAGATTATCTGGTAGCTAAGACAAAAGGAGCATTTGCGGCTTTTGCAGCAGCCAAGGAAGACGGCATCATCCTGACCACAGAAACATTGATGCGCGAAATTGAACGCGTGCGTCAGTTTGGTTTCACAGCCAGCGAATATGCCCGTGCGAAAGCTGATTACCTGCGCGGACTGGAATCTGCTTACAATGAACGTAACAAGCAGCGTAACGCAAGCTATGTAAACGAATATGTGCGTCATTTCATTGACAATGAACCGATTCCGGGAATTGAAAATGAATATGCCATCATGAATCAGATTGTACCGAACATTCCGGTAGAAGCTGTCAATCAGGTAATGAAGCAGCTTATTACAGAGAAAAACATCGTGTTGAGCGTATTCTGTCCGGAGAAAGACGGTATGAAATATCCGACGGAAGCTGAACTGAAAGCTGTAATTGATAAGGTGAAAGCTGAAAAGCTGACAGCTTATGTAGACAAGGTATCTGATGAACCGCTAATGAAAGAAAAACCACAGGCTGGAAAGGTAGTGAAAACAGAACAGGGTGTGTTCGGTTCTACTATCCTGACACTGAGCAACGGTGTGCGTGTCATTCTGAAACCGACAGATTTCAAGGCCGACGAAGTACGCATGCAGGCCTTCAGTCCGGGTGGAACTTCATTATTCAACGATAAAGATGTATTGCAGTTCGCTCTGATCAGCCAGATTGCTTCATTGGGTGGACTGGGCAACTTCAATTCTGTAGACCTGGATAAAGTATTGGCCGGAAAGATGGCATCAGCCAGCGCAATGGTCAGCACCTATTCAGAAGGATTGTCAGGAAGCTGCTCTCCGAAAGACTTGGAAACCATGCTGCAGTTGACTTACCTGCGCTTCACTGCACCGCGTATGGACCAGGAAGCCTTCACTTCTTTCATCACACGTAACAAAGCTGCTCTGGCTAATCAGGAAGCTGACCCGATGACTGCATTCAGCGATTCTATCAACGTAGCACTTTACAACCGTCATCCGCGTGCGTTGTCTATGAAAGCCGACATGCTCGACAAGATTGATTACAACAAAGTGATGGAATTCTACAAGAACCGTTTTGCGGATGCCAGCGACTTTACCTTCATCCTGGTAGGTAACGTAGATGCAAAAACAGCTACTCCGCTTATCGAACAGTATCTGGGTGCACTGCCAGCTACCAAGCGAAACGAAAAATTCCGCGATACAGGTATGGCTATCCGCAAAGGACACTTCGAAAACAACTTCGTGAAGGAACTGGAAACTCCGAAGGCTACCGTGCTGATGGTATATTCTGGCGATTGCAAATATGATTTGAAGAACAACCTGCAGATGAGCATGCTTGGTCAGTTGCTGAACATGGTTTACCTGCGTACCGTACGTGAAGATGCCGGTGGTACATACGGTGTAAGCTGTAACGGAAGCCTGAGCAAATATCCGACAGAGAAAGGTGCCTTCCAGGTATACTTCGATACTGACCCGAACCGTCGTGAAGAAATGGTGAAACTGATTAACGAAGGTATTCAGGAATTCATCGAAAAAGGTCCGGTTAGCGAAGACCTGAGCAAGGTGAAGGAATACATGCTGAAGACTTACAAGCAGAACCAGAAAGAAAACGGTTACTGGATGAATATCCTGAACACTTACTACTGGGAAAATCTGGATATGAATACCGGATACGAAGCCACAGTAAATGCTATCAGCGGTGACGACCTGAAAGCCTTTGCCAAGACCTTCTTCGGACAGAAGAACGAAGTGGAAGTCAGCATGAGTTCTCCGGTACAGAAATAATGAAACCGTGAAATTACTCCGATTATGTTATTGACCGAAATACGGAGGAATCAAAAACTTGCCGCAAAGCGGAACCCGATGTACGACAGGAACCGCTTTGCCAAGTTTCTGATTTATCTGTTTACTGCATTTTGGGCAGCGTACCTCATTCTGATTGGGGTTACGCTGCCCATTGCTTTTGAAGAAGGATTCCCCACAATGGAACCCTACGATATGCTCAATGCCTGTCTGCCAGGCTTCCTGTTCATTGATTTTCTGCTGCGCTTTCTTTTTCCTACTCCTGTGCAGCAAATCAAACCCTACCTGCTGCTGCCGATTAAAAAGCAACAGCTCATCAATGTCCTGCTCGTACAGGTGGGACTGAAAGCATTCAATCTCTTCTGGCTCTTTTTCTTCGTCCCCTTTGCCGCCATGACCGTGGTACGCTTTTATGGTGTAACCGGTGTGGTGTGCTATGCACTCGGAATCTGGCTTCTGATGGTGGCCAACGCCTATTGGAGCGTACTGGTGCGCACATTGCAACGCCGCCACATAGTCTGGGTACTGCTTCCCGTGGGATGCTATGTCCTGCTGGCAGTAGGAGGATTTTTCTATTCATACGTCAGCGATTTCTCCATGACGTTAGGCGAGGCTCTCATTCAGGGGAAAATATTGGCCTATTTGGGAATACTGGTCGTCATAGCCCTGCTGGCTTTCTTGAACAGCCGTGTGCAGATGGCCTGTATTTACAGTGAACTGAACCGCCGGGAAAAAATGCCGCAGGTAAAACATGCCGGACGCTACCGTTTCCTGAACCACTTCGGACTGACAGGCGAATACATGAAACTGGAACTGAAGATGATATTCCGTAACAAGGCTCCTCGGAAGAATTTCCAGATGATGAGTATTGTTATCGTGCTGTTTGCCCTTGCCTTGTTTGGCATGAGCCACACGGAAGAAGCCACCTGGTTCACGCTATACTTGTACTCCATTTATTGCTTTACGGGATATGCCATCAGTATTCTATCACGCATCATGGCCTATGAAGGAGCCTATCTTGACGGATTGATGATGCACCGTGATTCCCTGCTTCATCTGTTCCGGGCAAAATATTATGTCTATTGCCTTTTGCTGCTTATTCCGCTGGTATGCCTTTTGCCTTCCGTAATCTGGAGTAGCTGTTCCGTCAGTATGCTTGTCAGCCAGCTGGTCTACACGGCCGGCGTTACCTTTCCGGTAATTATGCTGCTGGCCCTTGTAAACCGGAAGACCGCTCCATTGGACGCTTCCCTCATGGGAAAAGGCCAGTGGAATTCTCCTTTCCAGATGCTGGCTGTGGCTTTTGCATTCTTTGTACCGATGGCACTTTGTCGCATACTGCTCCTTTGGATGGAGCCTTCCACAGCCTATCTGGTCTGCACCCTGCTGGGTGTGCCGGGCATCGTGCTTCATCCCCTTTGGTGCAAGCTGCTCTATCGGAAAGTATTTCAGAAACGGCATTCGCTCATGGAAGACCTTCGCGAAACGAGGTGATTTTTTATCTGTAACCAATCAATGAATTTTTATGGAAATCAAGATACATAACCTGAAAAAGACCTATGGCAGCAAGACGGCTGTCGATATTCCCGACTACACCCTACAGGGGCCTGAAATCCTGGGGTTGATGGGCAATAACGGGGCTGGGAAAACCACTCTGTTCCGCCTGATGCTCGACCTGTTGAAAGCCGACAGCGGAAATGTATACCTAGACGGAACCGACGTGTCACAAAGTGAAGACTGGAAGTCGCATGTGGGAGCCTATATGGACGAGAGTTTTCTGATAGATTACCTTACCCCCGAAGAATATTTCCAGTTCTGCGGACGCATGTACGGATTCGATGCAGCCACCCTTCATGAACGGATTTATCGCTATGAACGTTTTCTGGGCGATGAAATCCTGAAAGAAAAGAAATACATCCGCAACCTTTCGGCCGGAAACAAGCAGAAGACGGGTATTGTTACCGCCCTGCTGCACAATCCGGAACTCGTCATTCTGGACGAACCGTTCAACTTCCTCGACCCTACTTCACAGTCGTTGCTCAAGCATCTGCTCAAGCACTATTGTGAAGAACAAAAGGCCACTATTCTTGTGTCAAGCCACAACTTGAGCCACACCGTCGACCTCAGTACCCGTATCGTATTGCTGGAACAGGGGCATCTGCTCCGCGACCTTGACAATACCGACGGGGCCGCCGGAGTAGAGTTGGAAAACTATTTCGAGGTAAAAGAATAAAATGAAAGAATCTTCAACAGGTTCTAAAATACCCTAAGTACCTATCCATGTAACGAGGATATTATGTACATTTGTTCAAAACAAACAACTATGTACAGATACCGCTTCACTCGTTTTTCAGTGTGCATGCTGTTCGCGGTGTGCACACTTTTGTTATCCTCGTGTGGCACACGTGCTCCGCGCGTGGACTACCGTGAACTGGCGCGTGCAGCTGTGCGACTGGAAATGGACATCGATGCCGACGACAATCATCGACTCTATGTGGAAGTAGCCGACTGGATTGGCGTGCCCTACCGCCACGGAGGAGCCACTCATCGGGGAACGGACTGTTCAGGCTTTACGTCGGCTGTCTATAAAAAAGTGTACCACAAGAAACTGCAACGCAATTCCGACGCCCAGCGTACGGAAGACTGTCGAAAAGTATCCAAGCGCCAGCTAAAGGAAGGCGACCTGGTATTCTTTCATAACGGACGGCGTAAGCGCGTTGCCAATCACGTAGGCATTTATCTGAAAGACGGAAAATTCGTGCATGCCAGCACCAGTTCAGGCGTCATCGTCAGTCGGCTGGAAGAGCCTTACTATCGCAAGTGCTGGATGCAGGGAGGACGAGTAAAAGGACTATAAACACGCGCACGGCATGAACTACTCTTTACACCTGTCATCCCGGCTGACTCTGATTCTATGTACAGTCGGTATTCTGCCCGCCATGAGCCAGCAGCAGGAAAAGGAACTGCAACTCAACATGGATGCAGTGAAAATGATTCAATTCGATTTCAATTCCCTGCCCAAACAGGAAAACAAGCCATTGGAAGCCCCGTTGAACAAAAAGTGGATGGACTTCAAGGTGGACCTGAAAGTACCCCGCAGCCTGATTGATACCACCAAAGTGTGGAAACCGGAAAGTTATGTCCGCATGGAGCCTTACACCATCTGGACCCGTTTCGGAGAAGACCCTGTATACGATGTATTGGTAGCCGGTCGGCCCAAGCAGTGGGAAATTTCCTGGACACTCAATCCCAATCGCATATATGCAGACGAAGAATACGGACGAAGCATCAAGCCTTCTCCCGGTCGGATGTATGAAAGTGTGGGAGGCTCTGCAGGTGTAGGCATCGGTATCGGCGGACTCGATTTCATGGGCTTTATCTATGACAACATGACCCGTCGCGGACGCATGCTGGCACACAACCGTAAGCACGCCAATGCCTGGAAAACGTATGCCGACTATCAGCCCACGGCTGCCGACAGTTTGAAGGTGCCGAACTTCTACCGTCAGCTCCGTAAACAGCAGGCGGCCGACAGCACACAGACGCTGCTCACCTTTCAGCCGGCTTTTTCGGAAGCCCCTCTCCTGCCCATTTATGCCTCTCCTGACTCCGTAAAGAAACAAGCGGAGATTCGGCCCGATACCGTAAAAGTGGAGAAAAAGAAAAACCCGCAACCAGCGCAGGCGGAGGATGCGGGAAACCTGTATGAATACATTCGCCAGAAAGCAGCCGAGGACTCCATCCGGCGAAAAGAATTCTTCCGAAAAGATAAAGTCAGAAACAACCAGTACGACGTGCAGCGTGAAATTCAGCGCCTACGCGAACAGCAGAACTGACAAGCGTCTTATCTCATTTCTTGAATACGAAATACACAGCCAGTATCAGGCAGAAAAATGCAGCCAGGTGGTTCCATTTCAGTTCCATCTTGAACGCAATCATGGAGAAAATGGTAAAGACGGCGAGCGTAATCACCTCCTGAATCACTTTCAGCTGCATGATGTCAAACGGTCCCCCACTGTCTCTGAACCCCAGACGGTTGGCCGGAACCTGCAGACAGTATTCAAAAAAAGCAATGGCCCAGCTGAACGCAATCACCCCAATCAGTGGCAGTGAAGCAAACCAGCTGAACTCTTCACGCATCTTCAAGTGGCCGTACCAGGCAAACGTCATGAAGATGTTCGAGAAAATCAGTAAAACAATCGAATAAATACCTTGTGATAGCATATCTTTTTCCTTATTTAAAAATCGGCTGCAAAGATACGCTTTTTAAATGAAAAAGACATGCTATCCTCGTGTCTTTACTCATTCAGTACGAAGGAATTTCCACACCAGTGCACTGAAAGCCGCTCCCACAAAAGGTGCCACGATAAAGAGCCAGAGCTGTTCGATGGCCTGTCCGCCTTCCATCAAGGCCGGTCCGATGCTTCGTGCTGGGTTCACGGATGTGCCCGTAATCGGGATACACACGATGTGAATCAGTATCAGCGTAAGTCCGATGGCCAGTCCGGCCAGGTTGCCAGCCCCTTTCTTTTCGTCCGTGGCAGCCAGCGCCACCAGCACAAAGATAAAGGTAAACACGGCTTCGGCCAGGAACGCCTGTCCCATAGCATCAGACGCAAAGCTGTTGGAGCCTGTAGCCGTCGGTCCTCCGTGTGCACCGGTCGATACCAGCAGCGTAAGAATCAGTGAGCCGATAATGGCACCCACAACCTGAAACAGCATGTACATCAAAGCCCGTTTCGTTTTCATGCCTCCCGATAACCATACACCCAGTGTAATGGCCGGATTGATGTGGCAGCCGGAAATGTTTCCTATGGTATATGCCATGGCAATGACAGAAAGACCGAATGCCATGGCCACTCCGATGGTTCCTACACCGGCACCCACTGTGTCGGCCACTCCTCCTGCAAATACGGCGCTACCGCAGCCCAGCAGTACAAGAACCATAGTTCCGATTAGTTCAGCTACATACTTTTTCATAGGCATTACATTTAAAATTCGCGATGCCCTAATTTAGTACTTTCACCGGAGAAAAGCAAGATTGCTAATGATTTATTAACTTAAAAGTCAGATAGAAAGAGGTCTACCGGAAAACACAAGTACGTTTTAAGGGAAACGCAAGGACGTTTGAACCAAAACGCACTTGCGTTTGAAGTAAAACGCCTTTACGTTTTGAATAAAACGCACTTGCGTTTTTTTATATTCTGAAACTAATTAATTATCAATATATTATAAATGCAAATAATTATAGACAAGTGTATTGTTATAAATTCTTCTGAAAAGCAGTTTATACAACAGAAATGATTTTACCTCCTCATTTTTTCTTCTTCTGGATTGGATTTTCTATCTTTGATGCAGGTTAAACATTTTTGTTCAGTGGATTGAACATTTTGTGGAATTAGATTGAACATTTGGGAAAATATGGAATATAAAAGAGCGCAATTTCAGGAGATTCTTAGCCGCATAAATGAGCCAAGAAGTAAAATACAAGTTATTGTCGGACCTCGACAAGTAGGAAAATCCACCCTCATCGGTCAGGTACTGGAAGAATGCACCCTTCCGTTCGACAGTTATTCCGCAGATGATGTGACAGGTGTATCTGCCGACTGGCTTACCCAGGTATGGGAATCACAAAGAATGAAAATGGCCGTTCGTGGAGAAACCAAAAGGCTGATGGTCATAGATGAAATCCAAAAGATAAGAAACTGGAGTGAAACGGTAAAAGCCGAATGGGATCGCGACACCCGAGAAAAAAGACAACTGATAGTGGTATTGTTGGGCTCTTCCAGAATGTGGATTGAAAAAGGTCTGACCGAATCGCTTGCCGGCCGGTTTGAACTTATCCGTCTCTCCCACTGGACTTATACTGAAATGAAAGACTGTTTTGGATGGTCTTTACCACAATATGTCTATTTTGGCGGTTATCCGGGTGCCGCACAATACATCCAGAATGAAACACGTTGGAGAAACTATGTGAAAGATGCATTGATTGATCCTTCTATCTCAAAAGATGTGTTGATGGATACCCGTATTATGAAGCCCCAGCTCTTGCGGCAGCTGTTTGAGATAGGCAGCAGCTATAGTGGAGAATTACTTTCACTTACCAAGGTAGCTGCCCAACTGCAAGATGCAGGCAATGTGACCACGCTTGCCGGTTACCTGCATCTTTTGGATGAATGTGGTTTGCTTTGTGGACTACAGAAATACGCAGAAGATGAAGCACGAAAATATAATTCCGTTCCCAAGTTTCAGGTTCATAACAGTGCGCTTCGGAATGTATATGCCGACGAAGATTTTTCGGAAGTGATAGAAGATGCCAAGTTATGGGGGCGCTATATAGAATCTGCCGTTGGTGCGCACCTTGTCAGCCAGGCACAAATTTATGACTACAAAGTGTATTACTGGAGAGACAAGAAAGATGAAGTAGACTTCGTACTGGTTCGGAGAAACAAGAAGGTAGCCATTGAAGTGAAGAGTGGAAGAAGAACTACCAATCAAGGGCTGGCCGTTTTCTCGCAGTTATACCATCCGCACAAGGCTTTGGTGGTAGGCTCCGGAGGATTACCTTTTGAGGATTTCTTGTCGATGGACTTTAATTTGTTGTTTAAGTAATTGATAAATTTTTACCTTTGAGAAAGAAATAAAAATAGTTATGAGCGGAGAAGATTTACAAAGACAGACCTCTACCAATATACAGGAAAAAGCAAATCTCATTTGGGCTATTGCTGATAAGTTAGTAGGATTATACAAACCTCACGAATACGGAAAGGTAATCCTACCCATGTGTGTAATCAAGCGTTTTGAAGATACCCTTGCACCCACAAAGGATGCTGTTATCAAGATGAACGAAGACCTTGATGCGAAGGGTATAGCCGTAAAGAAAGGTTTTCTTGAGGCGGCAGCCAAGCAGAAATTTTATAACACTAGCAAGTTTACTTTCGACATTTTGCTTGCTGATGCCGATAATATCAAAGACAACTTCGAGAATTACCTCAACCATTTCTCTGAGAATGTAATTGACATCATCAACCGCATGGACTTTTACAACGAGATTAAGAAGATGGACGATAACAACCGCCTCTATCTCGTTATCAAGGAGTTCTGCTCTGCCAAGGCTTATCTGGGAGCAGATGTAGTTTCGGCTGTAGATATGGGATACATCTTTGAAGAATTAGTCAGAAAGTTTTCCGAATCGTACAATGACCAAGCAGGAGCCCACTTTACCGCACGTGACATCATTTATCTGATGAGCGAACTGCTTGTAGGAGATGATGAACAGAAAATGGAAGCTGAAGGCATCGTGGCATCCATATACGATATGGCAATGGGAACAAGCCAGATGCTGGCTTGTCTGGATGAACGCTTCCGCAAGATAGACCCTGAAGCCGAAATCACATGCTATGGTCAGGAACTCAATCCACAGACGTATGGTATTGCCAAAGCCGATATGCTTATCAAGGGTGGTAATGCCGACAATATGCGCTTGGGAGATACACTTGGCGACGACCAGTTCAAAGGCTATCAGTTTGACTACATCATCTCAAACCCTCCTTTCGGCATTGACTGGGAGGCTTCCGAAAAACGGGTGAAAGCCGAAAATGAGATGGGCGAAGCAGGACGCTTTGCTCCGGGACTGCCGGCAAAGGGAGACGGACAAATGCTGTTTATGCTCAACGGTGTGGCAAAGCTGAAAGAAGACGGCCGTATGGCTATTATTCAGAATGGTTCTCCCCTGTTTAAAGGGGATGCTGGCAGCGGTGAAAGTGAAATACGAGGCTATCTGCTGGAACATGACTGGCTGGAGGCGATTATCCAGTTACCTAACGACCTGTTTTATAATACGGGTATTGCTACCTATATTTGGGTAGTGAGCAAAAATAAGTCGGAAGAACGTGCGGGCAAGGTGCAGCTGATCGATGCCAGCAAATGCTTCGAGAAACTGCGCAAGCCGCTTGGCAATAAGCGTGTAGAGATTACCACTCTTTGCCGCGAACTGATTATGCAGGCTTATCACGATTTTACCAACTGGGAATATACCTCCGAGCATAATCCTGAGCTGAAAGTGGAAAGTAAGGTAAAAGATGTGGAGGATTTTAAGTTTACAAAACTCACTATCAACCGTCCCTTGCGGCTGGAGTACAAAGATATTCATTTTGACGAGACTACTGCGGCCAATTATAAGGAAGCGGACAAAGCCTTGCTGAAAGAGGTGGCTGCATACTGGGAAGCAAATATGCCTGGGCACGTAGGTTTTCCTGATATAACTTTCTTCCTTGAGCTGAAGAAGGCCAAGATAAAAGTGCCGCAGGGAAAGGTTGCTTTGTTGAGAAACTATTTCGGCAAACGTAACCCTGATATGATGGAAGCATACGTAAAGCCTGTTGACCAGGAAAGCGGATTTGCACCCGACCCAGAACTGAAGGACAGCGAGATTATTCCTTGGAAAGAGGATATTACGGAATACCTCGACAAGAACGTACGTCCGTATGCTCCAGACTTCTGGTACAACGAATCAGAAAGTAAGATAGGTTATGAAATTCCGCTGACACGTGAGTTTTATAAATATACTCCTCTTACAGCAAGTTCAGTAATGTTCGATGAACTGAAAAAATTGGAGGAAAGAGAATCGGAACTGATGTCTAAGATTTTGGGGTAAATAGATGTAACTCCATAAAAAGAGAATCAACCATGAATGGGCAGCCTAACAACGGAAGTATAATTCTTTACCAGACAGAGGATGGCAAATCAAGGATAGAAGTAACGCTATGCAATGATACGGTTTGGCTTACAGCCGACCAGATGGCAGAGTTGTTCCAAAGAAACAAATCTACCATTTCAAGACATATAAAGAATGTATTCGAGGATGGAGAATTGAATCCGGATTCAGTTGTTGCATTTTTTGCAACAACTGCCGCTGACAATAAAAAATATCAGGTGGCATACTATAACCTCGACATGATAATCAGTGTAGGTTATCGTGTCAAGTCGCACCGTGGCGTACAGTTCAGAATATGGGCTACACAAGTTCTGCGTGAATATCTTGTAAAAGGATTTGCCATGAACGATGATTTGCTGAAAAGAGCTGGCGGAGGAAACTATTTCGACGAGCTGCTAAGCCGTATCCGTGACATCCGTTCCTCGGAAAAGGTATTCTACTGCAAGATACTCGAAATTTATGCTCTGAGTATAGATTATGACCCGCGTACAGAGACTACCATGCAGTTCTTCAAGACAGTACAGAACAAGATGCATTTCTCTGTACATGGTCATACCGCTGCCGAAATTATATACGAACGTGCTAACGCGGAAAAAGATTTCATGGGACTTACTTCATGGACAGGAGCATTGCCCAAACGTACTGATGCTGAAATAGCCAAGAACTATCTTTCTTCCGATGAGCTGGATACGCTCAACAGAATCGTCAGTCTATACCTGGATTTTGCCGAACTTCAGGCTAAATCGCATAAGCCCATGTACATGAAAGACTGGATTCAAAAGCTGGACGATTTCCTAAAGCTTTCTGGTAAAGAACTGTTAAGCCATGCTGGAAAGATTTCTGCAGAACTTGCAAAACAGAAAGCAGATACGGAATACGACAAGTTCAAGGAAAGGACTGTTTACAGTCTTTCGCCCGTAGAGATTCATTTTTTAGAGAATTTTGAAAAGGAGCAGAAGAAGCTGAAAGGCAGATAGATTATCAGTTGGTTAGTGTTACTAACCAACTGAACATGAAAGGAATTGATTACTCTTATTATTACGAACAGGAAGATTGAGGATTATGGAAAATAGATACGATAAATATAAAGATAGTGGGATTGCTTGGATTGGGGAGATTCCGGAGCATTGGGAGTTAAGGAAAGGAAAGAATCTATTTAAATTACGAAATTCTAAAGGAAATAATAACGCCATTTTACTTGCAGCTACTCAAAAATATGGAATGATTCCGCAATCGCAAGTAGAAGGAGTTGTTCAAGTAAAACAGAATACAGATCTCAATACATTCAAAACAGTTCATAAGAATGATTATGTAATTAGTTTAAGAAGTTTTCAAGGAGGATTTGAGATGTCAGAATATGAAGGTGTTTGTTCGCCTGCATATCAAGTATTTTATAGTACAAAACCATGTTGTAATTATTTCTTTAAGTATATGTTTAAAAGCTATGGATTTGTATCACAAATAAATGCTTTTACTCTTGGCATAAGAGAAGGAAAAAACATTCAATATGAAGATTTCTCTTTAATGAAATTGCCATTACCAAGTATACAAGAGCAACAATCCATCGCCACCTACCTTGACCAAAAATGTAGCGAAATAGACGAACTGATAACTTTGCAAGAGGAAATGATAACCAAACTGCAAAGCTACAAGCAATCTGTCATTACCGAGGCTGTAACCAAAGGTTTGGATAAAAATGTTCCTCTAAAAGATAGCGGTATTGAATGGATTGGAGAGATTCCAGAGCATTGGAATATATGTAAGTTAAAAAATATTTTTTTATTGTCAACTGGAACAACACCTAAAGATTTTGATCAAACATCAGAAGAAGATAATTTAATAAATTGGTATACTCCTTCAGATATATTGGATAGCTGTAATGATTTATTTAGCTCCCAACGAAAATTATCAGAAAAGGTAATTTATGCGAACAAAATATCACTTTTTCCTATAGGCACTTTGTTATATGTTGGAATTGGAGCTTCTGCTGGGAAGGTTGGATATGCTAATGAAAACGGATATTCCAACCAGCAAATTACAGGATTAATACCTTTGAATTGTTATTCAAGATTTTATTTCTATTATCTAAGTGCATTAAAAGATAAAATTAGAGATAATGCTTTTTTTACAACATTGCCAATTATTAATAATGCTTATTTAGGACAAGAGTTAATCCCATTTCCTACTATCTCTGAACAACACTCCATCGCCGATTACCTCGACCAGAAATGCAGCGAGATAGACGAACTAATCTCCATCAAGCAACAGAAGATAGAAAAACTTAAAGACTACAAGAAATCATTGATTTTCGAGTGTGTAACCGGAAAAAGAAAAGTATAAGCCATGACTGAATTCGACAAATATATCCGACAGGGAGAACCCGACCAGAAAGAGAAAGCTGCCGCATGGCAAGTTGCCATCGGTTTGCAGGATGTGGACGGACTGAAACCGTCTGAGTATCTTATTCAGACGGCACAGCAGCATATAGAGGGAGACATTTCCATTGACGAAGTGAAACATCTGATTGATACATACTATCAATCGAAATCATCACGTGGAGAAATGGAAGATGAACGGACGGAAGAAGCAGACAAGGTATCAGCACGTATCACCGAACTGCTTTCGGAAAAGACTTTCTCGTTTACACCGGACTATCTCCTGTATATTCATAAACGTCTGTTCGAAGGTCTGTACAAGCATGCAGGGCAAATACGAAACTATAATATCACAAAGAAAGAATGGGTACTCGACGGAGATACGGTAATCTACTCGGATTATGAAATGATTCGCCCTACTTTGGAATATGATTTTGCGCAGGAAAAGGCTACTGATTATCCCGCCATGAATGCAGAACAGGCTTTGCAGCGAATCTGCAAATTTATTTCAGGGGTTTGGCAGATACATGCTTTTGGCGAAGGCAATACCAGAACCATAGCTGTGTTCCTTATGAAATACTTGAAGACATTCGGATTTAAAGTAGATAATGATATATTCAAGAAACATTCGTGGTATTTCAGAAATGCACTGGCACGTGCCAACTATAACAACTACGCCAAAGGGGTTTCAGCAGATGCCGGATTCCTGGATATGTTCTTGAGAAACATGTTGTTTGGAGAAAATAACCCTCTTAGCAACAGGGAGATGCACATAAACTTTTCTCAAAGTGCCAAAAAAGAGGAATCAAAGAGCCAAAATGGCACTTGGGATGGCACTTTGAATTGTACACTGGATGAAATGGCACTGCTGAATTTCTTGAAAGAAAACCCTAAAGCCACACAGTCTGATATAGCCGCACATATTGGTAAATCGGAACGGACCGTGAAGCGTATGACTCCTTCACTCATAGAAAGAGGATTGCTGGAACGTATAAACGGAAAAGGTGATAAAGGAAGTTGGGTAGTAAAAACCAAAGACAAAGATTAAATAAAGATATAACTATGAATACCACAGACTTAAAGGAAAAGAACTTTGAAGCCGATATAGAACGATACCTTATCACAGAGGGCGGATATATAAAAGGCAATCAGGATACATACGACAAGGAACGGGCTATAGATATGCCTGTGCTAATCTCCTTTATAGAAAAGACACAGCCCAAACAGTGGAAACGCTATGTAACGAAGTATGGCGACAAGGCTGAGAAGCAGCTGTATCGCGTGTTTCAGGATGATGTGTCACGCTACGGACTGATTTATGTGCTGCGCAAAGGCATAAGCGATGTGGGTATAAATATCAGGTTCTGTTATTTTGCTCCGGCGTCACTGCTGAACGATGAGCTGGTGGCAAATTACGATGCCAACATTCTTACCGTAACACGTCAGTTTGCTTATTCCAAACTGAACAAGAACACTATTGATATGGTGCTCTCGTTGAATGGTATTCCGGTGGTGGCACTTGAACTGAAAAACCAGATTACGGGTCAGAATGTGGAGGATTCCAAGCGTCAGTGGTGCACAGACAGAGACCCGAAGGAACCGCTGTTTCATTTCAACAACAGAATATTGGCCTACTTCGGAGTTGATTTGTATGAAGTGGCTCTTACTACCGAACTAAAAAAGGAAAAGACTTTCTTTATCCCTTTTAATCAGGGTTCCAACGGTGCGGGAGAAGTAGGCGGTGCGGGCAATCCCGAACGTGAGGACGGAGGATATGTCACCTCGTATCTGTGGGAGAAAATCTTGTGCAGAGAAATGTTGCTTTCCATACTTCAGCGGTACATCTCCCGTCAGGAAGAAGAGAAACTGAAGATTATCATTGACAAGCATGGCAAAGAAAAGGAGGTGACGGAAACTTCCGTAAAGATAATTTTCCCTCGTTATCATCAGCTGGATGTGGTGGAAAAGCTGGTGGCCGATACGTATTATGCGAATTGTGCCAGCAAGCATACCAACAGCGGGATGCAAAACTTTGATTTGGCTGCCGATGAACACATGAAATACATGTATCTGAAAAAGCCGCATGGAAACAATTATCTGATTCAGCACTCGGCGGGTTCGGGTAAGTCCAATTCAATTGCCTGGCTCACCTATCGTCTGGCAGGGCTTCAGAATGCCGATTTAAAGAATATGTTTAACAGTGTGTTTGTCATTACCGACAGACGTGTACTGAACAAGCAGCTTCAAAATACGATTCTTGGTTTCGACCATATAGATGGACAGATAGAAACCATTACAGATGCAGATAACTCGGAAAAGCTGGCAAGAATCATCAACGATGATAATACAAGAATTGTTATCACTACCCTACACCGTTTCCCAGTTATCTACAAGGAACTGACAAGTCGCAGTGGAAAACGGTATGCCATCATTGTAGACGAGGCTCATTCGTCACAGTCGGGCAAAAGCGCAGAAAAGCTGAAAGCGGCATTGGCCGATACGGATGACGCTTTGCGCGAATATGCAGAAATAGAAGAGATTGAGGCTGAAGAACTGGAAAAGAAGAAGGATGCCCTTATGGAAGATTTGTTGGCCCAGGGACAGCACAATAATCTGTACTTCTATGCATTTACGGCAACTCCAAAGCCAAAGACGCTGCAGACTTTCGGTGAGTTGGCTGAAGAAGGTGAAAATCCAGAAGACAACAAATATGTGGCTTATCACAACTATTCCATGCTGCAGGCCATAGAAGAGGGATTCATCAAGGATGTGCTGAAATATTATACCACGTATGACACTACTTATGAGATTGCCAAGCGTATAGAGGCTGATCCTTCGTATCAGGAAACTCCTGCTACACGTGCTATCAAGGCTTTCCATGACAATCATCAGCATGTGATAGCGCAGAAAACGGCTATCATTGTGGAGAAATTCAGGGAGGTGACACTCAATGCCATGCTTGGAAAAGCAAAAGCTATGGTGGTATGTTCTTCGCGTGCTCATGCGGTACGATATTTCCTGGAAATTAAGAGGTATTGCCAGGAAAACAATATTACTGATGTAAATCCTATGGTAGCTTTCTCTGGTACGGTATTGTATGAGGGAGTGGAATATACCGAAACGAAGTTGAACTCTGCTGACGGACGCAATATTTCTGAAGCAAAATTGCCGCTGTACTTTGCCTCAGACTTGTATAATATGCTGGTGGTGGCAGATAAGTATCAGACTGGATTTGATGAACCGAGACTACACACCATGTTCGTAGATAAAAAATTGAAGAACGTGAAAGCTGTACAGACTTTGTCACGTCTGAACAGATGGCATAAAGACAAGAAGGATACATACGTACTCGATTTCTGCAATAAGCCGGAGGATATAAAGAAATCGTTCGAACCTTTCTATAAAGGGACTGAACTGATAAATCCTGTAGATGTAAACTATGTGTATACTTTCAGAAAAGATATACAGATGTTCCAGCTATGGACTGAAGGTGACGAGCAAAAGTTCTTTGACCTGCTGCAGGACATCAGCAAGCAGAAGGACCGTCTGGGAGTTTTGTCGAATGCTCTCAAAAATACCATCGGTCGATACGAAGAACTTGATGAAGAAAAACGCTTTGAGGTAAGATCGAAAATCAAAAATTTCGTCCGTTTCTATTCCTATATGGCTCAGATAGCAAGAACTTTTGATAAGGACTTGTATAAAGCATACGTGTATGCCGACTATCTGTACAGACTTCTGCCTAAAAATCCTAAAGAAAGGATTGACCTGAATAAACAGATTATGCTGGTAAACTCAAAGATATCGGAGGGAGAAACGGTTTCCATTCAGATGGAGGGAACAGTGAAGCCTCTTAAAGGTGAGAACCCGAAAGCTGGAAAGCCAAAGAATGACAATGAGGATTTGCTCAGTCGTATCATTGACAAGGTCAACATCATGTATCAGGGTCAGTTCTCCGAAGCTGACAGGGTGATAGTGGAATCTATTTATGACAAAATGGTTTCGACGGCAAAAAGGAAACTGACCAAACAGGCCAACAATACGGATGAAAAGCAGTTCGAGGAAAGTATATTCCCTCAGATATTCGATGAGGTTGCCAGAGGCTGTTATGTAGAGCAGATGGATTCTTTTGCCAAGCTTTTTGAGAACAGTGATTTTTACAGAAATGTAATGACACAGATGGCCAGGGTAATGTACGAGAACTACAAAAAGAAGGAAGATGAACTGCCGTTTATCCCTGCATTGTTCAAAGAAAGATTCCTGACAGATTTGAAAGCTGAGTTCTCAGATCTTGCTCCGTATTTGCCGGATTTATCTCTTGCTGCTGACTGCTTTATAAAGACATTAAGTGCAAAGTCTGTAGCTACAATAGATGGAGCCAACGAACTTTTATTGGACTCGTTTAACCGGATTTATTGTCTGGAAAATATGAAACTGGTAGACAAACGCAGGCTTTTTAATACAATCGTCACTAAATATGAGGTCTTCCTGAAGAAGGTGTATTATTTGTTACATCAGAAGGAAATGGTCAATACTAAGAATGAAAGCAGTATGCCTACCTTTATAGATTGTATCTTGTCTTTCAGTTGTTTGAGAGGATTGAAGTACAATCAAGATGAGAGATACCAGAAGTTCTATACTTATCTGGAGCTTGTCAAACAGTGGAGAAACAACGAATCACATACCGCTCCGGATGCTTCTCTGCAGGAGCTGAACTCTGCCGTTCATGTGGTATCGACTATGTATCTATGGATTATCCTGCATCATGTGGAGGAGTTGAACCGAGTAATCAATGAATAAGTTCCGAAACCGCCATTTCGGAAATGGCGGTTTCGCTATATATAAGAAACACTTTCCACAATTCGGGTATAAACATCTGTAAATGGTATACATTCTCCCCATATTAATCGGTTAACTTTGCCATTGAAAAAGAAGACAAACCAATAACTCATACCATTATGAAAATACAAATGGTCCTTGCGCTTGCCGCATGGGTAATAAACAGTACAACTATTATGGCACAGGAAACGATTAAACAGACGGCTGGACGCGACCAGCTGGGAGATTTTGCTCCTAAATTCGCGGAACTTAATGATGATGTACTTTTCGGTGAGGTGTGGAGCCGTACCGACAAACTCGGTCTGCGCGACCGGAGTCTGGTCACCATCACTTCACTTATCAGTCAGGGTATTACCGACAGTTCACTGACTTATCACTTGCAGACTGCCAAGCAGAACGGCATCACCCGTACGGAAATCTCGGAAATCATTACGCACATTGCCTTTTATGCCGGATGGCCGAAAGCATGGGCCGCTTTCCGTCAGGCCAAGGAAGTTTGGGCGGAAGATGTAACCGGAGAAGAGGCAAAGGCAGCTTTCCAGCGCGAAATGATTTTCCCAATCGGAGAACCGAATACAGCATTTGCACAATATTTTATCGGTCAGAGTTTCCTGGCTCCGGTTTCGAAGGAACAGGTGCCGGTGTTCAATGTGACCTTTGAACCGGGATGCCGCAACAACTGGCATATTCACCGGGCGACTAAAGGCGGCGGACAGATGCTTATCGGAGTGGCTGGCCGTGGCTGGTATCAGGAAGAAGGCAAACCTGCCGTGCAGATTTTGCCGGGCACGGTGATTCATATTCCTGCCGGCGTGAAGCACTGGCACGGGGCAGCAGCCGACAGCTGGTTTGCACACCTGGCATTCGAAGTAGAAGGAGAAAACACTTCGAACGAATGGCTGGAACCTGTCTCAGACGAAGAATATAGTAAACTGCAATAATCTATCCAGCGTCATCGGCTTCTCGCTTTTGTCGGGGCCGATGACCTTTCACTCTTCCCTTTTCTGTCACCTACATTTTTATTTATGAAGAGAATCTTGTTATTCCCGCTTCTGCTTTTTGCTGGCATGACCCTGTTTGCCTGCAATCCTTCGGACGATGCCCCGTCTGCACCTGAAACGAACACACCCGAACAGTCGGGGAATGCCGGAGACAGTGAAACCAATGAACATCCTGAAAACGATGAAAATGAAGATACTCCTATGGAAAATAATACACTTAAACTGACCGTGAACGGTCGCTCTTTTACAGCTACATTAGTTAAGAATTCATCTACAGAGGCGCTGATGAAACAATTGGCGCAAGGAAGTGTAGACATCCGTATGGATGATTACGGAGATATGGAAAAGGTGGGCTCTTTAGGCTTTTCCTTGCCAAGAAATGACCGGCAGACAACCACATCTCCCGGCGACCTGATTCTGTATCAGGGCAATTCGTTTGTTATTTATTACGATACGAATTCATGGAACTTTACTCGCTTGGGAAAGGTGGATGGCGTGTCCAGCCGCAATGAAATGCTGGATTTGCTGGGTGGCAAAGGAGAAGTTACCGTAACCCTCTCACTAGCAGAATAAAAAACTTGATAAAAGAATTAGAATAAGGTCTTGCTCAGGGGCAATTATATTGGCTCTGAGCAATTTGTTTTTTAATAGGATTTTTTACTTTTGCATCCTTTTACGTGCATACATTTAATTGACGACTTGAATGAAAAAACGAACGATACCTGTTTTACTGCTCGGTCTGGCCTGCCATGCAGGAGTGGCCCAGAAGCCACAACGAGATACACTTTCATTGACAAGTAAGATTCACCAGATAGATGAGGTGGTAGTGACCGGCGCACGCCATGAAATGGATGTGCGACATCTTTCACAGACCGTATCGGTAGTGGGGCGTGCCCAGATAGAAAGTGCCTTGCAACCGTCTTTGTTGCCTGTGCTTACCGAGCAGGTGCCCGGACTCTTTGTCACTTCACGAGGTATCATGGGTTATGGTGTGTCAACCGGAGCGGCAGGCGGAATTTCTTTGCGCGGACTGAGTGGAGGTACGGCCCGGTTGATGGTCATGATTGACGGCCATCCACAATATGCAGGGATTTTTGGTCATCCGATAGCCGATGCCTACCAGTCGTTTCTGGCCGAACGTGTAGAGGTGCTGAGAGGACCGGCCTCGGTACTTTACGGTTCGAATGCCATGGGAGGCGTGATTAATATTGTGACACGGAAGATGCAGGAAGACGGGGTCGATACACACCTTCATGCAGGTTACGGTTCGTATAACACGCTGGAAACGGAACTGACCAACCGTGTCCGCAAGGGACGGTTCTCGAGTGTGGTTTCGGGCTCATACAATCGTACCGACGGGCATCGGACCGATATGGGATTTGAACAGTATGGTGGATATGCCAAGTTGGGATATGAAGTGGCTGAACACTGGAACCTGCGTGGAGATGTAAACGTGACACATTTTAATGCCTCCTATCCCGGTCCGATAACAGCTCCGTTACTCGACGGCGACCAGCGCATTACGCGTGGAGTAACTTCTTTTGCCATGGAGAACCGCTACGAAAAGACTTCCGGCGCATGGAGTTTTTTCTATAACTGGGGGAACCACTGGATTAACGACGGATATACTCCTTCTGCCGGAGAGGGTCCGCAAGATGCCCGCTTCAACTCCCGCGACCACATGATGGGTGTTTCGCTCTATCAAAGTACCCGATTCTTCGAGGGAAACCGCATTACCTTTGGCTTCGACTGGTTCCGCTACGGAGGACATGCGTGGAATGAGTATGTGAGTGGAGAAAATGCGGGTACGTCTGCCGACTTGGTGGATAAGCAGGAAGATGAACTGGCCGGATACGTGGACTTGCGTCAGGACATCCGTTCGTGGCTGACGTTCAATGCCGGACTTCGGGTAGACCATCATTCGCGTGTGGGAACGGAATGGGTACCGCAGGTCGGTCTGGCTTTCCATCTGCCACAGACTATGGAACTGAAGGCATCGGCTTCAAAAGGTTTCCGCTACCCTATCCTTCGGGAAATGTACATGTTCCCGCCACAAAACCCTGACCTGCAACCGGAATCTATGTGGAACTATGAGCTGGCCTTCTCACAGCGATTGATGCACGGCAGACTACAGTATGGTGTCAATCTGTTCTTCATTGACGGAAAGAACCTTATCCAGACGTTGCCGAATCCTCACGGAAGCGGTATGCTGAACCAGAACTCCGGAGAGATAGAGAATGCGGGTGTAGAAGTACAGGCTGCCTACCGTATCGACCGCCACTGGTCGGTAGACGGGAATTACAGCTATCTTCACATGAAGAATCCGGTCATCGCTGCTCCGGAACATAAACTTTATGCCGGAGCCAGTTTCTCGCAAGGACGGTGGAACGTATCTACGGGTCTGCAATACATTGCCGGACTTTATACGCAGACGGACCCCGTGGTGACTGAAAATTTCGTGCTTTGGAACCTGCGTGCCACCTTCCGTGTGAACCGCTGGCTGGACATCTGGGCACGTGGTGAAAACCTGTTAGCACAGAAATATGAGATCAATGCCGGGTATCCCATGCCGCGTGCCACTGTGATGGCCGGAATCAATCTCAATTTTTAGGATAAGTTTGTGAAATTCATAAGTTCTGCCTATTTTTGCTCTCATTATGAAAAAGACAATCACTTCTCTCCTACTGGTGTGGGCGATAGGCTCATGCGGTACATCTTTCCTTCAGGCACAGACCGCCGTAGAAAAAGGTCTGAAGAGTATCAACCGCCCTTCTGCCGAGGCCATTGTAGGCTTTCTGGCCGATGACGCGCTGCAAGGACGTGAAGCCGGCATGATTGGCTCGCGCGTGGCAGCCCGCTACCTGGTTTCCTGTCTTCAGGAAGCTGGCGTCGCTCCTTTGTATGATAATTCATATTACCAGCCTTTCGAAGCCTGTGCCAAGGAACGGCAGCAGAAAGGCCGTTGGCAGGTACACCCTGATTCCATTGCCCAGTTGAAGCAGGGCACACACCGCTCGCTCCGCATGGCCAATGTGTTGGGCATGATTCCGGGAGAACGGACCAATGAATACGTAGTGGTAGGCGCGCATTTCGACCATCTGGGCATTGATGAAACACTGGCAGGTGACAAAATCTACAACGGAGCCGACGACAATGCGTCGGGTGTATCGGCCGTAATGCAGATTGCCCGTGCTTTTCAGGCCAGTGGCAAAAAGCCCTTGCGCAACGTTATCATCGCATTCTGGGATGGAGAAGAGAAAGGACTTTTAGGCTCTAAGTATTTCATGCAGCACTGCGATTTTGTAAAGGATATCAAAGGGTATCTGAATTTCGATATGATTGGCCGGAACAATCGGCCGGAACAACCTGAACACGTGGTGTATTTCTATACGGAAGCACATCCGGCACTGGGCCAGTGGCTCAAGGATGACATTGCCCGTTACGGATTGAAACTGCAACCGGATTATCGCCCGTGGGACCGTCCGGTGGGAGGAAGCGACAATGCTTCGTTTGCCGTACACGACATTCCCATCATCTGGTATCACACTGACGGACATCCGGATTACCACCAGCCTTCTGACCATGCCGACAAGCTGAACTGGGAGAAGGTGGTGGAAATTACCAAGGCTTCTTTCCTTAACGCCTGGAACTTGGCTAACGAGAAATCGTATTAAGCCGTCAGCAGATACCGAACAGTTTCATGTCCGCTTCGGGGGTAGTAATGCCTCCGATGCCGAACTGTTCTACCAGTACTTTGGCTACGTTTGGTGAGAGGAAAGCTGGTAAGGTAGGCCCTAGGTGAATATGTTTCACGCCCAGGCTCAATAGGGCCAGCAGGACGATGACCGCCTTCTGTTCGTACCAGGCAATGTTGTACACGATAGGGAGTTCGTTGATGTCGTTCAACTGGAAGACTTCCTTCAGTTTCAGAGCAATGACGGCCAGTGAGTAGCTGTCATTACATTGTCCGGCATCGAGCACACGGGGAATTCCTTGAATATCACCTAACGGAAGCTTGTTGTAACGGTACTTCGCACAACCGGCGGTAAGGATGACCGTATCTTTCGGAAGTGCCTGAGCAAAGTCGGCATAGTAGTCGCGGCTCTTCATGCGTCCGTCACATCCGGCCATGACCACAAACTTGCGAATGGTACCGCTCTTTACGGCTTCTACTACTTTGTCAGCCAGTTGCATTACCTGATTATGGGCAAATCCGCCGATAATCTCTCCCTGCTCCAGCTCTACAGGCGGCTGGCATTGTTTGGCCAGTGCGATGACCTCTGAAAAATCCTTGTGGCCGTCGGCATCTGTGGCAATATGCTTGCATCCGGGATACCCCGTCGAATTGGCCGTAAACATCCGTTCCTTATAAGTCGCATTTTCCAGTGGCGGCACGATACAGTTGGTGGTGAACACAATCGGGCCATTGAATGCCGTAAACTCTTCGCGCTGCTTCCACCAGGCATTTCCATAGTTTCCTACAAAATGCTTGTATTTCTTGAAAGCCGGATAATAATGCCCCGGAAGCATTTCGCTATGCGTATACACGTCAACTCCCGTACCTTCAGTCTGGCGCAAAAGCTCTTCCAAATCGTGCAAGTCGTGTCCGCTAATCAGGATACCCGGATTCTTCCCTACTCCGATGTTTACCTTCGTTAGTTCCGGATGACCGTAACGGGTAGTATTGGCACGGTCCAGCAAGGCCATTACCTGCACTCCGTGCTGTCCGGCCTCGAGTACCAGAGCCACGAGTTCATCCGCTCCCATTGTCTGTGTGGTAATACGTGCCAAAGCCGATTGCATAAAAACATGAATAGCCTCGTCGGCAAATCCCAGGCGCATGGCATGTTCGTGGTAAGCCGCCATTCCCTTCAGTCCGTACATCAACAGCTCTTTCAACGAACGAAGGTCCTCGTTCGGTTCTCTCAACACTCCTACGGAAGCTGACTTGGACAGGTGTTCTTCCTCTTTACCGTTCCATGTCAGTTCATCCGCTTCCGGTAGGACGATACCTGCTTCCACGGCACGTGCCTTCAGACGATCGCGCAGTTCCAGTCCCTTTCTCACACGAGCCAGGATACTTTCATCGTCAAAATTGGCATTGGTAATTGTAGAGAAAAGTGCGTCGGTGACAAACTCATTCGTACCGGCTTCCACTTCGTATCCCTTCGTGCGCAAGGTATCGGCAGCCACCGATACGCCACGTACCACAAAAAGCAACAAATCCATGTAGCGTGCGGTGGTATCTTTCTTTCCGCATACTCCTCGCAACACACACCCGGAACCTTTAGCCGCTTCCTGACACTGATAACAAAACATATTTCCTTCCATATTCTTTCTTGGGTTATTATTGATTTTTCATTAAGTTTGCGCAAAGATGAGGAATCCTGCACGGGATTTCTGTCACCTATGTGACACGCAACCCAAAGAAAAGTTAAAAGAAAGATGCATACCGAAATTTTGAGCCGAATGAGCCTGTTTGAAGGCTGTGACCCGGAGGCACTTTATCAGCTGCTCCGTGAAGCCCCGAACAGCCTGCGTACATATAAGGAAGGAGAATTCATTGCCCGTCAGGGTGACGTGTGCCGCTCCTTGTTTATTCTGATAAAAGGACATGTGAGGACACAAATGGAGAATGCCGAGGGCAAGCAACTTACCATCGATTGGATTAAGGCACCCGACATTCTGGCACCGGCTTTTATCTATGCCTCGGAGAATCGTTTCCCGGTGAATGTGGAAGCTACGGAACTTTGTGAGGTACTTGTAATGGACCGGGCACGTTTTGAGGAGTTCATGCATGCCCAGCCGGCTGTGATGCGGAATTTCATTGCCACAATATCCGACCGGAGCCTGTTCCTGAGCCGAAAATTGAACGAGTTTGCCTTGCAGAGCTTGAAATCACGCCTGCTGAACTACCTGAAAATGCACGGAGGCATCCACAACCAGCAGGAAGTAGCCTTTATTTTGGGAGTGGCACGTCCGTCACTGGCCCGTGCCTTGTCTGAATTGATTGCCGAAGGAAAAGTCACCATGTCCGGCAAACAGGTGATTCTTCACTCTACCGACTGACATTTATTTGAGTGGGTCGTCCTCCTCTACTGGAAGCATATCATGCTGGATGTTGTTCATACTTCCCCACAGGCTATAGCGAGCCTCCGGATTCATGGCTTCCAGACGTGCCAGTACCTCTTTCATATCTGAACGGTGAGAATCTTTCTCGTACGGGCAGTTCTTCACCTGCTTGCGGAAACCACGGAGAGCGGCCATCTCCTTTAGGTCGGCTTCGTGTACCAGACACATGGGGCGGATAATGGTCATGTCAAACTTACGCATCACCAGGCGCGGCGGCATGGTGCTGAATGCTCCCTGAAAGGTCATGTTCATCAGCAGGGTTTCCAATATGTCGTCCATGTGATGTCCCAAGGCGATTTTGTTGCAACCCTGCTCTTTGGCCACAGTGAAAAGGGCCTTCCGTCGGTTCCATGAGCAGAGAAAGCACGGCGACTTCCGCGTATCAGTCGATGGGTCGAATTCCGTTTCATAACATACGTAGGGTACTCCCAAACTTTCGGCATATTCGCGCAAGTAAGTCTGGTCGGATTCGTATGCAATGTTCTTCATCACCACGTGCGCCGCCACCACCGAAAACTTCGGCTTGTAGATGCGCGAACGTCGGGCCAGCAACTCCAGCAAGGCCAGCGAATCCTTTCCTCCCGAAAGGCCCACCAGAATACGGTCGTCCTCCTCTATTAGCTTGTAATTCATCACTCCTTTCATAAACCGCTGGTTGATGCGGCGCATCAGGCGGTCTTCTTCCGTCATTTTTCCCATATCGTATGTTGTTAAAACGGCGACGAATTTACGAAAAAACGCCCGAACCACAGGTCCTCGTTACAGATTTTTATCAAGTCAGCCGGAGCGTACGCTTTGACAATAGCACATTATTTACTACATTCGCAAAAATAAACACACAAAAGTTCTGCCTGAATAAAAAATAGCGGAACAGAAAATGGCATAATTCCAAGAATATTCCTACATTTGAGAAACTTTTAGACACAGAAACGATGAAAAAAAGATATTTGCTTCCTCTGCTGGCTCTTTGTTGCGCAGGAGGAACTTCTGCCCAAAGCTTAAGCCAGGCACAGAAATGGTTCAACAATAAAGAATTTGACAAGGCCAAACCCGTGTTCAAGCGCCTGGTGAAACAGTCTCCTTCGAATGCCAATTACAATTTCTGGTACGGTGCCTGCTGTTACGAGACAGGCGAACTGCAGGAATCACTTCCTTATCTAGAAAAGAGTGCCGAGCGTAAGGTAATCAATGGTTATCTTTACTTGAGCAAGGCGTATGCCGACCTCTACCGTTTCGACGAAGCCATTGAGAATCTGGATGAACATATCTACTGGCTGGAAAGAAAGAAACGTGACGTTTCTGAAGTGGAAGGCTTGATGGAGCATTACCGCATGGGGTCCCGCATGATAAGAGGTGTAGAGAATGTAGCTGTTATTGACAGTTTCGTAGTTGATAAAGCGAATTTCCTTGAAGCTTATAAAATTCACGAAGAATCCGGAAAAATCGGTCTGACAGGAGAAAGCGACTGTACGGAGTTTACCAATGGAATGAAGGATAAGAAAATCCTCTCCCACCGTTTGCCGGGAACCAACCAGAAAGTGCTGTACACCAGTGCTACATTAGGTGGCGACTGGAGTGTTCCTGAAAAGGTCAAAGGACTGGAAGACCTGGGCACCGACCTGAACTATCCGTTCATGAACTCCGATGGTATTACCTTGTATTTTGCAGCCAAAGGTGAAGCCAGCTTAGGCGGATACGATATTTTCATCACCCGCTATGATGCAGAGGATGGAAGCTACCTGAAGCCCGACAACATGGGATTCCCGTTCAACTCTCCTTTCAACGATTACATGTATGCCATCGACGACTTCAACGACTTGGGCTGGTTTGCTTCCGACCGCTATCAGCCGGAAGGAAAAGTCTGCGTGTACGTGTTTGCCCCCAACAATTCCAAACGGGTGTACGACTATGATACGACCGACCCTGCTTTGCTGACCAACGTTGCCATGCTGAACGGTATCCGTCATACCTGGAATGATGCCGATAAGGTACGTATCGCCAAACAGCAACTGGCACAGGTGATGTACGGAGGCAATGAAACCCAGAAGAAAGGTGACTTCCGTTTCGTGGTGGACGATAACGCCATCTATCACACACTTAGCGATTTCCGTTCGGCCGATGCACGGAAGAAATTCCAGTTGCTCCAGCAGAAGGAAAAGGATTTAGATACGATGATTGATGCACTTGACAGAGTACGGGCCAAGTACGCTTCCGGCAATCAGAGCACAAAAGGCCAGCTGACTCCCGGCATACTGGACCAGGAAAAACGGGTGAAAGAGTTGCGCGAGGAGATAGATCGTCTGACCCTCGACATCCGGAATACGGAAATCCGCAAGCTCAAGAATCCTTAATATTCACATAGCCATGGAAACACTGATTATCATTGCACTCATCGTAGGCGGATTGATACTTTTTGCCATAGAGGTCTTCCTGATTCCCGGCATCAGCATAGCGGGAATCGGGTCGGCGGTATGCATTCTGTATGCCATCTATTCTGCCTTTACTTCACTCGGTTCGGAGGCAGGATTCATTACCTTAGGAGTTTCCCTGTTGGGCATCATTGGCGTGACATGGTGGTTCATGCGCTCAAAGACTGTAGACCGTCTGTCGCTGAAGAAAACGCTTGACTACCGTCCCTCACCTTTTGAAGGAATGGACCTGAAACCAGGCGACAAAGGCATAAGCGTCACCCGCCTGACCCTGATAGGTAATGCCGACTTCAACGGACACATCATCGAGGTACAATCGGCCGACGGATTCATCGACGAAAAAACACCGGTAGAAATTGTCCGTATCAACGAAACCACTGTTTACGTGAAGCAGGCCTAATCCCTCTCTCCCTTTTTGTATTCACTTTTAAATCTAAGTTATATGATTAATCCCGCTTATCTTCCGTTTATACTGGCCGGAGGTGTCATTATCTTTCTGGTCATATTCTTTCACTACGTGCCTTTCTTTCTCTGGCTTTCGGCCAAGGTGTCGGGTGTAAAGATTTCGCTCATCCAATTGTTCCTGATGCGTATCCGTAACGTGCCGCCTTACGTCATCGTGCCTGCCATGATTGAAGCCCACAAGGCCGGACTGAGCACCATTACGCGCGACGAGCTGGAAGCTCACTACATGGCCGGCGGACACGTGGAAAAAGTAGTACATGCGCTGGTATCGGCATCAAAAGCCAATATCGACCTGTCTTTCCAGATGGCCACCGGAATCGACCTGGCCGGACGTGACGTGTTCGAAGCCGTACAGATGTCGGTCAACCCGAAAGTCATTGACACACCTCCTGTGACCGCTGTAGCCAAAGACGGTATCCAGTTGATAGCCAAAGCTCGTGTAACCGTACGCGCCAATATCCGCCAACTGGTGGGTGGTGCCGGTGAAGATACCGTACTGGCCCGTGTAGGTGAAGGCATCGTCTCTTCCATTGGTTCTTCCGAAAACCACAAATCGGTACTCGAAAATCCCGACTCCATCTCCAAACTTGTGTTGCGTAAGGGACTGGATGCCGGTACAGCTTTCGAAATCCTTTCCATTGATATTGCCGACATCGATATAGGCCGTAACATTGGAGCTTCCTTGCAAATAGATCAGGCCAACGCCGACAAGAACATCGCTCAGGCAAAGGCTGAGGAACGTCGCGCCATGGCTGTTGCCCTGGAACAGGAAATGAAAGCCAAAGCTGAAGAAGCTCGTGCTAACGTGATTCAGGCAGAAGCAGAAGTGCCTAAAGCCATGGCAGAAGCCTTCCGCACCGGTAACCTCGGTATCATGGACTACTACCGGATGAAGAACATTCAGGCCGACACCGACATGCGGAGCAGCATTGCCCGCCCTGATTCACACCCGGCCGGACATGAACCCATCGGCAAATAAAAAGACAGAAACAAAACACTTAACTTGCTAACTAAAAACAAATGCGTATGAAAAAGTATTTTCCTCCTTCAGAACTGATCATCAATGAAGATGGTTCGGTGTTCCACCTCCACGTGAAACCAGAACATCTGGCAGATAAAGTCATCCTGGTAGGCGACCCCGGACGTGTGGCTCTCGTAGCCTCCCATTTCGACACCAAAGAATGCGAAGTAGAAAGCCGTGAGTTCCGTACCGTGACCGGTACTTATCAGGGCAAACGCATCACGGTAACCTCTACCGGTATCGGATGCGACAACGTAGACATCGTAATGAACGAACTCGACGCACTGGCCAACATCAATTTCCAGACCCGTGAAGAAAACGATACCTTCCGTCAGTTGGAAATTGTGCGTATCGGTACCTGCGGCGGTTTGCAACCTTATACGCCTGTAGGCACCTACATCTGTTCCGCTATCTCCGTAGGATTCGACGGCCTCCTGAACTTCTACGAAGGACGTAACGCGGTGTGCGACCTGCCCATGGAACGTGCTCTGCTTAACCATTTAGGTTGGACGGGCAATCTCTGTGCACCGGCTCCCTATGTGATTCATGCTAACGAAGAACTGGTAGACCGTATCGCCGGTACAGACATGGTACGTGGTGTGACAGTAGCTTGTGGCGGTTTCTTCGGTCCGCAAGGACGCCAGCTTCGTATTCCACTGGCTGATCCGCACCAGAACGAGAAAATCGAGAGCTTCGAGTATCAGGGACACCGCATCACCAACTTCGAGATGGAAAGCTCTGCACTGGCCGGACTGGCATGTCTGCAAGGCCACAAAGCTACCACCGTGTGTATGGTCATTGCGAACCGCGTAGCTAAGGAAGCCAACACCGGATACAAGAATAAGATTGACGACCTGATTAAAGTCGTACTTGAAAGAATCTAACAAACTTATTATGAATCAACAGGTTCTCTTCTTCGGAAGAGAACCTGTTTTTATGTCTGAAAATTCACTCATATGGAAACAAGTTTTAAATCCACCCTTACCGACAAACGTCAGCGATACGCTCAGTTCCTCGAACAGTTCGCCCCTCTGATTGAAGGCGAGAAAAACGAAATCAGCGTGCTGGCCAACACCAGTGCCGCCCTGAAAGAAGCCTTCGGATTCTTCTGGATAGGCTTCTACCTCGTACACGAAGGCGAACTTCACCTCGGCCCGTTTCAGGGCAGTGTGGCCTGCTACCGCATCAAGAAAGGACGCGGCGTATGCGGCACCGCCTGGGCTGAAGCCCGTACCCTGCTCGTGCCCGACGTAGACCAGTTCCCCGGCCACATAGCCTGCAGTTCCCTTTCCCGTTCCGAAATCGTCGTGCCGATGATAGCCGCAGGAGAAGTGAGGGGCGTGCTCGACATCGACAGCGACCAGCTGGCCACATTCGACGAAACCGACCGTGAATACCTCGAAAAAGTAGTCGACCTGCTGGTGAAAACCCTCTACCAGCCCGCATAAATCTGCCGGCTCCGCTTCCGGATGTAACCCGAAAACCGTATCTTTGCAAGGATTTTAAAAAGACATACACACGTGAACATATTACAAACTGAAGATACCATCTGTGCCATTGCCACCGCTCAGGGCGGAGCCATCGGCACCATCCGCGTGTCGGGGCCGGAAGCCATCACCCTCACCGACCGCATCTTTAAGCCCGTTTCTGGCAAGCCATTAGCTGAACGCGCACCTTATACCCTTACCTTCGGTCACATCCTTAGTCCTGAAGGAGAGATTATCGACGAAGTGCTGGTCAGCCTTTTCCGTGCCCCCCACTCTTACACTGGCCAGGATTCCACGGAAATCTCCTGCCACGGATCGAGCTACATCCTTCAGCAAGTGATGCAGCTCCTCATCCGCCAAGGATGTCGTGCAGCCGGACCGGGTGAATACACCCAACGTGCCTTCCTGAATGGCAAGATGGACCTGAGCCAGGCCGAAGCCGTGGCTGACCTCATTGCATCCACTTCTGCCGCTACCCACCGCATGGCCATGAACCAGATGCGTGGTGGATTCAGTCGTGAACTGGCCGTCCTGCGCGACAAACTACTCCACCTCACCTCCCTCATGGAACTGGAACTCGACTTCAGCGACCACGAGGAACTGGAGTTCGCCGACCGTTCGGAACTGGAAGACATCGCCCGTCAGATTGAGCAAGTCATCCATCATCTGGTAGATACGTTCAGCGTGGGCAATGCCCTGAAGAACGGAGTGCCCGTGGCTATCGTCGGCGAAACAAACGCTGGTAAGTCCACCCTGCTGAATGCCCTCCTGAACGAAGAACGTGCCATCGTGAGCGACATCCACGGCACCACCCGCGACGTTATTGAAGACACCATGAACTTGGGAGGTATCACCTTCCGCTTTATCGATACCGCCGGTATTCGCGAAACAACCGACACCATCGAAAGCTTAGGCATCGAACGAAGTTTCCAGAAGCTGGATCAGGCCGACATCGTGCTTTGGGTTATTGATGCCACTTGTGCCGAAGAGCAATACCGTCAGTTGGCCGACAAGATTCTGCCACGCTGCGAAGGCAAGCACTTGGTAATTGTCTTCAACAAAGCAGATTTGTTTTCACCGGCAGATTCTTCAGCAGATGAACAACTCGCTCGCCTGAAAGCTACTCTCCCCGACTTGCCGGAGGATGCTTGCGTGCTTTCCCTTTCGGCCAAGCAGAAAGAGGGACTTTCCCAGCTTCAGAAGCAGTTAGTGGACTTCGCTGCCCTGCCCGACCTGTCACAGAACGATGTGGTAGTGAGCAACATCCGCCACTATGAAGCACTGAGCCGTGCGCTGGAAGCTATCCACCGCGTACAAGACGGACTGGCCATGCAGCTCTCCGGTGACCTGGTTTCACAAGACCTCCGTGAGTGTCTTTATCACTTGGGAGAAATCGTGGGCGGAACAATTGAGACGGATGAGGTGCTGGGGAATATTTTTAAACACTTTTGCGTCGGGAAATAAGGACTGAAAAACGATGAAAAACGCCAGCAAACAATAACAAATAAAAGTCTAATAATCAATATATTAAACAATGTTAGCAATCTACGCTAACATTGTTTATTTTCACGGTTTTGCATATTTTTGTACCCCGAAAGTACCTGTTGACTCATTAGAGTAATTTTTCACTAACAACGTGTGCGAAGTACAAAAGGTATTTACACATCATTACACACCTTTACACACTATTTCGCAGCGAGTTTTGGAGAGTAAAATATGGGTAACAAGGTAAGAATTGAAAGAATCTGTGAATTTTGCGGGAAGACTTTCATAGCAAAGACCTGCAAGACACGTTTCTGTTGTAAGGCTTGTAACGACAAGTATTACAAGGAGTTAATTAGAAGTGACCGCTATAATGCAGTCACAAAAGAAGTGAAAGAGGAAAAGAAGAAAAGAATCCGTCTGGCTGTAGATGAACTGGAAGTTATACAGGCGAGAGAATTTATTAGCCTGAAACAACTCGCCATTTATCTTGGGGTAAGCCGAAAAAGTATTTATACTTACATGCGGATTTATAAAATTCCATTTTCACAAATTGGTAGTAGAATTATTGTTAAACGCAAAGAGGTTGAAACGGTTATGATGAATTTAAAAAGCGTAAAAACAATGCAAGAGAGACCTATTAAGTCTACAAAAACAATTACTGATTTCTACTCTGCAAAAGAGATAGAAGAAAAGTACCAGATTTCTTATAGCAGACTTTATGTGATTGCTAAAGAAAACAACATTCCTTCAGCCACTCTTTCAGGAAAGAGGCTGTTCAGTATGGAACATATTGACCGCTATTTCAGGAAGTTGGGATATAAGGAAGCTGAAGAAATAACAGAATGGTACACAATCGAACAGATCCAGAAAATCTACAAGATGACGGTAAAGGCTGTACACAGCTTTACCTCAAGGTATAAAATTCCCAAGAAAAAGGAAAAGACCGGGAATACTACCTTGTATTCCAAGAAACATGTTGATGAAATCAAAAATGCCCGGATTGGAGAGGACGGATATATAACCGTCCCCGAAGCTTGTGCATTGTTCAATGTAGATCGTGACACTATCTACAACAGATGCAAATGGTACAACATTCCCAAGAAGACAAAGGGAAAGAATGTCATTATAAGCATTGAAGGACTCAGAAAGGTGTTTGGTACAGGAAACATTGCCATAAATAATGTTAATGAGCCTGCCATAGCCGCACATGAGTAAACGGCAATCTATGACAAACAACGCTAATGTATCACCTATCAAATCCGAATTATCATGATTTCAAAAGTATATCTTAGAAAAAAGAAAATAAGTAAAGGAAGAGTTTCATTATATCTTGACTTCTACCCTCCTATTCTCATTCCTGGAACAAACAGAACAACACGCCGCTATTTTCTCAATGTACATCTTCCGGAAAAGCCCAAATCATTTGCGGAACGTGAACATGTAAAAAGTATTATGCAGAAGATGGAAATATTCCGTCTGAGAGTGCTGGAGCAGATAATAAACGAGAAATTCGATTTTTACGATAAGATTGTTGAGAAAACTGATTTTCTTGATTATTTCAAAAATGAATCACTCAAGCACAATAAGAAGTGGATTTATGTGTATCAGCACTTTGCTGCCTTCACAAACAACAAATGTACTTTTGCAGATATCAATGTCGCTCTCTGCCAGAGATTCCGTTCCTATCTGCTGAATACGGCCAAACTGAGAGACGACAGTAAAAAGCTGAAACAGAACTCGGCTGCCGGATATTTTTCCACATTCAGAGGAATGTTGAAAGAGGCCTATAAGAAACGGATGCTTAAAGAGAATATCAATGATTTTCTTGACAGGATTCCGGAAGAGGAAACAGAAATCAATTATCTGACAGAACATGAATTAGGACTGATCATAAATAATGAATGCCCTATTCCGGTATTACGAAAGGCTATCATTTTCGCCTGTATAACAGGCTTCAGAAGAAGTGACATACTTGCCTTGAAGTGGGAGGATATCAAGGAATTGCCCAAAGGCGGATGGTGTGTATTCAAACGTATGCAGAAAACAAAGAACATGGCAAACGTTCCTATCGGAGATGATCTCATGGAAGTCATCGGCCCACGTGGTGAAGGACTCGTATTTAACGGACTTACCACATATATGCTGACCTATCCGATGAAAAGATGGTTTAACAGCATAGGCATAAAGAAAAACTTGCACTTCCATTGTACACGTCACACATACGCTACCCTGTCACTGGCCCTCGGTACAGATATTATTACTATCAAGAATGTACTCGGACATAAACAGGAAAGTACCACAATGCGATATACCAAAGTCGTGAACCCATTAAAGGAACAAGCTGCAAAACGATTAAGCATTAATACAATCAGTCAAAACACAGAACAATATGAAAAAGGCAATTTCTAAAATCAATCCATCCAGATATGCAAAAAAGTTGCATATCGGTTATATCTGGCTAATAGCAGTACTTCTGCTATTAGTCGTTGGTGTTATCTGTTCAGGAGCAAAGGTGTATAAATACAGTCCCATACTCTCGGTTGTCTCCTACTCTTTGGCCGCTATCAGTCTTATAGCGATAATTATTATGATAGTGCGGAAAATCTCCGATATGAAGATTCAAAGTGAACTGGACAAATATATTCTTGTGCTGAATGAGCATAAGGATGATCAGGAATGGTTACATAAAGAACTTACTTACGTTAATCTGAGGATATATAACAAGACAAACGGACATTTATACCGGTGCAAGAAAAAACTGCTGGAAGAATACAAAAATGAGGCAAACAATGAAAGTGTAGCCGAAGAGCTACTGGTACGACTTAAAGAACAGGAAAACCGCCATCAACAGCAAATCGAAAAGATTGAGGAACTTCTCGTAAATGACCAGAAGCCATTACAGTATTATCTGGATGCAATAGAGAATAACGGCAATGATAATCCGGCCGATGACAGATCTACAAGATTATGCAAACTGTTTTCTTTTATTTATAATTATATCAGCACGGAATTGGACGATTGTCTCAAGCCCTATGAAATTGAATATTTTAAAAAGTATGCCTTTTCCCAAATTACAGGTATGCCAATAGAGGAAGATATACAATACCCGATTTCTGAAATCTACAGAATGTCAAAGACTGACTTGGGAGCTTTCATTCATAACCTCTATATAATGTGCCACTATTGTAGAACAGACCTAAAGAAAACCGATTTCTTCAATGGGTGCCAGAAGTTCATATCAGCTTCTTTCTGCACTGCCAATGTATTATTCAAGAACAGTACAAGATTGGCAACCAATTCCCGTATTGAGGCCATAAATATGAAAAAAAGCAATTTCTTCAGCGAATATCTGAAAGAAATCCAGTAGAAACAAATAAAATCCTTATTACTGAAGATTCCTGTAAAACTGTATTTAAAGTTTTATGGGAATCTTTTTTTATATCAGTCAGACATATATATATCATAGCATAAACACACAGAATTACAGTATATTACATTGTAGTTGTTAAAAGTTTGAGGAAAGCATGAGGACCGCATGAGGAATTCATGAGGACATGCTTTTTTATCCATCATTTGCCATTCTTTTGCAGAGAAATCAAATTTTTACAAATGATGAAAAACGAAAACAATGTTTTTGGCAAAGTTACACATGATAACTTGCCGCAGGCTGTAGAGCACCTCATAAAAATGATGGAGGAACAGGCTCAGAATTCTAAAAACAACATGTCGGTGGAAGATGACGAGATATCCATCGAGGAAGTAAGTTCTCTTATAAAGAAAAGCGTGAGTACCATTTACCGGTATACTTGTCAAAACAGTATTCCCCATTCTAAGCAAGGTAATACACTCCATTTCTACCGGTCTGAGATTCTCGAATGGATGAAGATGCACAAGAAGAAATGTATTAACGAACTCTCTGATGAAGCACATATTGAGTCATTCAGGGTATTAAACCGTGATTAACAGGTATGGGAGAAAGTAGAATAACTCCAAGTGGTATAATAAATGATGCTGTCAGCATGATAGGCAAAATGAACGATTCTTCATTTCCTATTGATGTTTTCCCAAATAAGATAAGAAACATCATTCTGAATATGTATGAGTACCTGGCATTTCCTATCGACTACACTGCGTGCAGTATGATGACAGCCATTTCCACTTGTATAGGCAATACACATATCCTTCATTTCAAAACGGGATGGGATATCAAGTGTATCATATATATGGCTCTTGTAGGAAGGCCGGGTGCTAATAAAAGCCATCCTCTGAAAACGGCCTTCGAACCTCTGTTCAGATTTGATAAGGAGCAGAAGGAAATATATAACGAAGAGTACAGAAAGTATGAATCAATAATGAGCTTGAGTAAAAAGGAACGTTTGGAACAGGGATTTGATATGTTTCCCAAGGAACCTGTACGCACCCGATTTCTGGTTTCTGATATCACACAGGAAGCTATGGCAAAGTCTATATCAGAGAATCCGCGCGGTATTTGCCTTTACATGGATGAACTGCAAGGGTGGATCAATAATTTCACACGCTATAACAAAGGTTCGGAAGAACAGTTCTACATATCACTGTTCAATGGATACATGTATATTTCCGACCGTAAAATGAATACAAACAATATCATGATTGACTCTCCGTTTTCCAATGTGATAGGTACAATTCAGCCGGAAATACTTATCGATACATTCAAAGGAAGTAAAAGCAATAATGGTTTCCTTGACCGTATTCTTTTTGCCATACCTGAAATTCAGGATAAGCTATACTGGAAAGACGATGATATTGACATGAGCCATTTCAATGAATGGAACACAATCATGCAATCGTTCATCAGAATGAAAATAGAACATGATGAGCATGGTAATATAAATCCTACAAGACTGGAATATGAACCTGGAGCCAGACGAAAGGTTATGGAATGGCAGCATCAATGGGCAGATATGTTGAACATGGAGGAATCGGATAAAAGACGCAGTATATACAGCAAATTTGAGACTTACATTCATAGATTCTGTCTGATCATACAACTGTGCAAATGGGTATGTAATGAAGGTGACAAAAACTGCATCGATCTTGACAGTGTACTGAAATCCATACGTCTGGTATCCTATTTTAAAAATACTGCCCTGCAGATATGCTCCATGATTGAAGGCGTGATGCTCACTCCCAAACAGACAGAACTGTTGGAAAAGCTACCGGATAAGTTTACACGTTCTGAAGGATTGGAGGTAGCCGTCTCCATGAACTGGAGTACCAGCACGTATGACCGTTTCCTGAAAAAAGCAACAGGAACTTACCTTTATCACGAATATGGAAATTATAAAAAAGCACAACGACAAAGTGATAAAGTGACAAACTAACGGCTGACTTTATCACTTTGTCACTTTGTCAATCACTAAAAACAGAAAATTATGGAAAACTTCAGATTTATATTGGAGCCTTACAACAGGCACCAGAGAAACAGATACACCTGCCCTTCGTGCGGAAAGCATCGTGAGTTCACCCGTTATATTGATACCCAGGGGGATATCTCCTTTCCCGAATATGTAGGAAAATGTAACAGAATCAATAATTGTGGTTATCACTATACTCCTGCAATGTATTTTGATGAACATCCGGAATGTAAAGAGTACAAAAGTTCATTCCCTATTGTAAAAGATAAGAAACCTGTTGTATGTCATCCAAGACTCTCTCCTGTACGCCGGCTTACCGACACATCTTTTATACCAGATGAAATTATGCAGCAGACAATGAAATGCTATGAACAGAATAACCTGTTTCTGTACCTTGCCAACCATCTAGGTTATGAATCAGCACTGCATCTGATGAAGACTTACCATGTAGGTACCGCCAGAAAATGGAAAAATGCTACGGTATTCTGGCAAACAGATATATCCGGGAAAATAAGAACCGGGAAAATCATGCAGTACAATGCAGAGACAGGAAAACGTATAAAAGAACCTTATGCACATGTTTCATGGGTACATACAGAACTTGATATTCCGAAATTCCACTTACAACAATGCTACTTTGGAGAACATCTCTTATACAACAGCAGGAAACCCGTTGCCATAGTGGAAAGCGAAAAGACTGCTATCATTGCTTCATTCTATATACCGGAGTATATCTGGCTTGCAACGGGAGGTAAAAACGGATGCTTCAATGAGCAGAATTTTGACGTACTAAAAGGCAGGAATATTGTTCTGTTCCCTGATATCGGAATGACACAGGAATGGAAAGAAAAGTGTATGCAGATGAGAAAAAGAAACATCCGAACTGAGATTTCCGAGTATCTTGAAGAAAATGCAAATGATTTTGAAAGGGTGAACGGATACGACATTGCCGACTACCTCATAAAGGTAAAATCAGGTGAAGCCGTTCTCCAATCCATGACAAGAAAGAATCCTGCTCTAAAACTTTTGATCGAGACTTTCGACCTGGAGCTGTCAGGTTTCGGTACTCAATAAAACTACGTTACCCATATCCAACAATATTCAGGAAAAAACGGAATGACAAAAGGAATGTAGTTTTTTCGGTTGGCAAGTTTATGTTTTGGTAATACCAAAACCTCTGAATCCATCCGGGAAGTACCCAACAGGAATCAATTATAAACCGAAAAAAATAATCAACAGAATGGAACAAAAAAGCAACAACAAAAATAAGGCTATTGGTGGCAGACCTCCACTGGACAAAATGGAAAAACGTACAGAGATATTATCATTCAAATGTACCGTATTGGAACGGCATATCATAAACGGTAAAGCCATGACAGCCGGTGTTACATTAGGCGAGTATATAAGAAATTCTGCCATAAATGGAAACATAACAGCACGCCTTACACCTGAAAATGTAAAACTGATAAGGAGTCTTTCAGGCATGGCAAACAATCTAAACCAGCTTGCAAAAAATGCAAATACTTTCGGATATGCTGCAGTGTCAGAATCCGTATCAGAACTGGCTGATGAAATAGACAAAATCATTAAACTGATAAAGGCATGATGGGAAAGATTATGAAAAGGAATGACTTCGGTAAGATTGTAAATTATACGATGAAAGGCAACAATAAATCCAAGCTTCTTGCTACCGAAGGAGTGCGTTCAGACAGCAAGCAGCATATAGCTGAAAGTTTCAGTTGTCAGGCAGGTTTAAATACAAGAATAAGAATTCCGGTCTATCACATATCATTGAGCTTTTCAAAGCAAGACTCCGGGAAACTGACTGACGATCTTATGGTAAAGATTGCCGGAGAATATATGGAAAAGATGAATATCAAAAACACACAATATATTGTTGTAAGGCATTACGACAGAGAACATCCTCATATACATCTTGTAATAAACCGTGTAAACAATGACGGGAAAACCATAAGCGACAGCAATGACCGCATAAGAAATAACAGAGTATGCAGGGAACTGACAATAAAATATGGCTTGTATATGCCGAAGGGTAAAGAGAGTGTCAAGTATGACAGGCTTCGTGGCAAAGACAAGCATAAGTATGAAATGATGTTTGCCATACGCAAGGCTTTGGAGAAAAGTAATAATTGGAACGAGTTTCAAAAGAAGCTGAGCAGAGACAAAATTCATTTTACTATAAGAACAGACAGCAAAGGTAAGCCATGTGGTATAGTTTTTTCACGTGGCGAATATACATTCAGCGGTTCCAGAATAGACCGTAGTCTGAGTTATTTTAAAATAGCTAATATGCTAAACAAATATGAGAACAGTCTGGATACATCGAACTGCTTAGGAAATACCCAGCAAGACAAAATCCAGGAACAAGAAAAGGATACAGTCACACCAGCAGAACATGAGGAAATATATGAAAATGAGGTTACCTCTCCTACTGGCAATTCTATTATTAATGCTGTTGCAGATTTACTCCTTCAGCCTAATGCGGTAATATCTTCAGGAGGTGGTGGAGGAAACAGTAACCAGTTGGATGATGATGAAAGAAAAAGGAAAAATCGTGAACATATTAGAAGCAGAAGAAGATGATAAAGAAAGAAATTGAAGGAGCCGCTCTCCTATCCATATATAATGAGCTTAAAGATGAAATAAAGGCCATACGGACAGACATTCAGCATTTGAATATTCAACAGCCACAGCAATCTGAGAACAATCAAGAATTAAATTCATTGTTGAAGGAAACGATTGTAAATGCTGTAAACGACACTATAAATGCCCATATAAACAGTAGAGAAAACTATGCCGATGAAGTCAGTAGAAGATGTAAGAATACTATTGACTTTGCAATTGAAAGGGAAACCAAACTGGTTAATAATGTGTTATTGCCCAAACTCTCCCCTATTATTCAAATCGATAAAAAGATAGATGCTATAAATGTAAGGCTTAACGGAATCGAAAATGACATACAGAAGATGCCCAAAGATAATATAGGTAGTACCAACAATCATAGATTTCTCTGTATAATGTTGATTATTATTACTTGTATATTTTGGGTATTAGGAAATTTTCTTTACATGGATTTAAATCAAAGGTATAATGAGATAAAGGAAAGGCATGAAATGGTGATGAGAAACATTAGTTCCGATGAAATCAAAAAATAAAAATAGAGCAAGTATATTCAGTATGCTATACCATTTAATAATACATTGAGTATATGGTCTTACAGACTAAAATTAAGTACTAGCTTCTAGCCTCAGTTTCTTATAAAAAGAATTATAAAAAACAACTAATGCTGAGTGGTAATAATTTTTACATAATCTCATCTCTATAGTTTTAGTTCAAATGCTTTGGCATTTGAACTAAAATTTACTATAATTCACAATTAAGACATCTAAATTCTATAAAGCACTGATAATATGATATTTATTGCAAAAGACACTAATGTAGAGAAAGTGAGCACCATCAAATAGACATTGGACATTCCTCAATATTAGGAGAATGGATTATTAGTAAAATTTCCTTTCCAAAGCAAAAAGGCATGTCACTATTTATTCCAATAAGCATAACTAACACATACAATTGTTGATAATACCAAAAGACAATTGCCCAAAGAGGTATTCCGTACATGAACGGAAAAGTTAAGAAATATATTCTCCGAGAATATTCAATCATAAAAGAAAATCATTAGTGTCCAATAAAAATGGACGAGTTAAAAATTTAATCAAATAGTCCTTCAA
>OCHV01000016.1_pt1 | contig 223230 bp, 206 predicted proteins | sample 1538461 | NCBI WGS metagenome assembly OCHV01 (sample SAMN04571692, study PRJEB22368) | human gut metagenome | biome: human gut; material: stool | host: Homo sapiens | place: Luxembourg | collected 2012-08-03 | reverse complement strand
CTTTGAGGCGAGTATGAACGGCGATTTGATGCCCGACTATGACGGCGAACAGTATTATGAAAAGGAGCATACCTATGAAGAAGCATAAAGAAAAAATCAAAATAGGAATTGTGATAGGCGTATTTTCTGTTGTTATAATTGCCTGCATGGTTTCAATATTTTCGCAGGTGTTTACAGAGTACAAAGAGAATGAAAGTTTTAAAAACCTTGCAGAAATTGTTACTGAGGAATCGACAGGTAATGATACTGAAAAAGAACAATTCATAAATCCAAATTTATTAAAAGTCAGTGATTGTGATAATGATGTTCAAGACGAATCGTCTATGTATTTCACGACATATTACGAACCTCATTCAATATCGGAACTCATTTCGATGAATTCCGAATGCTTCGGCTGGATAAGCATAGCAGGCACAAATATTAATTACCCTGTTATGCATACACCGAGTAATCCGCAGAAGTATCTGAACAAAAACTTTTACGGCGAGTACAGCTATAGCGGTACACCGTTTCTGGACAGCAGATGTTCAGCAGACAGCACCAATCTCATAATCTACGGACACCATATGAACAACGGCACAATGTTTGCAGACCTCTGCAACTATACCGATTATTCTTATTTTACGGAACATCCGACAGTTGTGCTCGAAACGAAAGACGGGGCATTTGCTTACTCCGTCTTTTCTGTTATGAAAGTAAAATCCGATGATGATTGGTACAAATTCTTAACAACAGATTTGTACGAAACCTATGAAAAATGGGTCAGTTATGCAAAATCAAAATCTCTGTATAACACAGAAATCACACCTGTTTACGGTCAGCTGATTTTAACGCTTTCAACCTGTTACGGATACAATCAGGATGGCCGCATACTTGTGTTGGCAGTCCGAAATTAAAGGGGGTAAAAATTATGGGACTATTCAATAGAAAACCAAAGGTGCTCACACCCGGGCAGGCAGAAGAAATATATACCAAAGATTTCTTTGATATGATTCTGCCGTCAACAATAAAATTTTTCACTGATTATTACATTGTCGGCGACTCGTACCGCAGTGTATGGGCGGTTCGTGAATATCCGCCGAGTACGGAAGAACAGGCAATATTATCACAGCTTGCAGACAGAAACGGAGTAACGCTACGCATTTACCACAGGCTTGTTGAGAGTATGGAACAGCGTAAAATTATACAGAATGCAACACGCAAAAACAAGCTCAAATCCAGTGGTAATGATGTGAACGAAACCATTGAAGCACAGGGCAACTTGCAGGATGTTGTCACGCTGATGGCAAATCTTCGTAAAAATAAAGAAGCTTTGTTGCATTGCTCCGTGTTTATCGAACTAAAGGCAAAAAGCAAACAGAAATTAAAGGAGTTGCAGACTGATATTGCAATGGAGCTTACTCGTTCCAAGATTGAAGTTGACCGCCTGACTTTACGACAGAAAGAAGGCTTCTTGTCGGTGAACCCCATAGGTTCAAATCAATTCGGAAGTTTGTTTGAGCGTGTTCTGCCTGCTTCATCTGTTGCAAATCTGTTCCCGTTTAATTTTTCAGGTAAGACAGATCCAAACGGTTTGTATATCGGGCGAGATAAGTACGGCACTAATATTCTCGTTGATTTTGACCGCAGGACTGAGGACAAGACAACGAGTAACATCCTTATTCTCGGAAACAGCGGTCAGGGCAAAAGTTATCTGCTCAAATTGATTTTGACAAACATCCGAGAAAGCGGAAAGAAAATCGTATGCCTTGATCCTGAAGCGGAGTATGAAGATTTGACAAATGCCCTTGGCGGTTGTTACATTGATTTTATGTCAGGCAAATACAAAATCAATCCCCTTGAACCCAAAGCTTGGAATGACGGTCAGGATGAGATCGATAAGGACGCACCGCCTGCATTTAACAAGGTAACACGACTTTCACAGCACATTGCGTTCTTGAAAGATTTTTTCAGAACCTACAAAGATTTCACGGACGCACAGCTTGATACAATAGAAATTCTGATTATGAAGCTGTACGCACGATTCGGCATAACCGACACAACTGATTACAGCACAAAGAAACCGTCCGACTTTCCTGTGATGAGTGATTTTTACGACTTGTGTGAGGAAGAATATATGACCTACGACCACAAGCGAAAGTATCTTTATACAGAAGAAATCTTGCAGGAGGTTTGTCTGGGTATTCATAGTATGTGTGTAGGTTCAGAATCAAAGTATTTCAACGGTCACACCAACATTACCGACGACAGTTTCCTCTGTTTCGGGGTTAAGGGATTGCTTGATACTAATAAAAGACTCAAAGATGTTAAATATAATTATTGTTCGAAACCGAATAGGATGTGATTAAACGAGATGACCTTTATTGTTTATCTCGTTTTTATTTAGTGAAAAATATGTTTATATTTCAAAAACTATTTTAATTAACTAGTTTGCAAAAAAGTATTATTGATTCTCTTGACAACTTTGAATTTATACGCTAAAATTATATATAGAACATATGTTCTATGCGATCGATCAAAAATATTAATTATTTATTAAGAGGAAAAAATTATTGAGTAAGCAAGCAATTTCTCTTTCATATTTATACGGTGGAAAGTGGATAGGTTTTAGTGATCAGACAAAATCTACTATGGACTGCTTAAAGATTAAAACAAGTTCAAATGAATCTTTTTATTTACAATATAGAACTTGGAATAAGGGAATGAATGGATATTATCCATATGTAAAAAGTACTGAAAACGATTATGCAGGTTCTTCAGGTAAGCCAATTCAACAACTTCAGATTCAAGCATACAGGAATGATGGTACGAAGTTAGTATCAGGTATTGTTGTTATGTATAGAGCCTTTGTAGAAAATAAATGGCTACCATGGGTAAGTAATGCTGGCCCTGAATGGATGGATAGTGTACAGAGTAAATATAATCTGGGTGGCACTTTAGATACCAGCAGCTCGTATGCCGGTATCTCCGGAAAGAATATTAGCGGAATAGAAATTCGTGTTTATAAAGAATCATCGTTAGGAAACTACTCTGGTGGTGAATCAAATCCTTCGCTAAGCTATATGGTTGGAAATGAATCTAATTGGAAGTCTTTTTCAAAAAGCACTTTGTCATCCAGAATAGATGGAATAAAAATACAGACAGGCAGTAACAAGGATTATTATTTAACTTATCGAACATGGAATGAAGGACAGTCATCTTATTATCCTGCCGTAAATAGTACAGAAAATGATTATGCAGGCTCCCCTGGAAAAGCTATTCAGAGGTTAAGTATCAATGTATATAGAAATAATGGCACAAAACTTACTTCCGGAATTATTGTTATGTATAGAGTATATACTGATTCAAGGTGGCTGCCGTGGGTAAGTAACGCTGATCCTGAATGGATGAGAAATGTAAAAACTAAATATAGTTTGAATGGTACTTTAGATACAGGTTCATCTTATGCCGGCATAGACGGTAAAAATATTGGTGGCGTTGAAATTCGTATTTTTGAAGAAGATTCGTTAAATGCGGGTTCAGGTAGTTTCGTTGGTTCTGAAGAATTAATAACAACCCAGTATATGGCAAATAGTACATCTAATTGGAAAAGTTTCAATCATAAAGTAATGGCTTCTCCTATTGACGGTATTAAAATTCAGACCAATTCAAATTCGGATTTTTATTTGCGTTACAAAACATGGAACGAAGGACAATCATACTATTATCCTGAAGTAACAAGTTTAGAAAATGATTACGCAGGTTATCCAAATAAACCAATTCAGGGACTGAGTATAAGTGCATATAGTAAGGATGGAACAAAGCTAACTGCCGGTGTTGTTGTAATGTATCGTGCTTATGTTGATGGAAGATGGTTGCCATGGGTTAGTAATGCTGATCCGGAGTGGATGCAGGATGTTCAAGAAAACTATAATTTAGGTGGAACATTGGATGTCAGTTCATCATATGCTGGAATTATCGGTAAAAATATAAGCAGTGTTGAAATCTATGTGTTTAATGGCAAATCCATCTCATCGTCAATCGGTAATTTATCCGGAGGCAAAGTAGCTTCAACACTTAGCTATATTGACGAAGATTCAAATTGGCATAGCTTTACTTCAATGGCAAGCTCCGTTCATATTAATGGTATAAAAATTAAAACCGACAAGTCTAAGCCATATTACCTTTTATACAGGACTTGGAATGAAGGAAAATCATACTATTATCCTTTTGTTAAAAGCAATGAAAATGACTATGCAGGATATCCGGGTGGCACTGTGCAGTTATTGAATATTCAAGTATATAGTAAAGAAGATGTAAAACTAACATCAGGTGTAGTTGTTATGTACAGAGTGCATGTAGAAGGTAATTGGCTGCCTTGGGTAAGTAATGCTGATCCAAAATGGATGCGCAGTGTACAGTCAAAGTATAATTTAGATGGTACTTTGGACACAGGTTCTTCCTATGCGGGTATAGATGGCAAAAATATAAACGGCGTAGAAATCCATATCTATGAGGAAAATGAAATTTATACTAAGCCGCAAACACCTATAGGTAATAGTAAAATAATTCAAGCTCCGTTTATTTCCCAGTTAGGCAAATATCCGACAGGTTGCGAAAGTGTTACTACAGTTATGGCATTGAATCATATTGGTATAGATGTATCTGTAGACAAATTTATTGATTCATACTTAACAAAAACTGGAGTTCCTTTTGATCCCAGTATTTCATTTGGAGGAAACCCCAGATCTACAAGCGGGTATGGATGTTATGCGCCAGTAATAAAGAAGGCTTTGGATAAAGCTTTATCAGGCAAAAACTATGAAGCAAAGGTATTGAACAATGTTTCCTTAAAAACGCTTTGCTCCCAGTATATAGACAAAGGTATACCGGTAATTCTTTGGGCAACAATGTATATGAATACTCCATACATCAGTTCTACATGGACCTATAACGGAAAAACAATTAACTGGATAGCACCCGAACATTGTTTGCTGTTAGTGGGATACGATAGTAGCCATTATATTTTTAATGACCCTCTGACTTCTCATCCACAAACCTACTATAGTAAATCTTCTGTTGAAGCGGCGTATAAAGGTTTAAATTATCAGGCTATTGTTCTTGAAAAAAAAGATACTAGTACGCCTGCACCAACGCCTGCCCCTGTATATAAATACGGTGCAGTTAAAAATCCTGAAAATGGAATAATATATCCGATTGAATACCTTGAAAATGGTAAGCAGTATATTGATGTTCCTTATAAACTTGAAAAAACAACAAAATTAACAAAAAATTCTTTTAATGCTGCAAAATTTATTTCGGGACTTGCTTTTGATGATAGCCTGGTAGATAAAATGGACAAGGCTCCATTGATTGGCAGCATTTATGGTATTGTTGTCGGAGGCATTACATCTTTTGCTGAAAGCTGGGAGTCATTATATATAGATGTTGAATATTGGCAAGACAAAAGTTCAGGCAAAAGACGGGCATTTGTTAAATGTGGTGAATCAAATTATTGTAATTTCTTTAATAATTTATTATCACTTAAAAATCAATCTATGAGAGCTCTTTATGGACGCTGGTCAGGAGCTAATATGTATTCTGCTCAAGTATGGGAAAGTACTGTTAATGATTTTGCAAAAGGACAGTATGCAAAATTTAAGGGAATAATACCAAATAACTCATATAACTATGATATTATATTTACATTTGATGAAAGACGAAAAGAGGATAAATATGTATCTCAAATTTTCTGTGGCAAAGATGGAAAAATGTATGAATATGCGCATATATATAATAGTGAAAAAATTGAAATTGTTGTTAAAGATTTTTTGGGTACAGAAATTGATCGTATAAATATTTTGCCTCAAATGAATCCTTTAAGTGAATTACCTCAAGATAAAGCAGCACTTTTTGAATTTATGAAAGCATAAATATATTAACAACATCAACAACAGCCGAAGTAGGAAAATACTTCGGCTGTAATTACAATACGTAGATTTAAAAAACATAAAATTTAATAATCTACTCCCTCTTGTTTTAGCATATTATCTTCAATTTTATAGTGTTTGGTAATTTCCATATTATCAGCAACCCACAGTGCTAAATCGCCCGAAGAAAGCTCTGCATCATCATCAAAAACTCCGCATACGGAATAGTCATCATCGCGATAGCAATTAATAGCTTTATATGTTTTATCTATAATTATGTAGGAATATTCGACTGCAATAATATTTCCGTTCTTACCACTATATTTACTGAAAGTAAAATCGGTTGCCCATTCTTTGTCCTCCCAAGAATCAGGCATTGTAACATCCGGTGTACTTATTCCGTCAACAAGTATATTAAAGTAATCCCTAATGCTTTCAGGAGTTTCAAATGTAACATCCGGGAAATTGTCCATTACTTTGCCTATATTTATATATTCAATATTATCGCAAATTAAATCTTTAATACCATCATATTTACCATTAAATAAATCATTATAAGCTTGTTTGTATTTGTCATCAATTGGCATTAGCGAAGGAATGATATAGTTATCTATACTTAACTTGTAGGGAGAAATTTTATCGTTGGCATTTGTTTCGTTTGCTTTCGAACTAAAACAGGCAATAGAAACATAATCTTGAGTTAATACTTTCCAATCTGATGGCACGTCAAGTGAAAAAGTTACATAATCTTCTTGGCTGTTTTCCGTTACCGTTTTTGTTTCTACATCAGGCCTAATAATTTTATTATTCTGCTGACATCCTACGAGTGAAATCATAAGCACGATGGATATTATTGCTGATAAGATTTTGTTTTTCATTTGTATGCTCCTATTCCTATTATATATTTTAACTGGAAATTATTTGAGATTTTTGATTTTATGCATTTTTTACTAAATTGTGATATCTATTATACTTCTTGTATTGCTTTTTGTAAAGTAATAATAAAAATAAATTTCAAACTTAATTAAAGTAATAAAGGTAAGTATATCAGGACTTATGCAAAGTTATGTGGGATATGTTTGTTCTACGAAAGGTGGCATAAGATATGGATATACTTGAAGATTTATATTATGGAAACTTATTCCCTCACGAAAAATGTTCAAGGCTTGACGATGAGGTCAAAGAACTATTGAAACTGCTCAACAGGAATGAAGAAAAGTTTGTGGCAACCCTGACTGAGGTACAGAAAGAAACCTTCGAAAAATACAAGGACTGCAATCGTGAGATTTCTGAAATCAGTGAGCGAGAAATATTCCTGAACGGATTTCGGATGGGTGCAAGAATTATCATTGATGTAGTAAATAATTAAAAAATTGGATAGGCAATCAATGAAATTTGACTGCCTATCCGATTACTTTTTGCAAATTTTACTCAATACAAATTATATTCAATGCTTCTTCCTTGGAAATTTTATCCTCAAGATAATTATCTCTCGCAGTTCTCGCTTTTTCAAGCCAATCGTAATATTCCTCAAAACTTAAAGGCTTTTCCACAGTACCAGGTGTGTTAAGTGTTCTTTCATAACGCTTATACATTTTGCCTCGCTGTGTGTCAAAAGTTTTCAGCACCTCATTTCTGTTTGCCAAGATTCGGTGCTTTAATTTCGGCGCAAATTCCTTGCAAGTTTTACCATTATTCAGAACTCTGTCGCAGTACAGGGTTTTCTTTTTTGTCTTTGGCACAAAGTATCTGCCACAAAGCTGACAGCGGCAGAGGCGGTATCCGTTCTCAACAAATAAATGTAACAGCAGAAAATAATACTCTGTCAGGTTACGGATATGGTACATCTGTCTGGATTTGTTATCCTCAAAATAAAATACGGTGGAAATCTGTACGCTGTTGTAATTGAAATCTTCGTTAACATCAATTTCTATTTGATTTGATAAATCGCTGAAAAAGTGCAAAACAAAAAACTGCACGGTTTTTATCTGGTCAAGATAGCTTGCATATTCACGCAGATAATGTTCAGTTCCGTCGTTCTCTCCTAAAAAATCCTCAATCATAAGTCTGTTCAAAAGACCGTAAAAAGTTCTATATTCCGCCAATGCCTTTTCTGCTTTTGCAGTTAACTTTTTAATCAGTGCAAATCTTTCTTCACTTTCATCAGGATATGTTCTGTAAACTTTTCTTATTTCATTTTGCAGTTCAGAATACTCTTCAAAATCTTCTTCTGAGAAACTAATCAACTCATTTTTGATAGTAGTATTTTCAATTGGAATCTTATTGTTATTTTCCTGCATATAGCCGGAAATATTTCCTTTGGAATCAATTTTTAATAATAAACCTTCGTGCTTTGCCATATACACCTCTGTCCTGAAGTGAAAATTATAAAAATCACTTCAATTCATTTTGTCATATATTTTTCTTGAAAAGTATGAGATTATTGTATCACACTGGTGAAAAAATTCCAACAGCTTTTGGATTACAACTGAATAACCATACCAAAGCTAAAATATTTTGAAATCATATGAGGTATGAGTAACAGGGAAAGGAGAAAAATGATTAAGAATTTAAATTTGGAGTTGAGCAGTAAGGCAAGATTTGATTCAATCGACGGTGCAAGTCTTGTTGAAAAAGATTTGCCGAGAAAGAAGTTTATAATCAATTCACTTCTTGCAAGCGGTCTTTCGATTATAGCCGGCTCACCAAAGGTAGGTAAGTCGTGGCTTGTTCTTGACTGGTGCGTTCGGATTGCAAAAGGCAAAGATGTATGGAATCTGCATACCGACAGCGGTACAACTCTGTATCTGTCACTTGAAGATGATGAAAGCAGATTGCAGGACAGGCTGACAGCGATAACCGATGAAGTGCCGAGTGATGTTCATTTTGTTACGGATTGTTCAAAACTTGATGAAAGGTTGGAAGAACAGATTCAAACTTTTGTTGATGAGCATATGGATACTGTCTTGATAATCATTGACACGTTTCAACTTATCCGTTCTGCAAAAAATGACTCGAGCTATTCAAATGATTATCTTGAGGTACAGAAACTCAAAAAACTTGCTGATGAGTTGAAAATTGCTATTCTTCTGGTTCATCATTTAAGAAAGCAAGGCGACTCTGACCCAATCAATGAGATTTCAGGTACAAATGGTATAGCTGGCTGTGCCGATGCTCTATTTGTTTTGAAAAAAAGCAATCGCACGCAGGGCAACGCAACTTTATTTTGCACGGGAAGAGATATTGAGGACAGAGAAATTGAGCTTGCATTTTCAAAAGAGGATTGCACTTGGAAAATGACTGCAGACAGCGCAGAGAATCCGAATATGCTTTTGCCTGATGAAATGAACTTGCTCATTGAGATGATGAAAGCAGAAAAATATTTCAACGGAAGCAATGCGGAATTTCTTGAACGATATAATGCTTATTCAGGCAAAAATCTTTCTGCTCGTATTCTGAAAAGGATGATGAACAAGTGGAAGTATGACTTGAATGATAATCACGTTTATTTCAAATCGTATAAGGAAAATAACATCAGAAAGGTTGAAATCAAATATGATTTTGAGATTGATAATTCAGATAGCGAGTACGTTAGGTACGATAAGTACGATGAAAATATAGCCGTTTGATTTATCGTTTTTATCGTCCTTATCGTCCTTAATGCAGATGTTGAGCAGAATTTGGCGGTTTGTCCGACTTTCAAGAGAAAACGGATAAAGTACCCGACTTCAAGCAAAAATCAAAATTTGGGCGGTTTGTGAGCGAAAGTAATTCTATATAACGGATTATGAATTCAGCGTAAAGTTGGGGTTCACATTTTCACAGCTTTTAAGCTGTGGCAAGCAACGCATTCGGCTGGTCGCTGACCTGCCGAATGCAATATACGGGCAGAAGCCCGAACCCACTTTATTGGCAAAGGAGGAAACCTAAATGAAAGACAGAAAAATGAGCATAAGAATATCGGAATCCGATTTACAGAAGATTCACAATAAAGCAGACAAGGCAAATTTAACTTTAACCGAATATATAACGAAGGCTTGCCTCGGAAAACAAATCTTTGTTGTTGACGGACTTGATGAAATTATCCGTCAGCAAAAGGCTATCGGCAGAAACTTAAATCAAATTGCAACACTTTGCAATATGGGTAAAGTCATTTGCTTTAATCTTGCTGAACTTACAAATCAGTATGCAGAGATGAATAAACTACTTACCGATTTGCTTGACAGAAAGAGGTGGTCATAATAGCAACAGTAAAATTTATCGCAAGCAAACAAATGCAGTCACGGCAAGGGTTAGCTTCAATCCTTGCCTACTGCAAACAGGATAAGAAAACTTTGTACGATGGCAGAAAGCTGGTGAGCGGAGTGAATTGTGTAGCAGAGTCAGCGTTCAATGAAATGATGAATACTAAAATTCAATATAGAAAAACTGATGGCAGAATGTACTATCATTTGTTTCAGTCGTTCCACCCCGATGAACCTATAACACCCGAAACTGCTCACGAAATTGCTTTGAAGTTTGCACAAGAGCAATTCAAAGGTTATGAAGTTTTAGTTGCTACTCATATTGACAGAGAGCATATACATTCACACTTCATTTTAAATTCTGTCAGTGCTGAAACAGGATTGAAATATCATCCAGATAAAAATGAGATACAACGGTTGAGAGATTATTCTGACAACCTATGCAGAAAATACGGTTTATCAGTTGTAATTCCTAAGCAACCAAAAGTAAAACAGATGTCGGCAAGAGAATATCGTTCAGCAGACAAAGGTCAAAGCTGGAAGTTACAGCTTGCAATAGCTGTTGATGAAGCTATGAAATATGCAACCTCAAAGGAACATTTCATAAGCCTGATGGAGAACGAAGGCTATGAAGTTAAATGGACGGCAGAAAGAAAAAGCATTACCTACACTACACCAAATGGAATGAAGTGCAGGGATAATAAATTACACGAAGAAAAATATCTTAAGGAGAATATGGAAAATGAATTCAGAATACGGGAAGAAATCACCACAGGAATTAAAGGAACAAGCCAAAAAGCAAATGCAAATCGCCTCAAAAGCAGAACCCTGCGTAGCGGTTACGGAGCAGAACTGGAAAGCATTAATTTCAACTCAGACAGCACAGATAGATATGCTGAAATCAATACTGGACGAAATTTCAGAACTGACTACGAAAGAGGAAATACGGATATACCTCAACCGCCAGATGAATTCCTTGCAGAAGTCTATCGACAATTCCAATGCAATGGCGCAGACCTTCAAGAAGGAGCTTCAGGATATGACGAACAATTACGTCAGTCAGATAAACAATGCGGCGAAGAATGCTTCACAACAGGTTGGGAGCACGAGCGAGAAATATTCATACAGTATCAGTCAGGCGGAGGAGAAACTGAATCATCATGTGAGGATACTGTTTTTCCTGGCTTTGATACCGACAGCTATTACAGCAATAACGGAAATGATATTGCATATCTGGTCGCAAATCTCACAAATATTTTAGACAGCAACCACCCTGTAGAGGACTGCACTACAATGAAAAAACCTCGTAAAGAGAGAAAGAACATACAAGAAAATCCACAAGGCGGATTTGGTATGAAGATGTAAAGAAAGGATTGCCATGAACGAAACTGAAAATAGAATAACACCAATCACAAGAAACGATATTGCGTTTAACCGCCGTCATCTGTACGAAAGCGATAAGGTTAAAATCGGCAAAAAGACATTTTTAGTCACATCGGTATTTCCTATCGGAACCGAGAACGGTGACAACCCAAGTGCCGATGAAAAAATTAAAAATTTACTTGAACGAAAAACGGGATAAATATTTTACTGGACATTCAAACCGAGTAGGAGTATTGTTGACTTGCAATCCTATTCGGTTTGATTCAACAGAGCCTGAACGGCTCGGAAAGGATGAAAAAATTATGAAATCAAACCAACAAAAGATTACCGCACTCTACTGCCGTCTTTCTCAGGAGGACGAGTTAGAGGGTGAATCAAACAGCATTAAAAATCAAAAAAGTATGCTCGAAAAATATGCCGCCGATAACGGCTTTGGCAACTGTCGGTTCTATATTGATGACGGTTACAGCGGAGTATCCTTTGAACGCCCTGACTTCAAGCGTATGATTGCCGATATGGAAAAAGGAGAAATTGGAACTGTTATCACAAAAGACCTTTCCCGACTCGGCAGAGATTACCTTAAAACCGGTACATATATTGAAATTATATTCCCTCAGAACGATGTGAGATATATTGCCGTAAATGACGGTGTTGATTCCGAAAAAGGCTGTAATGAATTTATCGGAATCCGTAATTACTTCAATGATTTCTTTGCTGCTGACACATCCAAAAAAATCAGGGCAGTCCAAAGAGCAAAGGCAGAGCGTGGTGAAAGGATAGGCTCTAAGCTTCCTTACGGATATATGAAATCCGAAGATAACAGGTTAGTACCCGATCCCGACACTGCTCCCGTGGTAAAACGAATCTTTGATATGTATGTCAACGGAGTGGGAACCCGTACGATTGCAATGACTCTTGAAAGAGATAAAATTATGTCGCCAAGCGCATATGCCTACTACAAATACGGCAGAAAAGAAAATGGCTTGAAGCTGAATAATCCCTATCTGTGGAGTGATGTTACACTTAGAGGAATGCTTGTAAACGAGGTATATATCGGCACAACGGCGAACTACAAAACCACCACCAAATCAAATAAGCTGAAAAAGCAAATTCACAACGACCGCAAGGATTGGCTAATATTTGAAAATACCCACGAGGCTATCATTGATAAATCCACCTTTGAAATGGTGCAGAAGTGGTTTGCAGGAAGAAGAAAACCGAATAAATCAGGTAAGACAGATGTGTTTGCCGGGTTAGTTTATTGTGCCGATTGCAAAAGCAGAATGTATCTTCGCCGAGTGCTTAAGTATCCTAAAGAAAACAACTACCTTTGCAAAACCTATCAGCGATACGGTAATAATCACTGTACGGCACACAGAATCAGCGAACAGGATTTACACGCTGTGATACTTCAAAAACTGAGAGAGGTAACGGCATATGTACGTGAGAATCCCGAAGAATTTTATGAAATAGCAAGCCGTAATGCAAGAGCCGAAGCCGAGCGTGAAATGAAAACTTATCTGAGGGAAAAAGAAGCGGCAGAACAAAGAATAGCAGAGCTTGAAAGTATCATCCGTTGTCTGTACGAAGACCGAGTGCTCGGACGAATTTCTGTTGAACGCTACGAATCATTGTCATCAGGATATGAAACCGAGCAGTCAGAACTGAAAACTAAGCTTAATGAGATGAACGCCTTTCTTGATGAGAACGAAAAGCGAGAGCAGTTGATTCAGGACTTTATTGAAAATGCAAAGAAGTACATTGACATTCAGGAACTGACGCCTGAAATTCTCAGAGCATTCATCAGCAGAATTGAGGTGCACGAAAAGGCAAAATGGCATTCAACAGAATGCGGAAATGATATTGTGATTTACTTCACCGTTGAGCGCAAGGAACAGCTTAATGTATGGCATAAAGAGATTAAAACCGCATAAATCAAGATGCCGAGGGGCGAAATTTCCCCTCGGTTGTAAAAGAAATATTTTCTGACAATAATGATATTACGCAGATGCAATGCTGTTCAACATTCTTTCCTATATGTCCAACAAGTTATTAGGTGAGGGCAACACCGTTGCATCAATAGACGAGCTATATTTGTTCCTTTCAAATCTCACAGCAATTGAGTATATACGCAACGCAATGAAGCGTGTCCGCAAAAAGGACTCAGCCGTGATTTTAGCCAGTCAGAACATAGACGATTTTTTGATTCCGAGCGTTAAGGAGTACACAAAACCCCTGTTCTCAATTCCTACTCATCACTTCTTATTCTTCCCCGGAAATATTAACCCTAAGGATTTTGAAGATGCCCTAATGGTTGAGCCAAACGAGTATGCCTTAATCAAATTTGGTGAGCGTGGCACTTGTCTGTATAGGTGCGGTAATGAACGCTATTTGCTTCTCGTTCAGGCTCCCGAATATAAGTCTGTTATTTTTGGTAGTGCTGGGGGTAGGTGATATATTTACAAGATGAAATCACTTTGATATAATAAATATTATCTTTTCATTTTGAGGTGGTTTTATGAGTAAAAAAATTGAATGGACAGTTGAGATGGCAGATAAACAGATAGAAAAATGGAAGAAAATAAAAGGTGTCATAATAAGAGCTAATCAACTATCTGAAAACGATGATTGTGCAGTGTTAATCTATAAGTTGTATCTTCAAAATACATCAGTTGCAAAGGTAGCCGAAATACTAAATGAACAAGGATATAGAACTCCCAGTGCAACGGGGACAAGAAAAATCTCTTCAAATGATATTTCGGAAGTTATTAGAAGTGCTGAAATAGATGATAAAGAATTACAGGAACTGGTTCGATCTATCCATTCAAATGCGACTAATTTTATTAATAAAATTTATAACTAATTATCTGTCACAAAAATCCGATTGATTTTCGTATGAAGTCAATCGGATTTTTATTTGCGGAGGTGATTTTGTGAGTGCTACCATAGGTGCGGCACTGAAGAAAATAGCAGTTGCTCTGCTCACAGATAAAAAGGTAATAAAAACAATAGGCGGTATAGTAATCGGCATAATCATAATTGTGGTTATGCCGATTGTTGCTGTTGTTTCCGTTTTCAACGGAAGTATGGATATTGATACCGACAAACTCAATCAGTCTATACAAGAAAACATTTCAGCCGAGCAGATGGAAAACCTACAGCTTATCAACGACACAATGACAGAGGTTGAAAATCAACTGAAAAGCAAAAAGCTGTCCGACTGCAACACGCAGGCAGAGGTTATCTATCTGTTTTCTCTGTCCGATAAATCAGAGGATGAGGACTTTGTAAAAAACTTTGTATCCTGTTTCAAGAAGAATCAGTCTGATGAAGATTTGATAAATGCCGTCAATCAGAAATTCGGAACGGAGATTAAGTATGACGAGTTTCAGAAAATGATGCAGTCAATCAAGGGTGCGGAAATCAATACCGCAGGCTTTACTGACAAGACCACGAAGAACAATCTCGACCTTGTCAAGTGGTGCGAGAATGCATACAAAAACGGCTGGGGTTATGTCTACGGCGGTTACGGTCAGGTCTGCACAAAGCAATATCTCGACCAACAGGCAAGTCTGTTTCCCAGCAACAATGAGGCAGGCGGTGAAATGCGAGAGGTAGGTGAAAAGTGGCTCGGCAAGAGAGTCTGCGACTGCATAGGTTTGATAAAATCATATGCTTGGTACAACTCTGACAGTGGAGAAATTGTCGCAGGTTCAAACGGGTTTACGGATTGCGGTGCAAATTCTATTTGGAACAATGTTACAGAAAGTGGTCCGATTTCAACTATGCCCGATACACCCGGACTTGCTGTCTGGATGGACGGACACATCGGAGTGTATATCGGCAACGGTGAAGTTATTGAAGCACAAGGCACAGCCTACGGCGTTGTCAAAACAGAGCTTAACGGTCGAGGTTGGACGAAGTGGCTTAAAATACCGAATATAAAATATGTAAATCAAAAGAAGAAATGACGAGGTGGTAACTTGAAAAATCAGAATTTCGGAATAGAAATTGAAATGACCGGCATCACTCGCAGTACTGCGGCGAAAGTGATTGCCGGTTATTTTTATACAGACGCAACTCATGTCGGCGGTTGCTATGATGCGTATTCTGTTCGTGATAATGACGGCAGGATGTGGAAGATTATGCGTGATGCAAGCGTCCGTTGTGAAAACCGTTCAGGGCAGAATGCAAGCTCTCTGTACTCGGTGGAGTTTGTCACTCCGATTTGCAACTATGACGATATAGAAACGATACAGGAGTTAGTCAGAAAGCTTCGTGGCGCAGGAGCGAGAGTCAACTCAAGCTGTGGTTTGCATTGCCATATTAATGCGGCTCCGCATACCCCGAAAACACTTCGCAATATCGTAAACATTATGGCGGCGAAAGAGGACTTGCTCTACAAGGCTTTGAAAGTGAATGTGTCAAGAGAACATTACTGTCAGAAGATGGACACTCGCTTTCTTGATGAAATCAATAACCGCCCTCCTATGTCTATGGAACAATTCAAGTCAATGTGGTATGACGGAGAGGATTACAGTTACAGGCATTATGATGATACTCGCTACCATGCACTGAATCTTCACAGTGTGTTCTACAAGGGTACGATTGAATTCCGCCTTTTCAATTCCACCTTACACGCAGGCGAGATATGCTCCGTACACAGACAGAAGCACTTGCAAAAAATCTGAAAATACCAATGGAGAATCTTCGTTGGTATGCGGCGTTTCACAACGAATCGCACCACCCTCATGTGCATTTGATTGCGTATTCAACTGTGGAGAACGAAGGCTATCTCACGCAAAAGGGAGTTGAAAATCTGCGTTCGTCATTTGCAAAAGATATTTTTCAGCAAGATTTATTGTGCAAATATGAAAGGCAAACCGAGCATAGGGATAAGCTCCGTGCCGAGGCTCGTGACATTGTAGAAGATTTGGTGTCAAAAATCAACTCTGAAATATATATAAGCGCGTCAATTCAGCATAAGCTGTTGGAGCTTGCCGACAGGCTTTCAAAAACAAGCGGCAAAAAGGTTTACGGCTATCTTAAACCCGATGTAAAAGCAATCGTTGATTCTATTGTTGATGAGCTTGCAAGTGATGGCAGAATCAAAAAACTATATGACCTTTGGTATGAGCAAAAGGAAAATACAATCCGCACCTACACGGATGAAATGCCTGACAGGATTCCTCTTGCCCAAAACAAGGAATTCAAGTCAATCAAGAATGCAGTAATCAAGGAAGCGTTGAAATTAAATATCACCGAAGATGAAGAGGAAGAAAGAGAGAATAAAGACGAAGAATTTGTTTCAAATCCTTTTGAATATGAAGAAAACACCTCTGCCAAATCAGTCTTTGATTCAGACAGAGGTGTTCTGTATCCTCATTATTCAATTAAAACCAACCGAAACAGCGTTGCAGTTTCTTCTCTTTATCTCCTGCGTTACCTTTGTAACATAATTAAAAATCAACTTCGCTTTGAAGAAAAACAAAAATCGCAAAGGACGGATAAAAAATTACAACAGAAGATTAATGATAAAAAGCAGGGATTGGGGATACATTAGTAGTTCGAAAAAAGATCTTATTTATACTCAATATTTGAGAAACTTAAAGGTTTTATATTTAGATTTTCTTTATTTACAAGTTGATATTCACTCGTAAAAAATATGGTGGTTTCATTTGTATCATCATATTTTACAACTAAATAATCGCTTTCATATTCGGATAAAATAACATATTTATTATTGCTTATTGTAGTCGTTTCGTATGATTTGCTAATTGGAGTTGCATTGAAAAATAGAAAAATATAACTTATTGTTACAGATGCATATATAATAACAGAAAAGAATACAGTTGATTTTTTTATTCTTTTTTTGAGTTTCAGGTGTCCTGATATACTATCTGGAATTTTCACAAACGAGAATGTGCTGACGATAAGCATTACAATGTAAATTACTGTTACAAAAAGAGGAGTTAGAAAATTTTCAATCCAATTGAATTTTAATGAAAATATATAAAAAAGCGTGAATTCAATTATAGAGAAAACAAGACCAGGAACTATTGCGCCACTTAAATAAAAAATCTTACTTGATAGATTGTTTCCTAAATTATTGTTTTTATAGAAGAAATAATTATAAATAAAGGCAACAACAATAAAGAAAAATAGGATAGCATATGGCATGATATCGTGCATAGTAATACTAAAATATTTTGATGGTATGCCGTACAAATTTTGGCAGTTAATTGAAAACATAAAAGAATTAACATAAAAAAGTAATGGCAGGACTGATGATATAAGAGCAAAGATTTTGATACCAAGAGTTTTATCTAATCGATTAGAAAATTTAGCAAATTTGTTTTCTATTCCATTCATCACTTCACAACCTTTCAATGCTTTTATAAAATTATAGCACAGTATGTTATTTTAAACAAGAAAGATATTTAATTCCCGCCAAGGAGTAACTGCACCAAAACGCTGACAGGTGCCACCTGTCACAGTGATAAGAGAATAACTACCCACTGTAAGATATTACAGCAGAAAAGAAAAATATATACAAGGAAGTGATAACAATATCAACATATATTCATTTTACAAAAGAACAGCGAGAACTGGCAAGGCGAACTGACCTTGCTAATTTTTTAATCGGTCAAGGCGAGAAAGTCAGGAAATCAGGTTCAGAATATGAATGGCTTGACGGCTCGCAAAAGGTTACAATCAGAGGGCACCTCTGGTATCATCAGTACGAACAAAAGGGTGGTGATGCGGTTGATTTTGTCCGCAGATTTTACAACGCCGAAGCGGTGGAAATGCTTTTGAATGGCAACGGCGGTCAAATCATCACTTCACCGCCCATAAAAAGAGAGCGCAAACCCTTTGATCTGCCACCGAGGAATGACAGAATGAGCAGAGTTTTTTCTTATCTGCTGTTGACTCGTGGCATTGACAAAGATGTGCTTTTTGAGTTTGTCAAAAACAAAATGATTTATGAATCTGCCGATTATCACAACGCTGTCTTTGTAGGCTATGATTTAAACGGTATACCTCACCACGCACACAAGAGAGGAACAGTAACAAGTAATTCGTACAAGGGAAATGTTGCAGGCAGTCAACTCGAATTCAGTTTTCACTGGCACGGTACAAGCGACAAGATGTTTTTATTCGAGGCTCCAATTGATATGCTTTCCTACATTTCAATGCACAAAGATAATTGGCAAAGGCACAGCTATGCGGCATCCTGCTCCGTTTCGGACAGGGTGCTTTTTCAATGTTTGAAAGACAATCCCAACATCAAAAATGTTTTTCTCTGCTTTGATAATGACGAGGCAGGACAGACCGCCAACAAACGCATAGCCGACAAACTGAATATTCAAAATGAAATCCTCATTCCAACTCATAAAGACTGGAATGAGGATTTAACTTTATCAGAAAAAGGAGATGAACGAATATGCCATCAGGTATTGTAACTTTGATAATTGTAACAGGTTCAATGTTGGCTTTGTTTGTGATTATTACAACAGTTGGTAATAACTATTCTCTTAACCAAATAAAAAACAAAACTGTCGGACAAGGTCAGCACGGAACTGCTCGTTGGGCGACCTAAAAGGAAATCAAGAGAACTTACAAGCAAATTGATTTTCAGCCTAACGAGTGGAGAAATAATCCTGAAAGCAGACCAACTGAGCAAGGAATAGTTGTCGGTTGCAAGAACAGCAGAAAAGGAACAACCGCATTGGTAGATACAGGAGATGTTCACGCTCTGATGATTGGTGCGGCTGGCGTCGGCAAGACCGCCTATTGGTTATATCCCTGCATTGAATATGCCTGTGCATCGGGTATGTCATTTTTATCAACCGACACTAAGGGCGATATTGTTCGAAATTACGGAACGATTGCGGAAAAGTATTACGGCTACAAAATTTCAGTCATAGATTTGCGTAATCCCACACACTCACACGGCAATAATCTTCTGCACCTCGTAAACAAATATATGGACTTATACAAAGCTGAACCCGAACAGCTTGTTTACAAGGCGAGAGCAGAAAAATACGCAAAAATCATTTCAAAAACGATTATTCTTTCCGGTATGGACTCGGCTTCATTCGGGCAGAACGCCTACTTCTATGATGCCGCAGAGGGACTTCTCACAGCGACAATACTACTCGTTGCAGAATTCTGCAAACCCGAAGAACGGCATATTGTTTCGGTATTCAAAATCATTCAGGAATTACTCGCTCCGACCAATAAGAAAGGCAAAAATCAGTTTCAACTTTTAATGGACTATCTTCCCGACGACCACAAGGCAAAATGGTTTGCAGGGGCGGCTCTAAATACCGCTGAACAAGCTATGTCAAGCGTTATGAGTACGGCACTTTCAAGGCTGAATGCTTTTCTGGATTCCGAGCTTGAACAGCTTTTGTGTTTTGATACAGAAATAGACGCTGAAAAATTCTGCAATGAAAAGTGTGCGATATTCATTGTAATGCCCGAGGAAAATCCCAACACTTTCTTTATGGTATCACTCATTATCCAACAGCTCTACCGTGAAATACTTTCAGCCGCTGATGAAAACGGCGGTGTTCTGAAAAATCGCTGTGTATTCTTCTGCGATGAATTTGGAACTTTGCCAAAGATTGATTCAGCCGAGATGATGTTTTCTGCATCCCGTTCAAGGCGTTTACAGATAGTGCCGATAATTCAATCCTTTGCACAGCTTGAACGCAACTACGGCAAAGAGGGTGCTGATGTTATCATCGACAACACACAGCTGACCATTTTCGGCGGCTTTGCTCCAAACAGCACAAGTGCGGAAGTGTTATCAAAAGCACTTGGAAGTCGTACCGTAATGAGTGGCTCGGTGAGCAGGAGCAAAAACGATCCGTCACAATCCTTGCAAATGATTGAACGACCACTTATGACTCCCGATGAGTTGAAGTCACTTCCAAAAGGCACATTTGTTGTTATGAAAACAGGTTTTTATCCCATGAAAGTTAAGCTTAAGCTGTTCTTTGAATGGGGCATTGAATTTGAGGAAAAGTATGAGGTCATGGAAAACGGCAATCGTGAAGTTCACTATGCAAACCGTTCGGAGTTGTTCAACAACATAATTCAGAAATACTATCCTCACTATCTTGAACAGCCTGCAACTGATTCGGATTTTGATGAGGCAAGCAGTGAGAAAAAGAAGAAAAATGAAAACCTAAAGACCTCGCCAGATACAGAACAGACCGAGAGTGAAGATACTATTAATTCAGAACAGCAAAATGATCCAACAGAAGAACCCGAAGATTCAAGGGTTGAAAAGACCGCAGACAAGCAAAGAAAAGTAGTCATCAGAACAGAGCGACCGCCACAGGAGGTGCAAGACAGTGAGTAGATTAACTTATCTCTATCAAATGGACTTGCCTCACCGAGCCATTGCCGTATATACCTACCTTTATGACCGAGCAAATAAAAACGGTGAATGCTGGCCCTCAGTAAAAACAATAGCAGGCGACATAAAGCTGTCGCCTGCCACAGTCCGTAGAGCTATTAAAGATTTGAAGAAAGTAGGTTTGATAGAAACCGAACAACGCTACCGTGAAAAAGGCGGCAAGAGTAGTTTGCTATATAAAATAAAGTTTTCACACTAAGAAAAGCACCTATTGCGAAAGAATGATTTATTCTATTATGCAATAGGTGCCATTATTATTGGTCAACTAAAAATACAAATTATAATATATTAAAATTACAAATTTCGACATAAAAGTTCAATTTATTTTTTAAAATAGAGGTATTGAGTGATATTTATTCATTATTTTTCGCAAAGTATTTCCCTTTGCGATGTAATTATTGACAATATCACAGATAGAATTTTACTACTTTCTGTCGAAAAAGTCAATATAATTGAGAAATTTTTATTCAATTTTTTGTATTTTGATTATTTTATTTACTATATTTATCAAAAAACAGTTACATTATTATTTATTTTCCGTCAAAATTTTAGTCAAGAAGGGAGCTAAGATAAATGCCAAGAAAAGGAGAAAATATTTACAAAAGAAAAGATGGCAGATGGGAGGGCAGATATATTAAGAAACGAGATCTTAAGCATAAAGCAATATATGGATATTTGTACGGAAAAAGCTACTCCGAAGTAAAGAACAAACTGAAGCATGTTAAATTGCAAAAAACAGTCAACAGTATCCAATCTGCTAACTTTGGACAAATAGTGGAAGATTGGTTAAGAAATAAAAAACTGTGTGTAAAGGAATCCACTCTATCTCGCTACAAAACGATTATTGATAAACACATTTATCCGCTGTTAGGTAAATATGATATTTCAGAATTATCTACAGATATTATTCAGCAGTATATAAATGAATTAATTTGTGGAGGATATTCAAATAAGACCGTTGGTGATATATTGACGGTTATTAAAAGTATATTAAAATATGCTACTTGTAAAGGATTTGAACACACCTGTGATTTAAGTATAGTTAATCTGAAAAATCAGAAATCAAATATACAAACGCTGACATTATTTGAGCAGAATAAGCTATGTGATTATTTGATTTCTAATATTGATAATAGAAATTTTGGCATACTGCTATGCTTATACACAGGCATTCGTATAGGTGAATTGTGTGCACTAAAGTGGTCCGATATAGATACCCTAGAAAAAGTCTTAAAAATTGATAAAACAATGTTACGTATACAAGATAATTGTTCAAAACAGAAAGACAGTAAAACAAAGGTAATAATTACACCGCCAAAAAGTGAGGAATCCATACGAACAATCCCAATCCCTAACTTTCTGTTTACCATTATTATGAAACAAAAAAGAAATCCTAACGCATACATTCTTACCGGAGAAAGCAATTGTTTTTTAGAACCAAGAAATATGCAGTATTATTTTAAAACAGTGCTTAAAAAGTGTGGAATTAGAAATGTTAAATTTCATATTTTAAGACATACCTTTGCAACTCGCTGTGTGGAAAACGGGTTTGAAATTAAAAGTTTAAGCGAAATTTTAGGACATTCAAGTATAAAAATAACATTAGACAGATATGTTCATTCCTCAATGGACTTAAAGAGGAAGAATATGGACAAGCTCAATTTTTTATCAGCTTAATCGCCGTCAAAAATATGGTCAAACGATGAGTAAATATCTGATTATTTCTTGATTCTTAGAACTATTTTCGTAAAGGGAAATACTTTGCGAAAATAAAATACACAGTATTATTAAATTCCTATATTATAATTACATCATCAAGTTAATATTATTGCTGGAATATTGTACAGAGTTATTGTATTTGTATAATAAGATTAAAAACAAATTCAAAATCCGTTTGGGTTTGAAAATAAAATTATAAGGAGAATAAGATTATGGATGACGGAGGATGCTTAGGCTATATAATTATGGGTGTAATAGCAATCGCTATTATCGGTTTTATTATTTATATAGCGGTAATGATCGCTTCTGTACTAGCTGGAATTGCAGGAGCAGGAGGATTAGCGTGGGGTGGCGGTACCGCTATAGCTAATTATGCTAAATCCTTTAAGGAAAATATGATTGATAGTAACAAGGTTACAGCATAACTATTATATCTAAGTTTTTGAAGGGTTTGGAGGTAACTTAGAATGGCAAAGATACCACAGCCTGCGCAAAAAAGCTATTTTTTTGACAAAGGCTACAAAGATATGGGAAATACTATTAAGGGTGCGTGGTCCCGAAATAGCGATTCCATAAAAAAATATGCGGGAAACTTTGGTAATTGGGGTGACAAACCAGTTCCAATTAAAATTTTCCTCGGAATAGTTAATATACTAGCGATTGTTGCAGTAGTCATTTTTGGATCGCTTATTACGGCTGTTATTACTGTTATCAATGTCTTGATTTTGGTAGTATTTATGGCATTCGTATATATAGGGTTCTCTGTAATCTGGTTGGTAGATAGAATATATCTTACCAGAAAAAAGATATTTACTGCATGTCACGAATGTAAAGAAAAAAGCTTAATTCCTACATACATCTGTCCAAGATGTGGCGCTAAACATACAGATTTAACGCCAGGCGTTTATGGAATATTAAAAAGAAAGTGTAATTGCGGAGAAAAATTACCAACAACATTCTTTAATGGTCGTAAAGAATTAGAAGCAGAATGTCCTCACTGTGGTCATAAACTAACAGACAGAGAAAGCCGTCCTATTTGTATTCCAATAGTTGGTGGACGTTCTGTAGGTAAAACTGCTTTTATTACTGCGTTTTCAAAAGAATTTATTGAAAATGTTGCTCCTTCTAAGGGCTTGAATATTGAGTTTTATAACAACAAAAAAGCCGATATATACAAAGAAATAACACAAGATTTCAAAACTGGTAGCACTCGAATGACTGATAGACCTCAAGATGTCAATGCGGCTAGTTCAATCTCATTTAGTTTCTTTGTTCAGCATCCTGAATTATCACCAGAGCGATTGATTCATGTTTATGATATAGCCGGTGAGGTTTTTACTGACAATAGTGAAAACGAGGTGCAAAAACAGTACGAGTACTGTCAGGGTATAGTATTAATCATTGATCCATTCGCTATTCCATCCATAAGGATAAAATACGAAGAACTGTTAGAGCCAGCTGACGTTGCGGGTATTGGTAAAGCCGATATCAATGGTATTATCAATTCATTTCTAAATAAGTTGCGTGAAGTAACGGGATTGAGCGATAATAAAATGGCTACGGTTCCCTTAGCTGTTGTAATCAGCAAAATTGATTCTGCGGGTTTAGAACAGGACATTGGAACAATGGCGGTTAATAAATACATGAGAAACGAACCTGAAAAATATACTGATTTCTATGATACTCAGGATTATCTTTGCAGAAAATTCTTAAAAGAAAATGATATGGAAAGCTTTTTGCAGAATATAGATATTCAGTTTAAGAATAACAGATTTTTTGCCTGTAGCGCTATTGGTCATACCAGAGATAAAGGTCAGTATAGGCCCGAAGGTGTATTGGCACCTATGGAATGGTTGGTCAAAAATGCAGACAGCAAGATGGGACAGCTCTGGAATGACCATAGTTTTTCCAAAAAGCCTAAAAACTACGATGATCAGTAAAGAGGTATGAAAATGGATGATTTTAGACCAATTGAATTATTCGATGACGACAAAAAAGAAGTTGAAGCAGATTTTTCAGACATTACATCTAATGATGAAGAGCCTCAGAATGATAATGCACCAGTAGAGGAAACCGAAGAATTTGTTTCAGAGGATGAAAATACTGATAATTCAGACGAATCTACTGACAAGGCATTTGAATGTGAATCGGAAGGCAAACTTGATTACGCTCCTATTCTATCAGAAAAAATGGATGAGATGATAGAATCAAATATGGCTTTAAGTGAGCAACTTAATCAGCTTTCTGATTTGTTTAACAAAAGAATATTGCATACTGACCATGAAGAAAAAATCATTGACAATATGCATAGCGAATTGCAGAAGTATAAAGATGATATGTATTCGCAACTAATCAGACCTATACTTCTCGATATTATTGAGGTAAGAGATAGTATCATGCGTGTAAGCGCAGCTTTCTTGGATAAATCCGAAGGAGAGCAGGATATTCCAAACAAGACTTTTTCAGGATATGCATTTGATTTGCAGGATATTCTTGAGAAAAACAATGTTGAAATTTACAGAAGCAACAATGGAGATACCTTTCTCCCTGTAAAACAGAGAGTTATTAAGAAGGTAGCAACAGATAATCAAGAGCTTCATGGAAAAGTCGCTGAATCCCTTTCTTGTGGATATATCTATCATGGGAGAACGATTTCAGCAGAGAAGATTTCTGTTTATTATTACGATGAGTCATTAAACAATAACAATAAAAGTGAGGTAGATAATAATGGCTAAGTATATTTTTGGTATCGATCTCGGTACTACATATTCATGTATTGCCTATGTCGACGAAACAGGCAGAGCGACCGTAGTAAACAATCAGGAGGGTACTAATACAACACCTTCTGTAGTAAATTTTGCTAGTCCGACTCAGGTAGTAGTTGGTCAGATTGCGAAAGAAAACGCTGTAATTGACCCGCAGAATACGGTTTCCCTTGTAAAAACATTAATGGGAAATAGTAACTTTGCGATCAACTATAACGGAGAAGATAAATCTCCTGAGGAAGTCTCTGCGTACATATTAAGAAAGCTTGCTGAAGATGCCTCTAAGTTATTAGATACCGAAGTGAAAGATGTAGTAATTACTTGTCCTGCATATTTTGGTACAGCTGAAAGGCAAGCTACTAAAAATGCTGGTATTATTGCTGGCTTAAATGTTATTGAAATTATCAGTGAACCGACAGCGGCGGCACTTTATTATGGCTGTGCAAAGGAGCAGGAAGAAAAGACAATCCTTGTTTACGATCTTGGTGGTGGTACATTTGATGTAACCATCATGAGAATAAGCTCTGGCAAAATCGAAGTAATCTGTTCCGATGGAAACCATCAATTAGGCGGAAAAGATTGGGATACAGAGATAATGAATTTTCTTGCAACACAGTTCTGTGCTGAAACTGGCTTTGACGGCGATTTTGATGAGTATGCTCAGCAAGATTTGAGATTGAAAGCTGAAAAAGCAAAGCAGCAATTATCCTCGCGCGAAGAAGTACCTGTAATGTTGGATGCTGCTGGTTTAAGAGCAAGAATCAGTCTTTCAAGAACAACTTTTGACGAAATCACACAAGCTCTGTTGAATGAATCTATTGAAAAAACAGATGCAGCGATTGCGGTTGCAAAAGAGAAAGGTTACACAGTAGATGAGATTCTGCTGGTTGGTGGTTCAACAAGAATGCCTCAGGTAACAAAAGCGCTTGTATCAAAGTATGGCATTGAGCCTAAGATTCTTGAGCCGGATGAAGCTGTAGCAAAGGGCGCAGCTATATATGCACTCGGTGCTTATGAAGGAAAAGTTGAAGAATGGAAAGAAAAGGTTGCGGCTGGTGAAGTTGATGTAACAGACGAAGAAGTCAAGGAAGAGGTTGAAAAGTATTCGGAAGCTGCTTCTGTTAGTTCTGCAACTATCCCTGGCTTACAAGGTCATAAGATGAGCGAAGTTGTTACTGTTGCAACAACAAAGAGTTATGCTATTCAGGTTCTGGTTGAAGGACAAGAAAAATGTTGCAATATGATCATCAAAAATGAGAAGATGGAAAATGGTTTTGTCAGCGTCACAAAACAGTTTGGTACCGCAGCCGAGAATCAGGAAACTGCTGAGCTGATTGTATTTGAAAGTGATTTCGACACAGAATACTTTGAAGTTGATAGTGACTTCATTTTAGGTACTGCAACACTTGAGTTGCCTGGAAATTTACCCGCAGGGGCACCTATACAGGTTACATTCACCCTTAATAACGAGGGTATTCTAGAGGTTACTGGTAAAGATATGACTACCAACAGAGAAATCCATGCAACTATGCAGGCTACAGCAGGTACAACCATGACAAAAGAAGATGTACAAGCTGCAAAAGCAAAAACTAAGAGCATTGCAGTAGAATAATGCTAAATTGTGCCTGCCATAAGCTCATTCCTTATGGCAGGTAGTTTATTTCTTACAGGAGGTTCACATATGGGAATAAGAGTTGGGATAGATTTGGGAACAACTTTTTGTGCTGTCGCTAGAATTGATTCCCAAACAGGAAAGCCGCAAATAATAAAAAACAGTTTTGGTTCATCTACAACGCCTTCTGTACTTTGCTTTGAAAGTAGCGGAAATGTTTTGTTCGGTGAAGATGCCAAAAATATGCAGTCTGTCGGAGATGCCAATGCTGTCGCTTTTTTCAAAAGGAGCATAGGGAACAAATTATTCAGCGTTGAACTTTTTGGGAGGAGATATAATGCTACCGATTTTTCCTCAATACTTTTAAGAAAGATAAAAGAAGAAGCTGAAAGAGAATGTGGTGAAACTATTGATGCAGCTGTAATTACAGTGCCAGCTTATTTTACACACATTGAAAGAACAGAAACCCTAAACGCTGGCAAACGTGCAGGTTTAGATGTTATAGCAATTATTAATGAGCCTACAGCCGCTGCTTTTGCATATGGATTAAACGAAAAAGAAAACGAACAAACTGTGTTGATTTATGACTTGGGAGGTGGCACTTTTGATGCCACCATAGCAAAGATCAACAAAAATGAAATAAATATTTTAGGAAGTGACGGAGATCACGAGTTAGGCGGTAAGGATTGGGACGATTGCATTGCTAGATATTTAGCAAGTGAATTCAACGAAAAATATGGTGAAGACATTAGTGATGATCCTGAAATAGTGGCTTCATTACTAGTTACTGCCGAAAATGTAAAGAAACAACTTACCCAAAAAGATGTTGTAAGTGTACCGATCCGATACAAAAATATTAAAGGAAGTGTTGATATTTCTGAGGAAACATTTGAGTCGATTTCTCAGTTTTTAATTGGAACCACTAAGGATGTTATTGAACGATTAATGAACGATGTTGGCGTTTCTTGGAATGACATAGATGGAGTCATTCTTGTTGGCGGATCGACAAGAATGAGAATGATTCACAATTATGTAAAAGAAATGTCAGGCAAAGAGCCATTAAGCGGGGTCAATGTTGACGAGGCGGTAGCACTTGGTGCAGCTATAAGAGCTAACATTACTGATAAAGGGGATGTTGTACCAACTCTAGGTGGATTGCTTAATAGAACTAAATCTAATGGGTTATTTATCAAAGGTGCAAAGTCTGTTTCTGATGTAACTGCTCACTCGTTGGGTATGATTTCAATTAGCTCAGATGGCGAGGAATATATAAATAGTGTAATAATAAAGAAAAACACACGAATACCCGCCAGTAATACAAGAGCGTTTAATTTCAGAACAAGAGCTAAAAACAATGAATTAGAAGTTTATGTGTTACAAGGAGATTATAAACGTCCTTTGGATAACACTGTAATAAATAAATATGTAATATCAAAAATACAAAAAACAACCCCCCCGAAATCTGTAATTGAAGTTACATACAAATACAATGCCAATGGTGTTATAGAGGTAACTGCGTTACAAAAAGAAACGGGAAAAAAATTACCGATTAAGATCGAAGCGGTTCCTGAAGATATGGAATGGGCAAATGGTTCACCAAAAGATAATCCTAATAATGCAGCTCTTCCTACTGTTGATGTAATACTGGCTATTGATTTATCAGGCAGCATGTATGGCGAACCTACTCGCAAAGCTATGTCTGCTATGAAAGACTTTGTAAAACAAATGGATTCAGATATTGTAAGAATCGGAATAGTTGCTTTCGCAGATTCAACAAGGACACTTGTAAAGCCTACCGACGATTATCGTGCTGTAATAAACACGATCGCTAACTTAGAATCTGTAGATGTAGGAGGCGGGACCAGTGCTGAACCATTTACATTATCTTATTCCTGTCTTGTGAACGATGATAGCGATGTCAAATACATTGTTGTTTTAACAGATGGTTGTTGGTTTAATACACAGGATGCCATCCAAAAAGCAAAACAATGTCATAAAGCAGGCATAGAAATAATGGCACTTGGTTTTGGAAGTGCCGATTATGGCTTTTTGAAAAAAATAGCTTCAACAGACGAATTTGCTTCTCTAACTGATTTGTCTAATTTGGGCGGTTCTTTTTCAAAAATTGCACAAGTTATTGGAGAAACATCAACAGGTATTAGTATGTTATAAAAACGACTTTAGATAGAGGAGAAGAATTATGGCAGATAACTGGTATGTTGTTCTTGAATTGGAGTTTGATCCTCCAGTTGAAGATGAAAACAAGATTCTTCAAAGAATTGATGAAAAATCAAAGTTTTGGTCAACTCATTTTAATGACTTTAAAAACGGTGCGCAATATCGCACATGGCATCAAAGTATTCCACAAATTAAAAAGGATATGCTCGGAGAAAACAACATCAGAAAGAAGTTAGCTGCTGATGCATGTACAATCGTTTATGCTCCAATAGATAAATTATTGAAAACTATCGGAAGAAAAGGAAATATTACTTCTGACGAAGGTGACAAAATATCGAAAAAGCTAAAGGTTAATGTTTCAGTAATCAAAAAAAGAGCTACAAAGCTTGGATTGGAATGGATAACCGCTACAGACTATCAGGCGATTTATGATAAGTATTATAAAACAAAACCGCAAAATTCATCTACATTTGACGGCATGAAGCAAATGCTTATTACATTCAATGTGGACAACCTGTACGATTTCCTATATGCAGGAACATCAGTCAAAAACGCTAACAAATTACCATGCGAAACACTTCGACAGAGAGCAAAAGAGAAGAAAAAGAATGAGTACTATAAGAATGATAATGTTAGTGGTACTGGATCAAAGTTATGTGGTCAATGTGATTTAGCATTTAAGGATGATAATTCAAAGCAAATCTATGATAATTATTTAGAATACTCTAAAAGAAAAGCAATTTTGGATGAGGCGAAAAGTATTGCAGAGATTTCAGGTGAATTAACCTCTGAACAAGGTGATGAAGTTGTTGGGCAACTTACACAGTTGTTTAGGGATAGAAAACTTTCAGAAAAGGTACTAATCTCTTTCTGCAAAATAGAAAAAATTAATTATAACGCTTCTGGTTCAGAATCCAAAAACACTAATATTAAAGTGTGTAGGTGCGGATGTATTAACGATGTATCTGACGGAAGAAAAGTATGTAGTAATTGTGGATTACCGCTATCTATAAAATGCCCAAAGTGCGGAACTATAAGCGATTCAAATATTCGAGTATGTAAATGCGGATTCAAATTTGAAAATATTGATAAGGCTATTGCACTTTGCGAACAAGCTGAGCATTCGATTGATTCATTAGAATTCAACATAGCAGAAGCCCATTTGACTGATGCTGAAAGGTACTGGCCCGGAAGCGAGCAGGTTTCAGAACTTAGAAAGAAACTGTCGGATTTCAAGAATAGAGTTGGTAGTGAAGTATCAAAAATGCGTTCTGCTATCTCTAACAAAAGATATTTTGAAGCGAAAAAGCAGTATGAAACTATTAAAAAGCTTTTCGCTGGTTACTCAGATCTATCAATTGAAGAAGAAATAAAGAACGCAATTGCAAAAGCACAAGCATTATTTAATCGAGCAAAAGCGTCAAAAATAGAAAAAGATATTTTAGAGCTTTGTGCACAAGCATACGATTTATGCAACGATTTGCCGGGCGTAAGAGATTTAATGCCAGCTCCTTCGGCAGTAACAGGATTTAAAGTAGTGGCTAATCCTTCATCAAGGGCAAATAATATTTTTTGGAATGTAAACAATGATAGGTCTATACGATACATCATTGTCAGAAGCCAAAATGGTTGGATACAAAACACTACAGATGGTGAAGTAATCTTTCGTGGTAGTGCGTCATCATACGCAGACAAGCAAATTGAACCGGGTGTTGTTTACTATTACAATGTTTTTGCTGAAAGAGCCGGAATACTTTCTAAAGGCGCTCAAGGCGAATTCAAAGAGATATATAATTTATTTGAAATTTCCAATGTAAATGTCGCCGCATCAGATACCTCGTTAAATATCACATGGGATCGACTCCCAAGAAATAGTACAGCTGAGATTTTTCAAGTCGAGAATAGTGTAGAAAAACATATCATTTCCTGTCCCTCAGATAGCTATTTAATAGCAAATCTAATTAATGATAAACAATACACTTATCATGTTGCTTTATCTTATATCATCTCCGGTAAAAAGGAATATACCAAAGGTGTAATAACAATGGGTACACCGACAAAACCACCTCAGCCGATCGAAACTCTAAGAATCAAGCCTCAAGAGAACAATGTTTTTGACGCGGTGTGGGAAATGACCGAAAACGATGAGATTAGATTATATTCATCTTCAAAGAAACCTACACATATTGTCGGAGATGTAATTTCGCTCGGTCAAATAGAATCCGAAATGAAACAACTCCAAAAAAGACCATTGACAAATCCAACAAGACAATCTTTAAAGCCAACAGAACAAGGTTGCTCATTCCAATACAACGGCGATGAAGTATTATATGTTGTAGCTGTAATTGTTAAGTCTGGTTCGGTAGTTTTTGGTTCAGTAGCAAGAGCCAGCAATGGTGATAATGTTACTGTTAAGTCCATTAGACCAGTGAATGGTAAAATCAATATCTATTTGGACGTACCCAAAGATGCTACTGGTTTTGTTGTATTGTACCGTCACGACAAATTTCCTACAGATATTAGCGATGTTCAAACTATCAGAAAATATGTACATATAAAACAGTATCAACTAAATAGTGCAATCCTGATTGATAACTTAGAGGAAAAAAAGTATTACTTCTCTGTATTTGCTGAATTCAAGCATGACGGAGAGAGTGATTATTCATCTGGTACAGATTACTTGTTTGATAATTCCGCCAAAGTTAATATTACCTACTCAATTTCAGTCAGTAAGAAATTGCTTGGCGAAAAGTCTGTTACATTAGAATTTGAAGCGGATGTAAAATCCTTTACACTTCCTGAAATCGAAGTGATGTCTGCTATAGGAAATACACCTATGTTTAAATCATCTGCGACATTATTCTATACCATTCCTTCGCAAGCGGTTGATGGAACTCTTCAAGTTAAAATACCTATTCCGAAAAGCATGAAAAGAGATATATTTATTAAAGCATTTTTCAAGGATGAATCGGCACAGTCTGGAAATCAATTGAGATTAAAATTAGGCTCAAATTATAAAATAAGTTAAAGGAGTAAGAATAATGGCGCCAAAAACAACATTTATTTGTCCATATTGCTTTGAAAAGCATAAATTATCCGAAGTTCAATTTCGTTGCACAAATAAACGATGCAAAGATTATGATGATGTAGAAATGACAAAATATGAAAACGGTAATCTGAAAATGCCGAAGCAAGGAAAAAGAACATTTACCGTTCCAACAAAAAACGCTTTTGCAGTAGCACAGTCTGGTAAGTGTCCTGACTGTGGCAATACGACTTATAAACGTGTTTGTCCTTCTTGTCACAATGAATTGCCTGAAAGTTCTCTCACAGGTAAGGATATGATTATTTCCGTCGTTGGCTCGCGTGCAACTGGAAAGAGCCATTTTGTCGGTGTAATAATAAAAGAACTGCGTGACCGTATTTCAGTTAGCTTTGATGGATCTTTGGAAGGCTTTTCGGATAGTTATCAAAGATGGGAATCGACATTTGGTGATAAATTGTATAATAACGGCGAAAAGCTGGAATTAACAATGAGTAGTGTCCAAAATGTAAATAACGGTGCTTATCGCCCGTTGATCTTTAAACTAAAATTAAAGCACAAGACTTTTTTTAAAGAGAATATTGACAGCTTTACTTTTGTTTTCTTCGATACTGCTGGTGAAGATTTAAATGATGAAGATACAATGAGTACGGTTAATAAATATATTTGCAAATCTGCAGGTATTATTTTCTTGTTGGATCCTATGCAAATACCCGCAGTTGTTAATCAGCTTGATGAATCAACTGTTAAAAGAGCAGCTGGTATTGACTGGCGAAAGGCAACAAAAGCTGATGATATTATGACAAGGGTATCTAATCTAATAAGAAACGATAAAAAAATGTCCGATACTCAAAAAATTGATATTCCAGTTGCGGCTGTTTTTTCAAAGTTTGATGCTATTGAATCCATTGTGCCTCAAGACTGCACGGTTCACAATCCGAGTCCTCATTGCTCGGAAAAGAGATTTGATTTATCTGATTGGCACAATGTCAACTCTGAAATAGTTGCTCTTTTGCACGAATGGAATGCGGAAGCATTTATCTCCCAGTTAGAAACTAACTATAGTACATATTCGTACTTCGCTGCTTCTGCATTAGGATTAAATAACAATCCTACTTCAGACGGACATATTGAGAGACCTAGACCGCACAGAATTGAAGATCCTGTTTTATGGATTCTCAAAGAGAATGGAGTCATCAAAGGCAAATAGATTATAGGTGGTTATTCATTTGGAAAAAGACTTTAATGATGTTGCGCTAATAAAGAAGAATATAAAAAATTCAAAAGACAACTACATATGCTTAAATTGCTTCGATACCAGAGAAAGAAAAATAAAGCGAAAAGATATATTAAGAGAGCCTAAACGAACTTGGCTATACGAAGAATGTGATAATTGCTGTTACAATAAAAAAGGCGTTTGTACCGCTTGCCCTACAGGGGACATGTTGTACGGTAGAGATTATGATTATATTCCTGTAACTCATAGATGTCAGATAGGAAGAAAAAATGCAGATGGTGAAGTTATTTCTATGTCCGAATTAGCGTGCCCCATATGTAAAAAGCTGATTCACAAAGTAATAGGAGAAAATATAATCATCTCAATAGTTGGATCAAGAGATTCAGGTAAAAGTCATTATATTGGTGTGTTGCTGTATGAATTGATGCATAAACTTGGTGAACAGTTGAATTGGAATGTTGTACCCGAAGAAAATACATTAAAAATGTACGATGCTGTTTTTTCTCGTTTATACTCTACTAAACAGATATTAAGCTTAACTGATAAAAACCATGATGGATACTATGAACCGTATATCTTTTATGTTGTCGATAGTAGTGGAAAAACATTTACAATAACATTTTTTGACACTGCCGGAGAGGATTTCGAGTCGGATGATTTAATGGAAAATTCAGCAAAGCACGCTTTTAACGCCTCCGGTATTATCTTTTTAGTTGATCCATTAAAAATATCTAATGTTAATTCCCGCTTGGATGAAAAAACGATAAGAAATTCTTCGAGCGTTTCCATAAATAAAACATTTAAGATAGATGCAATTCTAAGTATTATGTCAACTAGTCTTAGAAGGCATAATAGAATAAAAGAAAAGAAAAAAATAGCTATGCCAATAGCTGTTCTTGTTCCTAAAATTGATGTGATTGCGAGTGATTTCCCAGATTATTATGCATTAAGATTTCAAAGTAATCATTTAAAAGAACAAGGTTTTATTGAAGCGGAAAATAGACGTGTGAACACCGAAATGAAAAAATGGCTTCAAAATCAAAATGATGGCTTGTTGGATTCCTTCTTAGCTCAACTTGAAATGAACTATGAGAACTATTCTTTTTTTGGAGCTTCGGCGTTAGGATGGAATAACTCTCCTGATGACAACGGAGTGTTTATGACACCGAAGCCTCATAGGGTTGAAGATCCTTTTCTGTGGATATTAAAAGAAAACAAAATTATTAATGAAATTAAGAAAGAGGTGTGATTAATGAGTTTACATCAAATTATTTATACTTCCTGTATGCGAGGAATAAACGGCGTTAATGATGGTCAACAGATTTTTTCTTATGATTTAGGATTTAAAGATGCAAACAATGATGATATAAAAAGTTTGTTTTCATATCAACCTCCGGCTTTACCTCCCGGTGTGATAATGACAGAAGAAATTGCCACAACTATGCCACAATCATTTACATATAGAAAGATAAATGATACAACATGCGCTATTGCATTAAACACATATCTTGGAAGAGATTATATGGGTAGCGCCGGAAGATTTGGCAATCACTTAAGTCATGTTGTTGAGATAGATGAAGATGAATTAACAACATATCCTTGTGAGTATTTCGGTAGTTCTCTCTTAAGGGATCGAATGAAATTTGAAGAGGTAAACAATCCTAATCCCCCTGACTTTTTACCCACGCCTGTTTTGGAAAAAGGTTATACGGTTGATACAGATTCCGTTATAGATTTTCTTAGCGTCGGATCCAGACTAGATATATATAAGGAAATGTTGTATGCGATGTTGGCATTTGAGGATCAGCGCAAACGAATTGTAATATGCGATGAAGCTGAAAACATCATTATGTGGATCGCAGCACTTGAATATGCTCTCCCTCTGCGAAATGTTTTGGATATTAACTTTTCTACTTATGAATTTGATCCTTCATTGTCCGCATCACAGATTTGCGGTGTAGTATTAGAAGGAACTCGATTTAATTACGAAAGTTCGCGCTTACACTTCGTTTTTGATTTCTTCAATAATCAATATCCTGAGTTCGAAAAGGATAATGACTTCTATGACTTCATAGATACTGCATTTTCTTTATCATATGATAGTTTATGTGATTTCCATGATTTCTTAACTAATGGTTATTCATATACAAAAGCAGATGCTGACTACTATTCTGGTTATTCTTTATACTCGATGCTAGTGGATGGTATAGGACATTACTCCTATCAAAAGATAGCATCTTCAATTGGCTTCTGCGAGAAATATGCCAATGATAACGAATTAACAAGAGTGATAGGAGAATTGATATCTGACAGCGAACATTTCCTTGACTTGGAAACTAATTCATTCTTATGTATCTGTAACTTCATTTCCTCTCATAAAGAGCTACTGTCAAATGAGTTTCATTCTCAATTAAAGCAGATCATCATTGATAAAGTATTAAATACTTTTGTCGGAGAATCTATTTCTGAAAATGGCTTCTCAACATTTTTCAACTCCGTAGAGAATGTTGCTCATAACTGTGGCTTCAGCGTATCTAAAGAGATAATGATTGGAAGCAATAGGAGTAAGCTTTTTGAAGTAATGAAAAATGATATTTCAAACTGGAAAATATCATTTATCGTACACGTCGTGTCCACTTATGCAAAACAGACAGTTAAATCTGTAGATGAATTGTCATTTGAGTCACCGATTGGTCAGATCTATTATGGTATTATTAATGCCGTATATTCAAAAAGTGCCAACAATGGATTCTATTTACTAAAACAGATTATTGATGAGTTTTCTAATGATTGTACCTATATGTTAAATATGTCATTAAACATAGAAGGAATACTTTTAGATGTTTCTGATAATAACCAAGTTGCTGCTTTGTGGAAATACTTCTCTCAATCTTTTGTAGATAAACAAAACAACAGATTAGAATACGCCTGCTCTTTCTTTGAGGAGTATCAAAGATATGCACAAATATATATGCTGTATTCTGAATCTCTGGAAAAATCTACTGATGTAGTGTCTTGCCAGAATATATTTAAACTGTTTTTTACTAAGTATATTCTCTGTAACAAGGAATATAGCAAACGATACTTACTAAAGAGTATTGATTTGTATTATGACAAACTTAGAGATTATGATTCTGATTCTTCTCGTGAAGCAAAAATTGACTTGTTTGATATAATTCTTAGTACTAAGATTAATGTTTCGTTTGCAGACGAACTTGTGAGTGATCTAATGCGTGATGTTCCTTTAGAAAAACCAACAAGGGATAATACCAAATTGATTAAGAACGCATTCACTTACACATACAATATAAATCAACAAAGAGTATCCGGAAAACTATTACTTTTATTGATCGGAATGGTTCTTGAGGATGTAAAAAGCCGCAGACAATTACAGGAAAAAATTAATCAGATAGAGATTATGTCCCAAGGATATAAAGCAGACTTAAACACAGTAAGTGAAAAAAATGCCTTCGGCTATTTAGATTGGATACTGCCGATTGTGTGTGATGTTTGTCAGACAAGCGAAGAAATAGAATCTATTTTCTGTTTCTTCTCTATGTCTTCTAAAGTGGTTTTATATTTCTATTCTGAATGTACTAAAAACTATTTAAAAGTTTCTAAAGACAAAAAAGATTATTCAATAATTTGCGAGTACCTTGATTTCGTCTTTGTGAATTCCAATGCCAACATTAGAAAAGAAGTCGGAAAAGCTATGTGCAAATTGAATAAGCAAAAACTAGCTGAAATAGATGAAATGATTAACGATAAGCATCGTTCCCAAAGGCAGTTATTGAAAAACTGGGGCGAAATAAAAGAAACCGCCGAATCAACCAATTCATTCCTTAATGATATTGGCAATTCGTTTAGAGGACTGTTTAATAGAAATAAAAAATAAGGAGGATGTATTATGCCAAAATCATGGGAATTATCTGATGAACAAAAAAAGGAGGTTCAGGAGAAACAGAGAGAGATTGGAGCAGAGTATGATCCTGAAACCGGAAAAAAGAGAAACTCAGTAGAGGGTACAGAAGATACTGGTGATAATGAAGATGTGGAAAACACTGAAAACATTGACAGAGGCAGAAACAGAGAAGTAGATGATGACAATATAAGATAATATCATTCTAGAAAGTGGAGGGTTTACAGATGAGCTATGAAGAAAAATCAAACGAATTGATGGTTAGGGCTAATGACATATTAAATAAAGGTATGGCGTTAGTGGATTTATTTGTTAATAAAAACTATTTAATTGATCTTCAAGACTGTGAACCCATCCCTTTGGATGTGAGCAGTAAGTCTTTTTCGTATATGTCTTTGTTCGAAGTTACAAAGATTGTGTATGATCAAAGCGAAAATGTAAACGACAAATTAGTTAGTGTATATAGTGCATTATCTAATTTTGGAAGTAGCGCTGTTTTAGTTATTTTTAGCGACACAAATGGAATCAAGTTTTATTTAGGAACACGAGATATAAATCAACCTAATATTGCGAAATCAATTTTACAAAAGAGTTTGAAAGGAAACTTCCCTGGCATAGAGATAAGAGAGCAATCAACTAGTCAAGTTGAAAGATTGTTAGAAGGTCATATTCCAGATGTCTATTCCGGTATGGCAGTAAGTTCTGTATCAATAGTTCCCAGCCCCAGAGATGATGATAAAGAGCATTTCGTGCAGGGCTTAGAAAAATTTATTGATTCAATGTCAGGCGAAAAATATACCGCTGTTTTTATTGCTTCGCCTTTAAGTAAAAGTGAACTAGAGGCAAAAAAGAGAGGGTATGAGGATTTATATTCTACTCTATCACAATGCTCACAGGTAAACCTGACATATAGCGAAAACGATAGCGAAGCTATAGCTAAAGGCATTAGTGATTCTTTTTCTACAGCTGTTAATGAGGGTATCAGCGAAACCACAGGTACCAACTACGGAACCAGTAAGAGTGTTGCTAAATCTCGCAATCACGGCAGTGGATTCGGAATGTTTGGAACAAATCATAATTCAGGTCATGGAAAAGCTACAACAAAAACAACATCTCAAGGAAGTTCTACCGGTCACACCGAATCAAAATCTGAAACAGAAACAACTGGTAAAACAACAACCGATACAACAACTACTACATTTGGTACAACCTCTACAATAGCCTTATCAAGACAGAATAAAACTGTCCAATCTTTGATGAAGAAGATTGATGAACAGCTTGAGAGAATAAAAAACTGTGAATCATACGGCTTATGGGATGGAGCATGCTATTTTATATCTGAAAATCCAGAAACATCGTTAGTTGCAGCTAATACATATAAAGCGATCGTATCTGGCGAAAAAACCTCAGTAGAAAATTCATTTGTTAATTTATGGGATGATGAATTTGAGAATTCAGAAAAGAATCTTGTTATTTTGGACTATCTGCGGTACGGATTGCATCCTAAATTCAAATATATCCCATCTTCAACTGATAAGAATTTTTCCGAACAAATAGTTACTCCGGCAAGTTTGATTAGCGGACTGGAAGTTCCAGTGTTATTGGGATTTCCTCAAAAATCCGTTAGTGGTGTAACTTCTGTATCTTCAGCTGAATTTGGGCGTAATGTCTTTTCTAAGAACAACCTCAGAAATTACAGAAATGTGGACTTAGGCGCTATCTATCATATGGGTGAAGTGTTTAAGGGAAACAGGGTTAGACTCGACCTCGAAAGTTTGAGCGCACATTGCTTTATTACGGGATCGACTGGTTCAGGAAAATCCAATACAACTTACAAAATAATTGATGAGATAACCTCCAGTAAAAATAATGTTAAGTTTTTGGTCGTAGAACCAGCTAAAGGCGAATACAAATTAGCATTCGGAGGAATGCCAAATATAAATATATATACAACCAATCCTAAGTTTTTTAATATGTTAAGCATTAATCCATTTGCTTTCAATGAAGAAATCCATGTTTTGGAGCATTTGGATAGATTAATTGAAATATTTAGTGCTTGTTGGCCGCTATATGCTGCAATGCCAGCACTATTAAAGTCTGCTTTTGAACATGCATATATAAGACATGGATGGGATTTGAATCATTCTATTCATATTGATGTTGGGAACGGTAAGTATCCGACCTTTTTGGATGTAGTAGATATTCTTCCAGAGCTTTTAGAAAAATCGGAATTCTCTGCACAGACAAAAGGAGATTATATAGGTTCATTAGTAACAAGAGTCGAATCCCTTACTAATGGCTTGTTGGGACAAATCTTCTCTGAAAATGCCGTCGAGGACTCCGTCATGTTTGATGAGAACACGATTGTAGATTTAAGCAGAATAGGTTCAACCGAAACAAAAGCTTTGTTAATGGGTGTCATTGTTCTTAAGCTTAATGAATACCGCCAATCGACTGCAACGGGAACAAATTGCCCACTTAAACATATTACTATTCTTGAAGAAGCACATAACTTACTCAAAAGAACATCTACTGAACAAGGACAAGAATCATCTAATGTTCAGGGGAAATCTGTTGAAATGATAAGTAATTCAATAGCTGAAATGCGTACATATGGCGAAGGGTTTATTATAGTGGATCAGTCGCCTACCGCAGTTGATATTTCCGCTATAAAAAATACAAACACAAAAATTGTAATGAGACTACCAGAGTATAATGACTGCGAAGCTGTAGGTCATTCTATAGGTTTGAACGAAGAACAGATTCTTGAATTGAGTAAATTAGATAAAGGTGTTGCTGCTGTTTATCAAAACAGTTGGTTGGAAGCCGTATTAACCAAAATAGATAAATGCAGTGATAGATACGAGATAAAATCAATAACACAGAATAATAGAACAGATGATGTATTATTAATTGGAGATGTTTTAACTGAGCTGGTAGCGCAGAAAGAATCCGATGACTTTAATATGTCATGGTTTAACACCATAATCAATTCTTCACGTTCAAGAAGTGCAATAAAGGAAAAGTGTAGAAATCTACTTATCAGTTATCAAAAAGCTCGACAGTCAGTTACTAATAATGAGAAATACAACGAATTAGTATTTGAATTAATAGACTGTAATGATGTTTTTAAGATATTTGAAAATAAGTTACCGCCAATGGTAAAAAAGAAATCTGAGATAAACAAAGATTTCAAGAAAAAATGCAGTGCGTGGATTGACTGCGTTTATAATGCATTGGATAATTACGCTGCTTTTCTTGATCAAAAAACAAAAGATTCGGTTTTTATCTGTATTCTATTGCATAAAATTGCATCTGAAAAGAAAAACGAAAGGTACAAATTGGTTCTTTATTGTTTATAGGAGGATAATAATGTTTTCTGAGATAAACGAAGTGAATAAAACTACGGAAAATAGCCAAGATGCAGAAAGTAATTTTCAAACTGAAATGGACGATAAATATGACCGTTTGCTTTCAGGTAAATCAAAAGAAGAACTTGTTAATTTAAGAAGTTATCTTGTCGGTGATGAAAACGCCGACGCATCAGATGATGAAGATAAGCCTAAGCAAAGAGTGAAACGATGGTACGATTAACCGTGATATATGAGGAGTGCCTATGAAACAATGTCGGCTTGGTTATGAAAAGCTAAATCTGGACGAAAAACTTGTTTATGATAATTTGTTAAATGCATTTATTACATTTTCGGATTCTGTAGATAGCAATAGATTTAAAAAGAATATAGATCTAATGAAAGTTCTAAATGTAGTCGTGGGAGATAATCCAAGTATTATTCATTTCAATAAATCACAAATCAAGCTTTCTAGTTCGATGTTTAGTGGTAAGCAAATAAAGCTGTGCGGTACATACTCAAGAAGCCAAATTAATAAAATATACTCAGAATTGGAAAGCAAAGTGGAATTTGCATTAAATGAAATAGAATTATTAAATCCTATTACTATTTACGATAAACTAATCTGTATTTACGAATACTTACAAGATAATGTTACCTATGATGAGCAAGAATTGGAGCAAATGTGCAGAACAGGAAATATAGCAAATCCTTTCTCTCACAATGCATATGGGGCGTTGATTAATGGTCGTGCTGTGTGTGACGGAATTGTTGCTGCCTTTTCTTTGATAGCTCAGAGAATGGGAATAGAAAGCACTATGGTAGCAGGAAAAGCAAAATTCTATACAACAGATTTTTCTAATCATGCATGGAATTTAATTCGCGTTGATGATAAATGCTATCATGTTGATGCAACTTGGGATATCAATAAAAAGGATAACACTGGAGAATACTCATACGATTATTTTTGTGTCGATGATGTTTTAATCAGTTCAAATCATCATTGGAATATTAACACCACACATGTATGTGATTATAACGATTTATCTTTTTATTCCAGAAACAAGTGCTATGCAAACAATTTATCTCAGGTTGAAGAAATGTTTTTGAGATATGCAAAAAGCAAACAACAATTTGTAAGAGTGAGGATTAGAGAAGGTATAGCAATACCTGGATCTGATCAACAACAGTATTTAGGACAACTGCTTATGAGTGTAGCAAGTAAAGCCGGACGAAATGTACCATTTGAATATTATTGGAATGACGATACCCGTTGCTTTTTTGCCAAGTTTAAACAATAAACGACTTAAAAACAATTAACCATATATTTGCGAGGGAAAGAACAAATAATATGTTTTGTAAGGAGATTAACAATGAAATCGAAGGATAAACAGCCTGCCAAAAAGAGTTATTTTTTTGGGCAAGGTTATACAGATATAAAGACAGCCATTACAACTCTATGGCAAAAGAATGGCGAAGTGGCAAAGAAGTATTATGCTAATTATAGTGATTACGGATTATTGTCATTCAAGGGAATATTCAACCTGTTTTGTGCCTTATCAGTAGTAACCTTTGGTTCGATATTTTTTCTTATAATAAGCCTATTAACTCTTATAGTATTATTTGTGTTTTTTGGTTTAGTCTATATTGGATTCTCTCTTGCGTGGTTATTTGATAGAGCTTACTTGATAAGAAGAAAGGTATTTGTAGCGTGTAATGAGTGTAAAAATAAATTTTTGATTCCTACATATATTTGCCCAAATTGCAATGCATATCACACAAATTTGACTCCAAGTAAATACGGAATACTCAAGAGAACATGTAACTGTGGAGAAAAACTTCCCACAACATTTTTTAACGGGCGAAAGGAATTAAAGGCAATTTGCCCTTGCTGTTTGGAAGAAGGAAAAACTACATATCTTGAAGATAGAGAAAGTCGTCCATTCTGTATTCCGATTGTAGGAGGTCGTTCAGTTGGTAAAACTGCGTATATAACTGCTTTCTCAAGAGAATTTCTGGAAAGTGTTGCCCCCCGTAATGGGTTGCAGATAGATTTTTATAATGATAAAAAGAAGAATATATATGACGAAATAAAATTAGATTATAATAGCGGTGGAACTCGAATGACGGCCCGTCCTCAAGATAGAATGCAATCCAGTTCGGTTTCATTCAGCTTTTTTGTAAAACACAACAAACTAAAACCGGAACGCTTGGTACACATTTATGATATTGCTGGTGAAGTGTTCACAGATAACAATGAAAATGAAGTTCAAAGACAATATGAATACTGTCAAGGTATTATCTTAATAATTGATCCTTTTTCAATTCCAACTGTTAGAATGAAATATGAGAGTACCTTAACTCCACAAGATATTGCTGGAATTGGAAAAGCAGACTTAAACGGAATAGTTAATGTCTTTATGAATAAGCTTAGGGAAGTTACAGGCTTATCAGATAGAAAAATGTCTAAAGTTCCTTTGGCTATTGTTATTGGTAAAGTTGATTCAGGTAGCTTTATGGACGAATTCTCTGAGGATAGAATACAAAAACTTGTAAATGCTAATCCAACTCTTTTCTTGGACAGAAATGATGCGATTGATTATTTAAGTAGGCGATTTTTAGCAGAAAATGAAATGGGTAGTTTTTTGAATGCTGTAGATTTGAAATTTCAGAAAAATAGATTTTTTGTTGCTAGTGCAATAGGACACACTCGTGATGCAGGGCAGTATAAACCAATGGGCGTATTAGAACCAATGGAATGGATTTCCGGAATTTCAGATAAAAAATCATCTGATCTATGGTCTGCTACAAAGTTTAATGATAAATCACTAAAAAAAGAGATTTCTTACGGAGATTAATATGGAATTAATTATTTATATTGTATTATTTATTGTTATATCCGGATTGATAATGATCGTAACCAATATAATGTATGATTTATCATCCGCTATCCTCCCATTAATCACAATTCTTATTATTTCGGCTGGCATCGCTGTAGGATTTGGCGTAGCAATAAAAAACACAGTCAAAGTATATAAGGACATATATTTTAAGAAAGGAAAATAAAATGGAAATTTTCTTCGAGCGAATCGTCGAATACTTTACTAACTTCATCGCAGAACATTCATTTTTCATTAGCGGTAATTACTATGGAGGATTGTTTTCAAAGTATTTTTCTTTTATAGGGTTTATCGTAGGATTTGTTTTCGTAATACTCGTATATTTTTCAAATACAGACGAAGATAAAAAGATACTTGGTGCTATCAAAGTATTGTTTATAGTTTCTTTAGTAAATACTTGTTACACTATTTTAAATGTCTTTGGTATTGGCATGATAAGTGAAGAGCCATATTATTACTATGGTTTTTCGTGTATCCTTTCCGCAGCGGACATACTCTTAGCGGGTTTTGTCCTAACTTTAATTGTTAAATCCTGCTATTCATTCAATCATGGACGAGCTTTTTTGCTTGGACTAACTACTTTTGCAGCTATGCCTATGTTGAATTTCTCGTTCTTTGGACAAATACCGCTTGAAATTATGATTTTTATTATATGTCGAGCATTAATAGCAGGACTGTTATGTCTAATTATAAGTTATCGTAATTATTTTTATACAAGTTGGATCTGGTATTTTGGCTTTCACATGTTCACTCGCTTAAGTATGTTAGTGATGGATATGTTAATAAACAAAAATGGTGTTAATAACATTTTTGAAACGACTATAGAGTATCTTGGCAAGTTTTTAGGCGACTATATATTGTTTGCAATAATTTTAGCTTTTGCTATAGTATTTGAAAAAGCAATTTTACCGATGAAAACATCAAAAGCAACAGCTTAGAAATCACTATGAAAACATTTGGAAATATCTTATGGATTCTTTTTGGAGGGGCATTGTTATCCCTACTTTGGTTTTTAGCCGCGATAATTTGTTTTATTACCATAGTGGGAATACCTGCAGGGATACAATGTATAAAATTTGCAAGCTTTGTATTGTACCCATTTGGTAGAAGCGTTGAGTATAGTTGCAAGATAAGCCGATTCATAATTAATGTTATATGGATTGCACTTATTGGGTGGGAATTGGCTATAGTTTCTCTTGCTGTTGGTTTAATTTGGTGTATAACCATAGTTGGTATTCCCTTTGGAATACAGAGTTTTAAATTTGCTCAACTAGCAATTATGCCTTTTGGTGCAAAGATTGTACAATAAGGCTTTTATTTGAGGAGTGAAACAATGAATGAAGTTGCAGAAATAAATGAAGTAGAGCAGGATTCTTCGGAGGAAAAAATTGACGATGATTTCTCTACAGAATTAGATGAAAACTATCAGCAATATTTAAGAGATGGTGGAAAAACAAGCGAATCCGAGCTAGAAGATACTGACACAGAAGAAAATGATAATATCTCTAAAGACGAACGCAACATTGACCTTGAACAAAATGAAAAGTATAATGAAGATGAGGTTTCTGTAGAAAAGATAAAGTGCAGAAACGAAGAACTGGCAGGAGCAGAGCATCCCGACACCGGAGTACCTTTTGAAAAGAAACAAGTTGAGATAGATGGAAAGAGTTACGAAGTTGTTGTGCCTCAGTTTGAAAGTACATATGATGCACAGCTCCCAGAGGATAAATATAAAGCAACCGATAGAGAACAATTCAAGGAATGTAATTCTCAATTAAAAGAAGATGTTGCAAAAAACAAAGAACTTAAAGAACAATTTGATGAAGAACAGTTAGAACAGATTAATGACGGTGAAACTCCAGACGGATATACTTGGCATCACGATGCAGAAGCTGGTAAAATGCAACTTGTAGATACCGAAACACACAGACGAACCGGACATACCGGAGGTCGAGTCATTTGGGGTGGCGGCACAGATAATAGATAAGGAGTGAATACTATGAATTGGAAATATGTAAAGCCTTTAAAGTCTATAAAAAATATTGATGATTTTGAGTGCCTTGTTAAGTATGTTTTTCCAGAGGAATTTAGAAAGTGCGTTATTGAAAACAACGGTGGACGCCCTGAATTTCGTTGCTTTAACACAGATAAAGCCAAAGAAAGAGCGTTGAAGTCCTTTTTGTCTTTTAATAAGGATGATAGAGAAACCGTATGGAAACTATACGAATGGAGCAAAGATGAACTTGCAGATAAGTATGTGCCATTTGCTATTGATAATTTTGGTAACCTGATATGCTTTAATGCGGATAATGATCATATAGTTTTTATTAATCACGAAAGCCTTTCTATTGAATTGATAAATAGTTCATTTACAGAGTTTGTTAATTCGTTGTATTAATAAAACAGATGCATTGGACGTATCAGTATTTGTATAGCTGTAAAATTCACTGAATTTGATAACAATATATTTTTGATTTCCGAGCTGCCGGCGTAGCTTTCGCAGGGAACACCGTCCGCTTGCGGACGGCTTGCCCTTGACGGGGTCGTAAAAAATGATATAATTGAGTGCTTTTAGCGATGAGGAATGACCGATATATTTTTTGTTCGGTTCAATATTCTAAAATGAGGATCAATCAATCTTTTTATTATATGAATGTGGATGACAAACAAAAATTACACTTATAATGGAGTTATGTATTATAAATCCAGCGGTGATAACTAATTTTTTCTGTTAATGAGGAACTTAATATGTCAGAATATTCAGTAAACTGATGCGGTAAATGCGGAAGACAGTTAACTATGGAGGAGGATGTAGCATTTCATCCACCGACTTGTGTGAACTGTGCAAGAGAACTTGTGTCAATCATTAAGACAGAAATGATAAAAAATATACTTATAGGTGTTGTCTTGATGATTGTCGGTATTGTTTTAATTAGAAATCCAATGGGATTATTGCTTGCAGGAATACCTTACGGTTTGTCTATACTTAATAAGATTACACCGGCGATGTTCCTGTGTATGCCGTAGTTTGGTTGGATAATTTATTTTCTGATAAAACTTGTAATTGCATATTTTATTGAAATAATTGCATTACCAATACAACTTTTTCAGTGGATTTCAGAGATAGTAAAAGTTAATAGCCTTGAAAGAATTCATTAAATTAATGGTGATTGAAGCCTTTACTGGGTTAAATAATTCGGTAAAGGCTATTACAATATAAGTTTAGACTAAACCGGGGTGAGGATATGGGAAGAAGTCTTTCAATAAATTCTAAATTAAGGCTGAAATCAAACGGCAGCTTTACCGAGTTTACTGTTGATGAGATAAAGGGTTTTGGCGGCAACTGCATTGCTTACGAGGTTTCCTTTTATGAGGACGGGTATATTCTTCACAAGGGAATTTTAAAAGAATTTTGCCCTGTATATCTTGGTAATCTTAACAGAGATAATTGCGAGATTATAGTGCCTGAAAAATATGATTCCCAATTTCAGAAGGACTTGTCCGAGTTCAAAGAATCATACCGCAGTATTAATGAATATATTGCACACAACGGTTCTGCAAGCAATTATCATCCTGTTCAGCTTGGACTTTACGAGGGAAACAACACACTCTATACTCTGTCATCCTTTGACTATGGCAAAACCTATGACAAACTTAGTGATGACAATCTGTATTCTTTAGTAAAGATAATGCTTGCCGTTGCAAAGGGTGTTGAGCAGTATCATAACGCAGGCTTTATCCATTGTGACATTAAGCCTGAAAATATTTTTATACTTGATGAGGTTACTGATTTAATTAAGCTGTTTGATTATGATAGCCTGATAAGAATTGACGATTTAAAAAGTGGCGAAGTGACAGAAATACCAATGCCGAGTGCTTATTATGTTCCTGAATTAAACGACCTGAATTTGAAAAATATCGGCATACAGACAGATTTATTTGAAATCGGCGCAATGTTTTATACAAGGCTGTTCGGCAAAGCTCCTCAGCCGAAGGATATTGGATATGATTCAGAGTATAATTTTGACAATGCCCCTCTGCTCAGCGGCGTTTCACCTAAAGCAGTATTTGAAATTGAAAAGCTTTTCAGGAATACCCTGCAAATTTCGAAAAGAAGAAGATACAAAGATACTTCGCAGCTTATCAGTCAGCTTGAATTTATACTGACACTTGTTGACAGCAAAAAGCCGTATTTATTGAATCTTCCTGTATGGCAGCCGTCAAGGTTATGTATTGAAAGAAGTGACGAGCTAAGAGAAATAGATTATCGACTTAAAAAAGACGGATATGTGTTTGTTAAAGGTATGGGAGGACTGGGTAAATCCGAGCTTGCAAAAATGTATGTAAAGGAATACGGAAGCCAGTTCCATACGGTACAGTTTTGCAAATATGTAGATTCGTTAAAGTCTTTGGTTGCCTCCATTCCTATAAGCGGAATAAATGATGAAGATTACAAGAATGTTGATGAGCTTGCAAAATCAAAGAATAAAATCCTTCATCAGAGCGATGCAAATACACTGATTATCGTTGATAACTTCAATGTGACCTATGATAAATTTTTAAGAGAGTTTCTGCCCTCTGACAGTAACAACTTTGAGGTGATTTTTACAACAAGATGTATGCCTGCTTCAGATTACTATGAAGATAAGGTGCTCAAGCTGGCACCGCTTTCGCTTGAAGATTGTAAAGAACTGTTTTATATGCACAGTGTAACAGAACGCACTTTAGCAACTGATGATTTACTTGAAGAGCTGGTTGATGAAATTCAATTCAATACACTTTTGCTTATTCTGATTGGCAAAACCGTGAAAAGAACAAAAATGCCGATAAGTGAAATTATCGAAAAGCTGAGAGAGCAGGAGCTTGACAGCGTTGATGTCAAGGTGTTCTATGAATACGACTACTCGGATGATGAGATAGAAGTTTACAATAAAATTAATTCTCACTTGAATACAGTATTTAACATAAGTGGTCTTACATATGAGGAGCAGGAAATCTTGCTGAATATGACCCTGATTTCTGCATACGGAATACAGGAAGATGAATTTATAGCAGCCTGCAAATCTGAGCCGGAAACTATTGAAATAATTAAAAATCTCATAAATCAAGACTGGCTTGAAAATCGAGATACGCTTATTTCCATGCATTCTATCGTTTCCGATGTGGTTTCCGAAAAAGGTATTCAAAAGTCTGACTGCTATTACAGCTTAGCCGAGTACCTTGAGGACAGCTGTGATGTTGATGAGGATTTTCATATATCCGAGCTGCAAAAAGCACTTGCAACGGCTAAGCAGTTGGAGAGAAGATATAAAACAGAGGATGAAATATCAGTCGCTGTAATAAATTTTCTTCTTGGCAATATCTATATGGCTCTTTACAGACCAAAGAATGCAAAGGAATGTTTGGACAAGGCTCTGTTAATTGCCGAAAAGGAACAGGATTATGATGATTTGCCGTGCTTGTATAATAAATTTGGTGATTATGAAAGCAAGTTCGGAACAAGGTCAAAAGCGAAAGATTATTATAAAAGAGCTATTGAAGTGGCAAATGAAACCGACGGTGAATTTTATGATGAAATAAGCGAAGCAATTCTCGGAATAGCTGAATGCTATGAAGAAAATAATGAAAAGGATAAAGCCTTGGAGCAGTATAAAAGGCTTTTAGGCTATCGAATCAAGCATAATCTTAATGAGTATATTGAAGGTATAATCAAGGATATTATTGCCCTTTGCGACGAGCTGAACAGGCAGGAGGATTTGCTTTATTATCAAAATCTGCTTACAAATTATGAAACCGATAGCGCAGAGGAAAATGATGAAATTTCAGAAAAGCTAAGCTCCGATGATTATGAGCAGGTTCAAAGAGATTATGAACAATTCTTGTTTGAAATAAGAGAACAACTTGGGGAGGAGTCGCCGTATTACAAGGACATTGCTAAGTACAGATGGGTTTATTTTTTGATTAACGGCAACAAGGAGCAGGCTATGCGCCTGATAGCCGAGAATATGTCCTTTATTGAAAGTACCTATGGCAAAGACTCAATGGAAATGGCGGACTTTTTGTCTTTGGCATCATTTCAGCTTGCTGATAAATCCGAATTTGACAGTGCTCTTGATATGGCTGAAAGAGCAGTTGAAATTTGCAGATTTAATCGTCAGGAGGAGTCCTATACAGCGTTACAGGCAAATATGGACAGAATGGTGGTTTATGTTACAAAGGGAGATATATATTCAGCCTACGACATTGCAAAAAATCTTGATTTCACCAAATTTTCCGGCAACGATTTTTTGTCAGATATAATTAAAAGCGTGGGATTGGTTCTGATAAACCTCAGTATGTACGACGAGGCAAAAGCTTTGGCACAAAAGGTTTTGAATACAAAGAAACTTGATAGGATTAGTAAAGTATTAGCCGCTGAAATTATGATAATTTGTTATGAGCATGAGGGTAATATAGACAAAGCTCAGCAGTATTTGCTGGATATTTCAAATGAAATTAATTCGCTAAGTATACTTAAATTTGCAAAGGATTACTTGCTTATTTATAAAAGAATGGAAGCGAAAATTTATTTCAGGAACAATGATTATAAAAGTGCTGTTGAAAGACTTAATTCCGCAATAGAATTATATGAAGATAAAAAGACTTTTGTTCTTCTTCAATGCTATCAGGACAGAGGAGTGTATCTCACTTGCCTTGCCGAGTACGAAAAGGCGAGAGATGATTTTGTCCGTTGTGAGGAAATTATTGAAATTTTCGGCTTGTCTGACAAAATAAACTTTATGCTTTACAACAATATTGCAATTATACATTTCAAAAGACAGGAGTATGAGCAGGCAGAAGAATACTATGAAAAAATATTTGATATTTTGCCCGATGTAAGAAATCCTGAAAATTACACTGAGGCGTTAATATGCCAGAATTACGGATGGATTGAATACAACCTTGAAAAGCACGAAAAAGGCGAAGATTACATAAAGCGTGCTTTGCATTTTTACGAGCAAAAGAAAATGACGGCGTCCGATGAATGTATATTGGCGCAGTATAATCTTTCCCTTATATATACGGAGAAAAATGATTATGAAAGTGCGCTGCCGCTGTTGGTTGATTTGTACAATTCAATAGGCAGAATTCAGGGAGAGGATTACACTGTAAGAGCGCATATCAGTACAGGAATAATTACAGGGCTTTTACTCTTAGATAAAGCACAACAGGCATATGATTTTGCCAATGCCGAGGATGAAAACTTTGCAGATTTATACGGAAAGGAAAGCATTGAAAGAATTGATTATCTTCAAAAGACAGCAGGAGCATTTAAGTTTTGCGGACATATTGAAGCCTTTGAGTTTCTTGAAAAGTCAAGAAAGCTGATTAAAAAAGCAAGACTTGAAAATTCAGTATGGCAGGCAAGTCAGGATAATTATGTAGGAGTGGTTTTCCTTGACCTTGAAAATGACGCACAAACGGCACAAATTTATTTTGAAAGCGCAAAAGCTTTGCTTGAAAATCTGTCACAACAGGACACTCCGCTTTATTCCTTTGTTGAAAGCAATCTACAACAAGCAAAGGATAAGATTATGGATGAACTTATAAAAAGAATGGCTCAAACTTTAATAGATGAAGAAGGAGAAAACAAATGAGCGCAACATACAATGATAACTACACAAAAATGCTTGACGCAAAGATGAATGATTGGGGACTTGAGAGAATATATGAAATCGAGGACAATATTGAAAAACTCGAAGAAAACGAGGAAGAAATCATAAAATATCTTAATAATATAAGATATTCCTTGCCACTCGGTATTGCCTTAAGGCGTTACATATGCACAAAATTCGGTGAGAAAACAGAGAATTGCTACAAGGTAACTCTGTCTGATGAAAAGTCATACACTCTCAAGGATTTTCAATCGGATGATTATGACTTGCAGAACGACGATATAAAAGAGTACATAGAGATTTTTCAGTTAATTAACGAGAAGTATAACACTGATGAAAGTGGTAATTTATCACTTGAAATTTCAAAGCCTGAAATCAGAAGACTGTTGCGTTTAACAACATATTGCCTGCGTTCTAAAATGTTCTTGTTAAGCTTTGCTTTGCATATGAACAATAAGGAAATGGAGAAATTTCTGACGGATGTATTATCCGAACAGACGTATAATTACCGTGACCCCGAAGAAATAATAGCGATGTTTTGTCAGTCTGACGAAAGAATAAACACATATCCCGATTATCTGAGGATAAAAGCAAAATTCAGCGAAGCGGTAAAGAAGAATCCAATCGAAAATAATTCTCAAAACGGAAATTACACTGCTTTTGCAAGAACTTCTTTTGAAAATGAAATAAAAACCGAAGAAGAGCTGATTGCATTTCTTATCTCCAATATTCCGAATTTTGCTGGATTTTCTCAGACCGCCTACAATGAATTTATGATTTTATATCATAAGGCTTTGAAAAAAAACAAAGTTTCAGCTTTTATCAAATGACGAATATCTTTCCGGTGAAGACGCTTCAACACCGGAGAAACTGGCGCAGCAAAAAGAAAGAATTGACAGAGCTATCGGATTGCAGGACACGAAAAACTCGGAGCAGCTTGCAAAAGCTATGATGTACTTTTACCCAAGGGCAAACTCTAAACGTAACAAGAATGGCAAGAATATAATAAGCAACGATTTTATAAGTATCAGCAACGGCGAAGCAGGACAGAAAAGCAAAAAAGTTCAGACAACCACACTGCCCAAGGAAATAACAATAAATATGCTTGTGAGCGACAGATTAGATGATTTGATAAATCAGATAAAGCCTGTCACGAGAAAAGACCTAGTATTTATGAGATTCTATGTTTTTTCACTTGACTTGATTGATAAGGGCAGTTACCAGCAAAGTGATTACAGGGATTTTATTGATGAATGTAATTCAATGCTTGTTCGCTGTGGTATGTCAAGGCTGTATCCTGCAAACCGTTTTGAAAATCTTATATTGCTTTCTCTGCTTTCCTCAAATCCCTTTGAGATGTTCGAGAATATTATGGAGTATTCCTTTATAAATGAGCCTGAGTTTGAGGGATAAATCAAAGCCCCGTTTTTTGCTTTAAAAATAATATAATATGCTTGAAACGGAGGATATAAATGGATAAAAATGAATTTTATAAAACGGATAAACCGTTGGCAGTAAGAGAGTCATTCAATAACACAATTTTGCTTTTAACAATGGTAAAGAGCGAGTATTATTACATAATAGGCTTTTCAAGGGCAGAGGGAAAAATTGAAATCGGAATTGACTTTGAAAGTGAGCTTCACGGCAAAATCACGGAAAATATAATTCTCGATTTTTACGGTTTTGAAGATTTCATTGAATTGAGTTGTAATCTGACAAGCATAGACAAAGAAAACATAAAAGAAATAATGAACGGCAAAACAAATATATTATTTTTATTTGACAATAACTCTGTAATTTATAAAGTAAAGATTCCGTCAGATAAACTTATTCCGACAAGTATAGATGCTATAAATAGTTTTATTTTGCAGGCAAAATCTGATATTTTCGCTTTTCTTGAAGGCTATTACAAAAAATGTATTTCGGTTAAATAATGTTATTATGAAAATTCAAAAGGTAATATATGATGAAATTTTAAAATACACTCCTGTTGTTCCTCCCGAAACAGGTGGAATAATAGGACAACAAAACGGGATTATCTGTTTTGCGGATTTTGACAGCGGTATAGTACAAAGTGATTGTGCTGTTTATATTCCGAATGCAGAAAAGCTAAATTCTGTTATAGAAAAATGGAATAGCTCCGGTATTGAATTTGTCGGTATGTTTCACAGTCATCCAATCGGACAGGAAACCTTATCTATGGATGATATAGAGTATATTCACAGTGTATTTGATAATATGCCCGACAGTGTAACGGAATTGTATTTTCCGATTGTAATTCCAAAATCGCATATTATAGCCTATAAGGCGATTAGGAAAAATCACGGGATTTGTATTGAGAAAGACAGCGTAATAATTAAGGAGGCAGAATTATGATATATTCTGATTTGACAAAGAAATCATTAAAAATATCATTCAATGCTCACAAAAACCAAGTGGATAAAAGCGGTATGCCTTATGTTTTTCATCCGTTTCATTTAGCAGAGCAAATGGATGATGAATACTCCGTTTGTGTAGCGTTACTGCATGATGTTGTTGAAGATACGGATATAACTATTGAAGATTTAAGAGTAGAAGGTTTTCCAAAAGAGATCATCAATGCTATTGAGATGATGACGCACAATGACAGCGTACCTTATCTTGATTATGTTAAAATAATAAAAAATAATCCAATAGCCCGAAAAGTAAAGTTAGCGGATTTGAAGCATAACAGCGACCTGTCAAGACTTGACAAGATTGATGATAAGGCACTTGAAAGAGTGGAAAAATACAAAAAGGCAATTGGGATTTTACAAGAAAGTTAAAGAAGATTGCTGATGAAATATGTCAATTGTAAATTATAAAAATACAAGGAGCAGATTATGAAAAAAGAAATTACTAAAATTGTAATTACAGGCGAACCATGTGCAGGAAAATCTACCGCAATGAGCCGTATTCAGAGTTATTTCTCTGAATTGGGATATAGAGTGCTGTTTGTATCCGAAACAGCAGAACAGGCTGCGGAACTTGATGATAATCTGATTGCGGCTTGGACAGGACACCCGCATTTCAGAGTGATTGACAATGCAACTGATTTTGACGGTAAGATGAAGCACTTGCTTTCTGAGATTTCTTCGTTTCTCGGTGAGCCTGAGCCGTTTGAAATTGAGCGGAAGTTTTTGATTGAGTATCCTGACATCAGTATTTTGAATTCACTGGCTAATTGTCAGCGCATTGAAATTATTCAGACTTATTTAAATTCCTCTGATGATGAAGTTCGTGTCAGACAACGAGGGGAGAACGGTCACTATATTTATTTTAAAACTACTAAACGTATTATCAGTGGGCTTAAGCGTGTAGAGATTGAAAAGCGATTATCAAAGGACGAATATCTGACGCTTCTGATGAATGCTGATACCTCAAGACGACAAATCAGAAAAGACCGCTACTGCCTTACATATGAAAATCAATATTTTGAGATTGATGTATATCCGTTCTGGAATGATAAGGCTATTGTAGAAATTGAGTTAAGCAATGAAAACGCTGAAATTAAATTCCCTGATTTTATTCATGTAATAAAAGAAGTAACGGATGACATCGCATACAAAAATGCTTCTTTGGCGAAAATTTAGTGCGTTCTCAAATTGTATTGTACATTGATTTGTATTTACCTTGATTAGAAAGGGTAAACGTATAAATCTGCCATTGAGTAGTTGTAATGTAGATGATTTGTTGATGAATCATAATGATATTGAAATATAAATATCTAAAAAAGTAAAACCACAGGATTAAAATATAATAGGATAAAATTAAAACAGTTCAAGAGAAACGGAGGTGAAAACAGATGAATGATAAAAGTAAGAAGTATGAAATAAATCTCCCCAGCGGAAAGATGTGCGGACATAACTGTGCAGACGGCTGTATCTATTGGAATCCATACGACAGAGATTCAAACGGCAGGCAATATTGCAGTCATTATGGACACTACTATTATCCGAGAGAAAGACAGGGATGTCTTTCTTACAAGGGATAAAAATTTTACAAATACAGTGCATTTATTTTAATGCGTTGTATATAAAATCAAAAGCTAAGGAGGCGAAATATAGTGAAGGTTATTCGTAAGGTTTCTGCTGAAACTGCTACCAAACAGCTTGAGAAGACTGCAACTGAAAAGTTCGTAGCCAACGAAACAGCTAGTAGTTGCCTTTGCCGTTGCAGTGATGGCTGATTGAAGTCATTGAATCAAGCTTGGTAAGTAGCTATGCCACAGGCACTGTACTAGCAGTTTAAATAAATTTGTTAGTACAGTGTCACATTTATATTTCTACTTTTAAGAGGTAAGTATGAAAAAATCTAACTTTATTATTAAGCAACCCGGATTATCTGAGAGATCAGTATTGATGTACTCCACAATTACTACATCTATCATTGAAATTGATGAAAAAATGTATAGTGATATTTTTGAAAAAGAACAGTACGAAAAATATGCTGATGAAGTAAAAGAACTATATGATATGGGTTTTTTAATTTCAGATACACAAAATGAACTAGACTTTTTGGAATCATTAAGGATACAAACACTTTGCGCAAATGATTCAGCTCCTAGTTATTATATTGTTTGTCCTACAACAGGCTGTAACGCAAGGTGTTACTACTGCTTTGAAAAAGGTGCGGTACAAAAAAGAATGGATAATAATACTGCTCAAGCAGTAGCAGATTATATAGTGAAAAATCACGATCCAGAACATTTGGTTATTCAATGGTTTGGTGGTGAGCCTTTGTTGGAACCTAATACGATTACATATATTGCGGATATTTTGCACGCTAACAATATTCATTTTGATTCTAAAATAATAACAAACGGTTATTTGTTAAATAATAAAATAGTTGAATTAGCATTGAATAAATGGAATGTTAAGGTTATTCAAATCACAATAGATGATTTGGAGGATGAATATAATCGTATTAAAGATTATGTTTATACAGATGTTAATCCGTTTAAAATTGTAATGGATAATATCGAGCGATGCCTTTCAGTCGGTCTTAATATGCGTATCAGGATTAATTTTAATCCACTTGAATATCAAAAAGCTGTGAGAACGGTAGAATACCTAAAAAAGCGATTTGGTTCGAATGCGAATTTCTTTGTGTATCTTGCTCCCATAGATTCAACTGATATTCCGCCAATTACTGAATCATTCAATCACAGAAATGAACATCCATTAATTTCTTTGCTCAATGCCGAAGAGGACTTTTGTAGCTTTGGAAATTATGACAAAACAACGGAAGAAGGGTCAGAGTATGATGCCATTCTACGAAAGTATTATTTGACACCAATTCCTACCAGTTGTTATGGCGGCTGTGAATCCTCGTTGACAATTGATTCAATGGGAAACATTTTCAATTGCCATAGATTACTCGGTTACCAAGAATATGCAAGTGGAAATGTCTTCACGGGACGTATAACCAATGAGATTTCTGAATATTATTCAAATCCTTATATAACTAAAGATGAGTGTAACAAATGTGCTTTGCTACCATTATGTCAAGGTGGATGTAAATTTAGAGAATTTAAATATGGTAAGGAACATGCATGCACTTCAATTAAAGGTGCGGCAGAAGAATTGATAAAGAGAGCGGCTAAAGAGATATATGGATTATAATCTTGAATTATTAAAGAAACCTATCCCTTTTTCGTCGGGAAATATGAATCTTTGGGATAACGAGTATATTGCGCGGAATGTTTTGAAAAAACATCTTAATTATAGCATCGATTCGGGAAGTCGTAAATTAGAAACGATATATAAGACAGTAGAATGGATAAATGAAAAATTTTTGGATGCAGTGAACATACTTGATATCGGGTGTGGTCCTGGTTTATATGCAACTCCTTTTATTAAAAAAGGTTTTTTATACACAGGAATAGATGTTTCACCATATCAAATCGAATATGCTAAAAAACATAATACTAATGATGATATGGTTAAATTTTATCAGGCTGATTTTCGGGATTGGTGTTTTAAAAATCATTATGATATTATTTTATTACTGTATGGTATTTATTCATTTTACCCTCAGCATGAGAGAATTAAACTACTAAAAAATATAAGGAAATCACTGGTTTCAAATGGATGTGTTGTTATAGAGGTTTTTACTTCTAAGCATTATGAAAACAGAAGTGATGAAAGAGATTGGACTTATTATGAATCCGGTGGCTTTTGGTGTGAAAAACCATATATTGAATTGAACGCATTTTATCGATATGACGATATTAATCTGGTGTTAGTACAAGCAGCCAAAATTAATGATTCTATTAAAGTGTGGAATTCATGGATTCAAACTTTTTCATTAGTATCAATGATAGAAGAACTAAAATTAGGTGGGTTTACCCATTTTGAGTGTTATGACACTTGTACAGGTAAAACTTTTAGTAATAAAAGCGATACATTGTGTTTATGTGCGTATTAAATACGGGAGGAAACAAATGCATTTTGATTTAATAAATTCTTATAATGAGATTGACGAAGAAAATAGGTTGCAAAGTTCGCAGGCAAGAAGAGTTGAGTATATTTCTACTGTTGAATCCTTGGGAAAGTATTTTTTTCCTGGTATGAAAATTTTAGATTGTGGTTGCGGAGTAGGTATATATTCATTAATGTATGCAAAACTGGGTGCTGAAGTTATTGCATTGGATATAGTCCCTAAACATATTAATAGGTTATCTGAAATATCTGTAAATGAAAATATACAGTTAACACCTGTAGTTGGTGACGCAAAGGATTTAAGCCGATTCCATTCAGAAGAATTTGATTTAACTTTGTGTTTGGGACCACTATATCATCTGATTTCCGAGGACGAGCAAGTAGCTTGTATAAACGAGTGTTCTCGTGTAACAAAAAAAGATGGAATAATAGCATTTGCATATATAAGTCCGTACTCTGTTTTTCCTTGTGTAATTAGAGGCGACGCTAATAGAGCAAAATCGGAACTTGTGGAAAAAATTGTAAAAGAAAAATTTATCTCTTCAGATGATCGACTATGCTTCTGGACAGATAATTACTATTACACTCCTGATGATATTGAATCTAGATTAAAAATGTATAATCTTGAAATCATTGATCATTTAGCTACAGATGGGCAAAGTATTGCTTTCCAGTCTGTTGTTAATAATTTAGACGAAAAGGCATTTTCGGTATGGATGAATTACCATAGGCTTATATGTAGGGAACGTTCTATTTTAGGCAGTTCAAATCATGGTCTTATTATTGCCAGAAAGAAGTGATAGTATTGAAAATATTGAGAGAAGGAAAGTTTCAAAAGGACTTTCTTTCTGCAGTTAAATATATCCCATCGTTTTATAATGTTGAGGAAGTGTCGGGTGTAAACCGTTTTATATTTAACACAGCGACAGGAGCAATACTAAAAACTTCCAAAGATATAGAAAAGATTGAGAATTTTTCGGTTTCACAGAAAATTCAATTGATAAAAAACGGATTTTTAGTGCCTGAAAATACAGAAGAATTTATTGATTATTTTTCAAAGATTAAACCTACGAATAAAGAAAAACCTAGTTTTTTTACAATTATTCCTACCACAGCATGTAATGCAAAGTGCTTTTATTGTTATGAAGAAGGTTATTGTAAACAAACCATGAGTGTCAAAACAATTAGTGATGTTACCCATTATTTGATTACCAATATCAAAGATACAGATAAATTTGTTTTAGATTGGTATGGTGGAGAGCCTCTTTTGTGTGTATCTGCGATTGATAGTATCATTCAAACTATTAAGGCTAAAGTGAATTTACAAGATAAACATTGGGAATCATCAATCACGACAAATGCTACTCTGTTTAATCCGGACTTAATTAATAAAGCTGTGCTTGAGTGGCAATTAAAATCTGCGCATATTACTATAGATGGTATTGAAGATGATCATAATAAAAGGAAAAATATCAGCTTAAATGGCAAGAGTGCTTTCCAATCCACCATTAATAATATATATCTATTGTTGCAAAAAAATGTTAATATAAACTTAAGAATACATTTAGATAACAATAATAAAGATGACTTTAGTGCCATAATAAAATCAATTGAGCCATTCTTTGCGTTTCAAAACTTTCATTTATTTCCTACTTATTTGTTTCCACCTGAATTTTGTATGACAGATTCATATATTTGCGATGAAGAAAAAGAAAAATTATTTTATGATATATTTAAGATTTTAAATAAAACAGGATATAGTAATTTAATTGATTCTTTTCCTTATCCCAAAACTTGTGGTTGTTTTGCAACTAAATCTAACACAGTAGTAATTTCTCCAAATGGTTCTTTGCATTCATGTGTTCAAGAATTCTTGAACACAGAAGATTGGATAAATGACGAAAAATTTTTTGAATATCCTAGTTCTGTGGAAGGTTGTAAAGAATGTACATATTTTCCGATTTGTCTTGGTGGATGTGTTCATAATCGATCTTTACATGGTACAGTAAGGACACCATGTGTTCGAAATAGATATATTATAAAGCCATTATTACAACTGATAAGTGAGTAATCTAAATTTGAATGTATTTATATAAGGAAAAATATAGCAGGATAGAGATGAAAGAAATATTTGCTGGCTTTAGCAGTTTGATTTGTTATTTAGTTGATTCAATATGGTGTTTATTGAGACTTGTTTCTACCATTTCCTGAATACCAATATATAATATTAATGAGTATAACTATAAGAATACTATTTTGAAAATAAGCATCAGTTAAAACAAAAACAAAAGTCACATACTGTTCTATCAATCCCTTACAATTAAGATACAATTTAATTGTAAGGGAGTTTTAATTTATGAAAATTTATATCTACAAAAAGGATTATAACAAGGAATCTAAAGAAGTTCGGAATGCAATAATCAGCTCTGTAAATGTGCTTTACGACAGAATCAAAATGTATGAAGATCAGGGGATAGCTTTTAATCGGATTTTCAATGATGATAAGGTAAAATACGATAAGCATGGTCTGTTTTTTACTTTCAAATGTCAGAAGTCAAATATGCAGCTCAGAATTTTATGTTCGTATTTAATAAGTGACGGAGAACCTGTGATTTTAATTGCAGATTACTTTATCAAAAAGAAAAACAAGAAAGATTATATTTCTCGTTTTGATTGTGTCAACAATTCGAATCCGCTCACTATTTTTTCTAAATCTTTTTGTGTTTAGGTGATTTAGCATATGAAAATCAGGAAAACAGACAGTAGTTATGTAACAAGCCAGATAATTGATTATATCGAAAGAGTCACAAGCAAAACAAATGATGATATATTCAGAAAAAGCTTTGATTATGTTTTGGAACTCTTTACCTGTAAAGTAGAATTTGATACAATGACAATAGTTTGTACCGAAGAAGATGTTGATTTTTTGCTTTATGACTACATAAAAACACTTTTGCAAAAGCACCACCATGCAATTTTTGTAGATGGACAAGTTAATATTGAAACGGTAAATAAACTCAAAAGGCTCGGGTAATTAACTGAATATCTCAATGCTATTCAAACAGGTTTATATGATGATAGAATAAAACTAAACATTGGCTTTTTCACAAGAGTATTCGGTGAGAAATATGATGTTGATTTAATTGCAAAGACATTGCTTGATTAATAACGAGGAGGTATAAAAATGTATAGTTATCATATAGTATTAGATTTGGAAATGAACCCTGTATCTAAAGAACATAAGAATGTATATGAGAATTTAAGGCAGGAGATTATTGAAATCGGCGCAGTAAAGCTCAATGAACATCTTGAAATTGTAGACACCTTTGATTGTTTTGTGAAACCTGAATTCAATTATCAGATAACCCCATACATAAACAAATTGACAGGTATAAAATCTTCTTCCGCTATGAATGCAGAATCGTTTGCAACTGCCCTAAAGGACTTTGAAGCGTGGATGGGAAACGGAGCAGATACACGCATTTACAGTTGGAGCGATAATGATTTGATTCAACTCAAGACCGAGTGTGAATTTAAAGAAATACCTTTTCCGAAAAATATGAAAAGATGGCTTGATTTTCAAAAAGTGTTCCAAAGGCTTATGAATATTTCAAACAGAGGCAAACACTTGGCTTTATGTGAAGCTATTAAATATTTTGATATAGAAATCAATTCAAAGAAAGTGCATAATGCTTTGTATGATGCGGAGATTACATCAACACTACTTGTTCCCTTTCTTAACGGCGAATATAAGCAACAGGTGAAATGTGTTTATGATTTTACTCACTTATCCGATGAAAGTATAAACACTCTCGGCGATACCTGTGGCGGAGCGCTAAAACATTTACTTGAGCAGATGCAGTTGGAATCATCTGCAATATGATATTTGACTGAATGTTTTAATTGAATTTATCAGAAAAGCATTCAAAAACAGAATTTTATTATAATGAGGAATTAAAATGATTTATGTTACTTCAGATTTACACGGATACCCACTTAAAAAAATCAAAGATATGTTAAACAGGGTCGGATTTTCAGATGATGATTTTTTATTTGTTCTTGGCGATGTAATCGACAGGGGTGAGGACGGAATAAAAATTCTAAAGTGGATGATGTCTCAGTCTAATATGGAGTTGATTATGGGCAATCACGAGGCAATGATGCTTTCTTGTGAGTTTCTGTTTGATGAAATTACCGAGGAGTCAATAAGCGACCTCACAGGCAGTAAGTTAGACTTATACCTTAACTGGGAACAAAACGGCGCAAGACCGACAATTAACGCTCTGCATTCAGTCAGATCCGAAGAAACAAATTATATTCTTGAGTATCTTCACGAAGTACCTTTGTATGAAACAGTCAGCGCTGGCGGAAAAGATTTTCTGCTTTCTCACAGCGGTCTTGGGAATTTTGACAAAAATAAAAAGCTTTCGGAATATTCCAACGATGATTTTTTATGGAACAGACCGAAAATTGATGACAGATATTTTGATGATGTTATAACCGTGTTCGGACACACACCAACAATTTATTATGGAGAAGAATACAAAGGTAAAGCAGTTGTAACCGATACATGGATTGATGTCGATGCAGGCACATCCTGCGGATTTTTACCGATGTTGTTGAGATTGGACGACTTAAAGGAGTTTTATTTTTGAATCAGCTTATGTATCAATAAAACATAAAGTGTTTTTTACCGCTAAAATATGACAGTATATTTCGTATTACAATGTTATTATTATGATTGTTTGAAATATTTGTCGTATGGTGGTTATACTGATAGAAAATAGGGAGAAAGTATTTAAACTAATATCAATAAAATTATTTCTATATACCGTAGTGCTACAAAGCATTGCGGTATTTTTTCGACAATTTTCTATTCATTCAGATTTTTATTTACACTTGAAGAAGCGTATTTTTTTAAGGCATTTCGATTTATTCGGATGCTTTATTTTTTTGACCATAACTGCAAAATTTGTTTTATTTGAGGATCTCCTGTCTTGTTTGAACACAAAAAGTCAGACAGAACAGGAGAAAAAAATAAATGGATGCAAATCGTTCTAAAAGAAGAAAATCAAAGGATAATCCATATACAATTTTTGATGAAGAAGGAAAATTATATGTTACTTTCAAAGACGGAAAGGGTATTAAACATAAAATTGAAGTAAATAACGACATTTTCAATTTTTTTGATGATAGTGAATTACATGATGTCAGAGAGCTCAATGAGTTTGACAGACATATTGAACATTCAGAACAGTCAGAAAATACTCTACATAAGAAAATATTATCTAAAGATGTTCACTTTGAAGATATTATGATTTCTAAAATGAGAAACGGACAGCTGAAGAAAATGCTGTTTTGTTTGACGCCGTTGCAGAGAGAAAGAGTTATTTTGTTTTATTGGGAAAGGTTTTCTTGCCCCGAAATCGCAGAAATGCAAGGGTGTACAAAACAGGCAGTATCATTAAGCATCAGGAGAGCAAGAAAGAAATTGAAAAAAGAAATACTTAAAAACAACGATTTTACATAAAAATATTGGAAATTTTGTTAAAATTGCTGAATTTCAAATTTTTTTGAAAACAGGCTTCTCGGAAAGCCTTTTTCAGAGAACAGGCGTTGCTCTTTGAAAACAGAATATCAGCACATCAGATACATTATTTCTGCTACCCATTTGGACAAGCCACATGAGCGAACACCTTTACAGGTCTTCAGGACTCAGACATTGAAAGGCAAATTCAATGTCGTCGATGACAGGCAGAGGGTACAATGATACTTCCGTCCAGTCACAGCTCGAGCGAGATAGAACCGTCGCAAGCAATGTGGGCGGCTGTGGGAGATCCTCACGGTGGTGAAATTCCAATGAGGTCAATATGCGTTGACCGTCTGATGTGTTCCCGGTTGGGGGATATTGAGGATAAATACCAACCAAAAGGTAAAGGTTTGAACTTTTACTTTAATTTAAAAAAGTTGCTTTGAACCTTAATTCGTACTCTTCAACGAATTAAGAAGATAAGCAAATGATTGCTAATAAAACGGTTGATAGGACAGCAAGTGTTTAAAAGGTACTTGCTGTCTTTACATATTTATAGGAGGTAATAAATTTGGTAGTTAAAAAAGGAGAGGTATATTATGCTGACCTCAATCCGATTATAGGATGTGAACAGGGCGGTTGCTGGCCTGTCATTATTGTTCAAAACAATACAGGCAATCTTTACAGTCCGACAACAATAATAGTTCATGTTACTGCCCGCAAGAGAAAGAAAGCGCTTCCGACATATATAAAGGTTAAAGGTGCAGGTCTGCCGAAGAAATCAATTGCTTTACTTGAACAGTTAAGAACAATAGATAAAAGCAGATTAAAAGAAAAAATAGGGGAGCTAACCCAAACATCTTTGAACAAAATAGATAAAGGCTTACTAATCAGTTTAGGCTGTTTTGAGAACAGGAGGAGCAAAAAATTATGGGATTTATCATAGGCTTGTTTGTCGGTGCATTTTTAGGAGTTTTGATAATGTGTCTTTGCAATGCTGCTTCAAGTGCAGATGAAGATATGAAAAAATTGAATAAGCTTGAAAACAGAAAGGACGATGTAAATGATTGAAAGAATGGAAAACAGGGATTATGTTGATAAGGAACATATCATTGAATTGGAAGGACATAACGCAAAAATCTTTTTCTTAAAGCAAAGTGATTCCAATGCACTGAAACAAGTAGAGGAACTTCTGATTGATGCATATGAGAATAGAGTGTGCAAAGGATTTGTTTCATAATAAAATATCAGCCTTGCGAGTATAAAAACTTGCAAGGCTTTTTTCGCAAATTATCTTTGCATTTCACCGACATTGGTCTGGATATTACATTATATAATGGTATAATGTAATCAGAGAGAAATCTCAACTCAGACTAAGAATAGTGTCGGTACAAATGAGAAAGAGAGGTTAAAATGATTGCTACAAAACCGACGCAAGAAAAAATTATGAAAACAGTTTACTGCTTATACAGAGTGTCAACTAAAGGTCAGGTTGATGAAAACGACATACCGATGCAGAAACAGTCCTGCCGAGAATTTGCTGAGCATCAGCCCGGATGGGTAATCAAAAAAGAGTTTCAGGAAAAAGGTGTTTCTGGATTTAAAGTTTCGGCAAATGACAGAGATGCTGTTCAGGAGTTAAAGACAGCGGCGGAAAATAAAGAGTTTGACATACTTCTTGTATTTATGTTTGACAGAATAGGACGAATTGATAACGAAACCCCGTTCGTTGTCGAGTGGTTCATTCAGCACGGAATAGAAGTGTGGAGCGTCAACGAGGGTGAACAGAGAATGGACAGCCATGTTGACAAGCTGATGAATTACATACGCTTCTGGCAGGCAAACGGCGAAAGTCAGAAAACATCAATGCGTGTAAAAACTCGCCTCCATCAACTTGTTGAAGATGGAATTTACACAGGCGGATGTGCTCCTTTCGGATATAGGCTTGTTAAAAGCGGTGTGGTCAATAAGAGGGGAAAGGAACTTCTAACCCTTGAGATTGATCCTATAGAAAAGGAAATGGTAATTACTATTTTCGAGAAAACTGTCAAGGACGGCTACGGCTCATATGTAATGGCACAGTATGTTAATGACCGAAAAGTGCTTACACATAACGGTGCAAAATTTCAGTCCAACACAATTAAGAGAATTTTGCAAAATCCAATCTACTGCGGTTACTATAACCGAGGCGGAGTCACCTCGAAAAGAGTCAAAGAATTGCAGATAATTGATGACGCAGTCTTTGATGAAGCACAGAAAATTCTTGAACAGAGGAAGTACACCAACGAGAAGAAAACTCAGCTTGCCCGAACAGCTAAATCTTCAACAATGCTTGGCGGTAACATTTATTGTGCTCACTGCGGTAAGAAATTGTGTGCAAACAGCTTTGTGGACAGATACACTACAAAAGACGGCACAACTCATGACGGCGGCAGGAGATTCCGCTATCTATGCTCAGGCAAAGCAATGAAACGCAACGAGTGTGACGGACAGTCGGTATATTCAGCCGCAAAGGTAGATGGAATTGTACTTGACGCCTTGCATAAATGCTTTGATAAAATCAAAGCTACGCCAAAGGACGCAGCCATTGAGAAAAAGTACAGAACACAAATCTCGCAAATCAAGTCTGAAATCAAAAGGCTGAATAAGGAAACCGAAACTCTGAAAAGAAAACTCGGTGAGCTTACAGAGGAAATCGCTAATTCGTTGTTGGGTGACAGTAAATTCACTCCCGATGTGCTTTCAATGGCTATTGAAACTACAAAAGGTAAAATCGCAGACAATGTTCATCGAATAGCTGAAAAGCAAAATCAGCTCAATGACAAAGAAACCGATATGAACAAGCTTGATTACTACTATGAAGAATTTGTAAGCTGGGCAGACGAGTTTGATAACGCATCTGCTGAAAGACAGAGAATGATAATTTGTAAATTGTTCAAGGAAATTTTGGTAGGAAAGGGATACTCGGTGCAAATTCTTATGGACTCTTCGTATGAGCAGTTTTTGATGTAATTGACATCAATAATTTCAACTGATATAATTTTATAAAAGAATAGAATAAGAATGTAAAGAATTGTTTACTGTCATTGACAGGTATATGAATATACACAGTCGAGAGCGCATGACTGTTAATCATGATGTCACTGGTTCGAGCCCAGTTGGGGGAGCCAAAACAGAGTAGTCAAAAGACTACTCTGTTTTCTTTTTTATCTAAATTTACTGCTAAATCGGGCGAGAAGGTGAGTGTTAAGAAAACAGTCCCGTGGACTGTTTTTAGTGAACTGGGATTGTGCGAGTGCTGTTTAAGAACCAAATGTAGTATGCGAGGCAGTTACTTTCCCTCCTTACAAAGTAAGTTGGGGGAGCCAGAAAACGACAGGTTTTTACCTGTCGTTTTTTTAGTGAAATAAATCCTTACGAATTTGTGAAATACGCTTTGCGTGTGCAATATTTCTTCTGAATGTGAAATGCCTACGGCGTGAGCTGATTTATTTCATTTAACTTTCTGTGTTACCAGAAAATTTCACAATACGTTATGTAGTATTTCACCGTTTGCACAGCAAACAATTTCACGGAGCAGTTGATGTGTGGAAACGAAATTTCAACCATGTCGAGCAGCTTTTTGATTACGGCAGTGCCGTTCGTAAGGTTATGTGTACAACCAATGCGGTTGAAAGCATAAATTCAAGTTTCAGAAAAGTTACAAAAAAGGGTGCTTTTCCAAATGAAATGCACTACTCAAATTGCTCTATTTACGCACAACCGAGCTTTACAAAAAGTGGAATGGCAGTAAGGTTCAAAATTGGGCTATGGTCAGAAATCAACTGGCTGCGAATGAAAAAATCAGTGCCCGTATTAAAAAATACGAGCACATGATTTAAGGCATTAACATAATTTTTTATGATCTTTATAAAACTTACACACTTTTCTTGACAAAGCCTCCTCATATCTATTATTATAATGATGATGACCATGAACTCCCATTCCCAGGAGAGAAAATGTCCCCGGATGGTGGTAATAACCGGTATGTTTACACAATTTACGGTGTGAACAATCCGAGAGTTATTTTTAATAATAACACTACTGATCCTTCAACCAGACAACAACATCCCGGTATCAATCAACCCGGAATTGAAATAACAGAAGATGAAATGTGGATAGTAAATGAAACTGCATATAGTCAAAAGCCACAAGGAATTACAGTTCATTTTTATCGTCCGGCTGATTGGGAGTATTGGAACACAAGGATTTACTTCTATGAAGATAATAATATTCTGATGTCATGGCCTGGTACTCTCATGAATAGTCAAATGGATGATAATTGGTTATCCTATACGATCTATGGTGTGGAAAATCCGAAAGTAATGTTCAATGATTCGAAGAATAAACAGATACCTGGTGTATTGCAACCTGGGCATTTGGTTACACAAGATGTGTGGTTTAAGGATAATATTTGGACAACATATGAACCAGATTAACTGATTCATTATAAATTTCTAAAGATGAAGGAGCAATTATGTTTGCTCATTCATCTTTGAAATTAGTGCTACAAACTTTTGAAAGGTTTTATATATGAAAACAACTAGATTAATACGAGTAAATATAGTATTTGCAATATCTTTTTGTACAGTTTTTATTTTAATGTTTTCAAGTTGTAAAGAGCTATACCCTATAACAAAAACTGCTGAAGGATATACATTTGAAATTGATGAAAATCAAAACGCTACATTGATAAAAACCGATATATTGGCTGAAACCATTGAAATTCCTTCGGAAATTTCTTCATATAAAGTCAAAAAGCTAAGTTGTGTAGAAGAAGCTGCATTAGTTGGGGTGTCTCTTACAGGTGTATTTGAGGGAAATAATGTTGTAAAAGAAATTATAATACCTGAAGGAGTAGTGGAAACTTATGGCCCGGCTATAGCTAATTGCTATAATCTTGAAAAAATTACTATACCAGGCACAATGACGACATTTGACGTAGTGCGGTGTGATAATTTAAAGGAAGTGAACATTGTTGACGGAGATACTATTACCGAATCCTTTAGTTTCAGCGATTGTTCCGGGCTTGAAGAAATATACTTACCGAAGCAAATTAACAAAATCAGCACTAATGCTTTTGCTCGTTGCTATTCATTAAAAAATGTGAAGTTTTCAAAAAATGTTTATTGTATAGAGAGTGTGGCTTTCCAAGGATGTACTTCACTTACAAATATTGATTTACCCGACAAGCTATCAGAAATAGGTTCAAACGCTTTTCAATGTTGTACTTCTCTGCAAACTATTGATGTTCCGTCAAAGGTCAGGATTATTGAGAGCTGGACATTTGATGGTTGCAAATCTCTTGAAATAGTGAATTTGCCTGAGGACTTAATAAAAATAGGTGACGGAGCTTTTCGGGATTGCGTTTCTTTAGAGAGAATTAATGTCTATGATGAATGTGATTACATTGCGGACAACGCTTTTGATGGATGTGATAAACTTACAATCTGCGGAATGAAGGGTAGTTATGCAGAACAGTATGCAAAAAAACATAACATACCATTTGAAAAATTGGATACAACAATTCAGTCTGTAAATTAATAATTATCGGTTTGTTGATAATTAAAACTATATTTTTTACGAGAGAATTTTAATATGATGAAAAAAATAAAAAAATATAAATTACCTATTGGGATATTGTGTGCAGTGATAGCGATACTTATATTGCTGCAAAGCTGTTCAAGTGAACATTGGTGGTTTGGGTACACATATGAAACCGATGGATATACAAATAAATCGGCAACAATTGTAAAGATAAACTACCCGTCAGAGAAAGTTGTAATTCCTTCAACAATATTTTTCCATAAAGTAAATGCTTTAGGCGGATATGTTACAGGATACAATTTGTGGGGAGCAGAAAGGAAAGGAATGTTTGAGGATAACGATATAGTAAAAGAGATTGTTGTTTCTGAAGGGATAGAGTATATATTTAACAGATGTTTTGACCATTGTATTTCATTAGAAAGCATACAACTCCCAAGTACTATAAAACAATTCTCTTTTACGAATTGTGAAAGTCTGAAAAATGTTAATTTTAATGGTGATGTAAAAGAAATTGAAAGTTTATCATTTTCAGGCTGTTCTTCATTAGAAACGCTTGTAATTCCGGATAATATTGCTGATCGTGGTATAGCATACGGTGCTTTTTCCGGTTGCACATCACTAAAAAGTATAAATATTCCCGATAATATTACTGCAATACAACGATATACATTTAGTAATTGCATATCCTTAAAACAGTTAGTTTTGTCTAAAAATATTAAGAGCATTGAATGGGGTGCTTTTGAAAATTGCACCTTGCTGGAGAAAATTATCATTTACGATAAGGCAGAACATATTGCGGATAATGCCTTTGAAGGTTGCGATAAGCTCACAATCTATGGAATAAAAGGCTCATATGCAGAACAATATGCAAACAAACATGACATACCATTTGAAGAATTGAATAACATAGTTGACTGATTATATTTGCGGAGATTAAATAAAGTCAAATTTTAGAATTTAAATGCCGACAAGTTATAGCTGTTAATGCTATTAACTGTCGGCATTATTTTTTGCCCTTTTGCGTTGAAAGCAGAAAGGGCACTTATGATTTATAGAAACAGAAGTCCCCCAATCGGCCTGAATTAAAAAATTCAGATTGATTGGAGAAAAAATTAATGGACGCAAATTGCAATAGCAAGTTGAAACAATTTTTTAAGAATATCATGTTCATTGAAGTAGATATTTGTAAGTCACCGCAGTAAGGAATGTTGTAAACAAACGGCACCCCATAAAATTCTGTGTAAATAATAATCCTTCAAGCAATAACAAAACAGCGGATTGAAGCTTGTAAAATAAAGTGCGTAAGTTAGAATAATAACTTGCACACTTTTCTTGACAAAGCCTCAAGAAAATTTGCGTTTGCACTTGCAAGCTGATTTGATACATCATCGTACTTGTCCTTTTCGACATACTGACCGCCTGCAAGGTTGCCGAGCTTAACATCTGCCGCATTGTTTACCTTTTCTGCAAACTGTTCAAATGTCAAAGCTTCGCCGCCAAACAGTACTTTTAAAATTTCCATTAAGTCCATTTGTTTGCTTTTGCTCCTTTCAATTTATTAGCAATTGTGTGTATGCTCAGATATTTGAGCAATATTAAAAGCCCCCGAAATTCGGGAGCTTATAACCATAATCTGTAATTTTCGGGGTAAAAGTAAAAGGGATGTTTCAAACACCCCTTTAATACCCTTTTAAATTCGTTTAATTTTGTTTTTATTCAATCAACTAACTTTACCTTTTAGCAACAAAAACTGATACAAGGCAAATGCGGTTCAATTTACAGTTTGCTGATTATATACCGGGAACTAAGTCCTTTATACCTTTAGCAAGTTTGTAGAAACGCTGCATAATTGAATTTTCAGTTAAATATTCCAATCCCTTGAGAGTAATGCGGATATTTGTACAATCAACACTGACATCACCCGAAAGATATTTTGAAGTTCTGACTCCTTTAACATAGCCTGAGTCGGAAAGCATTTCAATATATCTGTTCCAACGCTCCTTGCTTATTTCCAGTCGGTTGTGATCAATCTGAGAAACATCAAAATCAGAATAATCCATAGCAGCTTCGAGTGTACTCAGAATTTTGTATATACACTTAAAATTATTATTCATATACTGTAATCATCCTTAATATTGCACGTTCATAAAATTTGTTTTTATTCAAACTCATAAGGTAGTAAAAATACTTGCAAGAGGCAATAAACCGCTTGTAGTTTGAGAATATGAACAATCTAATTAGGGTACAAATTTTACTCGTGGACTGTGAAAAAACAGCATTGCAAAAAACAATATGGCACATAACCGTTATCACTTTCGGTTATGTGCTTTTTTATTTGCCTTTTGTAGTTTAATAAGTTTGTTAAGAATACCACGATTGATTACAGTCCAAAACAAGGAAGATTTCAGTGCGTTAATTTCCAAAGTAAGTTCCACTATGAAAGTTACTTTGGGGATTAACTATTTACTTTTTTGTTTAAGTTTGCGGTAAATATGAATTGTATAATCCGTTATATTGTGTTATTATGTAGTAAAATGGTGTGCAACATTGGTGTTTTGAAAAAATTATGTTGCTGAAATTAAACTTGAAATAACTGACGGGTGGCATATGGTTCGCAAAGTTGACAAAACAAAGCTTCTGACTGTTGTCGGGATAATTATATTCCTGTTCGGAGGTGCGGTGAGAATTTTTTCTCATCTTACTTCCTCGGCGGACAATTATATTGAAAATTTTGATGTTATTATCTTTTCGGGGCTTATTATAGGCTGGGGTGTGTCTGTTGCATATCGCATTGTTCAGAAGAATATACGAATCTGCCTTGTGATATCTGCGGCGCTTATGCTCTTGTGGATGGCTCTTCGTGCCATAAAATACAACAGCCCTGCCGACATCAACACATACGGACGGTATCTTTGGTATTCATATTACATAGCAATGGTGTTTTTGCCGCTTATGATGTTTTTTGCAATGCTGAATATCGGTAAGCCCGAAAATACAAATAACCGAAAATATCTTTTGGTTATACCTGCCGCCGTTCTTGTGCTGCTTGTTATGACGAACGATTTTCATCAGCTTGCTTTTGTATTTGAACCCGATTTTCACAATTGGAACAAACAATACAGTTATGGTCCTGTTTACTATGTAATTGTAGTGTGGATTTTTATACTTGTACTTTCGTCCATTGTGCTTTCAATCAATCGATGCAGAATTTCCGCAACACGCAAAAAGCTGTGGATTCCGATTGTAATAATTCTTGTCGCAATAATTTACACACTCTGGAATAATCTGAATCACGGATATTCGGGACTTAGAATTTACAATGTTCCCGAGGTGTTCTGTTTTGCCTCAATTGCTTTATGGGAAAGCCTTATTCAGATAGGTCTTGTGCCGTCAAATACGGGTTACGGCGATTTTTTCAATGCGTCAAATCTTAACACTCTCATATTTGACAATGAGGGCAATGTGAAATACCGCTCAAAAAACGCAACAAATGTTTCAAAAGATGTTGTTCTGCAAAACGGTAACAGTGTTGTGATTGATGAAAATATAATTCTTAAAAAGCATAATATAAAAGGCGGTAAGGCAGTTTGGACGGAAGATATATCGGCAATTAACCGAATTAACAGAGAACTTTCGGAAGTAAAAGAGCAGATTTCGGAATACAATGTAATCTTAAAATCAGAGGCAGAGCTGAAAAAACGAAGAGCGGCAGTAACCGAACAGAACAAGCTCTATGACAGTATAACCGAATTTATCCGTCCTCAGCTTTGCGACCTTGAAAATATACTCAAAAATATTGAAAACAACAGGGGAGATATTTCGGTTAATTATGCCGGTGCCTGTGTTGTTAATGTCTACATCAAGAGAATAAGCAATCTGCTCATTATGGCAAAAAGCAAAAAAATGCTGAATGCTTTTGAGCTTGAAAACAGTATCCGAGAACTTGCCGAGTACATTTCTGTTTACGGAATTTCGTGTTCGTTTTTTAGTAATGTTTCGGGAGAAATTTCAGCCGAAAAAACGATTGCACTTTTTAAATTCATCGGGATTTTTATAAGGCATATAATGAACTGCACAGATGCGTTGCTGTTTAATTTAAAAGTCCATGAGAGATTTATTGATTTGAAAATCAACTGTGACAGCAAAAATGAAATGAAAATTCCCGATGATTTACTTGACGATATTATAAAACTCGGCGGAAATGTCACCACGGAATATGACGCCGACACGCTGTTTGTGTTTGTTCGTATGCAAAGCGGAGGTGATGACATATGACATCCATCCTTGAAATGCGTTCGTTTGTTTGTGTTATATTGATGAGTGTGCAATTTGTTGTTGCCTGTGCGGCAATATACAACGCAACGCAATCTTTTCTTTATAAAATCAGGTTGTGGAAACCGATTTCAGCGGTTATAATTGCAGTAATCTCTTTGACAATGTTTTTGGTAAGCACTCATGTCTTGAGTAAAATATATTATGATAACCAAATTAATAAAATGGCTGAATTTTTTGGCAGAATGCCGTTTGCTCTGTCTGTCGGCATAACGGCATATTGTGCTGTAATGTCTGTGTACATAACGGTAAGGCTTCATCATTGCAGGAATACCGATATTACCGCAATGTCAATTAAAGAAAGCTTTGACGGCTTGCCGACAGGACTTTGCTATTTTGACGAAAACGGACTTGTTGTATTGAAAAATAACCTTATGGAAAGCATATGCCTTGAACTTACGGGTGAATCGCTTAATGTTGCAATGCCATTCAGAGAGAAGATAAAAGAGGCTTCTCAATATGAAAATGACGGGGCATTTACAGTCAGATTAAAGGACGGCAGGGTTTTCAGCTTTTCGTTGTCGGAAACGGAAATTTTTTCAAAACCGTATTTTCAGCTTGCGGCAACCGATATAACAGAGTTTACAAAGCTTACATCAACCTTGGAATATGAAATAGGCGAGTTAAAAAAGGTTAATGCCCATCTGAAAAAATACAATGAAATGGTCTATGATCTGACAAGAGAAGAAGAAATTCTTCGCACAAAAGAGATAATTCATGACAGGCTCGGCAGTACGCTGATAACAACAAGAAGATATCTTGAAAACGGCACTCTGTCTGAAAATAACAGTAAATTACTTGAAATGTGGAAAAACAATATTTCTGTTTTGAACACCGCAGAGAATGATTGCAAAGACGAAAACTTTGCTAAGGATATTGAAAATGCCGCAAAGCTTGTCGGAATAACGCTTGAAACAGTCGGAAATCTTCCGACTGATAACAATGCAGTTGCACGGGTTCTGACTTTTGCAACAATGCAATGCCTTAACAATGCCGCAAGACACGCAAAAGCAGATAAAATGATTCTTGAAAGTCTTGACGACGGTGAAAAATATATTTTTAAATTTGCAAATAACGGCAGAAAACCGCCTCAAAAAATCAATGAGGGCGGCGGACTTTCTTCCGTAAGAAAAAAGGCGGAGCAAATCGGCGGAAGCATGAAAATATCGACTTCCGAAATTTTTGTTCTTGAAATCACAATACCGAAAAGCGAGGTGCTGCAGTATGACAAGAGTGCTGATAGTTGAAGATCAGTCAATGCCGAGAACTTTATTTGAAATGTATGTAAAACAAAGCGAAAACTATACGCTTGCGGGCTCAATAAGTAATGCCGATATGACGGATTATCATTGTGAAAATTCCGATGTTGACCTGATTTTAATGGATATATGTACTTCAATGGGAGCAAACGGTCTTGAGGCGGCTGAAAGAATAAAAGCAAAGTTCCCGAAAATTAAGATAATCATTGTTACCTCAATGCCCGAATATTCCTATCTAAAGCGTGCCAAGGAAGCAGGAGTTGACAGCTTTTGGTACAAAGAGGTAAGTTCCGAACCTATTATTGAACTTATGGACAGAACAATGAACGGTGAGCGTGTGTTTCCCGACACAACTCCCAAAATTAAATTCGGCAACGCAATGAGTACGGATTTTACCGAAAGGGAGCTTGAGGTTTTGCGTGAACTGACAAGCGGTGATACAAACACGGAAATTGCCAAAAGACTTTACATTGCTCCGGGCACTGTCAAGAACTATATACAGTATATGCTTGAAAAAACAGGCTTTAAGTCAAGAACAGAGCTTGCCGTAAAGGCAAGAGAGGCGGGACTTGTAATCCTTGACGATAGAATTAACGACAAATAAATACTTTTTTCTGAATATGTGCCGTTTGGCACATATTTTTTTGCTGTTAAAACAGTATAATACAATTACAGGATATAAACTGCTCAGACGGTGAATATCTTTTGTGCAAAACGCTATCTTTGTCCGATTAATAATCAGAGACAAAGGTGCATAAAATTTATTATTTAATGACAGGAGGAAAAACTATGGAGGCAAAAGGTTCAACTTTTCTTAAAGTAACGGGAATCCTTATGATTGTATTCGGTGCTATTGCATTGATTGTGTCAATCATCGCCATTCTCGGTATCGCCGCACTTGCAGCTTTTAACGACGGTACATACGATATGACTATGCTTTATGTCGGCGGCGTTTTCGCACTTATCAGTGCGGTTGCTGAGTTTGTTGCAGGTATTATCGGCGTTATCAACGCAAAACTTCCGCACAAGGCAAATACATGTATTGTATGGGGTGTTATTGTTGCGGTTATGTGTATTGCAGGCGAAATTATCAGCATGATAGGCGGATCACAGTTCAATGTATTCTCTCTTATCTGCGGTCTTGCTATCCCTGTACTTTACATTATAGGCGCTATTAAGAACAAAGCATAATTATTTTATTATTTACCCCCCTTTTAATTACCCACCGTAAATATTTTTAGCACAAGGTAACAGCTGTCCGAACAATCGGGCGGCTGTGCTTTTTTTGTTTATGTTGTGAAATATGCCGTTTGGCACATTCATATTCTATCGCAAAATTGTACAATATAAGTGAAAGATATAGGTGAAAAGGGGTGATGTCCGTTGAAGAAAATTTTGCTCAGTGTTCAGAATAATTTGCTCAGTGAGGCTATTCAAAATGCCCTTGTAAAGAAGGGAAGATTTTGTATTGAGAATGTTTCACCGAATCAAGACGGGAAAATTCTTGATTTGTGCATTGCAGAAAGAGTTGATGTTTTGCTTATGGATGTCACAAGACTTGCCGATTCAACTATTGAGAAACGGCTTGAGCTTTGTGGAAAAGTAAATGAATATCTGCCAAGCTGTAAAACGGCTCTGCTCTGTGACGAACAGACATATCCCGACCTTGCCGACAGGGTTAAACAGGCAAAACAATTCGGAAAAATAAGCTCGTTTTTTTATTCATCCGTAACGGCAGATTATCTTGCCGCCGCACTTGACGCACTTTAAAAAGGAGGTACTGTTTATGGGTATATTTGACAGCTTAAAAAATATGACAAATCAGGCTGTAAAAAACAATGTTTCAAAGGCCGTTTCGGGAGCGGTAAACAATGCGATGCACAAAAGCAAAACATTTGTATTTGCCGATTATCCGAAAAATGCAGATGAACTCAAAAAAATGCCGGAGCTTGACTTTTCGTCACCTCTTTCAACAGCGGCATTTGCTATGCTTGTGTTGCTTGAATATGATGAAAGTCCGGAAAACACAATAGAAATGCTTAATGTATTAAAAGGACCTCAGCCGATGAACGGGATGGATGTTCAGTTTTTGCGTGACAGAATCAAGGGCAGGGGATATATTCCTCGCTCATATTTTGAGGGTTCATCCGTGAAGAACGATTATACACCGAATGTTCCGTACAAAATAACCGTTTCCGAGTATGCATATACCTATCAGAGCGAGGGTTATGCAAAGGTTCAGGTTCAGTCGTCGGGAGCAGACTCACCTCGTCCGATTGAGCTTCGCAGAAAGGGCAATCAATGGTTCTTATGGCGTAATCTTGCACTCTCTGATATACGAACTCCGGCTTCGGTTGACCCTTGGGCATAAAGGAGGGATTTTTATGAAAATCAAGAAAAAAGTAAAGCGTATTTCGAGCGTTGCCCTGTGTGTGCTTATGCTTTTAACGGCTCTTCCTATGACAGCCATAACCGCAAATGCGGCGGCTCAGGCTTATATCAAATATATCGACACCGAGGTTTACATAGGAGATGTCCTTAACATTATCGTGGGAGTAAACGGCGGCAGTACAGACGAAACCTTTACCTATCAATGGCAGGCAAAGTATCCGAGCCTAAGCTGGGTTAACCTCTCCGATAAAACCGACAGACCCAACTCGAAATTTTCGGGTGTTTTTACAGACCATCTTAAATTTCAGACCTACGCAGAACTTGTAGGACCTGACTCAGGGTGGAAAGATGTTGTCTTTAGATGTAAAGTAACGGGTTCAAAGAGCGGTACTTTTTATTCGGGAAAATGTAACTTTCCGGGACTTCTTGAGAAGACAGAAATTCCTATAATTGGATTTTTAGGCTTGGAGAAACCTGAACAGCGGAAAATCCCCTCAACTACGGCAACTCCGATAAACAGCACTTACTACAGTTTTGATTATATTGAGTGGTATGAGTACAAAAACAACAAAGTTAGCAGAAAGCTCAACGACGGAGAAGCTTTTGACAGCGGTATGTATTGTTGTCAGCTATACTTTAATATGAACAGAGGATATGCGGTTGCCAAGAACGCAGTATGTGGCTTGTACAACGACGACGGTCAGGCGACAATTCTTCAGGATGAAACCACAGGTCAATATTATATTTGGGCATATTACGTTGTTGCAGATAAATCACCTTCATTTTCACATCAGTTCACTGAGGCAGAAATTATGAAAGGTAAAGAAGGAACTATATCGGTTACTGCCAACAATGCCGCAAGCTATCAGTGGCAGATGAAAGTAAGGAGAAGCACAGGAAGATATGTGTGGCGCAACATAAGTGACAACTCATCCACATCAAACAAATTTTCCTTCAAGGGTACAAAAACAAATGCTTTGAGCATCAGACCGAATACGGATTTTGATGAAACTCATTTCAGGTGTGCTGTCACGGGTGAAAACGGTGATGTCATTTACAGTGTATCGGTTAAAGTTACGCAAAAGGTTAAGGCCCGTATTATACTGGATTTAAGAACGGGCGGCTTACCGGATGACACTATTACTATTAAGTTTGATAAATACACTCCTGACGGCGTCTATAATGGCAGCTATACACATGAAACGGTAAACAGTAATGCAAAACCCTTATATGTGTATTATGAAACAGTTCCGGGCAAATATGTCATTACTGTAAGCAAACCGCAATGCGTAACACGGGTATATGAAGCGAATGTTGTTAAGAAAGATGTTAACCTTGTAGTAAAAATTACTGTTCCGTATGATGTCAATATGGATGGTGTTATTAATGTTGTGGACGCAACCTTGGTTCAAAAATACATTGTCGGGCTTGAAGAATTTGACGATTACACTTTTAAAATTGCAGACACAAACGGTGACGGCACAATATCAGTTATTGATGCTACAAATATTCAGAAGAAAATCGTGAATCTTTTGTAAAGGAGAAAGTTTATGGGACTATTTGAAAAGAAATATTGTGACCTTTGCGGTGACAAGGTAAACGCCCTCACAAGGCAAAAGCTTTCAGACGGTTATCTTTGCAGCGACTGTAAGCACAAGCTCAGTTCGCTTTCATCAGGCTGGAAAAACAGAACATTAGCAGATGTTAAAGCTCATCTTGAACAGCGTGAACAGAACAGACAGAAATATTCGGCATTTGTTCAGTCGGCAAGTGCCGGTACAAACGAAAAGCTTGTTGTAGATTTTAATAACAGAAAATTCTATTTTACAATAGGCAGAGATTTCAAAAACAGCAATCCTGAAATTTTTGATTTTTCACAGCTGCAGGACTTTTGGCTTGAGCTTGGATATACAACTCTGCAGGATTCCGACCGTGACGGAATTCCTGATGAGTATGACCGCTATGATAACCGTCAGGGCAGGAACAGCGGTTTTGGCAGTCAGTTTGATACAACAAACTCATTTTCGGGGCAAAACGGTATGCTTGATGTTCCGCTTGCACTTCAGCCGTATGTTCGTGATACAAACACATCGTCATCACCGCAAAGAATATCTTCTTTAAAAGCAAAATTCATCGTAAATCATCCGTTCATAACCGATATATCAATGTATGTTGATTCGTCAATCGGTACTGTAAGAAATGAGCTTATGAGAGCGTTTGATGACGGAATGCAGTTAATGAGACTGTGTGAACAAATAAGGAACGGTATGCAGAACAATATGGGCTATCAGCAAAGCGGAATGTCCATGCAGAACAATATGGGTTATCAGCAGAACGGAATGCCTATGCAGAACAATATGGGATATCAGCAAGGCGGAATGCCTATGCAGAACAATATGGGTTATCAGCAAAGCGGAATGCCCATGCAGAACAATATGGGCTATCAGCAGAACGGAATGCCTATGCAGAGCAACACAGTAAATCAGCAAGTTTCACAGCCGTTTACTCCGCAAAATGCTGCGGCAATTGTTTGTTCGGCTTGCGGATATAAGCCTGACGGCAATCCGCCGAAATTCTGTCCGTTCTGCGGGGCTGCCATGACATAACCGATATGACTTTACGGTCGTTATTTCATAATATTTCCAAACGAAAAATGCGTGTAAAAAAAGAAATTGTATCCGTGAGCTATTCAAAAAATCATTCAAATTTTGACTCCTGCTGTTCTTTTTATGTGCGGAAAAAAGGTGTAAATTTTCTTTTTGACGCTATCTGCAAATGCGGTTATATCGCTTTTGAAAATGTTTTGATCGACAAAACGGATATGAGACTGCTGTGTGACACCGCCGAAGACGCATTGGAAATTCTGAAAAAATATAATCCAAAAAACAAAGAACTGACAGTCGATGACGCCACGGTTACAATCGTTGAAATCATATTTTCCGACAAAAACAGTATGTCGGTCAGTATGACGGAACAAACCTTGGATTCGCTCGAAAAAGCGTTCTTTGCCCTTGCTGAAAAATATTGCAAAGATGTTTAATCTCTAAAAATAATTGAAAAGCAACCCTATGAAAACAACCCCACGGTAAAATAATCGTGGGGTTGTTTTTTTCTGTAACAGAAAATAAGTGCATTTTTTCTTGCCATTACCGTAGTAATTGTTTATAATTAAGGTATGACAATAAAAGAAGGCATGAACAATGCAAACGATAGATGAGGCACTAAACAAACTGAAAAAATCTGATTTTCGCAGTCGGTTTCATTTAAAGCAAAAGGACATTGACTATATTAATGAAAAGGGAATGAATAAAATCCGCTCCCATGCAGAAGATTTTGTCAGAACACGGCTTGCACCAAAATATATTCCGAATGACGGAAAGCAAACACCCATGAGGGGACACCCTGTTTTTATCGCACAGCACGCCTGTGCCTGTTGTTGCAGAGGGTGTCTTAACAAGTGGTACAGAGTTGCAAGAGATAAGCAGCTTAACGAGGTTGAACAGCAGAAAATTGTAAATCTGCTTATGGCTTGGATTGAAAGAGAATACAACGATTATAATTCCAATAAAGAACGATAGATAAGGGCAAAAAGATGAGTGATAAATTAAGCGTGTTGAAAGATTACTTCGGACACGATTCTTTCAGAGACGGACAGGAACAGATAGTTGACGCTTTGCTTGACGGCAGAGATGCACTTTGCATTATGCCCACAGGTGCGGGCAAGTCTATGTGCTATCAGATTCCTGCATTACTTTTTGACGGGGTGACAATTGTTGTGTCACCTCTGATTTCGCTTATGAAGGATCAGGTCGGCTCGCTCGTTCAGTCGGGAGTTCCTGCGGCATATATAAACAGCTCGCTTTCATATCCGCAATTTCTCCGAGTGCTTTCAAATGTTGAACACGGAAAATACAAAATCATCTATGTTGCACCCGAAAGGCTGTTGACTGACGGATTTCTCGACACCTGTAAAAAGATAAAAATCTCAATGGTTGCAGTTGACGAGGCTCATTGCGTTTCACAATGGGGACAGGATTTCAGACCGAGTTACCTCAAAATTATTTCATTTGTTGAAAGCCTTGCAAATCGTCCGATTGTCGGAGCATTTACCGCAACGGCTACAAATGATGTAAAAGAAGATATAAAGAAAATTCTCAGGCTTGAAAATCCGTTTGAAATTACAACGGGATTTGACCGCCCCAACCTTTTCTTCGGTGTAATAAAGTCATCGTCAAAGGACGAAAAGCTTATTGACCTCATTCGGGAGCGTGGCGACAGGTCGGGAATTGTCTATTGTGCAACCCGAAAAAATGTTGAATCTGTCTGCGAATTGCTCTGCGATAACGGCTTTTCGGCGGCAAGATACCATGCAGGTCTTGATGAATACGAACGCAGGAAAAATCAGGAGGATTTTGTTTTTGACCGAAAAAATATTATGGTTGCAACCAATGCTTTCGGTATGGGAATTGACAAGTCAAATGTTACATATGTAATTCATTACAATATGCCGAAAAACATTGAAAGCTACTATCAAGAGGCAGGACGGGCAGGTCGTGACGGCGGTGAGGCAGATTGTATTTTGCTCTACAGTCCTAAGGATGTTCGCCTAAATCGTTTTATGATTGAAAATTCCGAGGGGAACGATGAGCTTACAATTGAAGAAAACGAGCAAATTCGTGAGCGTGATTTTGAACGCTTAAAATATATGACCTTTTACAGCACAACAAACGATTGTCTGCGTGGATTTATTCTGCGGTATTTCGGCGGTGAAAAGAAGGCTTACTGCGGAAAATGCTCCAACTGTCTTTCCGTTCACAAGCTTGTTGATGTCACAATTGATGCTCAAAAAATTATGTCGTGTATTGCAAGAACAGGACAAAGGTACGGCAAACCCGTGATTTGTGATGTGTTAAAGGGCAGTAAAAGCGAGAAAATTCTAAAAGCTGAGCTTAACAATCAGTCAACCTACGGAATAATGAAAGAGGTTACGGCAAGGCATATTTTCGGCACAATTGACTTTCTTGCCGAAAAGGAGTATATTTCATCCGACAATGAAACCGAGGTTCTAAAACTTTTGCCAAAGAGCCGAGATGTGCTTTTCGGGCGGGAACGGCTTGTGATGAAGAAAGTTGAAAACTCCGAAAAGGTTGTCAAAACGCACCGCCCCGAAGTGCCTGTTAATTCCGATTTACTTGACGCACTCAAGGCTTTGCGAAAAGGTATTGCATCCAAAAAGAGCGTTCCTGCCTATGTTATTTTTACCGATGCAACGCTGATTGATATGTGCAAAAAATGTCCCGAAACACCAGATGAAATGCTTGAAGTTTCGGGTGTGGGCAGAACAAAGCTTGAAAAATTCGGAAAACAATTTCTTGAAGAAATCGCAAAATTCAGATAACTTCATATACTGTTAAAGGATGAACGAATTCGTTTGTCCTTTTCTTTTTCAATTTTTAAAATTGCATTGAAATAATTAGTACAAAGTGATACAATAATTACAGAGAGAAAACAGATTGGAGGCATTTGTATGGCTGACATATTTGATTACATAAGCTGGCGCGGCGATTTGACATTTGAACAGGATGGTTTTAACGAGCTTGACGCACTTGTGCTTTCACGGCTTTCATATCTTCCTTTTGACGGTGCGGTATCGTCCTGTCTGTTTGATGAAATTACCCTTGAACAGGCGGCAATGCGTGTGTTTGCAACCGATGATTACGAGAAAAATCTATTGTGGAAGGGTGACGCCGACCTTTTGAAAGCAACGGCAGAGAGCAAGAGATTCGGCAAAATTCTTGTTTCGGGGTATGTAAACGAGGTTGAGTCCGATGTGAGTATGCAGTTTTCCGCAATCACTTTTGAATTTCTTAAAAAGAATTATTTTATTTCATACAGAGGAACGGACTTTTCTCTTGTCGGCTGGCAGGAGGACTTCAATATGTTCTTCACATTTCCGTTGCCGTCACAGAAAAAGGCTCTTGATTATTTTGAAAAGGCAGTCCGTATGCTCAACGGAAAATTCATTCTGGGCGGTCACTCAAAGGGCGGAAATCTTGCGGTTTATGCCGGTGCTTTTACCGATGAAAATTCAAGAAATCACATTGATTATATTTACAATTTTGACGGACCCGGGTTTTCTCTTGACAAAATCAGGGACAGCGGATTTTATGAAATCGATGACAGAATCTACACCTTTGTTCCGCAGTCAAGCATTTTCGGCATGATGTTTGAGCATGAGGAGAGCTACACAATTGTAAAGAGCAATCAAAAAGGTTTTCTCCAACACGATGTCTATTCGTGGGAGATTGAGCAGAACAGGCTTGTCAGGCTGAAAAGCACTACAAATTTCAGCGTTTTCTTTGACCATACGCTGAAAGAATTTGTTGAATCGCTGACAATTGCTCAAAGACGGGAGTTCACAAAAGAGGTTTTTGCCCTTTTGTCGCTGACCGAAACTGCAACCTTTAATGAGATGCTGAAAAATCCGCTTAAAAACACGGGAACAATCCTAAAATCCTTTGCAGGTCTTGACAGCAAAACGAGAAATATGCTTTTGAAAACAATCTTCGCATTCGTTAAAAGTGCAAAAAACAATTTTTCCGACATAACAGGCGGTCAAAACAAAATTACCGTCAGTTAATTATAAAAAAGCTCATATATGCTCCGATACTTTTTAGCGTCGGAGCATTTTCTTTGCGAAAAAATCATTTGTCAAGACGAAATTCCCGTTTTGTCAATTGGCACTTTTGGAATTTGTATTGTCAGTCTTTGAAAATTTTTCATAATATACAAAAAATCCCGACACGGTGTATGCTGTGTCGGGGTTTTTATTTTGCTTTTTAAATGTCAATCGTCAGTTCAACGGGACAATGGTCAGAACCTAAAATTTCGGTATGGATTTTTGCACCGTCAAGCTTGCTTTCAAGAGCTTTTGAAACGATAAAATAGTCAATACGCCAGCCCGCATTTTTTTCACGAGCCTTGAATCTGTATGACCACCACGAATACACGCCCTCTGTATCGGGATAGAAATAGCGGTAGGTGTCGATAAAGCCGTCATCAAGCAACGCTGTCATCTTTGAACGCTCTTCATTGGTAAAGCCTGCATTTTTGCGGTTGGTTTTCGGATTTTTCAAATCAATTTCTTTGTGTGCAACATTCAAATCACCGCACATAATAACCGGCTTTTTTTCTTCAAGTTTTTTCAGATATGCCTTGAAATCATCCTCCCATTTCATTCGGTAATCAAGCCTTTTCAGCTCACTTTGCGAGTTTGGAGTGTAGCAGGTGACAACAAAGCAATTGTCAAATTCTGCCGTGATAACTCTGCCCTCATGGTCGTGTTCGTCAATGCCGATCCCGTAACATACATTCAGAGGCTCTTTCTTCGTGAACATAGCCGTTCCCGAATAGCCTTTTTTGTCGGCATAGCACCAATACTGATGATATCCTTCAAGCAAGAGGTCAATCTGTCCCTCTTGAAGTTTTGTTTCCTGAAGACAGAAAATATCTGCGTCAACATCTTTAAAAAAGTTCTCAAAGCCCTTTGTAACACAGGCACGAAGTCCGTTTACATTCCACGAAATCAATTTTTTCATAATTTACTCCCGTACACACAAAAGGGAGCAAGCATTGCCTGCTCCCAAATTGCCAATTTGTTAATTATTCTTCTGCGGAAAATTCGTCTTTGCCTACACCACAGAGAGGGCATACCCAATCCTCGGGTACATCTTCCCATGCTGTGCCTGCATCAACGCCGTTATCGGGATCGCCGATTTCAGGATCGTAAACATATCCGCAAACATCGCATACATATTTCATACTATCAAATCTCCTGTTCAAAGTCTGTTGTGTAATCGGTTAGTTGTTGGTCATACGATTATCAAGCTGACTTTTTTGATTTTTTATTGTTTTAATGATTACTTAAAGTATCTGTTAAGAAGACCTCTAAAGCCTGCGCCGTGTCTTGCTTCATCCTTTGCCATCTCGTGAACCGTGTCATGAATAGCGTCAAGGTTCTGAGCCTTTGCACGCTTTGCAAGGTCAAACTTACCTTCGCAAGCACCTGTTTCTGCATCTACACGCATCTGAAGATTCTTCTTTGTGCTGTCTGTAAGAACTTCGCCCAAAAGCTCTGCAAACTTGGCAGCGTGTTCAGCCTCTTCAAAAGCATACTTTGTAAATGCGGCAGAAACCTCGGGATAGCCTTCTCTGTCTGCAACTCTTGCCATTGCAAGATACATACCGACTTCGCTGCATTCTCCCTCAAAGTTAGCTCTGAGATCCTTGAGAATATCTTCGCTTACGCCCTGAGCAACGCCAACCTCGTGAACTGTTGCGAAAGATGCCTCCTCGTCCATCTGCTTAAATTTTTCCTTCGGTGCCTTACAAACAGGGCAAGCCTCGGGAGCTTCGGGACCTTCATAAACATAACCGCATACTGTGCAATACCATTTCATAATTACTTCTCCTTTGTAATAAATATTAGTGTACTTCTGCCGAACATTTAGGACATATGCCGTAGTAGATAACAAATCTGTTTTCTACCTTAAATCCCTCTTCGGCAAGCTGTGACTCAAGGTCATCAGCATTTTGATTGTCTTCAACATCAATAACTGCATTGCATTTGTTGCATACAAAGTGGGGATGCGGCTCTGTGTTGCCGTCAATACGCTCCTCACCGTTTACATTGCATATAACGCTGACCTTTCCTTCATCCTTAAAAAGAGCAATGTTTCTGTAAACCGTGCCAAGACTAAGGTCGGGAATTTCGGGCTTTAATTTATCATAAACCCAGCGTGCGCTCGGATGAGTGTCCGTACCGCACACAGCGTTGTAAATTGCATTGCGTTTTGAGCTGAAATTTCTTTTTGCCATAATTCATAAATCCTTATGCAATATTAGTCAGTACCGATTGACTAAAATCAGTAATCAGTATTAACTTTGGCTATATTCTATCACGCAGATGTTTAATTATATTTACAATAAAGAATTATAGATGAAAAATCTTGCACAAAGAATTGGGAGGAAATATAGTGAAATCAAACAAAACAGTAAAAATTATCATTTTTACGGCACTTTTCCTGTCTGTAGTAATTTTAATATCGGTAATGACAGGTGCAGTAAAAGAAACAACGGCTGATACCGACAGCGTAAAACTGCCCGTAATAATGTATCACTCACTTTTAAAGGATGAAAAACTGCAAAATGACTACACTGTTTCACCGACTCTTTTTGAAAACGATTTAAAATATCTTACCGAAAACGGCTACACAACCGTTGTTGTAAAAGACCTTACCGATTATGTTTACGGCAAAAAATCATTGCCCGAAAAATGCATTATGCTGACCTTTGACGACGGCTATTATAATAATTATTATTATGCACTCCCTTTGCTTGAAAAATACAACTGCAAGGCGGTCATATCTCCGATTGCCTCAGTGTCCGAAAAATTCACCGAAACCAAGGACATTTCCGTGACCTACGGTCATATAACTTTTGACGATATGAAAGAAATGTCCGATTCGGGCTATGTTGAAATTCAGAATCATTCGTACGATATGCATTCTTTGAAATCACGAAAGGGTGTTTTGCCAAAAGCGGGGGAGAGTGACGAAGCATATAAATCTATTCTTACGGAAGATGTTGTCAAAGCTCAAGGCTTGCTTGAAAATGCAACAGGAAAAAAACCGACCTGCTTTGTATATCCGTTCGGTGCAAAAAATGACCTGACCGAAAAGCTGATAAAAGAAATGGGCTTTTCATGTACACTAACCTGTACGGAAAAGCCCAATATAATCACTAAAAATCCCGACAGCCTCTACGAGCTGGGACGATATCGCCGTGACCGCAACGAGTCAATGCAGAATCTCCTTATCCGAATTGAAATGCAGTCATAATCTTTATACGGCAGATTTTTCAGCCTTGGCGTTTCTTACAAAAGCCTCGCACAAAGCTATGAAGATGAAAAACAGCGGAGTTGTAATCGGCTGATAAAGGTTTACAACAGCCTGAACAGCATAGCAGATAACAGCCGAAACGCACGCAATCAGCATCGGATTTTCCTTTGCATACTTAACTGCGTTCTTAATCGTACCGCACACAATGGCAAGATAGGAGAGAAGTCCCGTAATTCCGATTGTGATAAGGTAGTTTAGATATTCGTTATGAGCGGCATTTGTTGAGCTGTCACCGTATTTTGAAAGGTCGTCAAAGTACGGACTGAATGCGGAGTAGAACATATCCGGACCTACGCCGAACAGCTTTTCAATGAATGAAGCGTCGCCGAAAATCCATATCGACCTTATCCACATAAAGCCTCTGTGCGTACCCCATATATCGTTAAAGCGGATAATTCTTTCAAAATTGCCGAGGTCGGTTTTGGTGTCAATACAGCTGAAATAAACCATAATTCCTATCATGGCAACAGCACAAAATCCGAATACAACGGCAAGAGCAATCGGCACGGCTTTTGAAATTGTGATGTTTGGTTTTTTGTAATCAATAAGATACAAAATCCCTGTAATAACGGCACAAGCTGCAAGCAATATCCAGCCGATGCCTGAGAAAACGAAAATTTCCTGAAATTTATCAAAGCCCTTGCTTTTGTCGTCAAAGCAGAGCGAGAACAATCTGAGCAGTTTTGCAAACAACAGCATAACAGTTGCCGAAAGGAAAAATCTTTTCAGTCTGACAAGGCTGTTTGAAAACCATACAAGGTAAATAATCATAAATACAGCCATGCCGAGAATGCCGGAATCGCTGTCGGCAGTCATAAGAGCCGCAAAGCCAAATCCTGTTGCAATAAGATAAATTGCCCTGAGCAAGGTTTTCTCCGTGATAACCGACATTGCAATCATAACAGGCATAGCGATGCAGATGTAGCTTGAAAGCAGATTTTTGTTGCCGATTGTTGAAGTGAAGTCGGTAATAGTCTGTTGGTCGGTGAGAAGAGTAAACATCCCGAGAGGATCAATATAGAATGAGTTAAGCACCGCAAGTGCATAAACTATCATTGAACCGAACGCAAGCGCAACGAATATGTATTCAAAATATTTAAAGCACCTTGTAATCATAAAATATGCTGCGGTGTAAAATGCCATAAGCACAAGTCCGTTGTTTCGTCCCTGAGTACCCATAAGTGCATCCAAAGGGTTTGCAGACAACAGCGTTGAAATGACATTTATCCCGAGGAATACAATAAATGCCCAGTCCATAAACGAAAGCTCTTCATACAAATGCTTTGGTTTAGGCTTTTCAAGCTTTGAGTCTTCCGGCGGTTTATCAACGCTTGCGGTCATAATAATGAGAAATTCCGCAATAACGAGAATACCCGTCAATATAATGAAAAAGTAATACTTGTCATGCCTGATGTTAAAATATGCGTCGGTAAAAAACAACGGAAAAAGCGTGAACATAATAAGCAGATAGTAGTTTGTAAGCGCCTGCTGTACCGAATATTTTTCTTTGGGTCTGGCAGGCGGATTTTTATGCTTTGCAGAAGTCATAATAAAATAACCTTTCAATGTAATGTACTTCAATTTTATAACGCACGCACGATGTTGTCAAGAAATAAAGTAAGTTGAAAGCTCTGATTTTCGACTTGTTTCGATTGGCATGTGCTTGCAAAAGAACAATAATTGCATATTTTTCGGCACTTTTATTCCCAAATTAATACTTGTGGAAAAATTAGTATTGTATTTATCTCCGTAAAATGGTATAATTCCCCTTGAGATGTATTTCCATATTTGCAGGACAAAGACTTTTGTAAAAAATTGTTTATGAATTTATCTATTTGCAGATTGGGTGGTTTTATGAAAAAATTAGTTGTTTTTGGCTTTGACGGCACTCTTGCCGACACAGCCCCCGGAATTTTATATTGTTTCAATACAACGGCAGTTGCAATGGGCTATGAGCCTGTTGAACACAGCGCACTCTACGGAGTAATCGGCGCACCGCTTGAATACGGATTTAAAACGCTCTTTAATATGAGTGATGACGAAATTGAATATGCCGTAAAGAATTACAGTAAACTTTATTCCCAGAAAGGAAAAGAGATGTTCACCGTCTATGACGGAATTTATGACGCTCTTCGTGAACTCAAGAAAAGCGGTTTTAAGCTTGCAATAGCAACTCAAAAGCACAGAATGTTCACAACGGATATTCTTGAAACCTACGAGGCGTCGGATGTTTTCGACGCAGTATGTGCAACAGATGTCGGTACAAACCTCACAAAGAGTCATCTGCTTTTGCAGGCGTGTGAGCAGACAGGAGTTTCCGTTGAAGAAAGCATCCTTGTCGGCGACAGCACAATCGAGGCAAAGGGTGCGGAAGAAATAGGTATGGACTTCCTCGCTGTGCTATACGGCTGGGGCTTTAAAACCAAGGAAGAAACCGAAGAGTACAAGTGCGTCGGCACAGTGTCATCTCCGGCAGAAATCTCTCAAAAAGTCATGGCACTCTGATTACGGTTAGTGCGTGTAAAACAGTGCATAAATAGGATTAAAATTGTAAATTTTCCAAAAACAAATCGGGCAGTCATAACGATTGCCTGATTTTTTTATGCAAATTTAATTCTGTATAATAACAATGATACAACGATATACTTTTGCTTGTAAACGGGATGTTTGATAAACAGAAATATGATAGTACGGAATTGATATTGTTAAATTCTTTTACATAAATTTTAAAAGTTAATTTAAAATAATATTGAATTTTCACATATTGTATGCTAAAATAAAAATGCCAAACAAAAATTTAATTTTAAGTTCACCTAAGTGTGTATTTTTATTTCGGTAAAAATACAGGCTTTACTTTTCACACCTTATAAGTGAAATATTGTGTCTCAACAATCAAAGCTATGTATTTTTCGTGCGTAGCTTCAGCTACGCACTTTTTGTTTTATGCAAAATTATGCGAAAAATATTTGCTTTTTAAAAAAATCAAAAAAATTTGAAAAATTTTAAAATTTTTTCGGATTTTATAAAATCAAAAGCCGTTTTAAATTGTCTATATTATGAAAGGAAATGAGAGGAGGTTATTTTATGAACATTTCCCACTTAGTAGAGAAAATTAAAAAGGGAGATAACAAATCATTTGAAAAGCTCTACAAGCTTACAGAGCGTGAAGTGTGGTTTACTTGTATCAGCTTTTTAAAGAACGAAACAACCGCACAGGACATTATGCAAGAAACTTACATAACGGCTTTTTTAAAAATCCAATCTTTGGAAAAATCATCACAAATCAGAAGTTGGCTTAACAGAATTGCCGTTAATAAGTGCAAAAATTATTTGAAAGGTAAAGGTGAAATCCAACTGGACGATGAAATTTTTGAAAATCAGGCAATAGTTGACGAGCGTATATCAATTCCCGAAGAATACATTTCAGACAAGGCAAAGAGAGAAATTATTCTTTCAATTATGCAGGAAGTACTGTCCGATGTTCAGTATCAGACAGTGGTTATGCACTATTTTAATGAAATGACTGTTGATGAAATCGCAGAAGTCTTTGAATGTTCAAGGGGTACTGTGCTTTCAAGGCTCAACTATTCAAGGGCAAAGATGAAAACTGCAATTGAAGATTACGAAAACAAAAGCGGTGACAAGCTTCACGGTGTTGTTGTTGTACCTTTCTTTACAACTATTTTCAAGGAAGAAGCAAAGAGCCTTGCAGTACCGAACATTACAATCAAGCTCCCGAACGGACAGACACTTGCAACATCTGCAACAAAAGGCTTTGCGACAGGTGCAAAGTCAACAGTTTCATCTATCGTAAAGGCAACAGCAACTGCGACAGTAAAAACCAAGGTAATTGCCGTTGTCTGCGGTGCTACAATACTTGCAGGCATATCAGCAGTCGGCATAAGCATTCTTGCAGGCTGTAACGCTGAGAAAGAACCGACAGAACCGTCAGTAATATCTTCAACCGTACAGACTTCAACTGTATCATCTGAGGTCAGCAAGGCTATTGAGGATAACGGTCTAAAAATCGACAAAGACGGCAACATCACTGACAAGAATGGTAAAAAAGTCGAAGTAAAAGACGGCAAAGTAGAAGTAAAAACCGATGACGGTAAGACAGTTACAGTTAAGGTTGACGATGTAAAAACTACAGTATCTAACAAAAACAACAGCAACAAGGGTAACACCGAAAAGAAAGAAGATACCAAGTCAAATACATCTTCAAAGAAAGACAACTCTTCAAAGACAAATACATCTAATAACGACAAGAAGCCAGCGTCTAAGCCGAGCAACTCTTCAAAGAACGACACAAAGCCAGCTCAGAAGCCAGCATCTAAGCCAGAATCTTCAAAGACTGAAACACCTACAGCAAAGCCAAAGCAGAAGGTATGGGTAGATGACTACAAGACAGTTCACCACGAAAGAAAGTGGATTGTAACAGGTACTCACGAAGAAGATGTATATGAATGGGTAGGAGTATATGTATGCAATAATTGCGGTATGAAGTTATCAGATGCTAATCTGAGAAAACAGCATCTTCTTTGGGAAGCAGAAGAAAATGGTGCTGGAGCTTATCATGTGGAAGAGGAGTATGTAAAAACAGGAACCAAAACAGTAGAAGACGGCTACTGGAAAGAAGCCTATGACGAGAAAGTCAAAGACGGCGGTCACTGGGAGTACAGATAATTAAATTTGATAGCAAGAGTAAATCCTTAAAATAATTATTGGGAAGAGAGGGTTCTTTATGAACCCTCTTTTTCTATGTTAAAAATAAATATTATACTAAAGAAAGTATTTAACTAAAATGTAATATGTGGTAAAATATAATAAAATAAAAGGAAAGGTTGTAGGGTGTATGGGTATTGATAATACTATGTTTAGCGGTTGTGCTTTATATGTGGTACACTTTTAATTGTATTTTTAGAAAGCAATTATATTTAAAATAGAAAAGAGGTATTAAGATGACAATATGCAGTTTTGTAGGTGATGAAGCATAATGTTAATTGAGAACAAAAATATAGAGGATTGTTATGGTATGGGAATGCTTTGTAATCAACAAAATAAAAAAAGAGGTTAAGCATTAAAAAAAAATTGCTTAACCTCTTTGTTGTTTTAATAATAGAAAAATCTTTTGTGTTACGGTGTAATAAATTTTAAAAATATATTATCTTGTTTCCTTGAAAATCGGCAGGCAAACTAAAATGACAGTAAGTTTGACAGTAAGTTTGACTGCATTTTATCTTGTTTTAACTTAATCCAAAATTACTCAACTGAATTTTTGAAATCTCAAAAACCCGGTGTTTAAGCCACTTTTAAGGCATTTTAAGTAATTTTGACAAAAAATAAAAGGTGGTTAAAAAACCACCTTTTTTGGTCGAGGTGACAGGACTTGAACCTGCGGCATCTTGGTCCCAAACCAAGCACTCTACCAAACTGAGCTACACCTCGAAATGTTGTTTAATAACAACAGCTTAATTATTATATACCATATTTTCGGATTTGTCAACATAATTTTCGTTTTTTATTCAAAATTAATTCAAATATTTTGAAAATCACCATAAAACAGACCGAAAATGTGGTAGAAAACAGCCGTCCCTGCATAAGAAACGGCTGTTGGTGCAGGTAACAGGACTTGAACCTGCATGAAATTGCTTTCACATGGACCTGATGATTACACCACTTCGGTGTAAGAATATTTATGTTCCACTTTTAATTCATACACTATATCATAATAACGTTTTGACTACAATCTTCTGACTAACTTTATGTTAGTTGAATAACTTACTTTTATTAACAAAAACGGAATTCATTGTGTTTCATATTCCCATTTACTAAGATATTTATTTACTTCATCTTCGTCAACTCTATTCAGTTTTTCATCTTTTCTTTCATACCACAAACAATATGCGATAGCCAATTTCTTTGCATCATCATCTAGTTCTGAAAATACTTGAGTTGATTTGAGTGATACAATGCTATTATAGGCATCTTCGTCGCTTAAAACACCTTCAAAATTATCTTTTTGAAAGCTCCATCCATTACCTTGTCCCGAACTCCAATGATTTGTCGTTATTTTAAGATATTTTGGAATATTAGAAGGTATCCTAAGTTCTTTCTTAACATAAATATCTAATGAATCCTTATCAATATTACGCCAGAAGATGTATGTAGGATAAAAATATGTTAAGTCAAATAGATTTAGAGTTTTAGAAGATTCTATTAGTTTATCTATTATTATTCTTTCCAAATTACTTAGCTGTTCTTCTGAAATCATTCTATAGTTATAATCAATATCTTTACCTATACGTCCATAAGAATATTCTATTTGAAGTACTAAATCAACTACAATTGATAATTCGTCCGATGAATAAGAGTTGATTAACTCTATGATTCTTTGTTCAGCTTCATCTTGAGAATATGTTTTCATTATTTTCCATATGCAATTAGCTATAAATGTACTCGGAGTAGGATTAAATATTCCTCTTGATTTATGATTTGAGGGTATTGTTAATGCTATAATGAGTTCATTTAAAAATATTGACTTTCTATTTTCTGGTATATCAGGAACATATGAGAGCAGTTCTCTTGAATATTCAAGCATTTTATCGTTTTTTGTTAGTTTGTTAAAATAATTATTTAATTTTTCTCTATCAAAATTGTTTATGGATTCTAATATTTCTTGTCTTGAAATAGCTACATCATCTAACGATAAATTAAAATATAAACCAGCACGGGTACGACAGGCAATCTTTTGCTTTTTTCTTAACTCATCATCAGAATCCCCAGAATGATGATATCCTCCTGTCAACCATGAAAATTTTGGAAATAAAGTCTGTACTATTTGTATCATTAATTCCGGATTATCATATATTTGCCGAAATTCTTTTAATCTCTTGCTATATGCTTCTTTTTGTTCAACCACAGAAATTCCTCTTGTATAAATACTTCCGCAAATACTATCAGTATTTATATATATCCAGTTGTAAATACTTGAGTCACATATTTGAAGCGTAGTAATTGCGAGTAAGTCAATACAATTTGTTTCATCATGCATTAGGCTATATTTAAACTGGTAGACATTAATTATTCTGTTAACATCCCTAATGCTTTTAATAAAGGGAGATATACAATAATTGAAAACATTATCCCAATAACTTTTTTCAAAATTAGAACAGGGTATTTCGCCAAACCAGAGTTTATTCAGTTTTTCAAAGAAAACACCCTGAACTAAGTCGCCTTTTGCTTCTGGAATATTGAATGGTACCTGTATTATCTTTTCAAGGTATTCTTCACCGTTGCATTTTTGCTCTTCACTTAGTGCTCTCACAACAACTTCTCTGTCAAAAGAAAGCAAATAAATAAGATTCGGAAAACCAGCCAATGAATTAACTAACTGAAAAATCAGTTTAATTTGATTATTGTTTAATCTGTCAATATCATCAATAATCACGATGAATTTTTGACTTTGATGACTTAACGCCTTAGTAACTTCTTCTTTCTTTTTATTAAGGTTGTTATCATTGCCGTTGGATAGCCTTTTTCCCGTTTTCTCCATAATCCACTTTATCGGTTTTATATATTTTCCAGCAACAGGTATGTTTTCTGCATATTCGAAAACTGTAGAATATTCTTGTAAGGCTTTTCCAACTTTATACAGGCTTTCACTCTTTGAATTAACATTAAGCTCTGCAAGCATAGTTGAAAAAAACTGAGTAATCAATTGAGTTTGGTCTGAATAATTCCACGGATTAAAATGTACAATTATTGGTTTTTCGTCTTCACTATAATTTTGTGTAAGTGTGTTTATATATGTTTCTACCATATTAAGAATAGAAGTCTTTCCAGATCCCCATTTGCCACATAGACTAATTGTAAAATTATCTGTATTTGTGTATGATAATATTGCTTTTGCGAGTTGCTCTGAAAAAGACGCTCTATTTAATAAGTCAGAGCTAATGTTATCAATTGGCTTATCTGTATTAAACATTTTTCTCATTCCTTTATGATAAATTTTTTATATCATGTTCATTTGTATAATTATTTCATAAAAATTTTCGTCAACATCAATGTGTATAAAGGATGGTTATAATAATTTATAAAAATTTTGTGATGAACGAGAATACAATTCCTTACAAAAATCAATAATTGTTCTTTACTATGAAAAACAATCTCGGAAAACGGAACAGAATCTCACCATTATTCTGCACTTGATACCGTTGTTGCAATTCTTTATATACATCATTAACAAACTCATTAGCATCTGATTCTGAAAGCTGTTCGAGATATGGTCTTAGACCCGTACCTTTGTACCATTCTATAATACTCTCATAGCTTGGCATACGGTGACAATAGGTTGTTTCCCATACTTCAAAATCGCTTGAAATATGGGAAAGCACGTCAAAGTACTCTTCGGTTGTTAGATTGTTGTATTGTCTTGGAACGATTTTTCCGTTCCAATTTTGATTTTCGGAAAGCTGATTTATGATTATATGAACAGGATGCTCACGCTGGATTGGTATCTGAATTGCAAGAATACCGTTTGGCTTTAATAGTGTCATCAGTTTTGGCAAAAGCTCTCTGTGATTTGGCAGCCATTGAATGCAGGCGTTTGAAAACACTATATCAAACTTTTCGCTTATATCATTCAAATCACCGTTTGCATCAAGTTTGATAAACTCTATATAGGGGTATAATTCCATTGCTTTTTTTAACATATCTTCAGAGTTATCAGCTCCGATTATATGTGAATTTGGATATTTATCTTTCAAGACTTTTGTGCTGTTTCCAGGACCGCAACCTAAATCAAGTATGTTATCTGGATTAAGTGTTTCAAGTCTGTTTGCTAAATCAATAGCAGGCTGTGTTCTGTCTTTTATAAATCTCTCATATTGTGTGGGATTCCATTTAGTCATACTTATCTTCCTTTGCTATATCAATAATTATTTTCTTCCGACTACCAAGAAGTGAGGACTTAATCCCATCAGCGTTTCTTCATTACATCTCCTGAGTGTGGATTGCGAGGATCATGATATGCTTCAATACGATTTAAGCCTACATTTTCAAACAAGAATCTGATTATTTCTTTAAAAGCTTCGCTCATTATGCCTTTGTGCCACCAATTATAACCAAGACAATATCCGATTGTAGCGGCTTCGATATTCTCTCTGAGTTGTACCACGCTGATTGCACCTATAGGCTCGCAGATATCTTTCAGCTCTATTTTCCAGTCATAAAAATCAGGCTTACCCTGATTATCCAACAAAAATTTGTGATATGTAGTTTCTAATTGCTCAACGCTTTCATAAGGCGGCCAAGTCATATATTTGGTTACTCTCTCATTATTTGCCCAGTTTCTGAACATCTGCTCAGCATCATTCTGCCTTGTTTTACGCAATATCAGTCTTTCTGTTTCAAGTGTTACTGTTCCGAGATTTTTCATATAAAATTCACTCCTAAAATCAATAATCAATTTTCTTCCTGATATCCTCCTGTTATCTCAATAGGGTTTCCGTCAGGATCCATAAATGTAAAATACCAGTAAGGAGAAAATACATTCAGATATCTTATGGGCGTTAATTCGGTTGCAATTTCTAAATTAACAATTCTATCGTATTCTTCCTGTAAATCAGGCACACCTAAATTGATAAATACTTTTCTGTTGTTTGCGCTGTTTACGATAGCTAATGAATCATCGTATATCGGATACGATTCGCCTATTGTTTCCATTTGTTCAGGATGTTCGGCATCATAATAGCCGTTAAAAAGGCAGATATTCAAGCCATCGTTGTTGAAAACAGCAAAGCGTTCTCCGTTTCTCGCACTTACCTTCATATCCAAGAGCTTTTCATAAAAATCAAGAGATTTATTAAAATCCTTAACTACCAAATAAATTGAGCCGTATCGCATTAAATTTTCTCCTTATTGTTAATCACTGATATATTCACTTATTTATATTGTTTACAAAATCAATTTCTCTGGCAGTTAATTCCACCCACGCAGGATAGAAACCGCTTTTGATTGCATTGCGTACCGATTTGATATTAGACCAAGCGGCGCAATAGAAAGGCACCTTGCCGAGCTTTAAGATTTCAAGGGATAATTTGCTTGTCAAGGCAGAAGCAACACCTTTTCGTCTGTATTCGGGGAGTACATCAACGCCAATTTGGTACATCGTTTCGCAATCGACAGAACAACCTGCAAGCCCTATCAGTTTATCGTCATCATATGCACCAACCGCCAGAACATCTCTTTCTCTATCGTCAAATGTCAGACAGTTGCTCCACTGCTCCAAATACAAATCTGCAAAATCCTGTTTCTGCAAAACACGCAGTTCATATCCGCAATCAAGCTCTTTCAACTTGGTGACATCAGGCAGGAAATACTCTGCCATAAAGCAAACCTTCAAATTAAACGGTGCAAGCAGTTCGTTTAGCACATTGATATTCGGTGTTTCAAAGCAACGGTACGCAAGGTATTTGTTGATATATTCTGTAACAACCGCTTTTGTTCTTTCACTCGTTTGAGCAACTATATTATTGCCGTATGAAACGAGGTCACATTCAAACGGCAAAGGAATATATTTCCTCGCTTTGGGGTTTGCTTTGGATATCGACACAATGTTGTGTTCAGCTAAAAAATCTTTTGTTTCGCAGTTGCAGTCATACGCTGACTGCTGTAATGCGATTTCTAATATATCTTTATTTGTCATTTTGTTACCTAACCTATGTATCATAATATATTCCTGCTCATTTTCGTCAACTATTTCAAAGCCGACCTTTTGGTACATTCGGACAGCGTAGTTTCCCTTTTGAACAGCAAGAGAGGCTTTTGGATAATTCAGTTCTTTCAGATGTTCAAGCATTCTGTTCATCAGTGCAGTGCCTATCCCCATTTTTTGATATTCGTCAAAAACCGAGATAGCAAACTCAACTGTAACATTGTCAATACTGCCGTATTCATTGATATTACGCACCCATACAGCTCCGACAACTTTGTTGTCAACTTCAGCACAAAAGCAATAATCATCCTTTTGCTTTCCAAAGTCCTTTATGTAAACCTGAAGCTCTGGATTATTGATAATTGATTTTGGTGTTAAGTTTGTTGTGTCTGGCTGATAAATTGCCTGATATAAAAAATCACCAAGCAGAGGGTATTCGTTTGGATGCATTTTTCTAATTGTTAAATTCATAACTCTTTCTCCATATATCCGCAATTGAGAAATGCTACAAAACGGATATCCTGCAACGCTCCGTCATCATAAGTTACATTGAACGCATTTAATTTACCGTTTGGATATGGTCTTCGTATCATAAATATCTTCCAATGCACATAATTCGTTTAAGTTGCTGACAGTGTAGTTCGGTTGTTCTTCTTGTGTCATAGGCGTAGAAAGTCCGCCTAAGCCTTGCTTAATCCATACGGTTTTCATTCCGATTTTATTGGCAGGAACAATATCATTGTCGAGCCTGTCACCGACCATTACCGATTCTTCTGCTTTGCAATCTGCTTTACTAAGAGCAATTTCAAAGATACGCAAATCTGGCTTAGCAACGCCCTCCTCGGCAGAAGCAACAACAAGATTTATGTATTTAAGTAAGTCGATTTTTTCTAATCGTTCTTCACTTTCAAAGACCTGATTGGCAATAATTCCGATTTTGTATTTCTTGCTTAACTTTCTTAAACATTCTTCCGCTTCAGGATATACAAATTCGTCATCACTGTTCCAAGGAGCCATAGTCAATCCGTAATATTCAAGTGCCTTATGGTGGCCATTTTGATTGTGTTTTGAAATCTCAACCATTTTGATGTAAAAATCATCATAGCTGATATTTGTATTTGCTACGGTCTTTTCAACTCTTTTTCGGAAAGCTACACTTTCATCAACAAGTGTTGAGCCTATATCAAAGAAAATCCATTTAATGTTTTTCATCTTATTATCTTCAAATTCAACTTATATTCTAAACATCGCATCAATTCATTATAACGAAATATTTTTCTTTAGTAATTATATCTCCGATACCGTGGGGTAATTTTTTTAGAATGGCTCCTTTAATTAACTCAATAGCATTATCTTTACATAAAGCCACATGTATTTCGCTTAATGTACTTTTACTTTCAAAAAGTCTTGATAATTGTTGAAAGAAAGCGGATACGGATTTGATTGCTCCATCTCTTAGCATATCGTCTAAGTAAAATATTAAAATCTTCTGAAAATCTATTTTTCCTTCGATTAATGGCAACAGTATTAGCTCGCTCTCCCCTGAATAAACCCATTTTGTTTTTCTTTCAAGTTTTCTTGTGAATTTCACAAATTGTTCGTTACTAAAGTACCATTCTGTTCCATCAATTTTTGCGACAGTTTCCTTATCAGGATAATTCTCACCCCAATACGAGCCGAATCCTGGAAGATAAAAATTAACATTTCTGCCGGTTAAATGATGGTAATAATTCAAGCTATTCAATATGCTTTTTCCGGACTCCAAATCCGGACGCGTAATAAAAACACCTATATAATCGTTCCTTAGACCCCTTTCAATATAATTACTATTTATCTTTTTTATCATTTCCTCGTAAGTTAAAGCGTTAATCATAATGCCTCCATAAGTTTTGCTAAAAAATACTTATCAAAATGGTAATACTCTGAACGAATTATACTACAAACTCGCTCATAAGGTAATAGAAAAATAAACGCAATTGTATCCATTTTGTTAAAGGTTCCTCGTAAGTCCATAATCAGTTGCCAGCTAAAAATTTCTCCATTAAATAAAATCTTCCCATACGCCAATCGGCATAGCCTACGATTTTGTAGCCGAGGTTTTTATAAAGCTTTAGTGCATAAGAATTTTTGTTGAAAGCATCCAGTCGTATAGATTCAATACCAGCTTTGCTAAGTTTGGATTCAATATATTCCATTGTAATTTTGCCGATACCATTATTTTGAAAATCAGGGTGAACGCAAAGCCTGTGAATGATTCTATATTCTGTATCTGGATACTGCCAATCACCGTTATTGTATTCTTTATCGCAGGAATTGTTTATTACATAAATTACAGCAATCTTTCCGTCAACAATGCCTATGAATAAATCATTATTCTCAATATCATATTTTATAGTGGCTTCATCGGGATAAATTTCATCCCACTGATATATTTTAGCTTGATTCATATTAATTATAGCGGATTTGATAAGCTCCATTATTTCATATAAATTCTCTAAAGTTGCTTTTCTATACTGTATTTTCATTGTTTTCCTCACTATATTTTCTTTGAAAAGCAGATTATTCTATTTGCTCCGTCAAAGCCTAAATTTATATGAAATTGCCGACTGATTTCATTATCGAGTTCACAGTCACTGGCAAATTCACTGCAACCTTTTTTCTTTGCCCACTTCTCGCAGTAGTTCAAAAGCTGTTTTGCATAGCCTTGTTTTCGATATTCTTCTTGTACAAAAATTCCTTCTAAATATCCTACCGGACTGCTGTTTGTGCCTTCTACATAATCGTGCCTTAATCCACATTGTGCAAATCCTTCTATAGTTCCGTTAATAATCAACAGGAATAAAGCATTATTATCGCTTTCCATTAATGAAGAAAAAACATTTGACAAATCTTCTACTGTATGGCTTGCCCACATCTGAACAGCTAATAAAGCGATAGCTTCACTGTCAGCATTCGTAGCTTTTCTGTACTCTATTTTCATAACATAACTCCCTATAACCATTGAATAAAAGCAGTTTTGTCCTCGGAGTTGTAGCCTGCTTTTTTATAGAAGTTTAATGTTTTATCGTTCTTTGAACATGTGAGTAACATCATTTTGTAGCAATCTGATTTCTGTGCAAGTTCTTTCGCATAATTCAGGCACGCTGTTGCGTAGCCTTTTCCTCTGTAATCAGCGTGAGTAACCACATTTTCTATAAAAGCATAGGGTCGGATATTTCTTGTAAGATTCGGAATTATAACGCACACGCAGGAAGAAACAATTTTGCCGTCAACCTCACAAACAATAATATGATGATTTTCATCGTTGCAAATTGCATTCCAAGTTTTCTCTAAATGTTCACTATGCTCAGGAACACCAAGTTCATGCAAATGCGTATATAATTCAAGTAACTTGTTTAGTTCGTCTGTTTTGATTTCTCTAATCATTTTCATCACCGTAATTATGCACATTCAACAATATATATTTAAATTATTCCACCAAATAAGTTCATATATCAACTGTCCTTTTTTGCATTTTTATAGCATTCCTTACCCCACCAAAATGGAGTAATCTCTTTCAATATCACAGTCTCCCTTTTTTAAAGTCAGTCATTATTTCCATATCTTCATTTTTCTCGTTAAGCTGCATAAAGAACTCTCTGCATACTCCGCAGGGTATTCCGTCACCCTCGCCGTATGGGGCTTTATCCATAAATGCAATCAGATTACAACAGTCTGTCAGCTGTTCATATACATATTAAGTGCAGCTACTCGCTCAGCACATAAATTCATAACTCCGCTGCAGCTTTCAATGCAAAAGCCTGTGAATATCTCTCCGTTTTCAGCTTCCAGAGCGCATACAACGTGATGAGCCATAACAAACGGAGATACATCTTCAGGATGGTACTCCTGCTTTGCTTTTTCGCATAATTTGTTCCAAATATCCATATTTCAATCTCTAATTAAATGTATTTTCAAGTATTGTTAAAGTTCTATAATCAACATTCAATTCTGCTGTTATGCCATAAGGTAAAATACATCTCGGCTGACAATGACCAAAGTTAAGATTATACATAACGGGAACATTTGTACCTTTGAACACTTCTTTATATACAACCTTATATTCATCATAATAAATTTCATCGAAGGGTTTGCCGACAATCAAACCGTTGATTTGATTGAATATACCTTTATTCATAAAGAAATCGAGCATTGTTTTAAGCATTTTAGGTGAAGACTTTACTTCACTTGTTTCAAGAAACATAATTTTGCCTCTCCAATCCTCAACATTTGGCAAGATATCGTATTTATTTAGCACGTCAAATTCATCTGCGTATCTGCAACTGTTGTAGGCTTCGTAAATGCTCTCAATACAACCGCCGAGCAACTGTCCTGTTACAACTCCACTACCGTTTAAAATCTCGTAACCGAAATTTTCTTTAGTAGATTTTCTAGGCTTTCCAATTTCTTCTTTTCCATAGCTTTTTCTGTCATAATAAACAGTATCAGAGGACTTTATTTCAAAACTTCCACTGCAATTAAAGAAAAGCTCAAAGTATTCTTTGGTGTATGGAAGCATATCATTATCAAGCTCCGCAAGATCGCATAAAATATTAGGACCATAAAAGGTACTCATACCGATTTTATGAAACATCAGGTGGTTGATTGTTGTGTCTGAAAACCCAGTGAAAATTTTCGGGTGTTTTCTAACATTCTCTATGAACTCTTTGTCATTCATGAGATATGGTGTAAGCTTGTATGTATCCACACCGCCGATTGAGCAAATTACGGCTTTTATGTCTTTATCTGAAAAAGCTAACTTCAAATCATCAGCACGCTTTTCAGGGTGATTTTTCAGATATTCAAAACCCTTTAAAGCATTTGGCATCACTACAGGCATTAAATCGTAACCTCTTAAGCGGTTTAATGCTATCTCTAATTCGTGCCTGCAAAAATCCTCGCCCATAATACCGCTTGACAAGGATACTATTGCTATTTTATCGCCCTTTTGTAATTTCTTTGGTTTTATCATAATAAGTTCACCTATATAATTTTCAAAATCTTACTTAAATTCTATCATAAAAGCTGGAATGTAGCAATTAATTTAAAAATCAAAACACTAAAAATATTGCATCAAATAACAAATCGAGAGTGTGGTTTATATCATAGTTGTTTTTGAAAATCTTCTTTTAATTGTTTCAAGATTTTCTTTAATCTTTTTTCTGCACCTTCGGCTGTCAGACCAACTCTCAATGACGCTTCACGGATTGTCATTTTCTCCTTGCTTTTCAGGCAGTCGGGACAGATACCAAAGACTAACTCAATCAGCCTTAAATCCTGCGGCTTGAGTTTGCTCAAAGCCGTTTTTAACTCTTCTTGCTGTTCGTTTTTGAAATATATATCTTCGGGGGACAGTGTATTTATTTCAACATCAGTGATTGAAAGATTGAAATAATTTTCATTATCTTTATTGTGAATATCAAGATTATTGTTCTGCTTAAACTGAGTTGAAGTAATAATGCAGTTGCGAACTGTGTTCTTTGAAATATTCAATTCATTTGCAATGTCCGTGACTGCTTCTTCAAGAGGTTTGTCATTCGGTTGTTGCGAGTACAGCAATGCTACTTTCCTTAAATTCTGATACAGATTATCATTATTGATATGTACGTTACCGCAAACAGTACGGACATATTTGTGCCAAGCTTTGAGCGCTTTATATTTTATGAGCTGTAGTAAAGGTATATCCGAATCATAGCTTTGCAGTTCGCTCCACAGCAGAGATGAAAAGATTTGTTTCAAGTCGTTAATTCTGTTATTATCCAAGCTGTATTTATTTATAAACAGTTGAGCATTTCTGTTGAGTACAGGCTCATAAAAATAGAGAAAATTTTTCATAATTTGTTTCCTTGTAGCGTACAAAATAATCATTCAAGTTAGCAGGCTTGATTGGAACGTAATCAAGCTGATACATTTTATTTTCCTTAATCTTTCATAGCCTCCTCATAAATTTTTGAAAGCTCCATATCTTTCTCGTATTGATTTTCGGCATAGTCAAAATCAACATTTGCTAAATTAAAATAATAATCAATAAGCTCCTTTGCCTTGGCAGATACATTCGCACTGTATTTGCTAAGGCTTTTATTTTTACGGATAGAATCGTAACGATTTTTCCATAGAACATAATATGGGCTGTCGGATTTTCTCTGTTTTTTCATTTTCCTTTTTGTGACTTCCGGGTGTTTAGCGATGTATGAACAAGGCACACCGTATTTCTTATTTACCGTACTGCAATACAGTTGATTGCGTGCTGTTGTCATAAAGAAATATCTGTCGCAAATATCGCATCTCCAAAGATAGTGACCGTGAATATATCCTTCAAACAAGTCTGTCATCAAAAAGTCTTTCAGATTATTGTAATAAACTTTTCGATAAATCTTGCTTGTGCCGTCTGCAACTTCTACCACCGGAATTATTGTTGCTCTCGTGCCGAATGGGTGGCTGTTAACATCAAATATAAAATTCATATACGGGTCTTTTACAAAATCATTGAATGCTTCTGCAAGTTCTGCTTTTGTTCGTGCGGTGTTTTTTACGATTTTATTTGTAATCTGAAACACGACAGATGAATAATATTTTACTTCCTTTACAGCTGATGAAATAAAGAAACAGATTAAGAAAGCCGTTTCTAAATCAACAGATGCTTTGACTAACTCATCTAATTTTTCTGAAATCTTTATTCTATATTCATTCCTTGTGAATCGTTCATATTCCTCATAAAGTTTGATTTTCTCTTCTGTGAAAAACTCATTGATTATTTCTTTGCATTTCTTGATGTCAAATATTTTAAAGATTTCATATTGACTCAAAACATCAATAACTGAAATTATTTTTGCACGATAATTTAAAAAATCGGTTCTGTTAAAATCCTTATTTAATAATTCTTCTGTGAAATTTTTTAAATCTTCAAAAATACTTTCATCAATAAAGCGACTATCGGTATCCATTACAAGAAAACTTGTGTAACCGATAGGATATTCTTTATCGCTGATTGCAAACTTATCTTTTCTATATGTGACGCTAAAAAGATTAGTAGTATTCAGCTTTTTCAGTACATCGTCTTTTAAGTCCATAGTATCAACTCCGTTTATATTATATCACTTTGAAAATAAAATCACAAGTGTATAGGAAAGCAAATTGTGTTGTCACGGACTTTTAGAGTTTTTTGAAAATTTCTGACATTTATACATTGAGAGTAAAAAGCTTTCAATATTTTTTGGAAGGAGTTGCTATAGTGCGTAACAACAAAAAGCTTGCTGTCGTTGACGGTGAAACATTAATGGATATGCGAATCAAGCCGATAAGCTTTTGCATTGACTCGTTGCTTCCGCAGGGAGTATCAATGCTCTGCGGTGCTCCGAAGATAGGTAAGTCGTGGTTAGTACTTGATTGGTGTGTTCGCATAGCCAAAGGAGAGGAGGTGTGGAATTTTAAAACTACGAAGGGAACTACCTTGTATCTTTGTCTTGAGGACAATTTGAGCAGAATCCAACAAAGGCTAAATGAAATTACAGATGAAGTTCCGAACAATGTATTCTTTGCAACATCTTCGTGTTCGCTGCCGGACGGACTTGCAGAACAGATTGAAAGTTTTGTCGCAGAGCATAAAGATACGGTTCTTGTTGTCATAGATACATTTCAGATGATACGAAGTAAAAATAAGGATACTACTTACGCAAATGATTATCAGGAAATTGAGGAGCTGAAAAGATTAGCGGACAAGCTGAAAATTTCTCTTCTGCTTGTACATCATCTGCGCAAGCAAGGTGACAATGATCCTCTGAATAAAATCTCAGGCACAACAGGAATCAGCGGTGCGGTTGATACAACATTTATTCTTGATAAGAGCAAGAGAAGTCAGAACAACGCAACTATGATTTGCACGGGCAGAGATATTGAATACAGAGAGTTGGAACTGAACTTTTCAAAAGACAATCATATGTGGAATTTAGTTTCGGACAGTGTAGAAAGTCCTGAAATACTTTTGCCGGAAGAAATGAATTCGTTAATTGAATTTATGAAACAAAAGATTGTCTTCAAGGGGACAAACTCTGAGTTCGCAGAAGAATTTAATTCTTTCTGCCGTAAGGAAATCTCTGCAAAAGCGTTAAAACAGATGATGAATAAATGGCGTTACGAATTAGAGAGCAATGACATTTACTTTAGCTCATACAGAAGTAACGGAAAAAGATTTGTAAATGTTCACTATCTGCACGATAGTGACTCAAGTGCCGTAAGTGACGTAAATATTATTAGCGCCAAAACTTGCGTTCCTTTCGTCACTTGCGACCCTGACGAGCTGTGTCAGCCAACGTGAGCCGATTTGAGCGATTATTTTGCAGAAACCAAGGAAGTACCCGACTGCGAGTAAAAATCAAAATTTGGGCAAATTTACGGCAAAATTGAAACTTTATTTTTAGAAGCTGAGGTTGGGGCTTCATTTCCCGGACTTGTCCGGGGCAAGCAGAGCGCCCGGCTGTCCGCCAAACGCATAAAGTCGGGCGGAAGCCCGGACCCACTTTAACACGGAGGTGCATAAAAATAGAAAAACGTAAGAGAAATCAAACCTTAAGTATCAGATTAACTCAATCTGAAAAGTCTGCAATCTATAAAATGTCAAAGAAAGCTCAGCTGACATTGACTGAGTATATTTTGAAATCTTCATTAAAAAGTGAAATCAAAGTAGTTGATTTACAACCGTTGCTTGTTGAGCTGAAAAGGATTGGCAACAACCTGAATCAGATAACGAGAAAGATAAACAGCGGTGCTTTTAATTCATACAACTTTAGTGAAATGATTGCTATGCAAAGAAAAATCTATGATGCAATCATAAAACTGTCGGAGGAAAAGTAATGGCGACCGTGACATATATTCGTGAGTCAAAACAATCAATCAGTGCGATGAAAGGTGTAATTGATTACTGTTGTCAGGATAAGAAAGTCTATGATGAGATTTCAAATCAAAGACTTGTCATCGGAATTAATTGTGACGGTGAAAATGCATTCAAAGAGTTTATGGCTACTAAAAAGTCATACGGTAAAACTGACGGTATGAATTTCTATCAGTACGTTCAATCATTCTCACCCGAAGAAAATATTACTCCGCACCAAGCTCATGAGATAGCTATAGAGTTTGCCGAGAAAGCGTGGACAGGTTATGAAGTTTTAGTTGCCACTCATTGTGATGCACAGCATATCCATTCCCACTTTGTAATCAACTCTGTCAGCTTTGAGAACGGTAAAAAGCTTCGGCAGAATCCAAACACGCTTAATTCATTACGAGCATTGAGTGATGAAATCTGCAGACATCATAATCTTTCAACACTTGAACCTTACAGCAAGGACGGTATGAAAATCTCAACAAGAGAATACCGTACTGCGGTCAAAGGTCAGAGCTGGAAATTCAAACTGATGAATGACATAGACAAAGCTATGAACATAAGCGGAAGCAAAGAAGATTTCATAAACACGATGTCGATTATGGGTTACTCAGTGACTTGGACTGATGACAGGAAATACATCACCTATCAATGTCCTAACAAAATGAAGTGCAGAGATATTAAACTCCACAACGATAAATATTTGAAAGGAAGTATGGAAAATGAATTCAGATACAGGCAAGAACAATATTTTGGAAAGCCTCAAGCAGAGGAACAGCAACTCACTTACTGCGATAGAACTGCTCTCAGGAGAAACGAAAGTAATCTCAATTCCTTCTCAAGTGAGAGAGGAAGAACTCAATCTGTTGAGAACGGCAATAACATTTCAGCCGGAACTTTACAACCTGATTTCAAAAATCTCAACAGACGACCAGATGGTGGACTATCTGGAGAGAATTCTGGAAATCAACAAAGACAATATGGAATCAATCTCGAAGAGTTGTCAGTCGGAGCTGAAGAAAATTTCGGAACAGACTCTGAAAGAAATCAGGTCTGTGCAAACGCAGATGACCGAATCTATCCAACAGGCTGGGAAGAGTCAAGAAGAGTTTTTGAACAATACCTTACAAAAAGGTCAGGAGTTGGAATCGGCAATAGCGTCACAGGTGAAGAAGTCAACTCTGCTGACAACATTAAAATGGATAGCAATAACTGTGCTGTCCTCGGCAGTATCAACTCTCTTGCTGAATCACTTTCTCGGATAATTGATGATGAATCGGAAGATGAAGAAGAACGCAGAAAGCGGATTGTAGCCGAGCAAAACGGAAGTGATATTGGTACTTTACTTGGTATTACCGCCGGATTGATTGCAAGTGCAATATCAAAAGAAGAAAATATTGAATATGAAGAACCTGATGACAGTCCGACTATGCAAATGTAGTCGAAGGAAGGAGGATTATGAGCAGAAAATCAGAACCAGTAATTATTGAATCTGTATTTTACAACTACACAGGCACAGACGAGCAATTTAATACTTTTCTGAAAAGTGTAATAAAGGATTATGTTTCGGAAAATAATCTGTTGCCCGATGATGAAAATATTATTGATAAAAAGTCAGCTTGATAGCTGGATATTAGAAACAAGTTGTGATATGTTGTGGTTGCACTGAGGTGGTGTGACCACAACATTCAGATGATAAAACGGAGAGGAGAATCAAAATGAAAGTATGGTTGTATTACAGACTGTCAAGAGATGAAGATGCCGAGCTTAACTCGTTGACAAATCAGCGAAATATATTAGTCGAATATGCTAAGGCAAACAATCACGAAATCGTGGGAGAGTCGTATGACGATAATGTTTCGGGAATGCACTTCAATCGAGAGGGCATCAATAAAATCTATGAAGAGGTTGAGAAGAAAAGCTTTGAAACAATCCTTGTAAAGGATATGTCACGGCTCGGCAGACATAAAACTCAAACAGCAATATTCATTGACTACCTAAGGGAAAATGGAATCAATGTAGTTTCTGTAACTGAAAATCTTGACACAGGAAACGAATCGGACGATTTGATTATCGGTTTTAAAGGACTGTTCAATGATATGTATGCCCGTGATATCTCAAAGAAAGTCAGAGCAGGCATGAATCAAAAGTTAAAGGACGGACTTGTCCTGACACCGCCTATGGGGTATTTCAAAGATAAGAATACCAACGAAATAGTCATAGTTGAGGAACACGCAGAAATTGTCCGTAGAATTTTTGATATGTATTTAAGCGGTTACGGATTCAATGCAATAGCGAAAATCTTGAATGAGGAAGGTGTGAAATCTCCTGCATACTATCAGAAAAAACTATTCGGCAAGAATCTCGGCTACAACAAACCCGAGATAGGCAGAAGATACCTATGGGATAACAAAGGTGTCAAGAGAATTCTTGAAAACGAGTTTTACATAGGTACGGTGGTTAATCACAAGACCTACAACAATAAAATCAATCACATCAGAAAGAATCTTCCCGAAGAGGAACAATACAGACATGAAAATATTGTACCTGCCATTATCGATGAGGATAAGTGGAAGCAGGTACAATTTTTAATCTCGGATAAAGTTAAAAGAAATGTAAGAGCAGGAAGTAATAAACCATGTCACAGATATGCAGGACTTATCAAGTGCGGTGACTGCGGCTCGTGTTTTGTATGCAAAACAAGAAAATGGCGAGAACATCCTGATAGGATAGAATATGTATGCAACGGCTATCACCGATACGGCAAGGAGAATTGCAGTCCGCATAGAGTAAACGAAAGGGATCTTGATGAACTGATATACAAGGAAATTCTAGGGGTCAAGGACTCTGCAATTGATAATTACAAGTCCATTGAAACCAATGTTAAGAAGTGGATGAAGAAGAAAAACACGGTTAATAACAAGCTGAAAAAGCTGGAAGATAGGCTTGAACAGCGCAAGAGCGACCAAAAAGAAATACTTCTTGAACGCATCAGGGATAAGGAACACGCAGAAATCTATACCGAAATGCTAAAAACTTGCGAAGAAGATATACAGCAGATAACAGAAGAAATTGAATCTATTAAATACTACAATACAACGATTAAGAAACGCAAATCAGAGTTGAAGAAAACCGTAGACCTGATTGAAGAAATCATCAAGGACGGAGCAATCAGTGATGCAAATTTACGGTTGCTGGTAGATGAAATCAAAATTTACGAGAGTGATAAAAAGCTGAGGATAGAAATTAATCTGAAAGCCAAATTTACAAAACATTATGAGATTTACGGGAAAAGCGGTGTGGAACATAATCTCATATTGCAAGGGTAAAATGATTTGCAGACACACGACCTTTATAAATATAAAATTATGACAATTGCATAATTTAACAGAATTAAATTTGTAGTAAATATACAAGAAGTCTCAACCCCAAGGTTGTGCGTCTGCCAACGATTTAAGCAATGAAAAATGGGAAAAAGCACGCTCGATAAAATCGGGCTTTTTGTGGTGCGGATATTCTACAGTTTTGTTATTGCTTGAAGGATTATTTACACAAAATTTTATGGGTTGCCCGCTGCCGATTTTTATATATAAATATATACATCAACTAACACTTTCTATTATTTCAAGAGAGAGGTTCAGCCATCTAGAAGAAACTATATATCCTTTTTCAAATAGAGAATAGCACATATCCCTATTTGAATAAAGACCATTTAAAGAAATAAACGAGTCACATTGTTGCAATGTTATTTCCATTAGTTTATTAAAATCATTTTTTCGTTCCTCGTTTACCGCCAACTTGCAATTTCCGTCAGCAATATTTCTACCAACCTGAATCAGCAAACCTAGAATAAAGGCATTTTCGGATGGCAACCTCATAATCAAATCTTCAAACTCTGTATTATGAGGATTATAGAATAAATCACTTTCAACATAGTCAGCAATACTATGTGCTTGTGGTTCTTTTAATTCAGTTTGTTCCTTATCTGCTAGTTTATTTAGTTTTTTTGAGACTTCGATTATTTCGTCCTTATATTTATTATAAATACGTTTTATATTGTTTGTCAGTTCTACATTATAATCGTTATTTATAAGCACATTTTCAATTTCACAATCTAGTCTGTGAAACAAGTTAAATAAATCAATCATTTTAGAATGCAATCCTACGACATCAAGTTTAACTGATGAAGTATGTACAGGGGTTAAATCCTTTTTGATAGGATAGCGCATACGGAAAGAATCTGTATCAAAAGAATCTACTTCATTAATAAACTCATCAAAGAGAGTAATGTCTATTGAACTATTTATTTTGGACAGCAACGGTAGCAAATAAGGTTTTACTTCTAACCACGCTTTATTGAGTTTATGGCTCACACGTTTTACGAAGTTCTCTTTATCAGTATCATTTGTTCCAGAATATTTGAAATATAAGTATTTGATATAAAGCTCAATGATTTGACGATAATTAAAGCATAGTGGATAAATGATTGTATCAAGAATATCATTCCTATAGCTATCACAAGAAACAAATTCGCTATATAAGACTTTCGCAGCAAATATATAACCGTCTATATACTGACTAAACCCAGATACCGTTCCAAAATCAGTTCCGAAATACGAATACCTTCCGTGCTTCGGTATCTTGTCATTATCATAAAATACAAATAGTTTGTCACCATGTTGTAAACTCATATTTTATCTCCTTTTACATTTTTGTCATTTTAATACTTCTGAGCAACTGACAATATACATCATTACTGCCATCCATGATATATATCGGTTCGGTTAAATAATGTATAAACTCATCCAACGAGTTAATTACACTCAATATGGCATGCAACTGTTGGGTACTCCTAAACAATGTATCAAAGAACACTTGATTAAGATTCATATCGGATTTAAACATTTCATTTACTATGTTTTTTAATTCGTTACTCATTTTGTTCGGATTATACAACTCACTCTCTTTATTTTTATCATTCGCATGGTATGTGGAAACTAATAAGCTTTCTAAGAATTTTTACTAAAACCCTTATTTGTTAAGAATAAGTATTCGTGAGCACAAATGCTAATGCATATAATACGTCTTTTATTCCAGTTCAATTGATAAGTAACAGGTTTATCCTCATCACTATCATCTTATAGAATAATGTTTCCGTTCTTTTTTTAAAAATACTCAAGCTTCAAGCATTGTATTTGGGCCTTAATCATACCTTCAGCAAGACAACGTAAAGTACTAACATCATCGCCTTGTTCAAATGTTTCAGGTAAATGTCTGTTTTTTATTTCAAGAAATAAGATTTGTTTATTGTTTTCAATAACTAAGTCGCATTCGTTTGTCTGCGATTTATTGATTCTATAGTATCCGTAGGGTATTTTTTGTTATCCAGAAATGACTTTATCATTGCATGTATTTTACGCTATTCGTACATAAAATTATTACTCGTTGGACTACTCAAAAGAATTTTGAAATCTTACAAACGAAATCAAAGCATTTATTATGGAAAAAAGAAAAGACCTTGTAAATTGTGATGGATTACAAGGTCAATGGTGCACCCGACAGGAATTGAACCTGCACTTCCTCTCGAAAATATGGACCTGAACCATACGCGTCTGCCAGTTCCGCCACGGGTGCATATTTAATTTTTCTCTCTGAATTTTTACACGGTTGAGAGTTGAGAACCTAGGTGGAGCTAAATGCTTAATCCACAATTTGCAGGATATAGTCAATGAAATGAATTTACACCGAGGTGGTGCGAAGTGAACCATACGCGTCTGCCAGTTCCGCCACGGGTGCATATTTAATTTTTCTCTCTGAATTTTTACACGGTTGAGAGTTGAGAACCTAGGTGGAGCTAAATGCTTAATCCACAATTTGCAGGATATAGTCAATGAAATGAATTTACACCGAGGTGGTGCGAAGTGAACCATGCGCGTCTGCCAATTCCGCCATACCTGCTTATTAAATTGAAAATTGAAAATGGAAAGTTGAAAATGAAAGTGTCAACTTTTGCATAATCAATTTAAATTCCCTTGGTTTTTACACGGTGGGGAAACCGAGGCGGAGCTTACTTTCAGATGAATCTTACTCTTCAGCTGATTCCGCAACAGCACTCAAAATGTGCTATATTATTATAGCAGACCGACAGGTAAGTGTCAAGTGACATTTACTTTATCGGTCTGTTTTACGCTGATTATTTTTCAGAATCGGGTTTGCGGATTTTGAAACCGTCATATTTTCCAATGTCGCAGAGGGCAATTTCGTGGCAACCCATTCTTGTTGACAGCGGTGCAAGCTCCATATAGTCGCCGTAGAGGAAAGTAAGGTACTTGTCATATTCCTTTGGCACGGGGAACTTGTAACCCTCAAAGTTGGCATAAGCAACATCGTCAAGATATTCCTTTGGAAAAGCACCGTTATAAATATTTCTGCCCATTCCGTCATAGAGATATTTTGCATTCTTTTTGTTTTTAAAGAATTTTAAAGTACGGACTTCAAGCCACATACTGAATCTGAGCGGAAATATTTTTTTGCAGAAATTTGTTACAATGCTCTGGATTCTACTGCCGTTTTCAGCCTTGCGATTGTTCCATTTATTGAACACCAACGCTCTTGTGAACAGAGTCACAGCCATATGAATTTTTCGTCCGATTGCTGAATTGGCTGTGTTATCATGACAGAAAATATCAAACGCAATTCCGTTGTGCATTGCGTGGTGGTCTTTTGCAAAGTCGGTTGCAAAGAAAGTGTCGTCAAGTCTGACCTTGGCAAATTCATAGAAACAAGCCTTGTCCGTATGGTACGATTGAAAAGTCATATTACTCGGAAGTTCATTTGGCGCAATCTCGCAAAAGCGGTCAAAATCTTCACGCAACATCATAATATCGGCATCATCATCCCACGGAATGAATCCTTTGTGACGGATTGCACCGAGAAGTGTTCCGCCGCCGAGAAAATATTTTATGTTGTGCTTTCGACAAATTCTGTCGGTTTCAAGCAGAAATGCAAGCTGAATTTCGTGAATTGAATCAAGTCTGCGCTCATGTGAGTGGGGGATACGCAGAACTTTTTCGGACTTCATCTTGTCCATTATGCAGATTTTCAGCATGGTTTCAAGGTCTATGTCGGGAGTGCATTCGTTTACGGAAATCTTGTTTGAATTAATTGCACAGCCGTCAAGCTCCGTAAAATTGCCCGACTCAATTGTACAGCGACTGCCGTAAATATCGTTGAGAACAGCCGCAATCATAATCAGCGATGCGTTGCAGTTTTTGCCGCCGACATTATAAACTGCGTTTTCTTCAAGATTTGTCATTGCGAAAACAATCGCCTTTAAAACATCGTTGATATAAACAAAGGTGCAACGATCCCTTGTTGCCGGAACAACTGTGTCACGGCGGTTGGCTATATCGTCAAAAACAGGATCAAGCACGCTTGTAAAGTTGCTTGAGGCTCCCAAAATTATACCCGTTCTGAGCGTTGTAACGGTTGATTCGCTGTTCTTCAAAACCGAGTGCAAGGCGGTTTCTCTCGTTCTCATAAGCTGACCTGCAAGCGATGAGGGAGAGGTTGCGTCAAGTTCTGCGTACTCGTTTTCGGAATAAACTCTGTGCGGTTTGGCTTTGCCGTAAATTCTGCTGTCGTTCACAACGACAACTCTTGCGCCTGTGGCTTTTGCAATTTTGGCACAGGCATTTATCTCTGCAATGCCGTCAATCATAATCTGTGGGTTGTTGTCTGTATGTTCACCGCAGATTCCTGTTGTAATTACATAGTCGGCACTTAAAATTTCTGATGCAGAATTATAATCAACAAAATCAAAATCATCTCTTAACAAGAGTTCGCTGTGGTATGATGCCATTGCGTTGCGTGATTTGCCGAGAAGGATAACTTTTATTCCGAGCCTTTTAGCCTCGTTATTGTACAGAAAGGCATAGCAAAGACACCTTGCAAGTTCACCGCCTGAGATGACAACCGTTTTGTTCCGGAGCTTTGCAAGAGTTTCTTTTTCAACTCCGGGCAATGCCGCCCTGTCGGCCTCAAATTCGTTTAAAAAATCTTTAATACGCATTACTTTATCCTTCGTAATTCTGCACGCAGTTCTGTTGCTCTTATACTGCGTTTTATTCCGTCTTTAAGCGTGCTTTTCGGACTAAAGCCGAGTGATTTTATTTTATCGTTGCACAAAACATACGGTGTGGGGGATGACGGAGAAAATTCGGGTTCTTCTTCGTCTTTTCTGTGAACGAACACTACGGAGAGATTCTTTTCGGGATTTGCCGATTTTACAAGCTGTGCAAATTCCCGCATTGTCACATTTGCGTTATCGTTTGAAATGTTGTATGCCTCACCGCTTTTTCCGTTAAGCAAAATATCAATCAATGCAGAAACCGTGTCCGTCACATAGCAAAAGCTGAACTTTTCGCCACCGTTATCTGTAAGCATAATGCTCTGATTTTTTGCCGCACTGACAATCAGCTTTGCCCATTTTCTTTTATCGCTCATTCTGACACCTCCGAGTGTGGGGCAGGGACGGGCGATTTTTACATTCATACCGAACTTTTCAGCATAGCAAACAGCAAGTGTTTCGGCTGAATGCATACTTTGTGCGTATGCACTGTCGGCATCGGTCGGGTCTAGATAGCCGAGGTCGTTTTCGCAAATGTTATTTTTACCGCTGAAAACCTCCCCGTAAACCATATATGAAGATACGAGCAGAACCGATTCGGCATTTGACTCTTTTGCATATTCAAGCACATTTGCAAAGCCCGAAGTGATTGTATCCGCAATTTCGGGATTACTGCAATCTTCCTCTGCAACCTCACACGGGCAGTTGCAGTATATTACAAAGTCGGCTCTTTCAATCTCCGGAAAGTTCTTTGACTCTCCGATTTCAACAACAAAATCTTTGCGGAGAGTAAGGCTGCCGAACTGCTTTTCGGCAGCTTCACGGCTTTTTGCAAGGGTGATTACTCTTGTGTTGTTTTCAAAAAAATCATTGCCCTCAAGCAATGTGCATATAATGTAATATGCAATAAGTCCGTGACAGTCCGATACGAAAACAGTCTTGTTTTTTAACTGTTGAAAATTTATCCTGTTGTCTGCAATTTTTTTAATGTCCTCAAAAATTTCGGATGGCAGATTGCCTTTTACGGTACAGTCCATATGGGTTTACCTCTCAGATAAATCAGAAAAGCTCCGCAATTGTGGAGCTTTTGCTTTATTCCGAAACGGAATTATTTTTTCTTTTTTGATTCCTCATAAACTCTGAGGGTTTCATCTGTCGGTCCGTCAAACATAACAGTTCCTTTTTTCAGGAAGATTGAACGCGCGCAGATTTCTTTAACTGAAGCGGCATTGTGGCTTACATAAAGTACGGTTACACCGCTTTCGATAATCTCTTTAATTTTATTTTTACACTTCTTTTTGAAGGTTGCGTCACCGACCGAGAGCGCCTCATCAACAACAAGAACATCGGGTTCAATGTTGACATTGATAGCAAAACCAAGACGCATTTTCATACCGCTTGAGTATGTTCTTACAGGCTGGTCAATGTAATCTCCAAGCTCTGCAAAGTCGATGATTTTCTCCTCGATCTGCTTAATGTAGCTGTCCTCAAGACCGAGAACATAACCCTTCAGATAAATGTTTTCTCTGCCTGTCATTTCCATGGAAAAGCCTGCCGTGAGCTCAAGCAATGCGGCAACCTTGCCGTCAACGGTGATTTCGCCCTCGTCGGGAAATGCAACGCCCGTAATCATCTTGAGCAGAGTTGACTTGCCTGCACCGTTGTCGCCGACAATACCAACCGATTCGCCACGATTGATTACCATTGAAACATTGTTAAGTGCCTTATTTGTTTTTGCATTTCTCGGCTTAAAGAAAAGAGCCTTGAATCTTGCCTTGTCATCTTTGTAGAGTGTGTAGGTTTTGCTGACATTTTTAAAGGTAATAATCGGATCGGATACTTTTGTTTCAGCCATAATATTACCTCCTTAAAGTACATCAGGAAGTTTTTTCCTGAGTCTGTTGTAGTTGAAAATACCAAGGGCGAAAATTACAACAAATTCAATTGCAAACACAAGACATTCCGTTTTGTTTGCATAGAACGGTCTGTTGTAGAGGAAACAGTTGCGGTAGCCGTTTACGAAAAAGTTAATCGGATTGATAAGCATGAGCTTGTTGAGAAACGGCGAATCAAAGCCGTAGGAGTTGTACATAATACCGGATAACCAGAAAATACCTGACATAACGGAAACAATCAGGCTTTCAAAGTCCTTACTGAACGCAGACATCGGGGCTGTTGACCATGTGAGTGCAAGGAAGAAGATAAACATCAACGGACAGTACAGGAAAAATTGCAGATTGTACCAGCTCGGTCCGATTGTGAAAAGTACATATGCGTACATAAATGCCATAAGAATCAGGTGAACAAAAAGCCTTGAAACCTCTGTATAAGTAAGGATTGTCGAAACGGGGAACTTAACCTTTGTAATAAATTGACGGTTGATTCTCAGTTCCTTTGCACCCTGCGTTATGCTGTCCTGAATAAAGAACCACGGAATGATACCGATGAACATAAAAGTAAAGAAGTCAATGGAAAAAGGCTGTGCTCCGCCGATGTCAAGGTGAAGTGTTTTAAGCTGTTTGATACCGCAGGAAAAAGCGAACCAGTAAACAAAAATTGTAAACGCAGGCTTAACAACAGCCCAAAGAGGACCGATTACGGCGCCTTTGTAAGTTTTAATAAGTTCGTTTTTGGCAAGGAGCAAAATCTGCTTTCCGAAGCCACGATGTTCTTTTAAAATTGTAAACAATTATTATACCATCCTATCTCTTTTGTGATGCACAGGCGCCCGCCTGCAAGTGAATAAAATCGAAAAATGTATTATGCACTCTTTAACAGTATATATTATATTACTTTTTCCTAATTTGTCAATCAAAACAAGGCAATTGAAATCTATTTGTAAGATTGAGCGAATCCCCGTTAATTCTGTGTATTTTGAGTGTTCGCAGAGCTAATATGACAACCTGTCACGGAAACCCTTAAAAATAAGGAATAATACTTTTCAGATAACATAAAATTTAAAGGCTGTATAAATGGGGGATGATTGATTTTAAAAATTCACCAAAATTAAAATCCCGAACAGAGCCTTTAAAAGCTTTGCTCGGGATTAATTTTATTGCTTATCAGTCTGCCTGGATTTTTACAAACTGTTCCTGCATATAGGAATAAACCTCATCGGAAACATTTGCAAATACATAGCATTTGTCAAGATACTCGTCACTCGGGAAGATGAATTCGTTTTTCTTTGCGTCTTCATCAATGTAATCGTCATATGCCACCTGATTGGGTGTTGCATAGTTGAGATATTCAAAGTTTGCGGCGGCAATTTCAGGATCCTGCATAAAGTTGATGAACTTCTCTGCATTTTCCTTGTTTTTACTGCATTTCGGAATACACATTGCGTCATAGAAAAGGTTTGAGCCGTCCTTTGGCATTGCGTAGTCAAGATCCTCGTTGTTATCAATCATTGTCATAATGTCGCCTGCGTAGTACGGAGCAATTGCCGACTGGCTGTTTTCCATTTCAGTAAATACCTGATCCATTACATATTTTTTAAGGAGAGGCTTCTGCTCTTTAAGTTTAGCGGCGGCTTTGTCAACATCTGCCTTGGTGCAGTTAGCAGGATTAATGCCCTCAAGCTGCATTGCAATTGCCATTGCGTCACGGCTGTTGTTAAACATAAGAATCTGACCCGAAAGGTCTTTGTTCCAAAGTGCGTCCCATGAATCGGGCTTTGTTTTAACTTTTGTTTTGTCATAAACCATACCTGTTACGCCCCAGCTGTAGCATACGGTATATTTACCTTCGGGATCGCAGGCAAGCTTTTTGAAACGATCCATAAGATTGTCGTAGTTAGGAATATTGTCAAAGTTAAGCTCCAACAGCATATCCTCATTAATCAATCTGCTGATCATATATTCGGACGGAATGACAACATCATAGCTTACATTACTGTTTTTCAGCATATTGTAAAGCTCTTCGTTGGTTTCATAGGTTGTGTAGTTTACCTTGATGTTGGTGCGTTTTTCAAACTCCTCGATAATGTCGAGTGAGTCATCTTCGCCGTTTGAAATGTACTCGCCCCAGTTGTAAACATTAACTTCTCCTGCGTCAGCTGAGTCAGCCGAAGCACCTCCGCCGCAGCCTGAAAGGCAAGCCGCACATGTTGCCGTCATTGCAGATGCAAGGACAATGCTGATGATTCTTTTCATTTCTCAATCTCCCTTTAATAAAATTTTTAAAATCAAGTTCTCTTTTTCTGCACCTTTTCTTCGTGTCTGTCACGCAGATTAATAATAACCATAACAATGAGTACAGCAAGGAAAAGCAGTGCGGAAAGAGCGTTGATTTTCGGTGAAATTCTCCTGTGAGTCATCGAGTAAATTTCAATAGAGAGGTTCTGGAATTTTGCACCTCTTGTGAAATATGTTATGATGAAATCGTCAAGAGAATATGTAAAACTCATGAGCAGACCCGAGAAAATACCCGGCATAAGCTCGTGAATAATTACCTTGTAAAATGCCTGCCATTGGTTACAGCCAAGGTCAAGGGCGGCGTCGTAAATGCTCTGATCCATTCGTTTGATTCTCGGCATAACATTAAGCACAACAAACGGAACACAAAAGCATATGTGCGAAATTAAAACCGTGAAAAATCCCATTTCAAAGTTAAAGATAACTCCGAGAGTCGTAAACAAAAGCATGAGAGAAACACCCATTACAATGTCAGGACTGATGATCGGAATGTTTGACGCATTCTGAATAAGCATTCTTTTTTTGCCCTTAAAATTGCTGATGCCGATTGCGGCGGCAGTTCCGAGGATTGTTGCAAAAACAGATGCAAGAACGGCAATAATAACAGTGTTCCACAATGCGTTCATAATATTGTCGTCACGAAAAAGCTGTACATACCATTTGAATGTAAATCCTTTCCAGACGGTAGTTTTGCCGTTGTTGAAGGAATAGAAGATAAGTACTGCAATGGGCGAATAAAGGAAAATAAGCAGGATTGCAATGTAAATTTTTGAAAGAATACCTGTTTTCTTTTTCATTATGCAATCGCCTCCTCATCACCGAACAAGTTCATGATTATCAGAAACACGAAAATAAAAATCATTAATATCAATGAAATTGCCGAACCCGTGTTTTGGTCTGTCCAAAATATTTTTTCAATGACATCACCAATCATAATGTCGTCCGGACCGCCGAGATACTGTGCAACCAGGAATGTGCTTGCACTCGGAACAAATACCATTGTCACACCCGAAATAATTCCGGGAACGCTGAGCGGTGCGACAACCTTTTTGAATACGGTAAAGTTGTTTGAACCGAGATCCTGCGCCGCCTCAATAAGACCGTTGTCGATTTTGCTCATAACGGTGTAAATCGGCAGAACCATAAACGGAAGATATTCATACACCATTCCGAGAATTACCGCACCCGTGTTGCCGATGTAGGTTGAATGAATACCCAAAAGCGAGAGCATCATATCAATCGGACCGTTGTCCTGCAAAAGCGTTACCCATGCGTAGATTCTTAGCAGAAAGTTCATCCACATAGGAATCATAAGCAACATAATGAGCGTGTTCTGTGTTGATTCTTTCATTCTCGTGAGAAGGTATGCAAGCGGATATGCAAGTACAAGACAGATTGCCGTTGAAATAAGCGCAATCCAAAGTGATTTTACAAAAATGTTTGTGTAGTAAAACGCATTTGTAAATGCCTGAAACGAAAAATTACCGTTCTTGTCGGTAAAGGCGGTAAAGCCGATCATAATAATCGGAATCATTGTGAAAACAACCATCCAGATTATGTAGGGAATAGAGGGCTTGCGTGATTTCATTTATCAGCCCTCCTTTTCCGAAAACTCTGAGATTACCTCAAACCGAGCCTTTGAAAAGTTGAATGAAAGCGGAACATAGGTTGCGACCTGCTCGTCCGTATCGCTGAGCATAAGCCACTTTCTTTCGTCCGATTCAAGAATGATTTCGTTGTGTTCACCCTTGTAAACTACGGATTCAATGTACAAATCCTTTAAATCGCCCACGCCGTCGCCTGCAAGCGAAAGAGCGTCGGGCGGCAGAGTGATTTTTAGCTTTGTACCTTCTTCATAGTATTTATCGGGAACGGTAACGGTTTCGCCCTCAAGCTCAAATTCAAAGGAATTGTCATTCTGATTTGCGTATGTAACGGTTGTCTCAATAACATTATCGTAAAACGGAAGAAGCTTGTTCATAATCTGAATGTTGAACGGGATAACCCTCATACCGATTTTGCTTCCGATTTCAGCCGATTCGGTGGAGTGGATAAGAATTTCACACTTTCCGCATCTTACGCTCATCTCATAGTGAACGCCCTTGAAGGTTGTGTTCTCAACAGTTCCGACAAGCTGACCGTCCTCGGGAGAGGTAACTTCAATATCCTCGGGACGGATGACAACATCAACAGGAGTATTCCTGCCGAATCCCTTGTCAACACATTCAAGCTCTTTGCCGAGAATTTGAATTCTGCAGTCATCAAGCATAATTCCGTTGAGAATATTTGCCTCACCGATAAAGTCTGCAACAAATGCGTTCACAGGCTCGTTGTATATATCCTCGGGAGAACCAATCTGCTCGATTACACCGTTGTTCATAACAACAACACGGTCGCTCATGGTCAGAGCCTCTTCCTGATCGTGAGTAACATATATAAATGTTTTCTGAGTTTTCTGCTGGATTTCCTTAAGCTCAAGCTGCATACTCTTACGCAGTTTAAGGTCAAGAGCACCGAGAGGCTCGTCAAGCAGAATGATTTCGGGATCGCACACAAGCGCTCTTGCAATTGCAACACGCTGCTGCTGACCGCCCGAAAGCTTTGCAACGGAACGCTTTTCATAACCCTTGAGGTCAACGGTTGCAAGCATATCGGTTACACGCTTTTTTATTTCATCTTTCGGCATCTTTTTAAGCTTGAGTCCGAAAGCCACATTATCAAAAACATTGAGGTGGGGAAACAAAGAATATTTCTGGAATACCGTGTTTACATTTCTTTTATTCGGAGGAGTTCCGTTAATTCTTTTGCCGCCGAAAATGACATCGCCGCTGTCGGGTTCAACAAAACCGCCGATGATGCGCAGAGTTGTGGTTTTACCGCAGCCTGACGGACCGAGAATAGTTACAAATTCCTTTTCATTTATATCAAGGTTGATGTGGTTAAGAATTACCTCACCGTCAAATTTGATGAAAATATCCTTGAGTGAAACTATTGTTTTCTTTGATGTCTGTTCCATTTATGCACCCCTGTTCCGTTGTGATAACAGTAAAATCCGTAAAAAATAAAGCGGATTGTGTCAGCCTGAAAAATGCAGGCGAACACAGTCCGCTCTGCCGTTTCTGCAAAGACATAACCATGATGCTCAGAATTTTTGAACAGAAAAATAAGACGGCTGTGTCGCCCCGTCCTTTTTCTTTACACAAAATCCTTATTAACCGCTTAAAAGCGATTGCACGCAATACAATTTAAATTTTCCGAAATGTCACCCGTCACATAAGCATCAGGGGACAACTGCTCTTTGATTATATTCTAAATGCACAAAAATGTCAATCAATATCGTGTAAAAAGAAAATCAAATTTGCATTACTAATATTCTTTTAAAGAAGTAAAGTTCATACAGAGTCAGAAAAGGTTAAATATAATGCTTTTTGGTGCAAAATTATTGTTAAAAAAATTTTACAACCGTGTAATCTGCACAAAAAACAGCCCTCGAATTTGTAACATAAAGTATGTACTTTTTTGGTGAAATTTGTTATAATGAAATCGAGAATTTTATGAAAGGATGTTTTCCCTATGAAGAAAGCAAAAAAGATTGCAAGTCTTGTTGTTGCGTCTGCGCTTCTGACATCTTCTTTTGCGGCAATTACCTCCGTAAATGCTGCCGAGGTTGATTCCGCACAGACTGCATCTGCCGACAGTACCCTTCGTGATAAGGTCGGCGACGGTGTTATGCTCCACGCATTCAACTGGTCTTACAATACAATCAAAGAAAACCTTCCCGCAATTGCAGCGGCAGGATACACAACAGTTCAGACTTCTCCCGTTCAGCAGCCAAAGGACTACTCAACCTCAGGCGATGTAACAGGTCAGTGGTGGAAGCTTTATCAGCCGATCAGCTTCCATATTGCAGAGGAGTCATGGCTCGGCACAAAGGACGATCTTAAATCACTTTGTGATGAGGCTGACAAATACGGCATCAAAATCATCTGCGATATCGTTTCAAACCATATTGCAAATGCCGATGAAAATAGGCCGGATATTGTGAGCAATCAGGTTAAAAAGTACGAGCCTGAGTTCTATAAGAAAAGAAGAACCTACACCCGTACATACAAAGGCGATGCAAACGACAGTTCGGTTCAGGCAGTTGTTCAGGGTCATGTTTCAAGTTGTCCTGACCTTGTAACAAACGATACTGCTGTTCAGGGATACATTATCAACCTCCTCAAGGAATGCATCGACTGCGGCGTTGACGGTTTCCGTTTTGATGCTGCAAAGCATATTGAAACAGAGGATGACGGCGAGTATGCGTCTGATTACTGGAAAAATATTACAAGCTCGGCTTCTTCTTACTACACACAGAAAACAGGCGATGACCTCTACATCTACGGTGAAATTCTTAACAACTGCGGTGCAGACAGAAGCTACTCCTCATACACCAAGTATATCAATGTTACTGACAACAGAACGGGCGACGCAGTGCTTTACAATGTCACAAGGGGTAAGGCAAGCACAGCTACCAATGCAAAATACAAATCAGGTGTTGCAGCGTCAAATGCAGTTCTCTGGGCAGAAAGCCACGATACATACGAGGGCAGCTCGGGTTCATCGGGATTCTCAAACACTGCCGATGTTTCGGATGAAAATGTTGTAAAGGCATGGGCAATCGTTGCGTCAAGAAAAGATTCAACAGCACTTTTCTTTGCCCGTCCGGGAACAGCTCTCATGGGTAACATTTCAACGGATTCAACTTACAAGAGCACAGCTGTTTCCGAAATTAATAAGTTCCACAACCTTTTTGTAGGTCAGTCTGAAAAGCTCGGTTCTTCAGGCGACATTGCTTATGTTGCAAGAGGCACAAGCGGTATCGTTCTTTCAAATTGTAAAGGTACAAACGCAAGCGTAAGTATTTCCGGCACAGGTCTTGCAGACGGCAAATATACGGATACGGTTTCAGGTGCTGAGTTTACGGTTGCAAACGGCGTTCTCACAGGTTCAATCGGCAACACGGGTGTTGCTGTTGTTTACAACGGTACAACAACCCCGAAGGCAATAAACTCTGTTGAAAGCGGTTCGTTCAGGGGCGACACAATGACCCTTACACTCAGTCTTGAAAACGCAACATCGGGTACTTACTGTCTTGATGATTCAACTCCTGTTAAGTTTACGGGTACAACATCAATCCGCATCGGTTCAGATTATAAGCCGGGCGAAACAATCAATCTCACAGTTACGGCAACCGACGGCGTAAAGACCTCTTCAATGGTTTATAAGTACACAAAGAGTACCGCTCAGGAATCGGGAGTGTATGTATTCTTCAACCCTGCTAACAAGAAGGGCTGGTCAGCACCTTACCAGGTTTACATCTATGATGAAACCACAAACAAGGGTACTGTTTACAAGAATGCAAACTGGCCGGGCGAAGCAATGACTCTTGATCCTGCAACAGGTTACTATTACTACGAAGTTCCGAAGTCATCAAGTATTTCAGCTGATGAGGATGATGAAAATCAGGCTGCGTCGGATTTTGACCTTTCAACTTCAGCCAACACAAGAGTAATCATCTCTGAAAAAGGCGGCGAGCAGTATCCGGGCAGAACAGATACACCTATCAGCCTCAATGGTTCATCAAAGGCATTCTCGCTTACAAAGGCAGGTACATGGGAGGATACAACTCTTACACCTACAAAGGTTGAGATTGAGGCTACTGATGTTACAAAGGGTTCTGCAGCAGAACCTACAACAAAGCCTGTTCCGTCAACTCAGCCTACAACCGCACAGCCCGCAACAGAGCCTTCGGGCAATGCTGTTTACGGTGATGTAAACGGTGACGGTGACATTACAGTCGTTGACGCTACACTTGTTCAGAAACATGTCGTTCAGCTTGAAACACTTTCGGCTGACAAGCAGATTCTTGCTGATGTTAATGGGGATAATACACTCTCTGTTGTTGACGCAACATTGATTCAGAAGTACATTGTTCAGCTCAAAGACTGGGGCCGCACGGGTGATGTTTATCAGGCAGAACAGCCTACAACACCTGAGCCGACTACAGCCGAGCCTACAACCGTAAAGCCGACTGCACAGCCTACAACAAAGCCTGCTGACACATACACTCTTTACTTCAAGACTAAGCTTGGCTGGATGACATCTGACGGTGTTTCACTCTTTGCTTATGACCTTGACACAGGCGTAAGCTATCAGTTTGAGCAGGATACAGACGCTTACCCGAATGTTTACACAGTTGAAGTTCCTGCAACAGTTTCAAATGTCAGCGTTTATCGTTCTCTTTCAGAGGTTGACGAAAAGCCTGTAGGCGGTGATGACGGTAATGTTTACAATTGCTGGGATGCAACAGTTTCAAAGACAAACAATTGCATCACACTCAGCAATGACGAAGCTGTTTCAACAGCTCCGTATGTTCCGGAGCAGAAGCCTGCATTCACACTTTCAAGAGTTTACTTTGATAACTCAAAGGCACACTATACTGATGTTTATATCTACGGTTGGGCAGAGAGCGGACTCGGCAACGCAGCAGCTCACATGAATAAGATTGCAGGTACAGATATCTGGTACTACGATTTTGACACACCGCTCAGCCCCGGTTCAAACTGTTTCCTCTTTAAGGACACAGAATCAACATGGAAAACACAGACAAACGACTTGACAGTTGCTGACGGTAAGAACTGTTTCCGTGCAAATCCGGGTTCAAAGTCCGGCGGTGTCTGGGTAAGCTATTCAGAATAACAGAACTACAGAACAACCTTTTCTTAATATTCTGCTAACAGCAAAGCATTCCCTCCGATAAAATTCGGGGGGAATGTTACTTTTAATATGATTTTACTTGAAAAAGAATGTAATATACAGTATTATATTAGGAGTATTAGACCAAAATTTAAGTGAATTTATGGACGGGAATTTATGAAAACAGAGCAGATTTTTCAGGAATTTGAACAAAGGCTTGAAAAAGAATATTACGCACAGCTTGCAAGCAAAGAAATTCTGACTGTTCCTTTGCTTATTGAGATTTTTCTTGACGATGATTACGCAAATGCTCACTGGGCGGAACAGGTTCTTGAGTATATTTGCGAAGTAAATCCGAAACTTGTCTATCCGTTCTTTGAATTTGTTGCCAAAGGTCTTGACAACTGCAACGGCTTTCTTGCGTGGAATACCTGGAAGTTGATTACAAAGCTTTTGCCGACTGACACGGAAAATAAATTTGAAAGCGTAAAAGAAAGGTTTTACGATGCACTTGTTTCAAAAACACCGGCAGAATTTTCCATAGCCTGTGATTGTGCCGTGTCCGTTTTCATTAACAAAGCGGATGAACAGAAAAAATTGCTTGATATTTTGAAGAAATCCGCTGAACACAAGTTTTACATTGGCGATACCGAAATTGAAAACAGCGGAGAGATAGCCAAAGAAAAAGTACAGATATTTCTTGAAAGAATAATGAACTATAAAACAAAAACGGAGAACAATTGTTAACTGATATAATCCCCTTAAAGCAGACTCTTGAAATAACATGGTTTTCAGGGAATGCTTTAAGGGGAGATTTTTTATGTGAAAAAGAAGAAAAAAGTACGGTACTGAAACGGGATAAAGACAACTGTTAAATCATATTTTCGGATTTTACAATACCATGTTACAAAAAATCCGCAGACGGTAAAATCTGCGGATAAAATGTTTAAAATTATAATTAAAATGCCTCTGTAAGCGGATTGACTGCACCCGGCTGTATTTTTTCGGGATGGTCAATATATTCGATTGCCTTGCCGCAACCGTTGATAACGCAGTCAGCGGCGGCTTTGTGAACTCTTACTTTCAGCTTTGTGGATTCGCTGAGAAGCCTTGCAAATCCCGTCAGCTTGGCAAGACCGCCTGTCAAAATTATACCGTCAGTGTAGATGTCACCGACAAGCTCGGGCGGAGTCTGTTCAAGCACATCTTTAATTGCCCTGATAATGTTAAGCGCAATATCCTCAATTACAGGCTTGATTTCGGCATAGCCAACATCAATAAATTTGGGCAGACCGCTTACGGCATCTCTGCCTTTAACTCTGAAAAGCTTAGGCTCTTTCGGAATTTTTACACAGCCAACAGCCTTTTTGCACGCCTCTGCCATGTTTGTGCCGATAATCAGGTTATGCTCTTTTCTGATGTATTTAACGATTTCTTCGTCCATTGCACAGCCTGCCGACTTTATGCACTTGGAAACCGAAATTCCGCCGAGAGAAAGCACGGCAATATCTGCCGTACCGCTGCCGACATCTGCAATCAGAATGCCGTGAGGACTTGTTATGTCGAGCGAACAGCCCATTGCCGCCGCTTTTGGTGCTTCAATAAGATACACCTTGCGAACACCGATTGAGCTTACTGCGTTTACAACAGCTCTTTTTTCAACCTCGGTAACCTCACTCGGGATTGATGCAACAACCCTCGGCATAGTTACCTTTGACGGACTGACCTCTTTTATAAGAATTGAAACCATATCCTCAACAAGTTCGGAGCGTGAAATAACACCGTCATCAATCGGGTGCATTGCTCTTATGCCTGCAGGCGTTTTGCCAATCATCTTATAAGCCTCGTTGCCGACGCCGACAATGTCGTAGGTGTCAACATCAAAAGCAACAACGCTTGCCTCATCAAGCACTATTCCTTTATTTTCAATAAAAACTCTTGTTCTGTCAGAACCGAGATCAATAGCTATATCCATTTTAATCACTCCAATGCTATATCAGCAGAGATGTGCAAAGCGTACAGCAACAAATCTCGCCGCATTTGCACTTGTTAAGTATTCTTGCACATTCGCCAAGCGTACTGCCTGTTGTAATAATGTCGTCAATAATCAGTATTCGCTTGTCTTTGATTAAATTCTTGTCAATCGGCGAGTAAACGCCTATAACATTTTTTGCTCTTTCAGCCGCCTTTATGCTGTGCTGGGTTTTATTTTTCTTTGTTTTGGCAAGCAGGTCGGCATACTCAATGCCGAGAAGCCTTGCACATTCCTTTGCAAGCAACTCAGCCTGATTGTATCCACGCTTTCTGAGAGTATCCTTGTGCATCGGCACACAGGTGACAAGGTCAAATTCCCTGTCACGGTAAACATCTTTTATTGAACGAACCATTTCGTGTGAAAGCAATTCGGCATATGCACCGCAGTTGTGAAATTTAAAGTTAAGAACTGCCCTGCGAAAAATTCCGTCATAGGGGAAAGGAGAGGTGCAGATGTACCCTCCCGTTGCATATCGTACAAGCGGCATTTCGGGGAATTCTTTTCTGCATTTGTCACAACAGTTTTTGTTCGGTTCAATAACCCTTCCGCAGTACGGACAACGAACCGTAAAGAAAAATCCTTTTATCGTGCCGAAAACTTTTTTAATAAAGTGTGTCATCTCTCAGTAAAAATTCTTTAAGACCGCTGTACCGTTTTGTACGGCGGTTATTGTTTACCATATATTCAACGGTTGACGGATTGCCGACAAGCACAAGCGTTTTCTTCGCCCTTGTAACAGCGGTGTAGAGCAGATTTCTGTAGTAAAGCTGAGGAGGCCCTGAAAACATCGGTATAATAACTGCGTCAAATTCATTGCCCTGACTTTTATGCACCGTGATTGCGTAGGCAAAATCAAGATCGCCCGCAAATTCAAAGGTGTATCTTGCAATCTTGTCAAAAAATTTAACGACAAGCGATTTTGTCTTTCTGTCAATCCTTGTGATGATTCCTATGTCACCGTTGAAAATTCCTTCGCCCGTTTCGCCGTTTTCACGAAACCAGCGAATATCATAGTTGTTTTTTATCTGCATAACCTTGTCGCCTGTACGAAAGGTTTTTGAACCAATTGTGATTTCCGCCTTATCGTCATCCTTCGGATTTAGCGCCGCCTGCAATTTGTGGTTAAGCTCGGCAGTTCCGAGTTCACCTTTTTTGGACGGAGCAAGCACCTGAATGTTTTCAAACGGAGAATATCCGTATGCTTTTGGCAGACGATTTGCACAAAGGTCAGCTATTACCGCTGAAACTTCTGATTTATTGTTCCTTTGAAGAAAGAAAAAATCCTTGTCGGCGGAATTAAGAATGGGTATTTCACCGTTCACAATCTTATGTGCGTTTGTGACAATAAGGCTCTGCTGTGCCTGACGGAAAATTTCATTCAACCGTACAACGGGAATAAGTCCGCTTTCGATAAGATCGCCGAGCACATTACCCGGACCTACGGAGGGGAGCTGGTCGGAGTCGCCTACAAGAATAAGTCTGCATCCTGTGGAAAGCGCTCTCATAACGCTTTCCATAATGAATGCGTCCACCATTGAAACCTCGTCAACAATCAATGCGTCGCATTTAAGCTGATTGCGTTCGTTCTTGTTGAAAATGGGGTTGTCATGTTTATCCCAGCTGACCTCAAGCAGTCTGTGCAGAGTTTTTGCCTCATCGCCCGTGAGCTCGCTCATTCGTTGAGCCGCTCTGCCTGTGGGGGCAGAAAGCAAAACTGTTTTGCCGTTTGCTTTCATTATTTTTATTATAGCATTGAGGGTTGTCGTTTTTCCTGTACCGGGACCGCCAGTCAGAACGAGCATACCCTCGGTAAGTGCCATAGTGATTGCTTTCTTTTGCAAATCGGCATATTCGATTCCGTCCTCTTTTTCACATTTTTCAATCGCCTTGTCAATGTTTTTAATTTTCTCTGACGGAAATTTAAGCAACATTTTTATTCTTGACGCTATGTACATTTCGCAGAGGTGAACATTGGGAGGGAACACAAATTTTTTGCCGTCAATCTTATCTTCGATAAGCGAACGGTCAAACAGCATTTCTTCCATGCACTCCGAAACCTTTTCACCGTCAATTCCGAGAAAATCGGTTGAAACCTTCAGCAGCTTTTCCTTTGGCAGACAGGTGTGACCGTTTCGCTCATTGTGATGAAGAATGTGTACGATTCCTGCACGCATACGGACATTTGAATCGGGTTCTAATTTTTCTTTTTTAGCAATAAAATCTGCACTCTCAAACGATACCCCAAAATCACCCTGACAGAGAATGTACGGATTTTTCTTGATTAAATCGACACAGTTCGGACCGTAAGCGTTGAAAATTTTGACCGATGCGGTGTTTGAAATTCCGTACTCGCCGAGAAAAAGCATGAGTGTTCGCACGCCTGTGTTCTGCTTTAATTGCTTTGAAAAATCCTCGGCTTTTTGCGAAGAAATTCCTTTCAGCATTGCAACTCTTTCGGGCTGATTTTCAAGCACATCAAGCGTTGCCTCGCCAAATTCCTTTACAAGCCTTTGTGCGGTCTGAGTGCCGATTCCCTTGATAGCTCCGGATGACAGATAACGCAGAATATCAGCCGCCTCGGTAGGTCTGCTGATTTCGCAAATCTGCACGGCAAACTGTCTGCCGTAGCTCGGATGATTTGTATATTTGCCGGTAAGCTTTACAACATCACCCGACGACACCTGTGGCATAATTCCGACAGCGGTCAAATAATCGTCACCGTCAGCAAGCTCAATTACCGTGTAGCCGTTTTCATCGTTTCGGAAAACCACGCTTTCAATTGCTCCCTCAAGCTGAAGAAGATTGTCGTTGTTCATTAAAACTTACTCCTCAAATCTTTTTGTGAGTTCGCCGAGAGTAATTTCGTAGCCCGCTCTTTCATAGTCAAGGTAATCCGTACACGGCTTGAAGCCATCCGTATTTTTTGAAATCTGCAAAGCAATGTATTCAAGAAAATGCGGATTTTTAATCATAATAGGACCTGTAACATGAGTAGCAAAAAGGTTCTTGTCCTTCAAACCCTCTGCTTTTGCATTTTCGTAGTCACCGAGTCCGTGTTTAACAGTGAAAAGATGATTTTCAATACCTTTAATTTCACTGCACTTGTTTACAAAGCCGACAATCGGTTTTGTGAGAATGTCAGATGTATAAACAATATCGCCTGTAATTCTGCGTTTGTTCTGCTCGGTAACTGTAAAATCATAAATTCCGAGTCCGTCAAAAACCTTGCCTTCAGAGTCTGTAATTGTTTTTCCGAGCATTTCAAACGAGTTGCCCGTCATAAGAATTACCTTGCCGCTGTTGATGTATTCAACAAGAAAATCCTTGTACTTTTTAAAATCCTGCAAAACAAGCTTCTGATTTTTTTCTGTACCCGAACCGATGTAGATAAAATCGTAATCGCCCAGGTCGGCATTGTCAAACAGGGTAAGCCTGTCGGTTGTAAATTTCACACCGCTCTTTTCAAGCATTCTTTCAAGCGCAGAAACATTGGCATATTCTCCGTACAGGTTCATTATATCGTGATACAAATGAAGAATTTTCATAATCAGTCCACCTTTACCTTTTCAAGAAATTTACCCTTGTCTGAGAAACAGGTAATTACATAAATCTTTTCTTTGCGGTCATTGTCAAGATAATCAACGGCTTCTTCAATGTCCTTGATAACCTTGATTTTGTTTCTGTCAACTTTTGAGAAAGAAAATCTTGTTGCAAGGTCGTTGCAATATGTTCCTGCAAGCACAATGTTCTTTACATTGTCGCTTTTGAGAAGGTCAAAGTTGATGTCCCAAAGCCATGAAACATCGCTTGTAAAATACTTTCTGCTGACTGCGTCAACAATAATCAAAACATCGCACTTATCCTTGTCGGATGCGGCAAGCTTGAGTGACTGATTGTACGAAATGCTGTTTTCATGTTTTGATGTAACAAGCGTACCCTTTCTGTTTCCGAGCGTGAATGTTACAACACGGAAGTTTTTAAGAACATAATTGCTCAGGCTCTTTGCAATTGTGTTTCCGTCAACACCTGTGATTGACGCAACGGTAAATGCCGCAAGCAAATTGTAAACATTATAAAGCGATTTGAGCGTAAGTTCAATCTTGTACTTATTGTTGATTGTAATTTCGCCTTTTTCAAGATCGGCAGATGTAACTGTGTAGCTTGTATCCTGCCTTTTAAGACCGCAGTTAGGGCATTCATAGTTGCCGATGTGGTCGTAGTGATAGCTTGAATATGTCATAGGAGATTTGCAGTGAGGGCAATATGCACCGTCATTATAAACACCGACAAACTCCTTTGTATCGGTCGGAAGATTGCCTGCACCGAACCATACAACATTATCCCTGCCGTAGCCAAAGCACGAAACAAGCGGATCGTCGGCGTTAAGAATAAGCTGAGTTTCGGGATGAATACTATCCTTTACGGCATTGTAAACCCATTCCGGATGACCGTTTCGTGTGAGCTGGTCACGGTAAAGGTTTGTGATAACATAATGAGTCGGTGTGATGTATTTGAAGGTATATTTTGCAAAGCGTTCGTCACTTTCAATGAGAAGAATATCCGATTTAACCTTGCCCGAAAGAGTACAACTGCCGAGAATAAGAGTTGTAACGCCCTCAATCTGGTTAGAACCCTCTTTGTTCCAGGCAACTTTTTTGCCGCTTTCACAAAGAATATGTGCAATCATCTCAACGGTAGATGTCTTGCCGTTACTGCCTGTTACGGCAACAATATATTTCGGCAGTTCAATTCGTCCGAGAATATCGGGGCAGAGCTTAAGCGCAATCTGTCCCGGCAGACTGCTGCCCTTGCCGAGTAATCCTCCGACAAATTTCAGAACCTTGCACACAATAATAGTAAATAGTTTTTTCATTTTGCCACTTCCTTAATTAAAGACAACCTGTGTTGTCTCTACATACCTTGTATATATTCTTCATCATTATACCACAATTTTATTTCTTTGAATATATATTCTTAAAATTTTTTGCAAATTGAAACAGCAGGTTGAAAAAATTTTAAATCCAAAAAATAAAAAGCCCGAAATTCGGTCAGCTTGAATTTCGGGCTTTTTTGCAGACTGCAACCATCCGTTCAACGAGTGGTTTTGATTTTATCTGTACTTTTCAACAAAATCGGCAATAAACTTTTTGAAAACACTTGCCTGTGAAATCCCGATATTTCTGCATATTCCTCTGAATTCCTCAACAAGTTCCTTTGGGGCGGAAAATGAAATTTGACTGTAAACTTTTTGATTGTATCTGCGTTTTACTTCGGTTGATGTGACGGTTTTTCTTTTTTCTTCCATAATAATTCCTCCTCAAATCAAAACGGAATCTCATAATTTAATCGTTTTTTCTGCAAATTCCATTGATATTTTCAATGTAACTATATTATACAAAAGACCGCTGTCCCATTATCCTCCCTATGAATTTTAAAATTGAATTTTGTTGTCAGTTGAAAAGTAAATTAATTTTTGGATTTACTTGTATTGAAGGTGAGATTATAATATAATAAGCGTTGTTATGTAAATTTTGTTATGTGATTTATTAACGGAGAAAATTATGACTGAAAAAGAAAAAATGCTTAATTCACAGATGTATAATCCAATGGGTGACAAACAGCTTCGCAATGAACGCTGTTCGGTTAAAAATCTTTGCAGAGAGTACAACAATCTTCCGTTTGAGGATGAAGAGACTCAAAAAATTCTTATAAAGAAAATTGTCGGCAGTACAAAGGAAAATTTCTACATTACCGCTCCGTTCTGGTGCGACTACGGCTACAATATCGAACTCGGTGAAAATTTTTATTCAAACCACAATATGGTGATTCTCGACTGTGCAAAGGTGAAATTCGGCGACAATGTTTTTGTTGCACCAAACTGCGGATTTTACACGGCAGGTCATCCTGTTGATTATCCGAGAAGAAACGCAGGCTTTGAATATGCCTATCCGATTACCGTCGGCGACAATGTGTGGATTGGCGGAGGAGTTCAGGTCATGCCGGGCGTCACAATCGGAAGTAATGTTGTAATCGGCGGCGGAAGCGTTGTTGTAAAGGATATTCCGTCCGACTGCGTAGCTGTGGGGAATCCGTGCAAGCCTATCAGAAAAATCACGGATGAGGATATGAAAACCTGTTTTGACAAAAGTATGAATAAATAACTTCAAGTGAGGATTTTATGGAGCTTAAAAGTAACGAAGAAAAAATTACCCGTGCATTGCTCGTCAGCGTTGACACGGGCGAATATGACGCACAGGCGTCACTTGACGAACTTTTTGAACTTGTAAAAAGTGCGGGAGCAGATCCCGTTTTATCGGTAACGCAGAATCTGCAAAAAATTGAAAAGGGTACTTTTGTCGGCACAGGTAAGCTTGCCGAGATTGCCGAAATCTGCGAATCGCAGGAGATAGATTTGCTTGTGTTCGACAGCGAGCTTTCTCCGACACAGATTAAAAATATCGAGGCTGAAACAGATGTCAGAGTAATTGACCGAACAACGCTTATTCTCGATATTTTTGCCCAGAGAGCAAGGTCAAAAGAGGGTAAGCTTCAGGTTGAGCTTGCACAGCTTAAATATATGCTCCCAAGACTTACGGGCAAGGGTATCGCAATGTCAAGACTCGGCGGCGGTATCGGTACAAGAGGTCCGGGTGAAACAAAGCTTGAAACCGACAGACGACATATCCGCAGAAGAATTGAAAGCCTGAAAGAAGAGCTTTCCGACCTTGAAAAGCATCGTCAGATGTTGCGTTCACGCAGAAAAAAAGACGGTGTAATAACCTGTGCGATTGTCGGCTACACAAACGCAGGCAAGTCAACTCTTATGAACTGCCTTACGAACGCAGGTGTGCTTGCACAGGACAAGCTTTTTGCAACGCTTGATCCCACATCAAGAGCGTTGAAGCTTCCGAGCGGTGTAACCGTTATGATGATTGACACGGTAGGACTTGTTCGCAGACTTCCGCACCACCTTGTTGAAGCATTCCGCTCAACCCTTGAAGAGGCGGCACAGTCAGATATTATTCTAAATGTATGTGACGCATCAAGTGACGAGGCAAGAACACATATGCAGGTTACAACCGACTTGCTTGAATCCCTCGGTTGCGGTGACACACCGATTATAACCGTTCTCAATAAGTGCGATTTGCTTGACGAAACTATGCTTGCGCAGGACTTCAAAGCCTGTGTTCGCATAAGCGCAAAGAACGGCACGGGTATAGACGAACTTCTTAATGCAATTGAGGACAATCTTCCCGTCAGAATGAAAAGAGTAAAAATTCTTCTGCCGTTTGCACAGGCAGGTCTTGCAAATGAAATCCGCAACAAAGGTACTCTCATTTATGAAGAATATGTTGCCGAAGGACTTTCGGTTGAGGCTGTTGTTGACGAAGCACTTTATGCTAAACTTGCAAAATATGAATGTGAATAACTTAAAATTTATTTAATTTGACATTCTGTTTTTTGGTTGTTATAATGATATTATGAAAGGAAAATGATATGTCATTCTTTGATATGATTCAATCATTTGACACCTCGGTTCTTGAATTTATTCAGAACACATTTCAATGCTCTTTTCTTGATCCGATTATGGCTTTTTTCAGCTATATGGGTGAAATGGGGCTTTTCTGGATTGCAGTCGGCATTGTGTTTATAATTTTTAAAAAAACTCGCTCAATGGGAGTTATGATGCTTGTCGCAATGGCAATCGGCTTTCTTGTCGGTGAAATCGGAATAAAAAATCTTATAAACCGACCACGGCCGTTTATGGTGAATATCGATTATTCAGCAAGACCGTCTGAGTTGAATCCCGACTTTGGGCTTAACATAGCCATTCCGTCAGGCAGCAGCTTTCCGTCGGGACACAGCTGTTCGTCACTTGCGGCGGCAACCGTTATGCTCATCAAAGACAAACGATTCGGAATTCCTGCACTTGTACTTGCGCTTTTGATTGTATTCTCAAGACTTTATAACTATGTTCATTATCCGTCAGATGTTCTCTGCGGAATGTTACTCGGCGTGATTTGTGCCGTTGTTGTTGTGCTTGTGTTTAAAAAGACAGGTCTTGACAACAGGCTGTCACCGCAAAAGGTTAAAGAAGGCTGATTTTATGAAAAATTACAGATTTGTCGGCAAAACCTCAAAAGAGACTTTTCTCATCAAGGGAATTAATGTTTTCAACGAGCGTTGGATTCATGAGGGCAGTTGTGCCACCGTGACAAATCCTCAGAACGGCAAAAGCTATGTATTTTCAAAGTACATAAGCGGAGGAGTTGAGTTTGTTGCAGGAAAGGACGCAAGCGGTTACTGGCTGTTCTTTGTTGAGGTATAAAACCGTAAAATTCTTTGAAAGAATAATATATATTGGGAGTAAATGTTAAAAATGGAAAACGAAAAATTATTGGCAAAAAATCTGTTTGATTACAGCAGGACTATTGCAAAGCCCTTGCTTGAAACCGTTGATTATCCGTGGGAGGCTCTTCCGAAAATCAGCGAATTTATTATTGAACTCGGAAAAACTCTTGATCCCGAAATCTACGAGCAGAGGGGAGAAAATGTGTGGGTTGCAAAAAGTGCAAAGGTTTTTGACTCCGCATATCTCGGCGGACCGCTCATTATCTGCGAAGATGCCGAAATCAGACAGTGTGCTTTTATCAGAGGCAATGCAATTGTCGGCAGGGGTGCAGTTGTAGGCAACTCAACAGAGCTTAAAAATTCAATTCTTTTTGACGGTGTTCAGACTCCGCACTATAACTACATCGGTGACAGTATTCTTGGCTACAAGTCACACACAGGCGCAGGTGTAATCACATCAAACCTCAAGAGTGACAAGAGTCTTGTAACTGTTCTTTGCGACGGCGATAAGGTTGATACAAATGTTAAAAAGTTTGGCGCAATGCTCGGTGACCATGTAGAGGTAGGTTGCAACAGCGTTCTTAACCCAGGTTCGGTAATCGGCAGAAACACCAACATCTATCCGCTTTCATTTGTAAGAGGGTATGTTCCCGAAAACAGCATCTACAAGCGTCTTGGTGAGGTTGCAGAAAAGTACGAATAATATTTATGCATTTGTCGGCAAGCATAATTATTGTGTAGTTTTTATGTGATAAAGGAAAAATAACAGATTTTAAATTTTTGCGTTTTTTTGTTGACAATTGTGATGTTATTTGTTACAATTACCAAGGTTTTGATGACTTTTATCAGAACAATTTTCTGCCGTGTGCAGAAGTTGGATTGTATAAGCCCGTAATACGGACGGGTGTTTCTACAAACTGCCTTAAACAGTTTACTATAATCCCCGTTAAGGGGCGTAGTATTATGTTTTGGCGGTTTTTTTATTGCCCTTAAATGTTACCCACAACAATAAAGGAGAAAATGATAATGAAAAAGTACGATGTTATTATTGTAGGCGCAGGTCCGGGCGGAATTTTTTCTGCATATGAGCTTGTAACAAACAACTCTGAAATAAAGGTTGCCGTATTTGAAAAAGGTCATCTTCTTGAAAAGAGAAAATGTCCGATTGACGGTGACAAAGTTAAAAATTGTATTTCATGCAAAACCTGTTCCATTATGAGCGGTTTCGGCGGTGCGGGTGCGTTTTCGGACGGCAAGTACAACATAACAAACGATTTCGGAGGCACGCTCTACGAACATATCGGCAAGAAAAAAGCTATTGAGCTTATGGAATATGTTGACAAAATCAATATGAAGTTCGGCGGAGAGGGTACAAAGCTTTATTCCACAGCAGGCACAAGCTTTAAGAAGCTTTGCTTACAGAATAAGCTTAATCTTCTTGACGCATCAGTCCGTCATCTCGGTACGGACATCAACTACATTGTGCTTAAAAATCTTTATGATTACCTTGAAAACAAGGTTGATTTCTACTTTGATACACCTGTTGAAAATGTTGAACTCAAGAACGGCAATGATAAGGAAGGTTATCTTGTTGACACAGCCGATGAAAATTATGAGTGCAAAAAGTGCATTGTTTCAGTCGGCAGAAGCGGCAGCAAGTGGATGGAACATGTTTGTCATAACCTTAACATTCCCACAAAGTCGAATCGTGTTGACATCGGTGTTCGTGTGGAGCTCCCTGCCGCAATCTTTTCACACCTCACAGACGAACTCTACGAAAGCAAGATTGTTTACCGCACAGAACAGTTCGAGGACAATGTGCGTACATTCTGTATGAACCCGAAGGGTTGCGTTGTAAACGAAAACACAAACGGCATTATCACAGTAAACGGTCACAGCTATGAAGACAAGGCAAAGCAGACAGAGAACACAAACTTTGCACTCCTCGTCAGCAAGCATTTTTCAGAGCCTTTCAAGGACAGCAACGGTTATGGTGAAAGCATTGCCCGTCTTAGCAATATGCTGGGCGGAGGTGTAATTGTTCAGCGTTTCGGTGATTTGATTCGAGGTCGCCGAAGCAATCCGAGCAGAATCAAAGAAGGACTTGTTGTTCCGACTCTCGACGCAACACCGGGCGATTTGAGTCTTGTGCTTCCAAAGAGAATCCTTGACGGTATCATCGAAATGATTTATGCTCTTGACAAAATTGCCCCCGGCACAGCCAACGATGACACACTTCTCTACGGTGTTGAGGTCAAGTTCTATAATATGGAAGTTGATGTTGACGAGCATCTCGAGTCGCCCCACAAGGGACTTTATATCATCGGTGACGGCAGCGGTGTTACACATTCACTTTCTCATGCCAGCGCCGGCGGTGTATTCGTCGCAAGGGAAATCTTAGCCAATTAAAAATTGACGGCGAGCCGCCGTTCCCAATTCGTGAAGATAGATTGCATAATAAACAGCATATTATGCCCGAGTGCAAAATTGCAAGTGTTTATGCAGTCTATGCTGTAGGGGCGTCCATTGGACGCCCGCATTGATGTAACATTTTGTTTATTCACATAACTTATGATTTAATCAAAAATGTGTATTCATTTGCAACGGTGAACAAGGTTTGCCGTTGCAAAACAGACGATATCTTTCTGCGACTGCAAACAATAAAAATAACCAAAACCTATTGATTTTATTAATCGGTTATGGTATAATAAGCTCGTTGTAAAGCAGACTGAACAATCAGCTTGTCTTGCAATGGTGTTCTTTTGTACAATATATTTCTTTTTACGAACAAAGAAATGAATAATTTAGTTCAGAATTGCAAGAAGTCAAAAAGCGTGCAATTAAGTGAGCGACAGGCCCTGTACGATTGGGGTCTGTGAATCATGTCAGGCGGGGAACCGAGCAGCATTAAGCAGTATTGCCGATGCGATGCAGTAAGTCTGTCGTTCACTCATTTGTACGATTGCCGTTATTTCGGCTGACGGCTTGCATTTTTTGTTGATTGCGGGGTGAATTTTTGTATCAGGTACTCTATAGAAAGTGGCGACCGAAAACCTTTGCCGATGTTTCGGGACAGGAACACATAACCACAACTCTTTTAAACGAAATCAGCGCCAACCGTCTTAACCATGCATATCTTTTTACGGGTTCAAGAGGTACGGGCAAAACTACCTGTGCAAAAATTCTTGCGAAGGCAGTCAATTGCCTTCATCCCGTAAACGGAAATCCCTGCGGTGAATGTGAAATCTGCAAGGGAATTGACGACGGCAGTATCCTCGACATTGTCGAAATGGATGCCGCATCCAACAGAAAAATTGATGATATCCGTCAGATTATTGACGAGGTTCAGTTCAAGCCCGCGAAGTGCAAATACAGGGTTTACATCATTGACGAGGTTCATATGCTCACAACCGAGGCGTTTAATGCCTTGCTCAAAACGCTTGAAGAACCTCCCGAACATGTCATATTCATTCTGGCAACTACCGAAGTTCACAAGCTTCCGCAGACAATTCTGTCACGCTGTCAGCGTTTTGATTTTCACAGAATCCCACCCCGTGCAATAGCAGACAGACTGCTCTATGTTGCAAATCAGGAGGGCGTGACACTGAGCGACAGTGCCGCAATGCTTGCCGCATCTGTTGCTGACGGTGCGTTGCGAGATGCTCTTTCGCTTCTTGACAGATGCATTGCAATCAGCTCGGAAATTGATGAAGATGTTGTTCGCAGTGCCGCAGGACTTGCGAGAAAGACATATCTTTTTGAGCTTTCTAACTGCGTAATCAATAAGAACACAGCAAAGGCACTTGAAATTGTTGACAGGCTTTACGGTGAGTCCAAGGATATGGCAAGGCTTTGCGATGAATTGCTTTCGCATTTCAGAACGCTTATGCTCATAAAGTCGGTAAAAAATCCGAGGGATATCGTGATTATGGCTGACGATGAGTTTGAACAGGCTCAAACGCAGTCGGATTACCTCTCACTTGCCGACATTGTTTATTATATGGATGTGCTTTCAAAGGCATATCAGAATATGGGCAGGGGAACAGGCGACAGAACAGAGCTTGAAATGGCGGTTGTAAAGCTGTCATCGGCTGAGCTTGACGGTACAATTGAGGCTTTGACTGCAAGAGTAACCGCCCTTGAAAAGGCTGTTAAAAAGGGAATAAAGGTGAACTATGTTCCCGAACAGATGCAAACTGTACCACAGTCTGTTCAGAGTGAAACTCCAAAACCTGAGGCTCAAAATGCAGAACCCGAAAAGTCGCAGGAAACAAAACCTGTTTCGGAAAAAATCAAGGACGAGCCGGTAATTCCGACGCCTCCTGTTGAGATGCCGACACCGAAACAGCCCGTTCAGCCAATACAGGAACAACCCGTTTCTGCACAGCAAAAGCCTAAGAAAACAGCTCAAAGACCGAGCGTTGACCTTGATGCAATCTATAATAACGCACAGCCTTTTCCCGATTGGGCAGAGGTAGTCAATAATATGAAACCTGTTTCAAGGGCAATTGCGGCGGCATTTGCAAATTCTGCCGCTTACACAAGCGGAAAATATTTGCTGATTGACACAGATAATGAAATGGCTTTTGAACTCCTCAAAAATAACGAAAGACGACAGGAAATCCGTCAGCTTATTTTAGAAACAACAGGTCAGCACTATAATCTCGGTCCGTATAAAAGACCGAGTGCAAAACAAGAAGAAAAAACCGATCCCGTTGACAAGCTTATTGAAAGCTTGCAGGGAAGCGATGTAATAATAACACAAGAATAACCGAAAGGAAGATAAAATTATGAAAGCAAGATTACCAAAGGGTTACGGCAGCGGCGGAGCAAACAACATTCAGCAGCTTGCCCGTCAGGCTCAGAAACTTCAGGATGATATGGAGGCTGCATCAAAGGAACTCGAGACAAAAGAGTATGAGGCAACAGCCGGCGGCGGTGCAGTTAAGGTTACAGTAACAGGCAAAATGGAACTCACAAAGGTTGAAATTTCACCCGAAGTTGTTGATCCCGAGGATGTAGAAATGCTCTCAGACCTTGTTATGGCAGCCGCAAATGAGGCAATCAGAGCAGCCGCTAAGGAAAAAGAGGACAAAATGGAAACAATCTCAGGCGGACTTAACATTCCGGGAATGTTCTGATTATGTCGGGATATAATGTTGCTCCGCTTGAAAATTTGGTGGAGCAGTTTGAAAGAATGCCGGGAATCGGTAACAAAACCGCTCAAAGACTTGCATATTATGTTCTCAATCTGTCAAAAACAGAAGCGGAACAGCTTGCGGGTGCGGTGATGGATGCCCACACAAAGATTCACTATTGCAGTAAATGCTGTAATCTTACAGACAAAGACCTTTGTCCCGTGTGTGCAAATCCCGCAAGGGATCATTCCGTTATCTGCGTTGTTGAAACTCCGAGAGATGCTACGGCTATTGAAAATACCCACGAATTTAAGGGTGTTTATCATGTTCTCCACGGTTCAATCTCACCGCTTAACGATATCGGTCCCGACAACCTTACAATAAAAGAACTGCTTGCAAGGCTTAACGAGGAATCGGTTGAGGAGGTCATTATGGCAACCAACCCGACCGTTGAGGGCGATGCAACGGCTCTGTACATTTCAAAGCTCTTAAAGCCGCTTGGTGTAAAGGTGACAAGACTTGCCTACGGTATCCCCGTCGGCGGTGACCTTGAATATGCTGATGAATACACCCTTGCAAAGGCTCTTGAGGGCAGAAATGAAATTTAATTTCTTGATTTAAACTATTGACAAATTGTCAAAACAGTAGTATAATCTTGTATTCCACAGTAGAAAGGGGGATGTGCAGTGGCAAATATGAAAACGATTGCTCAGAACAAAAAGGCAAGACACGATTATTTCGTCGAGGAAACCTATGAAGCCGGAATTGAGCTTTGCGGTACGGAAGTAAAATCCTTGCGTGCCGGCAGAGTAAATCTCAAGGACAGCTGGTGTTCAATTGTTGACGGCGAAATTTTTGTCAACGGAATGCACATTTCTCCTTACGAACAGGGAAACATCTTTAACCGTGATCCGATGCGTGTGAGAAGGCTTCTTATGCACAAAAAAGAGATTTTAAAGCTCTACGGCACGGTTAAGCAGACGGGATATTCACTTATCCCGATTAGTCTGTATTTCAAGGACAGCAAGGTAAAACTTCAGGTTGGACTCTGCAAAGGTAAAAAGCTATACGATAAGCGTGCCGATATGGCAGAACGCTCCGCAAAGCGTGATATGGAGCGTGCCATTAAAGAACAGAGAAGATAGTTTGGTGTTACTATGAGTTTGCGTAGCTTGTACGAAAATATTTCGGAATACAGCGATTTCGCTTTAATCGGGCGGGACTTTTCTGCCTTTGATACCGATTATTCCGTGCTTGGTTTTGCAAATTCGTCCGATAAAACCGAGCTTGTTCTGTTGAATTTCAATTGTTCCAAAGATGATATTTGCTGTGAAGATTTGACTTTGAGAGAAAATATCATTCTTGAAAAGAAAAATAATTCTGATTTGTCCGATGATTTTTCCGCAATTGTAATTGACGGACAGCGTTTTGACTTTGACTCTGTATGCGGTGAAACGCTTGAATGTTGCGAATTAACAAGGTCATATATCATCTCAGAGTTTATGAAACTCGGTTGGAAGAGCGACAGATTTTTGGACGCTCCTCTTGATTCTCTGTTCATAAGCTTTATTGAACTTGAGAATAAGATTGATGATTTGTCTTTGCTTGATTTGACAAAGAATGTTGAAATAATATTTTCAAAATATCAAAAGACAGATTATCCGTTAGCAAAACTCAGCCTTGAAGTTGGCAAGGAAGTAAATATTCCGATTGAAATTTTTGATGGCGAAAATCAGATTGTGATTAAAAATCTTAAACTTTTGAATTTGGCAGAGTGTCCTGATACGGATGAGTTTTTTCAAGAAGATGTTATTCTTCCGTATGTTGAGTATTCGGGCAATAACGAATTATCGTTGACATTCTGTCTTTCGGATGAGCTTGATAAACCATTTAAAGGTATGGGCGGTTTGGCTGTCGATAACGGTGTTGCTGCACTTGCTATTGACGTTCCAAATGATAATAATTTGAATACTGCACTATTATATTCACCGATTGAGCGGAACACAAAGCACATTGAATGTTGTCTTTTCTGCTGTGAAAAAATGCTTGATAAGCCTGCCGCTGAATACAGGTTTTCAATATAAAATTTTTAAATTGAATATGGGGATGTAAAGGTTTCGACGGGGATTTCAAACCTTGGTAAGCGAGCGGCGGTGCGGAACCGCCATAAAATCCGCAACTTTAAAATTAACTGACAACAAAACAGTTGCTTTAGCAGCCTGAGTGCTGCTCGTTCCTGCACAGAGTACCTCGGCTGTGTAAGGGGCGTCGATTAGAGGTAAATGTGAACAGGGGAGCACTCCGAACCCTGTCACAGCTTAGGAGCTGCCAAAGTGCATAGCCTGTTGATGGGCGATGCACCGAGGGAGATTTAAAACACCAACTGCGCTCGGAGAAACCCTTGGCAAGATTTTTTCGGACAGGGGTTCGATTCCCCTCATCTCCACCACATTAAAACCGCAATCGTGATACAGAAGAGTATCTTGATTGCGGTTTTTTTATAATTGCGTTTAATATAAGTGAATAGATTTTAAATTGTAATAAGTTAAAAAGTATTAAAAATAATTAAAAAAGTTATCAAAAAGTGTTGCTTTTTTGAGCCTAAAAATATATAATGTAGTTACAGCGAAAAGAAAGTAAGCTCATATATGCGTTATTGCTTGTGTTTTTACTTTTGCAGACGCTTACTCGACAAAATATGAGATTTTGTCGGGGGGAAAAGGAAAAACTCTGACTGTGAGGTCAGAGCGGAATGAAGCAGAGAGTGGTGTGCTTGTCAACACTGTTCTTTGCTTAACAAAATAATTGTATCATAGAAATTGTTATGTGGCAAGAGAAACGGAGGTCTATTTGACGGCTTATATAAAAAAAACAAACAATCCAAAATTGGGAAGACCGAGTGCAAATCTTAATTATGAAGTAAAGGCAAGAGTTGATGACGAACTAAATACCCGGCTTGAAGAATATGCTAAAAAGCGTAATACTTTGAAAGCTACTGCAATAAGGGGAATATTATCATCTTTCTTTGCACAAGGTTCCAAAAATGACGAAATAGACAATAAAGGAGCGATAAATATGAGTGTTAATTCAACAAATACACTTCGTTTTACAATAACAGCAATTGATAATCTGACTCGTGCTGCTATGACAGAAAAGTATGGTGCGGAAGCTCAGAAGATGTTTTGGGAAAATACATTTATCAAAAAACAGATTGTTAAAAGGATAGAAGGAAATTTTTTTGATATACAAGACCACATTAAAGCTATGGTTTATTCAATGTTAAGCACACGCAGTAAGTGGAGTAGGCTTAAGAAATATTTTGATATTGATACAGGTGAAATTATAGAAGTTGATAAGATTTTTGGTAATTACAGACCTGAATATATTCTTAGTTGTAATCCTGATGAACTTGTTGAACAACTTAAAAGTATAGTTGTTGCCAGCCAATCGACTGCAAAGCAAATGAGAGAATTGATATCTGTTAATATTCCTAAATTGCTTGAATTTGAAAGAAATTATGGCAGTATTGACAATTACTATCGCACATTTATTGAAAAGGATAATACTTTAAAGAGCCTTGTTCATAATCTTTCTGATTCTAAAAGTGAAGATAAATTTTCTGAAATGGCGGTTTCTCTTGTTGCCGAATATCTTAGAAATATAGGCTATGACATTGCAAATCCTAACGGTTATACAAAGACAATTTTAGGTTGTGAAGGATTAGGTTTGTCCGATAGAAAAGAGGTATCGGATGACGAAGTTTTTGATATGATTTCGGAAATAGCAGATTTAACAGGCAGACATCCTGCTGAAGTTGATTATATTTTATGGCTGGCTTGCTCAGAAAAATATATTTAATTTGAATTTATTAAATATATTACGGAGGTTAATTTATGTCAGAAAATGAATTATCAAACGGATTCGACACAGATGGTATTTCTAAATTAAATCGTGAAACTGATGACGCTGATGAAGAAAATATTGATATTTCAACAACTAAATCTGAAAATAATTACGAGGATAATTTCGATATACCTGTTCAGAAAAAGATAAATGAGAAAAAATCACCACGAATGGTTCGGCTTTCAACTGTTATTTTGATAGTTCTTTTATCAATCACTACAGTTTTGTTAGTATTTTTTGCATATCTGTTCTTTAGTAATAAATCTACCGATACGACAGATTCAGGTGAACCGATTACGAATAATCAAATGTTAGGTGATATTGATTTTACGAAAGAATCTATTGAAGATTTCACTGATGTAATTCCGGACGAAACAATTGATATTAGCGAATATATATTGTTTAACAGTGACTCCATTATGCTTACTGAAACGGATTTGGAATTTCTGTCTGACCGTGAGCTTGAATTGGCGAGAAACGAAATTTATGCTCGCCATGGTCGCAAATTTAATATCGATTATATTCAGCAGTATTTTGATTCAAAAAGTTGGTATAAGGGAACGATAGATGCTGATAAATTTGATGATAGTGTACTTAACGATATTGAAAAATATAATATTGAGTTTATTCGAAATTACGAATATGAACGCAGTTTAAGTTACACAGAATTCGAAACTACTCATACAAAGAATTCTGCATCAAAAGAGGAGCAATCTTCAAAAACTCCCAAAATAAAAGTTACCGAACCTATCGAGACAACTCCGAAAGTTAAATTAACAACTTTAAATGTTAAGGGTGTTAAATTTAATTATGTGAAATCGTTTAATTCTGATTTCGAATATTCAGATGATGTGTTAGATTATGATATTAATATAGATGTTCAGTATTGCAAACCAGAGGATTATTGTTCTAAAAATGATCATTTAGTTTCACTTATGCCGCCATCAAATGGTATGTATGATAAAGAAAATATAGGCAATCTTTATTATACAGCTAATGATGAAGATTTTGTTATATTTAAAGTTAATATTAAAGGAAATTATAATATTGAATTTTACACAGAAGAAGGATATTGTGAATTTAGAAAATACACACCAAGTGGTGCTGTGTTGAAGAATTTTGCAGGCATTACGGATTATGAAATTTTTTCAATAAATTCAGAAAAAGGTTCTGTAAATGAAGAGTTTTATATAGGATTTCATAAAAGTGAAGTTTCAAGAGTTGATTTTAAGTTGTTTTGTGTAGGACCAAATGGTTTTGGTCAATGGTAAATAAAAAGAGATGTTTTCTTTTGTGTTAATCATAAAAGTGAAACATCTTTTTTAATTTCCTATGCCTTATTACATCTGCATTGTCACATTCTTTCATTACAAAAGAAGTGTTTGTTTTGTCTGCTTTTGGCAAAGGCTTAGCGACTTTTGCAGTCAATGTCATTATAAGTCCAAACATTTTTACCTCCGATTTTAGTTTTTGATGATAAGTTTTTCCATTGCAAGTACAACTGTTGTTGTCACAGCAAATCCAAGCACAAACCATAATGCTTCCATTGTTCTGCTCCTTTCTGTCATTTATTTATGCAGAAATGCACTCACCGCTTTTTGATGAGTGCATTTTTATTTATTAAAGATTATGTCTTTTTTCGTGATTACTGCAAGACTGCCATGTTGCTTTTTTGACACCTGTTTTGTTACATATTGCACGCTCTTTTAAATCGCATACTATAAAATTCGGACTGTCAGCTCTTGCACTTTGACCTGTCCAATATTGGCAAGTGACGCATTGTCTTGCGTTGCGTCCTACTTTACTCTCCAAAATCATCGCCTCCTGAATCGTGTACAAAGAAAATTCTGAAAAGCATAATAACAAAAAATATACCTGCTAAAACATACGAGCCTGTTGATATAAACGATAAAAAGCCAACTTCTGTTGTTACTGATACTATTTTTGTAAGACTGCCTATAATGAAGAAAAACACTATTAGTTTAAGCAGAAAGAAATTTGTACTTTGTTTTATGTTTCCCCACATAGAAAAACTATGTGATTTTGAATAGAAGTATAATATTAACAGTATGATTAAAATTACTATCACGACAGCCATATGAATTTCCTCTTTTCATTACATTTTATTTAATAATTCTTGTTTCTTTAAATTAAATTCCTCATCAGTCAAAATGCCTGCTTCTTTGAGCTTTTGCAGTTTTTCTAATTGTGCAAACACATCATTTCCATCCGATGAAGTATCTGTTTTATTATCTTTGCTGTCAAATTTGTCAAAAATATCATACTGTCTAAGCAAATCCATAAATTCACGGCACTTTGCAGCCTGATTAAAAATTGTTGTACCTGTCAGCATTTCTACTCTTAGAGTCAATTTTTTATTGTCCTGACTTGTGTATAAAATGCAGATAACATTCTCCTGTTCCTGATTTGCACTGTCACCACCGCCAAGAAGAACTTCTGTTGTTGATATTGTTCTTTTCTCGATGCGGAGTTCGGATATTTTATTATACGGAATATCATAATCGGAAAACCATTCTTTGGTTGTTATGGTCGGTCTGAAAGAAAATTTATCGGGCATAATGTTTAGTCCAATTGCTCCTGACTTCCTTTTTGGTATCTCAGGAAGACCGCCCACATATGTAACTTCATATCTTGCAATTGCGCCGTCAAGTGCTTTTTTCAATTCCTTGCTTTCTTCATTGTGAGCTTTCATAGCGGCAGATGTTTCGTCAAAAGACTTCTTCATAGAATCTTTTGCACTTGTAGCAGTTTGCTTTAATTTGTCCATAAATCCCATAGTTTAATATCTCCTTTTTAGATTTTTAAATTGAGTTTAAATGATTTTTTAATAGTTTTCTGATTGTTCGTTCTGAATACGAGTATTTTGTCGCAATCAGATTGATTCCGATGTTCCGTCATATGCCTTGAGTGCTTCTTCAAGGACAAATTCCTTAGAAAAAAGTCGGGTAGGAAAGTTTATCTGACTCCCTTTAAAGTTTTCATACAGTTTTACCACATTGTCAAAGCCTATGATTTCGCTCATTGTTTCATAAACTCCGTTTAATGTTGTGCATTTTTGTTGATTTTTATCTATATCAATCACCTGCCTTGTTTCACCCTCTTTTTACATTATATGACAGCAAAATGGAAAAATCTTCCGTACTTTTCCACGCAAAAGTGTAAAAATATATATAGACAAAAAATTCGGCAACAAAAAGTATATTGCAAGCCAAAACACCACACCACGCACTGAGCGTGAGGTGTGGGGGAGGCAGTTTTAACTGCCTTGCAATATCCTTTTGTGTTGCCGAAAATTGGTGAGTTAAGGATATTCAAATTTATAGTATTTATATAGGTATTTATCACACTCCTTAAAAGCCTTTTAATTCACTCGGCAGACACAAGTATTTTTAAACCGTGACTTTCTCCGTGTCCGAATCATCTCCACCAACTCGGTCACGATTGCATATGCAGTCGTGACTTTTTCTGTTTATGATAATTCCCATAGCTATGTAGGTAACTTTGTTGTTACGGTTTGGTACAATGTTATAAAACGATAAAAAGCAGAGAGCTTTCGGACTCTCTGCTTTTGTTTGTGTGTGGCTTGTATTTTTGTAGCAAAATGAATTTGTTGTTAATCGGTGTAAGTAACCTTTTTATCTAATCAAAAAAGTAGAAATTATATAGGGCTATTAAACTCTGTACCTCACTCAAAAATCACGATTTATCTACAATAGTAGAAATTATATAGGGTTATTAAACAAGTTGCAGGTGAAGTGAGCTTTTGAAATCTACAATAGTAGAAATTATATAGGGTTATTAAACCAGGAACAGCAGATTGACTCTGTGAATCTACAATAGTAGAAATTATATAGGGTTATTAAACTTACATTCCTCAGCGAAAACTTCCGTCTATCTACAATAGTAGAAATTATATAGGGTTATTAAACTCAATTACGGATAAATTGTATTCTCTGCAATCTACAATAGTAGAAATTATATAGGGTTATTAAACCGTTTCAGCAAGTTCACGGTAATGGTTTTATCTACAATAGTAGAAATTATATAGGATTATTAAACGAAATATCCCGAAGAAAAACCTTCAACATCTACAATAGTAGAAATTATATAGGGTTATTAAACCCTTACGTTGTATGATGTTACATAAATTTCAAAATAACTTAAATAACATATGTGAGATTGTAATAACTTTTTCATTGTTCAATAACCCCATATGGACAAAAATAAATATTAAGACTTGGGTTTGCAGAAGTTAGCCGACTATCAGCAAAGGGGAATCTTCATTCTTGGCAAAACCAAACTTTTTCTATGTATCCTTAGTCTGATTATATACTCTTTTATTATCTGTGTCAAATATCAAGCCTTGACAACGGTACTGTCGGATTGATATTTAACGACAGTACCGTGTTAAAGAGTCGGAATTTAATTATTCGCCATATCATTCGCCTGAACAAATTTCAGCCATTTGTCATTGTGGATTACCGGTTCGACAGTTGAAACATTATCGGCTTTTTTGAATTGTTCAACAATCCACAGACCTTTGCGGGCAATGTTGTACGCACCGTTTGCATCGGCATCACACGGAAGCTTGCTCTTTTCATCATATTTTGAACTGTCGTAAAAATTGCCGTTTTTGTCCTTGACGGGAGAAAGAATACGGTCCTCGCCTGTTTCAGGGTTGCTGTTTCGCATCTGTAGGGTAAGTCTTAATAATTTGAAGAAATCCTCAAAAAATTTGCCCTTTGTCTGTGAAAGAATTTCAGCTTTCAAATCGTCAGAATCACGATAATTTATAGAATTGTTATCAAATAATTCTTTGAATTTTTCTGCAAGAATTATTGTACGATAACTCCATTCGTTATTGTTTGCGGGATTTCTGAAAGCTTCAATCCTTTCGCCGTTAGTACAGATTGTCCACTTTTTGCGATAGTCAGACGCAGTCTTTGGAAACTTATCGTAATCAATGTCCATTTCAAAAAAGTCCTCGCCGGCATTGTATCTTATATCGTCAAATCTTGAAATCATATCTTTGGCTTTGTCAATGTTTTCATATCGAGGATACAACAAATTTACAAAGCCGGTAACGGGATCAATTTTGCTTGTAAAATCAGGACGAACATAGAAAATAAAACCGCTTTGCGTACCAAGCTTATCAAAGCTCTCAAGCTTGTTCGTAAGCTGGTAGGCATGAAGTAAACCGCCTTCTTCGTCGGGATCAAGCTTTTTGTCAACATAGTAATTCAGTTTGTCAATCAGCATTTTTTCAAATTTCTGATATACCTGTTTTTCAAACTTTGTTCTGCCTCGTTTGAATCCGTCAGTCAGCTTTTCCATAACGATGATTGCATCGTACTTGACAACAAGCTGACATATAACATGCACAGCCTGACTGATATAGCCCTCTTTGAGTTCTTTTATACTCTCAATTGCTTTCCAGTTACGGCGCTGTTCCGTACGATCTTTTTCTCTTGTTGCAAGTTTTTCCCGGTAGTTAGTTTCGTATGTTTTTCCTTTAAACTTGTTTCCGATAATATTGAGTGAGTGCTGATATATTATAGCACCGTTGCTGTCAATTACGCTGACATAAAGCAAGTTCCTTTCGCCTCTGTCAATTCCTATGATGAAATTGTTGTTGCAGGATTTCAGCAGATTTCTGACATCATCATTGATCATTGCCTTATCCGGAGCTTTAAAATTCATGGTAATAGGGAAGTGAAGTGAAAACTGCCATTTAGTGTAGCGTTTATCTTTAATTAAGTCATAAGGAAAAGTGCTTGCTTTTTTATCATTGAGTGTATTTTTATTTTTTATCGGTGTGTTTTTGGGATGAGTTGGTTTGTCATATTTTATACTTGCAGGACGATAAAACATTTCTGCCTCACCGTTAAGCTTGTACACCACATCTTCAAGATTTCTTTCATCAAACAACATTTTAAAATAAAGTGTATGCAGATTAGGAGTACCTTTGCTATGCGGTGAAAAGTCTTTGTTGTAGAGTTGGAAAAGATAGATTTTTCCTTCATCTACAAGTTTGTCAATAAATGATGTCGGGATTTTCATTTTTGAAATATTATATCCCTGTGAAGCAACATCATTATAAAATTCGCGGATATCATTATATTCGTTTGTGTTCTTAAATTTAAAGTTATAAATTAACCAATTTGGGTACTTTTTGAATGATTCTTTGTAGAAATCAATTAACTTATGGTAATCATCAAGGCTGAACTTATCACCTTTTTTGAAAGTGCCGTTTTTACGAATTTTAAGTATTTCGTCTGACGGTGACAAAAGTTCCTTGCACTTTTCTGAAAAGAAAACTTTTGGAAGCATTTTATTTGGACCGGGGAGAAGCTTGTAAATTATCTTTTCATAACAATCGCTTTCATCGCAGTCTTGAAAATCAATATTTTCCAAAATACTATTATTACTTTTATCTATGATTGCAAGATAATATTTTTCATCTTTACAAAGCCAAACGGCACCGCAGTCTTTTTCTTTGTTTCGATCCCAGCCGTTTAATAGCTGTGAATTGCCAAAGTTAAGCTTGATTTTATCGGTTGAAAACGGTTTTTGTGTAACATAGTTTCTGACCTTATCATATAATATGTCTATTCTGCTGATATTATCAAGTAATGGTGTGAACTGACTGTAAAACAAATCATTTTTCTCACCTGTAATATTAGTTTCGGACAAAGGCTTGATGAATTTTTCAATTTCTTTTATGGCATCAAGAAAATTTTTAATTAATGAAATAGATTTATCGTCATTTTTCAAACCTTTTTCATTAGAGTAATTCTCATTGAGCAGAGGTGCTGCTTCTTTGTATTTGTCTGATAAATTGTCGGTAAGTTGCATTAAAGAAGTCTTGTAGTAATCTACGATAGACTTTTCTCTGATTTCATCATTTTCAGAATTGGAAATCAAAACCTGTAAAAATGAAAGTGAAAGTTTCTTTTCTGCTTTGTATGCTTTTTTTCTTTTGTCTTCACGATTTTGAATATCTTTGATTCTGCTGTTTGAATTAACGGAGTCATAATTTTTGTTCCATAAATCTTCTATTACTGACCAAGAACCGAACATACTGTTTGACAGATTTGTCACGGATCGGTCATTTTGAATGTAAATTCCATTAAGAGAGGAATTATCTAAATTGCCGAATAATAGCTTTGTTTCATCAATTGCTTTTTTTAATGGCATCCCGTCAAAGGTTTCGTCATTTGCGTAAAACTCTGAAACAGCCAATAAAAGTTCGTTGTCATCTTCAAACTTTGGCGGTATGAATGATACCTTTTCACTCTCACTTAAAATTTGTTTATACAAAATTTTAAGATTAGGAATTTTATCCCGTTTGGATACTTGTTGATTGTACAAATTTATATATTCGTTAATACCCTTAACTTTTGTACCGTCGCTTGTTGTGTAACCGCCGATGATTTTGTTATATTCGGTAATTCCGGATTGTGGAAGCAAAAAGTTAAAATAATCAACTGTAAAAACATCATACAAATTTGTACCGCATAAGCCGGAATAAGTGGCATCTAAATCATCAATTGCGTTTTTGGATAGCTTAGAAATTGCTTTTTCAAAGGCCTTTACATTGTCAAGATGCTTAGGCAAATTTTCGTTAATGCATCTATATGCGATTGCTGTGGATTCTTCTCCGTCCGAATACATATTTTTTCTGTTAGTGAAGAAACCTGTAAAGTATGTTGTGAAATTTTTAAATGAGGCTACAACTTCCTTTTCGTCCTCATTTTTAAGATGTTTGGGAAGAACTATCTCAATCATCTTTTTATTGAATAGTTTGTTATACTCATCTCTATTCTTAAAATTTTTGACGATTTCTTTCCTTAATTCCGATGCACATTCATCAAGTCTTTTTCGGTCTGCATTCGTATTACAGTGATAGTAAATTTCAGCATAATCTTTTAATTTATCTAACCCGGTTTTTGAAAGTACATCCTCATTTAAATTTCTGTAAAACCTGTCTGCTATTTCCTTGATTTTCTGATAGTCCTCTTTAAGCTTTTCATCATTTTCAAGAATTTGCTTTGCTTGAAAATAATCCATTGTTTTACCTACAGGATTCAGTTGCATCCTAATTGTTTTTTGAACTGAATTTCTGTGTGTAAGATGCGATATTTTTTTATGCTCTTGCATAAAATATTAGCTCTCCTTTCGTGTTTAAAGTTATTTTTTGTTGTCTACAATAAAACTAATAATCTACAAAAATAGTAGAAATTACAAAACTCACAGCACTTACAACATTAATTTTTATATTAGTTTATTGTAAGGGCATTTGTTTTGTTAATTGAATTTTACTACATTTAAACAATAAAATACAATTATAATTGTCTACAAATTTATTCACATTTCTTTGTACAATATAACAGATACATATGTAATTATAAATAAATAATAATAGTGTTTTTTATAATGCCTATTCTTACACTCTTTTTCGATTTATGCAAAAATGCACTCACAGACTTTTGATAAGAAAAAGGCTTTGACCTTTTACAGTCAAAGCCTCATACTGCCATGGCAATGTCTTGGGTTTATTAAGTTTTATCATACTGCCTTATAAAACCTCGGCATATTCCGTGGCAGTATTTTTGTTTAATTTCGTTTGGATTTTTACTTTATCATTTTTAAAAATTCCTGTTTTGTCAAAAGCTTTGCAAAGCCGTAGTCACGACATATTTTTTGGCAAATTCTTTTTGTTTCATCGTCCATACCGCAGTCAAGGCAAATTACACAGTCATTTCTTCCTCTGCTTATCCATTTTACCCTTGCGGCAGCACTTCGCAAAATATATTCGGCATTTTCACATTTTCCGCTGACGGGAGCAACAAACATAACGGTATTATTTTTTCTGTTACGAAAGAGAAAAAATGTTAATTCACGGACAAATGCACAAATTCCGATTACGGCAAAAACAACAAGAAAAACAGCCGATACAACATTCATGTAATTCACCTCAATACATTTTATTGCAGATGTTTCAAAGTGTGCGGTATAAATCCGCAAAATGCAGAAACAATATAAAAAGCGGCTAATCCGCAAAAATGAATGAGGAGAATGAATACTATGGAAAACAATGCATATTGTAACCAAAGCATTATGTGCTCGGTAACAAACTGTAAGCATCACAACAGCACAAAAGACTACTGTTCGCTTGAAGCAATCAAGGTCGGAACTCACGAGGCAAATCCGACTGTTTGTCAGTGCACGGACTGCCAGAGCTTTGAAGCAAAGTGCAGCTGCAAGTAATTTGATTTGAAGCTTACACCCTCAGCCCCTCGGACTGGGGGTGTTTTGGCTTTAAAAGGGGATGAATTTGTGGAGATTTTTTCATCGGTGATTTTTCAGATTGCGGTTTTGTTTTCGTTTATATTTATCGGTTTTACAATCCGACAGGGCGGATTTTTGCCGGAAAATTCAGCCGAAATTTTTTCAAAGCTTGAGAACAGAATTCTTATGCCCGCCGTTGTAATTAACACATTCCGCACCAATTGTACAGTAAAAAACATAAGCGAAAAATGGGTGTTCATTGCATACAGCACGGGGGTTCTGCTGTTTTGCATTGCAACGGGATTTGTTGCGTCAAGGTTTCTCGGAAAAACGGAATATCTGAAAAAGGTGTACCGCTATTCAATTTCCGTTTCAAATTTCGGATTTGTCGGAACTGCAATGGTGTCGGGAATATACGGCGCAGAAAGCATGGAGCTTTTCGATTATCTCATGTTCACTTTACCGCTTAATCTGTTTACTTATTCAATAGGAATTGCGTGGCTTGTGCCGAACGGACACGGCAAATTTTCAATGAAAAATTTTGTTAATCCGATTTTTGTTTCAATTTTTATCGGAGCAATTCTCGGTTTATTGCCGATTCCGAAATTCAGACTTGTCACAACAATAATCAATTCAACCGCCGCCTGTATGTCTCCGATTGCAATGATTCTGACAGGCTTTGTAATAGGCGGCTACAGCTTTGCAAATCTTTTCGGCAAATGGCAGACCTATGTTGTTGCAGGAATCCGCCTTGTGTTTCTGCCAACGGTTTCGGTGCTTGTGTTAAAGCTTTTTAACGCACCTCAGGAGGCAGTTGTTGCAACGCTTTGCGCAAATGCAATGCCGCTTGGACTTAACACGGTAATCATTCCGTCAGCCTACGGAAAAAGTCCCGATGACGGTGCAAGTATGGCGCTTGTGTCACAGCTTACGGCAGTTTTTACGATACCGATTTTGTTCTATATTCTGCTTTAACCCTTGATTAATTCCCACTCCATTGGTACAATATAGGTATAAAAACTTTGGAGGTTTGATTATGGAATTATCTGAGGCTTTAAATAACAGAAAAAGCACAAGACATTATATAGATAAAAAAGTTGACAAAAGCCTGCTTGATGAAATGCTGTCGGCGGCAAATCTTGCTCCTTCGTGGAAGAACTCGCAGACGCCGCACTTTTATGTTGCAACAGGCGAGAAAAGTAAGAATGCCGTAAGAGAGGCCCTCCCTGAATTTAACAGAAAAAATTCAGAAAATGCGTCTGCATATATCGTGACAACAGTTGTTCTCAACCGTTCGGGTTTTGACAAAGACGGTACTGCCGTGACTGAAATCGGCAACGGCTGGGGATATTACGATCTCGGCCTTAACAATATGGCACTTTTGCTAAAGGCAACCGAACTCGGCATTTCAACCCTTGTTATGGGTATCCGTGACGGTGAAAAGCTCAGAAAAGAATTTGACATTCCCGAAACAGAGGCTGTTGTCAGCGTTATCGCAGTTGGTTACACTGATTCCGAAATCGTAAGACCGAAGAGAAAATCTGTTGAGGATTTTGCAAAATTTTATGAGGACTGAGAGGTTTACATAATGAGTGAATTTATCGAAAAACTGAAATCAAGAAGAAGCGTTCGCAGCTTTAAGTCTGAAATGCCGCCAAAGGAAGTTATTGACGAAATCATTTCTGCAGGTCTGTATGCACCGTCAGGGATGAACAGACAGCCGGTTATTATCGTTGCCGTTACAAACAAAGAAATGCGTGACAGGCTTTCAAGAATGAATGCCGAAATTATGGGAAAAGATGTTGATCCGTTCTATAACGCTCCCGTTGTGCTGATTGTGCTTGCCGACAAAGCAGCTCCTACATATTTGTACGACGGTACTCTTGTAATGGAAAATCTTATGCTTGCCGCCCATGATGAGGGACTCGGAAGCTGTTGGATTCACCGTGCAAAGGAAGAATTTGAAAGCAAAGAGGGCAAAGAAATTCTCAAATCACTCGGTATTGAGGGTGACTATGAGGGTATCGGTCACTGCGTTATCGGTTATGTGAACGGTGAATATCCCAAAACTTCACCGAGAAGAGAAAACCGTGTTTTCTATGTTGAATGAGGGAATTTGTTTTTGAAAGGATTGAACAAGGTTGACTTTGCAACAGTTGAAATATGTTGTCACCGTTGCCCGCACAGGCTCAATGAGTGAAGCGTCAAAAGAACTTTTTATTTCCCAACCGGGACTTACAACATCAATTCGTGAGTTGGAAACGGAAATGGGCATAAAGATTTTTACACGCACAAACAAGGGCGTTGTAACTTCAAACGAGGGTGAAAGATTTCTTGGCTATGCACGACAGGTTCTTGAACAGGCAAGCCTGCTTGAGGGAGTGTATAAGTCGGGAACAAAGATAAAGCAACAGTTCTGCGTTTCAACCCAGCACTACTCGTTTGCAGTCAATGCATTTGTTGATCTTATCCGACGATTTGCAGGCGAGGAGTACGATTTTTCACTTCGTGAAACCGAAACCTACGAAATTATTGACGATGTTGCAAAGATGAAAAGCGAAATCGGAATTCTTTATCTTAACAGCTTTAACAAAGATGCGCTGATGAAAATTATAAAATCAAAGTCGCTGACATTTACCGAGCTTTTTACGGCAAAGCCTCATGTGTTTGTATCAACCGACCATCCGCTTGCAGACAAAAAATCCGTTACAATGGAGGAGCTTGCCGATTATCCGTATCTCTCGTTTGAACAGGGGGAGCATAATTCTTTCTATTATTCGGAAGAAATTTTCAGCACGGTCGGGCGTACAAAAAATATCAGAGTGACAGACAGAGCAACCCTGTTCAACCTTTTAATCGGACTCAACGGCTACACAGTTTGCAGCGGTGTAATCGACAATGAGCTTAACGGTGATAATATAACCGCAATCCCCCTTGATGAAGAGGGCAATATGAAAATCGGTTATATCGAAAATAAAAAGATTCTGCACAGTAACCTTGCCGAGGCATATATTGAGGCTTTAAAGAAACATATTTGATATAAGAAAAACTAATAGCAAACGGCTGATAACAAGTATTTTACAAGTCTGTGAATTCATAATATAATTAACTCATCAAATTTCCACGGAGGTATTTAAGATGAGTAAACAGCACACACCATTTAGATTTGAAACAGTAGGCAGCTTTTTAAGACCCGATTATCTTAAAAAAGCAAGACTTGATTTTGAAAACGGTAAAATCACAAAAGAAGAGCTTACCGCAGTTGAGGACAAGGCTATTCTTGACCTTGTTGCAAAACAGAAAAAAGCCGGTATAAAAGCGATTACCGACGGTGAATTCCGCAGAGCAACATGGCATCTTGACTTCATGTGGGGATTTAACGGAGTTGAACACAAAAAAACCGAAAACGGTGTTACATTCCACGGCGAACAGGCTTTGATTGACGATACATGGCTTTCCGGCGAAATCTCGGTTGACAGTCATCCGTTTGTTGAACATTACAAATTTGTAAAGGCTCTTGAGGATGAAAACACAGTAGCAAAGCAGACAATTCCTGCTCCCGCACAGTTTTTCCAGCAGTTCATCATTCCTGCAAATATTGAAACGACAAGGAAGTTCTATTCGACAGATGGAGAACTTATCAACGATATTGCAAACGGATACAAAAAGGTAATCAAAGATCTTTACGATGCAGGTTGCAGAAATATCCAGTTTGACGACTGCACATGGGGCGTTCTTGTTGCGGAGGGTAGCGTAAACCGCTATGGCGAGGATGCAGATTTTAAGAGTATCAGTGAGAAACTTCTCAAGGTAAACAACCTTGCAATTGAGGGTAAGCCCGATGACCTCGTAATCAATACTCATGTTTGCAGAGGTAACTATCATTCTGCATACTTCAGCAGCGGTGCATATGATCCTGTTGCAGAGAAACTTTTCGGTGAAGAAAATGTCAACGCTTATTATCTTGAGTTTGACGATGAGCGTTCAGGCGGTTTTGAACCGTTAAAATATGTGAGCGGTGACAAAAAGGTTGTTCTCGGTCTTATCACAACAAAGTCACCTGTTCTTGAGGATAAGCAGACTGTAATCAATCGTATTCATGAGGCGGCAAAGTATATTCCGCTTGACAGATTGTATCTCAGTCCGCAGTGCGGTTTTGCATCATGCGAAATCGGTAATAAGCTTACCGAGGAAGAGCAGTGGGCAAAGCTTGCTCTTGTAAAAGAAATTGCAGAAGAAGTTTGGAAGTAATTATATATAAAAAAGCCGACACTTTTCGGAGTGTCGGCTTTTTATCTGTCATAAATCAGTCCTTGCGTTTTGAACTGAATTTGTATGATATAAGGTTGAGGACAAGGAAAAGTACGATTGCACCGATTGAGTACATCATCATAAATGTGAAATCCACTTCGTTTCCGAAAAGGTTGAGGTTGGTTGCAAACGCTTTTTCTGCCTCTGCGGCAAACATTCCGTGGTCTGCTCCTGCGAGTGAGGTCGAAATATCGTTAATGCACGGACTGACAAGCACATTTCTTATCATAGCCGCAATGTGTGAGCCGGGGATAAGATTTACAAATGTCTGAACTCCGTCCGAAAACTGGCTGACGGGAATGTATGCACCGATTACAAAACCGATTGCAACCGAAATAAGTGTGTTGAATGCGGCATAGGTTGAATTCTTTTTGAAGAATGACGCAACGAACATAAGAATAAGTACAGCCGAAACAGAGCCTAAAATCACAAGTCCGTATAATTTTAAAAGCTCTGTAAATTCGGGAAAGCTTGAACCCGATATGCACGAAAATGCGATGCCTGCCGTCAGCAAAATTGCACTGATTACAATTGTGTTTATAACCGCACCCGAAAAGTAGGAGAGAACAACCGTACTGCCCTTTACGGAAGAAGCGTTGTAGTCGTAGTCAATCTTGTTCTGCTTGTCGGAAATCATTACCGAAAGCGAGTTCATTGCAACCGTAACAACAGATGTTCCGATAACGCCCGATACAAGCCATGAATTTACAAGTGCGTTAATCAAATTGTCCTCTGTTTTGATGTTGAAGCCGTCAAGCATTGAAGTCATTGAATCTACATAATTCTGTTTGAGAAATAAAAGATAAAGTCCGAGTATGATAATCTGCGTCATCATTGAGAAGATAATTGCGGTTTTGTCCTTTAAATATACCTTTATATTTCGTTTTGTCATACCCTTGTATGAGCAAAGTGTTCTTTGAAATTTCATATCAGTCACCCAGCCTTTTACCCGTTACGGTCAGAAACACATCATCCATATTGCCTTTGATAATCTCAAAATCGACAATTTCAGTATGTTTGTTTGTGATTTCAAGAGCCTGTCTGCTGTTTTTGATTTTGATTTTATATGCATCTCCGACTCTTTCAAATTCGAGATTATCGGCCTTGAGAAGATTATCGTTTTCAGAATTTTCTTCCGTGTACCAAACAAGGCTGTTTGACGAATAATCTTTTTTGAGATTATTCGGAGAATCGTTGGCAACAATTTTGCCCGAATCAATAATCACCACATTGTCGCAGTCAACAGTTTCTTCCATATAGTGGGTTGTGAGGAATACCGTAAGTCCTGTTTCTTTGCGAAGATTGTGGATGATTTCCCACACCTGCAGCCTTGTTTTCGGGTCAAGTCCCGTTGTCGGTTCGTCAAGGAACAGGAGCTTCGGGCGGTTAATAAGCGCCCTTGCAATGTCAACCCGTCTGCGCTGGCCACCGCTCAATGTTCCGTATTTTCTTTTGAGAATTTCCGAAAGGTCAAAGGTTTGTGTAAGGCTTTCAATTCTTTTGGCGATTTCTTTTTTGTTGAGTCCGTAATATGACGCTCTCGATTCAAGATTTTCTTTAACGGTAAGCTGTTTGTCAAGTACAGAACCCTGAAAAACAATTCCGATAAGCTCCTTGATTTTGTTCTTTTCTTTGTCAAGGTCATATCCGCCGATTTTAACATTGCCCGATGTTTTTTCAAGCACCGTACAAAGAATGTTGATTGTGGTTGATTTGCCTGCACCGTTAATTCCGAGAAATGCGAAAAACGAACCTTCTTCAACCGTGAATGATATATCATTTACTGCGTGAACATCTTTATAATTCTTTACAAGATTTTTAACTTCGATTATGTTACTCATTAAAAATCCCCTCCTTCTGTCAACATAGTAGCACCTTGCAATTCAAAAGAAAAGCAATTTTAGCTGTGTTGCAAAAAGAGGGGAGTAAGTTGCGATTTTGTATGTCAAAATGCAGTTATTCGTCCTGATAATCCTCGTCTGCGTTAAATCTTTTGAGCGATTCATTAATCGATTTTGCAGTGCTTGTCCGTGTAATGTAGCTGAAAAGAAATGTCAGCAGATACACGGCGGTAAACATTGCAAAAACCAAAAGCGCCATAGGAAAATTCTTGTACCAACCAAGCAAAAATCCCTCGGTCATAACAATTGCCTGAATAAGGCAGAAATGAATGACAATTCGTATGCGTGCCTGCAGTTTAGTGGGTTCTTCTTTAAAGTAAAAAAGCAGAGTCGGAATTGAAGTTACCGCACCTGTTCCCATTACAACCCACGGAAAATAGGGGGGATAGTATTCGATTAACGCAATTGAATTTGCAAGGCTTACAACAAAAAGCATTGCAACCGTGATTATGAAAAAGTCCTTTATGACTTCCTTTATAATTTCTTTTAAAGAATCATTCATAACAATACCTCACATTCCAAGCTTTTTCTTCAAGGTCGGCACATACTGCCTTGAAATAATTGCCGTTTCACCGTTTACAAGCTTTGCCTCAAAACGGCTGTTGACAGACGGTGACACGGAACGGATTTTACCGATATTCAGTATCATCGACTTTGAACATCTGAAAAATTTTGTTCCTTTTAAAATTTCTTCAAGCTCATACAGCTTTTGTTTGGTTTCATAAATATTGTTTTTGCAGTATATAAAGGTTTTGTTGTCAACCGATTCTATGTAGAAAATTTCCTTTGTGTCAAGCTTGAACATCTCTCCGTCTTTTGATGCAAGAAGAAAACTTTTCTGCCCCTTAATGCTGTTTGCAAGCGACATAACCTCGTCGCTGATTTCATGACAGCAAATTATAATTTCTTCCCGTTCCTCAATCCCAACCTGACGGATTGTAACATTAAACATCGCATTCCCTCCGTTCATCAACCATTTTACCATATCAAAAAGAAAATTAACAGTACCGAACCCTAACTTGCAAAATTATGTCGGTAAATTACAATTTTTTGTTGACAAGAATATAACATAATGATATAATCAGCTAAACAAAAATACTAACATTGTATTGCTTTTGAGAGGTGTTGTTTATGTTTTGGTTAGTTTTCTGGTTTTTGGTGTGTGTTGCAATTCTTGCTTACGGAATTCGCAGAATGGCAAATCACGATTATCGTTTTGGCTCGGGACTTTTCAAGAGCAGTGACAGCAATCTTGACGAAAAGGACGAGTTTGTCGATAAGGATTATTATGACAAAAAGAATCTTTTTAAATAGTATAAAGCAAAATCTCTAAGGCTCTTGAGTTGTTTTCAAGAGCCTTTTGTTGTGTAAAAACGCTCCCGCATTGTACGGGAGCGTTTCTTATTTTATTGCCTTTATAAACTTGTAATACGGCTTTTTGATGCGAGGGAGATTATTGTAAATTTCTTCAATGGAATTATAGTAAGCGTTTTCAATAATTTTCAGTTCATCATCGCTTATCGTGTGATTGCTGAATCTCGCCTTTTCATACACGGATTTCACTTCTTCTGTAATCAGAATATGTGAAATTTTCGTTAGATTTTTAAGTTCTTTATAAATGCAGATTGCTCTTTTATTGTTTCTTCCTGTTTCAAATCTTTGTTTTCTCTTTTTGATAATGATAATTCTTCTTGAGAAAATTGCGATTAAAGCAAGGGCAACAATTCCCAATGACATCATAGCGATAGTAAATCCGTTAAATTCAAATGAAGATTTAATGTCATTTTTCGGCTTTGTGCTGTGAGAAACCGTGCCGTTTGTCGGAGCAGTCGGTGCTGTTGTCGGTTCAACGGTTGTTGGCTGAGTTGTGTCCGTACTGCCGCCGTTTGCTCTTTGAGAGCCGACATATCTTGCCGGCTGAAACGATGACGGTGTACATTCAAGCGGAATCCAACCCGCCGTATCGCTGTAATACTCAACCCATGCGTGAGCGTTGTCGGTTGTTACGGTAACGGTTTGATTTGCGTATGCGGTTGCATAGTAGCCTGTAACATATCGTGCCGGAATCCCGAGTGCCCTCAGCATAAGCGTACCGGCCGTGGCAAAATGGACACAATATCCCGTGTCGCTCTCGTTGAGAAACCAAGTTGCAAAATCTTTGCCCGACGGCATTTTCGGAGTTTTCAACGAATAGGTTTTACTGTTTGAAATATAGTTCTTTACCATTTCAATCTTTTCGGAAACGGTAAGCTCCGAGTCGAGAAAGCCCTCTTGGTCTGCAATTCTACGCAATTCAATTTGTGTTTTTCTCGGAATTTCAAGATAGGTATCATACACAAATGCTTTGTAATCTTCCGCTTCGGCTGAATTATTGTATCTGTATGTGTTTTCGGCATAAAACGGATAGTGCGAATAATTAAATTCGTTTTTATCCGTATCGTTTTTTACGCACACATCGGCAACCGAATTGAGATTGTCGGGTAGACTTTCCAAAAAGTAGGGAACATAGGCAATCTTACTTTCATTCAGCATATGAACTCTTGTATCGGTTAAAGCGTTGTTTCCGATTGTTGCCGTAAACGGTACGAAATCCTGCGGATATCTTGCGGCATTATTGTCGGAAATGATATTCCATGTATTGTCCCTGTAGTCGGCATATGCTGTGCCTTTGAGATAAATATTACCGCCAACTGCCGAAGTGACCGTCATAACAGGTGTATGCGTCTGTGTCAGCGGAGAAATATCGCTGAGATTTTCTTTTTCTTCAAGTGAACCTTTGATTTCATTAAGGTTTTTTTCTGCGGTAGTTTTTCGTCCGTCATCAATATTAAAGCCGTTTTCAATGCTTTGCAAAAGGTTTTCCTGCCAGTCAAATCGCTCATATTTTTCAATCGGATTGAACGCAAGCAAAATTGCCATCACAACAAGCATTGTTCCGAATGAAATTGCCGCAATCACACCGCCCTGTGACGGTCTGAATTTGCGTGTGTTCTTTGAAATGTACAAGGCAATAAGACTTGCAATTGCAATAAAAAGACAAACGAGCGACGGAAGAGTGTTTACAAGAATGAAGCAGGGGACAAGCAGTACCATTGACAGCAATGACGGAATCAAAATACGCTTGTATCGTATCAGGCTGATTGTAAAAACTGCACTCAGTATTGCCGAAATAAATACAAAAAGTCCTGTTGCGCTTGTGCCGAGGGTATCTCCCAAAATAATTTTGTTCTGTACGGGAAGATATTGCGAAAGCGGTTTTAAAACCTGAGTAATAACATAACTCAATTGTTCAAGTATGCTTTCAAGTGAAAACAGCAGAGTGAATACAAAAACAATCATAGTGATTGCTACGCTGATAAACAGTACACCCGACTTTTTGACAAGGGAGGCAAGCAATCCGTAAATTGTGCAGAAAATTGCCGTAGGAACTACTATGATGTACCATTCTGTTTTTATATCAAAAGAGGTGACAAGACAGTAAAACAGGCTTGAAATCAATGTTACGCATAGAAGAATGTCAATCGTAAAGCTTGTTTTGTTTTTCACAACAAGTCAACCTCCTCACGATCGGCAAAAATATTGTAATGCTGAAAATCATTTGTGTCGACAACAAAGCTGCTTTCCGTGTTTAGATAGAGTGCGGAAAAATAGTTTAATATATCGCTTTCGCATCTTATCTCAAAAGGATTGCCGTTCCTGTCACAGGCAAAGCAAATGCCTATGCTCTTAATCATATATCGGCAGACATACATCAGCTTTGCAAAAACAACATCATTTTCGTCTGCATTATCTCCGAAAAAAGGCATTATAAGACAGTTCTTGATTATCGGAACATTCGGTTCTTTTACAATCAGCCCATCGCTTTTTGACGAAAGCTTCCAATGAACATTGCGCAGACTGTCACCGTGACGGTATTCACGAAGCTCATAAATTTCGCTGTTGCCGACAGGCTTAGGCTTGTACCCCGTAACCGTGAAATTACTGCTGTCGGGGATAATTTTCGGTTTTTGTTGTTTTGGAAGAACACGAACAAAGCTACGCTTTTTAATCCTGATCGGAAGGAAAAATATGCCGAGCATATCGTAAACTTTACCGTTTTTGCATACAATGTTAAGCTGTCCGCAATGCTGTGTAAGACTGTTGCATTGTCTGATTAACGGCTTTGTAAATGTACCCGAAAATCTGATTTTTATGTTTTCACAAAGATTTGCTGTAAGGTTGGTTGATTTTATATTCAGCGTGAGCATAGGGCAGAAGAGCGGTTTCTTCTTCTTGCCTGATATTGCAATGTAAAACTCATCCTTGATAAAAACATTTTCTTTTGCAAAAATTTCAATATCGGAGCGTACACTCCGTATCATAAAAGGCAGACTCAGCAAAAGCGAGATTATCGGAATTGAAACAACCGTCAGGAACAAAAACCATGAGAACCAGGCGTAATAAAAAATGCTAAACAAAAATGTTCCCGTCAGCAGACAAAGATAAATTATTATGTTCCTTATCATTTTCAAGTCCTCGGTTTTGGAGTTTTTCTGAGAATTTCGTGCAGAATTTCTTCGCTGTTCTTTTTTGATGCAGAGGCTTTTGCGTTGAGAATTATCCTGTGGTTTACGGTGCAGATAAAAATATTCTGCACATCTCTCGGCACAATGTAATCTCTGCCCTCGGCAAATGCAACAGCCTTTGCCATATCGGTCAGTGAAAGCGTTGCTCTCGGGCTTGCACCTCTTGAAAGCAACGGATGCTTTCTTGTTGCCGAAATGAGTGACACAATATATCTTGCCATATCGTCGCTGACAAAAACATTCTGAACCTCCGACTGCATCTCAAGAAATTCAATCTTGGACACAATGCAGTTTACTGAGTTAAGGGGATTTTTACCGCTTCTGTTAAGGAGCATTTTACATTCCGCATCGCTGTCGGGATATCCCATTGAAAGCCTTACCGTGAATCGGTCAATCTGTGAATCAGGCAAAAGCTGTGTTCCCGACGCTCCTGTCGGGTTTTGCGTTGCAATAACAGAAAAAGGCTTTTCAAGCTTGAAAGTGTTGCCTTCAACAGTGACCTGCCGTTCTTCCATTGCCTCAAGCAAAGCCGCCTGAGTTCTGCTTGAAGTTCTGTTTAACTCGTCTGCAAGAAAAAGATTACAGAATACAGCGCCCTTGTTGAAAGTGAATTTTTCTGTATCCTTGTTATAGACCGCAAAGCCCGTGATATCTGACGGCAAAGTGTCGGGAGTGAACTGTACTCTGCCGTATTCAAGACCGAGCGCCTTTGAAAACGCAACCGCCATTGTTGTTTTTCCCACACCCGGAATATCCTCAATAAGAATGTTTCCTCCTGTGAGCAACGCAAGCAGAGTGGTGACAACCGCCCTGTCTTTACCGTTTATTACCTTTTTTACCTCATTGGTTATAAGTTGAAATTTATTCATTATTTGTTCCTTTGTGTTAAAATTTGTTGTTATATTATTTATACAATAATTGAATCTGAGCAACGCTCTCTTTAAATTATATTTGATTTGCTTTTTTATTGCAAGTCTTTTTCGTAAAATACAGACCAACTACAGATGTGAAGATATGTTTTTAGGTTATGCAGAATATATGCAAAAAAACGGCAGTCCGTAAAGAACTGCCGTCTGAAAATTAAATTGACAAATAAGAATTAAACTGTTAGAATAAAACCGTGATACCTGCATTAAACGGTAGGCGGTTTCTCCTCACAAGAGGAGGTGATAACCATGACAATTTCCGATGTATGTTTACTCGGCACTTTAATCGTCAGCGTTATCGCTCTTTGTTACCAAGTTTTCGGTAACAAAAAATGACTTCTTTTTAGTACATAGCAATATGTACACTTAAATAAAAAAGAAACTAACCGCCCAAAATTCGAACCCTTGGCGGTTAGCTTCTAACCAACAAGTGGAGAATCCGCTTATCGCAGGTATCTCTCTTCTACAATTATATTAAACCAAATAAAGAAAAATGTCAAGCATCGTTTTGATACTTGACTTTTTTTATTCAACCGAAATTATCTTCCGAGAATTTCTTTTTTCTGCTCATGGTTTTCATCGTACAAAAGACCGCAGACAGCCATTTTTCTGATGATATTTTTAACGGTGAGGTCAAGACCTGTGTTTTCCGAATAGTCGGCAGGATAGATAAAATCAACTCTGTCTTTCATCAGCAAGTCCTCAACCTTGCTGTCCTTTTTTCGGTAAACCGCAATTGAATACCCGCCGTAGGCTTTCATCATTTTCATACACGGAACATCTGAAAGACCGTCGCCTATGTAAATCATATTGCAGAACGGAACCCGTTTGCTGTCCTCAGGCATTGAACGGTTGAGGTCAACATCATTTGCAACATCAAGAACACCTTTGTTGATTCTGTAAACAAACTGCGTTTTATTGGTGTAATTTACATCGGTTTTAGGCCATACGGCATTGCCGTTTTCATCGTAAAGAAATTCACATGCAAAAATGCTTTTGAAGTTTTTACTGATTTCCGTACCTTCAATAATTTCTTTCATACCCGAAGAAATTACATAATGTTCAACCTGCATTCCAAGCTTTTCGCCAAAGTCGGAAATCCTTTTGAACCAATCCTTTACGCCGTCAAAAAACTCAACATTTTTTCCCATTTCAACAAGGTCATTTCGCAAAAGAGGCATATTCCTTTCACGGGACATTTTTACCATTGCGTACATATACGCAAGAATTGAGTCCATATGTTCGCTTTGACCGAGTTCGTTTGAAAATTTCCAGAACTCGTCTTCGGTCATATTAAGACGGGGGATAAAGCTGTAATCCTGCATATCCTTCGTACATAGGGTACGGTCAAAGTCATACATAATCGCTGCAACGGGCATTCTGTTCATAACCGCTCCTTATCCGACTGTGGTCGGCTGTGTGACGCTTTTGGCAGATGTCGAATCTGCCTGAGTTGTTGATTCCTCTTTATATTGTGTAATCTTAATGCTTTTGATAACAATGTTCTTAACTGGAATGTCGTCCTTGTCAACCTTAGCCGAGGCGATTTTGTCAACAACATCCATTCCGTCAATTACCTGTGCAAATACCGTGTAGCCTCTGTCAACCGCATTGTATGCACCGTCAAGATAGGCGTTTCCGCCGTTTTCCTCATACAGCTTTTTAACGCTGTCGGGAACGCTGTCGGTATCGTAACAGTTTGTGCCGTTTTTCTCAATGAATGCAGTCAGAAGGTTTGAATCCTTGTAGTTTGCAAGCTGAGTTTTGATAGAATCCCATTGACTTGCAAGATGTTCCCAGCCGCCTTCATTCTTATATGTTTCGGCAGTTTTCTGATTGATGAAGAATGCACTTTCGTTTGTGTCCGCACCTGTGTTTGACATTGCAACAGCGCCTCTGATATTGAAAAGCCTGTCGCAAAATTCATCTTCAAATGCCTCGCCGTACGAGCTTGTACCGCAGTAACCGCCGTTGACCATAAAGTCTTTTGTTACTTTGCTGAAAAGTGAATTGTTATACTTTCCTGCTTTTGCAAGGTTTACAAAGTTTGTAACGGCCTTTGGTGCCTGTTCGGGGAAAAGCCGCATTGTTATGTCACCGTATGAGGTGTGAACAACTGCGATTGTATCGCCGTTCTTCGGCATATCAAGCTGAAAGCCGACAGGGTTTGAATCGTGAATAATGTTCGGATTGATTCCGAGAGTAGCGGTATCAATGCCGATGCTTTCAAGATAGTTCTGTGCGGTAGGTTCATCAGCCGTGCTTACGGCAGTAGTTGTCAGAGTTGTTTCGTCGGGAGTCTGCGAGACTTCAGCCTTCTTGTCACCGCAACCCGAAAATGCCAATGCAGAAACACACATAATTGATGCAACCGATACGGCACACATTTTTTTAAGATTGTAAGTATTCATAGATTTGTTTCCTTCCTGTCAAGCCTTGTTGTTATGTAATGTTTCCAAAAACAACCTCGGCTCTTCTAATCTGGATTTTATTCTAAAACACACATTTTTGTACCATAATCACAAAGTGCATTATGGTACAATCACCCATCGAAAATTTTGCGTGGCAAAATTTGAGGGGGATATAAATTCGTATAATAAGCACTCAACAAAAGCTCAGATTTCATCGTGCTTTTCGTGCTTATTATATCATAAATGAAATAAAAATGCAAGTTTGCCGCTTTTTATGAAGGAAAGCGTAGCAAATGCAATAAAATTTTTCTGCAAAAAATTGCGTCCGTGTAATAAGACAGAAAACTTTTTCATATGATTTTCTGTAAACCTAAATATGACGGAGGCTTTAAAATGTCAGAATATTTACCCGAAGGAAAACTTATATCCGAACAGGAAAACATAAATATACTTCACTCATTAAAGATGCTTGAGGATGCAAAAAACAGCGAAAAGATTCTTGAGGCAAAGGCTTGTGTATGCGACAGCAGTCACAACCTTATTGTTGACCTTGCAGGCATAAAAGGCATAATTCCGAGGGAGGAGGGTGCAATCGGAATTAAGGACGGCTCGGTTCGTGACATAGCCGTGATTTCAAGGGTTAACCGTCCCGTCTGTTTCGTTGTCACCGACATAACCGAGGACGAAAACGGCAAACCGATTGTAATGCTTTCCCGTGAAAAAGCACAACGCAAATGCCTTGACGCATACATTTCAAGGTTGCGATGCGGAGATATTGTGCCTGCCCGCATAACTCATCTTGAAAACTTTGGTGCATTCGCAGACATAGGCTGCGGAATTGTTGCACTTATGCCCATTGACACAATTTCGGTTTCAAGGATTGAACACCCTGCCGAGAGATTTACTGTAGGAATGGATATCAAAGCCGTTATCAAATCTGTTGAAAACGGTCGTATAAGCCTCAGTCACAAGGAGCTTCTCGGCACATGGGAAGAAAATGCCGAAAGGTTTTGTGCCGGTGAAACCGTGTCGGGAATTATCCGAAGCGTGGAAAACTACGGTGCTTTTGTGGAGCTTACACCAAATCTTGCAGGACTTGCGGAAACAAGAGAGGGAGTTCGTGCAGGTCAGCAGGCAAGCGTTTACATAAAAAGTATCATTCCCGAAAAAATGAAAATCAAACTGATAATTATTGACACCTTTGATTACAAATATAATCCGAAATGCCCCGAATACTATTGCGACAGCGACCGTATCGACCGTTTTGTATATTCACCTGAAAATTGTCGGAAACGGGTTGAAACAATATTCAATACCTGAGTTGACAGAAAAACTCCCGAATGATATTATTTAATTGTGAAATCGAATTATTGTTCGGGAGGTTTAATATGCAGTTTACGACATCCGAGATTATTGTGCTTTTATTTTGTGCAATAACGCTCATTATCAGCGTTGTCACATTAATAACAGTTCTCAAAAAGAATAATAACAACAGAACGGAGGACGAACTTCAAAGGATATTGCTCAATCAGCAAAGCTTTGCACAGTCGCATAATGACAGGGCGATTCAGCTTGAACAAAGACTTCACAGCTTTTCAGCTGACAATGTTCAGAGCCTTGAAAATATCAGACGCTCGGTTGATGAAAAGCTTGAAAGTATAAGGCGGGAAAATCTCCGTCAGCTTGATGAAATGCGACAGACAGTTGATGAAAAGCTTCAAAAAACACTTGAAGAAAAAATGAATAAGTCTTTTTCGCTTGTCAACGAAAGACTTGAACAGGTTTATAAGGGGCTCGGCGAAATGCAAACGCTTGCGGTAGGCGTGGGCGATTTGAAAAAGGTTCTTTCAAATGTCAAAACAAGGGGCATACTCGGCGAAATTCAGCTTGGTGCAATTCTCTCCGAAATCCTTACAAAGGAGCAGTATGAGGAAAATATTGCAACAAAAAAAGGCTCAAAAAATGTTGTTGAGTTTGCAATCAAACTGCCCTCTGACGGTGCCGGCACAGTATATCTGCCTGTTGATTCCAAATTTCCGGGCGATACATATTCTGCTCTTCGTGATGCGATTGAAAGCTGTGACAAGCAACGCATTGAATCGGCACAAAAAGCACTTGTTCAGCGTATAAAGGGCGAGGCAAAGGATATTCACGATAAGTACATTGATCCGCCGAACACAACGGAATTTGCGATTATGTTTCTTCCGTTTGAGGGGCTTTACAGCGAGGTTGTCAATATGGGACTTGTTGAAGTCCTTCAGCGTGAGTATAAGGTGAATATTGCAGGCCCGAGTACAATGGCAGCTCTGCTCAATTCGTTGCAAATGGGATTCAAAACTCTTGCCGTGCAAAAGAGAAGTGCTGAGGTTTGGAAAATACTCGGCGGTGTAAAGACCGAGTTCGACAAGTTTAATGATGTGCTTGTAATGACACAGCAAAGACTTGATCAGGCAAACAAGGAGCTTGACAAGCTTGTCGGAGTTCGCACCCGTCAAATTCAGCGCCAGCTTAAAGATGTTGAATCCGTCAACTTGTCGGAACAGAATCTTTTTGAATAAGCAAAAAATTAAGGCGAAACAGATTTGTGTCTGTTTCGCCTTTGTTGTTATTGCAGATTAACCTTTGTAGTCAATCCATTCGTCGTCAACCCATTTTTGCTTTGTATCGTTCCATCTTCTGTACTGGAGCTGTCCACGACTTCCACGACGCCATTTTCTTACTATAACATCAGCTCTTGGCTGAATAGCAGTTGTATCAGCACCGCTTTCCAAAGATGAACTGTCAGGAGTTGCGGTTTCAATAACTATAACGCTGTCGGGGGTTGAATCTGTTTCTGCTGCACTTGCAACCATAACGGTTCCTTGTGCGATAATTGCTGTCATAATAAATGCTGTAAAAATTTTTGCGGCTTTCTTTTTCATCTGTCATTTCTCCCTTAATACAAAACAGTAACTATATTCGCCGTTCTCAACTTGCTCATAGGGGATAATAATAGAATTGTCGTCTGTATAGACAATGCCTTTCTTTTCATCGTAAGGCTCAAAAATAAGGTGAGTGGTTTTGTCTTTTTCAACATACACATACATATTTGTTTCGTCATACACTTCGACTTTATCGTTGTATTCGCCCGATGATACAAGATCGGCTACACAATCCTCGTATGTGGCGTCCCAACCGGGGACAATCAAAAAGCAGTATGAAGCAAAGAATATACCGATAATAAGCAATGCCATAAAAGCTGTAACAATATTGTTTATAATTGTCTGCTTTTTCTTCGGGTACAGAATCATTTCCATTCTGCTTACAATTTTTTTGCCCTTTTCGTTGGTTACAAAACTCATTCCGACAAGCGCACTTTTCAGTGCAGTTTCCCTGTCGCTCTCTTCACTTTCTTGTTGTTCTTTATAGGCTTTCATTTGCGTTACAAGAACTTCGTAATAAACAGTACATCTGTTCTCGCTAAGCTTGCTTGTAACACTCTTGTCACACCTGAGCTCAAGACAGTAGGTTAAATCCTTTTTCAAAAGGTGGGCAAACGGATTCCACCAAAAGATTCCGCAATAAATTTCCGTCAGCAATTTAATCCAAATATCCTTGTTCTTTATATGACAGCATTCGTGTATTGCGATATATCCAAAATCCCTGTTGTCAAATTCACGATTCGGAATAAGAATAACAAGATTGAAAAATCCGTATGTAACAGGGGAGATAACGCAATCGGTAATTTTTAGCTTAACTTTTCTTCTGATTCCGCACTTTTGCGAAATGAGGTCAAGCTTTGCCTGCATTTCGGGTGTGCCGTCAATAACATTTGCTTTCAGAGCTTTGACTGCTTTGTAATACTTAATCATCACCCGAAAAATGTATATCACACTTCCGACAATCCATACTGCTACAAGCAGGTTGAGCCATGTGAATTCCGGAACAAACAGCACATCTTTGTTGGGAGTCAGAACATCCATTATTGCGGCATACACATTTTTATCGGAAACTGTATATGTAAATTTGAATTCAAACGGAAATGCCATTCTTACAAATGTTACAGCATACAATCCCAAAATCGTATAAAGACCGCAGTAATTACAAAAAGCAATCTTTTTTCTGAAAAAGTAAAGCAGCACTATAAAAATGCTGCTTATTGCAATAGAAAACAAGAATGAATAAAAACTTATTTGCATAAATTATTTACCGAGTTCTTCACGGCGCTTTTTAAGGAGAACTTCGAGTTCATCAAAAACATCTGAACTTTCGGTTTTCTCAATAAGCTCTGAGAAGAGAGTCGGAATATCGCTGTCGGCAAAATTCGGTCTGTCCGAAATCTGCTTGATTGCATAAGCGTCCTTTGTCATTGTAGGAACAAAAGTACGGGCATAGTTCTTAGTCATCTGCTTAACACCGACAACTTTAATCATGTCCTTCTTGAGAAGAGAATTGATAAGAAGGTTAATGTAACTCTTTTTCCATGTTTTGTTTACAGCCTTCTTAACAATTTCTGAGCTTGTGAGCGGCTCATCGAGGTCCCACAATAAGTACATAATTTCTTCTTCACTTTTAGTAAGCATGATATTTACCTCCAAAATTAAGTTTATAAATAATATTAAGCATTCAACTTGACTTCATTATACTATTTGGTACAGAAAAAGTCAATAAAAATCTTAAAAAATTATGTGATTCAGGATAAAATCAGCCAATTTCGCACATATTGTTAAAAAATGACTATAAAAATGCGGAATGTTGTATATTATAAAAAGCATAATATTATGGTTTATTCACAAAATCCTGAAAAAGCACAACAAGTCACCGCAAAAAATATTGCGACGACTTGTCTTTTTATTGAAAATATTCAATTAAGCTGTTTTTATTCCGAAATCTTTTTCTGTTCCTTTTTATCGTGGATAAATCTTGCAAGATACACCGCAGGGGTGTCGAGCAGACTTGTGAAAATGTAGATTACATAGCTTGAAAGGAAGATTGAAACGAGTGTTCCGAAATCATAAGTTCCCCAGAACGCAAAAGCGGTGAAGAGGGCTGTATTCAGAATCTGACTGATGAGTGTTGAACCGTTATTTCTCAGCCATAAAAATCTTCTCTTGTCACCGAATTTCTTTTCAGTAAACTTCCACCACTTGTGATAGAGCCACACATCAAACAGCTGACTTATCGCATATACAATAAGTGATGCAAAAATCATTCGGGGAGTGTTTGAGAAAACCGCCTTGATTGACGGCATAATCGTGTCGTTCGGACTCGGATTGTAAAGCATCCAGCTTTGTGAAAGCACAAGAAAAAATACCGATGAAAGTATTCCCGTAAGAACCGCCTTGTTGGCGGCTTTTTTGCCCTCACATTCCGAGAGAATGTCCGTAATCAAAAATGTTACCGCAAAAAGCACATTTCCGAGAGTCTGTTCCATTGAAAAAGCGTTTACAAGGATTAAAGCCTCAATGTTCGCAAGAATTGTTGCTACGGCTGAAACGCAGTAAAGTCCCGCTTTTCCGAAAAGCGCATATCCCAAAAGTGCCATACCGTATATGAATACCACCGAGAATATAAGCAAAAGTTCATTTATCATATCAGTCACCTACTCCGAAATCCGTGTTGTTAATTAAAATATCCGTTCTTGGGTTATCCTTATATACAGGATAGACCTTCTGCATAAACTCTTTTATGACAGCCTTATCGGGTTCAACTTCCGTTGTGTTGTCACACATAATGTTAACGCAAATTCGTTCAAAATATTTTAATCCCAACTCAATATCCTTTTGCATGGTTTCGGCTGTCTGACCTTTAATTCCGAAAAGGAAATTAGCTTCGTCGAAATTCTCAGCAATAACAGCGGGACTGCTCTCTTTGATTCCTTTTTTCAGAACATTTTCTCTGAAATCACAGTCAAAGGTTTCAAGACCGAGCTTCATTTTTAAATCAAAATCCGCAAAATCTTTTCTGAGCTGACTGATTTTGTTCCGATAAAGATAATGTGCCTCAAAATGAATGGTATTTATCTTTTTTTCTTTGCACACCTGTTTGATAAAATCAAGTGTTTTTTTGTCAAGCTCAAAAACCGAGCCTGAGTTAATGACCTCAAGGTCACCGAAAATTCCCGTAACTTTTTCAAGCACGGCTTTGTTAAGACGAAAGTTTTCGTCCTCGTCACTGCACCTGTCGGTGTAGTAGTCGCAGAAGATGCATTTTCTGTAAACGCAACCGCTTCCACGCAGAAGAACAATCTCACGATTGTTCTTTTCATTAATAATACTGTATCTCTCCATACTCTCTTTCCGGCACAAAAAAAGCACCCACACAAAAGAGGGTGCAAAAAGGGCGTAAAAAGCCCTGTGCCTTTCTCCTTAGTTTTGATAGAAGGAGCAGCCTATCGGCGTCCTTCCGGCAGGATGGTTACGAACTGCCACACAGTATGCTATCACAAATTCCGTTTTATGTCAACTGCAATTTATTATTGCATTATATATGTTTAAGAGGTATAATGAAAAGCGAAAATCAAGTGCAAAGTAACTTCCTGGGTGACTTTGCAGGCTCAAAATTCCATATGGGAAAATTAGCGAATATTGTCATAAATTCCCGAAAAAAACAGCCTATTTTCTTGTATTTTTTAGTTGACAAAGGGACAAACCTTTTGTATAATAATAAACAGCGTTTTAATATGTGTCTATGCTGTCAAGAGGTGCAGATATGCTTTTTGAGCTTAAATCCGTCTTTCAGAATGACGGTGAAGAAAAACAAGTTGAATATAACCTTGACTTGTCTGGTCTTGATGTTGACGGAGTTTATCCATTCAAAACTCCCGTTGTCGTGACTGCCAAAGCAACAAACAGAGCAAGTTTGATTACTCTTGTAATCAATGCACACTTTGATTACAGCCGTGACTGTGACCGTTGCGGTGAGCCTTATACAAGAGAGATGAATATGAGCTTTGAACACAGGCTTATTCAGACTCTTGCCGATGAGGAAAATGATGACTATATTGAAACACCTGATTTTACACTCGAGCTTGATGATGTTGTAATTTCTGACATTTTTCTTTCGCTCCCGTCAAAGAATCTTTGTAGGGACGATTGCAAAGGTCTGTGTCAGATTTGCGGACAAAACCTCAACAACGGTGAATGTTCCTGTGATAAGCGTCAAACGGATCCAAGACTTGAGATACTTAAACAGTTGATTGACTAAGATAAATTTTGTAAGGAGGTTTTTGTAATGGCAGTACCCAAGAACAAAACATCACACGCAAGAAAGAGCTCAAGACGTTCAACAGTATGGAAGATTAATGCTCCTGAACTTACTGCTTGTCCTAACTGCGGTGAATTAACAGCAGCTCATAAGGCTTGCACAAACTGTGGTATGTACAACGGCAGACAGGTTGTTGTAAAGAAAGACGAACAGTAATTTTTATTACAAACATTACGGGCGGCAGTTATCTGTTCGCCCTTTTGTTTTGCAAATTTTACCGTATATACAAAAACAATTTGCAAACCTGTTGATTAAAAACGGTATTTTGTGTAGAATAAAAGTGTATGTAAAAATGTTTTGCGAGGTGAAGGTGTGGCTGTTAAAATTTTTGATGTCACAACCGGCAGTCATGCCGACAAAGCAGGGATAAAAAAAGGGGAAACCCTCCTTTCAATCAATTCAAACGAGATTGTCGATGTTCTTGATTACCGATTCTATCAGGTAAACCGCAAGCTGACTCTTGAGGTTGCGGATGAGGACAAAAATGTTCGTACCATAGAAATGACCAAGGGCGAATATGAGGAAATCGGTCTTGAGTTTGAAACCTATCTTATGGACAAACAGCATTCGTGCCGTAATAAGTGCATTTTCTGCTTTATTGACCAGCTTCCGAAGGGTATGCGTGAGTCGCTCTATTTTAAGGATGACGACAGCCGACTTTCGTTTTTGTTCGGCAACTATATCACGCTGACAAATATTACAGAGCACGAAATTGACCGAATTATAAAAATGCACATAAGCCCGATTAATGTGTCGGTTCACACAACAAACCCCGAGCTTCGTTGTAAGATGATGAATAACCGTTTTGCAGGCGATACATTGAAATATCTCAAACGCTTTGCAGACGCAGGAATAACGCTTAACTGTCAGATTGTTTCCTGTCCCGGAATTAATGACGGTGACGAGCTTGTCAGAACATTGACCGATCTTGAAAATCTCGGTGTTAATATGACTGCGATTGTTCCTGTCGGACTTACACGCTACCGTGAAAACCTTTATCCGCTTGTTCCTTATAATAAGGAAACGGCAGGACAGACAATTGATATAATTGAAAAAATGGGTGATGAGTGCGTCAAAAAGCACGGCAGACGAATTTTCTTTCCGGGTGATGAATTTTACCTCCTTGCCGAAAGAGAAATCCCGTCACCCGAATTTTATGAGGACTTTTCCGCTCTTGAGGACGGAATCGGTATGATTGCGTATCTGACCGATGATGTCAGCTGGAAGCTTGAAGAGCTTGATGCAGACGAAAGCCTTTGCCATAAGGTAACAATGGCCTGCGGCGAGGGAGTGTTTCCGTACATGAAGCGGATTATGTCGATGATTAACGAAAAATTCCCGAATATAACTATAAATACAAGGGCGATTAAGAACAACTTTTTCGGCGGAGGAGTAAATGTGTCGGGACTTGTCACGGGCGGTGATCTTATTGATCAGCTCCGTGACGATGACCTTGGTGACAGGCTTATTATCACGTCATCAATGCTCCGTTTTGAAAACGATTTGTTTCTTGATGATGTTTCAACAGATGATGTTGAACGGGAACTCGGTGTAACTCTTGTTCCCGTCAATAACAACGGAAACGACCTTGTAGAGGCTGTAATTGCAGGAAAGGACTGATAAGATGAACAAACCCGTAATTGCCGTTGTCGGCAGACCAAATGTGGGAAAGTCAACGCTTTTCAATAAACTCATCGGTCAGAGATTGTCAATTGTTGACGATACTCCCGGTGTTACCCGTGACAGAATATACGGTGAGGTGGAATGGTGCGGAAAAACTGCCTTTATTGTTGACACAGGCGGTATTGAACCGAAATCAGATGATATTATTCTTGTGCAGATGCGCCGTCAGGCTCAGCTTGCAATCGACACGGCTAATGTTATTATCCTTGTAACAGACTGCAAGTCGGGCATGGTTGCAACGGATATGGATGTTGCGCAGATGCTCCAGAAGTCGGGCAAGCCGGTTGTGCTTTGTGTAAACAAGTGCGACACACTCGGCGAACCGTCACCTGAATTCTATGAGTTTTATAATCTCGGTTTAGGCGATCCTATCGAGGTTTCAGCCGTTCACGGTTACGGTACGGGCGACCTTTTAGACAAGGCTTTTTCAAGCTTTGATTATGATGAAAATGCGGAAGATGACGACACAATCATCAATGTTGCGGTAATCGGCAAGCCGAACGCAGGCAAGTCATCTCTTGTAAACAAAATTACAAACGAGGAACGCTGTATTGTGTCTGATATAGCAGGCACAACTCGTGACACAATCGACACGCTTGTTGAAAACAAGTACGGAAAATTCAACTTTACCGATACCGCAGGACTTCGCCGTCAGAGCAAAATATATGATAATATCGAAAAATACAGTATTATCCGTGCAAAAATGGCTATTGAACGCAGTGATGTGTGCGTTATTATGATTGATGCGACAGAGGGCGTTACAGAACAGGATACCAAGGTTGCAGGTCTTGCGCATGAGGCAGGCAGAGCGTGTATAATTGCCGTAAACAAGTGGGACGCTGTCGAAAAAAACGATAAGACAATGCAGGAGTTCCGCAAAAAGCTTGACGCAGATTTTGCATTTATGTCATATGCACCGAAGGTATTTATTTCCGCAAAAACAGGTATGCGTATCGACAGGCTGTTTGAATATATCATAAGCTGTAATGACAGCGCAAACCGCAGAATTAGAACAGGTATGCTCAACGAGCTTCTTGCACAGGCCACAACAAGAGTTCAGCCGCCGTCGGACAAGGGTAAGCGACTTAAAATTTTCTATATGACTCAGGCTTCCGTAAAACCGCCGACATTCGTTTTCTTCTGCAACAATGCACAGCTTTTCCACTTCTCATATCAGCGTTATCTTGAAAACAGAATCCGTGAGGCTTTTGCTCTTGAGGGTACGCCGATCAAAATTGTGGTAAGAGAGAGAGGAGAAAAGTAATGGAGCATATTTCGGCAATTTTAGCAAACTGCTGGTGGATGATTCTGCTTTCGGCATTGATTGCGTATCTTCTCGGCAGTATCAACACGGCTGTTCTTGTCACAGGCATTGTGACAAAGGGCAAAAAGGATATCCGTCAAATGGGCAGCGGCAATGCAGGCTTTACAAATGTACTGCGCAGTGTCGGTAAAGTTCCGGCAATCATCACCATTGTGTGTGACGCACTGAAGTGTATTATCGCCGTGCTTATCGGAGGGTTCATCTTCTCGTTTGCATCGGTTGCATTTCAGGGTGAAAGCCCTATTTTTATAAACGAGCTTATCAACTGCGGAAAATATGTTGCAGGTATTTTCTGTATTCTCGGACATTCATACCCCGTGTATTTTCACTTTAAGGGCGGCAAGGGTGTTGTAACCGCTGCCGCTCTTATGCTGACAGAGGATTGGCGTGTATTTATCGCAATTATTGTAACTTTTCTTATTATCTTCCTCTGCTCAAAAATTATATCACTTGCAAGTGTTCTCTGTGCGATTCTCTATGCGCCTTACACCTTTGCAATGACATTTATCTTTGACTTCATAATTTACAAGGATTATTCTCTTACATATGTACTCTTTTCAACTGCGGCGGCTCTTTTAATCGGCGTTTTCGTTCTTGTAAAGCACAAAGAAAACATCAAAAGACTTCTTAAAGGTGAAGAAAAGAAAATTACAGCCAAAAAATGACGGCAGTATTGACCGAAAAGTGATTTGGTTGTACAATAACTTTGGTATGATATTTGTTATATTTTAAATATTTCTGATACGGAAAATAAATTATATTGAGAGGTTGAATTAAAATGTCAGATTGTATTTTCTGCAAAATCGTTGACGGCTCAATTCCGTCAAAAAAAGTTTATGAAGACGAAAAAATTCTCGCTTTCTATGATCTTGAACCACAGGCTCCCGTTCATGTGCTTGTAATTCCAAAGGAACACATCTGCTGTGCAGACGCAGTTAATGAAGAAAATGTCGGCAATATTGCTCACATTTTTACTAAAATTCCCGAAATTACAAAATCACTCGGACTTACAAACGGTTACCGTATTGTAAATAACTGTGGTGAGGACGGCTGTCAGAGCGTAAAGCATATGCATTTCCACATCCTCGGCGGCAAAAAGCTCAACGGCACAATGGCGTAAAAGGGGACTGCAATAATGGATACATATAAGATTAATATTGAAGGACTTGACAGAGAACTCAGAAAATTCCCTGTAAACGATAAGCTTGATATTGCCGCATTTATTATGTTTGGTGACATTGAGATGACAGAGGTTGCCGCAAGAGAACTCCTCAAGCGTGTTCCCGAACACGATGTTGTTGTGACTGCCGAAGCAAAGGGTATTCCGCTTTGCTATGAAATGGCTCGTCAGGGCTGCAGAAACTATGTTGTCGCAAGAAAAAGCGTTAAGGTTTATATGGGCAATCCTATCGGAGTGACCGTTAATTCAATCACAACAAAAAACGAACAGAAACTCTACCTCGGCGAAGATGATGTAAATCTTCTCAACGGCAAGAGAGTTCTTCTTGTTGATGATGTAATTTCAACAGGCGAAAGTCTTCACGCTCTTGAAACGCTCGTTGAAAAAACAGGCGCAAATATCGTTGGCAGGGCGTCAGTCCTTGCCGAAGGTGACGCTAAGGACAGAGATGACATTATATTCCTCAGCGAACTTCCGCTTTTCTTTAAGTAATACTGAGTAATTATAAAATCAAATTTAAACAGCTGTTGAAGTGTGCAGATTATACCGTCCGCATATTTTGACGGCTGTTTTCTTTTTTTATACCATAGATATAAAGTGTAAAAATTAAAGTGTAGAAATTGTTCAACTTATAAATGATTGAATAGAAACAGTGGTGAATAGGTAATTTAATGAGAAAGATAGCAGCAAAATTAACAAAAATAAAAATATTTTTAAAAAATAATATTTATATTGACAAATGAAATTCTATATGATATTATAAAAATACCAAAAATGATATACTTGAGGTGATAAAAATGGACTAATTGTTTTTTGTAGATAAAAATAACCAAATAAATAATAAAAGGAGATGCCATTATGAAAAAAATTAAAGCGATTATTATATGTTTGTTATCATTGTTGCTTATTACTGTATGTATTCCAATATGTAATGCAGTGGATTTATATGTCGATATAACTTCGGTTATTCCAAATGATGCACTTGAATATGCAAAAACCAGACTTAATGCTTTGTGTTCTACAGCTGTAAACGATCAAGAAAACTTTGATATTGATGTACCAAGAGATTCTAATTTTGAGATTGGTACTCCATATGTTATTTATTCAGTAGAAAATAACGGTAATCAGGATGAAATATATTATATGCCTGTGATACAAGATGATGCTGTTTGTATGATCCTTAATGTTATGCCTTGCAATGATAGTTACACTGTTTCACTAGAAAAAGGTATGTCTGAACAATTAAATTCTATAGGTTACAAGAACGATGATACATATATATTCTATTTTAAGAATGACAGTTTATATGCTGAAAATGAAAATTCTGTCCATTTAATTGATTCATCTATACCATACTTTGAATCATCAGAAAACGGCCAAACAAACTCAATGGAATTTGAGAGGTTGTCTTATAGTCAAAAGATTACTAAGATAAAAAATTCATATTCTAAAAACAATAAACCAAATTTAATAAATTATGATTCAGATGTTAAAAATTTGGGAAGAGGATTTTCAAGTAATAAGGGTGGAATTGTTACTCTTAATACGAAAGGATGTACTGTTCCACAAGGTAATTATGGTTTGTGTTGGGCTGCTTCTGTTGCTACAACAGTCAGATATTTAAATTATAGTAAATATTCATCATTGACGGCAAAACAAGTTGCAAATAAAATGGGAATAGGATATAATGATGGTGCAACAGATCTTGAAATAAAAGAGGCGTTGAAGAAGTATGGTCAAACATACAAATGTAAAACCGGACAATTAACCTTTTTGGAACTCCAGAATAATATTGTAAAGGAATACCCTTTAATAATGACTTGCATAAGCGGTACGGACGGACATGCTGTTACCTGTGTTGGGTATACTACCTATGGAGGAATAAAACAGGTTACATTTTGGAATTCAGGAAATAAACAGATGACAACAGTAGAATATCAAACCGGTGGTACGAAATTTGCATATGCAGGAAAAAGTTTTGTATGGAAAAATTCCGTTTATCACACATAATCCTTATGTGTACATGGGATGGAGGTTGAATTATGAAAAAAGTATGTTTATGCCTTGCTTTTGTGTTGGCAGCGGTATGTATTCTATGTTCCTGCTCTGATTTACCTGCACCAAGTACCTCTGAAACCGTGAATCCTTCCGTAGATGTTACTTTGAAAAAGTGGGAAGATTGCGGAGCGAGTATTGATAAAGCGGAAGAAATTTCCGGAATTAAGTTTGGCGAAAGTTTGAAAAATATTGTAAGTGTAAGAGCTATTCCATACACGGCGATCGAAGTGGTTTGTTCGTTAGATAAATCTGCTTCTGACAATACTGTGACCTTGCGCAAGGCTGTCAGCTATGCTGTAAAAAACAGTGAAAATCTCAGCGGAGTCAATACAAACGGACTTTCTCCCACAATGGCGACTTTTGAAATTAAGGGTGCGAATTTTGTAAATGAAAAAGGTGAAACTGTAGTAGGAGAATATAATGATAACAATTATAAATATTCTTTTTATTGCAAAAAAGGATTGAATGGTAACCTAGTGTATAATTATATTAAAAAAATGATTACTGAATAAGGATTGATTTTTATGAAACGGCTGTTTGGACTTATAGGATTTACTTTCCTGTTTGTCCTTTCAGCCGTTTTTTATTCGGATTTTAATGAAATTGTCTTTGCGATTATCGGCTCATTGGGATTGCTTTCCGTTGCTGTCGGTATATTTTTAATTGCTTCAAAGAAAAATAAATCATTCGGCAAGTCGCTGTGCGTATTTGCTTTTGCCGTAATATATTCTGCGGGCAATATGATTGCCTATTCCGAATATATTAACAACACGATTATAAATAAATATTCCGATAAAGAAATTACAGCAAGCGGATATATCTGTGATGAAATCATCACCACCGATTCATCATGCAGTTTCGTAATCAAAACCGACAAAATCAACGGTCAGCCGTCAGATGCGAAAATTCAGATTATTTCGTACTCAAATGTTGACGCAGAGCCTTTTGAAAAGGTCAACTTCACGGCTCATACATACAAGAATAATGTAAACTCTCAGATCAGTCACGGAATTTTTCTGAAAGCATATTCCTATGACGGCTTCAAAATTGATGCGACAGGGGAGAAAGTGTTTGATTTATATTCATTTGCCGTTGAGGTTAGAATGACAATCAAAAATTCCCTTGATATGCTGTTGCCGGAGGATTACTCAACGCTCTGCCGTGCCGTTCTTTTGGGCGAGAAAACCGCTCTTGATTCAAGCGTTAAAGATGATTTTTCATTGACAGGCACTTCGTTTTTAATAGTGGTTTCGGGAATGCATCTTGTTATAATCACTTCGTTTGTATTGTTCTTGGTGAGAAAATTAACAAAAAACAGATTCATAATAACAGGCTTTACCACATTTACGGTTATTGCTTTCATGGCTGTAACGGGCTTTGCGCATTCGGTTGTCCGTGCCGGAATTATGATGATAATTGTGTCGCTTGCATCGTCAAATCTCAGAATAGCCGACTCGCTGAATAATCTTGGTTTTGCCGCAATTGTTCTGACAGCTTTCAACCCATATGCGGTAGCCGATATCGGTATGTTGCTTTCATTTTCGGCAACGACGGGCATAATTCTGTGGTCAAGACCGATTGAACGCTCTGTGCTGAGATTCTTTCACTACAAAAACAAGCGTAAGGACGGTTTTGTCGGAACGGTTGTCTATTATATCAAAAGGCTGTTTAAAATCTGTGTAAATATGCTGTCGGTTTCAGTATCCGCATTTCTGTGGATTTTGCCGATAACCGCCGTTGCATTCAACAGAATTTCCCCGACAGTCATACTTGTTTCTCTGTTATGTGAACCGTTTGTTTCGGCACTTTTGGTGTGTTCTCTGTTGTGTTCGGTACTTTTTATTTGCCCGTTTATATCATTTTTTGCTTACCCGTTTGGACTCGTTTCGGGATTATGTTCAAAGGCAATTTTGTGGTTGGTTTCAACTTTTTCACAACTCCCATTCAGCACAATTAAAACCCATTCGCTCTATTGGTTTGTGTGGATAGGTGTCAGCGTATTTCTCGCAATCGGCGGATTGTTTGTAATAAATCGAAAATTCTATGTCAAAATTTCTGTTCCGATATCAATTTCAGTCCTCGTAATCGGAGCGTCGCTCAATGTGCTTTTAACAGCCGATAATGGTGAAATGAAAATCTATAATGTCGGCAACGGTGTTTTTGCGACAGTCAACTGCCCCGACAGATGTTCGGTGATTTCATGCGGAGGCAACAGAGCAGGCGCAGACGATGTGACAGCCGATATCAGCGAAAGATACTCAGATATTGAATATATGATAATTCCGAATCAGAATAATAAATATTCTTCTCTTGAACGCTTTGCGGTCACAAAATTTGACTTAAATAATATTTTGGTATATGATAATGACATTAAAAAGCAAAATCTTTTGAACGCTTTTGACGGTAACAGCCGACAGACTTTCGGCGGAAACAGTCATTTTACGCTGAATCTTTCCGATACGGTGACGGATGAGGTAATCTGCGTTGACAACACAATGTTTCAGTTCATAAAAGGGAAAAATGTGACTGTATTGTTTGTGCCGACAGATGCAGACCTTTCAAATCTGCCCGAAAAGTATCGCAATCCCGATTGTTTGCTGATTGATACAGTCCCCGAAAATTTCGATTTGATATCATGCAATACCGTGATATTTTCGGGATCGGAAAAGCAGTTTAAGAAAAATTATGATTCTATTAAAGAAATCAGTTCAACCGTTATTTCAACATCTGAAAGGAACATAACGGTCAATCTGAACGGAGGATAAAATGCCGCGCATCACCGAAGCAGACCTGAAAAAACAAATTAAAAACAAAAGCTTTTCGCCTGTGTACCTAATCTACGGTTCGGAGCAGATGTTTGTCAAAAGTTACACAAAAAAGCTTTGTGAGGCTGTTGCAGGCAAAAATCCGTCCGATTTCAATTATCATACATTCAGCGGCGACATTGATTTTCAGGAACTTGCCGCATCCCTGCAAATAATGCCGTTTATGGCGGAACGCAACTGTGTTGTTGTGACCGACATTTACTTTGATAATATGGTGAAGGATCGGCTTGATACTCTTAAAGAGCTTACAAGCAGAGCATGGGACGGTACGGTTCTCATAATTTCAATGCCGACTTATGTTCCGTCAAAGAATAAAACTTCTTTTACCGCTCTTATAAAGCGTGTTGAAAAAATCGGCAGCGTCTGCTGTTTTGAAAAAATCAACTCACAAATTATCGAAAAGTATGTTGCAAAGTGGGCAAACGAAAACGGCAAGCTGATTTCACACCTCAATGCGTCAAAGATTATTTCAAATGTCGGTGATGACCTCAATCTTCTGAAAAACGAGGTCAACAAAATTGCCGCATATGCAAAGGGTGAAGAAATTACCGACCGTGATATCGACCTTTTGTCAACCGTAAACCTTGAAGCAAGAACATATGATATGGCTGACGATGTTATTAACGGCAGAGGTGACAGAGCGTTCAGAAAGCTCGACACACTTTTCTGTCAGCGGGAAGAACCGATTAACATTCTCTATGCACTTTCATCCGCCTATGTCGATGCGTATCGTATGCGTGTTGCAGATGAATGCTCAGTCAGTAAAGAAACCGTGGCAAAAGATTTTGCCTACAAAAATCGTGCGTTTGTGTTAAACAGGGCGAGAACCTCCGTTTCAAGGACCTCAACCGAGGCGCTTCGAAAAAGCCTTGATGTGCTTGTTGAAACAGACGAAAAGCTGAAATCAGTTTCCGTTAATCAAAGATTTTTAATTGAACAGCTTATTTCCCGTTTGCTTTTGATTGCAAAGGAGGGCAGAATCTAATGCTCAAAATCCGTGAGGCTGTCATAGTTGAGGGCAGATATGACAAGATAAAGCTTTCATCAATTGTAGATGCTCCGATAATCGAAACCAACGGTTTCCGTGTTTTTTCCGACAAAGAAAAGCAGTCGCTTATCCGCAAAATTGCCGAAACAAGGGGAATACTTATAATGACCGACAGCGACGGTGCAGGCTTTGTAATAAGGAATTTCCTTAAAGGCTCGGTCGATAATTCAAAAATTAAAAATTGCTATATTCCTCAAATCAAAGGCAAGGAAAAACGCAAGGCAAAAGGCGGTAAAGAGGGGCTTTTGGGTGTTGAAGGTGTCAGCGATGAGGTTATAATAAATGCAATCCGCAAAAGCGGTGCCGAGATAATCGGTGAAGAAAATAATATTCCCGAAAGGAAAATTACTAAAGCCGATCTATTTGTCCTCGGACTTACGGGAACTGAAAATTCAGAAATAAACCGCAAGAAGATTCTTAAAAAACTCGGTCTGCCGTCATATCTTTCAACAAACGCATTTTTGACCGCAATTAACTGTCTTTATTCTCTTGAAGAACTAAAAGAGATGCTCTGACAAAATAAAAAATTCATAGGTTAAATAAATCACCTGTTTCGGCAAAAACTAAAACAGGTGATTTCTTATGAAAAAAAGTTTACGGTTGCGTAACGATTGCATTCTCTTTTCAATAGGCGGAGCAGGCTACGCTCTGCTTGAAATTTTGTGGCGGAGAAAAACTCATTGGTCAATGGCGGTTACGGGCGGAACTGCGTTTGTGTCGCTTTTCAGATTTTACAAGCGCTTTTCAAAAATGAATATGCTGCAAAAATGCATATCGGGAAGTGCGATAATTACCGCACTTGAATACTGCTGTGGCTGTGTTGTCAATCTGAAATTCAGGCTTAATGTCTGGGATTATTCAAACTGCCGACTTAATTTAAAAGGGCAGATTTGTCCGTTTTACAGCACCCTGTGGGCATTTCTTTGTATCCCCGTCAGCGCATTATGCACTTCTCTCTGCAAAAAAATACAGTAAAAAACAGGAGCAGTAAGTAAAAATACTGCTCCTGTTATGTTTTATTTATTCAGACTTTTTGTTCTCGCTTTTTTCATCGGATTCGTTTTCTTCGGAAGTGTCGCTTTTCTTGACAACAACCCGTAAAATACGCTGATCCTTAACCTCCATAATGGTAAACTTAAAGCCGTCGGCCTCAATGTTGTCACGCTTGTGGGGGATTGTTCCTGCGTGTTCAAGAATATAACCGCCGACCGTTACGCTGTCACATTCAAGACTGTCCTCGTCCATATCAAACAGACCGAGCATATCTTCAAGCTCCATATCACCGTTTACAAGGAACTCGCCCTTGCCGATTTTGTAGTAGTTATGCTCAATTTCCTCGTCCTCGTCCCATATTTCGCCGACAATTTCTTCGAGCAAATCCTCCATTGTAACAATACCGAGTGTTCCGCCGTATTCATCCGTAACGACCGCAAGATGAATTTTTGTGCGTTTGAATGCATTAAGGATTTTTGAAAGCTGTTGTGTTTTGAACACAAAGTAAGGTGGCTGCATAAGCTCCTTAACATCGGGCGCTTTACCGTCTGCAAGTCGTTCGAGATAATCTCTTGTATGGAGAATGCCGACAACATGGTCAACCGTGCCTTCGTACACGGGAATTCTTGAATAGCGGTTTTCAATGATGATATCCTTGATTTTTTCAGGCGAGTCATCAACGCTGATAAATGTGATGTCAACCCTCGGAGTGAGAATTTCCTCGGCGGTAGTTTCGTCAAAGTCAAGTGCGGAGCGAACCATTTCGCTTTCGCTCTCTTCAAGAACGCCTTCTTCCTCAATGCTCTCAACAATGTATTTAAGCTCATTTTCAGTAACTGACGGAGCGTCACCGCTGCTGCCTGCAATCTTTAAGGCAATCATTTTGAATCGTGTGAAAATCCACACAAGCGGTGTAAGAAGTGTCATAAGTCCTCTGAGCAATCCGGCTGTTTTGAGTGAAAAGGCATCGCAATGTTCCTTTGCAAGACATTTCGGCACAATCTCACCGAATGTCAGAACAAGAAAAGTTGTTGCACCCGTTGCAATTGCCGAGCCTGCGTCACCGAAAAGATTCATACACAGCACAGTCGCAATTGAAGAACAACTCAGGTTTACAACATTGTTGCAGATGAGAATTGTTGTAAGGGCATTGTCGAAATGCTCTATTATGTAGAGCGCTGCTGCCGCTTTTTTGTTGCCGTCATCCTTGTAACGCTGAACACGCACCTTGTTTACAAACGAAAATGCAGTTTCAATCGCCGAAAAGAACGCCGAAAGCAAAATAAGAACTAAAATGACAACACCCATAATTATGTCAGATGTCAACTGAATATCACTCCATAACAACTTCCGACAGGTTCTGTCGGAATAATATTTCTTTAATACTACTATAATTCTTTTAAATAATTATTACTTATTAGAAATAAAGAAATAAAATTATTGAAATAATTTTGCTGTAATGGTATAATAAGCACTAAAGGCTTTTTACAATTGAACAGTGTGGCTTGTGCGTCTTATTTTTTGTATGCATACATTTTGCGTGCAATTTCGGTGAAACTATTCTCGGAGGTGCATACAATGCCACAAAAATCAAAATCTTCAAAAGTCTCATCAAAAAAAGGGAACTATGTTAAAAATCCTGCACCGGATGACGATCCGCAAAAGCTTGCAAACGACAGCCCCATAAGTGAAGAACAAACAGACCGAATCGGAGAAACAGGTTCTGTTCTCACAACTCATAAAGACTGTGTGCTGCATTGCCTGACGATTATCGGTCAGATTGAAGGCCATTACATTCTTTCACAACAAAACAAAACCACAAAATACGAGCATGTCATCCCTCTGCTTGTTTCGGTTGAGGAGGACGAAAGAATTGACGGACTGCTTGTGCTGATTAATACAGTCGGCGGAGATGTTGAGGCAGGTCTTGCAATTGCCGAGGTGATTTCGGGAATGAAAAAGCCGACCGTTTCTATCGTACTCGGCGGAGGTCATTCGATAGGAATTCCGCTTGCTGTTGCGGCAAAGAAAAGCTTTATCGCAAAGAGTGCGTCAATGACGGTTCATCCCGTTAGAACAACAGGCCTTACACTCGGAGTTCCGCAGACCTTTGAATATTTTCAGCGTATGCAGGACAGAATCACAACCTTTGTTGCCGAAAATTCCAATATTACAAAAGACCGTTATAATCAGCTTGTGCTTAACACGGGTGAGCTTGTAATGGATATCGGAACTATTCTTGAGGGAGAAGAGGCTGTTGAAGAAGGCTTGATTGACGAGGTCGGAACAGTTTCCGACGCAATTGACGCTCTTTATGATTTGATTAAAGAAAACAAAGAGAGCAAGCCAAAGTCTGCAAAATCACGCTCAAAAAAGCAGGAAAAATAATTTCGGGCGTTTTGCCCGAATACATATGTATTGTGACGCTTATGATTTGTATGAAATCTTAATTATGCCAACCCATACGGCTTTTCAGCGTACAAATAACAAAGAAGATTCGTAAAAATTATTTTTTGGAGGGAATACATAACCATGTCAATTTTAGATGCTATTATTCAGGGTGTTGTTCAGGGACTTACCGAATTTTTGCCCGTATCAAGCAGCGGCCACCTCGCAATCACACAGCACATTCTCGGTGCAGGCACAGGCGAAAGCAATCTTTTCTTTAATGTAATGCTCCATGTCGGCACACTTGTTGCCGTTGTTGCATTCTACCACAAACTTGTGTGGGATCTTATCAAAGAATTTTTCCTTATGCTCAAGGATATTTTCACGGGCAAGTTCAAATGGAGCAAAATGAATTACAACCGTAATCTCGTTGTAATGCTCATCATCGGTCTTATACCGCTGTTCTTGCTTTTTCTGCCAATCCCCGGAACAGATATGAAACTCAAGGACCTTGCAGACCGGCTTTCCGCAAGTCCTGTTCTCATAGTAACTGCCTGTTCGCTCATTCTCACAAGCGTACTTTTAACAATCGGTATTATCCGTAACCGCAAGAGTGTTGCCTCAACTCACAAACATCTTGCAACAAAGAGCAATGCCAAGGCAATAAGAGATAATTTTAATGTTGTTGACGCAATCCTTGTCGGTGTAACACAGGTTTGTGCCGCACTCCTTCCGGGACTTTCCCGTTCAGGCTCAACACTTTCGGTCGGTGAGATGAGAGGAATCTCAAAGCAGAAGGCACTTGACTACACATTCGTACTCGGTATCCCGTCAATCCTTGCGGCGGCACTTCTTGAGGGTGTGGATGCAATCAAGTCACCCGAAGGTTTAAGCAATATTGAATTTATTCCGCTGATTATCGGAATGGCAGTTTCCGCAGTTGTAGGCTATCTTGCAATCGTAATTTTCAAGTGGTTCCTGAAATCCGACAAAATGGAAATTTTCGTAATCTACACAGCGGTTGTCGGTGTTGCATTTATTGTAATTTCAATCATCGAAATGAACACGGGCGTAAACCTTTTCACAGGTGCGCCAATTGCATAAATTTTAAATGGAGTGATTTTATTGGCAGCTAACAAAAAAACAGCTGACAAAACTAAAAATACTGCGTCGGGAAGAAAAAAGACTTCTTCAAAAACCTCATCAAAAGGTGCAAAAACTGCAAGCAGAACCAAAGCATCCGCTGTTCCGAAAAGGAGCAGCGGACTTTCGCCGCGTGTAAGGGCAATTCTCTATGCCGCCGTTGCGGCTGTTTTTGTCTGCATAATTTTCATAAAAGGTTCAAATGTCTGGACAATGATACGCAGTTTCTTTTTCGGAGTTCTCGGATTCGGAATTTTTCTTGTTCCCGTAACGCTTTTTTATTTGTGTGTTATGACCGAAAAGGAGAAACAGGTTGCGCGCTATAAGCTGAAGCTTTTCCTTTGTGTTGTCATAATTCTGTTTATCGGTGCGTTGATTTACGCAGGCAGCGGTGCAAAATATTCTGATATGAACTTTTTTGCGTGTCTTGGCAATCTGTTCAAGGATGCCTCCGACACCTCAAGGTATATGACTTTCGATTGCGGAATAATCGGCGGTTTGCTCGGCTATCCGCTTGTTGTCCTGTTCGGCAGTACAGCCGCACTTTTTACAAGCTTTGTTGTAGCAGCCGCACTTATCCTTATTGTTGCGAACATTTCTATTAAAGATATGACAGCGGCGGCGTCAAGAACAGCCGTACATATCCGTGAAGCAGGTGAGGAAAGGGCAAGAGTTCGCAGAGAACGCAGAGAAGAAAACCGTGAGAGAAAGCTTGCCGAAAGAGGCGATATCGACATTGCGCTTGAAGGCGAAAACAGAAAGTCCTCGGGAAGTTTTATTGATATTCCGCTTGATGACAAAAAGACAAAGGTCAAGAAAGCAAAGTCGGCAGTAAACGGAATTGACACAGATATTGCCGATTCAAAGGAAGAAAATGCCGCAGACAAGGATCTGTCACAGGATCTTATCAACATAATCAATCGTGCAAGCAAGCCTATGGGCAAAAGTGCCGACAATACGGTTTCTGCAATTGCAGAGGATATCTCAAACGAAAAGTCAGCTTCTAAGGCTGAACAGACAGAGGTTAAGCCTGATGCCGAAACTGAGAACATCGTCAAAAAAGCACTTCTCAAAAGCAAAAAAGACAACAGCGAGGAGGCTGGCGACGAAATTGCGGAACAGCTTGACAGAGCTGTTCGTTCCGATAATTCTCAAAAGGAAGAAAAAAAGTATCAGTTCCCACCGATTCAGTTGCTCAAACCAAAGCTAAATTCCGATGACAGCGATGCAATGGAAGAAATGCAGAATAATGCCAAAAAGCTTATTGATACCCTCACAAGCTTTGGTGTAAAGGCAAGCATTGTAAACATCTGCCGAGGTCCGTCCGTAACACGCTATGAGTTACAGCCTGCCCCCGGTGTTAAAATCAGCAAAATTACAAATCTCTCCGATGATATCGCACTCAGCCTTGCCGCAAACGGTGTTCGTATTGAAGCGCCTATTCCGGGTAAGGCTGCAGTCGGAATTGAAGTTCCGAACAAGGTTGTAAGCATGGTAACAATGCGTGAATTGATTGATTCAGACAAGTTCAGAAACAGCAAGAGCAAGCTCACAACCGTTCTCGGCAGAGATATATCCGGTGAAATTGTTGTTACCGACCTTGCCAAAATGCCGCACTTGCTCATTGCAGGTACAACCGGTTCGGGTAAATCCGTATGTGTAAACTCAATTCTTATGAGTATTCTCTACAAGGCAACTCCCGATGAAGTAAAGCTTTTGCTTATTGACCCGAAAATGGTTGAATTTTCAAAATACAAGGGTATTCCGCATTTGCTCATTCCCGTAGTATCCGACGCCAAAAAGGCGGCGGGTGCGCTTGCGTGGGCAGTAAACGAAATGCTCCAGAGATATAAAATTTTCTCCGAATACGATTGTAAGGATATTGATTCATATAATTCTCTTATCGAAAAAAATATGAATTATATGGAGAAAAATCCACCTGTTGTTAATGAAGAGGGAGAAGAGGTTCAGCCTGTTCTTGAAGTAAACGGACTTCCCGTTGCCAAAGAAAAAATGAGCCGTGTTGTAATTGCAATTGACGAGCTTGCCGATTTGATGATGGCGGCTCCGAGCGAGGTTGAGGACTCAATCTGCCGACTTGCTCAGATGGCTCGTGCCGCAGGTATGCACCTTATCCTTGCAACCCAAAGACCTACCGTTAATGTAATCACAGGTCTTATCAAGGCGAATGTACCGAGCCGTATTTCACTCAAGGTAAGTTCAAACACAGACTCCCGTACAATTCTTGATACAGGCGGCGGTGAAAAGCTTATCGGCCGAGGCGATATGCTGTTTTCGCCTGTAGGTGCTCCAAAGCCTATTCGTGTTCAGGGCTGCTACGCTTCCGATGAAGAAATCGAGGGTGTAACCCACTACATAAAGAAAGCATATTCGGCTCAGTATAATTCTGAAATCGAAGAAAAAATTAAAAGAATTGCTGCAGAAGAAATTGCTCAGGGCAAAAAATCGGGTGATTCAGACTCATCATCTGACGAAGGTCTTGATATTGACAGCAAAATGGAAGAGGCAATCAAGTGCGTAATTGAAGCAGGACAGGCATCAACCTCACTCTTGCAGAGAAGACTCAAGGTCGGCTACGCAAGAGCAGGCAGAATGATTGACGATATGGAACAAATGGGAGTTGTAGGCCCTCATCAGGGTTCAAAACCGAGAGATGTTCTTATGACCTACAACGAATGGCTCGAACGCAGAAATGCACTTGAAAACAGAGCCGATTAATAAATAAAGGAGGGTTCAATATGGCTTTTTTACCGATGAACGCAAAAGAAATGCGTGATCGAGGTTGGAACGAAGTCGATTTTGTATATGTTTGCGGTGACAGCTATGTTGACCATCCGTCATTCGGTGCGGCAATAATCACGAGAGTTCTTGAGGATTGCGGTTACAAGACAGCATTCCTTGCACAACCTAATTGGAAAAACGGTGATGATTTTACACAGTTCGGAAAACCAAGGCTCGGTTTTATGGTGTCGGCAGGCAACATTGACAGTATGGTTGCCCACTACACGGTTGCAAAGCGTAAAAGACATGATGATGCCTATACGGCAGGCGGTAAAAACGGCAGGCGTCCCGACAGAGCAGTCACAGTTTACTGCAACATAATCAGAAAGTTATATCCCGATTCTCCTATTATAATCGGAGGTCTTGAGGCATCACTCAGAAGATTTGCTCATTATGATTATTGGAAAAACGAGGTAATGCCCTCAATTATTTTCGACAGCAAGGCAGATTTGCTTGTGTACGGAATGGGCGAGCTGCAGACAATTGAAATTGCAAAAAGACTTTCCGAGGGCTATCCTGTTGAATCGCTTTACGACATCAGAGGTGTTTGCTATAAAATTCGTACAGACGATTATGTACCAAAGTCGGTTGTCGAACTTCCAAGCTACGAGCGTGTAAAAGAGGACAAGCGTGACTATGCAATTGCATCACGCAGGGAGCTTGAGGAGGCTGATGCAGTAAGGGGCAAAACCCTCATTCAAAGGCACGGAAAGTATATTCTTGTGCAGAATCCTCCGATGCAGCCGCTTGATACAAAACAGCTTGATTATGTCTATTCTCTGCCGTATGAGCGTTGGTATCCAAAGTGTTATGAAAGTCTCGGCGGCGTACCCGGTATTAACGAGGTACTGTTTTCAATCACACACAACCGTGGTTGTTTCGGTGCTTGTAATTTCTGTTCACTTGCTTTTCATCAGGGCAGAGCGGTAACCGTCAGAAGTGAAAAGAGTATTATTGAGGAGGCTGAAAGTTTTCTTGATAATCCACGATTCAAGGGTTACATAAGCGATGTCGGAGGACCTACCGCAAACTTCAGACTTCCATCATGCGAAAAGCAGAAACAGCTCGGACTTTGTAAAAACAGAAGATGTCTTGCACCGACACCTTGCCCGAATATGCAGGTGTCACACACGGAATATCTTGATATTCTGCGAAAGCTGAGAAATCTCAAGGGAATTAAAAAGGTGTTTATCCGCAGCGGAATCCGTTTTGATTATCTTATTGAAGATGAAAATGACGAGTTTTTCCGTGAACTCGTAAAGTATCACATCAGCGGTCAGCTGAGAGTTGCCCCTGAGCATTGTTCGGCGGCGGTTCTTGACAAAATGGGCAAGCCGCATATTGAAAGCTACAAGCGTTTTTGTAAGATGTTCTACGATTTTACGGGCAAGGAAAATAAAGACCAGTATGTCGTGCCGTATCTGATGAGCTCACACCCCGGTTCAACACTTTCGGATGCCGTAGAACTTGCACTTTTCTGCAAGCGTGAAAACATTCACCCAAAACAGGTTCAGGACTTCTATCCGACTCCGGGTACAATTTCAACGAGTATGTTCTATACGGAGCTTGATCCGTACACTCTCAAAGAGGTTTATGTTCCGAAGTCTGAAAATGAAAAGGCAATGCAAAGGGCGTTGCTGCAATATTTCATTCCCGAAAACAAACCGCTTGTAATCAAAGCACTCATCAAAGCCGGCAGACGGGATTTAATCGGTAACGATAAAAAATGTCTTGTAACTCCGATGGCAGGACAAACACAGGGCGGTTATTCAAAACAGAAGAACAACCGCAATTCGCAGAATCAGAAGGGAAGAGGCAAAAACGGCAAAGATAAGTTCGCAAAGTACAGACGAAAAAACAAAAAGAAATAAAATCTTTTTCATACTGAAAATATCGGTATGCGTACTTTTCATTGCCTGTGTGCTACTTGTTTCATTCGGAAAACCTCTCGGAATTCCCGATTGGAACGATGTCTATACATTTTTCGGAATTTCAGCAGATATGGAGTCCGATTTTTCTGTTTCGTTTATCAATGTCGGTTCGGCTGATTGTACGCTGATTAAATGCGGCGACAAAAATGTGCTGATTGACGGAGGAACAAATCTTGTGACCGATAAAATTACTGCCTATCTCAAACGCAGTTCGGTAACTCATCTTGATGCCGTAATAGTGTCACACCCCGACAGCGACCACATCGGTTCGTTGCCCGATATCATAGATGAATTCGGTACAGATGTTGTTTATTTCGGAAAATATTCCGACAGCCACAATACACCAGAATACGAAAAGCTTGTTAATTCTATAAAAGAAAATAATATAAAAACCATAATTCCCGTTTCAGACAAACCCGTTGAAATCGGAAATATGACCTTTAAATTTTATCAACCCGAAAAGGACTTCGGCAACACAAACGATAATTCGCTTGTAACAATGCTTGAATATGACGAAAAGCGATTTCTCTTTACAGGTGACATTTCGTCAAAAAGGGAAGAATCAATGGTTAATTCCGACAAAGAATTAAAATGCGATGTTCTCAAGGTTGCACACCACGGCAGTAAGTATTCTTCAAGTGAAGATTTTCTTGCAAAGGCAAGCCCCGAAACCGCTGTAATAAGCGTTTCGGCTGATGATACGGCACTTCCCGATTACTATATAACAGCCTTGCTTAACAGCGTGTGCAAAAATGTTTATCGGACAGACAGCGATAAAACCGTTATGATAACAGTCGAAAACGGCGAGATTTGCACCAAAACTCATGCCTGAAAGGTTGACTATAAATTAAATAATGTTATAATATTATTGTTTAACTGACAAAAATCGAAAGGAATTTTTAAATATGGGAGTATATGAAGAACTCGTAGCCAGAGGACTTATCGCTCAGGTTACGGACGAAGAAGAAATCAGAGAGCTTGTAAACAGCGGTAAAGCCACATTCTATATCGGCTTTGACCCGACAGCCGACAGCCTCCATGTAGGTCACTTTATGGCTCTTTGCCTTATGAAAAGACTTCAGATGGCAGGCAACAAGCCAATTGCACTCGTAGGCGGCGGCACAGGTATGATCGGTGATCCGTCAGGCAGAACAGATATGCGTCAGATGATGACAAAGGAAACAATTCAGCACAATGTTGATTGCTTCAAAAAGCAGATGAGCCGTTTTATCGACTTTTCTGATGGCAAGGCTCTTCTTGTAAATAACGCAGACTGGCTTCTTGACCTTAACTATGTTGAACTTCTCCGTGATGTAGGCGCTTGTTTCAGCGTTAACAATATGCTTCGTGCAGAGTGCTACAAGCAGAGAATGGAAAAGGGACTCAGCTTCCTTGAATTTAACTATATGATTATGCAGTCATATGACTTCTATGCCCTCTATCAGAAGTACGGCTGTAATATGCAGTTCGGCGGTGACGACCAGTGGAGCAATATGCTCGGCGGCACAGAGCTTATCAGAAGAAAGCTCGGCAAAAACGCATATGCAATGACAATCAACCTTCTCCTCAACTCAGAGGGTAAGAAAATGGGTAAAACCCAGTCGGGTGCAGTATGGCTTTCAGCCGAAAAGACAAGCCCCTACGATTTCTACCAGTATTGGAGAAATGTTGATGACGGCGATGTAATCAAGTGCCTTAAAATGCTCACATTCCTTTCGCTTGAAGAAATTGATGAGCTTGCAAAGCTTGAGGGCAGTGAAATCAACAAAGCAAAAGAAATTCTTGCTCATGAGCTTACAGAGCTTGTTCACGGCAAAGAGGAGGCTGATAAGGCTCAGGAGGCCGCAAGAGCAATTTTCAGCAACAAGACAAATACTGACAATATGCCTTCAACAACTCTTACAGAGGCTGATTTTGCAGACGGCGAAATCGGAATTCTTGACCTCATGAAGAAGTGCGGACTCATTCCTTCAAACGGTGAGGGCAGAAGACTTATTCAGCAGGGCGGTGTTTCTGTTGACGATGAAAAGGTAACAGATGTTTACGCAAAGGTTGCAAAGTCTGATTTTGAAAAAGGCTATGTTGTAATCAAAAAGGGTAAAAAGGTTTACCATAAGGCGATTCTTGGCTGATTTTGAAAATTAAATAGAGGGGATCAGGGCAAAATGAAAAAGTTTTTTTCGGAGTTTAAGGAATTCATAATGCGTGGAAATGTGCTTGATCTCGCAGTCGGCGTTATCATCGGTGCGGCTTTTCAGGCAATTGTAACTTCTCTCACAAGCGACATCATTTCGCCGATTCTCGGTATCTTCGGCGGTGTCAACTTTGACCAGTTTCAGGTTACAATCAACGGCGCAACAATTATGTACGGTAAGTTTATCACAGCGGTAATCAACTTCCTGATTATGGCTTTCGTAATCTTCCTTATCGTAAAGCTTGTCAACAAGGTTATGTCACTCGGCAAAAAGCCTGAATCCGAAGAAACACCCACAACAAAGAAGTGTCCGTTCTGTTTTAGTGATATTGATATCAAAGCCACAAAATGTCCCCATTGCACAGGCGATATCATCGACCTTACAGAAAAAACAGACGACAAAAAATAATATTGCTGTTACATAAACAGATATTACACAACTTAACAACCAACAAAAAAGCCACAGTAGAAAGTTAAAATCTACTGTGGCTTAAATTATTTGTTGCTATTGCCGTTTTCGTCAATCTCATCATCTTCAAACACAATAATGTCCTCAACTCTGCATTTGAAAATCTTGCACAAATCATCAATCTTAGTTGTGCTGATCCCCTGATTTTTCCTCAGTCTGTCAATTGTCGCACTGCTGATATTGTGCTTGTTGATAAGAGTGTAGGTGCTCTCATTACTTTTCTCCAAAGTTTCCCAAAAGGGAGTGTATTTTATCATTAAATCACCTGTATTTAAAGGTAATATAAGATTTTGCACTTGACAATAGTTATAAATATGACTATAATACAAATATACAATAATATGCACATCCAAACAATAATTATGCGTATATTGTACAAATAAATAATTAGGGGGAATAGAGATGAAAAGAAAATTAAGTAAATCGTTGTCTATTATTTTAACAATGACAATAGTAATTTCGGCAATTATCATTGCTCCTGTTACTGTAAGTGCGGCAGGTACAGCAAATGATATTGTAAATGTAGCAAACGGAGAGGTAGGAGTAAGCGGTTCTCCAAACAAATATACATACTGGCTTGGTTCTATTGGAGGCAGTTATTCATATGCGTGGTGTCACGCTTTTGTATCTTGGTGTGCCAATCAAGCCGGTGCAGGAGATAAAGTTCCGAGAACAGCAAGCTGTGCTTCAGGTGTATCTTGGTTTAAAAGCAAAAATGAATGGAAAAGCAGAAGTAGTGGATACACCCCAAAGGCAGGCGATATAATTTACTTTGATTACGGTTCTAACGGGACTTATGACCATGTAGGTATTGTAACCTCTTCAAGCGGAGGTCGAGTTTATACAATTGAGGGTAATGCCAGAAATGCCGTTAAGGTGAACGGTGGGTATTCAAACGGTTATTCTTTAAGTAATACAGATATTTTAGGATATGGTACACCGTCATATGCAAATAATGCTCCTGCTAATGCTCCGACAGATGTTCATCTTGACAGAAGTCAGGTTTGGTATGATTTGAAAGATGATATTGTTTTGTATCCAAGAGCAAATGATGCCGATTCATTTTGGATTAGTGTACATAAAGACGGGCAACAGTTGATCAGTCAAGGTGTTTCCGTAAATGGTGAGTTGCGATTTTCTGCAAGTCAATGGGGTGTTGGCGATTATTATGCGTGGATTACCGCTTCAAATTTAGCAGGAAATGTTGATTCGGTAGGAATTAATTTTTCTGTTGTAGGAGCTGCCGGATATAATAGTGTTTCTGTTGAAAAACCATTCTATGATATTGATGAAACAGTCAGTATTTCAGTTTCGCCTGTTTGTGCAAAAGGAGTAGTTATAGGAATTGATAAGGCAAATGTAGGCAGAGTGGTTACTGAACAATGTGACACTACATTTTCAATTGCTGCTTCACAACTCGGAGTAGGGTCATACAGTTCATATTTCTCGGTTTATAATGGTTCTGGCGGTGTTGATACCTCAAGAGTAAGTTTTCTTATACCTGAAAGAAAAAATTTAGGTGACGAATTTATTGCAAGAGTACAAAATAAATCATCTAAAAAATACTTTACTGCTGTCGGTAACAATGTTGAGGGTGCAGAGAAAAAAGATGATAATTCACAGCTATGGAAATTTGTGCGGCTTAGCGATAACAGTTATAAAATAATTAGTTTGGTAGATGATCGTGCATTAGATGTTGATGATTTTGGTGCAGGCGGTGGCGGCACAAATGTTCAGGTTTATAATAACTGGGATTGTACAGCCCAAAGATTTTACATTTATGATATTTACGGCTCATACTACATAAAACCGGTATGTACTGATATGGTACTTGATATGAGTCAAACCACAAATAATCTTGAAGTATGGGGCAGAGGCGAAGATTGGGCACCGCAGAAATTCGATATTCAAAAAACTACTAACATAATCCACCCTGCAGTTTCGTTGAATAAGAAAAATTATAATTTAGATGAAAAAGTCAGTGTATCTGCATCAGCAGACGGCGGTGTGGATTATTATGGTGTTCAGGTATGGAAAGGTGATAAAGTCGTATATCAGGAATCATTTACAGCTAACAAGCTTGATATTGATTGCAGTAAGTTAGGAGCAGGAGATTATGGTGTATTTGTAAGTTGCGTTAATAATTACGGAAGTATAAATACTGAAACCGTACAATTTCATGTAACATCGGGAATAACAAACGACATCGACCTTGACAATTCAGTAACTGTGGCTGATGCAACATTATTGCAAAAGTATGTTGTGGGTATAGCAACGCTTACTGATGACCAAAAATTGCTTGCTGATTGCAACGGTGACGGAGCGATTGATGTCCGAGATGCTACATACATTCAGAAAACTATTGTAAAAATACCCGTATAAAATTTAAAAAAATTCATAAATATTTTCACTCAACAAAAAGCCACGGCAGATTTTTTACTTTCTGCTGTGGCTTTTTAAATTGAAAATTATGATTGAGCGTAACATTGTTACCGTCTGCACAATTATATACTAAAACCTAAAACACCAAAAACAAAAATACAATTCCGCAGAGGATTGCTATTGCTGCACCGACTATGACATCACGCACATAATGCACTCCTGCGCACACTCTTGACACGGAAATCATAACCGCAATGAAGAGGTATGCAATTCCTGCCCACACATTGAACCGCAAAATTGCCATTGCAATGATGAATGCGCTTGCGGTGTGGCGGCTCGGCATACTGTCGGGCTTGCTGTTCTTTGCAAAAACAGGCGCAACTCCGTACCGTACATACGGGCGTTCTTCTTTTATGATAATTCGCAGAAGTGTTATTCCCAAAAACACCCCCGCAGGCACAGTCAGCGACTTTAAAAACAAATCTTTTTGCCACAAAAATGTATATACAAGCAAAATCGGATAGCTTGCAAATACTATCAGCGGAAAAATTTTATATACGAATTTCAACACATTTTTTGCGGATTTGTTATTCTTGAAGAAATCGGTCAGTTTAATATATTGTTCACGGTTAATTTTCTACATCTCCCAATGCTTTTTACACTCAGATTTTAACATAACCGTTACACTATTTCAACATTATATTTATCAAACCAGTAGTCAAGTTCGATTATATACGCAAGAATCTGCGGTGCTTTCATCAGCTGACCGTACCACGGATTTGTGATTTTATCGGGATTTTCAATGATATCTTCAATCCCTTTTCGGTCAAGCAGTTCGTTTAGAATTGAACGCTTTTTAAGAATTTTTCTAACCCTTTTTACACACTCGTTGAAGTAAATCGGATTGTGCGTTTTCGGGTACGGGCTTTTCTTTCGCCAGCAAATTTCTTCGGGCAGAATATCCTCAAAAGCCTTTCGCACAATTCCCTTTTCACGGTTGCCCCATGCCTTTAATTCCCACGGCATATTGTACGCATATTCAACAAGTCTGTAATCGCAGAACGGCACTCTGACCTCAAGTCCGCTGAACATTGAGCATCTGTCTTTTCGCTCAAGCAGACATTGCATAAACCAGTAAAAATTCAGGTAGAACATCTCTCGCATTCGCCTGTCAAGGTCGGTGTCGCTTTTAAGCTTTGGGGCAAGGTTTATTGTGTCAAGATACCTTTGTCTGACATACTCTTCGCCGTTTTTCAGGACACCGTCCTTGAGAATGCTCCTGCGAATATCCTGACTTTTTGACCACGGAAAACAATCCTCAAAAAGTATTTCATGGTTGTGATACCACGGATATCCGCCGAAAAGTTCATCTGCACATTCTCCCGAAAGTGCAACGGTGTAGTTTTGCTTAATTTCTTTGCAGAAGAGCAAAAGTGACGAGTCAACATCAACATATCCCGGCAAATCCCTTGCCTGAACACTTTCATAAAGTGCGTCGCACACAAGCGTGTTGTCAAGGATAATTTCCCTGTGCTTTGTGTCGGCATTTTTTGACATCATCGAAATAAATTCGTAGTCGGGAGTAGGCTGAAAATTGCTCTTTTGAAAATATTTTTCGTTGTCGCGGTATTCAACCGAGTAGGTGTTGATTTTGCCGAGTTTGTGTTCCTTGTTGTACATTGATGCGGTCTTGACAATTATACTGCTGTCAAGCCCTCCCGAAAGGAAAAAGCACAGCGGAACATCACTCACAAGCTGTCGCTGAATTGCATCAGTCAGCAGATATCTCGTCTTTTCAATGGTAGTTACTTCATTGTCTGTATGCTCTTTTGCCTCAACGGTGTAGTATTTTTTTCGGCGAAGCTTTGAGTGCCTATACATTGCACATTCGCCAGGATTAAGCTCAAATACTCCCTTGAAAACTCCGAATGAAGGCGTTCTTGCAGGTCCTAAAAAGAAAATTTCATTGAGTCCCTGTTCGTCAATTTGAGGCTTTACAACCTTGCTTGCAAGCAACGCTTTTATTTCTGACGCAAACAGCAAGCCACCGTTGTATTCGTAGTAAAACAGAGGCTTAACGCCGATTCTGTCCCTGCACAAAAACAGCGATTTGTCGCTTGTGTTGTAGATTGCAAAGGCGAAAATTCCGTTCAGCTTTTTGCAGCAGTCCGCACCGTATTTAATGTACGATTTCAGCACAACCTCCGTGTCGCTGTGACCTCTGAAATGAAAACCCGATGCTTTCAGTTCCTCACGAAGCTCGGCTGTGTTGTAGAGTTCGCCGTTATAGACAATGACATAGGTCGTGTCCTTATGACGAACCGACATCGGTTGTTTGCCGTTTTCACGGTCAATTACAACAAGCCGCCTGTGCATAAGCGCCGCCCCTCGGTTAATGTACAAACCGTTTTCGTCAGGACCTCGCCTGTCAAGCGTTTCAGACATTCTGTTGAGCAAATCAATTCTTTCGCTCATATCCTGTGAGTGGTCAATCCATCCTGCTATTCCGCACATAAAGTAACCTCCGTCAATTTTGTTTGTAATTTTTGAGTGAATATAAAAAGCATAAAGCGGTAAAAAGCAAAGCCGCTCCCGAAAGGACAGTTCCTCCGAAAAAACTGAAATTTTCAACCGTTGATGTTGAAAAAACATCGGTTGTGACGGAGAAAAGTTTTATTCCTAAATGCGTAAGCAATGCGGTGATAAATCCTTGCAAAATTCTGCAAAAGAAAAATAACATTTTATTCACCTTAATATCCCCAAGTGCCGAGAAAATCTGAAAATGTACGCAAAGTCCGCCGAATCCTGCCGAAAATGCAACAAGTTCAATCGGCAAATCTTTCGATACCGCAGTAACCGCATTGCAAACTTCCGTGAGTATCAAAAACGGTTTTTGAATATTTTCATCCGTAATGTGTGAGCAGAAAATCTCAGTAAATGCCGAAAACAGCACCACAAATGCACAGATTGCAAACATTCCTCTTGCACCGTCAAGAACAGACTTTACAAGTGCGTCGCCTTTTTGCGGAGTGCTTATTAATATTTCCGAATTAGAATTATCATCAAGTTTGTTTCTGCAAACGAATTTTAAAGCAAATCCAAGTATAAATACCGAGATGCATTGGGCGGCAAATATAATAAACCCGACTTCAATGCTCGAATAAAGCTGTACACCGATAAAATTCACAAGAAATCCCGGTCCCGAACACACCAAAAACAGACCTGCCCGTTTACACTCACTTTCACTTGCCGCACCTTTTTTATAAAGCAAATTTACCGTCTTTGCACCAACGGGATAACCTCCGACAAGCGAGAGAATTATTGCCGATGCAAAGCAACCGTCAAGTTCGAAAAGCGGTTTTGTCAGCCATGAAAGATGTCTGCCGATTTTTTCTGCAAGACCGCTATCTGTAATATATGATGCAAGCACCATGAAAGGGAAAAGTGACGGTACAAGCGTAGAAAGGCACAAGCCTATGCCGTTTTCAGCACCCTTTGAACATTCTTTTGAAAACAAAAGAGCCGTAATGCATAAAAGAAAAATTCCGATTGCTTTAAAAATATTCACCGCCTTTACGGCACTTTTACTCAGGAACATATTAATCACCAATTAATATATATGACGGCAGTTGCATAAAAATAAATGAGAAACGAAAACAGGGGAGATTTTTTTGCCAAAGAAGAAACGAATTGCCGATAAAAACGAAAGATTGCCTTCTCCGATGTTCGATATGGGAACAATGCCGTATATAGAAATGCTCGGAAACCGCAGAATAACCGTTGAGGGTTCAACGGGAATTTTGCTCTATGACAGCGAAAGCATAAAAATTAATACCTGCAAAACCGTAATTTCATTTTGTGGGAGAGGAATGACATTGAAGTGCATTTCAAGCTCCTGCGTTGAAATTGAAGGCTTTGTAACCGACATCAACTTTCTTTCGTGAGGTGAAACTATGCTCCTTAAAATAATACGCTTTCTCAGAGGAAGTGTGGACTTTACCGCAAGCGGAAAATTTCCCGAAAGATTTATGAACATAACCGCAAAAAACGGTGTGAATCTCTGGAATCCCGTTCCGAAAAAGAACGCAATATCAGCCTCAATGTACCTTTCCGACTACAAAAAAATCAGAATTCTTGCACGCAAATCAAGGGTTAAAACAAGAATAACAGCCAAACACGGACTGCCGTTTATTATTAACCGCTATAAGAAGAGAACAGGACTTTTTGCAGGTGCGGTATGCGGAATTATTCTCTGTATTTTTCTTTCAAATTTTATCTGGTCGGTAAAAATTTCGGGTACAGAGGAAATCAGCAATACATATCTTGAATCGTTACTTGATGATAACGGGATTTCTGTCGGTGTGTGGAAAAACAATCTCGATACAGATCAGATAGAACGCAATATTCAGCTGAAATGTGACGATATCCGCTGGATGAGCATAAACATAACGGGCAGTCTTGTCACGGTTGAAGTTAAGGAAACCTACAAAAAGCCGAAGCTTGACACCTCAAAAAATCCTTGCAATGTAAAAGCGGTTAAAGACGGAGTCATAACACGGATTCAGGCATATAACGGCAGACCTGTTGTTACAAAGGGTAGCGGAGTTGTGAACGGTCAGATTCTTGTCAGTGGGCTTGACGAAACCAAGCAGGGCGATATGCGTTACTTAAGAGCAAACGCAAAGGTTTATGCTGACATTACCGAACAGCAAACGCTTTCAATTCCGAAAAAAGTAACCTACAGTTACGCTGACGAAAATTATGTTGACAGAAAAAATTTCAGATTTTTATGGCTTGATTTTCCCTGTAACCTTGCCTTTGAAAACTACGACAATTTTGTAAGCACAGTTCACGGAGAAAATCTGTTTATAAATGATGTTGTTCTGCCGGTAGGACTTAAAATCAGAACCGACCGTGAACTTGTAACAACCGAAAACTCTGTAAGTAAAAACAAGGCTGAGGAGATTGCAAAGGCTGATTGTATTCTCTATGAGATTTTTACAAAGAATAAAAGCGAAGTTATTTCAAAACAAATTTCCGTTAAAGAAAATAAAGGTAGCTACAGGGTGACAACAGATTATATTTTTAACGAAAATATTGCAGATCAGGTTGATTTTGATGTGACAGAATAGAAAAGTTGTGTTATAATCAATTTGTATGTTTTGCTTTGAACGACTGAAATTTTGCAATCGGACACAAACGGAGGGATAACTATGAGAATTTTATGTATAGGTGATGTTGTAGGCAGTATCGGTTGTGAATTTCTTCGCAACAATCTTCCCACGCTCAAAAAGGTGAAAGGCGTTGATTTTGTAATCTGCAACGGTGAAAATTCAGCTGACGGCAACGGACTGACTCCCGTGTCTGCAAAGCATCTTTTTGACAGCGGAGTTGACGCAATTACACTCGGCAACCATTCTTTCCGCAGAAAAGAAGTCTATGACTGCCTCGACTCAAATCCCTTCATTGTCAGACCCGCCAATTTTCCCGAAAATTCAACACCCGGCAAAGGTATAATTAATGTTGACACAGGGCGAAGAATTGTGTCGATTATAAATATTATGGGTAATTCCTATATGGATAACAACCTGAATTGTGCTTTTGAATGTGTAGATAAAATGATTAAACAGGCTGAAAGCAAAATCATAATTGTTGATTTTCACGCAGAGGCAACGGGTGAAAAAAGGGCAATGGGTTATTACCTTGACGGCAGAGTTTCCGCAATGTTCGGAACACACACCCATGTTCAGACCTCGGACGCACAGGTTCTTCCGAAGGGAACCGGCTACATAACCGACACGGGAATGACGGGCACAATCCATTCCGTTCTCGGTGTAAAGAGCGAAATTATAATTGCAAAGCTGAAAAATAAGCTTCCGCAGCGCTTTGACCTTGCAAGCGGAGAATGCAAAATGGAATGTACGCTTTTTGATGTTGATGACAAAAGCGGAAAGTGTGTTTCAGCCGAGTCAATGCGTATTGAATAACACAAATCAGCATAAAGTAAATTGTTTCCAATTGTCAAAAAATATGAAACAATCCCGATTAAGTCGGCTTTTTTTGCAGATAATTAGTGTATTATACTATTGCAAAAAACAAGCTGATAATGTATAATGTTATAATGTGAATTATTGTAAAACTGCGTTTGTCGGTGTAAAATCGGCTTATGCAGTTGATTAAGAAATGTACATTAAAAGGATGTGCCTAAATGATAAACGGACAAATTCTCAAACAGGCTGTTATTTCCGGTGCGAATAATATTTCAAACCAAAAAAACAGTATAAATGATCTTAATATTTTCCCTGTACCCGACGGAGACACGGGTACAAATATGTCAATGACAGTCAATGCGGCTGTTGTAGCGCTTGAAGATTTTGACGGTACCTGTGCAGGTGATGCCGCAGGTATCACAGCCTCTGCAATGCTCCGTGGAGCAAGAGGCAATTCGGGTGTTATCACTTCACTAATCTTCCGTGGCTTTGCCCAGGGACTTAAAGACATCGAAGAAGTTGACGGCAAAAATCTTGCCGCAGCACTCGGAATCGGTGTTGACGCCGCTTACAAGGCTGTTATGAAACCGACAGAGGGAACGATTCTCACGGTTGCAAGAATGGCTTATGAGGCAGGTATCGAAGCCGCTAAGTACGACAGAGATGTTGTGTCTGTATGGCAGACAATCGTTGACAAGGCTAACGAGGCGCTTGCAATCACTCCTCAGCTTTTGCCTGTGCTTAAAAAGGCAGGCGTTGTTGACGCAGGCGGTAAGGGTCTTTGCGTAATCTTTGAGGGTATGCTCTCTGTAATTAAGAACGGCATTATGATTGAAGCTGACGATGACACAGCTTCTGCAACCGTCAGCACATTTGAAAGTGCCGCCGCTGAATTTGATGATGACATCAGATTCACATATTGCACAGAGTTCATCGTTGGCAGAAATGCCGAGATTGAAACCGAAATCGGCGAGCTTCGCAGTTATCTTGAATCAATCGGTGATTGCGTAGTTGTTGTAAATGATGATGAGATTATCAAGGTTCATGTTCATACGGAACAGCCGGGCAATGCTCTTTCAAAAGGACTTGAGTTCGGTCAGCTTCTCACGGTTAAGGTTGAGAATATGAAGGAACAGCACAAGAATGTCAAGTCAACAAAGAAAAAGGCTGAAAAGGAAAAGTTTGTTCCCGCAGAACCTGAAAACGATTTCGGCTTTGTTGCAGTTGCCGCAGGTAACGGTCTTAAAGACCTCTTTAAAGACCTCGGTTGTGACAATGTTGTTTCGGGCGGTCAGAGTATGAACCCGAGTACAGACGATATCTATGAGGCAATTATGGCAACTCCTGCCAAGAATGTTCTCGTTCTTCCAAACAATAAAAACATCATTCTTGCCGCAGAGCAGACAATCCCGATGGTAAAAGACAGAAATGTCATCATTGTTCCGACAAGAACAATTCCGCAGGGTATGACGGCAATGCTCAACTTTGATCCCGAGATTTCTGCCGAAAGCAACGCACAGCTTATGACGGACGCACTTGCGTCTGTGGGCACAGGTCTTGTAACCTTTGCCGCAAGAAGCAGTGAATTCGGCGGTAAGAAAATCAAAGAGGGCGACATTATCGCTCTTGAAAACGGCAGGCTTACAATCACAGAAAAGAGCACAGTTAAGGCTCTTGTCAAGCTTGCAAAGGATATGGTCAGCCGTGACACTTCATTCATTACTCTTATCTACGGTGAGGATGTAAGTGAGGAAGAGGCAGAAAAGGCATACGGAGAGCTTCGTGAAAAGTTCGGTTCAAGAACCGATATTACTCTTGTAAAGGGCGACCAGCCTGTTTACTACTTTATTCTCAGCGTAGAATAAGCATTTAAATCGGATTTTTTCAGGGAGCATAATTTTTACGGTTATGCTCCCGTTTTGTATAACGGAGGTGCGGTATGACATCACTTTATAAAACTCCCGTTACAAATTTGAACGGAATAGGTGAAAAGCGTGCCGCACTTTTTGCAAGACTCGGGATTAAAAGCGTTGGAGATTTGATTAATTTCTATCCACGAACATACGAGGATTGGAGCAACATCAAGCATATTGACGAGCTTGAATACGGTGAAACCGTCTGCATAAAGGCTGTTGTCGCAACATCTGTAAACGATACCCGAATAAGCGGCGGAAGAATTATTTCCAAAACCGCAGTCTATGATGAAACGGGTTCAATTCAGCTTGTGTTTTTTAACAATAAATACATCAGCTCAATGCTCAGACAGGGCGGAGAATATTTCTTTTACGGAAAAATCTCATCCGACAGTTACGGAATGCAGATTGTATCTCCGACTTTTGCTCCTGCTGTCAAAGGAACACAAATTCGTCCGATTTACAGACAAACGGCAGGACTTCCGAGTAAATCGGTTGAATCAGCCGTACGACAGGCACTTTCAATGCTGCCTTCAAAAATTAAGGATCCTTTGCCCGATGCCATAAGAGAAAGATTTGACCTTTGCTCACTCAGACAGGCGTTGTTTGACATTCACTTTCCGAAGAACCGCCAACAGCTTGAAGCAGCCCGAAAAAGGCTTGTTACCGAAGAACTTGTTGTGCTGAACCTCGGAATGAGAAATCTGCGTGACCACAGCAGGGGAGTAACCTCTCTTGAAATCACAAGGGATTATTCAAAAGAATTTGAATCGCTTTTGCCGTTCACAATGACAAATGCCCAAAAACGGGCGGTGTCGGACTGCATAAACGATATAATCAACAAATCATCTCCGCTGAACCGACTTGTTCAGGGCGATGTAGGTTCGGGCAAAACGGCTGTGGCAGCCTCGGTCTGCTACACGGTTGCCAAAAACGGATTTCAGACCGCATTTATGGCGCCGACTGAAATCCTTGCCCGACAACATTACAAAACATTTCAAAAGCTTTTTGAAAATACGGATATCAAGGTTGGTCTGCTGACAGGCACACTAAGGGAATCCGAAAAAAAACAAATCAGAAAATCACTTGCAGACGGTTCGATTGATATGGTAATCGGAACACACGCTCTCATTACCGATAAAACCGAATTTAAAAATCTTGCGCTTGCCGTAACCGACGAACAGCACAGATTCGGCGTTGCGCAAAGAGCAAAGCTTCTCGGCAAGGGCAACAATCCGCATCTGCTTGTTATGAGTGCCACCCCGATTCCGAGAACACTCGGACTTATCATTTTCGGCGACCTCGACATTTCAATAATTGACGAACTTCCGCCGTCAAGAAAACCCGTGAAAACCGTGTTGCGAACTTCTGCAATGCGTGGCGGAGTGTATGACTTTATCCGCAGTGAAGTAAAACACGGCAGACAGGCGTATATAGTTTGTCCCCTTGTTGAAGAAGGCGAGCTTGACGATGTTGCGTCAGCCGAAGAATATGCCGCAGACTTGATGTTGCGGGAATTTCCTGACATAGCAGTCGGCATAGTTCACGGACAGATGAAGTCTGATGAAAAAGACGAGGTTATGCGTAAGTTTGTCGATAATGAGTATTCCGTTCTTGTTGCCACAACGGTAATAGAAGTCGGCGTTGATGTTCCGAATGCTACGGTTATTGTGATTGAAAATGCCGAAAGATTCGGACTTTCACAGCTTCATCAGCTGAGAGGAAGGGTTGGCAGAGGCAGTTCGCAGTCCTATTGTATTCTCATCAGCGACAAGGGCAGTAAGACAACAAGAGAACGACTTGATGTCATGTGTTCAACGAACAACGGTTTTGTCATTGCCGATGAAGATTTGAAAATGAGAGGACCCGGCGACTTTTTCGGTCACAGACAGCACGGACTTCCGCAGATGTCGATTGCCGATTTTGCCGACACAAAAAGCCTTGAACTTTCTCAAAAAATTGCAGACTGCATAATGGACCGTTACGGCGATATCCGAAACGATGAAATACGATTGTTAAAAGCAGAGGTAGACCGCCTGTTTGAGCGTGGCGGACAAAATGCTTTAAACTGAAAAACTATAAATGGGAGAATTAAGTAAATGAGAAAAACCATAACCAAAACACTTTCACTTCTCTGTATGCTTTGCATCATTATCTGTTCCGCTTTCACAACGGTAGGTGCTGCGTCCTATCCTAATGATGTAAAAACCGAGTCGGACTCAATCCTTCTTGTAAATATGGATTCAGGTCAGACCGTGTATGAAAAAGACGCCGACTCAAAGCGTTACCCTGCGTCAACAACAAAAATTATGACCTACATAATTGCGGTTGAAAACATTGCCGATCTTGATAATACAAAAATTCCGATTAAGCAGTCGGTTCTTGATGTTCTCAAAAACACAGGCAGTTCCCTTGCGAATGTTGAAAATCATGTCGGCAAGAGTATGACTGCAATCGATCTGCTTTACAGTATGATGGTTCCCTCGGGTAATGATGCCGCAATGGTTCTTGCCGATTATATCGGTGAAGGCAATGTTGATAACTTTGTCAAGCTGATGAATGAAAAAGCAAAGGAGCTCGGTTGTGAAAACACTCATTTTGCAAATCCTGACGGACTTCACGATCCCGACCACTACACAACCGCCCGTGATATGTACAAAATCACAACCTATGCGCTCACTCTTCCTCGCTTTGAAGAAATCACAAATACCTGTACATACACTTGTGACGGTGACGATACAGCCCTTGTAACAACCAACTACCTCATTGACGCCAACCGTGGCGGTGAGTATTACTATATGTACGCAAAGGGCATCAAAACGGGTACGACTAACGAGGCAGGAAGATGTCTTGTAACGACAGCGTCGGCAGACGGCTATTCATATATGGCAATTCTCCTTCACGCACCGTATGAGGAAGGTGTGACCGAGGACTACGCAACAATGACCGATGCGGCAGACCTTTTCCGCTGGGCATTGACAAGTCTTGAAATGAACACTGTTGCCACCTCGTCAAAGCCGCTTTGCGAAGTAAAGGTTAACCTTGCATGGGGCAAAAACAGTACACTGCTTTATCCCGAAACCGACCTCAGTGCAATTGTTCCGAAAGACTGCACAGATGAGAATATAATTATTGAACAGGATGTTCCCGAAAGCGTTGACGCACCGCTTGACAAAGGCTCGGTAGTCGGCAAGGCAACAATCTATTACAAAGCAGATGCAAACAGCGAAAAGCAGAAGCTTGCCGAGGTTAATGTTGTTGCAGGCGAAAAGATTGAACGCAGCGGAATTCTCTATGTGTTCAACATCATCGGCACAGTATTCCAGTCCTATTGGTTTATCGTGATTATCGCTCTTATCATTCTCGTTCTCATCATTTACCTTATTATTTCAAAAATTCACGGTAAGCGTAAAAGAAAGAAGAGAAATGTTAAGCATTACCGCAATCTCTGATGCAATAAAAGTGTAATTAAATTGTAAATTTTCTATACTTGAAATTTGAAAACGGTATGTTATAATTATTTTAGGGAATAATTATTCGGGGGTTTTCATATGAAGTGTCCATATTGCAGTTATGAAGAAAGCAAGGTTATCGACTCTCGTTCGGCCGATGACGGCGAAAGAATCCGCAGAAGAAGAGAGTGCCTGAGATGCGGCAAACGCTTTACCACACATGAGGTGATTGAAACTGTTCCGATAATTGTTGTTAAGCGTGACAAATCCCGTGAGGTTTTTGACCGCAACAAGCTTACAGGCGGAATTCTCCGTGCCTGTGAGAAGCGTCCCGTTTCAATTGAACAGATTGAAAATATGGTCAATGATATTGAGGCTCAGCTTCAGTCAAGCCTTGACCGTGAAATCACTTCAAAGCAAATCGGTGAGCTTGCAATGGATCAGCTCAAGAATATTGACGAGGTTTCATATGTCCGTTTTGCGTCTGTTTATCGCCAGTTCAAGGATATTAACACCTTTATGGACGAACTCAATAAGCTTCTTACTGAAAAGAAATAGTTTCTTATAAAGAATAATTCCGATACTGTACAGCCTTTCTCGGTTGTACAGTATTTTTTTGCGATGTACCGTTGCTCTCCATTCGTGCAGATAGTTTGCAATATCAAAAACATACTATGCCCGAGCGTAAGTATAGCAACTGTTTTGACGGTTATGCTACAAAACAAATTCTAAGTCTAAACAAGATATTAAAAAAACTGTACAGTCGATTATGGTTGTACAGTTTTTGTTTTATATGTTATTTTGTCGGAATATAACATTGTACGAATTTGCACAATTTGAGCCGTAGGGGATTGTTAATCCTACCCGATAAAGCCTTGAACGAACACAATAACAATCAGCACGGGGAGTGCGTATTTAAGGTACGGCTTCAGCACTCTTGAAAGTTTAAGACCTTTACCCGTGTTACATTCTTCAAAGTAATTGTCAAAGCCCCAGCCGAATTTTGTTGTGCAGAACAGGAGATAAACCATTGCGCCAATCGGAAGAAGAAGGTTGCTGACAACGAAGTCCTCAAGGTCAAGCACACCTTTGCCGAGAATGTTGAAGTCACTCCAAATGTTGAATCCAAAAATACACGGCAGACACGCAAAGAACATAATAATTCCATTGATAATTGACGCCTTTGTTCTGCTCATGCCGAATGTGTCGGTAAGAAAAGCAACAAGGTTTTCAAACACGGCAATAACCGTTGAAAAGCTTGCAAATGTCATAAACAGAAAGAAAAGCGTACCCCAAATCCGACCGCCCGTCATATTTACGAAAACATTCGGAAGCGTCACAAAAATAAGGGCAGGTCCTTGGTCGGGCTGAACGCCAAATGAGAAGCAAGCAGGGAAGATGATAAGTCCGGCAACAATTGCAACAAAAGTGTCCAATGCACAAATCTGAACAGCCTCACCGTAAAGCGTGCGGTCTTTGTTCATATAACTGCCGAAAATTTCCATTGATGCGATTCCGAGTCCGAGTGTGAAAAACGCCTGACTCATTGCAGAGGTGATTACCTTGCCGAGTCCTACATCTTTAACCTTTCCGAAATCGGGAACAAGATAAAAGCTCAAGCCTTCTCCCGCATTTGAAAGCATCATACTGTTGATTGCAAGAATAATAATCAGTGCAAGCAACGCAACCATCATAACCTTGCTGACCTTTTCAATGCCTTTTTGAAGTCCTCGACTGCATACAAAAAATCCAAATACAACGATTATCGCAAGCCATATAATCATCTCAACAGGCGATGCCATAAGGTTGTTAAACACTCCCGAAACCTGTTCTGAGTTCATTCCGCTTTTAAATGTTCCCGTTGCAAATTTATAGAAGTAATCTAGCATCCAACCCGAAACAGGTGAGTAGTTCACTAAAAGTGTACCATCGTATGAGTCAAAACAAATTATACATAAAGAAGTATGTCGAATTATAAATAGTTATGTTACGAGCCAGTAGGCTCTTTTTTTATACCCAAATTTAGGTCGTAAAAGTGTTGTGATATAATATAGTTGTAACACCTTGACCTAATAAGATATAATCTTAGGAGGAAACGAGGTATGTTACAAATGAGTAAACAATATGAACCGGAATTCAAAAAGAAGATTGTACGTCTTCATCTTGAAGAGGGACGAACCCTCAAAGGTCTTGCTGCCGAATATGGCGTATCCAAGGCAAGTATATCTATTTGGGTAAAACAGTTCCGTGAAGAATGCCAAACAAATGAAGAAGCCAAAGCAGATTATGATTTCATGAAGGAGAACCTTAAACTGAAAAGACAGCTGGCAGAACTCCAAAAGGAAAATGACTTTCTAAAAAAAGCGGCGGCATTCTTTGCGAAGGAAATCGATTAGTGGCTTATCGATTTATTCAGCAGTATGGGCACAAATACGGTGTCCGTTGGTTATTGAAAAGACTGAGCATCCTACCAAATGCTTATTATAATTTTTTGAAGAATAGGAAATCTGAATATCATAAGCGTAAGGAAAAAATCAAGCATGAAATTGTGGACATCTATCACTCTCACAACGGCACTGATGGTTACAGAACTGTGCACGCTTATCTTCTTCGCAAGGGATACAGCATCAGTTGTGTAACTGTCCATAAGTACATGAATACAGAGCTTCAGTTATTTTCAATTACAAGAAAACGCAAGCCAAACTATGAATATGGCGCTCCTCACAAAGTATTTGAAAATAAGCTCCATCAAGATTTTAAGGCAGAATCCATAAACCAGAAATGGTGCACTGTTTTAAATGCATAGCTTGTGTACTGACAGCCTCTGTCGCTGTAGAATATTGCTCCGCTTATATCTCCGTATTTAGACTTTAATTGCTTCAAGGTATCTATACAAAGCTCTTTTTTCATATTATCTCTCATTTCAAGTGCAAGAATTTCTCCGTTAAAGCAGTCGAGGATTGCTGAAACATACAGCTTTCCGTATGAACACATTACTTCCGTTATGTCTGTCAGCAACTTTGAGAGCGGCTTATCGGCAGAAAAATCACGTTTTATCAGATTTTCTCTGTCTTGCGTTTCTGTGTCTGCCTTTGTTATTCCGTGAGATTTTCTGCACCTGTGAATAAGTCCGCCGGCTTTCATTGCACGATAAATTTTGCTTTTGCTTGCTTTTATTTCCTTGAGTCCAAGTGCGGTCTTTACACGCTCTACGCCGTAATTATCGTTATCGTGATGTTCTGCGAATATCTTATTTATTTCGACCAGAAGCAGTTGCCACGATCTTGGCTTACTGCCATTTTTCAACCATCTGTAATAGCCTGATTCACTGACCTTTAGCACCTTACACATCGCATTTACAGGATATTTTTTCTTGTTATTCCGAATAAATGGATATAGCTGATTGGCTTTTACTTCTTCCGGTCTTTTGCGAAAAAACCAAGTGCGTCCTTTAATATGTCATTTGCTCTTTTCAGTTCTGCATTTTCTTTTTCCAGTTCAAGATTTCTTCTGCGTACTTCTTCGTCACTCATTTCTGATTTTACTTTGTTAGCCTTTGCTTTGCGATTCTTTCTCCAATCGGCTAGTGTGTAATACTGTATTCCAAGCTGTTGTGCAGCCTTTTTCACACCTATTTCATCTGATAGCTTCAGCGCTTCTATTTTAAATTCTTTACTGTAATTCATTTCTTTTTTTCCTTTCATTTTTTATTCTATTCTATCAGATTTTTGGGCTTTTTCCACTGCACTTTTATTATATCAGTCCAGGTATGAATAAGTGCCATATATAGACCCTAAAGTAGTGCTTGAAGCAAAGAAAATGGACTTGCTAACCTATCTTAAAAACTTTGAGCCACACGAACTTGTAAGACTTGATAAGAACAATTACACCACACGAACACACGATAGCTTGAAAATTTCAAACGGAAAATGGATGTGGCTTTCTCGTGGGATTGGAGGTACAACAGCTCTCAATTATCTAATTGAGGTTAAAGGTTATAGCTTTATTGAAGTGGTGGAAACAATCACAGGTAAACAGGTTGTAGTTGCTACAAAACCTATCAAACAGGATAATAAATATTATGAAAGACCACTTCTACTATAGTGGTTCAGTTCACTATAAAATGATTAGGCTTTTTGTCTTGACAACTGAACCACTATATTCTATAATGGAGATGAAGTGAGTCCGGTGTTTTAATATTTCAAATCTTGAAAACTTTTAATTTTTTATTAACAGGAGATAAAAGATGAAGAAACTAAAAAAGATGATTGTGTTGGGTATGGTCGTTCTTTCTTTGATGTCTGCTCTTACTTTTTCAGTATTCTCTGCCGGTAATGTTTCAGATACAATTATCAACATTAGTGCGAGAAGTAACAACGGAGGTACTCCGTGCAGATCTATTTGGCGTGAGAAGAAAGATTATACATCTGTTTGGTGCGAAAACAAGAGCACATCAGGAGGTTCTCTGAGTGCTTGGGTTCAGCGTACAAATAATAAGAATACTTCCTCCGTAAAAACTGTAGACAGATATTACGGTTCATGGAGCTATAATGGGGCAACTAAGAATATGAAAAATTTACCAAAGGGTACATATTATTATTTGCCTAACTATGTTAAAGAAGACGGCTATAAATATGCTACTTTGGGCTACATTATGAATAAGGAAGCTGTGAGTTACCACATAGCATGGAGTCCTGACAGCATATAAAATATTTGTGGCTTTGTAAGTTATGCTCTGTGCCTTTTAATGAAGTTTTGACTTTATATATGCGCGCAGAGCATGACTTTTAGACTGCGGTAGGGAGTTGCTTATAGAGGTGTTTATATATTGAATAAAAAAATAACAACCGTAATTATTTTGATTATCATCTGTACTTCATCTATAATAGTTTCCATCTTATACTTGATAAAAAATGATATTATTGACATCAACGATATATACACTAATGCTGATGCAAAAAACACACAGGTCGCAAATGAAAGTTCTATTTCTTCCACAGAAAATTCAGCAGTTGAATCGAAAAGTTGTGTTCTGCTTGAGGAAGGTGCTGAATACGATACTATGTACGACGATAGAACAAGCATTTATGTTAAATTAAATAATATCAGCATTTCAAAAAATAAGGCTGAACTTCCCGAATTTGACACATTTGAGGACTGGGATGAAATTAAAGATAGCCAAGGAAATATTACAAATGAATATTCATATGTAGTGCTTAACATTACAATGATGAATAAAGGAAATGAAAATGTGGAGGTATCATTGAACAGCTTACTTTTGCATTTTGGTACAGACGGTGGATATAACGAAGCACGAAGTTTTAATTCAAGTGAGAAAAAGACTTCAAAAAATTATTTTGTAGAAAAACTTGAACCCGGTAAAAAATTGAATGTTAATGTAGCATATGTTGCTGAGGACAAACAACTTAATGAGTACAAAGACCAACTTTATTTGATGACAGTGCTCTCAGGCAATCCTTTAGGAGAAGGAACTATGCAAGTCATCAAATCCGAAGAATAATAAATGGAGAATGATAAAATGCAAGGAATGATTAAATTCGAACTGAAAAGAAGTTTTAAAAACAGGCTTTTTTTAATTTCTTTGCTAATTTCATTAGCATTGGTAACATGGTATTCGATTGAAAGAATACCATACTGTGTGCAGTTGAATTCTGAATTTTTAAATGATGAAAATTTAATGGGATTTTTTGAAATTTCATATACAAACTGGATTGGCAGTCATAATATCTATCTTCAGCAAAACATTTTTTATATGGCTATTCCAATTCTCGCCACTTTGCCATTTGGTAGTTCCTTTTATGATGATATAAACAGGGGATATGCAAGGAATGTGTGCGTTCGTGCCAAGAAAAAATATTATCTTGTGGCAAAATACATAGCTGTTTTCGTAAGTGGTGGTTGCGTGGTTGCTATTCCAATGGTTCTTAGTTTTCTCATTTCTTCAATATTTTTACCGACAATGCTTCCTGAAGCATCTTATACATTTACTAACATATATCCTGCGTATAAGTGGGCTGATTTATTTTATGTGCAACCGTTATTATATACATCGATATATATTTTTATCACATTTTTGTTTTCGGGAGTAACAGCAAGTTTGTCATTGTTTATTACATTCTTTTTAAACAGAAAATTTGTGACTTTTGTTTTTCCTTTTTTCATTTACATTTTTTCATCATTTTGTCTTGAAATGTTGGGATTTGATGCCTACAGTATCAGAAATCTTGTCACGACTACAAGTGAAAGTGGGACTACCTTTTCTGTAACAATTTTATTTTTGATTTTCTTTTGCCTTTCATTTTTTCCGTATTATTTTATTGGAGCGAAAAAAGATGTTTTTTAAAGCGTGTAGAAAAACTTTTGTTGCAATGACATATTTTAAATATTTGGTTGTTTTCTGTTTACTCTGCAGTTTTGTATTGTTTTACTTTTTTGCTTTTTTAAAAAAAAATATGATGGATATAACAGACAACATATGTATAGCAGATTTTGTGGAAGCCGCCGGGGGTCACACGACAACTATCTTTTTTGTACCAACCGCCGCATTACTTTCAACGATATTTTCCGAAAAAAACAGTAACTTTACAAATGCCTATATTCGCTTTAGATTTAGAAATACATTGGTTGTCAGAAATAGTTTGAAAGTTCTTGCTTTTTCTGTGGCTTTTTGCATTTTATTCCTCGTCGCAGTTCTTGGTATGTCGAGATTTTTTTCACGAACAGTAATTAATTGGAATTCATATGAAAGCTATTATTATCTGTGTGAAGGATGCATAAGCAATGTAGGCTTTGCAAAAGTAGTGATGAAAACTTTTGTATGTCTTTTAATTCCTACAATATTTTTTTCTGAATTAATATGTGCTTTTGGCTGTATAATAAACAAAGTATTTCCGTTCTTAGTGACGGTCACAACATGTATTGCAGTTTCATTTGATGGTGATTGGAATATTGACTTTTGGCTCTTGATTTTTGGGACAATTATAGTATTCGTACTAAATTTATTGTTCATGAAAAGAAAGGATTTTTTAAATTGAAAGTTCGTCTTTTTTTTCGTTTGCTTTCGCATGATATAACAGAGGGAATCATACATAATCGTAAATTTTTTATTTTTGCTGCGTTGCTGTTCATATTTATTGATTTCGTGTATTGGCATAATATTAGCTTATATTTTAGTGATTATAATTCGGTTGTAGACTGCGGTGTTCTGGATTTTTTTATGAATGTTTTTGCCGGATGTGACCCTTTTGATCCGGAGGCAAATAAGGGTGTAGATATTCCCATAACGTGGTTTTCTTTTAATGTACTTCCTTATTTGTTTGTGGGATTATACATTACAAACGATTTGCAGACAAGTGCCGATACCTTTATTTTGCGGGTAAAATCCCGATATTTATGGTGGTTGAGTAAAATAGTTTGGTGTGTTGTTTCTTCAACTTTGTACTATTTACTGTTTTTTGTAATTTCGACAGCTTTTACATTGCTTTCCGGTAATTTTTCATTAACTCAAAACAGTTTAATAACTGAAGAATTTTTGGAGCTAAGCACTTATGGAAAAAGTATGACAGAAATTTTCATTTCCTCAGTACTGTTACCTTGGATGATTACAACTTGTCACATGACATTTGATGCAATTATCAGTATTACATTTGGACCTGTTGTCGCGTTTTTGATGATAGTCTGCCTTATGACCACATCTGTGTTTTATTGCAGCGAATTTTTGCCGTTTAACTTTTCAATGTTGATAAGAACTGATTTTTGCGCCATAAATAATATATCAATATATACAGAACTGGAGGTTGCCTTTTTAATAATCGTTATATGTTTATTTTTAGGCTTGCCAATTATCAAAAGAAAAAACATTATTTAAAGTAGGAGAGATTTATGAATATAGAAATTTGTAATTATACAAAAAAGTTATCAAAAAATCTTGTACTGGAAAATATAAATTTATCACTTTCCGGAGGAAAAATTTACGGTTTTGTAGGTAAGAACGGTTCGGGGAAAACTATGCTTATGCGTGCAATTTGCGGACTGATTTTACCTACCAGTGGTTTTGTAAAAATAAATAACAAAATCATAGGAAAAGACATATCGTTTCCTGATAGTGTTGGGGCTTTAATTGAAAATCCTGGGTTCATTTCTGAGTACTCCGGTTTTCAAAATTTGAAGATTCTCGCTCAAATACAAAAGAAAATAGACGATAAAAAAATAGTGGATACTATGAGAATGGTAGGGCTTGACCCAAACGAAAAGAAGAGTTTCCGAAAATATTCACTTGGTATGAAACAAAAACTTGGAATAGCAGCAGCGATGATGGAAGACCCTCAAATACTTGTTTTAGATGAACCTTTTAATGCGTTGGATGAAGCTTCATGTGAAAATGTCAAAAAAATGATTTTGTCCGCAAAAGTTCCCGATAGAGTTGTGTTGCTGTCATGTCATGACAAAAATCAGATTAACGCTCTTTGCGACGAAACTATAGAATTAGCGCAGGGTAAAATCATCAGGAGAGATAGTCTTTATGAGAAAGAAAAATAATTTAAAAGTTATTGTAACGCTCCTTATTGTAACAGTATTATGTATATGTGGTGTCATTAGGTTTTTTAGTATCAATTCAAAATATCCGCAAAACGAAAAAGTTGTATATAAAATGGGCGATTCATTTGTTTGTCAAAATGCAAAATTCACTATAACAGATACATACATGCTTAAGCGTATGGACATTATGAATGATGATGATTTATCAGAATATTTGGAAGAAAATTCTGACTATTTGAAAAGTGAAGATTTGAATCTTGGCTTAATAAAAATTATAATTTCCAATACAACAGATGATGAAATAACTGTTGATTTAACAGCTTTTCATATTGAATCAGGTGCTTTTTCATTACAATTTTATTACCCGCTCGTTATGTATTACAATGATTGTGGAATGTATATTAAACTTTCAAAAGGTGAACAAAAAACGTTTATTGCACCCGTTCCTATCTCTTCTGAACAATTTCTCAATTATGATTCCACCGATATTAGAAACAGAACGTATTATTTGGTATCATCTTTATATCCTCAAAAAATAATGTCAGAAGTCAAATTTAATTAAATTCAAGATATTTAAATTGGTCAAATAAATAACAATGTTGGTTTAGCATAATTAGTGCTGAATTACTTGGACATTGAAAAGTTGCCTCGTTGTATAATCATGACGAAAATCTGATTAACGCAAAACTGCAATACAGCAAGGTGTCGTAATCCGTTTCTTGTTCAAGCTTGAAAAAATATTTAAATTTCCTTTTAACGGTAAACTATTGTTTTTTCTCTTGTGTTCGTGCCGCATTGTATTTCTCGTCTGAGTTTGGTTGCAACGGCGGCGGGCATATTCACGGGCAGCTTGCACATTGATTTCATCATTCAGTTTGCCGTCAATCTCACTGTGCGGCGATATTAAAAACGGAAGTGGATTTCTTTTCATTTTGAAGTCCCTTCCGTTCATTTTTCTTTTCGTTTATCTGCTTTACGGCGGCTTTATACCGCGCCAAAGTTTCCTTTACAGACTTTGAATAATCCGTTATGCTCCACTTGCCGGTTTGAGTGTGTCGAATATGATAGTTGATGATTATCAGCCTTTCACGCAGGGTTGGTGGTGATCTGTTGACTGAGCCTGCACAATCTTAGCAAAGCATTGCTGTGCTTGGATTCAAATACCTTGTCACAGCCCTTGCAGCTAAGTGAAAACGGCTCGCCAACCTTGTGTTTTCTCGCCTTTATCAACTGATAGCATTCCCTGCTTTTTAGACGGGCTGTTTCAGCTGCTTCTGCCGCTTAATTTCTTCCTCGCTCAGCTGAGGTTGAGGAATTTCAAACTTGCCGATGAAATTGAGATAGATTTCAACCTCCTGCATACGTTCTCCGTCAATATAATACGGAGCGTGAACTAAAATTTTGTCGATAAACTCATTTATCATCGGCGTAGTAAGCTCGGAAAAATCGGTGGTTATACATCTTTGCACCGCAATCGGCACAATAAACAAGACCCGTCAGCGGATTCGCCACTCCGGTGGTGTCAACACGTCTCGGCGTTTTTGTCAGTTTCTGAGCAAGCTCCCAAGTTTCTCGGTCAATGATTGCTTCGTGCGTGTCATTGAATATCAGCCAGTTCTCCTGCGGATTTTTCACTGAGCTTTTGTCCTTATATGATTCCTTGTGCGTACGGAAATTTACGGTGTCTCCGCAGTATTCCTGTTTTGCAAGAATACTGCGGACAACATATCCGCTCCAACTGAACGGGTGGGTAAACTCCTTTTTGTTTTTCCTTATTCCAATTCCTTTTTTGTAAAGTAAACAGCCGGGGTTTCAACCTTGTCATCAAACAGCGTGCGGGCTATGTCATAAGGTCCGCAGCCTTCTATTGTGAAATGGAAAATTCTGCGGACGACTGTAGCCGCTTCCTCATCAATCAGCCAATGATTTTTGTTGTTCGGGTCTTTCTTGTAACCGTAAATAGCCGAGTTGGTTGTCGGCTTTCCCGATTCGTGCAGATAGTTTGCAATATCAAAAGCATACTATGCCCGAGCGTAAGTGTAGCAACTGGTTTGACGGTTATGTTACAAAAACAAATCCACGTCTAAAAGGTAACACAAGATAACAAAAAACTGTACAGCCGAATATGGTTGTACAGTTTTTTGTTTTATATGTTATTTTATAGGAATGTAACATTGTACAAATTTGCACAATTTGAGCCGTAGGGGATTGCTAATCCTACCCGATAAAGCCTTGAACGAACACAATAACAATCAGCACGGGGAGTGCGTATTTAAGGTACGGCTTCAGCACTCTTGAAAGTTTAAGACCTTTACCCGTGTTACATTCTTCAAAGTAATTGTCAAAGCCCCAGCCGAATTTTGTTGTGCAGAACAGGAGATAAACCATTGCGCCAATCGGAAGAAGAAGGTTGCTGACAACGAAGTCCTCAAGGTCAAGCACACCTTTGCCGAGAATGTTGAAGTCACTCCAAATGTTGAATCCAAAAATACACGGCAGACACGCAAAGAACATAATAATTCCATTGATAATTGACGCCTTTGTTCTGCTCATGCCGAATGTGTCGGTAAGAAAAGCAACAAGGTTTTCAAACACGGCAATAACCGTTGAAAAGCTTGCAAATGTCATAAACAGAAAGAAAAGCGTACCCCAAATCCGACCGCCCGTCATATTTACGAAAACATTCGGAAGCGTCACAAAAATAAGGGCAGGTCCTTGGTCGGGCTGAACGCCAAATGAGAAGCAAGCAGGGAAGATGATAAGTCCGGCAACAATTGCAACAAAAGTGTCCAATGCACAAATCTGAACAGCCTCACCGTAAAGCGTGCGGTCTTTGTTCATATAACTGCCGAAAATTTCCATTGATGCGATTCCGAGTCCGAGTGTGAAAAACGCCTGACTCATTGCAGAGGTGATTACCTTGCCGAGTCCTACATCTTTAACCTTTCCGAAATCGGGAACAAGATAAAAGCTCAAGCCTTCTCCCGCATTTGAAAGCATCATACTGTTGATTGCAAGAATAATAATCAGTGCAAGCAACGCAACCATCATAACCTTGCTGACCTTTTCAATGCCTTTTTGAAGTCCTCGACTGCATACAAAAAATCCAAATACAACGATTATCGCAAGCCATATAATCATCTCAACAGGCGATGCCATAAGGTTGTTAAACACTCCCGAAACCTGTTCTGAGTTCATTCCGCTTTTAAATGTTCCCGTTGCAAATTTATAGAAGTAATCTA